>ERZ772893.3-NODE-3-length-405558-cov-33.508766_pt1 | contig 405558 bp, 338 predicted proteins | sample MGYA00511482_ERZ772893 | MGnify/ENA primary metagenome ERZ772893 (study PRJEB29015, sample SAMEA2737687) | human gut metagenome | biome: human gut; feature: human-associated habitat; material: faeces | place: China | collected 2012 ... | reverse complement strand
CGAAGAGTTCGACACGCAACGAGTGGTGTACGATGCGGTCCAATACGGCATCGGCGATGGTCTTCTCTCCGATCACGTCGTACCAGTCTTTTACGGGTATTTGCGAGGTAACCATTGTCGATCGACGCTGATGCCGGTCCTCGATGATATCCATCAGTATGCCCCGAGACTGCGTATCGAGCGGCTGCATACAGAAGTCGTCGAGGATCAGCAGGTCCTGGCGTTCGATACGTTTAAGATCAGCCAGAATAGAGCCTTTTGCCTTGGATATTTTAAGTTGGCTCATCAGTTTGGCCGTACTGGCGTACAGCACCCTAAATCCGTCCTGGCAGGCTTTATATCCGAGTGCCGTTGCAAGATAGCTTTTGCCCGTTCCTGTCGGTCCCGTAATGATAAGGTCTTTGTGGTCGCGTATGAACTCCATAGCCGCAAGCCGTTCGACCTGATTACGGTCGAGACCCCGCTCGAAGGTATAATCGACATCATCCAGTGTTGCGTTATAACGGAACTGTGCCGTCCTGACCGCCCGCTCTACGGCCCGATTCTTACGGTTATCCCATTCGCAGTGTACCAAGTGTGATACGAACTGATCCTGGGTCATCTTCTCTTTGATGGTATTCTCCAACGATGTCTTAAAAGCGTCGTGCATGCCGAACAGGCGCATCTGGCGCAGTTTCTCTAAGGTCTGATTGTTCATAGTTTTACTGGATTTAGATTATTTGTAATATTCCTTGCCCCGGATGTTCTCGTGTTCGGGCATGTCGGCAAGTTCTTCGGGAAGATCTATCGCCTCGGATTTATTCTGAAGTATCTCTTGTATCTCCCTAAAGCTGTACTTGCCATAGCTGTCGGCCAGACGACATGCGGCGGCAAGGCGCTCGGGTCCTGCCTTACGGGCGAAGTTCAGGATACCGGAACACATTTTATTGGCCTGATCCTGATAACGGACCTTCTCCAGTATCCGGCGGATATAATGTTCCACATCTTCGTGTATGGCGGCGGCCTGCTGAACGAACCGTTCGGGCGACCACTCCATCACGGCGCGGTGCTTGGGGCAGAGGTGTTCGGTAACGGTGGTGTAACGATAGTTATGGCGGTCGCGGGTATGATGCGCTATGATGTCGTAGTTATAGCGGATCTCAACATCGGTCGCCGTATAGGACAACTGCACCTTCTTGCCTATGTAGGTATGGGGAACGCTGTAGTAGTGGATATCCTCATGAAGACGTGCATAACCATACTTGTCGATCGTTGTAACAATATGCTTTTTCATCTGGTAACGGATCGGGTTCAGAGGTCCGAGGGCTTCCTGCTCCACGTCCTCGAAGTAACTGCGGCGCGAGTAGTTGCGACGATCCAGGTTCTTGTTGTTGTGCTTCTCAAGCGCTACGCGGATAGCTACATTGAGCGACCGAAGATCAGGGCAGTGAAGCGGTTCGATAACCGTGAAGATGTCCTTATAGGTCAATTTGACCGCGTTCTCGACATGCGCTTTATCCTTGGGACTGCGGGCGCGGGCCGGATAAGCCGTCACGCCGTAATGCTCTCCGAACCGCTCGAACTCAGTGTTCAGAAGCGCTTCGTAACGGCTGGCTTTCGTGACGGCGCTCTTAAGGTTGTCAGGAACGATAGCGCGGGGAACGCCGCCATAGTAATAGAATGCATTCTCGCAGGCGGTGATAAAATCCTCCTTGCGCTGGCTCTCCACAGCTTCCACATAGGTGAGTAGACTGCACCCAAGGATCGCTACGAACACCTCTACCTCACGGGGCTGTTCGCCCGGAGGGTAGATCCACAACTTGGAGCCGGTATAGTCGACGAATAGCTTATCGCCGGCTTTATGCTCCATACGCATAGAAGGGTTGCTCACTCGCTCGTAACGGCGAAGGGCAACACGGAACTGTGTCAGGCTGTAGCCGTCTGGATGGAGGGCACGATAGCGTTCCCATTGCTTGTGGCTGGTCATCCCCTTACGGGCCATCTCTTTGCTTGCTGACGGCAGAAAAGCTTCTAAGGCCTCAAGGCGGGGATTAGGGGACTCCGGAACCTTGTCGATGCAAAACAGGGAATATAGCTCTGCATCGCTCTTGGCCAGGAACGCCTCATAGGTCATACTGAGAGCATTCCACTTATTTACATACTTTTTGACTGTGTTGCGAGATGTGCGCGACAACTCCGCAATCGCGCGTAAACCGACACGTTCGGTATACAAACGGATGATCGTTCTTAGTTTGTTCATCGGTAAAGATTTATTAGGCATAATCTGCAGATTTTTGTTGCTTATGAGATTTAAGCTAACAAAATCCGATTCCCTAAAAACCTTCCGAATGCAACTTTTATATCCAAACCCAAAGGTGGGTCAGTTTGCTCCGTTTTTACTGGGTCAGTTTCGACCGTTTTAAACGGGTCAATTTGAACCGTCCTTACTGGGTCTGTTTGACCGTGTTTTCCAACATAAGCCATCTCCGGCTCAAGATCAATATTACCTTTCCAGATACTACCTTCTTGATATGCCTGAGAGAATTCTCCCATGAAAGCATTGTACATTACCTCTCGATCCTGAACACCAAACCTACGCGGGAAGATGTCATATACATTTTTAATCGACAGCAATCGCACAATAATTTCATCCGTACGACGTGTTAAATATTGGTCTCCCAGACCGTCGCTACCCACACTCAAATTGAAGTTGCTACGAATCGATGTCGGATTCAGAGAGTTATTGGCTCGCAACTGATTAATTCGATTTGCGAGAAAATCGGAATATTTTCCTAAATGCGTACGGAACTCCGTGCCATCCACTTTTTCGGAAGCCGGATTCATAGTTGCATACGCTGGATTGCAGGCAATTTTATTATATCTGCGATCCATGGAAAAGAGAGGATGTTCAATTCCACAAAAATACTCCGGCGTATTTCCCGGTCCATTGACTGAAAGGGTCACGCCTCCAACAGATGGAGCATTATCTGGAATAACCTGAGAACTGATGGTATGCAATGCATCGATCAAGGCCCGTGTTTGATATTCCAAACTGGTTGAAGACGATGTATTCACTCCTGATGCATTATCAGACTCATTCTGAAGTTCATTAAACACCTGACCAATTAATTGACGAATTGCATCATTCTCCTGAGCTAATTGTTGTGCTTGCTGCTGCACTTGTTGCTGTTGATTCTGTTCTGCCACGTACGCGTCATGGTCCTGCGAAAGATCAACACCATACTCTTTTTTGTAAGCCTCTCTAACCGCAGCCCAATCTGCTGCGGTCATCGAGTTGCTTTTAGCTTTATCCACAAGTCCAGTTTTTGCGAATACAGCTCGTAACTTCTCGAAAAATTTCATAGTCTTAAATGTTGGTTAATAATTGATTACTATCTCGAACTTGAATACCCAGATCATGAGCTTCCTGAACAGCCATAGAGAAATCAGACAAAACGCCATCAATCAGCCCTAAATCCAAGGCCTTCTCTGCGCGAAAAATTTCCCCTCGTAATACCGGACTATCATCCGGCAAACCGGACAGCTTCGATCTTTTACGAACATCAACAATGAATTGCTCCATATCTGGATCCAAAATCTCTGTGATGTATTGATCAGGAGATCCATTTAAAACATCACGCATCATTTTGTTTTTCAAATCACTGCGCGATGCATAAACTTCGACTTCCTTAATGCCATTCATCTTTAACCACTCAGATGTGTCAAGACAATGAGCATACATACCAATACTACCGATCAGATCGGACGCTGTAAAAGACTTGATCACTGAAGCCTGTGAAGCCAACCAATATGCAGCAGAAGCGCACGTACATTCTACAAAAGCATACACAGGTTTACGACATTCATGAATAGCTGCAGCTGCGATCGGCATCATCCAGGCTTCTCCACCTCCAGAATTGATATGAAGGAAGTGGGCCACAACATTGGGATTTGATTCTGCAAACTTTAACTCATGGACAAAACGCATTGTAGAAAATGCTCTGATCCATGACAACTGATCCCAATCAAATTGAAATTTAGGATAAGCGAAAATCATCCCTTGGATAGGATGATAATAGACGATTTCATTACCAAATTCCAATGAATTGATTGAATCTTGATCATTCGATACAACAACCTCTGAATCGCCTACAACGACACGATCATTCATTGCTGTAGATGAAACTTGATCAGGATGGAGAGGTGGAATAGAAGATGTTCTGGGCATATTAATGATAGTATCCAGAACCTGTTGACGAAAATACTCCTTGTCAATTAAGAATTTTGAACCTGTAAAAGCTGTAAAAGAAAAGGCCATTTTTTATTTACAAAAAACGGCCTATACCACCTGATTTAAAAGGACTAATAACTATTAATAACTTATAATCGGAGACGGAGATTCGCAAGACATAGACAACAAAATTCGCTCAAAATGTGGAGTGGACATCACTTTTACCGGAACACCCGATGTCCCCCACACATATTCTTGCACACAATCACTTAACTTGACAATTGCCTTAAAATATGAAAATCGAGCTATGAATGAAGGGCATTCTGTCCTATCCATATAAATGTCAACGGTCTGTTTGTATGAAACTCCTTGAGATGATTTATTGGCTTCCTCTTCATACTCTATCGGAATCGCTGAAGATAAAGTTATGAAACCATCTGCATCTGACCCTGGTATATTAACTCCTAAAAGTTTAAGTTTAAAGATCTGTGACAATTCACGTTTCATACGTTACGAAGTAAGTAAGTTAGGCAATCAATAAGGGTGCGTTAAAAAGGTTACAAAAAACACAATTCAAGACGCAAAACAAAATAAACACATGATATTCAGAATATTATATTCTTCATCATAATATCTTTTGCCTTTTTGGTAGCTGCGTAAGCACGTAATTGCATTTTTTTGTGAAATCCTTTTAAGATTTCAACCTCTTTTCGATAATATCGTTTTTTGAGGGTTTCAATATCTCCATCAAAAATATCCATTTGATTCTCCACAATGAAAATGGCTATAATATCTTGAAGTTTGAACCCTTGCATTCTGCTCTCAGTAACAAAAGCTGTAAAATTTGTATCAAACTCTCTACGCAAAACAGCATTAATTTTAGCTTCTGCTTCTGGAGAGACATACAAATATCTATTTCTGAAAGAATCGTTGTAACGAGATTTTGGCAAATAGAATAAAACCGTCGTCTCGTCATCAGCTTGTTTCATCGGATAATCGATCACTGATGTTAGAGCACAAATTACGGATCCAGTAAACGTATCCATAGTGACAGCATATCCACCATCTCGTTTTTCAAACAAGCCGGATAAATAACTCCGAAGGATCGGATCTTTAATTTTGACCTTAACTTCCATCTTACACAAAATTAAAATTCGCTATCTGGTTGTAAATGACGGCACCTAAAGGGTTCAATTAAATCATTTCGCGAAAATTCATTTAAAAAAAATTTTTTCCATTTTATTGCTACTACGTACTACACCATACAACAATTTGTAAATCAAATACTTACATCGTACATATTATTTTTTACGTAAAAAAGTAGTAGCATAGTAGTAGATATGGCAGTTTTAAATTTAACGATTTATTAATCAAATACTTACAACAGAAAGTAGTAGGTAGTAACATAATTCGAAAACATTTTTTAACGTGTATAAAAAATATATATCTATAATGATAATATATAGATAAACACCTGTGTACATGTACGTTATTCATGCGAAATAATATTTTTGACAAGATACTTGTACAAACGCTCGCCTTGACCATAAATCATTTTTTGCGTGTAACCAAGTGCGCGCAATGCCGCTCCGACATGCCATGGTGTTACATGTCGAGCAATATCAGGTTTGATCAATCGATGTTTTTGCAACTCAGCCACGATTTCAGTAGGAGTCAACCATTGTTCAGATTCAGGATCACTACCATCAGGCATGGAAAATACCTGTTGTATTAACACGCTGGCTGGCGTATCAATGATATATCGCTGATTTACATTGTCCAGCTCATCATAATCCTCTTGAGTAAGTTTGTACTCATAATCTGGATTATGCATTAATTGAGCAGCTTCAGCCCAAACAGCATCAATATCAACATCATTTATATAATTGAAATCAATACTATCCACGTGAATACATATAAATCGGCGGGTTCCAATCGCAGGGAAAAGAAAACCATGTCTATTTCCGGTGTAATTATTTGTCGTGCCGATCACAGAAGCAATACGCCTACGAGAAATAGGGCAGAGATCTCCCTTTAACCGGACTGCCAATTTTTCTGCAGACATCAACATTTTGAAGTCCTCTGCAGAACTTGCTGTAAGGCCTCGCATTTCGTCATAGAAGACAAAGAAATTTCTAACCATCGCCTGGTCCAGATTAAAGGTAGCAGTATCTTTCGAACTCGTTGCCATCATATCTTCCAAGGCTGGTGGACATAAAAATTTCGCCAATGTTGTCTTACCATTACCGCCAGCTTCACTAACAAAGATCAAAGCAGCCTCATTAGCATATCTGCCAGTTGCGCAAGCCACTGTTGCAACCAACCATTTGCGAATATACCGGCTGGCCCGTTCGTGATAGTATCCGTCTGGACGATCACCGAATTCGCGCACTCGAAGGTGCGCGATCAGTTTGTCAATATGTGATTCTTTTAATTCTATTTTCTCAACACGTTCAAAATACTCTGCAATCGGATCATAAGTTCGCATTTGGTTGGGAGAACGTAGGATCATCTGTATCATCTGCCTGGTATGCGAGATGCCTTCTTGCATCATGTGTAAAGAGATATCATCCAGTGAAACAGGGAACTGATAGATTTTTTTCAAACTTCTGATTCGAATCGTATTGGGATCGTACCTATTCACTTCGATTGCGTAATTATCTTTCAAGAAAGACATTACTGGTGTTATCTTATCCGAAGATTGGGCCGCTGAAAAACTAAGCGGCTTTACTTTTTTTTGTGCTCTCATTGAAATAACCCTTGTTTGTCTGATGACTCGATATTGTTAACCTCGTAATCCGATATCTCAGATAAGTCTGGAGAATATCTAAATTGTACATGCCCAGTGGCTCCGTCCCTGTTTTTCCGGATAAACAGCAATCCCATATCTTGAGGGTAGGGTAAACCGGTATCTTCATCTATAAATTCTGTATCACGATAATATGCCGGGCGAAATGGCATGAGAACTACATCTGCATCTTGTTCAATTCCGCCTGATTCCCTTAAATCGTACAATTGAGGTTGCTTGTCTTGACGACTTTCAGCAGCACGATTAAGCTGACAAAGCAAAACAACCGGGATTTTAAGCTCCAAGGCTAAAGATTTAAGTCCTCGCGATATCATAGCGACTTCACGCTCTCGATTGTTCCGGTAATTTTTCCCATCGGTGTCCGTTTCGATCAATTGGAGGTAATCTATAACCAACAGATCCAACAATCCTTTCCTATGCCTGGTCCTGGCCATTGAAGCCAATCGATTGAATGTTGTTGCCGGTGTATCATATATCGAAATAGGCAGCTTCTCCAATTCAGCAACGGCAGCCTGGTATGCTCTCAAATCATTTGCATTCATCCGTCCTGATTTGATTTTTGCGCTATTTACTCCAGCATAAGTACTCACCAAACGATCGGTAAGCGATATATCTGACATTTCGAGTGATGCTATTGTCACGCTGGCTCCATACATAGCAGCGGACTTTGAAAATTTCAAAGCAATAGCAGTTTTTCCCATCGCCGGTCGTGCTGCCACAATAATAAGTTGCCCAGGGCACATGCCACAAGTCATACGGTCTAACTCTGAGAGACCGTATGTAGCCCCCTGCAGACCTCCAACATTAGCTTTTTGGATACGTTCGTCAATTACCTGTCCATGACGTTTGAGAATCTCACGAATTGATTTTTCAGCCCCGCTGCCGACAAATAACGCATCCATGCGCATCATCGTTGCAGAATAATCATCCATCATCCCGTCAAAATCAGAGTCGTAGCATTTTGAAAGCAGACCTTTCACCTCTGAAATCATCGATCGCATGATATACAACTGACGGAGAATTTGCGCATGATAAACCAAATGGGCTCCAGAGGCCACCTTTTGTGTCAAAGACACGACATAAGCAATACTATCCGCAATCTTGTTTTTACGCTCCTTCAGCGCCATCGTGATAGTATAAACATCGACAGGACGATTGGCAGCGGCCAGTGAACGAATAACGTCAAACAAGGCGGCATGCCTGGGATCATAAAAACTGTCAGCGGTAAGGATTCCTGCTATATCCGAATATAAATCACCCTCAAGCATCAAGGCACCGAGCACCGCCTGTTCCAGCTCAATATCATGAGGCGGGACCTGGTTCAGAGCCTGATCATTTGAGGCGGATGGTGACTTTTTTGGGCTGTTGTTCGTCTCCATTTTCATCAGTAGTTTTAGAGTTTTCAAAATTCACTTGGAAAATTCCGGCTGATCCAAGCGCCATGTAGAAGTTCAGTGTATTAATAAACACCTGTCGATCATCACCGGAAAACTTTCGGATCTCTTCCAATCGAGCTTGTTCCATACGACTTTTCATCACAATGCCATGCTGTTCAACCAGGTAATCCTTATACAGCTGCCAGTATTTGATAAAGTCTCGGTCTCGCCAAGGAAAATTAACCGGTAACGGTTGCACAGAACCTGTGATCACATCATCGAGATCATCGATTGAAGCGGTAACGACTTTCCACGCTTTCAACACTGAATCCCGTATCCGTTTTGACGGCCCGGATGTCGGCATAAATTCTGCCATCTCTTCAATTCGTTTTCTGGCCTGCTCCAAAGCGTCGCAGTGCTCAGACCATTTCTTTAACAAGCTCATATCTTTCGATTGCTTTGAGATTCGACATGATGATACTCAACCGCACGACATTGAAATTCTGACACATCGATTTCATGCTGCATCAAATGGGAGCGAAGATTGTCTATCGCCCTCCGTATCGCATCGCTACGGTCGTATGCTCCGTAAGTTCTGTCTTGAGAGATTTCCACGCGAGACTCATACGAGGTTAGGCAGACGGCCCGAATTCGAACGTGGTAAATGTGAAAAGCTGATGAATCCTTTTTCGCAGGATTACGCGTAGCATTGGATGCACCTCGTGCACCTTCGCTAACTTTTTCGGTCTTTGGCATAGTATGAAAAAAGTTTGCGATGTATAAAAAAGAGGCGAGGCCCCCTAATCTCGCCAAAGACCGCAAGACTTCCGAAGAAGAATTGTCATACAGGGACCCCGCCTTATTAACGGAATAAAATATGTTTCGCTCAGATTCAGAAATCTCAGCAGTCTTTGGCAATACAAATATGCATAAAGTTTGGATATTATCCAAATCACAGATAAGTATGTCTTGCATTGCCAGCATGAAAGTTCATTTTGCGGAGATGACAGGAGTCGAACCTGCTTGAGTTTGCGATTATACGGGGGCCGCACTCACTTCACCTTACAGCCTAACCATCCCCTCCGATTGGCTGATTTAGACGTTACCAGTTCCGTCACATCTCCAAAATTTAGCCCATGCGAACCTCACGGCGGACATGGGCCTTTAGCTAAGTTTCCCCTATGATACACTGGTGTGTACTATTTTCTCCGTGCAGAATTGGATTGTCGGACTCTTTCCTTGAAATCCTTTGCTGGTTTAAATTTCGGAATGATCGTTTCGGACAATTTCATTTCAGTACCTCGCTGTATATCACGAGCTATTTTAGCCGCACGACGCACCAAAACGAACGATCCGAACCCACGCAGATACAGGTTTTTACCCTGTACCATCGAATCCTGGATTCTATCCATGGTTGCCTCGATCACTGCACGTACGTTGTTTGAATCAACTCCCGTGCTTTTGGACACCTGCATAATCAACTCACTCTTTGTCATAATCTTGATATAGTTTAATTACCTACTTAGTTATTGTTATTAGCTCCGGATTGTCGTATTTGTTGCCGATACTTATGAATTTGGACACTTAAGAGATCCAATGTCACATAAGATCGCTGACTTTTTTTTCGATTATCTCATTCATTTTCTTGCGAGTTATCTCAAACACACCTCCTTGAATGGGCTTCATCATGTCTAAACATGATGATGGAATGTGACATACTAACTTTCCTGTCTTTACACAAAACAAAGACACTGTATCTGCTTCAATCGTCCTATTAACATACACCTTCATAAAGCCGTATGATTCATCCAGCAATGGGATATCGTTTAGTCAAAATCTGTAGTAGCGTTTCAAGATCTTTGTGAATTGCAACAAAAGCCCCATCTACCCAACCGATCCAGTAGCCATGGGCACGCTCTAACTCTATTAACTTTTCTGGTGGCATATTCGTAATCATTAACGTAGCTTGATATCATTCCTCTCAAGCGCACCTTTAAGTATTGAGAAGCTATCGTTAATTTTTGTTATCGCTTCTGTCATCTTTTTAACACTGTCATTGGCCGTTACACAATGCAATTGACATACGATTTGTTTAACGAATAGCTCTTCTTTTTCAGAGAGTTGTTCATGAATCATATAAGCATATAAAGCTCTATGAATCAATTTGACTTGATCAATTGTCAAATCGATCAAGTTGAAGCCTGTACTTGAAAATTCACCATACATGACCATCGCTATTTTAGGGGTAGGAGGGTGTCCGGCTACGCTCCGGAGAGGATTATTATCCATGATCAGACATTGACGACTCGCTATTTTCGCCCACCCTCTGGATGTTAATTTTTGAAAAGATGATGTATCTCAGCATATCGCGTAAATTCTGCCAATGAATTCACTCCGGCACGCCTGTATGCATTGCGACGATGCGTTGCCACCGTCGATTCAGAAAGGCATAAAATATCTGCTGTTTCAGCTGGAGATTTTCCATCACAGAGATGTCGCATAATTTCGATCTCGCGAATCGACAACTTTGTATTGAATTTGGGTCCGCATATCACTCTGTGATATGGACATTCACAACGTATAGGACAATCAACAAATTCAAAATTTAAATTCCCATTAGCATCCACATCTGAGACATCATCAAATCGTCCAAAATTGCACCGCACAAAACGATGTACAACTCTATATTTGAAATAGGTAAGATTGGCAATTGATCTCCTATACAAGGATTGCAAAGCAGAAAATGCTTCAGGATAATCACGTTCAATAACCGCATATAATTCATCGGTAATTTTACTATCCTCTTCACAATATGTTCTAACGCTTGATCCATCATGAATTAGCAGATCGCCATTAGGACACAATGAAAACTCAACATTCATTATCTTTTTCATATCAAAACATTTCTGGGAATAGTTTTTCAGGTGACATATTCGCAATGCGTGCTATTTCTTGTGCTTCCAACAACCGTGGAGAGGTATCACCAACGACCCACCTCTCAACAGTCCGATGAGATACACCACACGTTGATGCGACATTGCTTACAAATTGAGTCTTCTGAACTTTTGTCAAACCGTCAAAATACTCCTTCAAGGGTATTTTTTTCATTTCACACGTGGCGCTTTTTCGTTTTTTTCCATTGATTTCCATACATTTGTCAAGTGACAAACTGCCGACAAACTGTCACAACAACAAATATACACAAATTGCGTATAAATAATACACAAAACGCGTATTATTTTTTCATGTCATGGAGCAAGAAAACACTAAAGATCAGATATTAAAAAAGATACAAGAATACTACGGCTTTAAAAAGCAAGTAGATTTTGCCCATTTTTTAGGAATTACCCCCAATTGTTTGAATGGGTGGTACAAACATAAAAGGTTAAATTATCAAATCGTATCCACAAAGTGTACTAAAATTAACGCCAAGTGGATATTAACAGGTGAAGGTCCAATGCTTGCTGAAGAAGTAACTACAAGTATCGATCAAGATCCTGAATCAAATAATACAACGATACCAGAAAAATTCATACAACAACTATTTGACGAACGTCGGCGCCATGACGAAATTATTCTATCGCAGCAAAAAACAATCGAGATGCTAACTGCAAAACTTCATAAATAGCATAAAATTAATCAATTATGAAAAAGATATTTTTATTGTGTATCGCAGCCACATTGGCTTCATGCTCAACGATGTTAACTCCTTATTCCCAAAACTTTTCAATTTATGATTTTACTCCATACACAAAAGAGGGATTTATCATCACTCCAGCAGAAACTGGATTCGCATATCAACCTGTCGGGAACATTTCAGTCGAATTCGTGCCTGGATATAAAAAAGGTATAATTGAAAGAGAAAAGCCCTTCATATCTCAGAACCCTGAAACAGATGAGATGTATTCTGTCAAACAACCAACCGGAGATAAAAAAGGCAAATGGTTCAACCCTTCACCTGAATACATGCTGGATGAATTCGTCAAATACGCCAAAGCTGCAGGTGCCAATGGAATACTCAGATTCAAAGCACAAGCAAATTACTCATATTCACACAGCAAATACGGCACAACAGTACATCTGAACTCTTACACTTTAAGTGGATTTGCAGTCAAAATAGAATAAACATCCCACTATACGACAGACAAAAATGGACACAAATAATCCATTTTTGATTTTCTGGACATTAATAGACATTAATAAAACACTGGGAATCAACAATAAATAAAATGTTGATAATCCCTCCAGCTCCACAAGTTTCAAAAGGCATTAATTCTTAACGACACACACAGAATTAATGCCTTTTTTGTATACATATATGTGTATTCAACTTACTCCATAGCCCATCATAGAGAGAATAACTCTCACCTATCATTGGCTCTTTAATTAAATGGTTTAAATTCCATTCAGTAAATTCTTTCCCAATTACGACACTGCTACAACTAGCATGCTTATGCTTAAATGTCAAATAGGGATAGCTATTACAAAACGGGAGACAAATCAATTCAATTTTACATTTCCTATAAGATTCCGTATATTTATGGTCAGTTTGACAATATAGCAGACAACAGCTATAGACAAATCACATTCATAAATCTAACCTATTACTTGAATCTTGCATGAGATTATGGTCATTGATGCAATCCTGTCGTTGGGTTGCAATTCTCCCGATGCTACTGCTTTCATCAGCGTATGCACAATCTGAGCAAATTTTATACGATTTGCGATGTGAGAACTTGGTTGATCCTTTAAGTGTTGACACACACACGCCTCGACTCAGTTGGAAAACCGACTATGCTGACAAAGGGAATCACCAGTCTGCTTATCAAATTCTTGCAGCAACTGATCCCACTCTCCTCAAAGAGGGTGATGCTGATTTATGGAACTCCGAGAAAACAACATCATCCGAATCAGTACTCGTAGGTTACAAAGGTAAGCTGACGCCCGACAATCGTTTGGTATATTGGTGTGTGCGAGTGTGGGATCAAAACGGAAAGCCTTCCGCATGGAGCAAACCCGCCCGTTTCGGCGTAGGAATTTCACAAAAGGAATGGTCTGAAGATGATTATATTGGTTTCCCGGCCAATGCAGGCAATCCCCAGTCCCCCCTTTTACGAACTACTATCAATGTAACGGAAGTGGGGAAAACAACTCTGCTTTATGTAAACTCTTTGGGATACCACGAGATTTACATCAACGGGCAGAAAGTCGGCAATGAGGTGCTTGCAACAGCGGTTTCGGAAATGGATAAACGATCATTATATCGCACCTATGACGTCACTTCGTATTTGACTGCAGGATCCAATGATTTAGTCATTTGGTTAGGGCAAGGGTGGTTCCGGCCGACAATCCGCTGGGGATTTTATGATGGTCCTCTGGTCAAAGTTCGATTAGCTACCTATTCAGACGGTAAATGGGAAAACATCTCTATCCATAACGATTCGTGGCAAACAGCAGAAAGTGGATATTCCAGTCTCGGAAAATGGACTCCGAATCGTTTTGGAGGTGAAAGAATCAATGCAGCGGCCGTACCTCAAAGCATGCAGAAAAAGGATCTGGATCTGTTAACCTGGTATCCTGCAGCAACCGTTCAGGCTCCTGAATTAAATGTTTCGGCACAGATGACCGAAGGAAATATCATTGTCGATACCTTGAAACCAACAAACGTGATAGAGATTGCCGACAGCGTCTGGGTTGTAGATATGGGCAAAGCGTATACCGGTTGGTTCGAATACAAACTGCCGAAATTATCGCCTGGACAAATGGTTACCATGCGCTATGCGGACCACTTCCATCACGGCACTACCATACGCGAACAGATGCAGTTCGACACCTTTGTGGCTTCTGGCAACGAAGGGGACCGGTTTATCAACAAGTTCAATTATCATGGTTTGCAATATATCGAGATTAAAGGCCTGAATACCAAACCTGAATTGAAAGACATCACCGGTTACCGAATTCAAACAGGATTCCCGCAAACCTCCTCTTTTGAATGTTCGGATTCAGACATGAACGCCATTCACGACATGATCCAATACACTTTATGTAATCTGAGTTTGGGAGGATATTTGGTGGATTGTCCACAATTGGAACGTTTAGGTTATGGCGGTGATGGCAATGCTTCTACAGAAACCGCACAAACAATGTTCAATTTGGCTCCGCTCTATGCAAACTGGATGCGAGCATGGGCAGATGCCATCCAAGAAGATGGTGGCATGCCACATACAGCTCCTGAGCCGTACAGTGCTGGAGGCGGCCCATATTGGTGCGGATTTATCATTACAGCATCTTGGCGTACATATGTCAACTACGCGGATGCACGACTGATCACAGAGTATTATCCGACCATGCAAAAATGGTTAGGATATGTCGAGCACCACATGGTTGACGGCCTGCTCCAACCGTGGCCTGTAACCGAATATCGCAACTGGTATCTTGGTGATTGGGCTTGTCCCAAAGGCATCAATCAGACCGACTCTACATCAATTACTCTGGTCAACAACTGTTTTGTTGCTGTCTGCTATGAGACCATGGCCAAAATCGCCAAAGTCTTGGAAAAAGACGAAGATGCCGATCGCTATTCTCGTCAAGCCTCAGATTTACGTGCATTAATCCAACAAACTTTCTACTCTGATTCAACCGGTCATTATGGCACAGGATCTCAAATTGACATGATTTACCCCATGCTTGCAGGTGTAACTCCTGAGTCATTGACAAAGCCGACAACAGATCAACTGTTTATCACAACCCAAGAACAGCATGACGGACATATTGCATGTGGTTTGGTTGGCATTCCGGTAATGACAGAGTGGGCCGTTATCAATCATCACCCTGATTTCATTTACGGTATGCTCAAAAAACGGAACTATCCGAGCTATTTGTATATGATTGACAATGGGGCTTCAACAACCTGGGAACACTGGCATGGCGAACGGAGCCGCATTCACAACTGCTTCAATGGGATCGGATCATGGTTCTACCAAGCAATCGGAGGTATTCGCACAGAAGAGAATGCTCCCGGCTATCGCTGCATTCGGATTGAACCTCAAATTCCACAAGGGATCACTTGGGCCAATACAACCAAAGATACACCATACGGTCCTGTCTCTGTAAACTGGAAATTAAGCGACAACACGCTCAACATGACGGTAACTATTCCATCTGGAAGTGAAGGGCGGGTAATTATTCCTCAGTCTAATAAAAAATTCACCGTAGATGGTAAAACATACAAGAATAAATCGGGAGAAATGATCATTGGCAGTGGCACATACACGATCTCGTATTCTATTCAATAAATATTTGTAAATCAGAATTACGCCGGACTGATATAATAGATCGATTTGATCCTAACATCAATACTTAAACCGGGAGATTCTGATTAAAACAAACTCTTCATTAGGTAGAGTATTTCCCCATATTGGATCGCAAGCTTTTCTCCAAAATTAGCTTACGATCCATTTTTCTGATATACCCTCATAAAAAAACAAGCCCTCGAAAGGGCTTGTCACACATTATTGCATACCAATATTTACTGCTTGATGGCCCCTGTAAAGTGAGCATCTACAGTCATAATTCCCGCCACTGTAATGGATAATGGCAGCTCAAAATTACCGGCCATATCCACAGTTGCATCAACTGCATTCACCACACAAGGTACAGTAATTTGTTGCGCTCCTACTGGAACAGTTATATTTCCCAAATCCAATTCGCCTGAAAATTTACAACCTGCATCTGTCAATTCTATCGGACAATCCGAAATCTGAATGTCTCCTAAATTGACCGTGGCACCCAAAATTTCCAACTGAAAATTTTGAATAAACACCGATACGCTTTTTGATGGGGTCCCTTTCTTGAGTACAATATCGTATGGCACATCCGTAACCAGATCATCACCCGACATGGAAACATCCAATAAACCAGCATATGTGTCATAAATTGAACCTTTAGCCACAATGGTATATGTATTCGATGTTTCTTTATCCTCAGCAGTCACAACATAGGTCAAGCCATTATCTCCATAGGATCCACTCGACGTATAGGTAGCACCTTGTGAAACGACAATCGTAGGAACAAGTGCAGCCATAGCTTCACCATCAGCCCAAGGATATACCACAAACGAATATGCCATACCAGATAATTCAGGTTGACTCCTTACGATTTGGTTAGCTTCGACAGATGTATCAAAGGTGAAGCTTTCAATTTTAGCATCGCTACTCAGCTGGTTGTCCTTATTACTGCATGAAGAGAGCACTCCAACCCCCATCATTGCAACAGCCATACATTTTAGTGTTTTCATATATTTAAATTATTTTAATAAAACTTCAACTATACAACGGGACATAATTTTGAAAGTTACTTGACACGAATGGCGCTGACACAAGAAAAACCAGCTCTTTTTCATCCTCTGAGGAAAAGTAATCTAACAGTCATTTGATTAACCAATCAAATTTCATCCTAAAAAATAGAGAAAATTTGCAATGAATCTTTCACGACCACTGATGTCACACTCAAAAAATCAACACTCGATTAACAAATATGAATTACTCTACGAGCTATTCACTATCTTTGGATGTTAAATACCCATATTATGGAAGCCAATGCTGTTATAGACCTTAGAAACGTAGCAATCTATCATCCGCGTGACTCTTTTCGGGAAGCCAGTTTCCGCAAACGGAAAGATCGTTGTGATCTGATCTTATCAAATGTGAACCTTACCGTTTATCCTGGTGAACTGATCTATCTGATCGGTAGGGTAGGCTCAGGGAAAAGCTCTCTGTTAAAGACACTCTATGCTGAATTACCGTTAGTAGAAGGAGCAGGATGGGTAGCAGGATTCGACTTGACGAAAATTCGTCGTAAAGATGTACCGTACCTGCGAAGACGTATGGGTATTGTCTTTCAAGATTATCAATTACTGACTGATCGAAATGTGTTTCAGAACCTGCAATTCGTGCTTAAAGCAACCGGTTGGAAAAACGACATGGAGATCAAGAACAAAATTGCTGAGGTTTTACATGAGGTTGGACTCATCAACAAGGAATACAAAATGCCCTTCCAACTTTCGGGTGGAGAGCAACAGCGATTGGCTATTGCACGGGCTTTATTAAATAATCCCAAGGTCATCTTAGCTGACGAGCCGACAGGAAACCTCGATCCCGCAGCATCAGACGGAGTCATGAACCTATTCCGCTCCATTGCAGATCGGGGTTGCGCCGTAATTATGTCCACTCATAACATTGGCAATATCCAACAATATCCTTCGCGAACTCTACGTTTTAATCAAGGTCGAATCGAAGAGATTGACATCGTTTCAATCCTGGGTTGTTAGAATCCAACAGATCGTAGCTTCTACGGGGAAAAGGATTGGATTTACAAGGATTTTTCACTATCTTTGAATGCTTAAATCCGGCCCATTTTTGTAAGCAAATCGGGCCTTGACAAGAGATCAAGACAGACAAGATGATAACAGAAAAAGAAAAACACATTGAAGAAGAGTACTCAGCGTCCAGTATTCAAGTATTGGAAGGCTTGGAGGCAGTGCGTAAACGTCCTGCGATGTACATTGGCGACATCGGCATAAAAGGTCTGCACCACTTGGTATATGAGGTGGTAGACAACTCTATCGACGAGGCATTGGCTGGGTATTGTTCAAATATCGAAGTCTATATCAACGAAGACAATTCTATCACCGTAGAGGATGACGGACGTGGTATTCCGACCGACATGCACGAAAAAGAGGGCAAGTCGGCTTTGGAAGTTGTTTTGACCGTATTGCACGCCGGTGGTAAATTTAATAAAAACAGCTACAAAGTTTCGGGAGGTTTACATGGCGTCGGTGTATCCTGCGTCAACGCCCTTTCCAATTTGTTGATCGCTGAAGTACACCGTCAAGGCAAAATCCATATTCAGAAATTCAGCAAAGGAACCCCACTGGGTCCGATAGAGATCACCGGTGACACCGATACACATGGAACCATCATCACCTTTAAACCTGATGATACCATTTTCACCTCTACAGAATACAATTACGATATTTTGGCATCACGTCTGCGCGAATTGGCCTACTTAAATAAAGGGGTACGGCTGAACTTGACCGACAAACGTGAAAAAGATGAAAACGGAAACTATCGTCGTGATGAATTCTACTCGGTTGATGGTTTAAAAGGATTCGTCAAATTCTTGGACGAAAGCCGCGAACCGTTAATTGAAAACGTCATTTACATTGACACCGAACGTGATGGTGTTCCGGTAGAGGTGGCTATGCAATACAATACCAGCTTTACCGAAAACGTCCACTCATACGTCAACAACATCAACACCATCGAAGGTGGTACACACCTGACTGGTTTCCGTCGTGCTTTAACCCGTACTTTGAAAAAGTACGCCGAAGACTCGGGCATGCTATCCAAAGTGAAGTTTGAGATTAACGGTGATGATTTCCGCGAAGGGTTGACCGCTGTCATTTCGGTAAAGGTACAGGAACCGCAGTTCGAAGGACAGACCAAAACCAAGTTGGGTAACAGCGAAACTGCAGGTGCTGTTGACCAAGCCATTACGACTGCTTTAACCCACTATCTGGAAGAGAACCCCAAAGATGCCCGTGCCATTGTCAACAAAGTGGTTTTGGCCGCTACGGCACGCCACGCTGCCCGGAAAGCACGTGAAATGGTACAACGTAAAACCGTTCTTTCAGGTTCAGGTCTCCCAGGCAAGTTAGCAGACTGCTCGTCACGCGATCGCGAAAAGACTGAAATTTTCTTCGTCGAGGGAGACTCTGCAGGTGGAACTGCTAAACAGGGTAGGGATCGTACTTTCCAAGCGATTATGCCATTGCGCGGTAAGATCCTGAACGTTGAAAAAGCGATGAAACACCGAGTTTGGGAGAACGAAGAGATCAGCAATATGTTCAAGGCATTGGGCATTGTTCCATCCGGCGACGGTAATTCAGATGACGAACAGGATGTAAGCCTTGAAAAATTACGTTACGGCAAAGTGATCATCATGACCGATGCCGATGTCGATGGTAGCCACATTGCCACATTAATGTTGACCTTCTTTTTCCGCCACATGACCAGTCTGATCCAAAACGGGCATGTATATATTGCTACACCGCCGCTGTACTTGGTTAAGAAGGGTAAAAACAGCCGATACTGCTGGACCGAGGAGGAACGCGAGGCCACTTTGGCAGAGTTTGGAGCGAAAGGTGCACACGTACAGCGTTACAAAGGTTTGGGTGAGATGAACGCACACCAGTTATGGGAAACCACCATGTCTCCTAAGAGCCGCATCTTGAGACAGGTCACTATCGAAAGCGCTGCAGAAGCTGACCGCATCTTCTCGATGCTGATGGGTGATGATGTGCCGCCTCGCCGCGAGTTCATTGAACGCCATGCAAAATATGCGAACATCGACATTTAATGCAAAATATTCAATATAGCTCACCAATACAGAGAGGTCTATTTCTCATTAGAGAAAATAACAAGCCTTCTAACCACACAGATAGGCAAGATTTCTATTGAAAATAACAACTTGACCGTATCCCGGTCAAGCACAAAAAATAACGGGATTGTTTTACAATCCCGTTATTTTTTTGATCTCGTTGAGTTTATTCAGCGCTTCAAGTGGTGTTAATGAATTAATATCCAACCCTTTGATTTCATCCCGAATTTGCTTGAGAACAGGATCATCCAACTGGAACATACTCAACTGCATGCCTCCACCTCCGTATTGGGCAACCGTAGGAACTTTACGCGTCGTATCCCGCATACTGCCCCGATGAGCAGATTCCATATCCGCCAAAATCTGTTCTGCACGATCTGTCACTTGGGTCGGCATACCCGCCATTTTCGCCACATGGATACCAAATGAATGTTCCGTGCCGCCTCGCACCAACTTACGCAGGAAGATCACCTTACGATTTATCTCTTTAACCGATACATTATAATTCTTAACCCGTTCATACGACTCCTCCATTTCATTAAGTTCATGATAGTGAGTCGCAAAGAGTGTTTTCGCACGTGCAGTAGGATGTTGATGAATATATTCCACCATTGCCCACGCGATCGAAATACCGTCATAGGTACTCGTACCTCGACCAATTTCATCAAGCAAGACTAAACTGCGATCGGATATATTGTTCAAAATGCTGGCCGACTCCAACATCTCGACCATAAAGGTCGATTCTCCTTGTGAAATGTTATCTGAGGCACCCACGCGTGAAAAAATCTTGTCAACCAATCCGATTTTGGCAGATTTAGCCGGCACAAAACAGCCAATCTGAGCCATTAATACAATCAAGGCGGTCTGTCGCAAAAGAGCAGACTTACCCGACATATTGGGTCCGGTAATAATGATAATCTGCTGTGAAGAGTCATCGAGATATACATCATTGGAAATATACTCCTCACCGACCTTCAATAAAGTTTCAATAACGGGGTGACGCCCTTCCTTAATATCAATCACCTGGGTATCATTTACCTCCGGACGACAATAATGCCGATTGACCGATTGAATCGCAAACGACAGCAAACAATCAACCCGTGCAACCAACGACGCATCTTTTTGAATAGGGGAGACATATCGTGTCAGTTCAGTCAACAGTTGGGCATACATCTCCTGCTCGATCGCCAAAATACGACTTTCAGCCCCTAAGATTTTCTCTTCGTACTCCTTGAGTTCAGCTGTAATATATCTTTCGGCTCCAGTCAGGGTCTGCTTGCGAATCCAATCTGCAGGCACTTTATCTTTATGCGTATTGCGTACCTCAATGTAATATCCGAAAACATTGTTGAATCCTATTTTCAACGAAGGAATACCCGTTGCTTCGCTTTCACGCTGCTGAATAGTAGCCAATATATTTTTAGCATTCGTCGAGAGATTGCGCAGGTCATCCAGCTCAATGTTGACTCCCGAGGCAATTACACCACCTTTCTGAATCTGGTTCGAGGGATCAGGAAAAATCTCTCGTTCTATCTTCTCGCGTACTGCCATACAAAGATCCAACTGATCACCCAACTCCCTCAAAGCTGGATCACCCGATGCCTTCATGGTCTGTTGCAACTTTTCGATCGCATAGAGTGCATTTTTGAGTTGCACCACTTCACGTGGAGAGACACGCCCAACCGAAACTCGGGATATCACGCGCTCCAAATCACCAATCAGAGTTAAAGATTCATAAACAGAATCACGCAATTCGGCTTGATTAACGAACAACGAAACCAGGTCCAAACGAGCGTTGATCTCGGCCAAATCCTTAACGGGTAATGAGATCCATCGCCGCAACATACGTCCACCCATCGGCGTCGCAGTCTGATCCAACACCTCAGCCAAAGAACAGCCCTCCTGACCACTATTCGAAGCAAACAGCTCCAGGTTGCGAATCGAAAATTTATCGATCCACACGAATTTATCCTCATCGATACGGGAAATCGAAGCAATATGTTTGGTCTGACGATGTTCCGTATATTCCAAATAGTAGAGTACAGCTCCAGCGGCAACAATCGCATTCGGCATGTTATCAATTCCGTAGCCTTTAAGCGAAGAGACCTGAAACTGATTTAACAGTTTCTCCCGAGCCCCATTTTCAGAGAACATCCAATCGTCCACCCGATAGGTGTAATATTTTGTACCGAAAGATTCTGCGAACTCCTCTTCATAACCTTTGGGATAGATCACCTCCTTGGGTGCCAAGTTGGACAACAATTTATCGATATAACTGTTGGCTCCCTCAGCAGCATAAAACTCACCAGTCGAAGCATCCAAGAATGCAACTCCGGTTGACTTTTTGCCGAAACAAACGGCAGCAAGAAAGGTATTTTCCTTGTTTACCAAAACATTATCGCTGTACGATACGCCAGGCGTTACCAATTCTATCACACCGCGCTTGACGATCTTTTTAGCGGTTTTAGGATCTTCCAACTGTTCACATACCGCTACACGCTCTCCTGCGCGCACCAATTTTGGCAAATAGGTATCGATCGCATGATAGGGGAAACCTGCCAATTCGACATACGAAGCAGCACCATTAGCCCGCCGAGTCAGCGTAATGCCCAATATCTTGGAAGCTTTGATCGCATCCTCACCGAATGTTTCATAAAAATCCCCGACCCGAAACAACAGAATAGCATCGGCATGAACAGCTTTGAAGCCGTAATACTGTTTCATCAATGGAGTTTCGACATATTTTTGTTTTGGGGCGGCAGATGCGCTATTGGAATCTTTCATAACAATCAAAAAGGAGTAATAAGCTATCAAAGGTAGCTATTTTTCGTCGAAAAACCGTTCGTCGAAATTGATAAAATAGAGCTTCTCGGTAGCACGTGTAATGGCCGTATATAGCCATTGCAGCAGGTCACGAGTCATCTCCTCTTCTCCAAACAACATTTTGTCCACAAACACACATTTCCACTGTCCACCTTGAGCTTTATGACAGGTGACGGCATAGGCAAATTTGATCTGCATGGCATTAAAATAGGGATTCTCACGCACCTCTTTATAGCGTTTGGCTTTGGAGGTGATATCGGCATAATCCTCTGCCACATTATAAAACAGCTGCGAGCTCTGTTCCCGTGTAAGTGAAGGAGAGTCACACGAAAGCGTGTCCAACAAAATTTTACCCTCCAGCTCCAACTCGTCATAATCCGGGAATCGCAACAGCGCATCCGCAAATCGGAAACCATAAAAGTCATGAAAATGGCGAATCCGGACCAATTGCGCCGTATCTCCATTGGCAATAAAATCTACCTTGCAGTCCTTTTCGCGTTCAGTATAGTAATAGTTATTTTTCACAACCATCAACATATCGCCTGACCCGATCTCCTCCTCAGCATAGAGCACATTACGCCGTACCCCCTCATTAAAACGGTTTGCCCGCTTGTTCGACCGGGTAATAATCAGCGTCTCCTCCATACCATATTTATCATAAGCATCCTGAATACGCTCCAAAATCTCCCCACCTTCGACATGCTCAACATCGTCAAAAGAGAGGTCAAACATCGGAATATCGATAATATCAGCCGACAACATACACCTCACCAACGTAGCATTGAACAGGATTCCCGAACTATCCTGCTGGCGCATCACCTCGTCCAATGGAACATAGAGAACATCTCCATAAGCCCGCATCTTCTCTGGATCAAGGGCTGGGCTACAGTCCAGTCCCACAGGCGGCAACTGAGCACTATCTCCGACAAAGATCAACCGACATCGACTACCCTGACGCACATAACTAACTAAATCATCGAGCAAATTCCCTGATCCAAACGCCGACGCATCGAGCGAATAGTTGGCCAACATCGATGCCTCATCCACAATAAACACTGCATCTTTTTCGCGATTGTAATCCAAAGAGAATTGAGCTTCAGCTGTCGCTAAGGATTTTTGTCGATAGATTTTTTTGTGGATGGTGTACGCCGAATGGCCAGAATAGCGACTGACCACTTTGGCAGCACGGCCGGTCGGAGCAAGCAGAATCGTTTTGATTTTAATCGATTCCAACGTCTTAACCAAAGCCGAAATCAATGAAGTTTTACCGGTACCGGCATAACCATTGAGAATCAAAATCCGATGATAATCGGAAGCGGTCAAAAAATCGGCAAAAGCCTCGATGGCATTTTTTTGACCTGCAGTTGGCTCAAAGGCAAAATTTCGATAAATTTGAGACGCTAAATGTTCCGACAGCATATTACAAGGAGAAGATTAACATCTTTACACGATAGTACAAACTTACGAAAACCAAGGCAAAAAGCCACGACAGACGATGTCCTTGACCAAACAAAATATCACCTCTGAACAGGCTTCGAAATTGAACCTGTCCCTACAGGTTTCACACTCAGCTTTGCAATACTGTGTTATGTCGGACTCCAAAATAGAACAAGCCGACATACGCAAATTCAATCGCGATAAATCTACCGAAGAGAATCTGTCTGTACTCTTCGGAGCCCTTCCGGCATTAAATCTACCTTATAAAGATGTAGCCATCATCTTGGCGACAGAGAAGACATGCTTAGTACCCGATGAATTAGCAGATGGCGATGCTTTGGCATATATGCACGCTAACGGCATCCAGGTAGAAAAGGACGAACAGCTACTGCATTCCTCATCCAATGGCATCACTGCCATAATGGCTGTTCCAGCTTTTCTCATGCAGAAAACTCAAACCCTATACGGAGATCATACACACTGGTTGCATCCACTGCAAATCGCCATTGCCAAAGCCCACCAAAGTGCGACACTCGAAGTTAACTTTTGTGACGATTGGGCCAACATCACCATCAAGAATGATCGTTTACGTTATGCCGAAACACTACCTTGTGCCGAGATTACCGATCTGCTCTTTTATATACAACAACTGAATCAACAATACAATCTGCGAGATTTTGATCTGTTATTGACGGGTGAAAACACTGCAGAGATTCGCAAGGAGTTGAAAAGCTACTACAAGCCGCAACTGGACTCAGACCTAAAAAAACGAATTTCCAAATCCTTGCGCAATGACGAAATCAATTTTAACAACTTAATATATTGCTTCGATGCGAATCGTTAGCGGACGATACAAAGGAAGAATTATTCAACCTCCCAAAAATTTGCGAGCCAGACCGACCACAGATTTTGCCAAAGAGAATCTGTTTAACGTCATTACCAGTTATTGGAATCTGGACGGGGTAGAGGTACTGGACCTGTTTTCAGGTACCGGTTCGATCAGTTACGAGTTTGCCTCGCGTGGTGCCGGCAATATCATTGCTGTCGAGATTAACGCTATTCACTACAACTACATCCGGAACATGGCCCAAAAATTTGGGTTCACCCAACTCCATCCCGTCAAAGCAAACGCCTTTCTTTACTTAAAAAGTTGCACCAAACAGTTCGATATTATCTTTGCCGATGCCCCATACGACATTGAAGGAAGTGAAACGATCCCAGAATTGGTGCGAACACAAAATTTACTCAAACCTGGAGGGTGGTTTATTTTCGAACATTCCAAAAATCTGGACGTAAGTCATTTGCCCGATTTCAAAGAGAAACGGACCTACGGAAGCGTCAATTTTTCTATCTTCGAGCGACCCGAGCAAGAAGAAAAAAAATGAGTAAAAACGTAGATTTTTCGCCGAAACCCTTTGGAGAATTAAAAAAAACACCTATCTTTGCATCGCAATTGAGAAACAAAGTTGCTCAGTACTTAAAAACGGTGTGGTAGTTCAGCTGGTTAGAATGCCTGCCTGTCACGCAGGAGGTCGCGGGTTCGAGTCCCGTCCATACCGCAAAGCCTTAGAATCACAAATTCTAAGGCTTTTTTATTTTCTATATTTTCATTCACTTCTGACTACAAAAGCAAGAGGAGAAACACATCCAATAAATTTGCAAAAACAGCAAATTAAAATTTCTCCTGGACATTCTATCCCAACCCCGCAATTCTCCATTCTATAAGCCACCCAATAGTTCTGCTATTGATGGTTGTGAGAATTATTGTAACGATCGATACGATTAGCAATATTTTGCTGCACACTGAGAAAATAGAGGTTTAACTCCTGAACATGATAGTTTCCTTTGGGGAACAACTGCTCGATCGACGGAATATAATAATCATCATCTGACAATCCATCAATCAATAACGTATGCCGATCATTTGTCATGCCTACACCGACAGCATGGAATAGGGTATCAGCATGTCCTTCTGAATCAAAAAACACAGACCCAGGATTTTCCGAAGCCGGAGCATACGTACCGTCAACAGTCCAATTAACCGGATTAATACAAACCACATTATTAGCAAACAGTGGAGAACATGCTTCAGGTTTCGACACGCTGTTAAACAGCACCAACGCCCCAATATCATCAGCACCGGACGCAGGCTTCAAAAGAGGACTTTGTGCCAACTCATTACTTCCGACCGAAAAGCCAAACGCATAGGCAGCCACCATCCGCTGATACTGTTCTGGAGTGACAGAGTGCTTTAACAGCTCGATTACAGCTTTTGCCCCTTGGCTATGTCCAGCCAAAATAAACGGACGCCCATTGTTATAATGCTCCAAATAATATTTAAATGCTCGAACCACATCTTGATGGGCAACTGCATAACGCTCATTGATTACCTCTTCGGATTCAAACCAGGAATTCATGGTAATCTGCCGATAATAAGGCGAATAGAAATTGCAGCTTTTCTCAAACAACGCATATGCCAAAGCATTGGATCCATCCACTAAAGATCGCTGTGCCGAATTGGTAACATCCATATAATGAATTGTCTGCCCGGACTGATCTTTCCAATCCCAGATACAGGTCGGCGTAATATAAAATACATCGACTGCTTTATTGTCAGCTCCTTCAAGAGACCGATACCACATCTCTGACTGAGCATAATCAGGAACTGGCAATTTACCGCCTGCACCGTCCTGCTCAGACGTAGAACAGGAGAGATTGAGCCCAATGAAAAAGCAAACCAGCACCGAAAATTGAACAACCCTTTTCATATAGCAGAATTTCTCTAAAGACATGATCTTTTTTTCGTTCTTTACAAATAGCTCTATTAGCTTCATGCACCCAATTTACCGTCCATTCGGGCATGCAACACAACCATTGCAATAGGACACATAAAAAACAAGCATTTATCCTAACTTTTCGTACAAAAATACGTTATCAAACCTTAGGATAATGCTTGTCTTCACAATATTTCTCTCACACCTTCCCTTGCAGTAATCCGCACTCCTTCAGCAATGCCAATTATACAAAGAGAATACTGGACAAAATCAATCAACCATTCTTAACCTGTCCGCGCATGTTGGATTACATCTCTATCGTAATACCCAACGTGGGCAGGATCGTACTACCCAAATCATGGGCAATGTGTTGCATTTTATAATACCCGGGACGATCAGGATCCAACACATATTGTCCATCTGCGCCGATCTCTGGCATAAGAATCTCTTGACCTGCAACTTTATGGTTATACAAATTCTGAATGTCAATATAAAAACCGAGGCGCCACTTTTTAAAATACCACACCTTATCGATACGAAGATCCAGTTGATGATAAACAGGTGTTTTCATCGCATTGTAACGACTGTTGTCCGGATAGGGGCGACGTCGAGCATCCCATGCTGCAGTCAATGCAGACAATGTCTCATCATAAGGGGTATAGGGCACTCCTCCCGACAGATACCATTTCACACCGGCCGTCCAATTCGCCCCAAATTTATGAATTGCAGAGATATTCAGAATATGACCCACATTCCAACTCGAGGAAAGATAATGCGAAGTAGGTTTCAACTGATCATCCATTTGGTTAACCTGCGATACGAAATAGGTATAGGAGACATTGACAACCGTATTATAAAGATCCAAATTGCGATAGGAAATTTCACCTCCATATGCCCGTCCTTTACCCACTGAACGAGCCGGAACATTACCTACAATATAGTCTGCGAAATCGCCTGTAGATACCGGCAACGAATCCAACAACGAGACAGGCAACTGCGAATATTGTTTATAAAAATATTCGAATTTTATATCCGACCGTGGAGTTGGAGAGAAATTGATTCCAGCCACATATTGATTGACTGCCATATAACGCAGTCCATCACGCTGTTTATACCCTGGAACCACATTACCGTCATACCCCATTGTGGTATAACTCGGTTCTTGATAATAACGGGCAACAGAAGCACTTACACGCCATTTAGGAGCAAATTGATAAAACATGCTCAATCGCGGAGAAAACTGATCAAAAGGGTTAGAGGTATGTTTCGAATAGGTCATACCATCCATCCGGAAACCGGCCGATACTGCCAATTTTTCGTTAAAGAAATTACGGCTTAACGTAGCGAACAACTCGTAACGTCCGATCGTAAAATGGCTTTCGGAGAAATCATCCACCTCCTGATTTTGCACATACACTTTGCTAAACGATTCGCTACGATAGGTTCCCACACCACCTCCGATGCCTGCATTTAACCGAAATCCTTTCAAATCCCACAGATTAATCGAAGCGCGAGCCCGGTAATTTCCCTCACGACTATCTATATCCAGAATCCGAGGCAACGATTCATCATTGTCACGGTACTTGTACATTTCGTTTTTCAGGTAATCACGACTGGCCGTAATCTGTAATTTACCTCCAGAAAACATATGGTTATATCCAGCTCCAAACACATAACTGGTCTGGTTGCTTTCAGGCATATAACCCAATATATATTTTCGATCCTTTTCAGGATCTTTCAGTCCCAGATTCAACCGATTTTTATCGAAAGAGCCTAATCCGATCAGAAAAATCTCATCCCGGTCAGACAACTTCGATGTCACTTTAAATTGGTAATCGTTATATGTCGGCAAAAATGGAAGTTTCAACACCTTAAACAACATTTGCAGATAGCTACGGCGAAATGATCCGACCAAGGTTGTCTTTCCATCCGATGAAAGCGGTGTATCCAAATTAATTCCCACATCCGAAGCTCCTAAAATCAGCTTACCGTGAAATCGGTCGGTATTACCCGCTTTGGTCTGCATATCCAAGACCGAACTCAAACCGCTCGGCAAATTGGAAGGGAAGGCACCTGTATAAAAATTGACAGATTGCAAAAGAGCCGGATTGATCAACGAGGCATAACCTCCGGAAGCACCTTGCACAGCGAAGTGATTCAAAACTGGAATTTCAATCCCATCCAGATAAAAACGGTTTTCACCAGCTCCACCACCTCGCACCAACAGGTCATTACGGTTGGCTGTCGGAATAAACAGGACTCCAGGAGAAGATTGTACGACTTTGGAAATATCACGATTGGCACCGGGAGTCAAATCAATCTCCTCTGTACCGATTCTGCGCATTGAAACCGGGGATTCTGTGGTCGGACGGAACGGAGAAGCACTGACGATCACCTCATCCATTGTCACAGTTCTCTGTTCCAATTCAACCCGTATTTCGGCAGGAGTAGATGTTGTCACTAAAAAGGACTCTGTCAACACATCTTTAAAATCCTCAGCGTCCACATAGAGCGAATTATATCCGACAGGCACACCTTCAAGTTGGAAGCGGCCATCTTGATCCGTTTGCTGTTGAAGGGTATCTCCGACCACCAAAACCAAAGCTCCGGAAATCGGTTTTTGTTCATTTTTCGAGATGACTACGCCGCGAACAATTCCAGTGCGAACCGTCGTAGATGACTGCGCCCATGCACTGAACCCACATAACACCAACAGACAAATTCCTATATAAAATTTCATACACCTACCGTTGTATTTTAACACTTCGCAAAATTAACATAACTCGAAGCAATATCATACTGCCACTCACAATTTTAACGCCACAATATTACTGACACATTGAAATTAGGAGCTATTTTTTTCATTTCACATGACATACTCCGGTTCACCTCATATTAGATATTCAGATGATTTTATATCTTTGTCCATTGTCATGGAAACTATGCAAAACAGCGTCACATCAGATACACAAACTGTCGAGGCGCAACACGTACGCCTTTCTGAGCTAAAGTCCTCACAGGTCGGACTGATCACTAAAGTCTTTGGCCACGGTTCTTTCCGCAATCGAATCACGGAAATGGGGTTTATTCGTGGAAAAATTGTCAAAGTGATCAAAAACGCCCCTCTATTGGATCCGGTCGAATACGAAATTATGGGATACCGCATTGCATTGCGTCGCAGTGAAGCGGAGTTGATCGAAGTTATACCATTAACGGCACTTCCTCAACTGACATTGGATCAACATGCCAACCATCATGCTCATATCCATTTTCGACACCACTCGCAGCCCCAGGCCAAAGCTTCCCATCAAGATTGGCTCAAAAAAATTTGGCCCAGTCAGTGGACAAAGAAAAACAATCACGAGCACACTGCCTCAGCAAACCACAAAACCCTAAATGAGTGGAGCAGTTTTAATGCGGGAAGTCATCTAATCAATGTTGCTTTGGTCGGCAATCCCAACTGCGGTAAGACCTCATTATTCAACCTGGCTTCAGGATCACACGAGCGGGTAGGGAATTATAGTGGGGTAACAGTCGATGCCAAAATTGCCCGTTTCCATCAAGGCAACTACACATTCAACCTGGCAGATCTCCCAGGCACCTATTCCATTACAGAATACACCCCCGAAGAGCTATATGTGCGGACTCATATTCTGCGCGACATGCCCGATGTGGTAATCAACGTCATCGACGCAACCAACCTTGAACGGAATCTATATCTGACCACACAGCTGATCGATATGGATATCAAGGTGGTCATTGCCCTGAACATGTATGACGAACTGGAAAGCACCGGTGCAAAACTCGATTATCGTCATCTGGGCGGTATGTTGGGTATTCCCATCGTTCCGACCGTTGCCTCTACAGGGAGAGGAATTCACGAATTATTTGAAACGGTTATCCAAGTTTTTGAAGATAAGAACCCTACTGTACGACATATCCACATCAATTACGGCTCCGATCTCGAAGCTGCAATTAACACCATGCAGGCTCAGATTTGGGAAAACAAGGATATTGTAGCGCACTACTCTTCGAGATACTTGGCAATCAAATTGCTCGAGGGAGATAAGAGCACAGCCAAACTCCTCGAAAAGTGTACGAACTTCAACAAAATCCAACAGACCCAACTGCTTCTACAACAAAAACTGACCAAACAGTTCGGCGACGAACCTGAAACCACGATTGCCGACGCCAAATATGGTTTTATTGCCGGTGCATTGAAAGAGACCTTTCAAGGAGAAACACGCGACAAACACGCTCGCACCAGCAAAATCGACCATATTATGACCAGTAAAATCTGGGGATTACCGATCTTTCTGTTATTAATGTGGATCACCTTCCAGGCCACCTTCTCACTGGGAGCCATTCCTGCCGGATGGATAGAAAATGGTGTAAGTTGGTTAAGCGACTTCATCATGAAGGTTATGCCTGAAGGGGCATTACGCAATTTACTCGTAGATGGTATTATCAGTGGAGTGGGTGGGGTAATTGTCTTTTTACCCAACATCTTGATTCTGTTTTTCTGCATCTCATTGATGGAAGATACTGGATATATGGCCCGGGCTGCTTTCATCATGGACAAACTGATGCACAAAATCGGATTGCATGGCAAATCATTCATTCCATTACTGATGGGCTTTGGATGCAACGTGCCGGCTATTATGGCTACTCGCACTCTTGAAAGTCGTAAAGATCGCATCCTGACCATGCTGATCATTCCATTTATGTCATGCAGTGCACGTTTGCCTGTCTATGTATTACTGATTTCTGCATTTTTTGTTCAAAAACAAGGCTTGGTGCTCCTTTCAATCTATCTGCTGGGCATCATTGTAGCGATCCTCTCATCGATTCTATTCAAGCGCCTGTTTTTCAGAAAAGAGGAGGCACCTTTTGTCATGGAACTCCCCCCATACCGAGTTCCGACAGGTCGCAGTGTCGTGCGACATATGTGGAATAAAGGAGTTCAGTATCTGCGCAAAATGGGAACCATCATTTTGGTTGCATCTGTAATTGTATGGGCATTGAGCCATTATCCTGTTGGCGATCCTTCACTCACCCCCATCCAACAACAAGAACAATCATACATTGGACGTATCGGTAAAGCGATTGAACCGGTAATACGTCCTTTAGGATTTGACTGGCAGATTGGCATCAGTCTGGTCAGTGGACTTGCAGCCAAAGAAATTGTGGTCAGCACCATGGCCGTATTGACTGATTCCGGGGAGAATGAAACTACATTGAGTGAAAAATTACAAAGCCAGGTTTATACCCAAGGTCCACATATAGGAGAGAAGGTATTTACTCCGTTGAAAGCCTATACGATGATGGTCTTTATCCTCTTGTATTTTCCATGTATTGCAGCCATTACGGCAATATACAAAGAGGCTGGACGCCGTTGGGCCTTCTTTACTCTATTCTATACAACAGGATTGGCATGGATTCTGTCTTTCATTTTCTACCAACTGGGAAGTTTATTACTGTAACCCCACAAACATTTTATCGTAGAAAACAAGAGTTGCCTGTCAGGATTATAATCTCCGAATAGGATAGAGGAGAAAAACGCACCGACGAAATGGAAGGATGTCAAATGAACTTATGAGGCTCTCAAAACCGACAATAAACTATTATGCATTTTGCGTCTTATACCTAAATTAACAAAAGACAACACTGCGTTAGAATCCGCAAACAAACCAATCTAAATACCCATGCAGGACATTATTGCATATATTATTGTTGCGGCTTGTGTTATATGGGCTGGCAATATGCTATACCGACGGCTGAAAACTAATGCTGTCGATAAATGCAAAGGATGTGCTGTCCGTGCTGCCTGTCAAAGTGCCAAAACTTTCAACAACACACCCAACTGTCCCCGTACAGACTTGAAATCACAAAAAAATTCAACACATTCCTCAAAATAAATCTGCCTCATTACAACTGAGACACTAAGTAGCGAACAACATCCAGTTCGGTAGTAATCTTACGGAATCCTACAGCAGATTGTTTTGTTCGGCCTAACAACACATTGCTCATTTAACTTGACGATTTCTGTCTCAAGCATTGTGGCACCCAGCACATCAGCTGCCTCGACCTCTGCTTCACAAACTAAAATCAAAAATCTATCTGTTTTTATAGCTTTTACACGGATTAGAGACTCTGTGTACTAAGTTTTTTTTCGTATCTTTGTTTAGATGTTAAGGATATATAAATCCAAAACAAAGATTTACAATCAATTAACCAGCAAAAACCTAATAAAGCTACTATGAATAGCAGAGAGCGAGTATTGAAGGCTTTCCGCCGCATGGAGGGTCTGCCAGATCGAGTGCCTGTTCAGTTCGACCTATGCCGCCAACATTTGGAGTATTTCGGCAAGAAACTCAACATTCCTGTACATGTCACCGACAACCTGTATGAAGATGTCACCTACCGAATCAGCGGTAATGAGATCCGTACCGCTATGGGTAGTGATGCCGTCATTGTAGGTGCTTCCGTTTCAGACGATTTCAAAATTGAGAAACGTGAAGACGGAACCTGGCTCAACGAATACAAAATGCGCATGCAGCAAGGTTCACTTTATGTTGAAGTTGTCGAATATCCATTGGCTAATGCTCAGACAGCAGAAGATATCAAAAACTACCAGTTCCCCGATCCAGACGCTCCGGGACGTTATCGGGATGCTGAAGCTCTGATCAAAAAATACAAAGACGACTATTTCATCATCGGCGATATTGAAGTGACTCTGTTCTCACTGGCACACCAGCTGGCGGGATTTGAAAAGATCCTGATGAGTATGTTCATGGAGGATGAATATCTCGAACCTCTGTTTGCAGCCTGCGGTGAATTCCAGACGCAAATCGCATTACGATTGATCGATCGTGGAGTTGATGCGATTTGGGTTGGAGACGATTTCGGTTCACAAACCAATACCTTGTTTGCCCCCGAAATGTTCCGCAAACTGCTGTTGCCATATTACAAAAAGATGATCGACACCCTGAAAGCCAAGAAACCGGATCTGGTCATGATTCTGCACAGCGATGGAGCAGTAGGTTCTTTGATGCCGATGATCAAAGAGTGTGGCTTCGATGTTTTCAACCCTGTTCAGCCAGGTGTTCCCAAACACTCTCCACAAGAGGTTAAAGACAACTTCGGTGATCAATTCGCATTCTGGGGAGCTATCGACCAGCAGTATCTGATGCCGAATGGCACCGACGAAGAGCTGGAAGCCGACATTAAAGAACGTATTGAAATCCTCGGCAAGGGCGGTGGATATATGGTAGCTCCTGCCCATATTATTCAGGCAGACGTCACACCCGAGCGTGTTGAAAAGTTCATCGAACTCTGCAAAAAACACAGCAACATTTATTAATTAACTGCGGAATACATACCAACTCCCAGGATAAATAACATAAACTACACAGGTTAAACATCCTGGAGAATAAACTATAAAATAAAGAGAGAGGGATTACCCTCTCTCTTTATTTTTACCATAACAAACTATAATACAAACTTTTATTTATAATCACATTTCCTATGCTTTTAATGCCGCAACTAAAGAGGGCATCATAGTCCAAATCGTATGTTCGGTTTGGGCTGTATAGAAATTCCCATCAACTACAGACTGCTCATTAGTAGCGACACCCAGTCGAACAGCAGGTTGGGCCATAGGATGCAACGCCAAGCGATGTCCTGCCGTTATCCCTGCAAAATCAAACATCATGGCTGCCGCACAATGCCCCACCATAATCTTTCCCTTTGCACCAAATGCACGAATCACCTCCATCATGTCAACATTATAGGGTTCTGATTCATGTGCTCTGAAAACCGGAATGGCATCACCACAAGCAAACACCAACGCATCGAAATCATCCTCCTTCCCTCGTAAATTAGCTACAACATCATCTGCCAACAACGTAATGCCTGAATTCGTTTTGATCTCACAGGTCGGAGCTACTGCATACACTTTGTAATCAATTCCATTCTCATAAAATGTTTCAAGATACTGAAACAGGCCAAATCCATTCACCGGATTAACAGCCAAAACTGCAACTTGTTTTGCCATAACTCAATCCCTTTATGTTCAACTATAGTTATTATTTGTAAGTTTCTTACTTTTGTAATGCAAACATAAGGAATCACAAACTGACGTACAAGAAGGCACATAAAAATCAGATGGTTACATCGATGTAACCTTTATTGAATACCAGCGGTATAAAATCAACAATAAAATGAAAAATTTTCACCATGAAGGAAATTGTCCAGTCCGGGACATCTTGGCACGGATCGGGGAGAAGTGGCCCATGTTAGTCTTAATTACACTGCATAGCAATGGTACAATGCGTTTCAATGACATTCAACGCTCATTGGACGATATCTCTCAGCGCATGTTAACAGTCACCTTGAGACGATTAGAAAATGATGGTTTGATATCCCGAAAAGTATATGCAGAGATTCCACCCCGTGTGGAGTACACCTTGACCGATATGGGGCAAAGCCTTATTCCTCTTATTTCAAATTTGGTCGATTGGGCTTTAGAACATATGGAGGCTATTTTAGCGTCACGACAATCAACCCAACAGTAGTGTTATCCTGCACTTTTCAATCAAATATAGCGAGAATTTGCTGCAGCAATTTGATTGTCAAAAGTTCCCTACAAAACAATATAGCGTGTAAGATTGGGGGAGGGGCAAAGCCAGAGTTACTTTTACAACAACCGCTTAGAGATCACCTCCGTAAAATGGTCTTTGTATGAATCTGTAATCGGAATATAAACTTTCCCAAACACAATGCGATTGCGCTCAATGGTAGTCACTCGATCCAGATTGACAATAAAAGATCGGTGTACGCGAATAAAACGGGTTGCCGGCAGAGCATCCTCCATAGCTTTCATACTCATCAATGTCATGATCGCCCCGTCATCGGTATGAATGCGTACATAATCCTTCACCCCTTCAAGATATAAAATCGAATCGAGCTGAATTTGTACAATTTTGTAATCGGTTTTAACAAAAATGCTGCGATTCTCCTTCTGTTCCATCGCAGCAACAGGAGCGGCCTCCTGTACATGGTCGTTGGCAAACCAATGCTGAGCCTTTTGTGCTGCTTTTAAGAAATCTGCATAGCTGACCGGCTTCAACAAATAGTCGATCGCATCCACCCGAAATCCCTCCAAAGCATACTGTTCAAATGCCGTAATAAAAATTACCCGCACTCTTTCAGGCAACAATCGAGACAACTCCATACCACTGAGTTGTGGCATTTGTATATCGAGGAACAGCAGATCAATATTTGCATCCGAATGCACCGCATCGATCACACTGAGTGCATTGGTGTAACATCCTACCAACTCTAAAAAAGGGGTTTGACGTACATATCCTGCAATCAGATCACAAGCTAAAGGTTCATCATCAACAACAATACAACGCAATGCAGACATATCTCAACCGTTTTCATTTGTGCAAAATAATCATTTTCGTTCAGACCGCCAATCAACGATCCAGCAAAGAGGGCTTTAACGTTAATATTAACTGAGCTACAAAGCGATCGCCAATTCGATCCAACCGCAGAATATGACGATCCATATAGAGCAAATTCAATCGACGACGCAAATTTTCAATACCAATTCCCGATCCACTTCTATCTTGTCCATTTTTAGGGAAATAACTGTTTTCAACCGTACAGATCAATGTATCAGAACTGGTCAATTTAATGGAAATATGAATAAAAGAGTGCCCCTCAGGACTCACACCATGTTTGAATGCATTCTCGATTAAAGTAATAAACAACAGAGGTGCCACTACCACCCCCTTGTCGTCATCCGGCAAATCGACTTCCAACTGTACATCTTTTGAAAGACGCAAACTCATCAGCTCAACGTAACTGCGTATAAATGTCAACTCCTTGGATAAAGGCATCAACTCCCGATTATTTTCATAAAGCACATACCGCAAGAGTTGACCCAGAGAATGTAAAGCATACTGAGCCTGCTGCGGGTTGATCGCCACCAACGCATAGATATTATTCAAAGTATTGAATAAAAAATGGGGGTTAAGCTGGCTTTTCAAATTTTGCAATTCCGCTTTGGTGCGCTCTTTTTCCACCTCTTGTTTTTCACGTTCCACTCGATACCAGCGGCCTGTCATCTTAATCGCTACACTCAGCCCGGTAATTAACAACAAAATACCCGCATCATGTAACACAAACACAATAGAGAATTGTCGACGGAAACGAGGCATTGGAGGAGGTGGAGTTCCCATCATATAAACGCGGTGAAACATATGCCACAAATGGGTACCATATGCTAATGCCAGGATCAAAACGACATTCGTCAAAATAAATGCAGTCAAACGTTGCCGAAACAACAGTCTATCAATCAATACATAATAATTAAGATAAAAAACCACCACAAACGAGAGCGATGAAACGCAATATTCGAAATAGCGTTTCCATATAATCGTACCGCTTTCACCCTGCATGAAAATCAATGGAGAGACAAACAGCAAAGCCCATGCAATCAGATGAACAAAAAACAGGATAATATTCTTGCGAGCCACAGGAGGTATAATCATAATTTCAGATTGAATAAATTTGATAATATAAATGTATGCGTATTTTCCCTTGTGCACAATCTAATCGTACAGAATGGTTAAAACAGACGACCGATATCTGTTTTTTAACGATCAATTTTACGACGATTGTTAAACCATACCACCAAAGAAACGGAGACCAAAATCAATAATAAACCGATCGCATACTGCAAATTGAACGGTTCGTCAAACCAAAAGATGCCGACAAGGACAGCCGTAAGAGGTTCCAATGAGCCTAAAATAGCAGTGATGGTAGACCCGACGTTTTTTACTGCAAGAATTAAAGTTAAATTTGAGATAACTGTCGGTATTAAAGCTATTAATAGGACATTAATAATTTGATATACGCTATTAATCGAGCCAATACCCGAAGTAAACCCAGCAACAAGACCACTCACCACAGTAGCAGCAACTAATACATAAAACGTCAGTGGTAAAGCATCTATACGACCTATACCTGATTTATTGACACCGACAATATAAGAGCCATATGTTAACACCGTAATCATCACGATTACAATTCCTTTTACATTAACACTTGCACTACTACTCCAACTTAAAAGTGCAACACCGATCAGCGAGACCACGGCTGCAGCAATTAATCCAAACGAGCACTTCTCTTTAAACAGAGACACCATGATCAGTGCAACAAAAATCGGATACAAAAAATGGATCGTTGTTGCAATACCTGTCGGGATATAACTATACGAGATGATGAGTGCTAACGATGTACCCGCATAAAGCACACCCAAAGCAAGGATTTTCAACAGCTCTGTCAAAGAGACTGCAAAACTTTTCTTTTGCACCAAAGCAACCGCTCCGATCAATAATGCACCGACTCCCATACGATAGAAGAGCACCGTGGCTGCTGACATACCGCTATCGAGCAGTGCTATTGAAAAAAAAGGCACCAACCCGAAAGTCGCGGACGAAATCAACGCATAGAATATACCTCGAAAATTTCCCATAATTTTCACAAACAGTGCAAAGGTAACCGAAAACTGCTAAGATGATCAAGCCTCACACGAACTTTCAACCCTACCCATATTGACATCTACGAAGAAGGAAATGAATACACACAAACAAAAACTTTATTGTCACAAATTTTAAATATTTTTGTGTCGTGAAAAACAGTAACAGTACATATCATTTCATGGCTCTTGCAGCAGTTGTGCTGTGGGGTACCACATTCGTCTCAACAAAAACACTTTTAGGAGAGGGGTTAACGCCAGCCGATATCATGTTCTACCGTTTTTTGCAAGCCTATATCATCATGTGGTTGTTTTCACCACATTTCCATTGGCCTAAAAATTTCAAAGACGAATTGCTGTTTATCGGGGCCGGTATTTGTGGCGGTTCACTCTATTTCTTAACCGAAAACAGTGCTTTAAAACTCACTTTAGCCTCAAACGTAGCCTTGTTAGTAGGGACAGCCCCAATCCTGACAGTCATATTTTCGCGTCTATTACTGAAAACCGGGCGATTGCGCCATAACCTAATTATCGGTTCTATCGTAGCACTAATCGGCGTGGCCTGCGTTGTTTACAATGGCAGCTTTATTCTACAAATTCACCCCTGGGGTGATCTGCTTAGTTTAACCGCTGCTTTAACATGGGCACTTTATAATATCATACTCAAAAAATTAGACGGGAAATACGACACGCTCTATATTACTCGTAAACTTTTCTTTTACGGTGTTTTAACATTAACACCTGTTTTCCTGTTCCAGCCTCTGACTACGGACATTACATTATTAACACGACCTATCGTTTTAGGCAATTTGCTATTTTTGGGGTTAGTGGCTTCTCTGTTTTGTTATGTCATCTGGAATCGGGCCGTAAAACAACTGGGAACCATTGCCACAAGCAATTACATCTATATTGTTCCGTTAGTAACCCTGATCTCCTCAGCACTGATCCTGAAAGAACAAATTACCTCCATGGCTTTAACTGGTGCTTTTTTGATTCTCGGTGGTGTATATGTGGCTGAAAACGGAGCATCCATACCATACTTCAAAAAACTCTTCTCAAAACACACTGGACATGAATAAGTTTACCATTCGTAACGCAACCCCACAAGATACAGAGATCATTTATGACTTTATCCGCAAAATGGCCATATACGAAAAGCTGGAATCCGAAATGGATACTTCAGTAGAAGCCTTACATCAGGCTCTGTTCGTGGAACATCAGGCAGAAGTTGTCATTGGAGAGGAAAATGGTCAAGCTGTCGGTTTTGCCCTGTTTTTCCATAATTTCTCGACATTCAAAGGGCAACGAGGATTATACCTCGAAGAGTTGTTCATTGAACAAGAACATCGAGGCAAAGGTTATGGCAAAGCACTGCTGCTACATCTCGTACAAATTGCCGTTGAAAGGAAATGCCGCCGAATGGATTGGTTGGTACTTGATTGGAATGCTCCTTCCATTGCATTTTACAAATCTCTTGGCGCCATTCCTTTAGATGATTGGACCGTTTTCCGTCTGACCGAAACACAATTACATCGATTAATTGAACAATAACTTAACTATTAAACCTATGATTATCGATGAAAGGGAAAGTCGCCACGATTATATCGTGGAAGCAGCCCGGCAAATCATGACGGCGGGTCGAACCGCCCCCCAAAGCAAAGGAATCGACCATATTGAAATCGTTACATTGACAGGGGAGTCCATCTGTGAATTGGCTGCAGGGATGCGTTTGGCAGCCGATAAAACAGGCATGCAGTTCTTTTTACGTGACGCGGATAACATCGAACAGTCAGGTGCCGTCATATTGGTCGGCTCGCATCCAACCACCATAGGACTAAACTGTGAATACTGTGGTTATCCAAGCTGTGCTAAAAAGACCGAAAATGAAGGAATCCCATGTGCTCTAACCTCTGTGGATTTGGGTATCGCACTCGGAGCAATGGCTGCTACAGCGTCTGCACTGCACATTGATAATCGCATCATGTTTTCCGCTGGTTACGCAGCCCGAGAAATGAATCTTTTACCCAACTGCAGCACGATATTTGCCCTGCCATTAAGCATCAGCTCAAAAAGCCCATTTTTTGACAGAAAACCGAAACAATAACAACCATACAAGCCCTTATGATTTCATCACCGGCCCTTGCCAAGGAACTCAAACTCCGCTGGGATAAAATCCAGCAAAACATGAGCGACGTCCATGCAGACGGACTGCTAATCTGCGATAATGTCAATCTATATTATGTATCAGGACGTATTTTTCGAGGATATTGCTATATTCCGGTAAAAAGAGAGCCGATCTTTTTTGTGCGTCGGCCACTTGGGCTAAACGGCACACAAGTGGTTTACATTCGGAAACCGGAGGAGATCGGAGAATACTTACAAAAGAACGGTATAGCATTTCCCGATAAATTACTGCTTGAGTCGGATTCTATCAGTTATTCCGACTATAAACGTTACGAAACCATCTTTATACCGAAAGAGGTTTTAAATGGAACTGCCTTACTACGTCGTTGCCGCAGCATTAAAACTCCATACGAAATTGATCTGATACGTCGATCCGGAGAACTTCACGCCAAAGCCTACGAGACGATTCCATCGCTTTACCGCAAAGGAATGACCGATTTGGAATTTTCGATCGAATTGGAACACGAATGCCGCAAACTGGGCTCATTAGGTATTTTCCGCATCTTCGGACAAAGTATGGAGATTTTCATGGGATCGGTTTTAGCGGGAGACAATGCAGACATTCCGTCACCTTACGATTTTGCCATGGGAGGAGCCGGCCTCGACGTTTCACTTCCGGTTGGCTGCAACGGTACTGTCCTCACCGAAGGAATGAGTCTTATGGTCGATATGGGAGGAAACTTTACCGGTTACATGACGGATATGACACGTACCTATGCGATCGGTTCGGTACAAGAATTGGCTATGAAAGCACACGAAACGTCCATCGCCATTCATCAAGCCATTGCCGCAAAATCCCGTCCTGGCGTTGCCGCTAAAGATTTATACGAGTTAGCGGCTGAAATGGCTAATAATGCCGGACTCTCTGACTATTTCATGGGACACCGTCAAAAGGCTGGCTTTATCGGACACGGTGTCGGCATCGAGATCAATGAGGCCCCGGTACTGGCACCTCGTTCTCGCGATATTTTGGCGGAGGGTATGGTGTTTGCTCTCGAACCCAAATTTGTCATACCGGGAACAGGGGCTCTTGGCATTGAAAACACTTATGCCGTAACGGCTGACGGGGTAGAAAAGCTGACGGTTTGCAAAGAAGAGCTAATCTCTCTACAGTAGTCAGCTTAATCCATTTACCTCCTGTAATTCAAAGCATTTCCCACACAGGAAGATTTGATCTATCACATCTCTGCACAATTCCGACTGGGCGGTAATAGTATAAATAAAGCAGAATGTTTTAACGACATTCTGCTTTATTTATAATTTCTATCCTTACTATTTTGCAGAACTCTTAGGGCAAGCCTATTGCATTGTTGTTGAAAGCAATTTGCCGTATCACTTTTGCTTCTTGACTTGTTTCCCTTACATACTGCCGTACACTTTGCAGAAGAACAGGGTTGTTTCCGACAATTTACATCAGAAGAGCATGGCTGCTCCGCACAATTCACACAACACTCGATCTTAGTCTGAGGACATGGCCGTGTAGCGCAACGCCGCACATTTTGTGCCCACACAAAATGTAAACACTAAAACCAAGACTAAAATAAATATCACCACTTTTTCATAGCGATATGGCGTAAATCAGCAAAACATTATAATAGGCCTAATATACATACATTTATTATGAAAATCAACCATATTAAAATCAACATCTTTCTGCGCAACAGACAATACACGCCTTAAATTTGAAATATATTTCTTACTTTTGTTGGAATTGGAATCGACAATATGCTATTGTCGATTCAACAGATGGAATTTTCTTAACAAATCGAAAAATATCCTGATCGTGAAGACACAACTCTCAAAAGTACTCGTCCTGGGTTCGGGCGCACTCAAAATCGGCCAGGCCGGAGAATTCGACTATTCCGGATCTCAAGCACTTAAAGCGATGAAAGAGGAGGGTATTGCTACCGTCCTGATCAATCCGAATGTAGCAACCATTCAGACCTCTGAAGGCATTGCTGACCGAGTTTATTTCTTGCCATTGAACGCCTACTTCATCGAAGAGGTAATTAAAAAAGAGCGTCCAGATGGTATTCTGCTCGCGTTCGGTGGACAAACCGGACTGAACTGCGGTACCGAATTGTACCGTAACGGTGTACTGGAAAAATATGGAGTACAAGTGTTGGGAACTTCGGTTGAAGCAATTATGAATACCGAAGACCGCGATCTTTTCGTAAAAAAACTGAACGAAATCAATATCAAGACTCCACGCAGTATCGCTGTCAATACCATGGAGGATGCTGTTAAGGCGGCTGAAGAGATTGGATTCCCAATCATCATCCGCTCGGCATACGTACTGGGAGGTATGGGAAGCGGCTTCTGCAACAACATGGATGAGTTGCGCACACTGGCCGAAAACTCCTTCTCATACGCTCCACAGATTTTGGTCGAGGAGTCGCTCAAAGGATGGAAAGAGATCGAGTTTGAGGTAATCCGAGATAAAAACGACCATTGTTTCACGGTAGCCAGCATGGAGAACGTTGATCCACTGGGCATTCACACCGGTGAAAGTATCGTCGTAGCACCTACCTGCTCACTCGATCAGGAAGAGTTGACCTTCTTGCAGGAGATGTCGAAAAAGACAATCCGCCACCTCGGTATTGTCGGAGAGTGTAATATCCAATACGCGTTCAATTCTGAAACCGATGACTACCGCGTTATCGAAGTAAATGCACGTTTAAGCCGCTCTTCAGCTTTGGCATCAAAAGCAACCGGCTATCCGCTGGCTTTCGTAGCCGCCAAACTGGCCTTGGGATATACGTTGGACGAAATCGGCGAGATGGGAACGCCCAACTCTGCCTATGTCGCTCCTGAACTCGACTATATGATCTGCAAGATTCCCCGTTGGGATTTGAGCAAATTTGCCGGCGTTTCACGCCGTATCGGATCAAGCATGAAATCTGTCGGTGAAATCATGGCCATCGGTAAGAGCTTCGAAGAGATTATCCAGAAGGGTCTGCGTATGATCGGACAGGGCATGCACGGTTTCGTATGCAACAACGATCTGAAATTCGAAGATCTGGATGACGAATTGGCCAATCCAACCGATATGCGCATGTTCGCCATTGCTGCAGCGTTTGAAAAAGGTTATACCGTTGAGAAGATTCACGATCTGACTAAAATCAACACCTGGTTCCTTGAGAAACTGGAAAACATTTACCGTTACTCACAGGTAATTAAACAATACAACCAGATCAATGAGCTTCCTGCCGATGTATTGCGTGAAGCTAAACGTCTCGGTTTCTCTGACTTCCAGATTGCCCGCCTGGTAGAGAATCCGACCGGCAGCATGGAAAAGAAGGTGATCGAAGTTCGCAACTACCGCAAACGTCTGGGAGTACTGCCTTCCGTAAAACGAATCAACACGGTAGCTTCAGAACATCCGGAATTGACCAACTACCTCTACATGACATACGACGGTTCAGAGCATGATATTGCTTACTACCACAATCGCAAATCGGTCATTGTGTTGGGGTCTGGTGCATACCGCATTGGTAGTTCTGTTGAGTTTGACTGGTGCTCGGTAAATGCTGTACAAACAGCACGCAAATTGGGTTATACCTCTATCATGATCAACTACAACCCTGAAACGGTTTCTACCGATTATGACATGTGCGACCGACTCTATTTTGACGAACTCTCTGAAGAGCGCGTGCTTGATGTCATCGATTTGGAACAACCGAACGGCGTAATGATTTCTGTGGGAGGTCAGATTCCGAATAACCTCGCGATGAAGCTGCAACGCCAAAATGTACCTATTTTGGGTACGCCTGCTGTTTCGATCGACCGCGCTGAAAACCGCCATAAATTCTCTTCGATGCTTGACAACCTGGGCATCGATCAACCGGAATGGAAGGAGCTTTCCTCAATGGAGGATGTAAACGAATTTGTGGATCGTGTCGGCTTCCCTGTATTGATTCGTCCATCATACGTATTGTCAGGTGCTGCTATGCGTGTCTGCCATACTAAAGAGGAGATGGAACACTTCTTGGGCATCGCCGCCAAAGTATCCAAAGAGTTCCCAGTGGTGGTTTCACGATTCCTCGAAAATGCCAAAGAGATCGAATTCGATGCAGTGGCTCATGCAGGAGACATTATCGACTATGCAATCTCTGAGCACGTAGAGTTTGCCGGTGTACACTCTGGTGATGCAACATTGGTATTCCCGGCCCAGAAAATCTATTTCGAGACCGGTCGCCGCATCAAAAAGATCAGTGCAAAGATTGCCAAAGAGTTGAATATCAGCGGACCATTTAACATTCAATTCTTAGCTAAAAACAATGAGATCAAAGTAATCGAATGCAACTTGCGTGCATCCCGCAGTTTCCCATTTGTATCCAAAATTCTCAAACGCAACTTTATTGAAACTGCGACCAAAATCATGCTTGATGCCCCATATAACAGACCCGACAAATTCGACGTGGATTACATCGGTGTCAAAGCTGCACAGTTCTCGTTTGCACGTCTGCTGAATGCTGATCCGATTCTCGGCGTCGATATGGCATCGACCGGTGAGGTTGGCTGTTTGGGTGATGACTTCAACGAGGCATTGCTCAACTCTATGATTGCAGTAGGATACAAGCTTCCACAGAAGAATGTCATGATTTCTTCGGGATCGGCTAAATCAAAAGTCGATATGCTCGAAGCTTGCGGTGAATTGGATAAGAAAGGTTATACAATTTACGCCACTTCAGGTACTGCACAATTCCTGATGGAGAATGGGGTCAAAGCCATTGCAGTAAGTCGTCCGGATGAAAACAAGGAGGACAACGTCTTGCATCTAATTGCCGACAAGAAGTTTGATCTGGTGGTAAATATTCCTCGTGATCACACTACCCGCGAACACACCAACGGCTACAAGATTCGTCGTGCTGCCGTAGATCACAATATTCCACTGATTACCAATGCCCGTCTTGCAGCGGCATTCATTCACGCTTTCTGCTCCATGAAGATGACAGACATTGCCATCAAAGCATGGGACGAATACAAATAGTCACTTGAATTGCGCTATAACTGTACGCAGTTGTAGGTGATTTTTCAAACACAAAAACGCTCTGACTGGTTCCTTTCATTCCAGTCAGAGCATTTTTCATCGTAAGCATTTTAAATTCGATTTGAGCTATGGAATGTGGTAAATACGATTACCGGATTCAACCTGGTGAGGTTGATCTGACTCAACGTGCATCAATCATTACACTCGGCGACCATATGTTGCATGCTGCGGGTGAAGACGCAGACCGTTTAGGATTTGGGTTGCGTTGGATGCAAAGTAATAACACCACCTGGGTACTTTCACGTATGGCCATTGAGATGAAACGGTACCCGAACGAATACGAAACATACCAAATCGAAACCTGGGTCAGTGATGTCAACCGCTTGATGTCAACCCGTAACTTTATTCTTTATGACATGCAGGGCTCGATAATCGGCAAAGCTTGTACCAATTGGTCAATGATCGATTTCAAGACTCGTCTGCCGCTCGACCTTCGCAATATCGGTCAATATCAAGCTGCCATCATTCCACAAGATCCACCTATCGAGCGACCTGCCAAAATCACCAAAATTAACGGCACGGTTACGGAATCACATCTGATTCGATACAGTGACATCGATTTCAACCAACACACCAACAGCATGAAATATGTGCAATGGATGGTCGATATGCTGCCTCTCAAAAAATTCACAGACCAACGTTTATGCCGGTTAGACATCAATTTCCTACACGAGACTCGTTATGGACAACTGGTCCAAATCGTCATGGAGAACGATGATAATTTCGATAAATTTGAAATCAAATTGGCAGACACAGGTGTTGCAACCTGCAAAGCCTCGTTACGCTGGATGTAATTATTCCTTTATTTTATATAGATCATGAATAGCGAAGACGCCATCAAACAGAAAGTACAACGTTGGATTGTATGTGGATCTGCCGCAATCATGCTCGGTAAATTCATCGCTTTTTGGGTGACCAATTCGGTCGGAATCCTGACCGATGCCATGGAAAGTATTGTCAATGTAATTGCGGGATTTATTAGCCTATACAGTCTCTATTGGGCTGCCAAACCTAAAGATGCGGAACACCCATTCGGACATGGTAAAGTGGAATTGATCTCGGCTTCAATCGAAGGGTTACTGATCATGGTCGCCGGAGGAATTATCATTTTTGAAGGCATCCGACGACTCTTCACCCCCTCTGAAATCGGACAACTTGATATCGGTATTATCGTCGTTGCATCGGCAGGAGTACTGAACTATCTGATGGGGGCATACAGTATCCACATGGGGAAACGGTACAACTCTATCGCACTGATCGCAGGCGGCAAACATCTTCAATCGGACACCTATTCAACCATCGGTTTGGTGGTCGGGTTGTTACTACTGTATTACACACGGATTGGGTGGATCGACAGTGCATTGGCTTTGATCTTCGGTTCAATCATCATCGTCACTGGTATTTCCATTTTGCGTCGAACAATCGCTGACTTGTTGGACGAAGCAGACAAAGAGTTTCTCAATAAAATGGTGTTGACCATCACCCAAAATCAACGTCCAGACTGGATCGACATCCATAACTTAAAAATGATCAAATACGGTAGCAGCTTTTACATCGATTGCGATCTCACTATGCCATGCTACTATACAATTGGCCAGGGGCATGATGCCTGCCTGGCTCTGAAATCGGCCATCGAACGGGATTTTTCAGATCGTGTCACACTCTCTGTACACTCAGATTCTTGTGAAGAGAGACACTGTGAACATTGTAAAATGGAAGAGTGTCAATATCGAAAGCAAGCTTTTGTCGCTCCATTACATATTACACTCGACGAATTGACCGAAACGGACGAGCAACGAGGCGACGATGACAACCAATAAAAGCATCGAGATTTTGGAATGCAGCACCTTCAATTCTTTCATTAAATTGATTAGGTGAATCCTCTTTAATCTGAAAGATACGGATCAGCATGCGAAAGTTGAGCAACTTCTTTTAAATCCTAATTGTCTTTTCAAACAATAAAAGTTCCATGATTGGGGTATTGTCATGGAACTTTTTCTTTACCTCTTGACGATCTCCACGATGTGTACGCAATAATAAACACGCATATTTAAGCCATTTACAGTAATCTTTACACATCTTATTGTATTTTTGCACCCCGTAAGTCAATACGGTTATCGGATTCCGAACGACCATCTGTCAAAACCACATTCATAGAAAACACTAAATCATGATCACAGTATCCAATCTCGAAGTACAATATGGCAAACGAGTATTATTCAAAGGGGTAAACCTGAAATTCACTCCCGGCAACTGTTACGGTGTAATCGGTGCCAATGGGGCAGGGAAATCCACCTTTTTAAAGGTATTAAGCGGTGATGTGACCCCCACACGCGGTTCTGTCAGTTTTGGGCCCAACGAACGTTTGTCTGTATTGAAACAGGATCACTTCGAGTTTGATCAACACACGGTATTGGATACCGTACTCATGGGGCACCAACCGCTGTGGAATATCATGAATGAAAAAAATGCCCTTTATGCCAAAGCCGATTTTACTGACGAAGATGGTATCCGTGCCGGAGAGCTTGAAGAAAAATTCGCTGAAATGGATGGTTGGAATGCCGAAAGTGATGCAGCCAACCTATTGAGCGGCTTGGGAATTAAAGAGTCCTTGCACTACGAACTGATGGGAAACCTGAATGCCAAAGAGAAGGTGCGCGTCCTGTTAGCACAAGCTCTTTTCGGCAAACCCGACAATCTGCTTCTCGACGAGCCGACCAATGACCTCGATGTCAATACAATCATGTGGCTTGAAAACTATCTGGCCAACTATGAAAATACCGTATTGGTCGTTTCGCATGACCGCCACTTCCTGGATGCGATCAGCACCCACATCATAGACATCGATTACAGCGACATCAATCTTTTTTCTGGTAATTACAGTTTCTGGTACGAATCAAGTCAATTAGCTGCCCGTCAACAGGCCAACCAGAACAAAAAAGCGGAAGAGAAGCGCAAAGAGTTGATGGAATTTATCCAACGTTTCAGTGCCAACGTAGCGAAGTCCAAACAAACCACAAGTCGCAAAAAGATGCTCGAAAAACTCAACATCGAAGAGATCAAACCTTCGATGCGCAAATATCCGGGTATCATCTTCCAACCAGAACGTGAAACCGGAACTAAAATTTTGGCTGTAGATGGGCTTAGCAAAACGATCAATGGCGAAAAATTGTTTAACAAAGTTTCGTTTACCATTGAAAAAGGGGACAAAGTGGCCTTTTTGTCCCGTGAGCCGCGTGCAGTTACCGCACTGTTCGAGATTATTGCCGGCAACGATCAACCCGACACCGGCATGGTAGAGTGGGGTGTGACGATCAACCGAGCTTATCTACCTCTGAACAATGCCGATTTCTTTAACAATGAGCTGACCATCATCGATTGGTTAGCACAATTCTCGGACGACACCAGCGAGCTCTATCTGCGAGGTTATTTGGGAAAAATGCTCTTCAGTGGCGAAGAGATATACAAAAAAGTCAACGTACTTTCGGGAGGAGAGAAAATGCGCTGCATGATTGCCCGCATGATGATCAAACAGGCCAACACCTTGTTACTCGACTCACCGACCAACCACCTTGATTTGGAATCTATCCAGGCCTTCAACAATGCACTAATCTCATTCAAAGGGATTGTACTGATGACCTCACACGACCACGAATTCATCAATACAGTAGCCAACCGTATCATCGAAATTACCCCCAATGGCATGATCGACAAATACATGGAGTATGACGATTATCTGTTTGATGAACGCGTACAAGAAAATCTGGAAAAATTATACAACAAATAAGCGTCTGATTGAGTTTTATGGATAGGGAGATGTTTGCGTGCTCCTGTCTGTATTTCATTTTGGTGAAAGGATGGAATCGTTGTGTCTATGCACAATGTTTTTTAAAGATGGCACTTACTTAGCTTCAAGCAATTATTTATTCAAACTGACTCTTCATACTATACCGAACATCTTACCCTGTAAAAATGATTCAGAGACAACGATCTTTTACGGTTTGGGGCATTGGCTGTTTCCTGATTGGGCTCGCTTTATGCACGCCTATCCAAGCTCAAACACGAATTGATTCGTTAGCTCTATTACGCGCCTCATGGGATACTTTGGAATCACACCAAGGCCTGATAATCAGCAAAGCCTCAATACGTTTATTTGATTCTGATCAACAAATCTATCGCATGGATGTTGATCCAAAGTTTTTCTCTCTCCAACCCATTCAAAACACCAAACGGCAAAAGGTTAAACGGCTGGGCATACATTCTCATGCAACCGCAGCCGTAAACGGAGGCTATTTCGTTACCAAAACTCGGAAAGCCATCGCCTGCTACTTTTTGAAGATCCATGATACCATAATCGATTATACGGGAGGATTGGGTACTAGAGCAATTGCCATGGACAGTTTAGGAATCGTGCATTTTCTCAACGATTTACCACAAATCGCCTCACAAGATTCCCTATGGCATCGATCTTATCCCAATGTTTTAAGTGCCGGTCCCATGTTAGTATATAATGGGAGGCAACTTTTCCGTTCACCTCAGACTCAGGATAAACGCCATCCACGTACGATCATCGGCATGCATGCGGATAGTACGCTCACATTTTTGGTCATAGATGGCCGACAAAAAGGTGCCGATGGGATGAGCCGAGTCGAATTGGCCTGGACATGCCATATGCTCGGGATGCAAAATGCACTGAATTTGGATGGAGGAGGCTCTTCGACTTTATGGTCGCAACAACGGAAGACCGTCAACCGACCTTCGGACAGAATTGCGTTTATTCGTATTCCCCGCAAAGTAGCTAATGCTATTCTCATTCTCCCTAAAACAGATCAATAGTTCCAAGCCATATCTTTTCATGGCGGCTCCACCATTTTAACGAACAATTTTTTCTTTCCCTAAAACGCAGGAATATGATTGGCTATTGCACCCCACTGACTAATAGCGAATTAAACTTTGCAATATCTGCATCAAATGGATAACAAACATGTCTATTACATCCAATTAGATGCGCATTCAATAAGCCAGACTGTGATCCATTTACAACTCACGGATTTTTATTATCTTTGCTCAACATCCATATTTTATTGATCATGTTGAAATTTTTTATCGGTCTATTGGCCGTAATCTCCATTTTACAAGATCTGCTAATTTACCGCCGCCTGAAAAGCATATTCGCCAAACCGTGGGTACACCGAAGCTATCTGATCTCGTTTCTAATCATCGATATTGCTATCATCTGTGCCCTGATCGGATACCGCACTGCAACCAATGCAACCTCTCAAACACAGGTACAAATCATTTTGTGGACCATTGCCATCTTCATGATGACCATTGTGCCCAAACTGATCTATCTGCTCATTTCGTCACTTGATTATCCCATTTCTAAAATTCGCAAACGCAAAACGTACTGGTTTTCCATACTCGGCCTGGCTTTAGGAGTTTATTGTCTGGGAGTAATGATTTATGGAGCGTCACGCGGTCGCAACCACATTGAAGTAAAAGAGGTTACCCTTACTTTCGACAAACTTCCCGCAGCTTTTGATGGTTATCAAATCGCAATGTTTACAGATCTGCATATCGGTAACTACGGAGTCAAAAACACGTTGATCACCCGAATGGTTGAAACCATTAACGACATACATCCTGACATGATTGTCAATGGAGGTGATTTGGTCAATACCAATGCCCGGGAATTGACATCCAAAGAGATGAAAGCACTTTCCTCACTACAAAGTATCGAGGGTGTATATTCTGTATTCGGCAATCACGATTTGGGGTTTTATATGAAGCCACAATCCGACGACACTTTCACACCTGCCGCCAGCGTTGTACAGCTTATCCAACAACAACAACAAATGGGATGGCAGTTACTGAATAATACCTCCATAGCTATCCATCGAGGACAAGATTCGATAGTGGTCTCCGGGGTCAACTATCCACGGGATGGTTTTCATAACGGCCGCGAAACAGGATTGGGTGGATGTGATTTGGATGCGACCTACCACAATGTATCGGACAGTGCTTTTAACATCACAATCTCACACACACCGCAAAATTGGGATGAGATTCGCAAGACTGGCAAAGCTGATCTGACTCTGTCCGGTCATGTACACGCTATGCAAATGAAACTACACTTTGGTAAAAAGGTCTGGTCACCTGCACGTTGGATGTATCCCCGATGGAGCGGACTATATTCCGAGGGGAACCAATATCTGTATATCAATGATGGGATGGGATATGTGATGTACCCCATGCGAATCGGGACTTATCCGGAAATTACACTAATTACATTACGTGCAGCACGGCAATCTTAACAAAATAACAACGCGTTCTTACAAGATCGGATAAAAATATTTTAGACCCGTTTATATCCATAAAATTTCACCATTTTTAACAAATGGTGATAAACTTACCATAAAACACCATTCCTTTGAGAAAAAATCCCTATATTTATCGGCAAAATTAATTTTCATCAAATGAAACGACGTCTCAAGGTCGGCTTATTGCTGCAAATTGTCATTGCAATCGTTCTCGGTATTTGCTGTTCATGGTTCTTCCCGGAAAGTATGGTAAGAATCTTCGTTACTTTCAACTCCATTTTCAGTAACTTCTTAAGCTTTGCCATCCCGTTAATCATCGTGGGATTAGTGGCACCGGGAATCGCCGATTTGGGATCAGGAGCTGGTAAATTATTAGGAATCACCGCTCTCGTCGCTTACGTTTCAACCCTGTTTGCCGGATTTTTCTCCTATTTCACCTGCCTGGCAACATTCCCTTATCTTTTACCAGGGGGTGGGGCACACGTCGTTTCGGCAGCTGGTACCGCAGTCGAAGCGACCAATCCATTAGCATCGATTTCGAGCTCAACTATCGAACCTTTTTTCACCATTGCCATGCCACCTTTCATGGACGTAGTATCGGCACTGGTACTTTCATTTATCCTTGGATTAGGATTGGCTGCTTTGCCCGGTCGCGCATTCAAAGATGTCCTCAGTGAATTTGGAGACATTATCAATATGCTGATCGGGAAGGTTATTGTTCCCTTGTTACCCCTCTACATTTTCGGCATCTTTCTGAAAATGGGTGCAGAAGGACAAGCCGCTCAAGTTATGAAATTATTCCTGAAGGTGATCATCATCATCTTTGTCATGCATATTGCACTGCTGTTGATCCAGTACCTGATTGCCGGATTAATCGCTAAACGCAATCCGCTCAAATTATTAAAAACCATGCTGCCTGCCTATGCTACAGCATTGGGCACCCAATCGTCTGCTGCAACCATCCCGGTTTCGCTTCAACAGACAATCAAAATGGGTGTTCATCCCGATTTGGCTGGTTTTGTTGTTCCGCTTTGTGCTACCATCCACCTTTCAGGCAGTATTCTGAAGATTGTCGCTTGTGCATTGGCCATCATGTGGATGACACCGGATACCTATCCAATCACATTTGAATTATATACCGGATTCATTTTCATGCTTGGTATTGCGATGGTAGCAGCTCCGGGAGTACCTGGAGGAGCTATTATGGCGGCACTCGGCTTGCTGTCATCGATTCTCGGATTTAATGCCGATTTGCAAGCTTTGATGATTGCCCTGTATATTGCCATGGATAGCTTCGGAACTGCCGGTAACGTAACCGGAGGTGGAGCTATTGCCATTATCATGGATAAGATCTATCGGAGCATGTTGAAAAAGGGTCAAGTCGGCAAAACGCCCAAAGTGGCATAATGGTTTGCCCCAAATATCTAACATCACAATGCAATGAGGCAACGAAGCGCAAAAATCATTTTGCTGTGTACCGGCATCTTGATGCTGGTGCTATCGGTATTGCCTCATCATCACCATTGCGATGGAACGATTCGTTTTAGCGTCGCAGACAACTGCATCGAATGCAGGCACAACACAGCTGACAAACACAGCCATCCGGAAAATGATGCTACCTGTGATCTGCGTCAGCTATTTATAATGTCAGAGCACCCGAATGACAAAAGTCATCTGTATTGCCTGTGCCACTCCCATGACCAACATACTTCCGACTGTTTTCTCTTTGCACATCTTTACTTCATTTGTATAACGACCTCAACTATAACCCTTGATATTCCCGAATCTCCATGGGAATATGTACCAGGCATTGCACTTCCAAATGAGGTGCAAGTTTATGAGGTCTCAGCATTACGTGCTCCTCCTGCATTCATAGCTTAACCCACATCTTCCACGATGTGCATACTGCCGTATTCTTTTGAAAACTCATCGGCAGGAAATTCAGTATGTACTTACACAAAGCTATGATTATGTATAAAATCACTGTAACATTCCTCACCGCAGCAATGTTTATCGGCTGTGGCGAGCACCAGCATCACACACACGACCATTCATCGCACGAATCGGAAATGGCGCATGAAGGCCACGCTCATGAACTCGACGAACACGAAGGAGAGCACAATCATGAAGGAGAACATGCTGCTGAATCCGGACATCCTGCAGGAGAGATCGTCTTTACCAAAGAGCAGGCAGCAGAAACTGATTTTGCGGTGTATGATGTCAAACCTGTCACCTTCAACGAAATCATCCCAGCCAGCGGACAAATCCTTTCTGCACAGGGCGATGAAGCAACCGTTGTTGCCCCTGTCAGTGGTATCGTCTCCTTCTCCTCGAAAAAATTATCTGAAGGTACGGCTGTCAATCGAGGAGAAACACTGTTTTACATCTCATCAAAAGAGATCGCAGAAGGGGATTACGCTGCAAAAATTCAAGCCACATACATACAAGCCAAAGCCGCATTTGAACGAGCAGAGAGCTTGGTAAAAGAAAAGATCATTTCTCAAGCTGAATACGAGCAAACTCGTTTGGCTTATGAAAATGCAAAAGCGGCACAAGAGGCCGTTGCCGGTAAGACAACCAACCAAGGGACCGGAGTCAGTGCCACTATTGGCGGTTATGTAACCAGTGTTGCCATCTCTGAAGGAGCGTATGTAGCTGTAGGGCAACCACTGGCAACTATTTCACAAAATCGTCGTCTTAAATTACGGGCAGAGGTCTCTCAACGCTATCATAGTCTATTGTCTACCATTACAAGTGCCAAATTCAAAACTTCATACGACAATAAGATCTATTCGCTCAAAGATTTAGGAGGGCGCCTTATCTCGATTGGCAAAGCATCGGACGGTACATCTGCCTATATTCCGATCACATTTGAATTCGACAACCGGGCCGGTATTGTATCGGGAGCATTTGTCGAGGTTTTTCTCATCGCTTCTCCTCAGGCAAACAGCCTGATTGTACCGATCAGTTCTCTGATCGAGGAACAGGGCCTATACTCTGTGTTTGTGCAGATTGATGGCGACTGTTACCGTAAGCAAGAGGTTAAACTCGGTGGCAATGATGGAGAATATGTCGAAATCATCTCAGGATTGACCCCGGGTGACAAAGTGGTTAGTCGCGGAGCATATCGCGTCAAAATGGCCTCATTCTCTGGAGCCATTCCTCACGGTCATCAACACTAAACCACCACTGCCATGTTGAATAAAATCATCAACTTTTCATTACACAACAGACTGTTGGTAATGATTATGGGGGTTTTGCTACTCTGTGTAGGCACTTACACGGCACAGCAAATGGAGGTGGATGTGTTTCCTGATCTGAATGCTCCTACTGTCGTCGTGATGACCGAAGCCCCGGGAATGGCTGCTGAAGAGGTCGAACGTACCGTTTCGTTTCCTCTGGAAACCGCTGTCAATGGAGCAACCGACGTTCGCCGTGTACGCTCTTCTTCGACTACCGGTTTTTCTGTGTTATGGGTGGAGTTCGACTGGGGAACCGATATCTATAAAGCCCGACAAATTGTCTCTGAAAAGCTCGCTGCAGTATCAGCGACATTACCGGACAATGTTGGAAATCCGACTCTTGGACCTCAATCCTCGATTTTGGGCGAACTCATGATTGTAGGATTAACCTCGGACAGCACATCACTCGAGGAGTTGCGAACCATTGCAGACTGGAACATTCGTCCCCGCCTGCTTTCCACGGGAGGCGTAGCACAGGTCACCGTTATCGGAGGCGACATACGAGAATACCAAATCCTGTTGGATCCCATTCGCATGAAAAACTACAACGTCTCTCTCGATGAGGTGTTGGCTGTTGTAGATAATTTAAGCCGCAACTCAAATGGAGGTGTGCTGAACCAATACGGCAACGAATACATTATTCGTGGAATGCTTTTGACTACCTCAGCCGAAGAGATGGGTAAAGCGGTTATCAAAACGGTTGACGGGAATCCTATTCTACTCGAACATATAGCCGATGTGCGTACAGGAGCTAAAGCACCCAAAATGGGTATTGCATCGGAAAAAGGCAAGCCGGCTGTATTGATGACTGTCACCAAACAACCCAACACCAACTCTTTGGAACTGACCGCACAGCTGGACAAAGCTATCGCTGAGATTCAAACGCAATTACCTGCTGACATTCATCTATCGACCGACAGCTTCCGGCAGGCTCGATTCATCGAAGGATCGATCGACAACATCCAGAAATCGCTGTTTGAAGGAGCACTGTTCGTCGTAATCGTACTGTTCTTCTTCTTGATGAATGTACGCACTACGGTTATTTCATTAATTGCCTTACCTCTGTCTCTTTTAGTCGCCATTTTAGCACTAAAACTAATGGGATTGACAATCAACACCATGAGTTTGGGAGGTATGGCCATTGCCATTGGTTCTCTGGTAGATGATGCGATTATCGATGTCGAAAATGTATTCAAACGTCTGCGCGAAAACCATCGATTGCCCAAAGAACAACGACGTCCTACGTTACGTGTTGTCTATGATGCTTCAACGGAAATCCGAACCTCGATCGTTCATGCCACCATCATCACAATCGTCGCTTTTATTCCGCTCTTTTTCCTCAGTGGCATGGAAGGACGAATGTTGCGTCCGTTAGGAATCTCTTTCATTGTTTCCCTGTTTGCTTCAATGATCGTAGCAGTCACCCTAACTCCCGTACTATGTAGCTACCTGCTGACTGGAGAGAAGGTCTTGCGCAAAAGTGACAAAGAACCGTTCCTGTCCCGTTGGTTGAAACACATTTATAAACCGGCATTGGAGTGGGTACTCATACACAAACGCATTGTGTTGGGCAGTACAATCGGATTATTTGTTGTCGCTGTGGCTATCTTTTTGAGTCTAGGCCGCAACTTCCTGCCCCCATTCAATGAGGGAGCCTTTACCATCAATGTGGCCACGATGCCAGGTATCTCTCTCGAGGAGTCAGACAAAGTGGGGCGTAATGTGGAAGAGATTCTGTTAGAGATTCCCGAAATCCAAACCGTAGTCCGTAAAACCGGTCGTGCCGAATTGGACGAACATGCACTCGGTGTCAACGCATCGGAAATTGAGGCACCCTATGTTCTCGATGAGAGATCAAAAGAGGAGCTTATTGCTGAAATCCGACAAAAACTCAGTGTTCTCAAAGGTGTTAATATCGAGATTGGACAACCGATTTCACACCGTATCGATGCCATGCTTTCGGGCACAAAAGCCAACATTGCAATCAAACTTTTCGGCCCCGATCTGAATCAGCTGTTCAATCTCGGCAACCAAATCAAAACAGCTATTTCAGGAGTAGAAGGAGTAGCAGATTTGAATGTCGAACAACAAGTGGAACGGCCGCAACTGCAAATCAAACCCAAACGTGAAATGTTGGCACGTTATGGTATTCCTTTAACCGAATTTTCTGAATTTGTCGAGGTAGCATTAGGAGGCAGGGTAGTATCTCAAGTATTTGACCAAGGACGCTCATTCGATGTAACCGTCAAAGTCAACGACCTCAATCGGAGTGAGATGGAACGTATCGGCAACCTCACCTTGGATGCAGCCAACGGACAGAAAGTGCCATTGAATTACGTAGCTGAACTGATCTCATCATCAGGGCCCAACAATATCAATCGTGAAAATGCACAACGCAAAATCGTGGTTTCAGCCAACGTTGCGGGACGAGACCTGAGAGGAGTGGTCAACGATATTCAAAATATAGTGAAAACCGATGTACCGCTTCCGGAAGGATATCATGTTGAGTATGGAGGTCAGTTCGAAAGTGAACAATCTGCATCACGTATTCTGCTCTTCACCTCGATCATCTCACTGTTGATCATCTTCCTGTTGCTGTTCCAAGAATTCAAAAAGCTCTCCATGGCAGGTATTATTATGATCAATCTGCCTTTGGCATTGATCGGAGGTGTCTTCAGCTTGTGGATTACCGCTGGTGATATCAGCATCCCAGCCGTGATAGGCTTTATCTCACTATTGGGTATCGCCACTCGTAACGGAATTCTGCTCGTATCACACTACAACAATCTTCGAGCCGAGGGTGTATCACTGCACAACAGTATTGTACAAGGTTCTCTTGACCGTTTGAATCCGATCCTGATGACTGCCTTGAGTTCTGCTCTTGCCCTGATCCCGCTTGCATTGGGAGGCGACCTAGCCGGCAATGAAATTCAAAGCCCTATGGCTAAGGTCATTTTGGGAGGGCTACTCAGTTCGACACTACTCAACGGATTTATTATTCCGGCCGTTTACCTGATTCTCAACCGTAAACACGAAAACGTATGAAAAAGAGCATCATGATGGTAATTGTGGCCTGCATGTGCAGCATCTTACCCTTGCAGGCTCAACAAAATATCGATGAAGTATTGCAATATATAGAACAATCTTCCAAGGAGCTACAGGCTCAACGCAGATTGACTGAAGCCCAAAAACTCGAAGCCAGCACAGGCAACTCGTTACAAAACCCAACAATAGAAATGGAAAATATGTGGCGGCGGCCTGAGGCTGGCAGTGAAGCTGAGTTGACAGTCATGCAAGGCTTTGATTTTCCGAGTGCCTATGCTGCGCGCAACAAAATTGCAAAACTCAAAGGTTCGGCATACGAAAGTCAAGGGGCCGAAGTGCGTCAGCAGATCTTATTACAGGCGAAATTGCTCTGTTTAGAGATCATCTACCTGCGTCAACAACAAGCCTCGTTGAATGAACGTCTTTCCAACACAGAACGTTTAGCTGCCATATATCAGCAAAAACTGAAAACCGGAACAGCCAATATCCTGGAGACCAATAAAATTAATGTCGAATTAATTACGACACGGACTGCTGCCAATTTGAATGCGACCTCCTTGCAAACCTGTATGGAACAGTTGACCAATTTGGCAGGAGGAAATCCCGTTAATTTTACCGCGACGGAATATCCAGTCGAACAGCCGTTACCTGATTATGCAAGCATTGAAGCATTATATTTAGAGCAAAATCCCGAATTGCAGCGATTGGAGCATGAACGTAATGCAGCTCAAAAAAGTATTGCGTTGAACAAAGCTTTAGGATTGCCAAAATTCGAAGTGGGATTTCGGCACAATTACGGTCTCGAGGGAAGATTGACTGGTTTTGCCATTGGGATGTCTATTCCGATGTTTGAAAACAAAAACAAGGTGAAAACTGCTCGGGCTCAAAGCTACTATACTGACACCCAATTACAAAGTGCAAAGTTAAACAACATTGCCCAACTCAAACAGTTGTACCAACAGGCACAGACACTGCAAGCCTCTGCCACCTCACTCGAGAACCTTTTGCAAAATCAAAACACGATAGACCTGTTGAACAAAGCGCTGGATGCCGGACAAATCTCCGTAATTGAATATTTCACTGAGGTGAATACATTTTACCAAAATCGCGAAACGTTACTGCAATTACAAAAGGATTATCGAACCGTAACGGCTCAAATATTCCGTTACGAACTCTAACCGAACCCTTATATCTATTATTCTTCCGATAAAAAGAGAGACCGAACATTCGGTCTCTCTTTTTATTACGGCATTTATTAACAAATTGTGCAAAACTTTCAGCACATAATTCGACAAATAATCCCTATATTTATCCAAGATTTATGTATGTGGGGGTCTATACCCATCTAACAACAATCGATTTTTCCATTTAAATTCTTATTGTATTTTGTATATTTTACAACAAATACAATAAAATTTTAACACACGAGAAATATTGCCGAATTGTCAGGCTATATTTGTGCGATAATAGAGAGAACAAGCAATACAAACCATTCGGAAATCATGAAAATTGTAGGCGAACCCAAAGCATTCCTCAGTAACGAAGCTCTCCAGTTGCTGAACTTGTACGAATCATTGGGCGAACGTGCCGAGATCTTTTTACCCCGGCATATCTTCGACAATTTGACCAATTTCGTCAGTCTCTGCATGGAAGAGCCAGACGATCCAGCTCGACAACAGGCCGAGATCAATCGTTACCTGCTCAAGTTCCGTGAGGACATTCCCGGCTATACCGATGTATCGTTGATGTTGATTCCTCACAACAATTCGAAAGCATTCGAATTGAGCAGTAAACGTGGGGAGTTCGTCAAAAAGATCAACTCGGTACTCGACACTGACGGGACAACCACAGAAACCAAGAATATCCTGATCAATATCCGTGACAGCCACGATCTGTCGGTCGGAACACCTCCGATCAACAGTTCGCACATCGACTTCATGTCACAAATCCAGCTTGGTGGTCACGTGCGTGACCTGCGCAAATACCGTGATGTGATCGGTGTAACGGGTGATATCAATGAAGCTCACTGGAACTACTTGATGGATACCCTTGAGCAGATGATCAGCCAGAGCACCCATTACACAACAAAAGCCGAAGTCAATGACTTCCTGCAACGCAGTAGATGGGCCGTGAACTTCAAAGGTATGAACGGACTGATCCGCACTGTCATCTCTGGCAATGCAGATAAGGCCGTATCGCTGCTTCGCGGCGATGTCTTCAGCAAAGACTGTGTCGTAGTCATGGAGTCGCCTGCACCAGAGGTACTCTACGAGCGCATGACCACAGACACCACCTCGGTATTTGTGGTCAAAGTCAAACATGCACGTATCAACCACTATGCTGGTGAAAAATGGTTCCCACTGTTGACCCGTTTAGTAATTGTGGATGATTCGAAAGAGTCTCGCAGTTCCAATACCTCGTTGGTGTTCTGTTTCCACAACGGCATCATCAACACACTCAACAAGGTACATACCAAGAAATTGGGATCCCCTTCCAATACACAGCTCAACCTGCGTCTGATTTTGGAAAACGTCAATCCGTCCTATCTCAAAGAGTTCCGTGAAAAGATCGAGGCGCAAATTGCAGAGTATGCCAACGAAATCCGCACTCAACTCGAGGAGCAGACTGGAGATCCTAACGACATTGAAAAGAGAATTACCCTGTTCAAGCTCGATTCATTCTCACGTCAAATCGTACAGGATAAATACTCTTTGGAGAAACTGCGTGACTTTATTTTCTTCCTTGAAAATTGCCACAAGCAAGATACCAAAAAGGTACAGACTCAGGAGCTGATCGACGAGTTCGAAAGCCGGATGAAAAACTATTTCTATGCCGGCAACAAACTGATCGACATTGTCACCATTCTTGAGGGTGGTGGACGCCATCAGATCAAGACTTTTGGGGATTATTTGAGAAGTAAGACCTACAACAATCTCAACAGCAAGATTCGTTATGCATGCCAGCTGATTTTGGATATTATTCCCAGCTGCTACGAACGCACCCTGCACAACCATTTCCATAAAAATTTTGGAATCAATCTTTTCTTAGAGAAATATCAGGAATACCTGACCAAGACCGTTAAAGATGCCGACAACAAAGGCCGTTTCGAAAAATTCTTGATCGATTTGGGTATTCGTGACAAATACTTTGCGCTGAAGGATGAAGACAAAGATATTGTCAAAAATTTCCTTGCAGCACTGGGTAACTTGGATCAGACCTCAATCTCTGATGATGTCCAGATGATTATCCGTGACCTGCTGTTCAATCCGAACGGTAGGCCCAAACCCTATGTTATCTACAACGAAATTCAGGCATGGGAGTACAAAGACCTATTGCCGGATGATTGCTTTGATATCAATCCGTTTGACATAGAAATCGAGAACGACAGTCAGGGGCGTTTGGCATATGACCGTTTGATCAACAAATTGCAACGGATCAAATCCACACTTTCACTGTTCGACGACAGCGGAAGCCTGTGGGATCTGTTCTGCGAAAACACAACGATCATCATCAATGACCCGAACAACCCAACCGGCTACACTGATTTTAACAGCGATGCTGCCAACAATTTCTTGCGTTTCCTGAACAGTTGCAAGATCACACTGTTCCTCGACGAGGCTTATGCAGAAAGTGTAAAAATCGAAGATCGCGAACTGCCGAAATGGCGTACGTTGTCCCGCTACATCATGAACAACATTTACGCGCAGACTCGTATCAAAGCGATTTCATCACTCTCGACAACCAAAAACCTGGCTGCTACCGGTGAACGCCTCGGTGCAGTAGCAGTAACGCCTCAGGCTGCCGATTTTGCTAAATACGCCCGGGGTTGCAACAGTGCAGAGCATGGTAACAACACCTCGCTACTGATGTTGAATAACACTTTGGAGGTAGCACAAGTCGCCAAAAGCATCAAGGATCAGATCGAGGCCGAACTTCCGAAAAACGCTTCACGCTCTAAGATCAAAAAGGCAATTGTTAAATTTATTGTCAGCCAGATCGAGAAGACCAAACAAAACAACGAAATCAGCAAGACCAACCGTCAGCTCCACAAAACAGCCGGATTTGAAGGTTCTCCGCTGTACCTTTTCCTGTTGGATGAGCTGGTCGCATTGGATAAATTGGATGTATTGGGCTTGCCCGATGATTTCAAATATCATGACGAACCCTTCTTTATCTACTATCAGAGTAAACTGGTCAAGAATTTGAACCGTTTCCGTGTGAACAAGAATTTCCGCAAGGAATCTCTCACACGTATGCGTATGGCCAAGGAAATTGGACAGCGTTTGCTGGACAATGCACCCGAAGGAACACAACTGAAAGTGATTCAGTCGGACGGTTCCTATCTGTTCAACTTCAAGATCACAGGCCCATACTCATACCCAGATCTGCTGCTCTTCTGCCAAATGTTGGCGAAGAACAAAGGTGTGGCTATCGTTCCGTATCCTACTGGATTAGCCCGATTCTCATTGGGAGGTTACACCTCTGCATCCAAAGAAGGGCTGAAAATTCTCGGTGCGGAATTAGAGGATGCATTCTCGATCTTTATCAAATATTGGACAGAGTTTGCAATCAAACGTGCGGATCCTGCCAATAAAGGGCGAGACAGTCTTTCGATTATGAACGAAATGTTCAACTATCCGAAAGATCAGGATTTCATTGACAGCATTATCGCTGATTATCCGCTTTCCTCGAAGTACAAGAAAGACAAAGCTCCGTCATTGCAGATCCGTGACGTTCGTTCGCTGTATCACGCTTCACCCGAAAAGAGTGGGGTAACGATCACAACTATTGGACGTTCGGCCAATTCTGTAATCGAACTTCACGGGGATATCGTAGGAACCTGCCAGGACGTTTTCGAATTTATCCGCAGTTCTGCGTTTACAAAAATTTACGAGAACTTATTGGCTCAGGTATATAAACGCGTTCCTGCATTGGCAGATCTCGATTTCAATACGGTCAGCTCGAAATACAGCAAAGCTATCATATTAAAGTATATCACCAACAAACGCACCTTCCAGCCGAACCACCACGTGCTCGACAATCCGGAAGAGAGAAGCGTCATGATGGAGATTCTCATCGAGATGGAGAACCTGCTCTTCTCGGACAGCAAGATGAAGATTTTGGCCATCAACGCAACCGGCAGTCCGGAACTCGACAAGGCCAAAATGGAGGGTCTGAACTCGATCTTCAAGAAGTATATCCGCGAGATTTTGCTCCACTTCAACCTGCCCTTTGAGAAGGAGAGTCTTGAGCCGAGCCGTCGGGAGATCATCCAAACAGCAGGCACCTGCTTTGAGGAGATCACCGGTATCAAACTTTCACAGTTCAACCTCGACATCTGGATCGACGAGTTTATGCGGAACCTGCGTAACCGTCCGGAATTTTGCTGCCTGAATATTTCGAAGAAGAGTATCGGCTACATTGAGGATGTACTGCGTGCCGGAGTGGACAATGCACCGGAAATTACCGACAAGATCCTTTATCTCTATCTGCTTGAGAACGACAAGTCGTTCTACAAAATGGTCTGCAACAAACTGGCCTATTTCGACAAGCGGATCAAAGAGTGCGATGACACCGAGATGAAGATGCTTACCGAAGAGTTTGTTTCAAGCATTCTTCCGATGGAGTTGCAGGAACTGAGCAACTACATCATGCGCAAAAAGGATATCAAGATCGCTGAAAACGAGATCTATGCCGTCAGTCGCAAAGTGGTTCGTTTCTACATCAGCCTGATCAAACGTACACGTGGTACCGACTACTACCGTCGTTATGCCCATACGATTGTACGTCTCGTTGAGACGGCTTTCAAGAAACAGAACTCGAGTGTCAACGAGATGGTTCAGCACGGTATCTCGATCTATAAGGGGTTCGATATGGAGAACAAAACTCTCGAAACCTTTGCCGGTGGACGGATCAACTGGATCAACGAATTGATGTCGAAGTGCGGTGTGATCTCTTCGGAACAACCGGTTCAGGAGCACACTCGTATTGTCACCGACGCCAAAAAACGAGAGTATCCATTCCATAAAATGGACCGCATAGAGAGTCGCAAACCGGACGGTCTTATTCCGTCGGATCACCCGACAGAGTATATCCGATACATGGACCTGCGTCCCGATTCGGCTTTCTTTACACACCGTTTGTCGCGTTTCGTTGCCAATATGGACTCGGACGACTATCGTTGCAAAGTAGTAAAACACGGTATTGTCAAGGAGTTGGTTATCTTCCAAAAGGGGTATCTGAAATACCTGACTGATAACTACCGTCTGAACTATACGGAAGATATCAGCCTGAAAGATATTCGGAATTTCGTGCCGGATGTAATTTCGCTGCTCGGAGCTCCCGAGAAATTGATCTCATTCCCGCAAATCGGCTACTTCGACATCAAAGGTCCGACCGGAAATATCAAAACGATCGTCACCCCGTTGAAGTCAGAGGCCGACTACTTCGGTGATGTTAAAAAGCCGCGTTTGACCGTTATCAACGAGAAGGTGAAAGAGATGGGTGGCACCCCACGCCACGGATCGTTGTTCATGGTTGAAGAGAACGATGGTAGCGTATTTGTAGTCGAGATCAATGGTGACAGTGGAGTAGGCAAGAGCGAAATGATCGCTGCCTTTGTCCTGAAATGGCTGCGCAACAACCTGGAGGGCATCCGCTCTGTTAAGATGGTTGCCGGAGATATGTTCCACGAGTTCCAGGATGCGGATGGTAATCTGTACGGTATTGGAACCGAAGTGGGTGACTTCTCCCGCACCACTGACTTTGATCCGGACTACATCAAATATTACAAATATCTGTTTGAGAGCAGTGCCGACAGTAATGTCGATGACCGTAATGCCCGCAGTACCGTAAGCGGTATGTGCGACATCACAATGCCGTACAAAGTGGACATTATGTTGTCAGCCAGCAATTATGCCAAGAGCGAAGGTGGCATCACCCGTATCGACAATCCGGAAAACTTCCTGTTGTACATCGATGCTCATGGTGAGCGTAAAGAGAAGGCCACCAGTAGCGATGGCCCGAACTTCCAGCGTACACTGAAACGTTATACGGCTGATAAGAATATTGTCGAAGTGATTTCTCGCCATGGCAACTATCTGGATGATATCCTCGACTGGGATTTCTGCCAGGCCGACAAACAGTACTATCTTGCATCATCATTCAAGCTGCTCGACAAGATCGATATTACGGAGGTGGTGAAGATGATCTTCGTCGGTCGGACCTTTACCCGCGATGAGGTGGAATACACAATCGAAGATGTAGTATTCGACATGATCCAGAACCGTTTCATCGCCACCGTTTCGTACCTGTTCGAAGGAGACCGTATCACCGACGAGAAGCTGATCGATCGCAAGATGTTCAGTTCGATGTTCGATGCGCTGGCCAGCACGCCGGGCGGACAGCCATTCATTGCCGAAGAGGGACAGCTCGAATGCGTTCAAAATCTGATCACCTGCCTGCGCGGTGGCAAAGACGGCAAGGGTGGGGCACGCCACATCCAATGCGGCGTACTATCAACCGAAATCGGTAAAAAAGGCCGTGAGATCACCGGACCGCAAAAGGCTGCCGCTGCGTTGAAGCAGTTGATTCAGGAGGTACGTGTCAACAAACCCGAAATCAATGAAGGCAAGATTAAAGTAAAACGCCAGTTGAACGAGAAATACAACCACATCTTCCACGGTGAGATGAATAGCTCAGAGTTGTGGCGATACAACTTCTATCTCTATCAGCTCGACAACATGCGCAAAGCCGATCTTCGTCGTATGGACAACCGCTCGAAAAAAGTGGACATCTCCAATCTGGTAAACTTTACGCCCTCAGATCCGAAGCGGGAATTCAGCCCCTTGTTGATCAATCCCAATATGAATATTGAGTTGACCAGCTTCGGTGAGACGTTCGAAGAGTTGATGAGTCTACCCAACTATCCCGATTTTGCAGAAGAGTTTACAGCAAAAGTTTCTCTGCTCTACATTGCAGAGGGATACAGTGAAGAGACCAATATCAACAACATGATTGTTCAGTTGCTGATGCTCGAAGGCTATATCAATACCGATGATCTTGCCCATGGCAGCGTGATCGAAAAGGTTAATCGCGAGACCATCGCCGCTGCTAAATATGCCGTTGTACAATATCTGACCTCTCTCAAAGAGCAGAAAAAGGTAACAGCACCAACAACTGACACAGTAAATAAAGGTGCTTCTACAGGTACGAAAGTGACTCCCAAACGCTAATAGAGTAGTCACAACGAAGCCAACTCGTAAAGTACACTAATTAAAAAAGAAGCGGGACACTCAATAGAGTGTCCCGCTTCACTTTCAAACCTTAATAACCCACAGAACTAACAAGGCAAAAGAAAGCCTGTTTATTTGATTGCCCCGTAAGCAGCAGAAGAACTGCCTTCGGGATTATCTTTAATACCATTTAAGCCAGAAGAAGTGCCATTATCCGGCAAGAAAAAAGTCCCCAAATCACTGCAATCACTATTATCATAATTTCTCCAGCGCAGAGTTACCAAAATCGAAGACTTACCTTCTGGAACCAATTTGCTGATATCAAATGAAACTCGTCCAAATGCCAATGATGTAGTGGGATCTCCATACGCATTGTGTTTCAAAACTACAACTACATTATTCTCATCTGAGCCCTCTTCATCTACATAAAGATTAATAAAATGAGCCAATTGAGGATCAAAGCGAAGAACCGCAAAATCAATATTCAGATATTTACCTCCAAACCATGCATTTTTCACATAAATGGGATCATTGCCTAACTCTTCAAGCTCTTCTGGTGTGAGCTGTGACGAATAGACCGGTTCTTTGCTCAACACTTTTTCAATCGCATTCAAACGTACATTTAGATCAGACCCACTTTGCTCCTGGATGGTAAAATTCACTCGTACACGCATACCATCTTCCACCGGAAACGTTGGCAACAAGTTTTCAACGATATGAAGTGTATTGCCTGCATCTGTTTTAATCGTATAGGCTTCAGAAGTACCAACGACCTCACCATAGCTGACATAGAAGTTTTCTCCATCCGTACTTGTATCACAAGCCGAGAACACCATGGTTCCCACTGCTGCGATCAACATTGCGAATAATTTTGATACTCGTTTCATAAGTACAAATTTTCTTTAAACGATTTTAGGTTTTAAGACGTCTTTCCATAAAGACGCATGCCACAAAAGAAATGTTGCACGAACCTTTAAAATTTGAACCGGAAACCAACTCTCACGTTGAAACTCCACGGATTATCAGTCCAATAAGATTGAGGATGATTGGCATTGGGGAAGTAATAATTTGCACCAGGTTCAAGATAGATACCGAAGTTGCGCACAAAGTCATAGCTGATACCAGCCCCAAGATTAACAGACCACAGTGGACCATTGGCAGGCAGGTCCTCGTTGATGCTTGAGGCAAACTCTCCTTGATTGAAAATCCGGGTTTGACCATGAGCCGAAAGGGCAAATTGTGCCATACCTCCGCCTTGCAAATAGATATCAAGTCCCTTGTTTCGATAAAGCGAATAGCTTATTCCAAGCGGAATACCCAAATAATGGATGCTTTGTTTATATCGATATTGATAAGCCGCATCCAGATCGGCTGTCGATTGTAAGAAAGTATAAACCAATCCCGATTCAATACTCCAGCGGTCATTCAACTGCTTTTTCACATTGATACCAACCGAAACAGGAAAACTGTGTTTAAGATTGCGTCCCATAAACGAGACCGCATTTTTAGTATAGTTGGATTCGACCAATGCCGCATTAAACGCCGTATTGCTACTTAGCAACTGCATATTGGAACCTCCTGCTGCATACGCATTGGTATATGCAGACATCATCCATGGATGCCGTTCTTTCTCTTCAAAGTCTCCCCAATTAAAGCCATTATCGAACAAATTGCCATGAACAGCTTTGCTCATGCGACCTGCTGAAGCATACGCAGCAGGGGTACGATAATTCGATTGAGCCGGCGAAGAAGATTTATCAGAATGAATACCCTGTACCTCAAGAGACCCTAAATCAGGCGCTTCAAATGAGGTCATTGCTAATGGATTTGCTCCAGGCAAACTACTATTCGACACCGATAAAGTAGCCAAATTACTGCTATTCAATGGACTTTTAGCAGATTTTCCGGACATCGGAGTTACACTTCGTACTGAACGGAATAATTTATCCAATTGAGGATCATTCAACGATTGAGGCTCCACCAACTTATCTGCTGAAATCGCTCTCTCCTCCAAACCGGCTAAGGCCGCCCCATTGGAGGTAGCCTCATGCTCTAAAGAGATCACCACATCACGACTATGACGACCAAATTGATATGCACCAGCACCTATCAACAGAGCGATCATAGCTGCAATTCCATATTTAAAGCCTCGACTCAACGAGCGTTTGGGCACTACTCCTGCAGCATTCTCCGCAAGAGTGAGTTTATGCTCCATTGCACTCCATGAGGGGACAGCATAACCCGGTTGCGGGTTCTGCAACTTGGATTGCAATATGTCATCGAACCGATCTCGTTTCATATCAAATTATTTCGGCCTCACGCAACAGCTTTTGAAGATAGATTTTGGCTCGTGCATACTGTGAACGGGAGGTCCCTTCACTTATTCCCAACATTTGAGCAATTTCTTTGTGAGAATAACCTTCCACTGCATATAAGTTCAACACTACACGATATCCATCGGGCAATTTGTCAATACAGCGCCGCAATTCGGCCACCTCCATACGCTCCAGAGCCGATATATCCCGATTATCGAGTTGAATCGCACTTTCAACCGGCACAGCTTCACTGAGCACGTTATTTTTACGCAGGTAACCCAGACTTGTATTGACGAATATCCGTCGCATCCATCCTTCAAAAGAACCTTCGGAGCGAAAATCTCCAATTTTACTATATACGGTTATAAACCCGTCGTGCATCAAGTCACACGCTACATGATAATCCTTCACATAGCGCATGCATATGCTCAACATCACAGGAGCATATTTCTCATACAACTTCTGTTGAGCGACGCGGTCATGCTGACGACAACGTTTAATCAACTGCTTCTCGGTCACTGTGCACGTGGAATAAAAACCGATCTACCGTGAATTTATTAGATAGATGGAAAAAGTTTGTTAATCGTTGCTTGTATAACGTGAAATCGTGTAAAATGTTTCAGCAACAGATACATTTTTCCATCCTTCATCTACACGCACAACTTCCCTTGTACAAAGTTACATAAATTTGTGATTTAGGAAAATTTAGACCATATTTGTTTACACAAAATTGACTTAAATCGGCTATTTTTTCCAATTATGATTGTATGGGCATCAACTGCCGTCTCCTTAGACGGATACATCGACGACAATACCTCGCAAAGACTGGTCCTCTCCAGTGCAGAAGATTGGGATCAAGTCCGAGCTTTACGAGCAGAGTGTGATGCCATACTGGTCGGAGCCGAAACCATCCGTAAAGATAATCCGGCATTAGTAACGCGTAACGCAGAATTACGCCAGAAGCGCCTTGCTCAAGGTCAACCTGCCGATCCGGTTAAAGTTACGGTCAGTGCCAGTGGCAATTTGAGTTCTCAAGCCCGATTTTTCACTGAAGGCGATGGGGAGAAAATTGTAATTACAGGAGAGCACGCTGATTTACAACAATTAGAAAAGTTACGCAGTGTTGCTACTGTCATTATTTTACAGGCTCCCATCACACCAGAAGCGATCAAAAGCACACTGGCAGCACGTGGAATCCGTCGTCTATTTCTCGAAGGTGGAACAAGCATGTTGACTCAATTTTTGGAAGCAAACGCCGTAGATTTTTTACGAATTGCTATCGCTCCTTTTTTTGTTGGTGACTCTTCAGCTCCACGATTTGTTCACGACGGACTTTTCCCGCACGACAAGAGCCACCGGATGCATTTAGTTCGCACTGAATCTGTTGGAGATATGGCTGTTGCCGTATATGCTTTGAAAGCCTCAAACGAAGATTATCGTCTGATGTGGCAAGCTATTGCTCTTACCGCTCAATGCCCACATTCGACAAGTGCATACGCGGTGGGGGCAATCATCGTAACTCGCAAGGGCGAAATATTTACAGGATACAGCCGAGAAACGTCTCCAATCAATCATGCCGAAGAGGAGGCTATACTAAAGGCGGAACATGCAGGCTGTTCTTTAGAAGGAGCCACGATCTACTCCAGTATGGAACCTTGTACCACACGCAGCTCCAAACCGACGTCGTGTTCAGAGTTAATCATTCGACATCGCATGGGTAGAGTTGTATTTGCAGCCTACGAACCTCCTACGTTCGTCACATGCCATGGTGAAGAGATGCTTCGCAATGCCGGCATCGAAGTAACCATTCTTAACGATTTAAGTAAAGAGGCCCTGACTGCCAATCGCCACATCAAATAACATTACGGAAGAACAAGTACAATAATATTAAACACCTCTTTAAATATCTCAGCCACAAAGAGCACATGTTCAAATAAAATATACACATATATAATTAGGTCTCTTAGTCAATTGCAACCCAGACAAGCCAATTATCACATTATATTTCAATAGCTTATAATAATTATTTTACATCTCCGTCTATCGATTCAATCCTTTTTAGGCAAGGATTGGATCTTATAAGATTCAACTATTTGGATGATCTTTTCGTAAATAAATGAACATTCCTTCATTTATCGTTTGCAGTTTAATAAAATGTTTACATATTTGCGAATGAATATTCATTCATTAATAAATTATGGTGAAGAGAATAGACACATCGCTCATTGAACGGATTCGCCAAGCATCTGTGGAGATTATTAGTGAAAAGGGGATTACAGGTAGTTCGGTAGCTGCCATAGCCAAACGCGCACAAGTATCGGCAGGCTATCTCTACCGCCATTACCCAAGTAAAGAGGACCTGGTGAATGACCTGCTGAACGATTCACTCCATACAATCGCAGAGAAGATCGATGAGCTGATACAACAAAATGATCGCATAGAAAATATCGTTGAAGGCATAATTGGCTTCATTCTTGAAAGTGCAAATACAAATCCTCATCGGATCAAATTTGTGATTATGCTATTAAACGACTTTTCCATTCCCAACAAGCCATCTGTCCGGGAGCAGATCATCCGCATCGGAGAAACCTTGATCGAGAAGGGGAGAGAGAGCGGATCAATCCGCAATGAGATCACCGTTGAAGATTTTTATATTGCATTGGTTGGGATTCCTCTGCAATATCTTGCAACACGTTTCAGATTCGATTTCGGTCCCCATGACTGTAATCTGGATGCTGAAACACGTAAAATCACTGAATTATCCATGTGTGCAATTAAATAGAACCAACTAATGAAAAACATAGTATTCATCATTTGTGCGCTTGGCCTGGCTTCAGGAGCCGGAGCACAAGAAAAACAGGCTCTCACGTTCGATGAAGCACTCAACTTAACCCTAAACAACAACCCAAGTCTTCAAGCCTCTTCATATGGCATTGAAGCAGCTGAACGGGAACGTAAAGCAGCATATGGTTTGCGTCTGCCACAAATCGGGGTAAATGGAGCCTATGTCTATATGTCTAAAGACATCAGTATAGACATGAACAATCTCAAAGCACCAGTCAGCGGTATTTTAGGAAGTGTGGGCAACGTTTTACCTCCCGATGTGTTACAACAGGCTCAAACCTTGCTTGCCCAAAACTGGGCCATGCCATTGCAAGACCGCAGTGTAGGAACAGTCGGAGGAACAATCACTGTTCCCGTCTATACCGGTGGTAAAATCAATGCTGCCAACAACGCAGCCAAAATCAAAATAGAAGAGACCAAAGAGCAACGTCTTCAAACTCAAAATGCACTGATTTCAGAATTGACTGAACGGTATTATGGACTGTCTCTGGCCTTACAGGTAGTCGAGGTACGCCGTCAAGTTCTCGAAGGAATGCAACATCACTTAGAAGATGCCAAAGCTTTGGAAGCCAATGGAATTATTGCAAAAAGCGAACGTCTTTATGCCGAAATGCATGTGGCTGAAGCCGAACGAGAATATCTGGCCGCACAAAAAACGGCAGCAACCCTCAGTAGTGCTCTTAGCAACACACTGAACAACAGTGGAAGCTATGAATTTCAACCCATCACCAATATGTTCATTCTCGATCAGATCGAGGAGGTTGACCATTTTAAACAGCTAGCATTACAGAATAATCCATTGCTGCGTCAAGTAGAATTGAAAAAGGACTTGGCAGTTGAAGGAGTGCGTTTGCAACGTGCTGATTTTACGCCCCAGATTGCATTGATGGGTGCTGCCTCATTCTACAACTATCAAATGACGCCGTTGATGCCGCGTTGGGCTGTCGGGGCTGGTGTCTCATTCAAATTGTTCAACGGTCTGAATCGTGAATATAAATTCAGTGCGGCAAAATCCCAGGTGAAACAGGTTGAAGCATTGAATGTGAAAGCACAGAATGACATTTTAACCTTAATTGACAAATTGTACAACGAAATGACCACATACAGCGTACAATTGCCCTCAATCAATACGGCACATGACTTTGCCGTTGAGTATCTCCGCATCAAAGAGACCGCATTCAAAGAAGGTGCAGCACCATCTTCCGATGTCGTAGACGCACGACTCAATCTGGCAAAGATCAAAACTGAACGTTTACAGGCCGCCTATTATTATGATCTGATGTTGGCTCGATTGCTCGAAGCTTGTGGTGACAGCGAAGCATTTGGAGAATACGCCAAACGTTCTGCCGCCATGCCCATCCGCTACGAATAATCACACATTTCAATCACTATTAAGACAATAAAACAAAATAAACATATGAAAAAGAGTAATGTAATCGGACTGACTATCGGTATCATCATTGTCATTGTTGCCGTATCGCTGATCAGTTGGTTTGCCATCAAGCCCGTACCCAACTTCATTCAAGGGGAGGTCGAGGCAACAAGTATCAAAGTTTCGTCGAAAGTACCCGGACGTATCGAACAGATGGATGTCAAAGAGGGCCAAAAAGTTACCAAAGGACAACAACTGTTCATTTTGAGCACGCCAGAAGTGCAGGCAAAATTACAACAGGCCCAGGCCGCTCGTGATGCTGCCAGCGCCCAGAGCGAAAAGGCTCGCCGTGGAGCACGGAGTCAAGAGATTGAAGCGGCTTTCAACATGTGGAAAAAGGCTGAAGCTGGTCGCGATTTAGCGCAAAAGAGTTACGATCGTGTCAAAAACCTTTATGAACAAGGGGTATTGCCTGCTCAAAAATTTGATGAGGCATCGGCCAATTTAGAGGCAATGACCACCACTGCTAAAGCTGCTAAATCACAATATGACATGGCTGTAGAAGGAGCTCGTCGTGAAGATCGGGCAGCAGCAGCAGCTCTGGTTGCTCAAGCATCTGGGGCGGTTTCTGAAGTTGAGTCGTACGCTAAAGATGCTATCCAATATTCTCCGATTGACGGTGAGGTCTCAACCGTTATTGCCGAACCGGGTGAATTGATTGGATCGGGCTATCCGGTTATCACACTGCTCGACATGAATGACATGTGGGTAACTTTCAACATTAAAGAGGATCTGTTACCTAAAGTAAAAATCGGTTCAGAACTCAACGCCTATGTCCCCGGACTGGCCCAAACGATCCGATTAAAGGTAAACTACATGGCTCCTCAAGCGGAGTATGCCACATGGTCTGCAACCAAAACTCGTGGTGATTTCGACATCCGCACTTTTGAAGTCAAAGCCAAACCAATCGACACTATCGAAGGATTACGCCCAGGAATGACCGTAACCGTCAACTGGGACGAAATTAAATAATCATCTATGAAAGCGATTCGGGATTTCCTTGCTGTATTTCGGCGCGAATTAGAAAGGTTTTCCGACTACAAAACCTTTTTCAGGCTTTCAGTCGGATTGCCTATTCTCTCATTCGTCATTTTCATCCTGCTTTTCCGCACGGGTGTACCCCATGATATACCCATCGCTATCTACGATCCGGGCAATACACCTCTGTCAAGACAGTTGGGGCGAATGATCGATGCGACTCCTTCGGCCAAAGTAGCATACCATATCTCTGATTTTGCCCAAGGTGAAAAGATGATGAAAGAGGGGAAAATCGAAGCCATCGTATCCATCCCTCGCGATCTGGAAAAAGACATTTACAGCAATACGCAGGCTACGGTTACGGCTTATATCAATGGGTTAAACCTCGTTAAGAACGGCATGCTCAATCGTGATATTCAAACTGTAATCACGACATTTTCCTCCGGTATCCAGATTCAAACTTTAATGAAACAGGGAGTATCCGAAAAAGAGGCTTATGATCTGATGATGCCAATCTATTTCGAGAAACATATTCTGTTCAACCCATTCTCCAACTACGAATACTATCTGTTACCCAGTTTTCTGCCCTTGATGCTGATGCTGTTCACATTACTGACCACCATCTTTACCATTGGCGTCGAACTCAAAAACAGCACAACTACCGAATGGCTTGCAACCGGAGGCGGGAACATCCTTGTAGCCCTGACCGGAAAACTATTACCCTATACGGTCATTTTCTTTGCTTTGTGCATGCTAATGAATACCTGTTTATTCAAGTTTTTGGGTGTTCCATTGCAAGGGAATGTGCTTCTGATGTTTGTCTCAGGACTGATTTACGTCATGGGATCCCAAGCCATTGGTGTCTTTATGATTGCCGTTTTGAGTAATCTTCGTTTGGCACTTTCGATTGGCGGAGGTTATTCCGTACTCTCGTTTACCTTTTCCGGTTTGACCTTTCCATTCATGGCTATGGATTGGCCTTTACAACTATGTGGACGCCTTTTCCCAATGACCTATTACGTAGAAATATTCATCGACCAGGCTATGCGGGGAGCGCCAGCCATCAACTCACTTGCCTATTTAGGCTATATGATGCTATTTCTGCTTTTACCATTGATCATGTTGCCTCGGTTGAAACGGATATGCACCGAAGAAAAATTCTGGGGGAGATTGTAAGATGAAAATAACACGATTCAAACATAAATTCCACGAATACACCTCGGTGTTACGTAGCGAATATCGTAATATTTTTCACGATGCAGGGGTACTGCTAATTGCGGTAGGGGCGATCTTTATCTATTCGATGGCCTATTCTCTTGCCTATAAAAATGAGGTATTACGAGACATTCCCGTTGCTGTGGTGGATAACAGCCATACCCCTTCCAGTCGACAGCTCATCCGCGCTTTTGATGCGACTCCGAATATCGATGTCGCTTATAAACCGACCAGTCTGGAGGAGGCAAAAAAACTCTTTTTTGAACGTAAGGTTTATGGAGTAATCGTGATTCCGAGCGACTACGAAAAGAAACTTATGCGAACCGAAAAGGTGAACATCGCCATTTATGCCGATGCCAGCTATTTTCTGATGTATCGCCAAGTCTTTTTCGATTTTGCGGGCAGTATAGGACAATCCAATTATCATGTCGAATGGTTGCGCTTTGTATCCAAAGGGGCTTCAACAAAGCAGGCCGAAGCCTTGAGTAGTCCGGTTGTCACATCCGTCCACAACCTGTACAACCCTTATTTGGGTTACGCTACCTTTATTATGCCAGCAATCCTACTTGTGATTATTCAGCAGACCCTTTTGATAGGCATCGGTATGGTCGGTGGAACTTGGCGCGAGAAAAAGTTATACCGAACTCTTATTCCGACAGGGCAATCCCGCATGTCGGTGTTCCCGATTGTTTTGGGTAAATCAACCGCTTTTACCTCCATCTATTGTATCACAATAACTTACCTGTTGACATTCCATTACAAGTTATTCGGCTATCCGGTTAAGGGAGACACGATGGATCTCATTCTATTCCTAATTCCATATTTACTTTCATGCACGTTTTTAGGTATAGCCGTATCCACCTTGTTCAAACATCGTGAGAATTCGCTTTTGTTATTGCTGTTCACGTCCATTCCTGTACTCATGCTCAGCGGTGCATCTGTTCCGTCAGAGTGTATCCCGACCTGGCTCTTCAACGGCGCGAAAATCATTCCCAGCAGCAGTGGAGTAGATGGATTTCTGCGCATTCAGACCATGGGAGCCACCTTGGCGGAAGTTGGCACACAATTCCGTACGTTATGGATTCTGACAGGCGTGTATTTTATCTTGGCTTGTTTCGGAATGCGACGAGTTCTACGTAAAACTGAAAATGAATCACCTGTAACCAATCAATAATATTCAGTCTTGTGAAAAAGATTAAAACTGGAATTGCATCATTTGGACTATCCGGACAAGTTTTTCATGCTCCATTTCTGAATATCCATGAAAGATTTGATCTGACTGTAATTGCCGAACGCAGTAAAGATCTTGCTCGAACGATTTACCCTCAGGTCAAAACGGTCCGCACATTCGACGAGTTGCTTGCAGAAGATATCGAGTTAGTCATTGTCAACACTCCGGTGCAAACACATTTTGACTACTGTAAACAAGCTCTTTTAGCAGGGAAACATGTGGTTGTCGAAAAACCGTTTGTTGCTACATCTGCTGAGGCGGAAGAGCTCATCTTATTGGCACAACGACAAAACAAACTGCTCACGGTATTCCAAAATCGACGTTACGATGGAGATTTTCTCACCATACGCCAGATTCTCCAATCAGGAGAATTGGGCCATATTGTCGAGTTTCAATCATCTTTCCAACGCTATCGTCCCGACATTACCTCAGCCCGGGCACAATGGCGTGAAGAGCCACTGCCTGGCAATGGAATCACCTATGATTTAGGTTCACATCTTTGTGATCAAGCCCTAACTCTATTCGGCAAACCATCGGGAGTCTGGGCCCATATTACCATTCAACGCCAAGGGAGTCGCGTAGATGATTACAGTTTGATTCAAATGCTATATCCTGACTTGACTGTCACTTTACGTGCCGGCATGCTGATTCGTGAAGAGGGAGCCCGATTCGCTGTACACGGCACACGCGGCTCCTATGTTAAATTTGGGCTGGATCCGCAAGAGGGATTATTAAGATACGGCCATGCCACTCCAAATCGCGGACCTTGGGCTGCAGAACCTGAAACAGAGTGGGGAATTCTGAATAATGATGCAGGACGTCGCAAATATCCGACTGTACCGGGCAATTACCTAAGTTATTATGATGCCATTTACGATACACTGTGTAACGGGGCTCAACCGCCCGTCTCTCACGAGGATATCGTGACTGACCTGCGCATTTTGGAGGCAGCATTTGAAAGTAACAAGACTGGACAAACCATCACCTTATAATGTAGCACCCAATAATTATAATATCTTCTCGAAAGTGTTCTGAATACTAGCTTTTCGGATAAAGTCGGACTCATTCAATCATAAGAATAGGGGGAATCCAATCACTACTAATAATTCTTCCTCGAATTACATTATAAGACACTGAGAATCGGATCAATCTGTTACTCAATCAGCATGTGACATCCAGAAACTAATCATTAAGCACAGACACATTCCTATCGTTCGCAGAAGAGTATTTCTCTATATACATTCAGGAAATTCTAACAGGACTTTCTTCTGACAAAACACATCACGCACCTATTACCCTCCTTAAACAATGAGCGCTGCAACTTGACAGTTGCAGCGCTCATTATCTTAGGTTCGGATTTGTCATCAAATCCAATACAGGAAGGTCTTATTTACTCTTCTACCAGTTCATATTTTTGATCAATCCCTTTTTCAGTAACTGAAATACCCTCTTTCATCCAACGAGGCATGGGGGCATCTTTCAGATAGTGATCAAAGAACTGATACATGCGTTTATCCCAATCCATGCAGGCAGCACGTGACGCCAAATTGTGGGGTTCGCCATTGTAATTAAGCAGCCATACCGGACGGCCCAAACGACGCAACGCAATATAGTATTCGATACTCTGAGTCCAGGGCACTGCACCGTCATTATCATCATGACGCAACAGCTGCGGAGTTTTCACCCGATCAGCAAAGAATACAGAAGAGTTCTCAATATAAAGGTCTGGGCGTTTCCATGGAGTGGCACCGATTCGGCTCTGACCTGTCTCATACTGTGATGCGCGAGACCTACCCGACTCATAACGGATACCACCATAAGCTGAGAACATATTGGTCACAGCAGCTCCCGGAGCACTACATGCGTACAAATCAGACTGAGTCACCAAATAAGCGGTCTGATAGCCTCCCCAACTCTGTCCTTGGAGACCGATATGATCTTTGTCGGCAATACCACGCTCAATCAACGCCATAGTACCGCTCACTACGATATCGTAGCAGCTTTTACCCGGATGTCCATCACGATATTTGATATCGGGAATAAAGACAACGTAGCCATTGCTGGTGCAATAAACCGGATTGATAATAGAACGGCTTGGAGCCGGCGTGTTGTAACGATAACGCAAGAACGTCTGTGTCTCATAAAAATAGACAATGGTTGGATAAGGACGTGAAGGATCGTAATCCTCAGGGAAGTGCAGCAATCCTTCACACTCATTGCCATTGAAATCGGTCCATTTGAACAGTTCTACCGATCCCCATTTGTAATCAGCCTGCTGCGGGTTAGCATTGGTCAATTTTTTCGCATCGCCAAACTGTTCGTTACTGGTCCAGAGATCGCGGAATTCATTGAAATTTTCGCGGGTATAAATCAAACGATCCCCCTCACGGGCAAAACCTACAATCGCATAAATATACGGGCCCTCTACCAGTTTTTGAATCTGCTGACCGGGCTGCAACAGGTAATAACCATTCTCTTTGTTTTCACGATTGAAAGAGAGGAACATCATCGGACGACTCAAATCCACCACCGATTTACCATCTACACGACTCATGTTGACAAAACGGAACTGGGTCTTCTTCTCACGACCGATTTTGGTCAGATTCTGTGCTGGTTCTTTGCCTGCAGGATCGACCAACCAAAGATCGAACTGATCCGGAATCAACATCTTCTCATCGGTGGTCCAACCCGACATACCATACAGAGGGGGAGTTCCCGGATGATCGTCATCGATATTATAGAAAGGATAGGGAATATCTGCAGTCAGACGAGTATGTTTCAACGTTTTCGTATCGATCGCATACCAAGATGAATCGGGCAGATTGTAATAAGCTGCGTATTTGGCTGACGGTGACAGATAGGTACCACCATAACCACCTTTACGAATCAAAGTCCGTTTTCCACTCTTCAAATCGATCAAATACACATCCGACGGATTGTACATTTGAATATCCTCACCGGTATAGAGGCTGTATGGACGACTGGTCGTACCGATCGCATAGGGTGCATCTCCATTTTCGGCAAATGTAATCGAAGGCAATTCAATATCACCCAAGGCCAAAGCTCGTTTCTCTTTCGGGAAATATACGGCCATATAGTTTGCCTCCGCAATCCGTTTTTTATTGACGAGTTGCATAGGCATCAACACGGTATCACGGTAGCTCCAAACATCCAACGAGAATTTCTCGTCAGCAGGAAGTGTGTCTTTGGGTTCCTCTTTGGGTTTAGGTGCAATACCAAACTGCAGACGGTTTCCGTCCCGATTGAACGCTAAATTACCAAACTTGCTGACCGCAAAGCCACCAGGCAATCCAACGATCTGCTCATTGGCAATCTTACGGGCTTTTAAATCGGCCGTAGCAAAATAATAGAGGTCATACAATGCATGCTTAACGGTATCACTGGTCACCATGAACGCTCCTTGAGTTCCCCATTTGTCCAGAGCCATAGAAGAGGCTATTTGACCCAATTTGCTGGACCAAAGCTCAGTCAACTGAACTCCGTTTTTGGGATCGACAGAATAAAGACAAACCGATTTCAGTGAATCCGCCTCACGAGTGTAGAGCACAGAAGCTCCATTTTCAGCAACTTGGAAATTCTTAACGCTATCCACAACCGTACTGTCCCCAAGCTGCAAATTGACAATCACCAAACGATCGTATTTTTTAGCTTTTTTTGCAGTATCAGCAGTATCCTTGACAGGATCTACCTCATACGTATAGGCATACAAAGCGCCTTTAGGTGCTGTCTTTACGGATTTGGCACCATCCAGCTTGATCACCTTCATATCGGCCAAATTCATCACAGCAAAAGTATCTTTGGGCATCTTATCGGCTTTCACTTTGGCAATCTTTGCCTTACGCACCGAATCAAAGGGAACCGCGATTTTAAACGAAGCCCAAGTACCGTTATTGAACAGAGCAGCACCATTACCACGTTCTATCCGTGTAACGTTTCCCGTTTGAGTGTTGTAAAATTCCAGCAAAGCATCACCTCGCTGCGGTGTGATCGAATAGCAGATCCAATCACCATTGTCGGAAATCCGCGGTGAAGCAATCGACTTCCAACCATCATATGCACTCTGATCCAACGGCTTTTTCTGCGCCGACAAAGTCGCCGACGAGCACGCCAAAGCCAGAATACATAAAGTTTTCAAGTTCATAATTCTGTTACTTTTTGATTAGGGTTAATATAAAATGCGCTAAAGGGCCAACAAAATACAAAAATTTTAGCTAAAAACAGATTGATTCGTCCCTGATCTAACACTCAGGATACGATTATGTGGTGCAATTTCATTACATTTGATAGACGGACTTAAATTTTCTATTCACAAATTGTATAAAACATGAAAAGTAAATTTTTAAATGAATTCAAACAATTCGCCATGCGTGGCAACGTCATCGATTTGGCTGTCGGTGTCATTATCGGTGCTGCATTTAGCAAAATCACCTCATCATTGGTTGGCGACATCATCATGCCGCCTATCGGAGCCCTTATCGGTGGGGTAAATTTTACAGATCTGGTGATTACATTAAAACAAGCGTCTGTAGCTGCAAATGGAGAGATAATTCCTGCCGTCACGATCAATTATGGCAGTTTTATCCAAACCATCATTGATTTTTTGATCATTGCCTTTACCATTTTTCTCTTCATCAAACTGATCAACAAACTAAACCGACAAAAAGCAAAAGAGACTCCGGTCACCCCACCAACTCCACCTGCCGATATTCAATTATTAACCGAAATTCGAGATCTCCTCAAGCAGCAAAATCCAAAATAAGTCACATCTATAAACAAACAACGCAGGAGTGTACTCCTGCGTTGTTTATGATAATATCATTGCACTACATTGGTCCACCGGGAGGTGGGGGTGGTGGGCCTACAGGTGGCCTCCGGTGATCTCGTAAAGAATCGGGATTACCTTTAAATTGCGATGATCCTCCTTTATCTCCGAAACGGCGTAAATTATAAACAAAATTGATACTAAAATAGCGGCCCAAAACATTGGATTGCACATTTTCAATATAAGTCGCCGTTACATTACGTGAAAAACTTTTGTTCTGATTCAACAAATCATAGGCAGCTACACTGATCTCACCCCGTTGATTTTTAAATATCTTCTTACCAATCGAGGCATTCAGCATGAAATAATCTTCAACAAATGAGTCAGTAATACCGGTATATTTGAGGTAGGATCCATTAGCCTGTAGGGTAATACCTCCCCAAGTAATCCATTTAAAATTACCGGTTACCCGTTGATTCACGTAATTATTATCACTCTCTTTACGCACGGAGTTCTGGGCAACATTGTACCCGACATTATACCCTAACGTAAAGTCAAGTTTCTCACTGATATTACTGCCCAATACGGCTCCACCCGTATAAGAAATGGTATTGGTGGTACTCTTAATCTCATTAAAGATATTGGGAAGGGCAGAGTAGTTTACCCCTAAATCAAAATTGATATTACTCATCAAAAATGAAACCGGCGTACCATAATTGACAGCTCCGCGTAAATTCCAATATCCATCTATATTCACCGGACGAGAGAACTGTGCACCACTGTTCAACACCGTGATAACATTTCCTGCCGGATCTTTTACTTCATAACCGTTCTTATCTGCAATCAATGTTGCATTGGAAATATAATTTGATCTAATCGAACCTGTCAACATCGCCATGAAAGTACGCCCTTTGGTGACATTCGTATTGACGTAATTGATAAAGAATTGATGAGTATAAACAGGTTTCAGATCCGGATTACCTTGTGATACGAATAACGGATTCGAGACATCCAATACATCCTGTAATTGTGTAATAGAAGGATTATTGGTCGATGAACGGAACATAGACCTCAACGTATTGGTCGAATTAAACTTAATATTCAAAATGGCCCGATATACCATATTATTGAAGCTGGCAGAGGTATTGGTTTGCAACGGGAACTGTTGATCTCCGGCCAAAGTTGAATATTGATAGGATAGGGAACCGATGAACATCACCTTGCCGTTATTGTATCGATATCCCGGACCAACCTGCTGGGTCAAATAACCACTGTTATAGGTATTGGACAAGCTGTCAATCTGAATATCATCAGGTTCTGAATACGAGCGTTTGTCAAGATCCGAATAACTGTAATTAATATTGTAATTAACCAACAACTGCGACTTAGGAGTAATCGGCTCCGAATAATTGATCCGACCGCTCAAACGATAAGATCGCGAATTATTATTGATATACTGATCGAGCAAGGACTCTGACTCAGGATCAAAATAACGCGTCAAGGAATATTTATCTTGAGTGCCATCATTTTTCGAAATCCCACCTCCGAACGAAACTGTTAACGTTCGTCCTTTAACCTCTCCAAACTTATGCCGATAAATCAGGTTCCCAGAGATATTATAACCTTCGGTATGGGAGGTAGCCGTACTACGAAACAGATTGACCAATGCATTTTCCAGTACACTCGTACTCAACATGGTTGTTGAAGTATCACTGCTTGATGCATCGTAAGTCTGTAAACTGACACTGGGACGAAACATCAACGAGTTATTTTCATTGATCCGATAATCGAGACGTCCATTGAAACGATGATTATAGTTACGGCTATCCCGAATTCCCAATGCATCATAATTTTGGGTGGAATCGTTATTCAGATAGTAATCCCGATCTGTTTGAGTGACCGTGTGAGTGTTTGTCGAATTGAAAAAGTAGCTACCGTCAAATTTAACCTTCTTACCCCATTCATCTGAATAGTTAACACCCAATGAATAGACTTTCGAAATACCACTTTGATTGCCAACCATAAAATTGGCCATATCACGACCACTACGATGACGAGCTCCACCACTATTATCTACCGCACCGACTACACCCAAAATATCATCGATAGCAAAGTTCTGTTGATTGACATTGTTGGCCATACCGATAATCGAGAATCGTCGCTTATCATTGAAGATATTCAAGCTCGCTCCGACATTGTATTTGTCATTAAATCCATATTGAGCCGAGAACTTTCCGAACATCCCGTGATTCATTCCACGACGGGTTACCAAATTAATTGCCTTGTATCCTTCACCATCATCGACACCACTAAATTCCGCTTGGTCACTTAGCTTATTAAAAACCTCTATCTTATCAATAGCTTCTGCTGGAAGGTTTTTGATTGCAGTGGCCACATCGCTTCCAAAAAACTCTTTACCATCAACCAGAATTTTCTGTACCGTTTCACCTTGTGCAGTCACTGTACCATCCTGAACGCTAATACCCGGCATTTTTTTCAGCAAGTCCTCGGTCATAGCATCTTGTGTCACCTTATACGCATCTGAATTATACACAACAGTATCCCCTTTAGCCGAGGTTCTCATAGCACGTGCTGAGACCAATACTTCATCCAAATCTTGTGCTTTGGGAGACATTTTCAAAACACCCAAAGCTACTGCTGAACGATTCACTTTCACCCTACCAGACAAAGTATCATACCCTAAGAAAGAAATATGATACGCATACTCACGATAAGGTAACCCTACAAATGAAAATCGGCCTTGCGCATCTGCCGTTACATATTTGCGAGCAGATGAGTCTGAAAGGGGATAAAGCTCAACCAAAGCACCTGCCATAACATCTTTGGTATCGACATCTTGCAATGTTCCAGAAAGAACGCCACGTTGTTGAGCAAAAATAGCCGAAGTTGAAATAAATAAAGTACAAAAAATTGTAAAAGTCGGAAGGAGTGTCCGGGCACGTAAAATCTCCATTTTCTATAACGTTTTCAAATATGAAGTAACTTGGTTATATACAAATATACCGAGATTTTCCTCCTTCTCCCAATTATTACGACAGAAAGCGGATATTTCACGATAAAAACCAGAAATATCCGCTTTAATAGTTAATTAATCAAAATGATAAATTCTACACTATTTATCTTCTTTTTCTTTATACCACGATGCATACATCACATAATCACGAGCCGTACGTTCAATAATATCCTTGACCTGCTCCGGAGTGACTCCCTTGACCCTTTTAGCTGGAATGCCAGCATAAATACTTCCAGGTTCGATTTTTGTACCACTCAGCACCAAAGCATTGGCAGCCACAATCGAACCTGTACCGACCACCGCATGATCCAAAACCGTTGCCCCCATGCCGATCAGACATTTATCTTCGATTTTTGCACCGTGAATGTTCGCATTATGACCGATCGACACGTCATTACCTATTTCCGTTACAGAACGCTGATATAAGGTATGGATTACGGCACCGTCCTGAATATTGACCCGATCACCGATCGTAATCGTGTTCACATCGCCACGAACAACTGCACTGAACCAAATACTACAATCTCGACCAATAGTTGCATCTCCAATCACCGTCGCATTATCTGCCAAAAAGGTATTTTCTCCAATTACCGGAGTATAACCTCGTACTGATTTAATAATTGCCATTTCCTTTATTATTTTTCCTTATCTGTTTTCTCTAATGATTTGGCTTCACCCCACAACTGTTCCATCTGATCCATAGAGAGATCTCGCAAAGCTACACCTTGTTTCTCGGCCTGATCTTCGATATAGGTAAACCGAGATATGAATTTTTTATTGCATTTTTCCAATGCCGTTTCCGCATTCACGCCATACAGTCGTGCTGCATTGACCAATGCAAAAAACAGATCACCGAACTCCTCCTCTTTATTGGTTTCGTCTCCTCGCTGCATGGCATCCTGTACTTCAGCAATCTCTTCCTGAACCTTTTGCCAAATATCCTCTTTACTCTGCCAATCGAAACCAGCCGAAGCAGCCTTTTGACTCACCCTATAAGCTTTCACCATAGAGGGTAAAGTACGGGGAACACCCGAAAGAACCCGCTTCTTTTCATGCTCTTTCTCCTTCTCTTTCAGTTTGAGATCTTCCCAATTCTGTTTAACCTCATCGGGAGTATCAGCATGGACATCTCCGAACACATGAGGATGCCGAAAGATCAATTTATCACATTCGGCATTAGCTACATCTGCAATATCAAACGCCCCCTCCTCAGAAGCGATTTTCGAATAGAACACCACATGCAACAGCAGATCACCCAACTCTTTCTTCACGTTTTTCATATCGTGATCAAGCAGAGCATCTACCAATTCATACGTCTCTTCAATCGTACTGCTACGTAAAGATTCAAAGGTTTGAACCCGATCCCACGGACATTTTACCCGCAGCTCATCCATCACATCGAGCAGCCGTCCGAATGCCTCTAAACGCTTATCTTTATTATTCACCATACTCATTTTTTTAAACCTTGTAAAGGTACGATATTATACTCAAAAGAGTATATTTGTCGTTGTAAAGTTGTAAAAAGTAAAATCTTTCTTTTATGTGTGGGATCGTCGGCTACCTGGGCCAACAACAAGCATATCCAATCCTAATTCAAGGCTTAAAAAGACTCGAATATCGTGGTTATGATAGTGCAGGAATCGCCTTAGTTCATAACAATGGAGAGTTGGAGGTATTCAAATCCAAAGGAAAAGTTGCCAATTTGGAGCATGTAGCTCAAGGCAAAGATTTGTCCGGAACCATCGGCATTGCACATACCCGATGGGCCACACACGGAGAACCTAACGATGTCAATGCACACCCTCACTATTCCCAATCTAAAACACTCGCACTGATTCACAACGGCATTATCGAAAATTATGTTGTATTGCGTGAGACACTTCGGGAGCATGGCTACACTTTCCAAAGCGATACAGACACAGAAGTACTGGTACAATTGATCGAATTCATCAAACAGACCAACCATTGCGATCTGTGTACTGCTGTACAATTGGCTCTTCATGAGGTTGTCGGAGCTTATGCGATCGCCATCGTTGAAAAGGATAATCCGGATCTGATTGTTGCAGCACGCAAAAGTAGTCCTTTAGTAATTGGCATTAAGGGCGAAGAACGTTTCTTGGCATCGGATGCAGCTCCGATCATCGAACACACCAAAGAGGTGGTTTATCTTAATGATGAGGAGATTGCGGTTATCCGCCGTGGCGAGCCATTACAAATTGTAACGCTTGACAATGTCGAGAAACCTCTTCACGTCAAAATGCTGGAAATGAATATCAGCCAACTTGAAAAGGGCGGTTTCCCTCATTTCATGCTGAAAGAGATTTACGAGCAACCTCGTACAATTATCGATTGCATCCGGGGACGTGTCAATCCGGAAGGAACTGATGTTATTTTATCAGGTGTCCGTGATAATCAAGAAAAATTCCTCAACGCCAACCGAATTATCATTGTAGCATGCGGAACTTCATGGCATGCAGGACTAATAGGCAAACACTTAATCGAAGAGCTTTGCCGTATCCCTGTCGAAGTGGAATATGCATCAGAGTTCCGTTACCGCAATCCGATCATTCGTTCGAATGATATCGTGATTGCCATATCTCAGTCAGGTGAGACAGCAGATACACTGGCCGCCGTCGAATTGGCCCGTAATCGGGGAGCATTCATTTACGGAATTTGCAACGTAATCGGCTCTTCAATTGCACGTGCTACGGATTCCGGCTCATATATCCATGTCGGACCCGAAATCGGTGTTGCCTCAACCAAAGCCTTTACCGGACAGGTGACTGTACTGATTATGTTGGCTTTAGCCGTGGCAAAACTAAAAAAGAGCATTGCCCCCGAATTATACACCACCATGCTCCATGACCTGCAACAAATTCCTAAATTGATGAAGAAGGTGCTGAAGCTCAACGATCAGATTGCAGACATGTCCAAGATCTTCACTTACGCCCACAATTTCATCTATTTAGGTCGCGGTTATAACTATCCTGTCGCTTTGGAAGGTGCTCTTAAACTGAAAGAGATCTCCTATATCCATGCTGAAGGTTATCCTGCTGCTGAGATGAAGCATGGCCCCATTGCACTCATCGATAGCGAAATGCCTGTCGTGGCCATTGCAACCTCTGATAGCGTATATGAAAAGACCATCAGTAATATTCAAGAGATCAAGGCTCGTCGTGGAAAAGTAATCGCTATCGTTACTGAAGGAGATGACCAAGTTTGTAAAATGGTGGATTACGTCATCGAAATTCCGAAAGTGGATGAACGTCTGATTCCTCTGGTGGTTTCGCTACCGTTGCAAATGTTAGCTTACCACATAGCTGTATACAAAAACCGGGATGTTGACCGTCCTCGTAACCTCGCTAAATCCGTAACCGTTGAATAGATTTTTTGCGTCCCTCGTTGTATGTTTAACCATAGGCTATGGTAGCACGTTCACTGTTTGTGCTACTGAGTCAATCAATAAAACAGCCGATTCGGAAGTTATTGTCGGAGCAGAACGAATGGAGGAGTACCTGCCATTGCTCCAGGGACAACGGATTGGCATTCTGACCAACCATACCGGCCGGGTAGGAGAGGTCCACATCGTGGATACACTGCTCGCACGCGGCATCAATATTTGTCGCATCTTCGCTCCAGAACATGGTTTTCGAGGAGAGGCTGACGCCGGTGAACACGTCGCCAGCACACGTGATCGCAAAACAGGTATTGAGGTTGTTTCTCTCTACGGTGCCAACCGAAAACCCAAGCCGGAACAGATGCAGGGAATTGACATCATGTTGTTCGACATTCAGGATGTCGGGTTGCGTTTTTACACCTACCTCTCATCCATGCACTACATGATGGAGGCGTGTGCCGAACAGGGAATCAAATTCATCGTGCTGGACCGTCCCAACCCCAATGGATTTTATGTGGATGGCCCAATTCTCGATCCCAAGTTTCGCTCGTTCGTCGGTATGCACCCGATTCCCATCATTCACGGTATGACTTTAGGAGAGTTAGCCCGCATGATCAACGGGGAGGGATGGCTTGCCAATCAGCAAAAATGCGATCTGCAGGTAATTCCTTGTTTGAACTACACGCATCAAACTCGCTACACGCTACCGGTCAAACCCTCTCCCAATCTGCCCAATATGCGAGCAATCTACCTATACGGATCGCTCTGCTATTTTGAAGGGACCCCCATTAGTGTCGGACGTGGAACCGATTTTCCTTTTCAGATCTATGGGCATCCCAAGCTGCAGGGAGATTATACTTTCATCCCACACAGCACACCAGGGGCAAAAAATCCACCTTTAAAAGATAAAATCTGTCATGGACAAGATTTACGTACTCTTCCCACCGACAGTTGTATCTGGCATGAGGGTATTGATCTGAAATATTTGGTTGATTGCTATCGGCAAATTGGCAGAGGCGAGAGCTTTTTCCTGCCTATTTTCAATAAATTGACTGGAGTAGCTTATGTGCGCGACATGATTATCTCCGGAGCCGATGCAGAACAGATCGAAGCCCGCTGGAAAAATGATGTTCAACGATTCCGTATCCAAAGAAAACCATACCTGCTGTATGAAGAGTAAATCTCTCCACACATTGATTTTGAGAATCCTATTACCTATATTATGGGTTGCCGCTGTCGATTCCGTAGTTGGTCAACAGTTGATTCCTCAACCCAATCAGGTCACTCGTCACGAAGGGACCTTTACCATCACCTCACAAACCGTTTTGGTCACACATGATTTTAAAGACCTGGCCAACTATCTGAACGATCATATTGAACAATTGTGTGGATTCCGACTTGCTGTTGTCACCCATGCTCCGGATACGAATTACATTTCGCTACGGAAAAACCAACATTTGGAACACGAGGCCTACTCGTTAGCAATAACTCCCCGTTCAATCGTCATCCGAGGAGGGGATCGTGGTGGCGTCTTTTATGGCCTGCAGACCCTGTTTCAGCTTATGCCTTCGGAAGTATTTGCAAAGCGAGATTCTCTAATTCAAGACTCACTACCCGACATTACGTCATTACAACTGCATGCCGTGACTATTGTCGATGCCCCTCGCTTTGCATATCGAGGAGCCATGCTCGATGTGTCCCGCACTTTTTTTACAAAAGAGCAGGTCATGCAATACCTGGACTGGATGAGTCGGCATAAACTCAACCGTTTTCACTGGCATCTCACCGATGACAACGGGTGGCGTATAGAGATAAAAAAATACCCATTTTTAACTTCAAAAGGAGCTTGGCGGGGACCTGATGAAGTATTGGAACCAGCTTATGGTTCAGGACAAAAACGCTATGGAGGATTCTACACACAAGACGATATCCGTGAAATTGTCCGTTATGCTGCTTTCCGCAACATCGAAATCATCCCCGAGATCAATCTGCCCGGACATGCTCTGGCTCTGACAGCCTCATACCCCGAAACCTTCTGCTGCCCCCCTACTGCAACTGATGAATCCGAAATGACTGATATTACAGTTACCGGGAATGTAGTATGTGTAGGCAGGGAGGAAAATTTCGAGATGATCCGGGATATTATTCATGAAGTGGCTGCTCTTTTCCCATCGCACTATTTACATTTGGGAGGGGACGAAGTCAGCACCCGCTATTGGCAAAAATGTCCACGATGCCAAAAGCTGATGAAAACTCACGGAATGAAATCCTCTAAAAAGCTGTACGAATACTTTGTCAATAGAGTAGAAAAAATTGCACATGAAGAGGGGAAACGTTGTGTTTTTTGGGACGAGGCATTATCACCAGAACTTTCCTCCCATACGATGATCTCAGGATGGCACGATTTGGCCACATGCAAAAAAGCGATCAATCAAGAGCAGCCCGTCATCGTCATGCCTGCATCCTATTGCTACATCGACATGAAACAAAATGCGTTCGAACGTGGACACACTTGGGCGTGGTTAGTCGATACACGCAGAATATATTCACTTCAACCCGATAAGCTCACCTCTGATCCACTAAAACAAAAATATGTCCGAGGCGTCGAAGCGGCCTTGTGGGCTGAATTACTGGATCGTCCAAACCGTTTTTTCGAATACCAGAGTTATCCTCGACTCTGCGCTTTGGCTGAAGTAGGGTGGAGTAAACCGTCTCAACGCAACTGGAAGGATTTCTATTCGCGATTAACTCAGGGACATTTGCCTCGACTCGCAGCGATGGGAATCGATTTTTATCTGTTCCCTCCAGAAATTAACTACAAACAAGGTATGATCACCGCCACTGCACTACCAGGAGCATCCATTTATTATACTAAAGACGATAGTGAACCTACCCAACAATCGCTGCAGTACACCGGTCCCATATTCGACACTCTTCAAGAACGGTATCGATTCCGATCATTTTATCAAGGTCGACGCAGTCCGATTGTCCCGGTATCAACCGATACGGCTAAGATTTTACCGGCCCGGAGTCGTGACACCATCACCTTCCCGCTCAATCAATATATAGATCGCAACGGAATATTGTATCTGACCATCACCCCAAGCGATCCGGAAACAGTTATCAACCGGATGAACATAACCGGCCCTGACACCACATATTCGATCATCCGGTACGGACAAAACGCCAATCCATTTGCCCCCCTGAGACTGTATATGGATCCTCGCAATCGCAATGCCGATCTGACATTAATTGTAACGAACAACTGTACTGTTGAAAATCTAACCGTTTTCAGTTTTCGACCTTCACCTTATCTTGAACCACAGACTGAAATTTCGTCATCGCTTACATTCTCATCGCGTTTTCCATCGCAACGTATCGCTGACTACAATCCAACCACATACAGTCGTAGTACGCAAGCATGCCAAGCCGGTGATTTTCTGCAATACAATTTTACTGATCCCGTCACTTGCCGTGCCATTATCGTTCGAACAGGCATCCCGAATATCACGCGCTACATTGTCACACAAGGAGAGGTCTCCTATTCACACGACGGACACAATTTTGTTGATGCAGGTGTTCTGGATGCCAACGGTTGTGCCACCATTCACCCATCCACGCCTGTTAAAGCAGTCCGCATCAATATAACGGGAGATAATGGAGAATCGATCGTAGCTTTCCAGGATTTGCAAATTTTACCTCAATAGGGAAGAGTACAATGAGAATTCAAACTGCCATAGTCTCTTGTTGCCTAGCATTTTTCTCTTTTAACGGTTTCGGAGAAGATCTGCCTAAACAAATTCAGCAGCAAATCGATTCCATGATTTATGCCGAACTGGATAACCATGCATTCCCCGGAGCAGCTTTTATCTGCGGGAATGCAGATACGATACTTTACGCTCGCAACTATGGTTTTTTGGATTACTCACATAATATACCTGTTAATGACAGTACCCTCTATGATGTCGCCTCTTGTACAAAAGTGTTGGCTACAACATTTGTATTGATGCATCTATATGATCAAGGGTTAGTCCAATTAGATCAACCATTAGACAAGATACTGCCACAATTTCATAATACACCCATACAAAACATTACGGTCACTGAGTTGCTCACCCACACATCCGGGTTAAGACCCTTTGTAATCTACCCTGAATTAATACAGCCAGCAAAGGGCACGAAATTATTTAGTAATCGACACAGTGACCAATATCCATATCACGTCGATCGTAATTTATATATGGTGCGAGACATTACCTTCGATACGACTTATCTAACAACGACTTCGCTGGCCAATTATCGCCGAGTTACAGATTCACTCTGGATCAACCCTGCATTCGACACCATTGTACAGCGCAAAATTATCCAAAGCTACCGTCCTGAAAAGCGGGGTAAATACCTGTACAATGACTCCAATATGTATCTGCTGAGACTCATTGCAGAACATCTTTCCGGACAGAGTTTAGACTCGCTCACCTCCCAGCTGTTTACAGCTCTCCGGTGCCATCATACAGGATTCCGTCCTCTGGCCTGGTACTCACGTAACAATATTGCTCCAACCGAAAACGACCAACTCATGCGACGCGATTTGTTACAAGGATATGTACATGATGAATTAGCTGCCGTTTCCAATGGAATAGGGGGAAATGCAGGTCTTTATTCCACAGCTAAAGACATGGCCTCATTCTGCCAAATGATGCTCAATCATGGACAATATCAGGACAAGCAAATTATTGATTCTCTCACCATTGACCTTTTCACTTCGTCACCCTTACTCAAAAAAGGCGTTTATCGCGGTTTAGGCTTTGACAAACGTGGGCCGACAAGTGGTTTCGGCGGACAAAACAGTTTTGGTCATACCGGTTTCACAGGGACTATTTTCTGGATTGATCGCGACAAACAGCTATTCATGGTTTTCCTCTCCAACAGCATCCATCCAACACGAACCAACAAAAGACTATCTGATTCCCAACTCCGCTTAAAGCTGTGGAAAACTGTGCAGGCAGCATTTCTATAAATTCTCATCTGTGCATCAAATATCGACAGAATATATTTATGCTTCTGAAAAAGACAACAGCCTATTAGGTTATTTGTGAAAATAAACCTATTTGAATCCATATAGCTGTTATCCATCCCCTAAACACTGCCTATATGGTCATTACATTTCGATTGTGGTCATGGTGATTCTTATACTTTTTTTTGTAATCATATCAACTAACAGCACGGAAATATGTACAATTACATAGATATTCCCAAATAAATAAAAATGGGGCAAACCTCTCAAAATTTGGTTCGCCCCATTTCACTTATAATTACAACAAAAACTGATAATCAAGATCTTGTTTATCCAAGCTATTGATTCATGGTAACCAATAACTCTTCGTTTGAACGAGTAGATTCCATGTGTTTTTTGATCACCTCCATCGCTTCAGTTGGGTTCATATCGGCCAGATAACGACGCAATACCCAAATCTTTTGCATGACCTCCTTACTCAACAGCAAATCTTCACGACGGGTACCCGAAGCCACAATATTAACGGCCGGATAGATACGTTTATTGGCCAACTGGCGATCCAGCTGCAACTCCATATTACCAGTACCTTTGAACTCTTCAAAAATCACCTCATCCATCTTCGATCCCGTATCAATCAAAGCTGTTGCAATAATGGTCAAGGAACCACGCTCTTCGGTATTACGAGCTGCTCCGAAAAAGCGTTTGGGTTTATGCAACGCATTGGCATCCACACCACCCGACAACACTTTACCAGAAGCTGGTTGTACCGTGTTATAAGCACGAGCTAAACGGGTAATCGAGTCCAACAGAATGACAACATCATGGCCACATTCAACCATACGTTTAGCCTTTTCGTGGACCATCTCTGCCACCTTAACATGGCGGGCCGCCTGCTCGTCAAATGTCGATGCAACCACCTCAGCCTTGACATGACGGGCCATCTCGGTCACCTCTTCAGGACGTTCATCGATCAACAACACAATCAAATAGACCTCCGGATGGTTGTCAGCAATGGCGTTGGCTATCGACTGCAACAACATGGTTTTACCGGTCTTAGGTTGAGCTACGATCAAACCACGCTGTCCCTTACCGATTGGAGCAAACAGATCAATCACACGTGTCGAGAGATTGTTATGTCCATTACCGGTCAAATTGAATTTTTCAGAGGGGAAGAGGGGAGTCATGTATTCAAACTGCACTCGATCCCGCACCTCATCAGGACTTAATCCATTGATCCGATTCACCTTAACCAACGGGAAATACTTTTCACCCTCTTTGGGCGGACGGATCAGACCTTGCACCGTATCGCCCACCTTCAATCCAAATAATTTGATCTGTGAAGGGGATACATAAATATCATCAGGAGAGTTCAAATAGTTGTAATCGGTCGATCGTAAAAAGCCATAACCATCCGGCATCACTTCCAAAACACCTTCACCCTCAACATCACCCAAGAAGTCATCCTTGGCATCCCGACGAATATGGGGCTGGGGAAGAGGTTTTGCGGCCACATCTTCATGGTCAGCCATCGCCAACTCAACCTGCTTAGGCATCTCTGCAGCCGGAGTCTCAGCAATCGGCAATTCCGGAATATCGCTATAATCGACTTCAGCTTCCTGCAACAATTCAGCCTCAGGATCAGGTTCCGACACCGTATTTCTCACCGCTTTATTGAAAGTAATACGTTCACGTTTGTGACGTTTTACCGAATTTGCAGCATCTCCTCGCATTGCAGCAATGCTTTGACGAATCCCAGTCGGTTCTGCATTCGTTGTAACAGTCGTCTGTGCAACAGTTGCACCCGATGCATTTTCTACAAGATGTTCGCCATTCTCCTTATTATCTTTTGCACGACGACCACGCTGTTTGCGGTATGGTTCCCCCTGGATAACACGTCCTATTTTGACAGCCGATTTCTCTTCGGCCACAACATTCTGTTTACGAGGACGTCCCGGACGACGTTGTGGCTGTTCAACAGCAGTCTGTTCTGATTCAGTGGAAACAGCTGCAACATTTTGTTGTGCGGATAATTCAATAATTTTGTCTGCCAGTTCTTGCTTGCGCATTTGGGCTTTAATGCCAAACTGACGACCGATTTCACGCAATTCGGCAAGCGTTTTGCCCTGAAGGGCATCTTTATCGTACATGATAATAGGGATTTACAAGATAAAAGAGGTCACGCGGTGCAGTCCGGACGAACTGCAAAAGGACGCCATGACAAAACAAAGATACCGTTTTTTCACGATTCTCCAAACCGCGTTACAGAAAAGATTAGCAATTACCGCGCCGAACCATAAATGCCCGTGCAGCCTCCAAATCCGTCGGTGTATCAATTGCCAAACTTTCTGAATTCGTTTCCGCCACTTTGATACGATAACCATTCTCCAACCAACGCAACTGCTCCAACGATTCGCACTGTTCGAGAACTCCGCGAGGCAGATCCGTAATCTCCCGCAACACCTCAGTCCGATAGGCATACATACCGATATGCTTCAAATATTTGAAACTGTTTTGCCATTGTGAAGATTCGGTACCACGCTGATAAGGGATCACCGAGCGGCTGAAATAGAGGGCATAACCTTGGGCAGAAACGGCCACTTTCGGAGAATTGGGATTAAAAATATCTTCGTTAGCACCAAATGGTTTAACCAATGTAGCAATATCAGTACGTGCATCTGCAAAGCACTGTTGAATCAGTTCCAACTGCTCACGCGAAACAAACGGTTCATCTCCTTGGATATTCACTACCACATCAAATTGTTCGCCTGTTTCACGGCACACATTCTCCCAAGCCTCACGACAACGATCCGTGCCGCTGGGGTGTTTTTCTGAGGTCATAACCACCTTACCGCCAAACGCCTGTACTGCTTGCTGAATTCGCTCATCATCCGTCGCCACATAACAGGCTTCAAACACCGCATGTGCCTTTTCATAAACGTGTTGGATCATAGGTTTACCCATCAAATCAGCCAAAGGCTTACCAGGGAAACGGGTCGAAGCATAACGCGCAGGGATCAGTGCTAAAAATTTCATATCACAACGATTCTTGGGGTTCGATATTGAGCAAAGGTAAGTTTTTTGTAGTTTTGTTGTATGGTTCGCACTGCAAAATATCCAATCAATACGTTTATCGAACTGGGCCGCCAACTAACAGCTGCACTCGATAACGGAGAGCTGACTTCTGTCATCGACCAGGCCATAGCAGAGAACGTATGGTTTACCCCTGAATCGATCGAATATGCCATCCGGGCTATTTGCAACGATATGCTCCAACCCACAAAACTTGAGCAGTGGCTTGCACAGTATCCTATCCCTGCAACCTCTGTTCGCAAGAAAGTGGGCATTATCATGGCTGGCAATATTCCGCTGGTCGGTTTTTTTGATCTGATGTGTGTACTACTGTGCGGGCATATCTGTCTGTACAAACCATCGTCTAAAGATCAAGTATTGACTGATCAGATTGTGCAAATGCTGCAAAAGATCGATCCGGATTTGGTCCTGCACAAACTGGAAGCAAACGACACGCTTGATGCCATCATCGCTACCGGTAGCGACAATACGAACCGTTATTTCCGCAGCGAATACCATGATATTCCAGCACTGATACGTGGAAGCCGCCACAGCATTGCTGTGCTCAGCGGCGACGAATCTCCAGCCGACCTGCAAAAATTGGGTGACGACATTTTCACCTATTTCGGTTTGGGATGTCGTAATGTGAGCCAAATATTCGTTCCCGAAACATACGACATTAAAACGTTAGTAGCAGTTTTACAAAAACGCTGCATCACCTTTGAACCTTTTCTGCACAATTACCGTCAAACCCGTGCGTTAAATCAAATGCTGAATCATCGATATATAGATGGTGGATTTTTTGTATTGCGCGAAGGAGAGGAACCGAGCAATCGGATCAGTGAGATTACATTAACGCGCTACCATACGCTAACCGATGTTGAAACGTGGATACAACAACACGACAACAAAATCCAATGTTGTGTCAGCACTTGCATCCATCATCCACGTACAGTGACGTTTGGTCAAGCCCAACATCCCGCACCTGAGGATTACCCGGATGGAATTGACGTAATCAAATTTTTACAAGGAATTTAAAACTTACCAATATGCTGTTACAATTCAGAATGTTAAGTGACGAGGATGACAATTTCCTGCGTGACTATCTGCTACCTCCCAGCATGACGTTGGCCGATTTACATGCCTTTATCAGCGATGATCTCAAGTACGAGAAAGAGAATATGGCATCGTTTTTCCTCTCTGATAAAGATTGGAACCGGTTGGCAGAATACACTTACATGGATATGGGTATGGAGGATAATAACCCCAACACTCCCAAACCAATGACCAATCTGACATTGGCAGAGGCTATCTTGGGTAATTATAACCGACTGATCTATCAATTTGATGTCATGGGTGACAGAGCACTCTATTTGGAGTTAATCGACGCCCAACGCGATAAAGATGGAGATCCGCAGGTCATGTTGGCCAATGGGGAGGCTCCTGATCAGTTTGACCCTGAGGCTTCTCCAACTAACCGTTCGATCTTCGATGAGATTATGAGCGATTTTGAAGGCTTCGAAGGCGACGAAAATTATACGGATGACGAGTAAACAGACTAATAAAACATTGGTGGTAATTGTCGGTGCAACTGCAACGGGCAAAACAGACCTGAGCATTGCCCTGGCACAAAATTACCATTCGGAGATACTATCGGCAGATTCACGGCAATTCTATCGTGAGATGCCGATAGGTACTGCCGCACCCACTCCGGACCAGTTGCAAGCAGTACCACACCATTTTATCGCTACACGCAGTGTCACAGAAGAGTATTCGTGCGGTCGCTATGAAGTGGATGCATTAGCCCTGCTGGAACAGTTGTTTCACACACACGATACGTTATTCTTGGTTGGCGGTTCTGGACTCTATATTGACGCTATCTGCAACGGCATGGATGCCATGCCGGAAACGGATCCTGCATTACGAGAACAATTGACTACCGTTGCACGTAATGAAGGATTAGAGCCGCTATGCTCGCAATTACAGGAATTAGACCCAGCCTATTACGCCGTTGTGGATCGCAGCAATCCTCAGCGAGTCATCCGCGCGTTGGAAATTTGCATACAAACCGGCAGGCCATACAGCGAGGTTCGAAGCGGGGCAATCAAACAACGTCCTTTTCGCATTATTAAATTGGGGATTCGTTATCCACGCGAGATATTGTACGACCGTATCAACCGACGTGTTGAACTGATGGTCGAAGCCGGGCTGGAACAAGAGGCTCGAACGCTTTATCCATTACGCCATCTCAATGCCTTGCAAACGGTAGGGTATCGTGAGTGGTTTGATTATTTCGAAGGCAAATACGACCGACAAACTGCAATTGAATTGATCCAGCGCAACAGCCGCCGTTATGCAAAACGCCAAGAGACATGGTTCCGGCGCGATCTTGCGATTCACTGGATCGAGGGAGGAGAGAAGGCTATTAATCAAGCTCAAAACCTTCTGAAACAACTTCTATAAGATTTACATTTATCACTTATCCAGAACTCTTTTCACTTAGATACATTATCTATATTTCGTAAAATAAATAGCAGAGGGAATCAAATTGATTCCCTCTGCCTTTGTAAATCTTGTCAAACCTTCAATTTCAGGACGAACGTTTGAATATTAAATCGTTTTTGTACTCGGAACGGGAATCGAACCCGTACGGACATCTCTGTCCAAGGGATTTTAAGTCCCTCGTGTCTACCTATTCCACCATCCGAGCAGCCTCCATGTCTTCGTAAACACGAAACTTAATGGATGTGCAAATATAGTCGGAATCATCGATTATGCCAAATCTAAAACGAAACAAAATACAATTTCCCCATATCCCCTTCCTTAATGAGGTGTTCATTACGTTTATGCGCAATGTCGTCGAACATACGAATAACAAATAGTAAAAAACTGTCATATCAATCCATTATTGACTATTGGTAATGTACTTTCAAAATGGACATGAACTTTGAGTGTACACTTAAAACAACCATAGTCTATACAATGAAGTGGTGTTATATCCGACATTGATAGTTATGTTTTGACACAAAAATTCCCCGTCCAAACATACAGTTTCACTGAGTTTGGACGGGGAATTTATAATCGTAATCTATTAACTGGCTATCTCTTTTCTTTATCAATCGGATTTATCATCAGCATGCTGTTGGTTTGCCCTCTTAAACTAAATCATCCGATGATAATATCAATCAAGATTATTTCTTTTCAGTTTTAACAATGCCTTCACGCATACGAGTGTCTGCCTGGACATTCTGCAGTTTGTAATAATCCATGACACCCAAATTACCAGAACGGAACGCCTCGGCAATCGCCATCGGAATCTCAGCTTCCGCCAAAATCACCTTAGCACGCGCCTCTTGGGCTTTAGCCTTCATCTCTTGCTCCATCGCAACTGCCATAGCCCGTTTTTCCTCCGCCTTAGCCTGGGCAATATTCTTGTCGGCATTGGCCTGGTCCATCTGCAATACTGCACCAATATTTTTACCTACATCGATATCAGCGATATCAATCGAAAGGATTTCAAATGCAGTACCTGCATCCAACCCCTTTTCAAGTACCACCCGAGAGATAAAATCAGGATTTTCCAATACGCTTTTGTGTGAGTCGGATGATCCGATCGACGAAACGATACCCTCACCGACACGCGCCAATACCGTATCTTCACCGGCACCACCGACCAGCTGTTTAATATTGGCTCTCACCGTTACACGAGCCTTAGCGATCAACTGAATACCATCTTTTGCCACCGCAGCAACCGGAGGGGTATTGATCACTTTGGGATTTACAGACATCTGAACGGCCTCAGCCACATTGCGGCCAGCCAAATCAATGGCAGCTGCCATTTTAAAATCCAATGCGATATTTGCTTTTTGAGCGGAAATCAATGCCGTAACTACATTGGGGACATTTCCTCCGGCCAAATAGTGTGCCTCAAGATCATTAGCCTGAAGATTGAGACCTGCTTTCGTCCCGGCAATCATTTGATTAACGATGACCGAAGGCGGAACCTTACGGAAACGCATCAATACCAGTTGTATCAAACTGATTCTCACTCCAGAAACCAAAGCCGAAAACCATAATCCAACAGGTAAAAAATAAGAGATGAACCACAATACAATCAGTGCAACAATCGCAATGATAATCAGAAGTCCGAGTCCATTCATAAATTTGTATTTAAAAATTAGTAAAATCCTATTCTTTCTCTTTGACTATTGTCTCTGTTTGATGTCTCTCTTTAGATCGGGCTACAATCACTACGGTATTATCAAATCCAATGACTTCGACAGGTTGTTTCGGATCAATAAAATCATCAACAGCCTTTGCTTCCACGGTAACTTCACCGATACGAACCTTTCCCATCGGAGCTAAACGGGTCAATGTAATCCCCACCTGACCCATTCGAATGTTATTTTGCTGCGGTGTTGGAGTAGAGGCAGAATCAATAGTCGTTTTCAACGAAAGTCGCTGCCATGTATTGGAACGTAATGAGACAAAAACAGCGATGACAGCTAACACAACCGTAACCGTAAGGGTTACGACACCCCATAAGACTCCATATTCAAAAAAGGCATAAAATATCGCTACTCCGAATGCCAACAGAGCCCCAACTCCTGCCACACTGATTCCTGGCAGCAAAACCAATTCAGCCACCAGTAACAGTACGCCGATTAATACAAGAGCTATAATTAACCACATATAAAATCGATTCGAGCAAAATGTTATGGCAATTTAACGATTTTTCGTTAAAAAACGACATTATAGCTCCACGACTTTAGCTGCAATGCCTTCGACAGCATTCAACTTTTCAACCACAAGTTCTGCTGATTCGCGATCTGCAAATGTTCCTATAGAATAGACATATCCTCCTTCTGCTACGGTGGAACGGGAGGTCTCTTTATCCGGAGCTACTGTCGAAAGAATCTCTTTTACCGTTTCATTCATCTCTTCACCCGAATCGGTAAACTCAACCCGATATAAGATTTCTGCCTGGTCTGAAGATGCACTGGATGACACAGCATCTTCACCCAATGCCTCGAAAACACCGTCACGCCATACCACAAGTGTTGGTTTACGGAAGCCTATCTTTGACAATTGGGACACAGCTTCTTGGGCTTCTGACAACTCCCTAAAAGCTCCAGCATAATAAATATATCGTCCCTCATCCGTCTTTTCATAACAGAGTGGGGATACATTACGGAATATCGAGACAGGTTGTTTACGCACAAAATTGCCAACCTGTACTTTGTAAACGGTTCCGAACTTAAATATCTCGTTTTCAGGTATCGGGTGTGCTGAATTATATTTCGATGGGGTAGTAACCTCTATAGACCCATATTCAATAAAATTGCGTGGGGAGGGATTCACTGGTGCAAAGGCATAATCCAAAGTATTGACCATTCGAACTGCTTTAGCTAATGAATCATACGCCTGGGTATAACCCAACATTTCGGCTAAAGCCATTTCGTAATCAAGCACCAGTTTTTTATTTAAGGGATAGCCATATACAACATCCGAAGCAACTTTGTCACGCATAGAGGCAATCTGCTGACTGATTTTACGGAATTGACCATCAAACTTTGAAAGCAATTCACTTTTATTTAATCGATCGAGCAGATAGTTATAGGCATATATTTTATTGTCATAAATATAATTCCACACATGAGCTATCGAATCCGACAAAGCAGTATTAATACCGGTCATCGTCTGCAATTTAGCCCATGCCTCTTCTGCCTGAGCACGTCCTGCCGTATCATATTCAGTGGCCATAGCCTCCATCTGATGATAGTTGGCTATGTATTGACTGATCAAACCAGGCAACAAGAGACTTTCACGTTCTTGAGAGTTACATAATGATTGGTAGTCCGTCGGTGAAAGATTAGTTTTAAAATAGTCGTTATAGACCAAATTCGGCACCTGTTTTTTGGCGGTATCAACAGCAGGCGTGCTGGGAGCAACACTTTGAACATCCATATGTGCCATCACATACTCTTGCTCTATCGAACTAATCGAAGCTCCAACCTCTCCAATCTGATTACGAATCTCAAACAGGTCACTCTCTAACTTCAAAATAGCTTGCCCATACTGTCCTCGCTCAGCAGCGGTAGCCGATGCAAACAACTTACGCGTTGTCGCAATAACATTGACAACTGAATCTTCTTGTTTTTGCAGGCGCTGTTCCTGGACCAAAAGATCCATATATCGGGCATTGTTTTCCAATCCGGCTACACGTGCCACGACCTGCCCAAAGCTACCCAAGGGCATTACGATGAGAACCGCACTAAACAATAGCTGTTTATATCTTGACATAACTCTGTTTATTTCCACCATTTAATCAAAAAAAGCTGTATGAAACCGAACAGTTCCAAACGTCCCAACAGCATCAAGATCGTACATATAAATTTGACGCCAGGAGGTAATAGATGATAATTATCCAAAGAGCCCACTTCCCCCAATCCCGGCCCCACATTACCCATACTGCCAATGGTGATACCAAAACTGGTGGTCAGATCGATTCCAAAGAATGAAATCAACAATACGCCCACAGCAACAATCATCAAATAGAACCAAATGAACAGGATAGCTTGATTGACCACAGCATTATCCTGAATCATACCATTCATTTTCACACGGATAATGGCATTTGGATGCTGCAACTGCAAAATTTGGGCCTTGATTGCCTTAAACGAAAGCAAAATACGATCACACTTAATACCACCGGCAGTTGACCCCGCACAGGCACACTGCATGGTAAAAAAGATAATCAATAAAACAGCGACCGGAGGCCATACAGTTGTATCGGCTGTTGCAGACCCTGTGGTAGAGGCAACAGATACCGCCTGGAAAAGACTATAACGGAATGAGGATAGGAAAGTGGGATAGACATCATTGATCCACAACGAAAAAGCCATAATCAAACTTCCGACCAACAATGAAAGCAAATAATACCGACTCACCTCTGAACGAAAGACGTTATTGCTTTTCCCTGTTAATGTTGCGAAAATCAAGCCAAAATGCAAACCAGCTACAGCCATAAAAAAGATCATAATGATCTCAATCCACACATTATCGTAATAGGCAATACTCAGGTTTTTAGTACTGAAACCTCCGGTAGCAATGGTCGAAAACGAGTTATTCACCGCATCAAACCAATCCATGCCGGCAAGTTTCAACAAAATGGTTTGAGCGAAAGTCAGTCCGACATAAACTACCAACAGGATATGCAGAATTTTCTGGGTTTTATATCGATAATTTTCTTTAGCCATGGAGGATAGCTCCATGTTGGATAATTTCATACGGTTCTGAGCTCCAGACGACGGCAACACCACCAAAGCAAACATCACGACTCCGACACCACCCAACCAATGGGTTGTCGAACGCCAAAACATCATGCCGTCTGGCAGAGCCTCCACATCATTCAAAATGGTTGAACCCGTGGTTGTATATCCCGAAACGCTTTCGAACCAAGCATTGATCAAATTAAATTCACCACCCCAAAGCATGTATGGCAACATACCGGCCAGACACGCCACGATCCAAGAACCAACCACAATACCATAGCCCTCTTTAGTACTGATTTGCTCTCCTTTAGGCATGAAAATCAATGGGAATGCGCCTAAAACTGAAGTCAACAAAAAGCTCAACAAAAGGGGATAAAAGCCGGTATCCAAATTATTGAATAGCGATATGCAGGCCGAAACCAACATAAACCCCGCATTCAACAGGAGCATCAAACCCGTATATCTCAGTACGACATTCAGACGCATATCTTCTGCCTCCTACGCTATTCGTTTTTCTTGTTTTTCAACAATCCGATCATCGTTTCGATGTACTCTTTGAGTTTATACACCTCATCACGCCCCTCCATGGTCACTTTGAACGGAATTTTAGAATTGAGATAATTACGTAACCCCTCTGTAATCTTTAACACCGGCGTTACATAATACAGATCGATCAAATAGGAGAACATCACGATGATGATGATAGCAATAGCCAAAGCTATAATTCCGGGCATTGTTGCACGGTAGGCATTACTTTCGAGTTGAGCCGTTTTGGCATCCATGACACTCTGGGAAGAGATCATGAAATTTTTAATTGATGCTGTCAAATTATAGTACGACGACTTATATACATCAACAAACCACTGCAAATCATCACGGTCTTTTTTAGACTGATCCGCAAAAAAGGTGTTGATGACCGTCGTATATTGTACATTGGCGGCATAAATTGAATCCAATCCGCGCAAGTCACGAATAGAGACTTTTGCCTTACCGATCGCCGCATCGAAACGGGCTCGCCCGATAAACAACAACGAGTCATATCTGCTGTCACCAGCCACAAGCATTTGCAGCAATGCCGTATTTTGATCCTGAACTGCATCGAGCATCTCTTTCGAGAGCTCCATATTTTTCAGACTGGCATCAAGCATATCACGAGTAGAATGACTCAATTTATTCAACTCGAAATAGGACATCAATCCCGAAAAGAAAAGCAACAATCCGAGCGCAAAAAATCCAAGTCTGATTTTCTGTTTGATTCCCATATTTAAACCTTTGCCTAATTCCATACCAACAAATATACAATTTTTCGTCTGGATTCGTATCAGTCACTGAGAATAGTTGCCTCGATCAGAGCCTCTTCATCCATACGGTCCAATCGAACACGTGTTATCGTATTAATCAATTCTCGATCAAATGGGACTGAAACCTTGAGGTAATTTTCAGTAAATCCAAACATTTTACCTCCATGACGAGTACTCTCCCACAACACTTTGGCCTCCTGTCCCAAATGAGCCATTGCAAATTCACGATACAAACGCGCCGAGAGGGCACTCAGTCGTTCCACACGCTGTGTTGCCACGCTGGATTGTACCTGATTTGGCATCACCGCTGCCGGTGTATTGGGCCGAACAGAGTAGGGGAAAACATGCAAAAATGCAGGATGCACCTCCTGTTCCAAAAAACGGTAGGTCTGTTCGAAATCTTCATCCGTTTCACCAGGAAAACCGACAATCACATCGACACCGAAAAAGACATCAGGGATCTGCGCACGAACAGCAGCTATACGATCAGCAAAACGGGCTGTATTATATCGCCGTCTCATCAGCGCCAGGATTCGATCACATCCGCTCTGCAACGGCACATGGAAATGGGGCTGAAACTTCTGGGACTCTGCCGTAAACGCAATCACCTCATCGGTCAACAAATTGGGCTCAATCGACGAAATACGATACCGGTCAATACCCTCAACTCGGTCCAAAGCCCGCAACAGGTCGGCAAATGACTCCCCGGTCGTACGGCCGAAATCTCCCACATTGATACCAGTCAACACAATCTCACGTTGTCCTTTAGCCGCAATGGCTTCCGCTTCACGTACCAAATCGGTAATCGGAAGGTTTCTGCTGGCCCCACGTGCCAACGGAATGGTACAGTAGCTGCAACGATAGCTGCAACCATCCTGAACCTTCAAAAACGAACGGGTGCGGTCTCCACTGGAAAAAGCTGCAAAAAATCCGGTCAACTCTTCAACCGAGCAGGTATGAATCATCGCTCCGCTTTTAGCAGGTAGAGCTGCGACACGATCATAGATCGAACCTTTATCATTGTTTCCAATGACCAGATCTACCCCTTTGATTGCAGCCACCTCCTGTGGTTTGAGCTGGGCATAACAACCCGTCACCACAACAATCGCCTCAGGATTCTCTTTGATCAAATGGCGGACAAGGTTACGGCACTTTTTGTCTGCATGTTCCGTGACCGAACAGCTATTGATCACATAAATATCGGCTTTCTCCCCTCGGGCAGCCCGAACAAAACCTCCCTGTTCAAACTGACGAGCAATGGTAGAGGTCTCCGAAAAGTTGAGTTTACATCCAAGCGTATAAAAACCGACCTTCTGGGGTGAAGCCATCTTTAAAAACGTTTTGAAATTGGATGACAAATGTACAAAAACTACACTATTATTTTAGAAAAAACCGTAGTTTTGTAACTCTTTATTCCGATAGCATCCATGAATTTCATTGCCGAAATTTTTCAATACCAATTTCTCGCTCATGCTGCATTAGCCTGCCTGCTATGCGGTATAGCATGTGGAATTATCGGCACCTATGTGGTTTGCCGACGGCTGGTTTTTCTCAGCGGAGGCATCACGCACGCCTCGTTCGGAGGAATTGGCATGGCCTACTATTTCGGAGCCAATCCTTTGCTGGGCGCATTGATCTTTGCCATACTGTCCGCATGGGGTATCGAAACATTCACCTCCCGCAAACAGATCCGAGAAGACTCTGCAATCGGTTTGATTTGGTCGTTAGGTATGGCTATCGGCATTATTTTCATCTATTTAACGCCCGGATACGCACCAAACCTGATGAGTTTCCTTTTTGGAAACATTCTGAGCGTTACCTCCACCGACATTATTTGGATGGCCATTGTCGATGCCTTCATTCTATTGATTTTCGCCACCATGTACCGACCCATTCTCTACGTCGCTTTCGACAGAGAATACGCCCGCAGTCAAAACTTTCCGACTCGCATCGTCAGCTATCTGATGGCCACATTGGTGGCTATCACCATTGTCATTTCGATTCGGGTAGTAGGAATTGTGTTACTGATCTCGCTGCTCACCATTCCGGCGGTAATTGGCAACCTGATCTCCAAATCATTCAATCGCATTTTGATTTATGGCTCCGTAATCGCTGCATTAAGTGCATTCGCCGGGCTTTATATCAGTTATAAAACCAACATCCCCTCAGGGGCCTCCACAATATTTGTACTTACTCTTACGCTTATTGCCGTAAAAACGACTACCTTTGTTCGGAATAAGCGAAGCCTGAAAAGCCGATGAAAACCGTCCACAAACTCATCTTAAAATCCTATTTAGGGCCAATGGTCCTCACGTTCTTCATTGTGATGTTCGTGTTGATCATGCAATTCATGTGGCGTTATATCGACGAGTTGGTAGGTAAGGGCCTCGACATGAGCGTTATCGGTGAATTGATGTTCTGGGCTGCCATGACCCTGATTCCGATGGGTCTTCCACTGGCGACACTGTTGGCAGCCATCATGACATTGGGCAATTTAGGTGAAAATTATGAATTGCTGGCTTTGAAGTCGGCCGGAATCTCATTGCCTCGTATTCTCCGCCCCTTGATCATCGTTGTAGGAGCTATTTCAATCAGCAGTTTTTTCGTCGCCAACAATCTGGTCCCATACGCTACCAAAAAGATTTATGCACTGCTGTATGACATTCGTCAACAAAAACAGTCGATAGAGTTCAAAGACGGCATCTTTTTCAACGGTATCGACAACATGAGTATCCGTGTCGGTGAACAGAATCCCGAAACCAAATTGTTGACCGACATTCTCATTTATGATACCCGTAATCCGGAGGGCAACATGACCACTACAGTCGCCGACTCAGGATATATTACGCTCTCTGACGATAAAAAATATCTGCTCGTGACCCTTTACAATGGAGAGACCTACGAAGAGTCACGCAATTACGACTGGTACAACAACAGCACACTACGTCACCATATTTTCGATGTACAGAACGGTGTGATTCCTTTGGCTGGTTTCGACTTTGAACGCAGTGATATGTCGCTCTTCAACAGCAGCCAAACCAAAAACACACGGGAACTGATGATCGGTATCGACTCTTTGGAACGGGTAAGTAACGAAACCGCAGCAGCATCATTCGAACCGTTGATCCGTTCACAAATGTTTACCCATACAACATGGCTACTTCGGGATAGCGCAACACCTCCGGTCAAACACAACAAATTCTCCGTTTTGGACACTTTGTCCAAAATGAATCTTGACCAGAAAAAGGCTCTTTATGAACGGGCTATGTCCATGGTAAGATCCTCACAAGGGTCGTTCTCTTTCGATGAAACCACGTCGAAAGAGGCCCTGACCCAACTATACAAATACAAAGTGGAGTGGCATCGCAAGCTATCCCTGCCGGTTTCCATCATGATCTTTTTCCTGATCGGAGCTCCATTAGGTGCAATCATCCGTAAGGGAGGTTTGGGTATGCCTATTGTAGTTTCCGTCTCTTTCTTCGTGGTCTATTACATCATCTCGATCACCGGAGAAAAAATGGCAAAAGAGGGCACATGGGGCTCATTTGCCGGCATGTGGATTGCAACCTTCATTCTGTTGCCTATTTCGGTCTATTTGACCTACAAGGCCACCAATGACTCGAATCTGTTCAATGCAGAATGGTACATTCTACATTTCAAGAAGCTGAAAGCATTTGTTTTAAAAATAATTCCTACCAAAAAGATAAAATCATGACAAGAGAGAGTGTACTCAATAGTGTAGAAGAGGTACTCGAAGATATTCGCCAAGGTAAAATCGTCATTGTTGTCGATGACGAAGGTCGCGAAAACGAAGGCGACTTCATCGTAGCTGCCGAAAAGATCACTCCGGAGATCGTCAATTTTATGTTGCATTACGGTCGAGGTGTAATGTGCGCCCCATTGACCGAAGATCGTTGCAAAGAGTTGGAACTGGATATGCAGGTGGCGGATAACACTTCTTTGCTGGGAACCCCGTTCACTGTATCTATTGATCTATTGGGAGAGGGGTGCACGACTGGTGTCAGCGCTCATGATCGTGCTGCTACCATTCGGGCATTGGTTGATCCCAAAACCAAGCCCTCCGATCTGGGACGTCCCGGCCATATCTTCCCGTTACGTGCCCGCAATCGAGGCGTATTGCGCCGTCCTGGCCATACAGAAGCCGTTGTGGATCTGACCCGAATGGCAGGTCTGCAAACCGGAGGTGCGCTGATCGAAATCATGAATGAGGACGGTTCAATGGCCCGTCTGCCGGATCTGGTCAAAATTGCCAAACGTTTCGATCTGAAAATCATTTCAATCGCCAAAATCATTGAATATCGTCTGCGCAGCGAATCCATCGTTGAACGCGGCGAAACAGTCGATTTGCCTACCCAGTGGGGCCACTTCAAATTGATTCCATTCCGTCAGAAAAGCAACGGTTTGGAACATGTAGCTTTGGTCAAAGGCGAATGGGAAGAGGGAGAACCTGTTTTGGTTCGTGTTCACTCTTCGTGCGTTACCGGGGATATTTTCGGTTCATATCGCTGCGACTGCGGCAGCCAGCTACACGAAGCAATGCGTATGATCGAGAAAGAGGGTAAAGGAGCAATCGTTTACCTGATCCAAGAAGGGCGTGGAATTGGTCTGTTGAACAAAGTCAAAGCCTACAAGCTCCAAGAAGAGGGTTACGACACCGTTGAAGCCAATATCAAATTGGGCTTCAAAGCTGATGAACGTGACTATGGAGTAGGGGCCAGCATCCTACGTGAAATCGGTGTAACCAATATGCGCCTGATGACCAACAATCCTCAAAAACGTGCAGGATTGGAGGGTTACGGTCTGCGTATCGTCGAAAATGTACCTATCGTCATTCAGCCCAACGAATACAACGAAAAGTATCTCGAGACCAAAGAGATGCTCATGGGACACAAACTCGGCCTGCACAAACATTAATTGACATCAACCCTAACACCTGTCACAATGCAGATCGCTCATATTGCTGTATGGACCACGCGCCTCGAAGAGTTACGGAATTTTTATGTAACCTATTTCGGAGGGGAGAGCAGTGACAAATATGTCAACCCTGGTAAAGGGGTTGAATCCTATTTTGTTCGTTTCGGGCATAGTGCAGCCCTCGAACTGATACGTCGCACAGATATTGTCGCTGCAGCCGATCATGAACATACAGGTTTTTGTCATATTGCATTCAATGCCGGCAGTGTTGCAGCCGTCTATGAGCTGACCGAACGTTTGCGGACGGATGGTTACTCAATTATCAGCGAACCTCGTACAACCGGAGATGGATTTTTCGAAAGCGTTATCGGAGATCCGGACGGCAACCACATTGAAATTACGGCATAAACATCGGTTGTGCCTCATTACACACAAGGATTCATGGAGAGTAAAAAATTGCGTATCGCCTATATGGGGACTCCCGACTTCGCAGTCATGCCCCTAAAACGACTGGTTGAAGCCGGATATAACATCGTCAGCGTGATCACAACACCGGATAAACCGGCAGGCCGAGGACTGAAGGTCCAGGAGTCGGCCGTGAAACGTTATGCTGTATCGGTTGGTTTACCGGTTCTCCAGCCGGAAAAGTTGAAAGCCCCCGAATTCGTCGAAGCCTTTCGGGCACTCGACCTCGATCTGGCCATTGTCATTGCTTTCCGTATGCTTCCCGAAATTATTTGGGCCATGCCTCGTTTGGGCACTTTCAACCTCCATGCCTCGCTTTTACCTCAATATCGTGGAGCCGCTCCGATCAATTGGGCCATTATCAATGGAGAGACTCAAACCGGAGTCACCACATTCCTGTTGAACCACGAAATCGACAAGGGGGATATTTTGGGTCAAGAGACTGTTGCCATTCTGCCGGAAGACAATGTTGGAACACTACATGACAAATTGATGATTACCGGAACAGAATTGGTCATCCAAACGGTCGAAAAGATTGCAGCAGGCGATACGCGTCCCATTCCTCAACCTCAAACCGATACGACCGACCTGAAAGGTGCTCCAAAAATATTCAAAGAGACCTGCAAAATCGACTGGACTAAAAGTTGTGCTGAGATCAACAATTTAGTCCGGGGGTTAAGTCCATATCCGGCTGCATGGACAGAATTACAACGAGATAATAGTGCCTCAGGACTGAAAATCTACGCTGTTACTCCTGAAACCACCCCACACAATCAACAGCCCGGAACAATCGTCTCGGACAACAAACACACGTTAAAAATTGCATGTGCTGACGGATGGATCTCTGTAAACGAATTGCAGCTTGCTGGTAAGCGCAGGATGCAAACCGATGAACTGCTGCGTGGTTTTAAAGAGATCGAAACATATCACTGCCAATAGGGCCTTTAAATGTGCCATGCAAACAGCTCACACTAAATACTATATAACCGATAAATAATCTCTGATTGCCTTATATAGCAAGATGGGCAAAAGATAAGGTCTTGTGTGTTTATTTATTACAACTCGGTACAACAATCGACCCAAAGCCTGCTACATAACTCATTTCGGGCAATTTTATAACATAGATAGATAATATTACACCCAACAAAAGAATGTTTTTATTATAGGCGACGACTTTGATCCCTCAAAATATCTGTTCCATATTTTGATTCTTCAATCATCGGTATCTTCAATACCGCATTCCAAATCTATATTCCAATATGACCATCACCTTGCCATTTATCATTGAGAGTCTCGGCACCTTAGCATTTGCTATCAGTGGCATTCGATTGGCTGCAGCCAAACAATTCGATTGGTTCGGGGCATATGTCGTCGGACTTATCACTGCAATCGGTGGTGGAACCATCCGTGATCTATTATTAGATCAAACGGCTTTCTGGATGTTAAGCAGCGTCTATCTGATTGTAACGGGAATTGCTATGGTTGTCGTCATTCTATTACGACGTTACTTGGTCAAACTAAACAACACCTTTTTTATTTTCGACACAATCGGCTTAGCTCTATTTGTCGTAGTTGGAATCCAAAAAACAGTGGATGCGGGCTATCCATTCTGGGTAGCTATCATCATGGGAACGATTACCGGTGCAGCAGGAGGCGTTCTACGTGATATTTTAATCAATGAAGTCCCTCTGATCTTTCACAAAGAAATCTATGCTTTAGCATGTGTATTTGGAGGTATTGTATTTGGAATATGTCTCCATTATGGGTGTGCCCAGAATCTCACCCAAATTCTGGCAGCAATCGCTGTCATTGCTTCACGTGTAATCGCAGTCAAGTATAAACTAAGCCTGCCACATCTGCACGATGAATCGGAAACTCTCAACAACGATCGGCCATAACACCCCAGTAACTCACAATTAAATTTGATGACTGACAAACTGGCAAATCGATCAAACGAATTTAAGTATATTTAGGAAGGTAATACACAAAAAAGAAGATAATAACAATAAAAACATTGCTACTATTCTTTGTTGAAATAACCAACATACACCTATAAAAAAATCCGGCTGCTTAGCCGGATTTTATCTTTTACGAATCGAGGTATATTATTCGACTTTACGAATTAATTCCATACCATGTCGAATCGCCTGCTCATTCGCTGGCAACAATTTGTGCAAACGTTCAGGAAGCGATTTTGCCAACCCCTTCATTACGTTTTCAAATTGCAACAACGGACGTACTTTGAGATAACCACCCAAAACCATCGTATTGAACACACGGATGTTTCCTAAACGAGCTGCCTCAGCAGTCGCATCGATCTCATAAACCTCAATATCTTTACGAATCGGGAGTCTAGAAATACCGTTCGGATCATAAATCAATACACCACCGGGCTTCACCATGGGTTCGAACTTGTCCAAACTCTGCTGATTAAGAATAATCGCCGTATCGTATTCATGGGAGATAGGGGAGCTAATCCGATGATCGCTCACAATGACTGTTACATTGGCCGTTCCTCCACGCATTTCAGGACCATACGAAGGCATCCAACTCACTTCAAGATCCTGCATCACTCCGGAATAAGCCAAAATCTTACCCATCGAGAGTACACCTTGACCTCCAAATCCTGCAATAATTATCTCTTCCTTAATCATAGCCTTCCGATTAAATATCTTTCAAATCACCAAGCGGATATACTTCGAACATGTGTTCACTCATCCATTTGTTAGCATCTACTGGCGACATTTTCCATCCCGAATTGCAGGTTGCTACAATTTCAACAAACGAAAGCCCTCTATTATCTCGAGAATTTTCAAACGCCTTTTTGATCGCTTTTTTGGCTTTACGAACAGCAGCCGGAGTATGCACTGCCTGACGGGTTACATAACATACTCCATCAAGCAATTTAACCATATCCGCAACCTTATACGGATACCCATTCAACTTCGGATCACGTCCCATAGGAGTAGTAGCCGTCTTCATACCCAACAAGGTAGTCGGAGCCATCTGTCCTCCGGTCATTCCGTAGATTGCATTGTTCACATAAATGATTGCGATGCCTTCACCTCGGTTGCAGGCATGAATCGTCTCTCCTGTACCGATTGCAGCCAAGTCACCATCTCCCTGATAAGTGAAGACCATCTTGTCGGGACGCATCCGTTTAATAGCAGATGCAACTGCCGCAGCACGTCCATGAGCCGCTTCAGCCCAGTCGATATCAATATAATTATATGCAAATACTGAACAGCCTACAGGTGAGACTCCGATCGAATCGTGCTCAAGATGCAACTCTTCGATCGCCTCTGCAATCAATTTGTGAATGACACCATGACTGCAACCCGGGCAGTAGTGCATTGTCGCATCCAACATCAGTGAGGAGCGACCATATACCAAATTTTCAGGTTTTATCTCAACTTCTTTTGCCATCACTCACTTCCATTAAAGAGAAAACTTGCTCTTAAGTGCTCCGAACACTTCATCTGGAGAGTGGATCACACCACCCATACGTCCATAATGTTCTACACTTGCACGTCCTTCAACAGCCAAACGTACATCTTCAATCATTTGACCAGCACTCATCTCCACAGAGAGGAAGCCTTTGACCCGATGCGACAACTCAGCAATCGGTTCATATGGGAACGGATACAAAGTGATCGGACGCAACAAACCTGCTTTAATACCCAGTTCACGAGCCATTTCAACTACTTTGGCACTGATACGAGCTGACGATCCATAAGCAACCAGCACATAATCAGCATCTTCACATTGAAGAGTCTCGTAACGAACCTCATTTTGACAAACCTCTGCATATTTGCGCTGCAATTTTTGGTTTACCTTCTCCTGTTCGTGAGGTTCCAGCTCCAATGAAGTAGCTATATTGCGTTTACGACTGGCCGGTTTACCAGTAAGTGCCCATGGAAATTTTTCAGCAATATATTCGTTGGTCCAACGAGGTTGCTGAGGACCCAGTGTCACCTTCTCCATCATTTGACCAATCACGCCATCGGCCAAAATCATAACCGGATTGAGGTATTTGAATGCCAGATCAAAACCCAATGACACAAAATCGTACATCTCCTGAACAGAGTAGGGAGCCAATACGATCAAATGGTAATCCCCGTGTCCGCCACCTTTTGTAACCTGGAAATAGTCAGCCTGTGACGGCTGAATCGTACCAAGTCCCGGACCTCCACGTGATACATCAACCACCAAACAGGGCAATTCAGCTCCCGCTAAATAACTCAGCCCCTCACTCATCAAACTGATACCGGGACTGGATGACGAGGTCATTACCTTTTTACCGCATGCAGCGCCACCATATACCAAATTGATTGCGGCAATTTCACTTTCGGCCTGAACAACCACCATACCGGTTGTCTCCCATGGCCTTAACTCAGAGAGAGTCTCCAAGATTTCCGATTGCGGGGTAATGGGATAACCAAAATAACCGTCACAGCCACAACGAATGGCCGCTTCAGCGATTACCTCATTTCCCTTCATCAATTTTATCTCTTCCATCTGACTGGATTTTTAGCTTATTAGTTTCGAAGAGAATTAGTCTTCGAATTTCTGACGATAAACAGTGATGCAGCTATCAGGACAAACAATCGCACAACTTGCACACCCAACACAATCTTCGGGATGTGCCATCTCAGAATAATTATAACCTTTAGCGTTGACCTCGGCAGCCAGTGCCAACACCTGTACCGGACATGCTACCACACAAAGATTACAACCTTTGCAGCGTTCCTTGTCAATAACAACCGTACCTTTAATTTTAGACATAATTTGTTCTATTTTGATTACAAATTTATCGAAAAGGCATAAAAATGATTACAAATTATATGTGATTTTACGATACCTAAGACTTATAAAAGTCTATTAACAAACAGATTATAAATGAAATACACTTCATTTTATCACCTATTCATGACACCCGTTTGTTTCTGTTTACAAAAAACGCCCAGATCTTTGTTGGCTGTCAAATTCTACCAGTCAAAGAAATAGGGCGTTATCTGTCAGCCAAACAACACTATAGTGTTTAGTCGAGGCTATGGATCACCAATCCTGAGCGCAGTTTCGGTTCAAACCAAGTTGTCTTAGGAGGCATAATATTACCTGAATCGGCAATGTCAATCAGCTGCTTCATGGAGACAGGGTAGAGCGCAAAAGCAACCTGCATCTCACCACTATCTACACGACGTTGCAACTCTCCTAATCCCCGAATACCTCCGACAAAATCAATTCGTTTGTCTGTACGAAGATCCTTAATCCCCAGTAACTTATCCAATACCAAATTCGACAAGATTGTTACATCCAGCACCCCAATCGGGTCATTGTCGTCGTATGTTCCTGGTTTAGCCGTCAAACTATACCAAGCTCCATCCAAATACATGGCAAAGTTGTGCAAACGATCGGGATGATAAATCTCTGCCCCACACTTTTTTACCTCGAAATGCTCAGTCAATGCATCGAGTAACTGTGTTGGTGTCAACCCGTTGAGATCTTTGACCAATCGGTTGTAATCAATAATTTTCAACTGATTGTCAGGGAAAATTACAGCCAAAAAGAAGCAATACTCCTCATTACCGGTATGATCAGGATTCTGGCTCATCTTCTCTTGACCGACACGTGCTGCCGCAGCTGTACGATGATGGCCATCGGCAACATACAGAGCCGGAATATCGGCAAAAATCTCTGTAATACGCTTTTGGATCGCTTCGTCATCAATCACCCAAAAACGGTGACCAAAACCATCTGCTGCCACAAAATCATAAACCGGTTCATGCGTGGTAACGATTCCGTCAATAATTTGATCCATCTCCCGATTAGCCGGATAAGAGAAAAAGACCGGTTCGACATTGGCATTTTGAATCCGGACATGCACCATGCGATCCTCTTCCTTGTCTGGACGAGTCAACTCATGCTTTTTGATTTTACCCTGAAGATAATCATCAAAATGGCAAGCCGCTACCAAACCATATTGAGTTCGGCCATCCATCGTCTGTGCATAAACATAATACTTTTCAGTATCATCCTGCACCAACCAACCTTTTTTTCGCCAAGTCTGGAAATTTTCGACAGCACGTGCATACACCTCATCAGAATGTTCATCAGCTATCGGAGCAAAATCAATCTCTGGTTTAATAATATGAAGCAGCGATTTCTCTGTAGCCTCCTTTTGCGCCTCCTGTGAATTCAACACATCATAAGGGCGTGAAGCCACCTCGGCAGCATATTCAGCAGGGGGACGAATACCTCGAAAAGGTTTGATTCTGACCATATTATACTGTATCTGAAATTCGTTTTACTCAACACTATTTATTTACTTGGAAACGCGTATCGTTCTCCTTAAAATAGGCAACAACCTGACGCGCTGCTGCTAAACCGGCATTAATGTTGGCTTCAGCTGTCTCTGCGCCCATTTTTTTGGCCGTTGCAAACACCCGTTTACCAAACTTTTCATTCAGCTCAGCTTGATTACCGGCTGCAATGTCCGTGATATATTTCAGATCAGGACGCTCTTCAAGAGCCTGAGCCAAACCCGCCTCATCAATCACCTCTTTACGAGCCGTATTAACCAGAGTAGCCCCTTTAGGCATCTTACTGAAGAGGCTGTAACCAATCGATCCTTTAGTCTGTTCCGTAGCAGGAATATGCAACGATAGGAAATCTGACTGCTCATACAAAGCCTCAACCGAATCAACAGCCATCACACCATCCTCGGCAAACACCTCCGGATTGACATACGGATCATGTGCTGAAACCTCCATGCCCATGGCTTTTCCCAAACGTCCAACAAGACGTCCGACATGACCATAAGCCTGAATTCCAAGGCGTTTTCCCCGAATTTCAGAACCGGTTCCCGGGGTAAATTGATTACGAGCCATAAAAATCATCATACCGATAGCCAATTCCGCTACGGCATTTGAATTTTGTCCCGGTGTGTTCATCACGACAATTCCACGCTGAGTGCAGGTTGCCAAATCTACATTATCATATCCAGCACCGGCACGCACAACGACTTTCAGTTGCGGAGCCGCTGCAATCACTTCAGCCGTTACCTTGTCACTCCGCACGATCAAAGCATCGACATCGGCAACAGCCTCCAATAGCTGGCTCTTATCGGTGTACTTTTCCAACAGGGCCAACTGATAGCCGGCCCCCTCAATGATTTCACGAATTCCGTCCACTGCAGCCTTGGCAAATGGTTTCTCGGTAGCAACTAATACTTTCATCGTAATAAGCGATTGAAAAAAAACGGCCTTCTTTTTCTGGGAAGGCCGATATGTCATGATAAGTCCCATATACTATTTGGCATGCAATTTCTCGAACTCCTGCATACAATCAACCAGTGCCTGAACACTCTCTTTAGGCATAGCGTTGTATATAGAAGCGCGGAAACCACCAACCAAACGATGGCCTTTAACGCCAACCATACCCTTCGATTTGGAGAACTCAAGGAATTCAGCGGCAAGGTCTGCATACGGTTCCTCCATAACGAAACATACATTCATCACCGAACGATCCTCCTTAACGACTGTACCTTTAAACATGGAGTTGCGGTCGATCTCATTGTAGAGTAGGGCAGCCTTCTCTTGGTTAAGTTTTTGGATAGCAGGCACACCTCCAATGGACTTCAACCAACGTAATGTCTCACGTACTACGTAGATTGGGAATACAGGAGGCGTATTGAACATCGATTTGCTAGCAATATGGTTGCGGTAATCGATCATTGAAGGAATCTTACGGCTCACTTTACCCAAAATATCCTCACGAACAATTACAAAAGTCACACCTGCAGGGCCCATATTTTTCTGTGCACCACCATAGATCAAACCATATTTAGAAACGTCCACCGGACGGCTCAAAATATCGGAACTCATATCAGCAACCAATGGTACCGGAGAGTCGATATCGGTTTTATACTCAGTACCGTAAATAGTATTATTGGTAGTGATATGTAGATAATCCAAATCGGTCGGGATCTCAAAACCTTTAGGAATATAGGTAAAGTTTTTATCCTCTGACGAAGCAATTACCTGGGTTTCACCAAACAGGCGAGCCTCTTTAATAGCCTTATTCGCCCATACACCAGTATTGACATAGCCGGCCTTTTTCTCTAACAAATTGAAAGGCACTTCATAAAACTGTGTGCTGGCACCACCGCCCAAAAAGAGAATTTTATATTCGGCAGGCACATTCAGCAATTCACGCAGCAGCGCTTCAGCTTCATCATTAACCGCCTCGAAATCAGGAGTACGATGAGAAATTTCGAGCAGGGATAGTCCCATACCATTGAAATCCAATATGGCTTGAGCTGCATTTTCAATCGCTACGCGGGGCAAAATCGACGGCCCGGCGCTAAAGTTGTGCTTTTTCATAACGTTCTTGTCTGTATTCTTGCTTATTGAATCGAGATCAATCAAAGATCTTTTCTCAAAAATACCGATTTTTTTCGGATTTTGAACAACAAATTATCCATTTTCTACAACAACACTCCTGCATAAACCATTTTTAACATTTTTTTTATTGATGATACGGAGAAGGGTGCGCCAAATGTTATCATCACCCCGGGAGAGAGCACACAGCCCATATATCTTAACCTATATATACATAAAGGCATACTAACTAATCACGACATCCATTCACGTACCAAGAATTGTAAATAAATAACAGGACTCACAAAAGCAGCTCGTATTCATATCGTTCCGGCCATACAATCTGATTTCACCCATACATTGATACAATACAACGCTTAGGGCTGTCCGCTATTGAAAATTATTGATTACTTTTGGGGGTATCAAAGCCCGATAATATATGATTAAATCAATGACCGGTTACGGCAAAGCCGAGACCATGCTCGACAACAAAAAGATCACCGTCGAGATCCGTTCCCTGAACAGCAAACAGGCCGACTTAACAGTCAAATTGCCTGCATTATACCGTTCTAAAGAGTACGAAATTCGCAATGCAGTCACCAAACGCCTGCAAAGAGGAAAAATCGACGTTTTTATCACAGTTGAGATTACGGGTGATTCCGGATGCGTAACCATCAACAAGGTGGCTTTTGACAACTATTATGATCAATTGATGGCTTTGGCAGATGGAAAAAGTATGGCCTGGGGGACCAAACCGGTCGACGCAGCTGTATTGCAGACCATCTTACGTTTGCCTGATGTGGTTCAGACCGACAACCAAACCCTCTCTGAAACCGAAGAACACACGTTGATGCATGCGGTCAACGAAGCGCTCGAACACATCGATGCGTTCCGAACACAGGAAGGAGCCAAATTGATAGCCGACCTGCTCAAACGTATTGACAAAATCGAGGCTCTCAAAAATGGTGTCACCCCCTACGAAAAAGAGAGAACCGAAACAATTAAAAAACGCATTCGGGAAAATATTGAGGCTATTGGGATCCAGGTAGATAATAATCGACTCGAGCAGGAGATGATCTACTATCTGGAAAAATTGGATATCACAGAAGAGAAAGTACGCATTCAAAACCATTGCGACTACTTCCGTGAAGTGGCTCATGGAGAGGATGGGGCAGGACGCAAACTGGGATTCATTGCTCAGGAATTGGGTCGCGAAATCAACACTCTGGGCTCAAAATCCAATGAGGCCACCATGCAAAAAATGGTTGTCGAGATGAAAGATGAACTCGAAAAGATCAAAGAACAAGTACTCAATATTTTGTAAGTCATTCTAAAGCAAAAGTTAGATTTTCCCGGCAACAAGGCTTCACAGAACGACCATTCTGTATAAGTCTACAGCCCCCGAAACATTCTAACGGAATTTATATTTGATGTCACTTTTACCTATTGCGTACTAATTTCCATAAACAATGGCACAAGGTAACTCCAACACTTCAGATGGCAAAGTAATTATCTTCTCAGCCCCATCCGGCTCGGGAAAATCAACCATTATCGGTCAACTGCTCAAATATTTTCCACAATTGGAATTCTCTATTTCAGCTACTTGCCGTGCTCCACGAGGTGCTGAAGTCAATGGCCGAGAGTATTATTTTTTCAGTCATGACGAATTTATGCGCAAAGTGGCCAATCAGGAATTTGTCGAATGGGAAGAGGTTTATGCCGGAACCTGCTATGGAACCCTTCGCAGTGAATTGGAACGCATCTGGAGTAAAGGTCATGTCATTGTATTCGATGTCGATGTCAAAGGCGGTGTGAACTTGAAAAAGATATTCGGAGCACAAGCACTATCCCTGTTCATCATGCCTCCATCAATCGAGGTACTCCATCAACGGCTCGTCGATCGGGGCACAGATTCTCCGGAGATGATTGCCAAACGAGTGGCTAAAGCCGCCGAAGAGTTGACCTATTCAGATCAATTTGATTGTATCGTCGTTAACGATGATCTGAACACGGCCGTAACCGAAGCAAAAAAACAGGTAGCGGACTTCATCGGATGAGTCCCTTCATTCACCCGTATGCAAGCAGAGTCCTATACCATACTCTATTGTGGGTCATTCAACCCGATCCACAAAGGGCATATTGTTTTAGCAGAAGAGGTACTGAATCGCTATCCACAATGCAACCTATGGATGGTGGTCTCACCACAAAATCCGCTGAAACGTTGTACCGATCTGGCTCCAGAGGAGCATCGTCTGCAAATGGCGCGAATTGCGGTGCAACATTCCGCCTGTGCCGATCGAATTCAGGTTTGTGATATTGAATTTCATCTACCCAAGCCTTCTGCCACGATCCATACGCTACATGCACTAACAAACACCTATCCAAAGCAAAAATTTGCTTTATTGATCGGCAGCGACAATGCCCAATGTTTCGATCGATGGATTGCCCATGATGAGATCGTTGCGGATTATCCCATATTGGTTTATCCCCGCAAAGGATGGCCCATGCCTGATAACAATCTCACCCGCAGAATGCACTATTTAGCAGATTTTCCTCTATTTCCTCAGGCAGCCACTAATATTCGAAAACAAATAGGACTCCTCACAACACCTCAGTCCCCAGTTCCCCAAACAGATCAGCAAACACACCTCATTGAGGAGTCAGCAATTGCGAATGAACTTCCTGAAGGGGTTTGGGAGTACATCAAACTACACCAATTATATGGCTACCGATAAGATAACTCTTCTACAGCAAATAGAACAACTGACTGATGCAATCGGGTCGAATCCTGATAACGCACAGCTTTACCTGCAACGCGGAAAATTATATCATCAGGGGGGTACCTTTGACAAAGCCCTGAACGATTTTATGCAAGTGCTGCGCCTTGATCCTGACAATACCGAAGCGCAACAGTACAGTCTGTTGGTCAAAGAGATCTTCGCTTACCATTACGTCGATCAATTCAATCCGTAATCTTGCCCCATACACAATAAGATTTCAATCACAACATTCAATAAATATACTACAGACGTAGAATAAATCATTGCTAGTCCACCCATAACGTCAGACTGAATGATTTCTCATCAATAAAAATTCATCGTCACGACAAAAACGTTACTTTTACGCTCGAAATCAATAAACCATCATCATGGTAAAGAATATTGCATTACTGACAGGAGGAGACTCCTCAGAGTGGCAAATTGCTCTGCAAGGAGCCGCTAACATCGAAAAAATCTTAGATCGCACGCTTTATAAACCCTATACGATCGTACTACGTGATAAACATTGGACCTACACGGCTCCTGATGGTACAAAAAGCGAGTTGGACCGCAATGATTTTACGCTGACCGTTGCCGGTGAAAAAATTAAACTCGAATATGCGCTGATCATTATTCACGGAACACCAGGCGAAGATGGTCGTTTGCAAGGCTATCTCGACATGATGGGTATTCCTTATTCTTCATGCGGGTTCGTTTCATCGGTACTGACATTCGACAAGTCAGCCTGCAAAAGGGCTGTTGCCGGTAGCGGAATCCATCTGGCCAAAGAGATCCTATTGAATAAAAGTTCAGAGGTAAATCCGGATCAGATCATTACGGAATTAGGTCTTCCATTGTTTGTCAAACCGAACGCAAGCGGTAGTAGCTTCGGCGTAACTAAAGTTAAGACACCTGAAGAGCTTCTACCTGCGATACAGGAAGCATTCAAAGAGAGCGATCAAGTTTTGATGGAAGAGTTCATCGAAGGTCGTGAAATTAGCTGCGGCGTCATGATTGCCGAAGGCAGAGAGTATGTCTTTCCAATCACCGAATTGGTTTCTCAAAAGGAATTCTTTGATTATGAAGCCAAATATCAGGGACTTTCACATGAAATCACACCTGCTGATTTGCCGGATGCAGTTCGTAAAGAGGTAAATCGTCTGACCTTGATTGCCTACAAACGGCTGAATTGCCGTGGTGTGGTTCGGATCGACTTTATTATTAAGGGCGATACCCCATACATGATCGAGATCAACACCATTCCAGGCATGAGTTCACACAGTATCATTCCACAGCAGGCTGCTGCTATGGGAATGAGTTTAACGGAACTGTTTAACCTGGTCATTGCAGAGACCTCAAAATAACACACAAGGATTACACAAGAGTAGAAGGGAGCGATAACAGGCACAAATAAGCTGTATATGTGGTAGTCCTACCACCAATCACACATTTTAAAAGACACTGTTTAACTCCTGGTCCATATCCTGCATACCAATATCAAAAGAGAGGAGCGATCGTTCGATCGCTCCTCTCTTTATTCATGATCTTACGTAAAAGTATCTCTTTATTGCGCAATGATCTCAATCACACGACTGCGCTCCTGCAAATCAGAGAAGGCTTGCACGCCCACCTTCATCAGGTATTCACCCGTGTAAACTTTACCCTCATCAACAAACGGACGCACCAACGAGCCATCATCCATTTTGTTGATCTCAACGAGTTTGTATTTACGCTGCGGATCAAGGCCATTCAACTGAATCGGATAGAGACGCTCTACATGTTTGCGAGGATACATATCATATGCAAACAACACTCCATGATTTTTATCAGGAGTCATATACATCACAGCCGCATGATTTGAACCATAAGGTGAAACCAAACGGTACTGATCACCCTCCTGAATAATCGGAGAAAGCCGGTTATAGGTTTTCACCGCATCACGGCAGAATTGACGTTCTGGTTCAGAGAGACGATCCATATTGATGTCGAACCCAAGTTTATCCATCATCGCCACATCCGTACGGAATTTGATACTTTGTTCACCCCATGAAGTCACGTGAGCGCCAATACTTTTCGACGGGAAGAAATAGGAGAATCCCCATTGAATGAAAATACGGCGAATCGGATCGGTATTGTCGCTGGCCCAAAACTCAGTAAAATACTTCAAAGCACCGTAATCGCAACGGGCACCACCGCCAGAGCAGAGCATCATCGGAACATGCGGATATTTAGCCTGCAAACGATCCAAAACGTTATACAAACCGCGCACATATTCAATAAAGAGATGCGACTGATTCTCTTTCAGATAGAAGGAGTATGGGTTGGTCAACATACTGTTGCAATCCCATTTGAAATAGGCCAATCCCGGATTTTCACTCAACAGCTTGTCGATGATACCAAAGACATAATCCTGCACCTCCGGATTGCAAAGATCCAACGCCAACTGGTTGCGATAATAGTAAGGCTCACGGTTGGGATAATGGATTACCCATTCCGGATGTTTCTCATACAGTTCGCTTTTGGGGTTAACCATCTCCGGCTCTACCCAAATACCGAATTTCACTCCGGCACTATCTGCCGCACTGACCAAACCGGCAACACCATGTGGCAACTTCTCTTTTGTGGCTTCCCAATCACCAAGACCACTCTTGTCGCCGCTGCGAGGATATTTGTTTCCAAACCAACCGTCATCAAGCAGGAACATATCCACACCGAGCGTTGCAGCCTCTTGCATAAAGTGAGACAACTTCTGCTCGTCAAAATTAAAACCGGTCGCCTCCCAGTTATTCAACAGCGTCAAACGTGGTCCACGACCCTCTTTAAGCTGATAATCACGGGCCCAATTGTGGAAACTACGTGAAGCTGCACCGGTACCGCAGTCGCTGTATGCAAAAACAAATTCCGGTGTACGGAAAACCTCTTTGGGTTGTAAACGATATTCCGAAGCATAAGGATTGATTCCGGAAACGACCCGTAAATCATGGTTATTATCTATATCGAATGTGAAACGGAAGTTTCCTGTCCAATTCAACGTTCCGAGCAAAACTTCACCCTCATTTTCACGAGCCGGTCCATTCAGACTCAAAATAAAAAATGGAGAAGTCAACATAGCCGCACGTGCTCCCAAACGGGTGTCCAGAATCTTACGACCCGGAGCCAATCGCTCTTCAGTCATATTGACCTCATTGCCCCATTTACCGGTAAACTCTGTCAAATAATATTGGGGATAAGAGAAATAGAGCAGGGAAGAGGCAAAATCCTGTAACAACACAGGCTTTTTCTCCTGATGAGAAATTTCAGTCCAAGCTTTGACAATGTTCTCTTTGCTGTAGGTTTCATAAAACAATTTGACCTCAACCGGATAAACCTCATCACGCAACGTTACCACGGTACGGGTTACACCCGGTTTAATTTCCTCCTGAGTATGTGACACATACTTGAACAGCGAGGAGGTATTGCCGTCTGCATGTACCATGCGGAAAGCCGGTTCTGAAAAATTCTTCAGATCATAAGGTTGATAGGCATCTTTTCCAGGTTGCAACGCTTCGATACCTTCCGCATCACTCCATGATGTACCAAAATAGGACTGACACAGTCGACCGGTCGTATCAACTTTGAGAACCAAGTCGGTTTTGCCTGTCGTAACCAGAATCGTCTCTTGAGGAACTGCTGCCTGTAACATGGCAAAACTGCAACTCAACAAACCGATTCCAATGGACTTTACAAGTTTCATATTAAATCAGTAGTTTAGAGAATGAATATTGTTTCATTAGACTCCCAAAAATAGCCAAAAAACAGCAGAACACAAAAGTCAGACTCTTTGTATTTCCACACACAATGTGCTACTTTTGTTTGGTAAAATTTGATTGGAATCCACCTGACTAATTTCTACAATTACAGCTTATTTCAATCACAAACACATAATTCTGCCAAAGTTGTAGTTTTCCCGCTAAACCCTACAATTTCATCTGAATTACGTTATACAGTGCAATTTATTAAACCGAAGTCCCATGATCCAAATCGATGATAAAATTATCAGTACGGAAATTCTTACAACCAAATTTTGCTGTGACTTGTCCCATTGCAAAGGAATTTGCTGCGTGGAAGGCAATGCAGGTGCACCCCTTGAGGCTGATGAAGTAGATATTCTTGAAGAAGAGTATGAAACTTACCGTCCCTATATGAAACCTGAAGGCATCAAGGCAATCGAGCAACAAGGATTCATGGTCATCGATGAAGACGGAGACTATACAACCCCGTTAATAAATGATGCCGAATGCGCATACTCATTCGAAGAGAACGGTATCACCTATTGCGCCATTGAACGGGCCTACAACGAAGGGAAATGCTCTTTTCTTAAACCCATCTCATGTCATCTGTATCCGATCCGATTGGTCACTTTCAACAACGGCACCATCGGATTGAACTACCACCACTGGAATGTCTGTCATGATGCTTTAACGTTCGGCAAAGAAAAAGGAATACCTCTATATCGTATGCTGAAAGCACCTTTGATTCGTCGTTTCGGAGATGATTTTTTCGAGGCTCTTTGCGCTGCTGAACAGTACCTTAATGAAAACAAATAGCGATTTTACACACTTTTAACACACTCTTTCATCTCTTTTTCATTAATTTTGAAAAAATTAATTCACCATTGCATGTTTGTGCGTTACCTCCTGTTGATCGTCATTACTTTATGCACCGTTGCCAACTCGTCAGCTCAAAGCCGGAGAAGGAGCTCTATCAATAACTCCTCACCAAAATTGGAAGAGTTGCCCAAACGGCCACTTGACACCATTGCCACCAGCGATCCCGAAACCAAAATCATCTTATACAGCAACAATACGTGGTCCTATTTCCGTCCTGACCTCCAAAAACTGGATACCCTCGACATCTACACCCAACATTGGGATACAACCGGCGTCTTTGCATATCGAGATATCGAATACAATGATTTGCCATCGATCACAGAATTGCAACTGGTGGAAAATCTGGATCAATTCCACGCTCCCGTTATCGGTAAAATCTTCTCAAAATATGGCCCGCGCAGATACAGAAGCCATAATGGGGTAGACATCCCTTTAAAAATTGGAGAACCTGTCTATGCAACATTCGACGGCCGTGTACGCTATGCCAAATACAATACCGGAGGATACGGTTATTTAGTCATTGTACGTCACCGCAACGGCTTGGAAACCTGGAACGCCCACCTTTCCAAATTAAACGTACAACCCAACGAATATGTCAAAGCCGGCCAGGTAATCGGATTTAGTGGAAATACGGGACGTAGCCGTGGTCCCCATTTGCATTTCGAAATCCGTTATCAAGACCAGACATTTGATCCCGAATTTTTGATTGATTTTGAGTCCGGACACCTCAAATACCAAACGTTCGCACTTGAAAAATCATTTTTTAATATCCATTCGCGAGCTTCAGAAATTCTCGAAGAGGATGACACCTACGATCTGCCGCTGTTAGCCTCCAATGACAGTGACACCACTTCTGCGGATATCTTAGATCAGATTGCCAAGGCTCAACAAAGTCAAAAGAAATCTACATCTACTTCTAAACAGCCTACCCTTAACTCCAGTAATGCGGTCTATCACACCATTCGACAGGGTGATATGTTGGGAAAATTAGCGATCCGTTATGGTGTTTCGATCGACCAGATCTGCCGTTTAAACGGCATCAATCGAAATACAATTTTACGTTTAGGCAAAAAACTCAGAATCAAATAATTACATGAAGAAATCGAACAAATAGGGACGATTCATTCGGAATCGTCCCTATTTTTATCTTTATACGTTATTTTGAAAATCCCTTGTCAACAGTCGATATCTAAACGAACCAACTGATAACTTGTACTGTTGGAATCATGTACTTATGACATCACGGACTCAATAACACCCGATCTGAATAATTAAACATACTGGCGGGTACCGAAAATTGCGCTACCGATACGCACCATATTACTACCACACGTTATGGCCAAACGGTAATCGCCACTCATTCCCATCGAAAGGGTATCAAAGCGATCATCGAAAAACTCCGATTTCAAACGACCCATCAAATCATGGAGTCCCGTAAACTCCGTTTTAACCACCTGTTCGTCATCGGTATTGGTAGCGACTCCCATCAATCCCCGATAACAAACGCCAGACATTGTCCGATATTCACCACTGCGCAAATAGTCGATAAGCTCTTCTGCATTCCAACCGTGTTTGCTCTCTTCCTGAGCAATATGCACTTCAAAAAGCACATCCACCACACGATTGTGTTTCAATGCCTGATCATTGATCACACCCAGCAACTTCACAGAATCCACGGAATGAATCATGGATACATAAGGGATGATCAATTTCACTTTATTGGTCTGTAAATGGCCGATCATATGCCACTCGATATCTGTCGGGAGCTGATGATATTTTGCATCCATCTCCTGCGGCCGATTTTCGCCAAATATACGTTGACCTGCATCATAGGCTTCACGTACCACCTCAGCCGGATATGTTTTGGATACTGCCACCAAACGCACATGTGCAGGCAATGAACTCTCAACCTCTCTTAATTTGTCTACAATCGCCATATTATCTGTCAGACTAAGCTATGTATATTATAGAATTTTCGCTATTTTTGTTTGATATGTTCACACGGAACAAACGAACCAAAATTAATCAAAAACCCAGAATATGAAAAGAAAACTGACGGCTTTGTTTTTGGCCGCCGCTCTTATGGCCTCTTACGACAGCCATGCCTGCACCAACATTCTCGTTTCAAAAGGTGCAACCACAGATGGTTCAACCATGGTCACCTATACGGCCGACTCACATCAGTTATACGGATGCCTCTATTTCCATCCGGCAGCTACCTATCCGGCTGGAACCATGATGCCGGTTTACGAATGGGATACCGGTAAATACCTCGGTGAAATTCCTCAGGCAACCTCGACCTATTCGACTGTCGGCAATATGAATGAACACCAACTGATCATCACCGAAAGCACCTTCGGAGGGAGAAATCTTCGTGATACAACGGGTCTGATCGACTACGGCACACTGATTTACACCACATTGCAACGTGCAAAAACGGCGCGTGAAGCAATTCAAGTAATGAGTGATCTGGTAAATACCTATGGTTATTACTCCAGCGGTGAATCATTTTCTATTGCCGATCCCAACGAAGTCTGGCACATGGAGCTGATCGGCAAAGGGGTTAAAATGGTCGATGGAAAAAACATCAACAAAGGTGCAGTATGGGTAGCCGTGCGTGTTCCGGAAGGCTACATCGGCATGCATGCCAACCAAGCCCGCATCACAACATTCCCATTGAACGATCCTGAAAATTGCCTCTATTCGCCCGATGTCATTTCGTTTGCGAAAGAGTCCGGTTTTTATAAAGGAGCCGATAAAAACTTTAGTTTCGCTGATGCCTATGCTCCTCTCGATTTCAGTGGACTCCGCGCTTGCGAGGCCCGTGTATGGAGTGCTTTCAATCGGGTTACCGAAGGGGGAATGAAAGAGTACATTGACTATGCAATGGGCTATGATGCCTCAAAACGCCTGCCGCTCTTTGTAAAACCCACAAAGAAACTGAGCGTAAAAGAGGTGGCATGGCTGATGCGCGACCATTTCGAAGACACCCCAATGGATATGCGCAATGACATCGGAGCCGGTGGACATAATCTGCCGTACCGTTGGCGTCCGATGAATTTCACTGTGGATGGACAAGAATATTTAAACGAGCGCGCTGTGGCGACTCAACAAACCGGCTTCTGGATGTTGGGACAGGCTCGCAGTTGGTTGCCAGATGCTATCGGAGGTATTCTGTGGTTTGGTGTGGATGATTCAGGTACCTCATGCCTCACTCCGATCTACACCTCTTCAAAGCGCGTACCTGAATGTTTCCGCGAAGGGAACGGCCATATGACTGAATACTCTCCGACCTCTGCTTTCTGGCTCTTCAACCGTGTAACCAACTTCGCTTATCTTCGTTACGATCTGATCAGCAAAGATATTATCAAAGTAATCAACGAAATCGACAACCGTAACGAAAAGGAGATTCCGGCTGTCGATACTGCCGCTCTGTTGCTGTACAAACAAGATCCTCAATTGGCAATCGATTTCCTGACCAACTTCTCGGTTACCACCGCTCAAAACATGTTCGATCGTTGGCAACAGTTGGATCAATATCTGCTGGTTAAATATATGGATGGTAACGTCAAAAAAGAAAAAGACGGCAAATTCCAGGATAATGGAAACGGACGCAACATTCCTGCATCACCGAATTTCCCAGGATATAACGAAGAGTGGCAAAAAGCTGTTGCCGGAAGTACCGGAGACAAACTGAAAGTGGTTAAAACAAAGAATTTACCTCAATAGTTTGAGGACTATTCCCACTCTAAGACAAAATCCCGCGCCCATATTAAAAGGTGCGGGATTTTTTTTGTTTCTATTCCCCCAAGATGGAATCCTATCACAATCGATGGAATCAAAGGTCGAACCCAAAGTTTCACATCTCTGTTGATTTTGCCGCACAACACAAGTACAACAGAAAAGAGTTAATCATACAATAGATAAATCCTCAAACAAGATAACCATATCGTACCTCTGCATCAGATTAGATTCATCTCGCAACACAAAAAAACGGGAGACTCCATCAAAAGTCTCCCGTTTTTCATATCGATGAACAGTATTTATTTCGTTCCGAACTCACATTGCTGAAGGGTCGTCGAATCGGGTGCCAGCAACACGTAACGCACATAACAACCTTCAAACGACTCGATCATTACCGGATCAACTTTACTCATTTCCGTTTCAAACACTGCAGCTGCTTTGCTGTCGGCAACCTGTCGATCATCCTGTGTCTCCACGGTAAATTGATCCTGAATGCCCAATGATTGCAAATAGAGCATGGGACCAACCAATGAACTGCCGGAACGATACTCATCAATCCCGATAAAGTAGGGATAAACCTGTCCTTTTTCGTCTGTGCAGCCAGATCCCACAAATAACATCAACACCACACAAAGACACCAAAAGCGTTTCATCGACTCTTCGATCTTGACTTATTCGATTTTGTGAGCGCCTTGCGAAATAACCACCTCAATTACACGAGGTTTGCGGCCGAACTCTTTTTCGAATTTTTCAGTAATCTCAGCAACATAGGCATCATAAGCTTCGGCTTTGACAATGTTGATCGTGCAACCGCCGAAACCACCGCCCATCATGCGAGCTCCCAATACACCAGGATTCTTGCGGGCAATATCTACCAAGAAATCAAGCTCTTTGCAGCTCACTTCATACCATTTACTCAATCCTTCGTGCGAACCGTAAACTTTCTGACCAAAGGTTACATAATCGCCCTGCTCCAAAGCTGCGCAGCCGTCCAATAGACGCTGATTCTCATTAATTACAAAGCTGCAACGACGGTAAACCACTTCGTCCATCTCATCTTTGTATTTATCGAGCATCTCCATGGTCACATCACGCAACGACTCAATACCCGGAACATGTTTAGCTACAACAGCGACACCAACCTCGCACTGCGCGCGACGAACATTATACTCCGAAGAGGCCAAAGTGTGTTTAACCTGGGTATCGAACAATACTACTTTGCATCCGGCAGCCTCAGGATTAAACGGTTCAAGTTTGTACTCGAGTGAACGGCAGTCGAGACGCACAATCTTACCTTTTTCACCGAACAATGAAGCAAACTGATCCATAATACCGCAACGTACTCCAATATAATGGTGTTCGGTCATCTGTCCGATTTTAGCCAACTCCTCACGAGTAAATCCAAGGTTGAAAGTGTCGTTCAATGCGAAACCAACTGCACTTTCCAATGCAGCAGAGGAGGAGAGACCTGCCCCCAGAGGCACATCACCACCGAAGGTCATATCAAATGCCGGTACTTTGGCTCCGCGCTCTTCCATCTCCTTTACCACACCGAATACATAACAAGCCCATTGTTGAGCCGGTTTCTCACCGGTGAAATCGAGATCAACTGCTTCGTCGTAATCAACCGAATAGACATGACTTATCGTGCCGCCATTAGGTTTGATCGCTACATAAATCGCTTTATCAATAGCGCCAGGCATTACAAAGCCCATATTATAATCGGTGTGCTCGCCGATCAGATTGACACGGCCCGGAGAGGCATAACATGCTGCACCTTCACCGTATAATGTTTTGAATTTCTCCAGAATTTTAGTTTTCATGGTTATTCGGTTTACTAATTTAATTTATGGTTTATTTAGTTCATTTACAGTTCTCAATCTTTATAAATCTCTGCCGGATAATCTACCCGGGTCAAGAACAGGCCTTGTGGAGGAGCTGATGTCCCTGCCAATGCCCGGTCACGCCCATCGATGATGGCTTTAAACTCCTCGACAGAACGTTTACCTCGTCCCACTTCAATTAGAGTTCCTACAATCGCCCGCACCATATTGCGCAAAAAACGATCTGCCGCAATCGTAAAGACATAACGTCCATCTACTTCGTTCCATTCAGCCTTTGTTACACAGCATAGATCGGTTTTATTCCCGGAATGGAGTTTGCTGAAACTTGTAAACAGCTGCTCTCCTAATAATGCCTGAGCTGCACAATTCATCTTCTCCAAATCCAATGGCATGATCAATTGGTAGGTCACATCACGGCTGAAAGGATCTTTCTGTGGCGATACATAGTATTTATACTCGCGCTCGGTCGCATCAAAACGGGCATGGGCCTCATCACTGACCCGTCGTACACGCTGTACGGCGATATCAGCAGGCAGAATCGCATTCAAATGGTAACAAAAGCGCTGTGTATCTGCCAATGGCTCTACCACATCGAAATGTGCGACATAAAAAGCGGCATGCACCCCGGTATCGGTACGACCAGCCCCAACCACTCCCGTCGGAGTCCGCAACAACGTAGAAAGAGCCCGTTGCAACGTCTCCTGAACAGATGGGGCATTGGGCTGTATTTGCCAACCATTGTATGCCTTTCCCGAATAGGAAAGCTCCAAAAAGTAACGCACAGAATCGAATTTTCATACAAAGATAAAATTTTGTCCCAAATTAACCGAGACCACACCTTCTGTTCCCTGCTATTTTTTCGCTTTTCAAGAAAATTAAGCTATTTTTGCGGAAACAATTACTTCTATGAAGATCGCTCTGATAGGCTACGGCAAAATGGGCAAGGAGATCGAACAAATCCTGATCGCACGTGGCCATACCATTCCCTTGATTATCGACTTGAACAATACCAATGACCTCGATACCGCACACCTCCAGAAGGTAGATGTAGCCATCGAATTTACTACGCCTTCAACTGCGTACGGCAATGTAGTCAAATGTCTTGAAGAGGGCGTCCCTGTGGTCTGCGGAACCACTGCCTGGCTCGATAAACTACCCGAAGTAGAGCAGCTCTGTAAAGAGAAAAACGGAGCTTTCTTCTATGCTTCGAATTACAGCATCGGTGTAAATATCTTTTTCGAGATCAACCGTCGCCTGGCGCAACTGATGAACCGGTTTGGCGAATATGATGTCACCATCGAAGAGACCCACCACACCCAAAAGAAAGATGCTCCGAGTGGTACGGCCGTCACTTTGGCCGAAGGTGTTCTCGAAAACCTCGATCGCAAACAGAAATGGGTATGCGGTACAACTACCGTACCCGAAGAGTTGGAGGTAGTAGCCATTCGTCGGAGCGTTGTTCCTGGCACTCATACTGTTACCTATGAATCGGATGTAGATGCCCTTTCGATCACCCACATGGCTAAAAGCCGTCGCGGTTTTGCCTTGGGAGCAGTACTTGCGGCAGAATTCTTGCACGGCAAAACCGGAATCTTCTCCATGAAGGATCTGATGCAAGCTTAAGGTAATTGCAACGGAGAAAGGCCCAAATTCACAAAAAATGTCAATCGTGAACAAGATCAAAGAAATCTGGAGCAACAAATGGGTGAAATTCGGCACTGTGTCGGTCATCTATCTGTTGATATTTGTTGTCTGGACAGGCAACTTGTGGCTATTGTTGGGCCTCCCGGTCATCTATGACATCTATATTTCAAAATACCTCGATCGGTGGATCGGAAGTCGGCATCGAGCCCTCAAACAACGCTCGAAAACCTATAAAAAAAGTATGGAGTGGATCGAGTCGATCCTCTTTGCAGTAATTGCTGTCACGCTGATCCGGACCTTTATTTTCGGCATGTATGTGATTCCCACCTCCTCAATGGAAAAAACATTGCTGGTGGGAGATTATCTCTATGTAAGCAAAGTGGCTTATGGTCCCGCCATGCCCAATACACCGCTCTCATTCCCGCTCGTACACCACACCATGCCGCTTTCGCAGACAAAAAAATCATTTGTCGAGTGGATTAGTTGGCCTTATCACCGACTCAAAGGATTGGGCCATATCCAACACAATGATGCTGTTGTATTTAATTTCCCGGATGGGGATACCGTTCTGTTGGATAATCCAACTGCCGACTATTACGATTTTTTGCGCGAGTATCAACGGCGTTATGGAGATTCACTGGGTCGAGTACGGCTGTTGGCTGAACATGAAATCATCACGCGTCCAGTCGATAAACGCGAGAACTACATCAAACGGGCGGTCGGACTGCCCGGAGACACTATTCAGGTCATCCATTCCGATCTGTTCGTCAACGGCAAAAAACAAGAGTCCATTCCGGGAAAACAATACGTCTATTTCATCCGAACAAACGGCACCACCATCAATCCCGCAGTATTTGAAGAGATGGGAATTGCCATGGCAGACATCAGTTACGATGCAGCCGAACGCACCTATATTTTGCCTCTGACCGAGGAGAATCTGAACCGAGTACGCAACATGCGGAATGTCGTTGAGATTGCCAAATACGAAGCCGAAGGCACTGATCCTAACGTCTTTCCACACGATCCTAACCAATACGCCTGGAATGCCGATAATTACGGTCCGTTATGGATCCCGGCTAAAGGGGCGACTGTACAATTGACTACTGAAAACCTTCCGCTTTATCGCCGCATCATCGAAATTTATGAAGGCAATAAACTGGAGGTGAAAAATGGGGTAATCTACATTAACGGCCAACCGGCTAAAGAATATACCTTCAAAATGGATTACTACTTCATGATGGGGGATAACCGACACAATTCGGCTGATTCACGTTTTTGGGGATTTGTGCCGGAAGATCACATTGTGGGAAAAGCCTCAATGGTACTCTTCTCCACAGACAAAGAAAAATCGTTCCCGAAAAATATCCGCTGGAATCGGATGTTTACGAGAATTAAATAGCAATAGAACCGATGGAGCAAACGACTTCCGATACCTACTATACGCTGGGCGGTGAAGCCGAAGCTCTGTACAAAGAAAAAGGGAGCAAATTTCTGACTTACGCCTACCCGGTTCGCAGTGAAGCAGAGATCAAAGAACACCTGGATGCCCTGCACAAACGCTATTACGATGCTACCCATCACTGCTATGCGTGGCGTTTGGGGCCCAAAGGGGAGAGCTTCCGGGCCAATGACGACGGAGAACCCTCCTCGACAGCCGGCCGACCGATTTTAGGTCAGTTGTTGTCCAAAGAGGTAACCTACGCACTGATTGTCGTAGTACGTTATTTCGGAGGGACCAAACTGGGTGTTCCAGGGCTTATCGAAGCCTACAAAACTTCGGCAGCTCTTGTATTGGAGAATGCTGTGATCGAACAACGAACGGTCGATATTGAAACAACAATCCGTTTCAGCTATCTGGCCATGAACGATGTGATGCGCATTGTCAAGGAGATGCAACCACAGATCATCGACCAACAGTTCGACAACCTCTGTACAATGACACTCTCGATCCGGCAGAGCAGGTCGGAACAACTTTTAGAGAGACTTTCCAAAGTGGAAGGGGTGGAAATAGATACGGACGATCAATAAAATAACTCAAGAAAGGTTATGGGAAAGAAAAACCTGGTATCGATCAACGATTTTTCACGCGACGAGATACTCAAGATCATGGATCTGGCCGCACGTTTTGAGGCTGATCCGCATCAGCAGGTATTGGCCGGCAAAGTCATCGCAACACTCTTCTTCGAACCCTCAACCCGCACACGGTTGAGCTTCGAAAGTGCAATCAACCATTTGGGGGGGCGTGTCATCGGCTTCTCTGATACTGCCAACACCAGCGTTTCGAAAGGTGAGACCTTCCACGACACAATCATGGTGATCTCAAACTACTGCGACATGATTGTGATGCGCCACTACATCGAAGGAGCGGCCCGTTATGCCAGCGAAATCTCAAAAGTACCGGTGGTCAATGCCGGTGACGGAGCCAACCAGCATCCGAGCCAAACACTGCTAGACCTCTATTCGATCAAAAAAACACAGGGCAAACTCGACCATATCAACATTATGATGGTTGGTGACCTGAAATATGGGCGTACCGTACACTCTCTGTTGCAAGCCCTTTCGCACTTCAATCCCACCTTTACCTTTGTGGCTCCCGAAGAGTTGAAAATGCCGGAAGAGTACAAACTGTTCCTGCGCGAAAAGGGTATCTCTTACACCGAGACCAGCCGTATTGAAGATGCAATCAAAGAGGCCGACATCGTCTATATGACCCGTGTACAACGGGAACGCTTCTCCGACCCCATGGAGTACGAACGGGTCAAACATGTATATGTGCTCAAAAACAGCATGCTGAAAGATACCAAAGAGAACATGCGTATCCTGCATCCGCTGCCACGTGTCGGTGAGATCGCCGAAGATGTGGATGCCAACCCCAAAGCCTACTATTTCCAACAAACCGAAAACGGAGTTTACACCCGCATGGCAATCATCAGTTACCTGCTGGGCGTAGTCAAATAAAACAGTCGATATAGCCATGGTCATGGAAGGAACATTAGAAGTCCGGGCAATCGAGAACGGTACCGTCATCGATCACATTCCGGCCAACAGTCTGTTCAAAATCATCAAAATATTGGGTCTCGACACCGAGACTCACCGCATCACATTCGGTATGAACCTCGAAAGCAAACGGATGGGCACCAAAGCGATCATCAAAATCAATGACCGTTTCTGCCATCAGGACGAAATCAACCGCATCGCTCTCGTGGCTCCGATGGCTGTAGTCAACATTATCAAAAACTACGAAGTGGTCGAGAAAAGGGCCGTCGAGGTTCCCGAAACCATTGAAGGGTTCGTAAAGTGCGCTAATCCTAAGTGCATTACCAACATGGAACCCGTGCGTACCTCATTCACAGTCCTGCAAGGTGACGAAATCTCGTTACGGTGCAAATACTGCGAGAAGATTACCCACCAAAACAGTATCGAGATTACCAAATAAACGACCGTGTCCGAACAACGTTCTGACATACAAAATCATTCTGTCACTGCGGGAAAGGAGGCTCATGCCAATCCTTCATCGCAGCAGATGATCCATGTCAAGGGGGCAAGGGTCCATAACCTCAAAAACATTGAGGTCAAGATTCCGCATAACCAGTTGGTGGTAATTACCGGTCTGTCGGGATCGGGAAAATCGACATTGGCCTTCGACACCATCTTTGCCGAAGGGCAACGCCGTTATGTGGAGAGTCTTTCGGCCTACGCCCGCCAGTTCCTCGGAAAAATCAACAAACCCGATGTCGATTTCATTACCGGTATTGCACCGGCTATCGCTATCGAACAGAAGGTCAATACCCGGAATCCCCGCTCAACGGTCGGCACCTCAACGGAGATATACGATTACCTCAAACTACTTTTCGCACGTATCGGACACACCTTTTCACCCGTTTCAGGCAGAGAAGTAACCTCCAATACGGTCGAAGATGTCATCAAATGCATTATTGGTCTTGAACCAGGGACTCGTGTATTGGTTACGGCCCCGTTGCAGCTCAGCAAAGGGCAGGGCGTAATTGAGAAGCTATTGGCCCTCTCCGGTGAAGGATTTCAACGCATCCATATCGATGGCCAAATGCTCTATATCGAGGATGCTGTTCAACATGCCGAGCAATATGATCCGACAAAAATCCGGATTGTAATCGATCGTGTCAAAGCGAGCCATGACGAGGAATTAATCAGCAAATTAGGGGATTCTGTCGCTACTGCTTTCAATACAGGAAACGGCGCGTGCGATCTGGTAATCAGCCAGGAGGGTCAGGAACGAGTCGAACAATTCTCCTCGCGTTTCGAATTGGATGGTATGCAGTTCGAACAGCCATCGGAACATATGTTCAGCTTCAACAATCCAATGGGAGCCTGCCCACGATGCGAAGGATATGGCAAAGTGACTGGCATCGACGAAGATCTGGTCGTGCCGGATAAATCTAAAAGCATTTACGAAAACGCTATTGCCTGTTGGCGGGGAGAGACCATGAAATGGTGGAGAGATCAACTGATTGCCCACGCTTCGAAATTCAACTTCCCAATTCATCGTCCCTACTACGAGCTCACTCCACAAGAGAAACACCTGTTATGGAAAGGCAATGAGTATTTCCACGGTTTGGACGAATTCTTCAAGTTTTTGGAAGGGGAGCGGTACAAAATCCAATATAGGGTTATGTTGTCCCGTTACACGGGGAAAACCGTCTGCCCCGAATGCGAAGGAGGACGCCTACGCAAAGAGGCTACCTATGTCCGAATTGGTGGAAAGAACATTACCGAACTGGTCACCATGCCGGTCGAAGAGTTGCAACATTTCTTTGCGGATTTGAAGCTCGACGAGCATGACAGACAAACGGGTAGCCGTATTCTGACCGAGATCACCTCCCGGCTCGAATATCTGAACGAAGTCGGATTGGGATATTTGACGCTCGACCGACTCTCTTCGACACTCTCTGGAGGCGAAAGCCAACGCATCAACCTGGCTACCTCTTTGGGAAGTAGCTTGGTCGGCTCACTCTACATTCTTGACGAACCCAGTATCGGACTACATCCTCGAGATACCCACAAACTGATCGGAGTTCTCAAAAAGTTGCGCGATTTAGGCAATACTGTCATTGTCGTCGAGCACGAGGAGGAGATTATTCGGGCAGCAGACACCATCATTGATATCGGGCCACTGGCAGGTTATCAAGGCGGAGAAGTGGTTTTTCAAGGTTCGGTGGCGGATCTGGTCCACTCAGAGACAAGCCTTACCGCCAAATATATCACCGGACGGGAAACAATCGACGAACCGAAGCTGTACCGTAAATGGAACAGCTACATCGAAGTCCAGGGGGCTTGTGAAAATAATCTGAAACATATCGATGTCAAATTCCCGCTCGGAGTGATCACCTGTGTGACTGGTGTTAGTGGTAGCGGCAAATCGTCGCTGGTCAAAGGGATTCTCTATCCAGCCGTACGGCGTGCCTTGTACGAGACAGGTTTGAAGCCTGGTAGCTTTTCAGGACTTGCCGGCGATGTGAACCGACTCAAATCAATCGAAATCATCGATCAGAATCCGATTGGCAAATCCTCGCGCTCCAACCCCGTCACCTACATCAAAGCCTACGACGATATCCGCAAACTGTTTGCCGACCAACCGTATGCCAAACACAACAACATGAATCCGTCTCACTTCTCGTTCAATATTGCGGGTGGACGTTGCGAAGAGTGCCAAGGCGAAGGTGTAATCAAGGTAAGCATGCAGTTCATGGCCGACGTTGAATTGGTATGCGAAGCCTGCGGGGGAAAACGCTTCAAAGATGATGTGCTGGAGGTCAAATACCACAACAAATCGATCTACGACATTTTGGAGATGACCGTGGATGATGCCATTGACTTTTTCGGCCAATATCAGGAACAAGACCCCATCAATCGAAAGATCATCGAAAAATTGAGTACCTTGCAAGAGGTGGGATTAGGTTATATCAAATTGGGGCAATCCTCATCGACCCTGTCAGGAGGAGAGAGCCAACGTGTCAAACTCGCCTCCTTCCTGATCAAGGAGAATGCCCAAGAACCCATTATGTTCATCTTCGATGAACCGACCACAGGCCTACATTTCCACGACATCCGCAAACTGCTCAAATCGTTTAACGCTTTGATGGCCAAAGGACACACCATCGTGATTGTAGAACATAACATGGATGTGATCAAATCGGCAGACTGGGTGATTGACCTCGGACCGGAGGCAGGTGATAAAGGAGGATATGTGGTGTTTGAAGGAACCCCGGCTGAACTCAAAAAATGCAAAGAGAGCTACACCGGCCGTTTTTTGGCCATGAATACAGCACGCAAAGCCGATCCGGAAACTCAAGTAGTTGCGAACAAACCATCCAAATCTCGTCTAGCAAAGCAACCCACTTCATCCGCTCCGGCACAAACCCAACATAAAAGCCGTTCAGGCAAGTAATTTCTATTTTTTCGCGCAATCTCATGGAGTTGATCCAATATAATTTACCCAATGGTATTCGGTGTATTTTGAAGCAGGTCCGTTCGGCCGTAGCCCATTGTGCACTAACCGTCAATACAGGGAGCCGTGATGAACTGCCGTCAGAGTACGGTTTGGCCCATCTGCTTGAGCACTCCTTTTTCAAGGGAACGACGCACCGTAAAGCGTACCACATCAACTGTCGGTTGGAAAACCTCGGAGGAGAGCTGAATGCCTATACGACCAAAGAGGAGACCGTCATTCACACAACTACACTTAAGGGGGATGTGGCCAAAGCTGCCGAACTGATTGCCGACATCGTCTTTCACTCCGTTTTTCCTCAAAAAGAGATTGACAAAGAGAAGAGCGTTATCATCGACGAGATCAACTCTTATAAAGACACCCCATTTGAACGGATTTTTGACGATTTCGAAGACATGGTCTTTGCCGGTACATCGCTCGGGCACAATATTCTCGGGAGTAAAAGCTCTCTGATGCGATTCAACCGAGAAGATCTGCTGCGTTTCATCGGCCGTACCTACAACACCGATCAGATGGTCTTTTCGATTATCGGCAATATTTCACCCAAACGTTTTACCGATCTGTGTAACCGTTACTTTGCCGACGCTTCAACGCATCCGCGCAATTTTAAACGGGATCGCACTGACCTCTATCAACCAGATACCAAAACACTGCACCGCAGCGCTCACCAAGGGCACTGCATCATCGGCAATCGGGCCTACAACCTCCAGGAAGAGAAGCGAATTCCGTTATCGCTGCTGACCAACATGTTGGGTGGGCCTTCAGCCAACTCCTTATTGAATTTGGTGGTTCGTGAACGTAATGGATTGACCTATACTATCGAAGCCGGATTTACCTCCTTGAGTGATACCGGCATTTCCACGATCTATTTTGGTTGTGACCGTGATAATATCGATGTGTGTATCGAATTGATCCATAAAGAGCTAGACAAACTCAAACGGGGTGAAATAACTCCACATCTGCTCGCTATGGCCAAGAAACAGTATATCGGTCAAATGACTATTGCCATGGAGAACAACGAGAGTTACATGCTCAGTGCGGCTCGCAATTACCTCTACTACAATCAGGTTGAAACGATAGACTCAATACGTCGCAAAATACAGAATGTCACCATAGACAATTTGGTCGAAGTGGCTCAGGAGATCTATGGAAACAACCTTTCGACATTAATTTACCGATAAACCTCAACCCCGATGAACGATCTGGAACGCTATATTGACCAACATATTACCCCGGAAGATCCGCTGTTGACCGCCCTGGATCGAGAAACCCACATGCGGGTGATTCAACCCCGAATGATCTCAGGCCATCTGCAGGGAAAACTGCTGGAAATATTGGTTCGAATGCTTGCCCCGAAACGCATTCTCGAGATCGGAACCTTCACCGGTTACTCTGCCATCTGCATGGCAAAAGGACTCGATAAGGGTGGGGAGCTTCACACCATCGAGATTGACGATGAATTGGAAGATATTGCGGCCAAATATTTCCGAGAGGCCGAGGTACAGATGGACGGACGAATTGTGCAACACATCGGATCAGCTTTGGATATTGCCCCAACTTTGGGAAAATTCGATCTGATCTTCATTGATGGCGACAAACGGGAATATCCGCAATATTATCGTATGGTTATGGAAACGGCTGTACACAGCGGCAGTTACATCTTAGCTGATAACATCTTATGGTACGGCAAAGTGACTGAGCCTACACCGGCAAACGATCGCTTTACCGAGGGAATCAAAGAGTTTAACCGGATGGTCGTTGAAGATGATCGAGTGGAAAACGTTATCCTTCCTCTACGGGACGGACTGAATCTGATCCGCGTTAAATAAGCAGCTGTTTCACAAGATTTCCTCTCTTTCACGCCTTTATATCCCAATTAACGGCTTACTATGATCGACACAGAACATTTGCTCAGAGATATTGACGCCATTCGTCAAAAAGCCCCGTTGGTCCACAACATTACCAACTTTGTGGTTATGAACAATACGGCCAATGCACTATTGGCACTTGGAGCCTCTCCTGTTATGGCACATGCTCCCGAAGAGGTGGCCGAAATGGCGGCTATGGCATCGGCTGTCGTTCTCAATATGGGCACGCTCAGCGAATGCTGGGTCGAAGCCATGTTGCTGGCAGGACAATCAGCTCTCGAGCACAATGTGCCAATTGTTTTTGATCCGGTTGGATTAGGGGCCACCTCCTATCGAAACCAAACTGCCCGACGGATTTTTAAACAGTTTACCCCATCCATTATCCGTGGCAATGCATCCGAAATTATGGCTTTGGCAGCTGAGCTTTTCGACACACAACAACAGATCAAAACCAAAGGGGTAGACAGTACAACAGCATCCGATAATGCTATCGAAACAGCCCAGACATTGGCCCAACAGCTTGGCACTGTCATTGCCATTAGTGGCGCAGAAGATTTCATTACAGACGGCAAATCCGTACATAGTCTCAAAAATGGATCACCAATGATGGCTCGTGTCACCGGAATGGGTTGCACAGCCAGCGCCATTACCGGCGCTTTTGCAGGAATCAACTCCGATATGCTGGAGGCCGCAGCACACGCCATGGCAGTGATGGGTATCGCTGGGGAACTAGCAACCCTCCAATCCAAAGGACCGGGAAGTTTGCAAGTCAATTTTTTAGATCAACTGTACACGCTCACTCCGGAGTCAATCGTCAACACCCTGAAACAGTAATCAGTCATGAAATTTGATCCGAGTCTGTATTTGGTCACGGATCGCGCACTATCCTTGGGACGCGATCTGGAGTGGATCGTCACAGAGGCTGTGCGAGGCGGAGTTACGATGGTACAACTACGAGAAAAAGATTGCTCGACCAGAGAGTTTGTGGCCTTGGGACAACGACTCAAAGCATTATTAAATGACTTCCAGGTACCTCTCATTATCAACGATCGCATCGATGTAGCTTTAGCTATTCAGGCAGATGGTTTACACCTCGGTCAAACCGATATGCCATACGCTATAGCCCGACAGCTATTGGGTCCGGACAAGATTATCGGATTATCCGTCGAAAATTTTGAACAGATCAAACAGGCCAATCTATTGGATGTTGATTACATTGGCATTTCCCCAATATTCAGCACCCCAACGAAAACCAATACAGCCACACCTTTCGGTTTAGAGGGCACTGCCACGGCTGCACAATTATCGACTCATCCCACGGTAGCCATTGGAGGCATTCATCTGGATAATGTTGAACAGGTCATGGCAACCGGAGTAGATGGTGTAGCCGTCGTATCGTGTATCTGTTCTGCTGACGATCCGGCACTGGCCGCACAATGTCTGAAAACAAAAATATGCCCGAAATAATTTCGGACATACAACTTATTATTTTACGTCGACTAATGCTGCTTCAGCAGGTAACTTGCATCAATGGCAATTTAATCACTCAAATCTATAGTTATTGTTCCCAGCACAAACCGCATAAAATATCTCTTAATCCTTGAATTTAGGTTTGAGTATCTCGGAGTAAATCACACCTGTACGCAAATCAAATCCACCAGGGAACAGCGATTCGTCAATCCCAACAACGTTTTCTTGGCGTTCATCGTCTGTAGAATCTGCAGAAGTGGAATCCAATTCAAAAGGTACAGCAAATGAACTCGATTGCATCTGTTCAACCCGCTGCATCGCAGCTTGAATAGCTTCATCGTCATACGAAAACACTGTATCACCCATTCCATTGGCACTGCTATTTTCAGGCGTAACAGACATGGTTGAAGGAATAACAGAAGGTACTACATCCTGCTCTGAAGGGGAAACTACTCCTCGTTGCTGAGATACAGGAGATACTTTCTGCGGAATTGACGCCTGAGATGGGATAGGAGAGGGTGATGAATCTGCTGAAGTCGAAGAAGCGGTTGTTGTTATCGTAGATTCTTCAGCCATACTTTCAGTGGAGGTTTGGGTAGACGGCGTCTGCGATTCCTCTGTTGATCTACGAGCACGTTCGATCTCCTCCAAAAGATCATCCCAAGGTGAATTCTGAGGCAACTGATCCGACTCGGTCGGTTGTCCGGGCTTTTTCTTTAACAAAGAAAGAGCTATGGAAGCTCCAATAGCTATCAACAAAGGCAATAACTCTTCCATAACCAAACTTCCGTTTACTCTTTCACATTCTCAACGCGCGTGATTTTCTCAACACCCTTGATCTTACCGACCTTATCCATGATCATTTTCAAGTCATCAAGCCCCTTAACATACAAGCTGATGTCGCCCTCAAAAATACCATCATGGCTCTGAAGGTGTATTTCACGAATATTGATATTCAACTCTCCGGTAATGACTTGCAACAACTCCAACATAATACCCACACGATCAATACCTCGAACCTCGATAATCGACAAATAAGACATTGCCTTGTGGCTCGACCAGGTAACAGGGGTCAAATTGTTACCATGTTGACTGGCCAATTTGATCAGTTCGTTGCAACTTTTTTTATGAACATCAACCTTGTGGGTGTCCGGATTCTTGTAACCGACCACCTCATCTCCCGGAATAGGATTACAACAAGGGGCAATTACAAACTGAGGCTGTTCGGGATCATCTACATGCTCAATCGCTCGATCAATCGTGGAAGTGGGATCAATCTTCTGCTCCTTCCCGTTTTGCGATTTCCGTTTTTCATCCGCACTCAAAAATTTAAACGGATTCGGAATCTGCAATGACCAGAATTTCAAAATTTTGCTGGCCGAATTTTCGCGCAAAACCTTACCGAGACCGTCGAGATTAATAATTCCAGCCCCAACTTTGCTGTAAAACTCATCCTTTGTGGTACACTCATAGGCCGGCAGAACCTTACGGAAAACCCGAGCACGAGAACTGGTCGGAATACCAAAGTCACGCATACGAGCTTCAAACTGCTCTCGGCCTGTATTGATGTTGTTGAGTTTCTCCTTCTTCAGGAAGCTGATGATACACTGCTTGGCTTTCGTGGTAGCCACATGATCCAGCCAGTCCGCTTTGGGCCGTACATTTTGCGAGGTAATGATCTCTATCTGATCCCCGCTCTGAATAGGCGTAAAAATGGATTCAATCTTGTGATTAATCTTAGCTCCGATCGCACTATTACCGATATTGGTATGGATATCATACGCAAAATCAAGCGCTGTGGCCCCTTGAGGTAAGGTACGGGATTCACCTTTCGGCGTAAAGACAACAATCTCGTTGGTATAAAGACTCAATTTGAAATTGTCGAGAAACTCTACCGCATTTTCCGTCGGGCTATTCAATGCCTCACGAACCTGTTTGATCCAGCGATCGAATTCTCCCTCATCACGACCTTCTGCGTCACTGCTCTTATATTTCCAATGTGCAGCAAAACCGCGTTCGGCAATCTCCTCCATCCGCTGCGAACGAATCTGAACCTCGACCCAAACGCCATCAGGCCCCATCACTGTCGAATGGAGAGCCTCATAACCGTTGGCTTTGGGTATATTGACCCAATCACGCAAACGATCCGGCTTAGGTTTGTAAATATCGGTCACCAATGAATAGATGTGCCAACACTGAGCCTTTTCCGGAATCATCGGAGAGGGTTTGAACACAATCCGAATCGCAAACAGATCATAGACCTCCTCGAACGGTATCTGCTTACGCTGCATCTTCGACCAAATCGAATAAACAGATTTGACCCGTCCCGAAATTTCAAAATCGATGCGATTCTCCTTCAGTGCCTCGATCAACGGAGCATTGAACTTTTCAATGAATTTGGTTCGATCTGGCTCCGTCTCCTGAATTTTTTGCTCGATCTGCCGGTACTCTTCGGGGAAACGATATTTGAGCGTCAAATCCTCCAACTCACTCTTGATCGCATACAGACCCAAACGATGAGCCAACGGAGCAAACAGATAGATCGTCTCGCTGGTGATCTTCATCTGTTTGTGTGGAGGCATACTGCCCAGTGTACGCATATTGTGCAGACGGTCCGCAATCTTAATCAAAATCACCCGAACATCATCTGACAATGTCAGTAACACTTTTCGGAAATTAGCCGCCTGCTCCGACGCCTCTGTTTTGAATACCCCGGACATCTTGGTCAATCCATCCACCATCTGAGCCACTTTGGGCCCAAACATCGATTGGATATCTTCCACCGTATAGTCCGTATCTTCAACTACATCGTGCAACAGAGCCGCCATGACCGATTTGACGCCGAGGCCTATCTCGTCCACCACGATCATCGCTACGGAGATCGGGTGCATGATATAGGGTTCACCGGAGCGACGGCGAACACCGGCGTGAGCCTCTTTCGCCAAAAAGAATGCACGCTTGATCCGATCTGCATCCTCCTGGGTCTTGCAGATCTTTGCACAATGCTCCATCAGGCGATCGAACGCCGCATCGACCATCTGTTCATCTTCCGGACTGTACCCCATATCCGTACCGTTTTAAATCTTCAATTCCGAAAATTAACCGGCTGCCAAAGCCTCACGTACTTTGGTTTCGATCTCTTCTCGCAATGTATCATTGCCCTTCAGCAACTCTTTAACCGCATCACGTCCCTGACCCAGCTTCTGATCACCGTACGAGAACCAAGATCCGCTCTTCTTAATGATTCCCTTATCGACACCCAAATCGATGATCTCTCCAATTTTCGAGATACCTTCACCGAACATAATATCAAACTCTGCACGGCGGAATGGGGGAGCCAATTTGTTTTTCACAATTTTGACTTTGGCGCGAGCACCAAGCTGTTCCTCTCCATCCTTAATTACAGATGCCTTGCGAATATCGATACGGATGCTGGCGTAAAACTTCAACGCATTACCACCTGTGGTAGTCTCTGGGTTACCGTACACCACACCTATCTTGTCACGCAACTGGTTGATGAAGATACATACCGTACCCGTTTTGCTGATGCTGGCTGTCAACTTACGCAATGCCTGAGACATCAAACGAGCTTGCAAACCCATCTTCGCTTCACCCATTTCGCCTTCGATCTCAGCCTTCGGGGTCAAAGCGGCAACCGAATCGATCACCACAATATCGATAGCACTCGAACGGATCAGATGGTCCGCAATTTCCAAAGCTTGCTCACCATTATCGGGTTGTGAAATCAACAACTCATCGATATCTACCCCCAATTTCTGGGCATAGGTGCTGTCAAAAGCATGCTCTGCATCAATAAAGGCGGCAATGCCTCCAGCTTTCTGAGCCTCGGCAATAGCATGAATCGCCAATGTGGTCTTACCTGAAGACTCCGGACCAAAAATCTCGATCACGCGCCCTTTGGGATATCCTCCAATACCAAGCGCCTGATCCAGCGTAATCGATCCAGTCGGAATCACGGGAACAGACTCAACAGCCTTGCTACTCATCTTCATGATTGCGCCTTTGCCAAAATCCTTTTCGATCTTGTCCATTACGGCGCTGAGAACCTTGAGTTTCTCGGGATTTACCTGACTTTTATCTGCCATAAATCACTATGTCTGTATAAAATTACTTTTGATAAGCCTCCACAATCTGAGTGAAGTGCTCTTTCGTATTTACTTTTTCAAAAATTTTCTCGATGACTCCCTGTTCGTCAATAATAAAGGTCGTACGCAAAATTCCCATCGACACACGTCCCATGAACTTTTTCTCACCATAAACCCCGTATGTCATAGCAATACTTTTGTCCGTATCCGCCAACAAAGTAAAATTGAGCGAATGTTTGGCAATAAAGTTCATATGAGACTTAGCGCTATCGGGGCTTACTCCAACTATTTCAAACCCCATCCGCTGCAGTTCATCCCGTCCATCTCGCAAACTGCATGCTTCTGCCGTGCAACCTGGAGTATTGTCCTTGGGATAGAAATAGATAATCACTTTCTTGCCTCGAAAATCAGACAACGAAACTGAATCACCATTTTGATTTACCCCGGTAAACTGCGGAGCAATATCACCTACTTTAAGTTGTGTCATAATACACCTATAGTTTTTACGCGGTTCTACAATTCGTAAAAGGGCATATACTTTGTAAAGATACGAAAAACCCTGAAAAGACAAAAAGTTTTCCCGGTCAAAACAAGCCCGGAAAAACTTTCTATCATTAAGGTTTCAAACTATGTCGGCTCTTTATTTGGCAAGAACCCGCTTTTCAATCTCTTCGATCTGATGCCGGAACACCTTGTCCGTCTCAATCAAATTGGAAATCGCCTTGCATGCATGCAAAACAGTTGCATGATTCTTACCACCGATCGATGCTCCAATGACTGTCAGCGGAGCCTTCGTATGCTGTTTACTTAAATACATGGCGATTTGACGGGCCTGAGCCACCTCACGAGTTCGACGAGGCGAATTGAACTTCTCTTCACTCAAATCCAAATACTCACAAACCACCTTACGAATATGATCGATTGTAATCTCTTTTTGAGTGAACTGCACATACACCTTCAGAATCTCTTTGGCCAACGAAACCGTCACCTTCTTACCCAGGAACGACGCATTGGCAACCAATGATGAGAGGGCACCCTCAATTTCACGCACATTTGCATTGATATTGTTCGCCAGAAAATCAACCACCTCGTCCGAAACTTCAGCACCCAAACGATACGCCTTGTTACGGATAATCTTAACCTTCGTATCAAAATCAGGTAGCATCAACTGAGCCGACAAGCCCCATTTGAAACGAGTCAACAGACGTTGCTCAATATCCTTCAACTCCACAGGAGGTTTATCCGAAGTCAAGACGAGCTGTTTCCCTGAAAGATGCAAATGGTTGAAAATATTAAAGAAGGCATTCTGAGTCTTCACCTTACCGGCCAACTCCTGAATATCATCGATAATCAACATATCAAGCATCTGATAGAAGTTGATAAAATCGTTGATCTCACCGGAACGCACCGCATTGGTGAACTGTGCCTGAAATTTGTTCATCGACACATAAAGCACCTGCATCGAAGGACGACGTTGTTTGGCCTCCATACCGATCGCCTGAGCAATGTGCGTTTTACCCAACCCTGGATCACCATATATATATAAGGGGTTGAATGGGGTGGTACCCGGACTAACAGCTACCGAAACCCCCGCAGACCTGCACAATCGGTTACACTCTCCCTCAACAAAAGTATCAAACGTGTAATTCGGATTAAGCTGAGGATCGATTACCAATTTGCGAATACCGGGAATCACAAACGGATTTTTTATATTTGCCGTATCGGTCCGTGCAGCAAAGGTGTTGATAGCAGTCATATCTGCCTCGGAGGCAACAACTGGCGCCGGCTGTTCCGATTGGGGAACCGCATAGCGCAAACGAGCCTTCAAACCGAATTGCTGATGAATGATCGGTGTCAACAACTTGATGAAGTGTTTTTCTATATAATATACGTAGCTTTCGTTCGGAACGCGCAACTTAAGCGTCGTACCGTCGAAATCAAGAGGGACTATCGGCTTGAACCATTTGGAAAACTCCTCACTGGAGGTCTGCTCTTTAATTTGGGACAAGCAAGTTTGCCACACCTCTCTATAGGTCTGGTTATTAACGATCATTATCAGAGTGGATTATTTCGATTTGCTTAAGCAAAATTGTAAATAACAATGTGAAAAAAAAACCACATACTATATTGTTTATTTAACTTAAATTTATATAGAAAAATAAGGGATACAATAGGGTCGGTTTTTAATCGTTTGATATAGAGTATTCAGAAAATAATTCTTATTTTTGTCTATAAGTTTTTTCGACTCTAATTTCAAGATAGTATAAACAAAACACATAAGACGATGGACACAAATTTGGACCAGATCGTGCTTGAAAAAGCCCAAAAGTGGCTGACTGGCAACTATGACGAAAAGACAAAACAACAGGTTAAACACCTGATTGACAACGATAAAAAAGAATTAACCGAGAGTTTTTATAAAGATCTCGAATTCGGAACCGGAGGCTTGCGCGGCATTATGGGTGTCGGTACCAACCGCATGAATATCTACACAGTAGGTATGGCAACCCAAGGGTTGGCCAACTATCTGAAAAAGGCCTTCCCAAATGAAAAAATCAAAGTGGCAATCGGCCATGACAGCCGTAACAATAGCCGCCTTTTTTCTGAACATACTGCCTCTATTTTTGCCGCAAATGGATTCAAAGTATATCTGTTTGATTCTTTGCGTCCAACACCGGAATTAAGTTTCGCAATCCGTCAATTGGGATGCCAGAGCGGGGTAGTCATTACCGCCTCTCACAACCCCAAAGAGTATAACGGATACAAAGCTTATTGGGCTGATGGAGCACAAGTCACCCCACCACATGATAAAAATATCATCGCAGAGGTACAAAAAATTACTTCTCCTGACGAAGTTCTCACCACAACCAGCAAAGAGAACATCACCATCCTCGGTGAAGAGTTCGACAACCTGTACCTCGACACCATTCACAGCCTTTCATTGTCACCAGAAGCCATTGAGGCCAATAGCGACATGAAAATCGTCTATACTCCTTTGCACGGTTCCGGTGTTATTTTAGTACCTGCATCATTGCGTAAATTTGGCTTCCATAATATTATTACGGTCAAAGAGCAAAACATCTCCGATGGCAATTTCCCGACAGTTGCATCGCCAAACCCTGAAGAGCGCGCAACGATGAAAATGGCCATTGATTTGGCAGCCAAAGAGAAAGCCGACTTGGTATTGGCTACCGACCCCGATGCAGACCGTATTGGTGTAGCTCTGCCCAACGAAAAGGGTGATTACGTCCTGCTCAATGGCAATCAGACCTGTACTCTTTTGGCGTACTACCTGATGCGTCGCTGGAGCGAACTCAACAAATTAAACGGCAAACAATTCGTCATCAAAACCATCGTAACAACCGGTTTGATCAATCAGGTTGCCGAATCCTATGGCGTTCAATGTTTTGAATGCTTGACAGGCTTTAAATACATAGCCGAAATCATTCGCAATCTTGAAGGAAAAATGCAATATATCGGTGGCGGTGAAGAGAGTTTCGGTTTCTTAGCTGGTGATTTTGTACGCGATAAAGATGCAGTAAGCGCCTGCTCTTTGGCTGCTGAAGCAGCTGCTTGGGCCAAAAGCCAAGGCATGACCTTATACGACCTTCTCAAAGAGATTTATGTTAAATACGGTTTCTATAAGGAGGCTATGATCTACATCATTCGCCAAGGCAAAGAGGGTGCAGAAGAGATCAAAAAAATGATGGATGAATTCCGTGCAAATCCTCCTAAAACTATAGGTGGATCACCGATCGTTACCATCAAAGACTATCTCTCTTCAGAAGCTCTCGATGTGCAGACTGGAAATCGTACACCAATTGAGATGGAAAAATCGAATGTATTACAATTCTTCACTGAAGACAACACGATCGTCTCCATTCGTCCATCTGGTACCGAACCTAAAATCAAATTTTATTTCGGAGTTCGAGAAGAGTTGCCTTCGAAAGAGCAGTTCTATGCAGTACAACAAAAACTCGACGGCAAATTACAAACTCTCGAGACCGAATTAACTAAATAATAACCGATATGGCTTCAATTTTCACACGAATCATCAAAGGAGAGATTCCGTGCTACAAGGTAGCCGAGGATGATCGTTATTTTGCCTTTTTGGATATCAACCCACTAGCTAAAGGCCATACATTAGTTGTCCCCAAACAAGAGACTGACTACATTTTCGATCTGGACGACGACACGCTAGCAGGCATGATGGTGTTTGCAAAAAAAATAGCGAAGCAAATAGGAGAGAAAATAGCGTGCAAACGCGTAGCAGTAGTAGTGCTTGGTATGGAGGTTCCGCATGCACATATACACCTTATTCCTATAAATAGTGAAAGTGATGTAGATTTCCATAAAGAAAAACTACAATTGTCACCGGAAGAATTCTCTCAAATTTCTGAGATGATTAAACTATAAATCAGACTTTTAACTAAACGAAGGCGCTCTCAAAAGGAGCGCTTTTTTTATTTAACATAATTATATTCCGATAAAATTCATATAAATAAAGAGCTCATAAAGAGGTAGGGGATACCAAAATCTCTGTGAAAATATTCCATTTGTAAATTATTTTATTCACATTTGTATATATGCCACATGTAAATCAACTCCACTTTTATTACTTTTGTAATAACTATCTATAATTTAATTAGCTTTTGTATAATTTTACATTTTGCAAATGTATTTTCTCGTGCATAAATTCCAATCAATAACAGCCTACAACAATCATTGTATTTACAATATTTAATGCACTATTAATCAACTATATAAACTTATTAAACTAAAGTTTTAATCACTATAAATAATTATACAGGAAAATGGTTGACACCATGTAAATACATAATAATATATTATACGAATATAATAATATGATTATAATAGAATTATAGTAATTTATATTCATATTTACTTTATATAAATAAAAATATGGAGTTTATAACAGATGTTGCTCGTTGTGTGTATTACACATGTAAATAGTTTAATTCAATATTTCACTTATTACATGTGAAATTTATACCTTGTGTTTTGTTAATATATTGTTTATATTTGTAAAAATTATCTAATATGAAGGATCGACTACAAAAGTTCCTAAATTACGAAGGTCTCTCAAGATCAAACTTCGCTCAAATTATGGGAGTGCAGCAATCAAGCATTACCCATATCCTAAGTGGACGTAATAAACCTAGTTTTGACTTCATTGAAAAAATGCTCCAGCGTTTCCCTAAAATTGCCCCCGATTGGCTAATTATGGGAAAAGGCCCCATGTATCGAACCAACGAATCATCTTCCAACCCTCAGTCCAAACAAGAGATCTTAATACATCAGCCGACCATACCTCAATTGGAAAATCTCAATCAAGATACCTCAAACATCCCACAACAGACTATACCTAATATCTCGGCAAATACAACAGAAACTCTGTTCAATTCATTTCAGACAACTTCTCAAGAATCGCTTATAATGCCCGAACCTAACCATTCGTCCAGTATATCCGATTCTCAGTCGATAATTTCTGAGCATGGCAAACACCCTGACATCAATCTTACAGCTCAAGCCTCCGGTTTAACGGCAACCAATCAGTCCACAGAAAAAAGATCTGAGAACTCTGATCAACACAATCAAAATTTATCATCAGACCAACATACGTCACAGGGTAATTCAAAAACGTTTCAGAATATCGACACAAAGAACAATCCAAGTTCATCCGACATTGAAAAAATCATCATTCTATTCAAAAACAAAACATTCATTACATACACACCGGAAGAATAATCCTGAAACCAGCCATATAAATTAGTTCAATTTATCCCATAATAAATGAATTATAATTTATATTATGTTAAATAATATAAAAGTAATTAAATTATTAATGATACAAGATCTGATAATCAATATACGGTTCAAGATCAATCTAAAGAATAATTAATTCCTGCATTACTAAAACCACACTACACACTATCACCTCAAAACATCTATATTTTGAGGTTAAGCAATCAATGAGTACCTTAGCGTGAGAAATATTGCTTCTCAATATGAAAATTTTTCAGATCACACTATTTACTATATTGTTCTGCTTTACAACAAGTTGTCAACGACAAAAGGTAGATCATAGACCAACCATTTCTGTCAGTATTGCTCCATTGGCCTTTTTGACTGAACAGATAGTCGATTCAGATTTTGTAATCAATACTATGGTCCCTTCAGGTGCAAATGTTGAAACTTATGAGCCTACCCCAACTCAAATGAGGCAAGTTGCTCAATCTCAATTTTATATTAGCACAGGACTATTGGATTTTGAACAACAGCTAAACAATTCCATACAACACAATATGCCTAATGTGCGAAACATAAATGTTTCTAAGGGTGTTAGTTTAATTACTGGACACGCTCATCGCCATTCTGAAAAGCATCATCATTCAATCTCTGAATCTAACGCTGTCGATACTACTCATGAGCAATTCAGAGAGAGTTCAATGACTGCTCAAACGTCTATTACAGGGATTGACCCTCATATATGGAATTCTCCACGATCAGCCAAAGTAATAGCTAAAAACATTTACGACGGTCTGACAGCACTCTATCCAGACTCTGTTCGATACAAAATAAATTATGAAAAACTAATCTCACGTTTGGATTCTTTAGACTATGCTTTAAACGAAATGTTTCAAACTGGTCATACTGCTTTTATCATATACCATCCAGCACTTACTTATTTAGCTCGAGATTACAATCTGTGCCAAATTTCACTCGAAAAAGAAGGGAAAGAGCCCTCTGCAGAATACCTCAAACAATTAATCGATACCGTTAAAAAATTAAATATCAATCAAATATTCTATCAACAACAATTTAGTCGCAGCAGTGTAGAGGCGCTATCAAATGAATTAGACATACCTGCAATTCCATTTGATCCGCTTGCGCTAAACCTGATCCAAAACACCTTGAATATTTGTACTCAAATCGCACATCCATGAGTAACAGTTTGATCTCCATACAACATGTCTCCGTCAGTTACGATGGACGAACCAATGCTATCGAAGAGGTTAATTTAGAGATCTATCCTCAGGATTTTATAGGCATTATAGGCCCCAATGGTGGAGGGAAAACCACACTTGTTAAAGCCATACTCAAAGCAATCCCCTACTCTGGTGAGATCATTTATGCTCCTGAAATTGAAAATAATGGACACCGTGCGATTGGATATATGCCTCAAGTATCCGACATCGACAAATCCTTTCCAATCTCAGTTAAAGAGGTAGTATTATCGGGCCTGCAAGCGCAAAAACGCTTCTTTGGCAGATATACCACAAAAGACAAAACAAAGGCTTTGCATTTGCTTGATTTATGCGGAATTGCATCAATCGCAGAACGCCCTATTGGCGAATTGTCTGGAGGTCAGCTACAACGTACTTTGCTTTGCAGGGCTTTAATTGCTGATCCTAAAGTGCTGATTCTTGATGAACCTGCCAATTTTGTTGACAACAAATTCGAGAAAGAGCTATATACCATTCTGCGTCAACTGAATAATAAAATGGCTATCGTCATGGTGTCACACGATTTGGGCACGATTACTTCGTATGTAAAATCTATTGTCTGTGTCAATCGGCATGTCCATAGACACAACTCCAATATTATTACGCCAGAACAGTTACACAATTACGACTGCCCTATTCAACTCCTTTCGCACGGAACTGTTCCTCACACCATTCTCGAAACTCACGAACAATAAGCAAAAACTACACGGCTTTATACATTATAGTAAATCTATCATTCACTCGTAAAAAATCTACGAATTACAAATTAGATTCAGCATTACACTCATTATAAATAAGTTGACAAGCCCATAAATAAAATCGGCTTTGCATAATATGCAAAGCCGATAACTTTGAAATGAGTGCAATACTCTATTTGCAAATATCACTCAATTTACGGAACAAGCCATCTACACCGCTCATCATATCGCGACGAACTTGTGCATAATGTTTGCGAACCAAACTTTTATTCTGTTTGTCAGCAGGATGGTTAACCTGATCGTATAATTTGTTACGCATAGCCACAGCCTCTTCAATTACAGCAACAATAGCATCGCGTTTCTCGCCATTGAAGTACAAAGCCATATAACCATCCGAAATTACTTCGCTAACCAGATAGTCTATTTCGTTTTTAATTCTTCTAATACTTGCCATAACAATTAGATTTTGATTTTGAGCAAAGATAATAAAAGTTGTGAAACAATAAGCGCTATAGTCAATTTTCAAACGGGTGATCTTCTAACTCTCGATAACCTTCACCAATAAAGTCAGCCAAATCTCCGGCATTCATTCCCTCTTGACCATAATAATCAGCTGCTTTATCACCAGCCACTCCATGCAGATAAACGCCTAAAATAGCCGCTTCCAAAGCATTGTAACCACGAGATCGCAAGCCTGTAATTAATCCCGTCAAAACATCTCCACTACCACCTTTAGCCATACCAGCATTTCCAGTCGAGTTAAAATAGCAGGTACCCTCCGGGGCACAAATCATCGTATGAGCCCCCTTCACCACCACAATCGACGTCAAACGACGAGCCAACTCCTGTACCTTTTCGTTGCGTTGTTGATCCGATGTCCAATCTCCAATCAAGCGGCTCAATTCACCCAAATGAGGCGTTAAAATCGAACCCGCAGGTACTTGAACCAGTAAATCAGGATGCTCAGCCAAGAGATTCAGCGCATCTGCATCCAGAATCAATGGTTTGCCGCATTGCAACACGGCTCGCAACCCCTCTACACTTTCGGCGTGACGTCCGAGTCCTGGACCTGTACCAATAGCAGTATAACGGTCAATCTGTGCGGGCAATTGGGTAAACCATGCTCCTGGGTCACAGCTGACCAACGCTGCAGGATAATTGGCCTGTACGGCAAAACGCTCTTCTCGAGGTAGATGCACAGTTACCAATCCACATCCCGAACGAAGTGCAGCCCCAGAAGCCAAAACAGCTGCTCCAACCATTCCTTCCGATCCACAAATCAATAAAGCATGGCCAAAACACCCCTTATGGCCAAAACGGGGACGGGACAAGATGATATTTCGAACCTGCTCCTCATCCACATATACATACGGAGATGCAATCTGCTCAATATATGTCTCTGAAAGACCGATTGGCAGAATTTCCAACTGCCCGACAGACTCACCCGCTTCGGGCAACAATAAGGCCAATTTTGGGAATTCAAGGGTCAGCGTAACAGAAGCATGTACCATGATCCGATCGGCCGTATTTCCATATTCCGTTAACATTCCAGAAGGAATATCAATCGAAACAACGCGGCATCCAGATTCATTGATCCGTTCGATGGCCTCAGCGACCACTCCTCGCACCTCGCCTCGGACACCTGTACCCAGTAAGGCATCCACAATCACCACCTCCGGGTCAATGTCAAAATCCAGTCCCTGACTCACCGAAATCTCAGCAGGTAAACGCTCCAAATTTTGGCGACACTGTTCCGACAGCTGTTCAGGTTCGAAAATCAGGGCTACCCGACAATCAAACCTTGCCCCATGCAACATACGAGCCACAGCCAAACCATCGCCTCCATTATTGCCCTTGCCAACGACAAACAACAATACGCTCTCCTGCGCAATATGATTAGCAATCCATTGCGCCAACGTTTCAGAAGCACGTTCCATCAGATCGAGACTGGAGATGGGTTCGTGCTCGATCGTGTACCGATCTGCCTCTTGGATGGCTCTGCCGGTCAGAATTTTCATATTCCGTCAATTAGGCTCCAAAGTTGTCGTACATAATATTTTCGGGTGGCACCCCTAACTCATCGAGCATACGATTGACCGAAGCCGTCATCATCGGAGGACCACACAGATAGTATTCAATATCCTCGGGTGCCTCGTGATTTTTCAGATAATTATCGAATACGACCTGATGGATAAATCCCACATAGCCGCTCCAATTGTCGTCCGGTTTGGGATCAGACAGCGCAATGTGGAACTGGAAATTTGGAAATTCCTTTTCAATCTCTTCAAAATCGCTTTCGTAGAAAATCTCACGCCGAGAACGTGCCCCATACCAGAAGGTTACTGGAGTGGTAATTTTCAAGGTTTTGAACAGATGGAAAATATGCGAACGCATCGGTGCCATACCTGCTCCACCACCAATAAACATCTTTTCGTTGGGCGTATCCTTGACAAAGAAATCTCCGTACGGCCCCGAAATCGTCACCTTATCGCCCGGTTTTCTCGAGAAGATGTAAGAGGAACAGATACCGGGGTTCACCTTCTTAAAGCTACCAGTGGCACGATCCCAGGGTGGCGTCGCAATACGAATATTTAACATAATTATATTCCCCTCAGCAGGATGGTTAGCCATTGAGTAGGCCCGGAAGGTAGGTTCAGGATTGTGCGTAACCAACCCCCACATCTTCATCTGATCCCAATCCTCACGATATTCGGGAGCTACGTCCATATCGCTGAACTTGATCTCATCGTATTTTGGGACGTCAATCTGAATATACTGTCCGGAACGGAACTTTAGCGTCTCCCCTTCGGGCAGTTTGACCACAAACTCCTTGATAAAGGTGGCCACATTGTTGTTGGAGACCACGGTACACTCCCATTTTTTGACTCCAAGCACAGCATCGTCAATATGAATACGGAGATTCTCTTTCACCTTGACTTGGCATCCCAAACGCCACTTTTCGGCCTGTTGACGACGCGTAAAGAAGTTGACCTCAGTAGGCAAAATTTCACCGCCGCCCTCCAAAACTTGACATTTGCACATACCGCAGGAACCGCCTCCTCCACAGGCCGAAGGCAGGAAAATACCGTTATTGCCCAAGGTACTCAACAAGGATCCACCTGGAGAAACGGTCAACTCTTTTTGGCCATCATTGATATCGATCTTTACCTCTCCCGATGGCATCAGTTTGGCTTTAGCATAAAGCAGTAGTGCCACCAAGATCAACGTAACGATCAAAAAAGCTACAATAGCTATGATGATAGATAAACCCATTTTATACGCTTTAATCGTTTATTTCAGCACCAATTCTATCTCTACAATTGGATTCCGAGGAAAGTCATGAAGGCAATACCCATCAGACCTGTCAGAATAAAGGTGATTCCAGCACCTTGCAACGGGGCCGGGACATTGGAATAGGCCATCTTTTCCCGAATAGCCGCCATCAAGACAATGGCCAACCACCAACCTACTCCAGAGCCCAGTGCAAAGGCAGAAGCCTCTCCGAGTGTCGCATATTCACGCTCCTGCATAAAGAGGGATCCACCCAAGATCGCACAGTTTACAGCAATCAACGGCAAGAAGATTCCCAATTGGTTGTATAAGGTCGGAGTAAACTTCTCAACCACCATCTCCACCAGCTGCACAAACGAAGCGATGACAGCAATGAAAACGATAAAACTCAAAAAGCTCAAATCAACCGGATGTGCTCCATCGGTTCCGAACTCCGGGTTGATCCAGGCCAGTGCCCCAGGTGAAAGCACATATTCGTTGAGCAGATAGTTCAACGGCACGGTGGTCACCATGACAAACGTCACAGCAATTCCCAAACCCATCGCTGTTTTGACACTTTTGCTGACCGCAATATACGAACACATGCCGAAGAAGAAGGCAAACACCATGTTCTCGACAAAAACAGCCTTGACGAATATGCTCAGAATGTTCTCCATATCCTATGTTTTAACCGTGTACGGGTTATTTTCCAATCAATTTTTTATTGCGACTGCGTTGTACCCAGATGATCAGTCCCACACCGATCAGAGCCATCGGAGGCAGCAGCAACAGACCGTTGTTTTCGTAAAAACCGCCGTTTTTGATGTACCAACTATCAGGGATGATTTGGTATCCCCACAGCGTTCCAGCACCTAACAATTCACGGAAGAATCCAAGAATCAACAGGATCATTCCATAGCCAAGTCCATTGCCAATTCCATCCAAGAACGAGGGCCATGGTTTGTTTCCCAACGCAAAGGCCTCGATACGTCCCATAATGATACAGTTGGTGATAATCAGACCCACAAACACCGAAAGCTGCTTACTAACATCATAAACAAAGGCCTTCAGCACTTGATCGACCAAAATCACCAAGGCTGCCACTACTACCAGTTGGACAATGATACGAATCCGATCCGGTATACCCTTGCGAATCAATGAAATGATCATACTCGAGAAGCCTGTCACGATCGTCACGGACAGTGCCATCACAAAAGCAGGCTTCAACTTGGCAGTAACAGCCAATGCGGAACAGATACCCAAAATCTGCACCGTAACAGGGTTTGTCGCCCCGAACGGTGAGGTCAGCAATTTGAGGTTCTTTGCCGAGAAAAACGGCTCCTTTCCCTTTTTATCACTCATCTCGATCTGATTTTTCAGTTGATAACGAAGCTGATTTTGCAGCCCCTGAAACCTGTTCACCTGTCACACTACCACTCTGCGCAACGGTATCCGCTGCGGCTGCATCAGCCTTTCCCGTTGAAACCGAGCTTCCTACAGTTTCGCGTTGCCGTTGAATATAGCGATCGTAGTCTCCCAGGCAGCTTTTCAGCATATCCTCGACTCCGCGAGAGGTCAACGTTCCTCCCGAAAGGGCGTCCACCGCATGCTGATCGTTGGGATCTGCTCCGCCCTTCTCCACGGCAATGGCCACTACCCTGCCGGTACTGTCCAGAATATGTTTACCCCGAAACTGGGCTTGGAAGCCAGACGATGCAATCTCTGCACCCAAACCGGGCGTTTCGCTCTTGTGGTCAAACACGGCTCCATTGACCGTATCCCAATCATCAGCCAAGGCGATATATCCCCAGATCGGTCCCCACAGGCCCTTACCCCAAATGGGAATCACATAACTGGTCTTACCCTGATCGTCACGGCTGACAAATACCGGTAACCGACGTTCAGCCTGCGGTTTATCATACTCCGCCTTCAGGTTGATCAACAAGTTGAAGGCATCAGCTCCATCGACACGGTTTCCGGCAGCATCAACCGCATAACTATCAACAATATATTTCTGATACTGTTCGGCGATATAGGTCGCCTTGTCAGACGCAGTATCTGCCCCCTTGCCCTGACCAACGGAACGGAGAATATCCCCCATCTTTTCGATTCGCACGTTTTCGCTCTGGATCTTACCCAACGACAGCGAAACGTATGAGAGGACCGCCGCCACAATAATCACCATAATCGAGGCGTACAGAATAATATATGTATTGCTATTCTTATTCATCTTCACTCCTCCTTACTTAACCGTTTTGAGTCGCCGTGTCCGTCTGCGGATATTGGCCCCGACCACATAATAGTCGATCAACGGAGCCACCGCATTCATCAACAGAATCGAAAGCATCATGCCTTCCGGATAGCCCGGATTGGCCACCCGGATCATCACTGCCAGAACGCCGATCAGGAAGCCATAAATATATTTACCTGTATTGGTTTGACTGCCCGTAACAGGATCCGTAGCCATAAAGACCGCTCCGAATGCAAATCCACCCATCAACAGATGATAGTAGGCCGGCATATCCATATAGGCATTGGCTCCGATCAGATTGAACAACAGTCCCATCAGATATCCTCCAGCAAAGACGCTCAACATGATACGCCACGAAGCGACACCCGTCCATAACAGAATGATGGCGCCAATCAAGATTGCCACTTTCGAGGTTTCACCAATAGAGCCGGGAATTGTTCCCAGGAACCACTCCAACGGCGAGCCATGCGTCCAAACGATCTCCTGGGCATGATTTAGTACAGCAGCTGCGGCATCACCCAGCGGTGTCGCACCGGAAAATCCATCCACAACGCCCTCGCCTTTGCTTAAACCGGCAATCCACACCTTTTCTCCAGAGATGTAAGGTGTATAAGCAAAGAAAATAAAGGCGCGGGCCAACAGCGCCGGGTTAAAAATATTCATTCCGGTACCTCCGAAGACCTCTTTGCCGATAATCACCGAAAAGGCTGTTGCCACGGCTACCATCCACAGCGGGACATCCACCGGCATGACCAAAGGAATCAGCAAACCGGTTACCAAAAAGCCCTCGTTGACTTCATGGCCGCGAATCTGGGCTGAAATAAATTCGATTCCCAATCCGACCACGTAAGAGACAACGATAATCGGCAACACTTTCCAGAAACCAAACCAGAAACAGCTCCAAAACGACATATCGGGCATTCCGAAAGCACGGAAATGTTGCAAACCAACATTGTACATACCAAACAACAGGCAGGGCAACAAAGCTACCACCACTACGATCATCGTCCGTTTCAGATCCATTGCATCGCGAATGTGACTACCATTGCGCGTCGTTGTATTCGGCACGAAAAGGAACGTTTCAAACGCATCAAAGGTCGAATGCAATTTACCGAAACGGCCCCCGGGTTCAAAATCGGGTTTGATTCGATCCAATATTTTTCTCAATCCATTCATCACCGCAGGCTTAGTTCAGTTCCTTAATCATCAGATCGATACCCTGCCGCACAATGGCCTGGATATCATTTTTCGACGGATCGACAAACTCACACAGAGCCAGATCCTCATCAATCACCTCATAGATACCCAAATTTTCCATCTTATCGATGTCTCCGGCCAAAATAGCCTTGAGCAGATAGAGCGGATAGATATCCATCGGTAAATATTTATCGTAGAGCCCCGTCACCACAAAGGCACGTTTCCCGCCATTGAGGTTTGCATCAAGCACATATTTTTTATGGGGCATCAACCACGAAAAGTAGCTGTGCGAAACCGAGAATTTATTCAAGCGAGGCATTCCCCATCCCAACAGTTCGTAATGATCTCCTTCGGGAATCACCGTTACCTGGTTGCTGTAATAGCCCAGAAAATCATCCGTCGCAACAGTCCGGCCAGTCAACACGTTCCCACTGATACGGCGCACATGTGCCGTTGCATTCGTTAAGTCAGCGTCAGGGACAATACCTTCAATTTTAGCCCCAGCAACTACCTGCAGATAGTGAGGACGTTTCACCTCGCTACCGGTTACGGCAATCACCTTCGTAAAATCGGGGCTTCCAGTTCGGAACAGTCGTCCGATCATGGCCACCTGCTGAATATCCACCGTCCACACCCGTTCACCTTTATTGATCGGATCAATATGGTGGATCTGCACGCCGACATTACCTGCCGGATGAGGCCCTGCAAACCAATGTTTTTCGACATTCTCTATCTGGTCAAGCACACCGTGGCTTCCGACTTTCAACCCCAAATGGACTTTACCCGGAGTCAATTTGGCCAACACACGAAATCCCATTTGCAAATCATCCAACCGATCGCTCAAGACATAATTCATATCAGGAGCTAAAGGAGCCGAATCGAATCCAGAAACAAAGATGGCTTTTGGTGTCGTTGCCGCATCAGCAATGATACCAAACGGACGCTGCTTGATCATCGGCCAAAAACCAGCTTTCAGCAACACCTCGGTCACAGCCGCTTTATCGGCAGCCGCCAAATCGGGAATCTCAAAATGTTCCGCTGTCTGCTCTGCATCGGCTGCAACCACCACCTTCATGATCTTACGTTTTGCACCCCGTACAACGGCAGCCAACGTGCCACTGACCGGTGAACAAAAGAGCACCTCAGGATGATACTTGTCAAAAAACAGCGGAGTACCCACTTTGACGGCCTCACCCTCTTTGACCAGCATTTTCGGAATCACCCCTCGGAAATCATCCGGTACCAGAGCATACTCTCCCTGCAAAGGCTGCTGCACCTTCTCCTGCAGAGCCTCTCCCACCAGCGAAATGTCCAGCCCTTTTTTCAGTTTGATGACTTTCGACATGTCCAAATGTTATTTTGCAACTAAATCTATACCTATTATTCTTATGAGGCTTGACTCATATCCACCCCATCAAAAAGGTTACAATCCCAGTTTCGTTTTCACCTCTTGGGGAATGGAGTTTTTATTCACCATGATGGCTGTGGTTTTATACAGCACATAAGGCACTGACACGTACAAATACCCTTTGTATAAACCTTTATCGCCCCAAGAGTTCTTCACCTTATAAAAACGATGTCCCTGCTGATCCTCTGCAATCCCGACAATCAGCATTCCATGATCGTCCGTCGTCTCATAATTATCGAATGCCTCCTGACGCATCTGTTGGGTAATGCTCTTTTCAGGAGTAGGTCCCGTGGGGCCTTGTGACATTTTCTTCACCTCCTCTTCGGTCAGGTTAGCCCAACGAACGCGATCCGATCCGCTGATCTCTTCCACATCGGTAACAGGAACGATTGCAAAACCTTTATTGAAAACAAACCCTTTTTCGCTAACATCAGCAGCCCAATTCACTGCATAGCCGGCCTCCAGAGAGTTGTCAATAACCTGCTGAAGCACCTCCAACGGCACATTGTAAGCCTGAGATGCGGTCCAGTTATCCGGTATCTCCAGTACAAACTTTTCATAGAACGGATGGTGAGTGAACGACGTCAACTGCACATACTCCTGAGGATCAATCTGACAAGCCTCCATCCAACTCTTCGGGGTATAACTTTTGCCATCCACTGTAAAGGTTTCCGGCATCTTGCCGAAATAGGCATCAAGAATACCGTTCAGCCCCTCTTTCCATGCAGTAGACAAAGTCTTATTCGGAGCAGAGATGATCGCATTCATATAGGCCTGAATCACTGCATTCACTTCACCATGAACATGGTTTTTCGTACCATAATTCAACCCCGAGTAGATACTATCCGGCACAATGCCATACTGCGCCATCAGATAGGGAACATCATAGGAGATTCCACCTGCGTCCAAATTGGTCTTGCCATGCATACGGGCATACCGCAACGCTTTATCATAATAGGCATGGCGCACAATCCACATTTCCGAAAGGTCTAGTGTATCACCAGTTTCCCGTAAAGCATCACTCTCAATCAAAGCCATCCCAGAAAAACACCAACAAGTACCCGAACGGGATTGATCTTTCACAGAGGTAACCGGAACTGTCTTCAAATCCGTAAACTGATAGGTCTCAGGTTCTGTTGCTTTTGATTTATCTGCGGCTTTCGGACTTTTGGCCATTACCGACACTGCAGACACTCCTAATACAGCTATCAGAAACAGCGTTTTTTTCATATCAATCTTATTTCTTTGAAACATTAAAACTAAGTAACAAATATAATAAATCAACTTTATATAATCCAGCTGCCAAACCAACATTTACCGCCAATTTGTTACCTTTGTTCTACTCTTTGTCATCTAAATCTGGTTATAGGCGCACCCACATGGCTTCGTTGTCCACTCCATATATCGACATACACACCCACAATCGATTGGGGGTTCCTGGAGCCTTGAATTCTTACCGAATTCCCGGAACAACGCCTTCAGCCAACCAGGTATATGCTATTGGGATTCACCCCTGGGATACTGAAAAGATTCCGCCGGCAGAGGATAGTCACTATCAAAACGCATTGTGTCGTGCCATGACCTCGTCATGCATAGCTATTGGCGAAATCGGATTGGACTATGCTACCGCAAAATCACCCGAGCAAAAACAACGACAACTGTTTTGGTTCGAATGGCAACTGCAAACGGCATTAGAACATGCCCTACCGATTATCATCCATTGTGTTAAAGCCTACAATGAGTTGATCTCGATCCTAAAAAGAGTTCCACACACCATCTCCATTGTTCACGGCTTTATTGGCTCACCAGAGTTGGCCAGCAGACTTTTACAGTCGGGTTGTTACCTCTCATTCGGGCCTCGTACTTGGGACTCACCCAAAACCCGACAAACCTTGCAAACTGTACCGCTCGACCGACTTTTTTTTGAAACCGATGACAGCCAACAAACAATAAAAGATATGTACATTGGAGCATCAGAGATAACTGGACACTCCATCCCATTGCTTCAACAAGCCACATCAACCAATTTCCAACATATTTTTGGATCAGACCTTATTACCATTTAATATACCCAATACTCCAATTATGAACAACAACTGGCTCGAACGAACAGAACTGCTACTCGGCACAGAAAAACTCGCCATGATTCAGCAAGCCCATGTATTAGTGGTAGGGTTAGGTGGTGTAGGCGCCTATGCAGCTGAGATGTTGACTCGAAGTGGTGTAGGCAAATTAACAATCGTGGATGCCGATTGCGTCTCCCTTTCCAACATCAATCGACAACTAATCGCCCTGCACAGCACTATCGGAACTCCCAAAGCAAACATTTTGGCAGAGCGGTTACGCGATATTAATCCCGGCATAGAGTTGGATGTATTGCAGGAATTTATCAAAGATGACATGACCGATGCGCTGCTGGATCGCAGCCATTTCGATTATATTGTCGATGCGATTGACACACTGGCACCCAAGGTCAACCTTATAAAAGGAGCGTTGGATCGTGACATTCCGTTAGTCAGTTCCATGGGTGCCGGAGCTAAAACCGACCCAACCCTATTGGAAATCAAAGACATTTCCAAATCTCACCACTGTCCGTTAGCACACATGCTCCGCAAAAGGTTGCACAAATTGGGAATTCGGAGCGGTTTTCAAGTAGTCTTTTCGCCCGAGCCAGTTCGTGAAGGCTCCATGATTTTATGTGAAGAGACCAACAAAAAATCGAATGTCGGTACAATTTCCTACATGCCAGCCCTATTCGGATGTTATTGTGCTTCCATAGTGATACGCGGATTAATTGGCGAAATGTAAAGGATACACATTCCTGTTCGATCCTGTACGAATGGCGTTTCCTGCGCCAAAACCATTATAACCTTATATAGGGTACAGTTTCTGTCTCCAGGCATGCCCCTTCTCATCGCGCATTCATTGCGCAGGGGAAATTGATTCCAACCCGCAACCTACTGCTAATAACGAACGATTGCTTCCTAACCAATTACAAAATCATTATCAAATAGAATCGCCCCCTCTGTACGTAATATATATCTATTCCCATGTACAGACCACACCACTTGAAGTCACAATTCCACACGCGACAACCCAATAAAAAAAATGCGGTGTGAAACATAATGTTCACACCGCATTTACTTATTAACTGAAACGTTTATTTCATATCTACAAGCACCTTACCAGTCATCTCAGCAGGCTGGTCAAGTCCCATCAGTTTCAAAACAGTAGGAGCTACATCAGCCAACACGCCATTCTGAACGTTCTTGACGCGATCTGAAACCACGACAATAGGTACCGGATTCAAAGAGTGTGCTGTATTCGGAGTACCATCAGCATTCTCTGCATGGTCAGCATTACCGTGATCGGCAATCAAGACCACCTCATAACCATTGGCTTTAGCAGCTTCGACAACCTCGCGAACGCAAGCGTCAACCGCCTTCACTGCTTTCACAATGGCCTCATACACTCCGGTATGTCCAACCATATCACCGTTTGCGAAGTTCAAACAGATGAAGTCGAATTTACCTTTATTCAATTCCGCAACCAAGGCATCTTTGACCTCATAAGCACTCATCTCCGGCTTCAGATCGTATGTTGCAACCTTCGGCGATGGAATCAGAATACGCTCCTCATTGGTGAACTTATCCTCACGACCACCATTCAAGAAGAAAGTTACGTGAGCATATTTTTCAGTCTCAGCAATACGCAACTGTTTGAGACCTTGCGAAGCGACATACTCTCCAATCGTATTGTTCACATTCTCTTTGTCGAAGAGGATATGCAAACCCTGGAATTTCGCATCGTACGGAGTCATACAGCAATAATACAACGGCATCTTGTGCATACCGAAATCAGCCATATCCTCCTGAGTCAATACAATGGTCAACTCTTTGGCACGGTCATTACGGAAATTGAAGAAGATAACCAAATCATCCGGCTGAATCAATCCCTGAGGTTTGCCGTCAGCACCTAGACAAGCGATCGGTTTAATAAACTCATCGGTAACTCCTTCGTCATATGATTTTTGTACGGCAGCTACCGGATCCGAAGCTGCTGCACCGACGCCATTAACCAACAGGTCATATGCCTCCTTAACTCGCTCCCAACGTTTATCGCGGTCCATTGCATAATAACGGCCAACGATTGAAGCGATCTTACCGCCAGAGACTTTCAAGTGGTTCTCAAGAGTCTCCACAAACCCTTTACCACTGCGGGGATCGGTATCACGACCATCCATAAAGCAGTGGACAAAAGTGCGGTCACTTACACCATACTCTTTAGAGATATCACAAAGTTTGAGGACATGGTCCAACGAACTGTGTACGCCACCATCGGACAACAAGCCCATGAAATGAACCTGTTTGCCACTCTCCTTGGCATAAGTAAAAGCTTTGACAATCTCCGGATTTTTCAGAATCGAATTATCACGGCAGGCGATGTTGATCTTTACCAAATCCTGATAAACGACACGACCTGCACCAATATTGAGGTGTCCTACCTCTGAGTTACCCATCTGACCGTTGGGCAGACCGACATTCTCGCCGTCCGTACGCAACTCTGCATGGGGATATTTCTGCTCCAATCCCATGATATACTCGGGATGAGCGCAATACACTACATCATCATGGCCGTGGTCACCTTTACCCCAGCCATCCAAAATCATCAGCAATACTTTGTTTGCCATAACAACAAATGCTTTAACAATGTTTTTCTTATTTCTATCCTATTATCTCGCTCAAACGTTATTACCGGCCAACTGAGCACGAATCAACTCGACAGCTCGCAAAATAGCTGCTTCGATTCCATCCTCCTTTTTACCGCCGGCTGTTGCAAAGAAGGGTTGACCGCCACCGCCACCGTTGATCTCTTTAGCGGCTTCGCGAACCACCTGAGCAGCATTTACACCTTTGGCTACGATATCATCACCCAACATAATGGTCAAGGTCACCTTACCTCCTACTGTTGAACCGGCCACCATAACCAAATTCGGGAATTGCGGTTTGATACCAAACGCTACATTCTTAATAACATCTGCCGTAGCAGGAATCTGGCGAGCAATCAGCATCATACCATCCTCCTCGACACATGTTTTGGCAAGCGTCTCTCTCAAAGTGGCAATACGTTCCTGTTTTGTCTCTTCGATCTGACGGCTCATCTCTGCATTCTCATCCAAAAGACGTTTCACCGCCTGTTCTACCGAAGGATTATTCAGAGCGCTCTGAACCGATTTGAGCAAATCTTCCAAGTGATAGACAAACTCTTCAGCAGGAGCCCCCGTAACCGCCTCAATACGACGAACACCAGCCGAAATAGCGCTTTCACCCAAGATTTTGAAGAATCCGATGTTTCCGGTCGCAGAAACGTGAGTACCACCACACAACTCTACCGAATCGCCATATTTGACGACACGGACACGATCACCATATTTTTCACCGAACAACATCATGGCTCCGAGGGTACGAGCTTCATCAATCGGGCAATCGCGACGCTCCTCAAGCGAATAATTGGCCCGAATATCCCGATTGACCAAACGCTCCACTTCGCGGATCTGCTCATCGGTCACCTTTTGGAAATGCGAAAAGTCAAAACGCAAATACTCCGGTGTTACCAACGACCCCTTTTGCTCAACATGTGTACCCAATACCTTACGCAACGCTTTATGCAACAGGTGGGTTGCCGTATGATTATTGGCACTGCCAGCACGCAACTCCTGATCAACAACCGCATGGAAAGTAGCCGTAACATCCTGAGGCAACTGATCCACTAAATGAACCGTCAGGTTATTCTCTTTTTGAGTGTCCGTGATGCGAATCGTCTCACCATTTGCGGTGATTACACCTTTGTCACCTACCTGTCCACCAGAGTTACCGTAGAACGGAGTCTGATCGAACACCAGTTGATAATAGGTCTTGTTTTTCGTCTTCACCCGACGATAACGTGAAATACGTACATCGGCTTCCAACGTATCATAACCGACAAACTTGCTCTCGGCGATCGGGAAGAGTTCCACCCAATCATCCGTATCAACAGCTGCTGCATTACGTGAACGCTCTTTCTGCTTTTGCAACTCTTTGCCGTATGCTTCCAGATCAACCTTCATGCCGTTCTCATGTGCAATCAGCTCGATCAAATCGATCGGGAATCCATAGGTATCATACAATAAGAACGCATCGCTACCGCTAATCGTATCCTGGTTGTCCGCTTTTGCTTTGGCAATCACACCATCCATCAAGTTGATTCCGGTTGCCAAGGTGCGTAAAAAAGCACTCTCCTCTTCTGCGATCACTTTGGTGATCAACTCTTGCTGGGCTTTCAGCTCGGGGAACTGATTTCCCATCTGCTGCACCAAGCCATCCACCAATTTGCACATGAACGGCTCGTTGAATCCCAAATAGGTATATCCGTAACGCACCGCACGACGCAAAATACGGCGGATAACATAACCCGCTTTCACATTGGAAGGCAGCTGACCGTCCGCAATCGAGAAAGCAATAGCTCTCAGATGGTCTGCAATCACACGCATAGCCACATCAGCTTTGGGATCTACACCATACTGTTTACCTGCCATCGCAGCCAAACGCTGAATAGTAGGCTGGAACACATCCGTATCGTAATTGCTCTGTTTACCCTGCAACACCATGCACAGACGTTCAAAGCCCATACCGGTATCGACATGATGCGAAGGCAGCGGTTCGAGCTGTCCATTGGCTTTGCGGTTGAACTGCATGAAGACCAGGTTCCAAATCTCGATCACCTGCGGATGGCCGGCATTGACCAATTCGCGGCCGGGAAGTTTGGCACGCTCCTCTTCGTTTCGCAAGTCATAATGAATCTCGCTGCAGGGGCCGCAGGGACCGGTATCACCCATCTCCCAGAAGTTATCATGCTTGTTACCCAACAGAATATGATCTTCGGGCAAAAATTGTTTCCAATAATTATAGGCCTCGCTATCGCGATCAATTCCCTCTTCTGGGCTACCCTCAAATACGGTAGCATAGAGGCGATCTTTAGGCAGTCCATATACATCGACCAGCAACTCCCAAGCCCAGGCAATAGCCTCTTTCTTAAAATAATCTCCGAAAGACCAGTTGCCTAACATTTCAAACATGGTATGGTGGTAGGTATCATGTCCTACCTCCTCAAGGTCATTGTGCTTGCCCGAAACGCGCAAACATTTCTGCGAATCGGAAACCCGATTGTGTTTGATCGGCGAGTTCCCCAGAAAAATATCCTTAAACTGGTTCATGCCCGCATTGGTAAACATCAAAGTGGGGTCATTCTTAACCACCATCGGAGCAGAAGGCACAATCAAATGCCCTTTGTTCTTAAAAAATTCGAGAAATGTCGTTCTGATTTGATTCGAGTCCATAACAGATATACTATCCGGCTGTTTTGCAGCGTTAATATTATGCGTTCAAAAAGAGGTTGTAAAATTACATAAAATCGTCTAATTTTGTTGTGCAGAGTGCACAGAAAATGATTTGATGGCCAAAAATCGATATAAATTTAACCCTCAGACCCTCACTTACGAGGTAATGACCATACCGTTCCGGATCAAATTCTATCGGCTGTTGCGCAAGATCCTGATCGGTTTTATTTTGGCTTCAATCGTCAATCTACTTTTTTCTTTCTTTTTTTACACTCCCAAAATGTATCGTATCAGCAGAGACAACAACGAACTGCTGATCAAATATAATATACTCAACGATAAACTCCAGGCGGCTACCACACGTCTTGAAGAGATCAGACATCGGGATAACAACGTGTACCGTCCTCTTTTCGGTAGCGACACAACCAACATCCAAGGTGTTTTCACCCCATATCCTGACAGCAAATATCACCATTTGCAAAACGATCTCTATACACCTCTGATGCTCACCACGTGGAAAGAGTTGGATGCCATGACCCGCTTGCTCTATTTAGAGTCAAAGTCACTTGATGAATTAGAAGACCTGAGCAAAAATAAAGAGTTGATGGCAGAGGCTATTCCGGCCATCTGGCCCATCAATAAACGGAACTTACGAGGCAACATCGGAGCTTTCGGGTCCCGTCGTCATCCGATCACAGGAAGAATTACTGGTCACCAGGGGATCGATCTTGGCGGCCACATCGGCGACCCCGTTTATGCTACAGGTAACGGCCGTGTGGCTTATGATAATGAAGGTTCACGAGGTTACGGAAAACAGATCTTGATCAACCACGGTTTCGGATACAAAACTCGATACGCCCATTTGAATAAAATTTTGGTCACTCCCGGACAGTATGTCCGCCGAGGTGAACTCATTGGAGAATTGGGCAACACGGGACGCTCGACAGGGCCACACCTGCATTACGAAGTAATTTATCGGGGGATGCACGTTGACCCGCTCAACTACTTCAGTCGTGACATGAGCGAAGAGGAGTTCATCAAGATTGTCGAATCAGCACAGGCCACCACTTTTGAAACGGAATAAATCACATGGAACAGTCGAAACAACACATCCGCTTCAAAGAGCTCGTACCACACTGGCACGAACAGAAACTCACTTTCCGAAAAAAATTCTGGAGAGCTGTGATCCATGTTTTTGCATGGATCGGTATGGCTATACTCTATTATATTGCATTCTCATTCTTTTTTGACACGCCTGTCGAGTACAACATGAAATCATCGACACGATTGTTGAAAAACGAATATAAAGAGTTGAACGCACGCTACGACACCATACAGAAAATACTGGATAATGTAGTTGAACGTGATCGTCATGTTTTCCGTACACTGTTCGAGGCTGATCCCTACAATTTCGATAGTGATTATGAAGAGAAAGAGCTGGCCGAGCACGACGCCCTGCTATCAAAAACCAACCGCGAGCTGGGGGATCTTTTCTTCTCGAAACTTAATGCTCTTGAAAAAAGCACAGGAGAACAACTGTATCTCATCGCAGAGATGGAGCAACATGTCGATTCACTGCAGGGAAAGTTAAATAACATTCCGGCCATCCAACCTGTTATCAACAAGGATTTAACCCTCCTAACCGCTTCGTATGGCATGCGTATTCACCCTTTTTATAAAACGTTAACCGCACACCAAGGTGTCGATTATACGGTTGGCGAAGGATCACGCGTATTCGCCACAGCCGATGGCCAGGTTAGTCGTGTCATTACCCAACGGGCTTCTTCGGGAAATACCGTTATTATTAACCACGGTAACGGTTACCAAACCTCATACAGTCACTTGGGTAAAATTTATGTCAAAGCAGGCCAAAAAGTACGCCGTGGAGATATCATTGCCCAATCTGGAAATACAGGGCTTTCTTTAGCTCCACACCTGCACTATGAGATTATCCACAACGGAATGCGAGTCGATCCTGTTCACTACTTCTTTATGGAACTGGATTACAAAGATTATCGGAAAATAATCCGCATCGCGATGAGTGGCATGCAATCTTTCGACTAATTTTCACAAAAAGATTACACATTCTCCTTTATACCCCTATTTTCCATAGGGCTTTTTGTCTTTTCAAAGCTATTTTCCTACATTTGCCCCTATATAAACTTTAATCCAAAACGAAATTATGGCAATTTTACGCTTCAACGCATTGGATGAAATATCCCGTCGGGAGTTAATCGAGACCAAATTGTCGGATAAACAAATATCGAGTTATTTCGGAGCCGATGTATTCGATCGTGAGACGATGCGGCAATACATTGCAAAAGATGCTTACGAAAGTCTGTGCAACGCGATTGACGAAGGCCGTCGTATTGATCGCAAATTTGCCAACCAGATCGCTCAAGGCATGATGAATTGGGCTTTGGAACGTGGAGCTACCCACTATTCGCACTGGTTCCAACCCCTAAACGATTCAACAGCCGAAAAACACGATGCATTTTTTGAACCTATGCAAGGCGGTGGTTCATTCGAAACATTCAAAGGAGAACTGCTCGTCCAACAGGAACCCGATGCTTCCAGCTTCCCCAACGGTGGATTGCGCAATACGTTCGAAGCTCGCGGTTATTCGGCTTGGGACCCTTCATCTCCTGCATTTATCTTAGACAAAACACTCTGTATTCCGAGTATTTTTATTGCATATACCGGTGAAGCTCTTGACTTCAAGACACCTTTGCTCAAATCCCTGCAAGCCGTAGGGAAAGCCGCAGAAGATGTCTGCCAATATTTCGATAAGGATGTCAAGAAGGTCAATGTCACGTTGGGATGGGAGCAGGAGTATTTTCTCGTGGATGAGGCTTTGTTCCTTGCCCGCCCTGACCTGATGCAGACCGGCCGTACCCTGATGGGACACATTGCAGCCAAAGACCAACAGCTCGATGACCACTATTTTGGTGCGATCCCTGGTCGTGTCCTCGAATTCATGAAAGAGTTTGAAGAGCAGGCATATCGTTTGGGAATTCCCATCAAGACTCGCCACAACGAAGTAGCCCCCAACCAATTCGAATGTGCACCGATGTTTGAAGAGGCCAACATCGCTGTCGATCACAACACATTGCTGATGACCGTGATGCGCAAGATTGCTCTCAAACATAAATTGCGCGTTCTTTTCCACGAAAAACCGTTTGCAGGGGTCAACGGTTCAGGAAAACACTGCAACTGGTCCATGATGACCGATACGGGAGTCAATTTGTTGGCTCCGGGCAAAACTCCGAAAAACAACATCCAGTTCCTCACCTTCTTTGTTTGCGCCATCAAGGCTGCTAACGACTATGGTTCACTATTTATGGCTTCGATTGCCACTCAGTCGAACTCGCACCGTTTGGGAGCACACGAAGCACCTCCAGCTGTCATGTCGGTATTTACTGGCTCTACCCTGTCGGCCATGCTCGATTCTTTGGAGGAACGCGTGAGCGATAAGAAGATGACTCCAGATGAAAAAACCGATATCAAACTCGACATCGGTAAGATTCCTGACATCTTGTTGGATAATACCGATCGAAACCGCACCTCGCCATTTGCCTTTACCGGCAACCGCTTTGAATTCCGCGCAACGGGTTCATCATATACCTGTGCAGCACCTCTGACTGTGATCAATACAGCGATGGCTGAAGAGTTGATCCAGTTCAAAAAAGAGGTGGACAAACTGATCGACAAAGGCATCAAGAAGGATGAAGCGATCCTGCAGGTAATCCGCAAATACATCATTGCTTCGAAAAAAATCCGTTTCGAAGGGAATGGATACAGCCAAGAATGGTTGGATGAAGCCGCTCGGCGCGGTTTGGAGGGAATCAGCAGCATTCCTGAAGCCTTTAAGCTGTTTAACCGTCCAGAATACAAAAACCTCTTGCTCAAACATGGGGTTTACAGCGAATCGGAGATTCACGCTCGTTATGAGATTAATTTGGAGATTTTGGTCAAGAAGATCCAGATTGAATCACGAGTACTGGCCGATATGGCAGCCAACCATATCGTACCGACTGCAATCAAATACCAGAATGTGCTGATTCAAAATGTACGCGGCTTGAAAGACATTATGCCGGAAGAATACCAGGAATTAGCTTCTGAGGAGATTCTTGCAATCACCAAGATTGCCAAGTATGTCAAGTCCATCCGTGAGAACAATCGCCAAATGATCAATGCGCGTAAGAAGTACAACCACACAGAGGACATTGAGGAACGTGCAAATGGTTATTGGAATGAGGTTCGTCCGATTATGTTGGTAATCCGTCAAGCAATCGACAAGTTGGAACTGATTGTTGACGACGAGTTGTGGCCACTGCCCAAATATCGCGAAATGATGACAATCAACTAATAAAGCACCTGTTGCTAAAACAATAAACGGAGCCTATATGTAGGCTCCGTTTATTGTTTACTGACATCGCTATAACTACATTATATCTTTACCTGACAATCACAATAAAATAGCTCTAATTACTTATTCCTTAAAATTGTATAACAAAGAATCGTACACAACTCACCTACGACATAGCTCCTTAAAATCACAATATGTACATGGTTCAGGACTGGTACACTGTTTAAAAGGAATCGAAAAATCGAATAATTCAGCCAACGTTTTTTGTAAGTTTTCCTGCAAAGTATCTGCATACGGCAAAAACGACTGCACAGGAAGCCCTTGATGAACCAAAAGAGGAGAATATTCCGCACTATTCATCTGACGCACTACATACAACGTCGGCTGCACATCCATACCTGTAGTGTGATGCACCATCATCGAATAGAGCATCGTCTGCAATACGGGCGCATTGCGAGTTTTCGTATCCGCTGCAAACAACGCATCCACATCACTAAAGACCTGCTTGGGAGACCCTGTCTTATAATCTACAACTCGGACTTGACCATTTGACAATCGATCCAAACGGTCTGCGACTCCTTTAAATAGCACCGAGTGAGGCTCTTCATTGAGCATTAAGGTCACCGGTGCTGAAACAGGCTTTTCCAACTCTTCGATCACGAAGCCGGGATGTTCAACATCGTAAGCCAAAATGCAACGATTAATATAATAGGCCACAATTCCATGTACCAACATTACATTACCGTCATACTCTTCGGCCTTGTGAGATAAATCATGCAAATATTCTCTGTTGACAGCATGAGTCACCGCATCGATTACCTGCTGCGATCCGATCAGCTTTCGAATAGATGGAATTGGATCAGGATTTCCAATCAATGGTTTGTATAATAGCTCGATGGCTTTATGCAAAATAGTACCGAACATTGGCAAATCAATCTCTTCAACAACTTCCTTTTCAGGAGAGAGACGTTCCAATCTCTGCAGGCAAAATTTGAGTGGACAATCCAAATATGAATAGAAGGATGTCGGAGAAAAAGCCTTTCCTCCATCATCTAAAAAGGCTCGTAATCGTTCTGCAATAGTTCCTGTTTTCGGGATTTCGATCGGTTGATTCTGTACAAGGGTTACACTCAAAGAGAGTGTTTTGCGTACGACCTCATGACTCGATTCATAATCCAGCTGATAGATATATCGACTCGGCTCACCTGTATGACGCTCATCACTCAATGAACAGTATGCAATGTGCACAATTGATGCTCGTTGCAACAATCGATAAAAATAGTAGGCATACACCCCTTCATGATGCATTGGTGTTGGCAATCCGTACGCCAAACGAAGATTGTGTGGTATAAACGAAGATGTAGTCGCCAAATTTCCCGGGAATGTATCATCATTGGCTGAAAGGATCAACACATGATCAAAATCGAGGTTACGTGTCTCGAGAATTCCCATAATTTGAACGCCATTGAGCGGTTCACCACTATAAGGGATACGAATGCCTTGTAAAATTTTTCGTAACAAAGAGGCAAAAATAGGAATGGTAATCTCTACGCCACTATCTTGCAAAGAGTTCGTAATCTGACACAAAGTATCGATAATCGTTGAAAACATCTCCCGTCTCAACGCTCCCTCTGCCACATCACTACGACTACCTATTTCGGCTAAAATCCGTTGCAGATATTCCGACAGACTTTGCCAATTATCCACAGCCGTAAAAATCAAACTTGCTGCACCAGGAATCGACAACTGTTCAACATCCACATATACACGTTGACGTTTCTGAATGTCCGCCACAATCTCTCCGGCACGAACCGAATCCTGCTCCAGAACGTATGGATGAGTAAGAATTCCCTCTACATCACTATGGTAGAACTGCAACATTCCATCCCGTTTACGGATCCGTTTACGGCGTTGCAACTCCAATAACCTTTCAACAAACGAATAGGCCGTTGTCTGTCGCATCGGATACCCCATCGTTACGTTAAATTTGAGTCCATCAAAATCAGGTAACGAATACAAAACCGGAAGCAGCAAACTTTCATCTGTCAATACGATGGCGGTTCGTTTGTCAAGTTTGATCCCTCTCCTTGTTAGATCCGATAAAAATTCATGCACATATTTGCATTGCAGGCTGTCTGACGGAGAAGATACTGCAACGATCTCTTTGGATTGAACAAAATGGGAATGTGTTCCCATATCGTAAACAGCAGGATATTCCCGTATGTCTGAGCGAAGGAAAAGCCCCGCTTCATGGTCGGGATTATTCACATAATATTCGTCCCAGTCCCACCAAAACTCTGCTCGGCCACTATTTTTCAGCCAGGAGAACAATCTCTTTTCACAAGCCGATAACGCATTGAATCCGACAATCACATAGCGACTGTCTGGCGCAGGAAATTGCTCAGGCAAATTATTAGCCATGATTCGTTCTGCAGCCAATCGATGCACCATCCCCTCATAAGCAAGCCCTTGATTAAAAAGATTTTGTCTATACTCCTGATAGATCGTTCGGAGCGTTCGCCAAATAGATATGAACTGCTCCTTCTCCTTCGAAAAGTCCCCTTCTTTTCCAAAGCTCTGCCAAAAACGGGTAATAATGGCAATCTGCTCAGGCGTCAAATAGGAGCGATAATCTTCCAATTCCCGCAAATCACTGATATTAGCAAAAAGCATATCAGCGTTGATCAGATATTTATCAATCTGATCGAAATCAGACAGGAGCATATCGCCCCAAAAATAGAATTGGTCAAAGGTTTCGTGATGATACCGACTGTACACTTTGTACAATTCGGTGACCAACTTGATACGATCACCGCAATGGATACCCGCGATCTGTTGCATCAGATCGTTAATCTCCACAAAACGAGGTTGCCATACCGGTCTCTGAGTAATTTTAGAGAGAGAATCGGTAAAAAAAAGCTGGGCACGGCGGCTAGGAAATAACAAAGTCAACGAGGAGATATCATCCCCGTAACGCTCATACAAAGAGGCAACCACCTCATCGATAAAGCTACGCATAATGCTCTCTCGGAAGTTCCTCTCGGATGCAACACATCCGTTACAAATAGCTAACGATTCGTCTTTGTATGAAGTTGCACCTCGTGTAAAGGAGTTGATTATATTATATTACATTATAAAAAGGAGAGAAAACCGCAAACCTATTTACCGATATTGTTTACGGTTCCCATCATCTTGGTCGCACTACGATAAATTTCGGGCTCGCCTTGATAATACACTGCACCACCTGTATTGGCTACCACTTGAATACGTTCGACAACCTGCACGTAGGCCTCTGCACTGGATACAGCCTCCACCCGCACATCCTGACAAACCATTTGGCGCGCGTTCACTTTGGATTTTGCTGACGCTAGCAGGGTACTATATTTTGCCGATCCTGTCAAATTGGCTACAGAATTTCCTCCGATTTTCAAACAGATATCCTTCACATTCAGGTCTGCACTAAAGATCGCACCTGCATCCATATTCACGTCGATCATTCCCTGAGTCAATGTTCCCTGAATGGAAACACTCGCTTCAGAAATCTTAATCTGGGACAACGACGTATAGTAGATTTTGACCTCACCATTGGCATCTTTATCTCCACCGGGACGTAACTGGATTTTGAGCGCACCATCCTTTACACCCCACACAAGACGATTGCTGTTTGTACCATGCAGCTTAACCGTTAAATAAGCTGAATCAGCACGAATCAACTCCACATGCAAATTTCCCGACAGATCCACGGTAGTAAACGGATCCAAACGTTTGCTGACAATAGACTGCTGTGCTGATGCAACCCACGAAATGGTCATAGCCAAAAACAGCAATGCGATTTTTTTCATAACCTGAATTTTAAATTTTGCTTTACACAAATATAAACTTTTGCGTGGGAATTCACAATCTTTCCCGTAACTTTAGAGTGCAATCCGAACTTCGGACTAATCATTCAGCACTATATTCAAATGGGCAGCATCCATATCGTCAAAGCTTCTGCAGGATCAGGTAAAACCTTCCAACTTACATACGAATATATCGCTCGAGTTATCGAAACACCGGGACTTTATCGCAACATTCTGGCCGTGACCTTTACCAATAAGGCGACAGAGGAGATGAAGCAACGTATTGTCAGCAAACTGAATGAACTAGCTCAAGGTTGCCCAAACGAGTATGTACCCATGCTCGAGAAACGGTTGCATTACACTCCGGAGCTGATTCGTCAGCGTGCTGCAGAAGCTCGGACCAAAATTCTGCACGACTACAGTCACTTTAATATACTCACCATCGATAAATTCTTTCAACGCATTATCCGGGCATTTCTCAAAGAGTTGGATATCGATGCGAATTTCGCTCTCGAACTTCAGACCGATTCTCTGTTAGACAATGCGATAGATCGCCTGATCGAGAAAATTGCCGACGATAAGGCATTACGTCGATGGATTACGGCTTTTGCTGAAGAGAATATTGAAAATAATAATTCATGGGATCTTCGTACCAAGATCCGTAATTTGGGAGTTAAGCTCTTCACTGAACAATACAAAAGTTTACCGGAAGCCTGTCCCAAAGAGACTATTTTAGAGACCATACGTGAGGCTCAGAAGAAGGACCGAGCCCTACTTCAACGCTGGAAACAGCTTGGAGACGAAGCGTTAAAAATTATTGCAGACCACGGTTTGAGCTGTGATGATTTCAGTTATCGTAGCGGCGGATTTTCAGGTTACCTGATCAAGGCAAGTCAAGGCAAATTCGATTCATATGGTCCTCGCGTTACCGATGCCTTGGCATCTGATGAAAAATGGTACAAAAAAACGTCTCCGCGCAAAGCGGATATTCAAGCCATCATTCCACTGGTTCGTCCATTACTCGAATCTCTCTGTAAGCTGTACGACGAGAATTACCGGTTTCATAACACACTGGTACAGATACAACAAAACTATCGCAGTCTGGCTCTGTTGACTGATCTCTCCGCAGAAATCGACAAAATTTGCCAGGAGCAAGGTATTATGCCTATCTCTGAAACAAACGGTTTGCTGAATCGCCTTATCAGTGGCAATGACACCCCTTTCATTTACGAAAAGGCCGGGAATACCTACTCTCATTTCATGATTGACGAGTTTCAAGATACGTCACAACAACAATGGAAAAACTTTCTACCACTGCTTGATAATGCGTTAGCGCAAGATGATCGCTCGCCTGTTTTATTGGTTGGGGATGTCAAACAATCGATTTATCGCTGGCGAGGTGGAGATTGGCGTATTTTAGGGCATGATGTCAATCAACATTTTCGTGAAATACTCGATCAAACGCTTGAAGTCAATTATCGCAGTACAGGAATTATCGTCCATTTCAACAATGAGATCATCGATGCCTGTGTCCAACGGGACAACGAAAATCTGAATACCCTGATCGCAGCCGGCTATGACAATGGCTCTCTGACAAACTCTACCCGGACCGAATTACAAGATATGCTGATCAATGCGTATCACGAGCATAAACAACAAGGGCACAAAGCATTAAACGAGGGTTATGTACGTATCACCAGCTTCAATAAGGATTTCAACGAAGAGGAAACGGACAAAGCACCGGTGATTGCCACCATCGAAGAGCTTCAGCAACGTGGTTATGCTCCGGGCGATATTGCCATCTTGGTACGATCCAACTACGATGGAACAGAAATAGCCAAACAGTTACTCACCTACAAGACTGCACATCCAGAGTCTCCCTACTGTTACGATTTGGTAACGCAAGAGGCACTTACAATCGGGAACGCCCCTATCGCAACATTTATCATTGTCGCATTTAAATTGGCTTCGGTTCCAGACGATTCGATTCGACTGGCCTTGTATAACCAATATTTGAATCGAGACTTTGACACGCCTCTACCGGATGAAGAGAGAACCTTTTTGCAGAATTTACGACTCAAAGGGATTGAAGAGGCATTCGAAGAGGTGGTACTCCATTATCAATTACAAGAGCACGCCGAAGATATTGCCTATATACAGGCCATTCAAGAAATGGTACATACCTTCAGCACCTCGAAGATTGCAGATTTACCGCTATTTGTCAAATGGTGGGATGAAACCGGACATTCAAAATCGATCAACCTGCCTCAAAATCAACAGGCCATCACCATTATCACGATCCACAAAGCAAAAGGTCTGCAATATAAAGCAGTTATTGTCCCGAAATGTGCCTGGAACTTGACACCCAAAAGCACATTACTGTGGGCATCGACTCAAGCGTCCAGTTTCGACGCATTGGGTGCTGTTCCAATCTCATACCGCAAGGATCTGATTAACACCTATTTTTCTGAAGATTATTATCGTGAAACTGTTCTGACCCACATTGACAACATCAACATCTTTTATGTAGCCATCACACGTGCCGAAGAGGAGTTGCATCTGATGTTTAAACACGACGACAGATCGACAAAAGATTCCATTAATGATCTGTTAGACTCCATTCTATCTAACAGTCGAACGGACGACCAGTCCACCATCAAATTGGGCGAAATTGAAGGCGTAGTCAAAGAGCTCGAAGACCGTGAAATTTACGAATTTGGGACACCCTTCCACAAACAACCTGAAGCTCTTGTACCTGTACAATCGTCAAGCTATCCGGTTCACAGACCAGATACTAAACTGCGATTTAAACTTGCAACACAACGCTATTTTGATGAAGGCAAGGAGATTCCGTTAGCTCCCCGCAATTATGGCATTCTGATGCACAAAGTATTTGAAAACATCAAACATGAGGGGGAAATCGATGCACAACTTGCGCTGTTGAGAGCCAATGGAACGCTGACCGATGAAGAGGCACAACACTTGCACGACACCATTACAGATGCATTCACCAATCCATTAATTCGTTCCTGGTTCGATCCCAAATGGGATACTGTACGAACTGAAGCAGAAATAGTCGTTCCAAATGACAAATCCACGCTTAAACGTCCGGATCGCGTTGTCACGAAAGGAGCCGAAGCTGTGGTTATTGATTATAAATTCGGATCAAACAAGGAGAAATTGCACTACATGCAGATAAAATCATATATGAAACTCTTGCGTCGAATGGGATACAAGAGTGTTCGGGGGTATCTGTGGTATGTCGAACTCAATGAGGTAGAAACTGTCGAAGCTGACCAAACATTCACTACTACCAAGTCTTAACAAGATAACTCTACCCTATATATAGAACAAATCCCAATTAAAATTCAAACCAGTCATTAGTGAGTAGGCACTCACATCACTGGTCTAATTTAACATCAATCACTTAACAATCAGCCATTTTACATCTAAAGACAGGAAACATATTTTAGTAAAGGCACTTCATAATAAGTGCTTTTCATACTAATCAAGACAAAAAAGAGGGCTACCAGATTGGCAGCCCTCAATCGTATCAATGACTTAACTAATTAGTCGTTCAGTGAGAAACGTTTGTAAGCGACAACAGTTGCATCTTTGTCTGCGCCTTTGATATAAGCACCGACGGTGATCTTGTTGTTCTTAACCAAAGCCTGATTCAACAAGGTATTCTCATTGAGGAATTTGTTGACTTTTCCTTCGGCGATCTTATCCAACATAGCCTCAGGTTTACCCTCCTGGCGAGCCTGCTCACGACCGATCATACGCTCGTGCTCAATCACTTTAGGATCGCAATCGGTTTTGTCAATCGAAACAGGAGCCATAGCTGCAGCCTGCATAGCTACATCTTTAGCAACCTCTTTGTCGATATCTTTGTTGAAACCAATCAGGGTACCCAGTTTGCTATTCATGTGAATGTAGGTCACACACATCGGAGCCTCGATCTTACCATAGTAAGCCAATTCAACCTTTTCACCGGTCTGACCTGACTTCTCAGTTACGATCTCAGCAACGGTTTTACCATCTTTCACAACAGCCAACAAAGCCTCCAGGTTCTCAGCATCAGCCTCTACAGCGATGTCAAGAATTGCTTTGGCAGCAGCTACGAAATCAGCATTCTGAGCTACGAAGTCAGTCTCGCATGCCAAGCAGAGCATATAACCTTTCTGACCAACGATCTTCGAAGTTACAACACCCTGAGTTGCGTGACGATCAGCACGTTTTGCAGCAACCAGTTTACCTTTTTCGCGGATAATATCCTTTGCACGTTCGAAATCGCCTTCGGCCTCTACCAGCGCTTTTTTGCAATCCATCATGCCGGCTCCGGTCATCGCACGGAGTTTGGCAACATCAGCAGCTTTAATATCCATTGTCTTTTTCTTTTTTAAGCAATTTCGAATTATTCTGCAGCCTCAGCTTTGGGAGCTTCAGCCTCTGCAGCAGGCGCTGGTTCAGCAGCCGGCTCAGCTTTTGCTGACTCAGCCTTTACAGCCTTTTTCAAACGAGGTTTTGGCTCTTTCTCTGCTTTGGCAGCAGCTTCAGCAGCCTCTTTCTCTTTCTCGAGCTTGCGTTCTGCAAGACCCTCTGCAATCGCACCGGTTACAGCCTCGAGGATAACAGCCACAGATTTGGTAGCATCGTCATTTGCCGGAATTACATAATCGATATCCGTAGGATCACAGCAAGTATCAACCATTGCAAATACGGGGATGCTCAGGCGTTTTGCCTCTTTTACGGCGTTTGCCTCTTTCTGCACGTCCACAACAAACAGGGCGGCAGGCAGACGGGTCAGGTCAGCAATAGAACCGAGGTTCTTCTCGAGTTTAGCACGCTGACGGCTGATTTGAAGTTTCTCTCTTTTGGAAAAGTTGTCATAAGTTCCATCGGCCGTCATCTTGTCGATCATGGCCATCTTCTTGACAGCTTTACGTATTGTGGGGAAATTGGTAAGCATACCGCCCGGCCAACGTTCCGTAACATACGGCATGTTGACTGCGGATACCATCTCCGCAACTACATCCTTAGCCTGTTTTTTGGTTGCAACAAACAGGATACGGCGACCGCTTTTAGCGATCTGTTTGAGTGCGGATGCGGCCTCATCGATCTTCATCACCGTTTTGTGAAGGTCGATGATGTGGATTCCGTTTTTCTCCATGAAAATATATGGAGCCATTTTAGGATTCCACTTTCTTTTCAGGTGACCGAAGTGAGCTCCGGCCTCCAACAATTGATTAAAATCAGTTCTTGGCATTTTGATTAACTGTTTAAATCTGTTTTAATTCTCTTTACATCAATCGCAGCGGTAGTGTCCTTGACAATCCCCGCGATTTTCCGCAGAGGGGCAATAACCGAGTAGTGCAACCAGAATCGCAGTCTCTGAAATTTGTACCCACTCTGTGCTCCACAGGCGCAGATATTAACGCTTGCTGAACTGGAACTTGCGACGTGCACCGGGCTGACCGGGTTTCTTACGCTCAACCTCACGCGGGTCACGCGTCATGAAGCCGTTCTTTTTGAGCACCGGACGCATCTCTGCATCGATTGCGCAAAGAGCACGAGCGATACCCAAACGGGCAGCTTCAGCCTGGCCTTTGATTCCGCCGCCATCGAGAGTGATGGTGATGTCATAGTTTTCAGTAGTCGAGGTGACCAGCAGAGGCTGTTTTACGACATACTGGAAAATCTCCAGCGGAAAATAGGTATCCAGAGGCTTCTGGTTGATCGTAATGTTACCCTTACCGGGTTTCACGTAAACGCGAGCTACAGCAGCTTTTCTGCGTCCGACGGCATTTACAACTTCCATACTCATTACTTAATCTCGTTTAACTTGATAGTTTTGGGTGACTGAGCTGCATGCGGATGTTCGCTGCCGGCATACACCTTCAGGTTGCGAAGCAAGGCAGCGCCCAGACGGGTGCGAGGCAACATGCTTTTCACAGCCTTTTCTACGATAAATTCGGGTTTCTTGCGCAGATAATCGGCCGGAGTTGCATAGCGCTGTCCACCTGGATAACCGGTGTGACGCGTATACACTTTGTCCGTCATCTTTTTACCCGAGAACTTCACCTTGTCAGCGTTGATGATGATGACGTTGTCACCGCAGTCAACGTGAGGAGTGAAGTTGGGCTTGTTCTTACCACGCAGGATTTTGGCCACCTGCGAAGCGAGTCGGCCCACCACCGCGTCCGTAGCATCGATCAAAACCCACTCTTTGGTGACCGTTGCGGCGTTGGCGGAGATTGTTTTGTAGCTTAATGACTCCACTGTTTTACGTTTAAAAGTTAATACTTGTGTGAATTATGTGATCCATACCCGCATTTTGCGGGCTTGCAAAGATAGTGATTTTCCTTGAAATAAAAAAAATATCGTATTTATCGATAATTTCTTTCCAAATCAGGTTACTCTTCGTAGCCGAAACGACGCAATTGACGGTCGCTGTTACGCCAATCTTCGTTCACCTTGACAAAAAGTTGTAAAAAGACCTTTTTCCCTAAGAACTGTTCCAGATCGGCACGCGCCTCTGAGCCCACCTTTTTGAGTTTGGAGCCTCTATGGCCGATAATAATCCCCTTCTGACTCTCTCGAGAAACATAGATAACCGCTGAAATACGATCAATTGCAGGTTCCTCTTTATACTCCTCGATTGCAATCTCAACGCAATAAGGTATCTCCTTATCGTAATTAAGCAGTATCTTTTCACGAATAATCTCAGACGCAAAAAAACGGAGTGTTTTATCGGTCAAGGCATCTTTGGGATAATAGGGTTCACCCTCAGGCAGCATATCGAGAATCCGATCAAACAACCCTCCAATATTGAATGCATGAGCAGCCGACACCGGCACGATCAAGGCATCTGGTAAAATCTTTTCCCACTCATCTACCAATTTCTCCAACTCCTCTGGCGTTGTCAAATCAATTTTATTGATCACCAAGATCGTTTTGATACCACTGAGGCGGATTTTATCGACATATTCACTGCGATGGTCTGTCCCTTCGGTTGCATCGGTTACATACAAAATCACATCGGCGTCTTTCAATGCCCCCTGCACCACCTTCATCATCGATTCGTGCAGTTTATAATTCGGCTTGAGGATTCCGGGAGTATCGGAATAGACAATCTGAAAATCCTCTCCGTTCACAATTCCCAAAATACGATGGCGCGTGGTCTGGGCTTTCGAGGTGATAATCGAAAGACGCTCCCCCACCAAAGCGTTCATCAGTGTCGATTTTCCCACATTGGGATTACCGATAATATTCACAAAACCTGATTTGTGCATAATCTGTATGTATTTTGTTTTCTAATTTTTAGTCTTCAATCAATCCGGCAGCATGCAACCAATCATCTACAATGATGACATACACGAGTCGTCTGCACCAATTAAATCACTTGTGTTGCACAACATCGCTTTCTCGCGTATCCGTTTTAACAACTCACCATCCAACTGTAATCCAGTCCAACGGTAAATAATATAAGGTATTCGCCTAATTCCACCACAGCGATCGTCTCATTTTGTACCACCAGCTCTCCAAAAACTGGTATCAACCTCCGATTCGACCCGCTCTTCCACCTGATCCGGCAAACGCCAAAAAAGATCGTATCCGATAATCTTTTCCAAATCGTTTACACTCATGGCATAATCACCGAACTTACCGGAAATCTTCTCCTGATTGGGAAGTAAAAAGGCAATGGCATGGTAACGTCCATTCTGCCACACCAACAACGCTTTAAAATATCTGCGTGGCACACCTACACCTCCTTTGATCCTCGGCAAACCGGATACCAACACCGGGCCTGTAACCACATAAAGCGAATCATACTGTTTTGCCCATTTGCGGACCTGTTCTTCCAACAGTCGCCAGATTTGACGGTTAAGTGCCGGCCTCTGGGGTGAAACATTCGACAAATAGAAAGTTGCCCGATTCTCTTCCGGTGTATCGTCACGATCGGCAGAGGGGAGCAGGTGTCCCCGATCATAACCGCTGCGAGTATAATCTCGATCACGAGCTGTCGGCCATCCACGTTGTACTACAGTCGGATCGCTGCAAAACGCATTCTGGCGCTCTGTTCCTTTGCGATTCACCTCTGCACGCGTCAACAGATAGGCAACCCATGCAGCCTGCCGATACATCGTATCATAGCAAAGCGTGTAACGAGCGGCCGCGTTCCGCAACACAAACGTGCTATCTTTATAATAAGGTAAAGCCAATCGATCTCCTCGTTTCAGCGTCTGTTGATCACATTCTGTATGATTGCCCCGATTATCCGATACAACTCCAGCCTTTGTACGGGCATTTGGCGACAACTGACCATCTTGCTGCGGACCTTTTTCACCATCTCGGTTCGAATGGCGGCTCTCACGCTGTTGGTTTTGGGAGTTGTGGCAACCATTATCCTTTTGATTTCCACTTTGCTGAGACGATCTAACATCGTCCGACTGAGTAGCCATCTGCGTGGTAGTTACTCCACCACGCGACCCAACCGTCCTTGTTCGGTATGAGACCCACAACAAAAGAGCCACGACACAGAACAACAATACAATTATTTTCCATTGCGTCTTTTTCGAAACACGACGCGTAGCTCGTTTAGGCATAATCTTTAACCGCTTGGAATTTTCTCCCAGTTGGACAAAGGTAAATATTTTCCTACCTTTGTCCCATATTTTACATGAAATTCAAGCAGAAACCCAACACGTATGGCCTCTTCGAACTTCGTTGATTATGTCAAAATTTTCGGACGCTCCGGCAACGGAGGATCCGGCTCCAGCCATTTCCGCCGCGAAAAATTCATCGAATTCGGTGGTCCAGACGGTGGTGACGGAGGCAAAGGAGGCAGCATTATTCTGCGAGGCAATAGCCAATATTGGACACTCATCCACCTCAAATACCAACGCCACATTTTCGCCGAAAACGGTGAACCGGGACGAGGCGCTCGCAGTACGGGAAAAAATGGCAAAGATGTCATTATTGACGTACCGCTGGGAACTGTTGCACGTGATGCAGAAACCGGCGAGGTAGTGGGTGAAGTCACCCAGGACGGTGAAGAGCTCGTTCTGTTACCGGGAGGTCGTGGCGGTTTGGGTAACTGGCATTTCCGCACGGCAACCAATCAGGCTCCTCGCTACTCTCAACCCGGAGAAGAGTGCCGTGAAGGTTGGTTCATCCTTGAACTGAAAATTTTAGCAGATGTCGGCTTGGTTGGGTTCCCCAATGCCGGCAAATCCACACTATTGGCAGCTGTTTCAGCAGCTAAGCCCAAAATTGCCAATTACGCTTTTACTACACTGGAGCCCAATTTGGGCATTGTCGAATACCGTGACCACAAATCCTTCGTGATGGCCGATATTCCGGGCATTATTGAAGGTGCGCATGAAGGCAAGGGGTTGGGAATCCGTTTCTTGCGTCACATCGAACGCAACTCGATTTTGTTGTTCATGATTCCGGCCGACACGGACAACATTCATGAAGAGTATCAAATCCTGTTGAACGAACTGCAACAATACAACCCCGAGTTGATGGATAAGCAACGACTGTTGGCCATCACAAAATGTGACCTGCTCGATGAAGAGTTGCAAGAGGCATTAACCCAAGAATTACCGGAGGGAATTCCATCCATTTTTATCTCATCGGTATCAGGTTATCATCTCACCCAACTCAAAGATATGATTTGGGAAGCCCTGCAAAAGGAGAATCGTTAATTCTCCATCTTGTTCACTGCATATAGCATACTCTTGTTTCTTTCTCCGCAAAAAAAAGAGGTTGCTGAGCATGGAGTCTGCGAAGCACAGTCCGGACCATGCTCAATCATCATAACGCATTCCCCATAATGCATTCAAACACCCCACATCTCCAACACATCGTTTGCTTAAACACGCTTTTGCTTTTGCGTTCGATGCGTTTTATTCAAATGCGCATAGGAATGTTATCTCAAAATCGCGGGGATTCCATAATCACATTACGGGCATCAATCACACGCAATTGATAGCTATTATTGAACCACCCGAGAATCCCCTCTACATAGCCACTTCTTATCGGTAACACATCATCGGCAAAACGGGCATAACGGCTGGTACGCACTAACAGAGTATCTCCGTCAACATTAACTAAATGTCGATTGCTGTCCGAAGCTTCGTCACACCAGGTCAACCCCAACTCTTCGTCCACAAACTGCACCATCTCAAAAGCGACAAAACAGCCGACATGTTTGGGTTCAAGTTCTGCAAAACGAAGTGTATCGGGCAATACAGGCTCGATTTCACCTCTTTTTGACAATCGTCCCGAAATATCAGTTTGCGAAATAAATCCATTCTGATAATCGGCGTCTGATGATACACTACCCAACGTCACATAACCACCATAAGCTCCCAACACCAATCCTTGACATCGAATACGGATTGGCTGTCCAATCGGATAGGTCAAAAACAGATCATCTCCTGACAATTTGATCTCGATACCCCCTGTTGCATCCTGCACGACCAATCCGTAAGGGAATGTCCCATAACGGTCATTTGCCGTCACCACGCCCTGCAACTCCCAATCTTTGGTAATGGGTGTAGGATAACCCGTATAATAACCCTTCAGATAACTGATCGAGACAAGTGCCGTCCCCGCTCCAGGCTCACCGTCACCTCCTTGGGACGGATCGGGATATGGATCACTCTTCTCCACACACCCAATGCACAGTATTCCGAACAATAATATCTTAAGGAATCGACTACTCCTCCACATCCTGCAGATCCCTCATTTTTAATTGATAGACCGATTTTCCATTGACCTTACCCTGCATCAAAATTCCCATTAACGATACTGTACCGGTCGGTACCGTCTCCCCGGCAAAAGAGGCATAACCACTGGTTACGACATAAATCGAATCGGACTTTTCATCCCGAAATTTCAAATAGGCGCTTTGCGGAACTCCACTTGATGTAAGGGATGCCGGTAAAGCCCATGTCGTATCGACAGCCCCATCCAAATGCACACCTTCAAACCGCACCAAGGTACCGAGCCACTCCTCTTTAAGATTTCCGGCTTTTACCGGGCGTGGGATCACCTCTTCGAATCGTTCATTACGAAACAGATGTTTATCCACTACAATCCTATGATTCATATAATCGGTTTCATAGGCTGCACTGGCCAGCCCCAACTGCAACACACCATTCGTCATACCCAATGTTAACGAATCGACCACTACCGTTACCTGTTGTCCCAATCGATAAGTTGCATAGAGATCATACAATCCGGCACGTATCTCCACCGCTCCTGTTTCATCTTCAATAAAAAAGCTACGATAGAAATTACCGGACTGATCCGATGTCGTAACATATCCTGACACCACAACACTTCGTTGACCAACGACACAAACCGGATCATCCTGATAAAAAGTTCGCAACGTTGCAATATCCATCGTCGTAACCGGTACCGAACCAGATTCCGAATTTGGAGGATCAAACCGGTCGTAATCACAGGATATATTACTGAATAATAGCAACAACAAACCCACGAGCACACCGATTTTCATACACGAACATCGTCGCATAACACGATGTATTACAACAGATTTAACACATCTTATGTTAACAATATTTTGCATCAGAATCGGAAATTAATCGTCAGGTAATAGGTTCTCGGATAGGCATGATAATAGCGTGACGCCATCGGAGCCACCGTTCGGTCCAAACCGCTTCCGGTACGTACCATTCGCAACGGTTCATAACCGCTGTACACAATATGACGACGGTTGGCCAGATTGTTGACCGAACCGCTCAATGTCAAATAACTGCTCTTAATCCGAAACGTTTTACTCACAAAAAGGTTAATTGTCGTAGCATCTCCGAAACGCTCCTGTGCAGTCATTTGCGCCAAAGCCTCCGGAGAGGTTGCATAATCCATCACCCGACGCATACGTCGTACCGGACTAATATCGATATAATTACTGCCCACATAATTCACAGAAACCGCTGCAGTCCACATTCTGGCACCAGAATAGCGCAACTCCCCTGAAGCTACCACTTGTGGAGTGTTTCCCAACCGATACCCTTTCATATATGCCGTTGATCCTTCAACAATCGGCCGGTTATCATGATCTGCATAAATGGACACTGCCGGATCACTTAAATAGAGGTTACGGCTCCACCCTCCTGCACCACGCGCACTCCACCGATCGGTAATCCGCACGGTTACGCCCAGTTCAACACCGGCATACAGTTTATCGATTCCGTTCAACTCCATATTGGCATATTCTCCGGCCAAATCATCATAATAATGGCGGACATCACCCTCTCCGCGGGTTGTGGTCACATATCCGCACAATCCAATATCGACACTGCGCCACGAGATCCGATATTCCAGTTCTCCAGCCAATAGATTAATCGGTCGGGAGTCGGCAACTGTCCGATTCTGATATTCGGGAGCCAAAAACAGCGCATCAGCCACCGGTGCTAAATCACCATAAGCAACACACATCTCCAGGGAGTGCGCCGGTGTAAATGCATAACCAATTCCCCCTTTAAGCATATACTCCGTGAAATTCAACTTTTCAGAAGGGCCAAGAGACAGGCTACCGGGGAAAAGTTCCTTTTCGTAACGGCCAATCCTTGAGAAAGAGACTTGAGCGACTTGTCCACCCACATAACCATACAGTCCCAAATTACGTTCGCTATGCAAATCAGCTAACGCCCACAGGCCGTACGAACTGTAATCCAGGTCGTAATTATACCCATACCGTTCACCCACACCGACCCGACGATTTGGATGTTGCAAATCATTGATCGCTTGATCTCCGTAATACTCATCGTCAATCAGGTAGGGATCGACATCCAACAGATAGTCTCCTCCAAGCAGATCTTCCAATCGTTGATAACGGGACACCCGATCATTACGCAGTTGAATGCCGCCTCTCAAATAGCTCGCATTGTCCATCCGCCAATCAAAAGACGAATTGAGCTGAAAACTACGATTCGCCGTCACGGCACTTCCTACCACATAGGAAGCAGGAGAAGCCATACCATGCTGATTGACATAATACAGCTCATTCCAATTGATTTGAGTCACATTGGGGTCTCTCTGACGCCATGCCTGCTCTACGGCAGTAGCAACTTCGGGGTTTGCCTGATAGCCGGGCATATACCGATAGTAGTCAGGCGTTGGGTTGGAGACACTAAACCAATCCAAAGCTGAATAACTGCTTTCACCACCCAAATAGGAGAACACAGTATGAATCTTAAGGTCCTCATCGCGTTTGTAATCCCACGCCAAAAGCGCCATAGGTTGCTGAGATTTACGAGTGCGTGAGGAACGGATTCGACCATCCTGATACCCCCAATAGGGATTATACAACGGATCACCGGTCAACTCAAAAGCCTCGTGGGTTGCGGCGCCCCGTACTCCACGATCTGATGGTGCCAATAAAAACGCAGCTGAAAGTATATGTTTCTTTCCCAGCTTTTTGGCGATAGAGGCATACACGGTCCAATCATCCATATAGACACCACGAATATGCTGATCCCTGCCCCAGCGCCGGGAACCAACCACAGCAATAGCCCAACCGCCCTTCATCCATCCGGACGATATCCCCGCCCGCAAACCACCACGAAACCGACGGTCGGTAAACATCATACCAACCGATATACGTTTGGGAACGGTTCCTGCCATGCGGGAATAAGCACGAGTATCACCTAATCCACCCAGACTCCATGAGCCTGGAGCTAATCCCGTTTCAGATTCAACTGGTCCGTACGAATTGTAGATGGCACCCATCAAATTCCACTGTTGATTACCCGTCATCGGATCATACAGTGACACGCCATCGATTGAAAAATTACGATAACGATAATCGTAACCTCGCCGATTATAACGAACAAAAGAAAAATTGAAATCAGACAAAGCTGAAAATGCATCCGGATAGGCTTCCAGTGGCATGATCATCAATGATGCATACTCTTCACTGAATTGGAACTGCTCTGCACGACGGACCTCCTCATCGTAATCATCGGAGGTCAACACACCACCTTGTGCCAGCATCCGATACGGCACCAACATGACAAAAAGGACAATGAGGATATGTTTCATTGGGGTACCGTACATTACGGCCAAAGCTGGTTATTGCAGTTAACCGATTGATAGTTTCACTTCCTCCGATCAATTACTCCTAAAATAGCAAAATCAGACTAAAACATAAAATATTCGGATTGTTTTATTTCAATCACACAAAAAAAAGAGAGAAGATTCCTATAGGGATCTTCTCTCCTTTTTTCAATATCGACTAATTACGGAATTACAATAAATTCCGCATTCATTGTATCGTCCTAATTACTCTGCAGGCTGCTGTGCAGGAGCGTCAGGCTGAGACTGAGGAGCTTGCTGAGCTGCATCTTGTGTAGTCTGCTGCTGTGCAGGAGCCAACAGGTTTTCATTACCTTCGGTTGCCTGCTCGATAGCTCTCTCCATTGCACCTTTGCTGTTAGCAATATTGGCCGATGGCATAGTCATGGTAGCTGCAAGGCTCAACACAAAAATAGCAATTGCCAAACCCCAAGTAAATTTTTCAAGGAAGTTGGAAGTTTCGCGAACGCCCATCACCTGGTTCGATGCACCGAAATTGGCTGCCATACCGCTTTTAGGATTCTGGGCCAACACTGAAAGAATCAGCAAAACACTTGCAATAAGAATCAATACAATGAAAAAAATATACATTTCGTTACTTGTTTAAACGATTACAAATTCATCAATCTTTCGGATTTTCATTAATCCGGTCGATAATTTCGGCAAAATAAACACTTTTTTCCGGATATAGCAAACTTAATTTGGTATATATTGCTTTAGCTCGCTCCGTTAGCCCTTGTGTTCGATAAATTTCAGCCAACTCTTCTGAAATCATATCGTCATCTTCTTCCACCGAGTCAGCTGATATATCCCCTTCCGGAATACCTTCTCGGGGAACCATGCGTTTAGGCTCTTCTGCCAAAAAACGATCTATCACCTCCAACGTCAAATCAGCGGATCTATGCTGCTCTTGATCTGCTGTAGCATCCGTATTCATCTGATCGTTTCCTTGCCCAAGCATTGTATCCTCAGACAGTCGCGATTCAGATCCAGATGCAGAAACACATTCAGCATCCACAGATACGGAACGATCCTGCGACGGATGATCACACATCTGTGAAATCTCTTGTTGTGCTATTGAAACTTGAGAACCCCCAGACTCCACAGGGAGCGCTCCCGATTCTGTAATTAACGTTGCTGTTTCATTCACAGCAACTTCATGCTGATCCGCAACATTGGAAACGTCTGTTTGTAACTCCGCATTTTCCAGCTTCTCCCTCTTCGACATTGTCTCCAAAGAAGAATAAGTCGTACCGCAGGGTGTATTATCTACTACCGTACTCAGCCCTACAGAACGCAACAATATATCCGGAACAGGACGAACTGTCAGACGCAATGCCAATTCAGGATCAATTTTACCACTGATCCTCGATTGCACAATTCGCGCCGTTGTAAACCACGGATACCGTCGAATCAATGCTTGCAATACGGCATTTGATGGAATTTCAGCAATGTCGGGACGACCAAGATATTGATTAAAAGCATCCATTACCAGTTGGCTACTGCATCATTAAAGATATTTTCGACCAATTGCTCAACAATTTCAGGGATCAATGTACCTTCAGCCTCCTGCAACAGTTGGGAGCTCGGATAATCCGAATATGCTGAAAAGGTTTTATCATAATTGTATTCAGGTTGAAAAGCGTTGGTAAAACGAACGCGTACCGTAATGGTCAATCGGTTCATAACCGCTGTTTCATTCCCTGAAATGGCCGCAGGCGTGGAAGTATAGTTGGTAATCTCTCCCTCGAATTGCAAATCACCGTTTTCAGGCACCACAGCCAACCGGGTCTGGCTGGTAAAACGATCCTGCAACGCATCCGTCAATGTGGAACTGAGGATCGGAGCTACCAGCAATGCATTGTTAGGGAAACGAGCGATCGATACGGTTTGGATTTCCGGTGCAATCGAAGCCCCCGAAAACGAATATTTAACCGTACACCCACTCAACAATAAAGCGCATACAAACGCCATGACCGGCATGAACCATCTTAAGGTTACACTGTATCTTTTCCGATTAATATTCATCGATTCCCAATTCTTTGATTTTACGATAAAGCGTACGCTCTGAAATAAAAAGATCTTTAGCTGCCTCACGGCGTTTGCCGCCATGACGACGCAAAGCCTTAATAATCGCCTCACGTAACACCTGTTCTTTTGTCAGACCTTCACGTGCAGCCGGTTCTTCAATCACCTCTTCGGGTTCTGCATAATCATTGAAGGATACCGGCATCGGATGTACAGTCGGCGTCGAAACTGGAGCCGGCAAATTCCGAGGCAACAAAGCTGTCACATCTCCCCCCTTGTGGTCATACCCCCGATGCTCAGCCATTAGCTCCGCCATCATCCGCTTCAGATCGTTCATATCATTCCGTAGATCAAAAAGCACTTTGTAGAGCAATTCTCTCTCTTCATTGACTTCGCCCTGGGCTTGCGGTCTGAAAACAGGTACCGATGAAGGGGCATAATCGGGAAGATACTTCTTGAGAATATCAGCCGTGATATTACGAGACTCTTCGACTGCTGAAATCTGCTCTGCCACATTTTTTAACTGACGAATATTTCCAGGCCAGGGATAGGTCTCCAATACCTGCCGAGCTCCCTCATCCAAGGTAATAACAGGCATGCGATACAGCGTGGCAACATCTACCGCGAATTTACGAAACAACAGATAGATATCACCTTTGCGATCACGCAATGGCGGCACTGTAATCGGAACCGTATTGAGACGATAATAGAGGTCTTCACGGAAGCGTCCATCACGAACCGCATCGCGCAAATTAATATTTGTCGCTGCTACTACACGCACATTGGTTTTTTGTGTTTTGGAAGAACCGACACGAATATACTCGCCCGTTTGCAATACGCGTAACAAACGGACCTGAGTAGTATGGGGCAATTCAGCCACCTCATCCAGGAAAATTGTCCCGCCATCGGCCACTTCAAAATATCCTTTGCGACTCTCGGAAGCTCCCGTAAAAGCGCCTTTTTCATGACCGAACAGTTCGGAATCAATTGTTCCTTCAGGTATAGCACCACAGTTTACAGCAATGTATGTTCCATGCTTACGCGGGCTATTGGCATGTATAATTTGAGGGAACACCTCTTTACCGACACCACTTTCACCAGTAATCAATACCGAAAGGTCAGTCGAAGCTACCCTTACCGCCACCTCCAAGGCTTCGTTCAGAGCCGAATTATTACCAATTATGTTGAATCGCTGTTTGAGCGTCGTTAAATCCATTGCCATTGTCTAATCGGATTAACGTTTGGATTTTGTTTTTGCGGCCTCTTTGGCTGCTGCCTCAGCGGCTTGAATCGAATCCTCTTTTTGAATGGAATCCAACACAGCAGGACGTTGATGTACCGGAAGCTCCATGGGATCTATTTTCGGAGCGGACGATGAAGCGAAAATCACACCATATATAATTGCACCCAACGCAATGATCGCTGCGACTATCGCAACCACCAAAAACTTATCAGTTCCCTGACGTTGTTGCGGCTGAGGTTGGCGTGGTGGCATACCGGCTCCGCCATACGGAGGAACCGAAGCACCCCCTTGAGGCTGTCCATACGGAGAACCACCATAAAAAGAAGGTTGTCCCGGCATATTGGGACGTGCTTGTGTCTGCTGATTCTGAGCTGGCTGTTGTGCAGCTGGTCGGCCTTGCTGTTGTTGCGTATATTGGGATGAAGCATACGAAGACTGAGGCTGCATCTGCTGAGGCCGACCTTGCTGACCAGGACGCTGATAACCAGATTGTGTAGCAGGACGAACATCTCCTGCCATTGCAGAGCGAGCCGAAGCAGCCTGAGTTGCCTGGGATGAAGGCTGCGCTGTAGCCGAACGAGATGACATCGTTCCGTTTGTCTGAGTCGTACCACCTGTAATATTCGCCTGAACAGATTGGGGGCGAGAAGAGGTTACACTACCCTGATTTGGAACATTTACACCCGCACCAACATTAGGCGCATGATTTCCCGACTGACTTTGTGCTTGATATCCCGAAGCCCCATTCGAGCCAGGCTGACCATAAACAGGTTGAGATGGAGAAATCGGAGACTGCCCTACTCGTGATGTTCCGCCCATTGATGAGGATGCGGCTGTAGATGCAGGCTGTGATGGCGCCACTGAACGAGCTGCAACAGTTCCAGGTGTAGTAGGTATTTTGTTGTCACGTTGATCTGTTTCCAGATAGCAAACTCCATTCGAGTCGATCTTCAACTGACCGATACCCTCTACAACAAAACAGCCACGTTCTGTGACACTCTTTTTAACTTGTGAAACATATTCAGCAATGATACCGTACGCCTCTTCACTGCTCAAACCATAATTTGAGCTGAGCAAACCGGCCAATACACCATCATCTTTTTTCAGGAAAGGAACAAAAACGATTCCCCCATCAGTATCCTTATGCAGGAAAGCTCCAAATTGGGGAATCACAATGCGTTTCCCAGCCTTAAGGCTATCTACTATAATTTTATTAACCATCTCCTTATAAGTTTAACCTGTATATCAAGTTAGAATGTTCTTATAGTGCAAGAACACATTGACCCATTCTACACCATATAACAAAAATAGACCTTTTTCTCAATAGAAACAAACAAACCATCCCAAATCAAAATAGAATACTTTTCTTTTCCCCTATTAGAAAACAAAAGTCATACTGTTATGCGAAAGCATCTGCCAAACCGATTTTCTTACCACCTCCTGTTCTCAGTTAAAAGTGATAAATCATCGATGCGACCGGTATCTTCATCGCAGATTGTAAACACTGCAAATATCGAATAACAACTTAATATAGACATTATTTCATGCTAAATATTGCTTTTCACAAAAAGTTTCCCCTCCTTTGCAGTGAAATTTTCGTCAAAGTAGCTCAGCTACATTGCCAAATTTTCACCAAAGTAGCTTAGACGGATTAACCATTAAATTCATTAACCGAAGATGAAAAACAAATACATTGATCTTATCGAACAGACCTTCGAATTTCCTCAAGATGAATTTTCGGTCCAAGACAATGAGTTGAATTTCCATGATATTCCCTTGATGGATATCATTAAACAATATGGTACTCCGCTAAAGATTACCTATTTACCTAAGATCTCTTCGCAAATTCAACGAGCCAAACGTCTCTTCAATGTTGCAATGGCAAAAGTTGACTACCAAGGCTCGTACAACTACTGCTACTGCACGAAAAGTTCACATTTTTCATTTGTTCTGGAGGAGGCTCTCAAAAACGACATTCACCTCGAGACCTCTTCTGCTTATGACATCCATATCATTCGGGCTCTGCATGACGGCGGGCTGATCAATAAAAGCAGCTACATCATTTGCAACGGCTTCAAACGTCCTCAGTATGTAGAAAATATCGCATCGTTGGTTAACGACGGATTTGAAAACACCATTCCGATTTTGGATAACAAACGGGAACTGAATCTGTTGGACAATGCCATTAACCGTCCTTGCCAAATCGGTATCCGTATCGCATCGGAAGAGGAGCCTAAATTTGATTTCTACACATCTCGCTTGGGTATCCGATACAATGACATCCTCGAGTTCTATCAAAGCCGCATTAAACCCAATAAGAAGTTTAAACTGAAAATGCTGCACTTCTTTATCAACACGGGCATTAAAGATACAGCATACTATTGGAACGAGTTGAATAAATGTTTGGGGATCTACTACGAGCTAAAAAAGATCTGTCCGGATCTCGACTCTTTGAATATTGGAGGAGGTTTCCCAATCAAGAATTCGCTGGCCTTCGATTACGATTACGAATACATGGCAGAAGAGATTGTATCCCAAATCAAACACTTCTGCGAACAATCCGGAATTCCCGAACCGAATATCTTTACTGAATTCGGTTCTTTCACTGTAGGAGAAAGTGGAGCAACTCTCTTCTCGATTATCAATCAAAAACAGCAGAACGACCGGGAGCGTTGGTATATGATCGACAGCTCGTTCATGACGACTCTGCCCGATATTTGGGGAATCAAACAACGTTACATCTTACTGGCAATCAACCACTGGGATTTGGAATACCAACGGGTGTTCCTAGGGGGTCTGACCTGCGATAGCGAAGACTTCTACAACGGAGAGTCCCACTCAAATGCCATCTTCCTGCCTAAACTGGTAGATGAGACACAATACATCGGTTTCTTCCACACAGGAGCTTACCAAGAATCACTCGGTGGTTACGGAGGTATCCAACACTGCTTGATTCCTGCTCCGAAACACATCATCATCGATCGAGACAAAGACGACAACGAATATTATACACGTCTCTTTGCCAAAGAGCAGAGCTACAGATCCATGATGCGTATCCTCGGATATTAACAAATCATCTATACACAATCAATAAAGGCGGCCCGTTAGGTCGCCTTTATTTTTATACTGACAATTAGATTCAACACAAATTTTGACTTGCAGATGATCGTGTTACGCGACATTCAGTCCCTATCTCCCACGAAGGAGCACACCTACTGCATATTCTCAATTTTATTGAGCATTTTAAGAGTCGCCTTAATCGCTGCTTCTGTTTGGTCTGCATCCAAACCGCGCGTCTTAAAACTCTGTCCCCTGTATTCCCAACTAATAAACGTTTGCACAAAGGCATCCGTACGACCTCCGGGAGGAATCGTGACTGCATAATTGGTCAACATCGGGAAATCGCGATGCAGATGATCCTTGTATATCCTGCGCAACGCCTTCATGAACGCATCGTACTGACCATCACCTGAAGCAGTCTCTTCATAATCTGCATTATTGATACGAATCTTAAGCGTTGCAACCGGATGCAGTCCCTGTCCCAATGAGAGATTGTAATTCAGAATATGTACTTTGTTCTCTTGAACATCCTGTCGCAGAATGTCGGCAATGATATAAGGCAGATCATCGGAGGTTACCATCTGTTTCTTGTCTCCCAGTTCGATAATACGATCCGTAACCTTACGCATCGACTCGTCATCGAGATCAATACCCAACGCCTGCAAATTCTTCAAAATATTGGCTTTACCAGAGAGCTTACCCAGCGCATACTCCCGTACTCGACCAAAACGTTCGGGTAACAAATCGTTATAATAGAGATTATCTTTATTATCTCCATCGGCGTGAATCCCTGCGCATTGTGTAAACACATTCTCTCCAACCACCGGTTTGTTAGGCGGGATCCGCACACCGGTATAGGTCTCAACCACGCGACTTACATGGTTGATTTTGCGCTCAACGACCCCATTGGGACATTTGAGTTGGTCATTCAACACAGCAATCACACTCGACAGAGGAGCATTTCCAGCACGTTCACCGAGACCATTAATCGTAGTATGCACGCCGTGTACACCCGCTTTGACCGCTGCAAGCACATTGGCTACAGCCAAATCATAATCATTGTGGGCATGGAAATCGAAATGGACATTCGGATAACGTCGCACCATTTCGTTACAAAACGCAAATGTATTGTCCGGATTGAGAATTCCCAGCGTATCGGGGATCATGAAACGACGAATCGGCTGATCTTTCAGTGCATCCATCATGGCATACACATATTCTGGCGAATGAATCATACCATTGGACCAATCTTCCAAATAGATATTGACCGCAATACCCATATCTGTTGCCTGAGCAATCACATCACAGATATCAGCCGCGTGTTGCTGTTGGGTTTTGCGTAGCTGGTAAGTACAGTGTTTCTGCGAACCTTTAGCCAGCAGATTGAGCACCTTGCAACCAGTCGATGCAATCCAGTTCAAAGAGACTCCATTATCAACAAATCCCAACACTTCAATCCGATCCAAAAATCCTTGCCGCTTAGCCCAAGCCGCAATACGACTGGCACACTCTGCCTCGCCTTCCGAAACACGCGCCGATGCAATTTCAATGCGATCGACATGCAATTCATCAAGCAACAATTTGGCGATACTCAACTTTTCGCGGACTGTAAATGAGACTCCGGAGGTTTGTTCCCCATCACGGAGTGTTGTATCCATTATTTCGATCATCGTCGTAACATTCAATCTTTGCAAAGATACAAAACTGCCCCACTTCACCAAGAAAACGAGAGACAATCTCACTTTGCACACAGGTTTATGATAAAAAACTCCGGCCGATCGAAATCGGGCCGGAGAGAACTATTGTCAATCGTATCCCTATTTGCGAGCTGCTTCGAAACGCTCGATTTCAGGACGAATGCTCATCAGATAATCGACATCATCATAACCATTGAGCAGACACTCTTTTTTATAGCCATCGATATCAAACGACGCAGACTTACCTGTCGATAGAATGGTAAAAGTCTGATTTTCGAGATCTACTTCAAACTTGGCTGCTGAATCTGCTTTGATCGCCTCGAAGATTTCATTGAGGAACTCTTCGCTGACACGGATCGGTAACAGACCATTGTTCAAAGCATTGTTACGGAAGATATCGGCAAAGAAACTCGATACAACAACTCTGAAGCCATAATCGAAAATGGCCCACGCCGCATGTTCACGGGATGACCCACACCCGAAATTTTTAGCTGCTACGAGAATTTCTCCACCATAACGTTTATCATTCAACGGGAACGATGCAACCTGATTTCCGGCTTTATCATAACGCCAATCTCGAAACAAGTTATCACCAAAACCCTTACGTTCAACCGCCTTGAGGAAACGAGCCGGAATGATCTGGTCGGTATCGACATTTTCGATCGGCAGAGGGACTGCGGTCGAAACCAACTTAGTAAATTTAGGTATAGACATGATTTTACTTTTTTATTTTCAGATTAAACACTCCGGTTTACAAACCGAATACTTCACGCGGATCGGCAATACAACCGGTCACAGCTGCAGCTGCTGCTACCAGCGGACCCGCCAACAAGGTACGCGCTCCTGGTCCTTGACGACCTTCGAAATTACGATTCGACGTTGAAACGCTATATTTACCGGCCGGTATCTTGTCTGCATTCATCGCCAAACATGCCGAGCAACCCGGTTGACGCAATACAAATCCGGCCTCTTCGAGGATCTTATCCAACCCTTCAGCACGAGCCTGAGCCTCGACCTGTTTGGATCCCGGCACCAACCAAGCCGTTACGTTCGGAGCCTTTTTACGCCCCTTCACTGCCATCGCGAACTGGCGAAAATCTTCAATACGGCCATTGGTACAACTACCGAGGAATACATAATCGATCTTCTTGCCAAGCATCGGTTCTCCGCTCTGGAAGCCCATATAATCGAGGGCTTTGTCGAAGCTAACTTTATCGCTGCCACTTAATCCTTCTCCTGAAGGCACTGCAGCCGTCACAGCCACACCCATACCCGGATTGGTTCCGTAGGTAATCATCGGCTCAATATCGGCAGCATCGAACGTGTACTCCGTATCAAAATGGGCATCCGGATCTGAATAGAGCTCCTTCCACCGCTCAACAGCCTTGTCAAAATCTGCACCCTGCGGGGCGTGTTTACGACCTTTGACATAATCAAAGGTGGTCTGATCCGGGGCAATCATACCGCCACGTGCACCACACTCGATACTCATGTTGCATACGGTCATACGCTCCTCCATCGAGAGGTCACGGATCGCCTCACCGGCAAATTCAATAAAATGTCCTGTACCGCCCGAAGCCGAAATTTTCGAAATGATATACAAAATAATATCCTTGGCGGTAACACCCTTTTTACGTTTACCATTCACGGTAATGCGCATGGCTTTGGGTTTGGGCTGGAGGATACACTGCGAAGCAAATACCATCTCCACCTCCGAAGTTCCGATACCGAAAGCAACCGCACCAAATGCACCGTGAGTCGAGGTATGGCTATCTCCACACACAATCGTCATACCGGGCTGTGTAAAACCTTGCTCAGGACCGATAATGTGTACGATACCATGACCTGGATTTCCCAGAGGGAAATATTCAATTCCGTTCTCTTCGCAGTTACGACGGAACGATTCAAGCTGATTGCGACTCTGCTCCTCAGCCACTGGTAAATGCTGGTCAACAGTCGGCACATTGTGATCCGGCGTACCGGTCGTCTGAGCCGGACGAGCCACCTTCAATCCCCGATTTTTCAATCCGAGGAATGCCACCGGAGAGGTTACCTCGTGAATATAATGACGATCGATGTACAGTACACTACGTCCTTCATCCAATTCACGGACAACGTGTGCATCCCACACCTTGTCAAATAATGTCTTTCCCATGTATGTTTTTATTTCGACGTTTGTTTACTATTCACTCTTTTTGGCAGTCACTCCCAACAAATTCAGGGCATCAACAAAAGCCTCCACCGAAGCCCGAACCGTATCGGTATGAGCTGCAAAACCATGTACACAATTTTCACCACAGCACGTGCGCATATGGACACGTCCCACATCGTCACTGCCTTTATTCATCGCCTGAATCAAGAATTCGGTAATCATAACTTTCTGATCAACCAAAGACTTGATTGCGCGAACAGCTGCATCAACCGGACCATTACCCGTACTGGTTGCTGTATACTCCTTACCACCAATCTCCAAAATCACAGTAGCCGTCGGAAGCAATGTACCAGAAAGAACCTGCAAATATTTTAATTTCAGATGTTTCTGAATCTTTTCTCCAGTCGCATCTCCAACTAAATAGAGCAGATCATCATCCCGAATGTCCTTTTTCTTATCGGCCAATGCCAAGAATTTTTCATAAACGGTATCCAAATCTTTTTGCTCCAACTTGAATCCCAGCATTTCAAGACGGTGATGCAGCGCCGCACGACCACTACGAGCCGTCAGAGCAATTACCGATTCATCCAGTCCTACATCTTTCGGATCAATAATCTCATAATTGGCACGATCCTTCAGCACACCATCCTGATGAATACCCGATGAATGGGCAAATGCATTACGACCAACAATGGCTTTGTTAGCCTGTACAGGCATATTCATCAAGTTCGACACAAGACGGCTTACGGAAATCAATTTTTGGGAATTGATACCCGTATCTATACCCAAATGTTTATGACAACGCAACGCCATCACCACCTCTTCCAATGAGGTGTTACCCGCACGTTCTCCGATACCGTTAATGGTCACTTCAACCTGGCGTGCACCATTGATCACACCGGACAACGAATTGGCTGTTGCCATACCCAGGTCATTATGACAGTGGGTTGAGATAATTGCTTTGTGAATGCCATCCACGTGCTCCATCAAATAGGCAATTTTTGCACCATATTGAGATGGAAGACAATACCCCGTCGTATCGGGAATATTGACAACAGTAGCGCCGGCTTTAATAACAGCCTCTACGACTCGAGCCAGATACTCTTCATCGGCACGGCCGGCATCTTCTGCATAGAATTCTACATCTTCAACGTACTTTTTGGCATACTTGACAGCAGCGACAGCACGTTCAATAATTTCTTCGGGGTTGGATTTCAACTTCGAATAGATATGTTCATGCGAAACACCAATTCCAGTGTGAATACGTTTGTGTTTCGCCAATGCGAGAGCATCAGCCGCCACATCAATATCTTTGGCAACGGCACGCGTTAATGCACAAATCGTAGGAAGTGAAACCGCTTTAGAAATTTCGCGGACAGAATTAAAATCACCGGGACTCGAAATCGGGAAACCGGCTTCGATAATATCGACGCCAAGTGCCTCAAGAGCTCGGGCTACCTCAATTTTTTCGACGGTGTTAAGTTGGCAACCAGGAACCTGTTCACCATCCCGTAAGGTCGTATCGAATACAAATAATTTTTCGCTCATTATAGATGATGTTGCTGTTTAACCAATTTTGGCTATATGCAAATGTATTCGAAAAGAGACAAGAACGACGCAATTCAAAAAGAGATTTACGACATCAAAACCAAACCATAAAATAATTAAACACCTATAAATCAATTATATTAACAACAATACACAAAAGAAATGATCCGATGGCTAAAAGGAATTATCCCCTACCAGTTTGTTCATTTAGATTACAAAGGTGTCCGATTTACTCCTAAAAAACGATCGACAAGTAATAATGAAGGATATGCTGACTTTCAAATCAGCAATTAACATATCATAGAGAAGAGAGAAACAACTATGATTTACGACCCAACAATAGACGAGCCTGCTCAACAGCAGCCTGAGTCACAGCAGATCCACTCAGCATTTTGGCGATCTCGTTTACCCGCTCATCAGCTGTAAGTTCACGAATACGGGTTTGCGTTCCATTCGGAGTATCCTCCTTGTACACAAAGAAATGGTGATCTCCTTTGGATGCGACTTGCGGCAAATGAGTGATATTGATCACCTGCAACTGCGCTCCCAATGCGGTCACGATCTCCCCCATTTTGTCGGCAATAGCACCCGACACACCGGTATCGATCTCATCGAAGATAATCGTCGGAAGTTGCATATGGCTTACCACAAGAGCCTTCAATGCTAACATCAAACGTGACATTTCACCACCCGAGGCTACCTTTTCAATGGGTTGCAACGCTGTATTACGATTGGCTGTGAACAGGAAGCGAATCACATCTGCCCCATCTGCTCGCAACTCGCCAGCCGGATGTACGTCAACTTGCAACAGCGCCGAAGCCATTCCCAAACGTGCCAACTGCTCCATCACATATTGTTCAATTTTCGGAGCTGTGTTTTTACGTCCATTTGTAATGTCTGCGGCCAATTTAGAGGCTTTCTCCTGTAATACTCCGATCCTTTGCGCAAGTTCAGCCAAACGTTCTTCGTATGAATCAATGCCATTTAACCTTGCCGCATACTCTGCCTGCAAAGCCAATAGGCCAGATACAGAATCTGTCTTATGTTTCTGTTGTAACGAGTAGATCAAATCCAAACGTTCCTGTGTCTGCTCCTGACGTACCGGGTCTGCCTCAATCCGATCCCCCTCTGCTGAGACCTCAGCAGCAAGATCCTTCAAATCCAACAAGGCACTGTGCAAACGCTGATAAAATTGCTCAGCCTGAGGATAAACCGACTGCAATCGTCCTATAGACTGTTCAGCGCTCTTAAGCTGTGTCAGTACCCCCTCGTCGTCGCCTTCCAGCATATGAGAGGTCCACATCAAAATCTCTTTGATTTCAACCGCATGGCTCAACTCCTCCAGCAGGGTTTCTAACTCCTCTTGTTCACCTTCGTGCAGATTGGCCGCCTGCAACTCCTCCAACTGATAGGCCACATATTCACGGTCCTTGCTAGTAGCATCAGCTTCACGTTGCAAATCCTCATGCTGACGTTTTACTTCATTCAGTTCCGCATATACGGAACGATACTGCTCCAACAAAGGCAGATGCTCAGCAACACTATCCAACAGCGTAGTTTGGAAACGACTTTCTCCAACCAACAAGGTTTGATGTTGAGAGTGAATATCAATTAATCGTTCGCCAATCGCCCGCAATGCTGTTAATTGCACAGGTAAATCATTCACATATGCACGGCTTTTACCTGCTGAAGTGATCACTCGGCGAATGAGGCAAGGCTCCTCGTAGTCAATATCAAGCGTATCAAACAACTCTTCGAGATGGTAGCCATACAAATCGAACTCAGCCTCGACTACACAATTACGTTGCGGATCACGCAACACGCCGCTCTCTACTCGATTGCCAAGGATTAATCCTAATGCGCCCAACAAAATGGACTTACCCGCACCTGTTTCACCGGTAATGATATTCAATCCCGGTGCAAACTCAATGTCGAGTTTATCGATCAATGCATAATTCTCTACCGACAATCGCTTGAGCATGGCGCAATCTATCTAAGTTTGGAATTATTTCTCGTTCAGATGTCGTTCAATCTCATCGACAATATCGCACGCAACTTCCCGTTTCGATTTCAAACCGAACACCCGTTTATCTCCTTCACGATCAATAATCGTAATACGGTTTGTATCGACTCCGAAACCGGCGCCAGCTTCTGCCAACGAATTTAGAACGATGAAATCCAGATTTTTTTTCTGCAATTTCTTAGCAGCATTTTCCTGTTCATGATCGGTTTCCAATGCAAAACCGACCAACAGCCGATCCTCTTTAATCCGCCCTAATTCGGCTGCAATATCATGAGTCTGATGCAGAGTCAACGTCCACTCTCTATCCTGTTTTTTAATCTTGGTATCTGCCACCTCGACAGGTGTATAATCCGCAACGGCAGCACACATAACAGCACCGTCACACTCCGGAAACCAAGTTAACGCTGTCTGATACATCTCTTCAGCCGTCAATACATCCACGCGTTTTACTCCTTGCGGGGTCTCTAACGCAGTTTTTCCGCTAATCAGAACTACTTCGGCTCCTCGACGATTCAACTCTTCGGCCAATGCATATCCCATCTTACCGGACGAGTGGTTCGAAATATAACGTACCGGATCAATCGGCTCAATCGTGGGTCCAGCAGTCACCATCAATTTACGCCCTTTTAAAGGCAAATAGGCCTGCGGAGCGAGAGAATCTGAGGTTTCACCTACAGGACCATCTGTATCATAGCTTGCCACACTGTTCCGATCTCTATCTTGGCATTCATCTGTTTCATCAACCTCTTTAGCAAAAAAGGTATCCAATACAGACACAATACGTTCTGGTTCCTCCATGCGACCTTTACCCTCCAGTCCACTGGCTAATTCACCGGTCTCAGGTTCAATAATATGATCTCCGTTCCGGCGCAAAGTCTCCAAATTGGACTGAGTAGCAGGATGGACAAACATATCCAGATCCATAGCCGGAGCTACAAAAACCGGACAACGTGCCGATAAATAGGTGGTAAGCAAAAGATTGTCAGCTACACCATTTGCCATTTTCGCAATAGTATTGGCCGTAGCCGGCGCAATCACATAAGCATCCGCCCACACGCCCAAACTTACGTGAGAGTTCCATTCTCCGTTTTCAGGATTGAAAAACTCAACCAGAATCGGATGTTTACTCAATGTAGCCATTGTGAGCGGAGTGATAAACTCTTTGGCCAATGGGGTCATCAGCACACGTACCTCGGCGCCTGCTTTGACTAGCAATCTGACGAGTATCGCAGCCTTGTAGGCTGCGATACTTCCTGTCACTCCGACGATTATTCTCTTTCCTGCAAGCATACCGCAGGTATTATTTCGATTTCAAATAAATTCTTATTTCGTTTGAGCTTCTGTATCGCTCTCACGATAATATACCTTACCAGCGAGGAACTCCTCAGTAGCAATAATAGCTGGTTTCGGCAATTTCTCGTAATACTTAGAAATCTCAATCTGCTCACGATTTTCGAAAGTCTCCTCCAACGAATCGCTCGCACTAGAGAAATCGGCCAACTTACGATTCAACTCTTGTTTAATTTCACTGGCAACCTGATTGGCCCGTTTTGAAATAATCACAACCGATTCATAGATATTACCCGTCTTAGCATCCAGATCAGTCAATTTACGGGTAATGGTGTTGTTGGGAATGTTACTTTTTTTGAGTTCCATTTTGTATGGTGCTGTTTTCAAGTTTTAACTCACTACTTTTTCTTAATTTGCGCGGATTCAAAATCCCATCTGGAGATATTTTTTGGGATTGAACAGGTTTTAATTCCGGAACATTGTCTGGATCAACATCATCAATCGCATGTTTCCCCGATTTGGCTTTTTTATGAGCCTCTGCCGTTTCTTTAGCTTTCTCTTTCGCAGCCTCTTTTGCACTAAACTTATCAAGGAATTTTTTTGAATCAGCCTGCATTTTATCCGCCTCTTTACGATATGCACTTTCCGGATACTCTGCTACAAAGCTGTAATAAGCATCCTGCATATCCATATAGCGCTGCCGCTGTTTGGTCTCAACACTATTCTTAGCATATAAATAGTGTGAGCGAACTATTAAATATGAGAGCAACTCACGGTGATTACTTTCGGGATACGTATTAATAGCATTACGCAACGCAACAATTGCCGAATTGTAATATCCAATATCGTAATACAATTTAGCGTTTTCCATCGCCTTGTCATAAATCCGTTGCTGCAAATCATTAATACATTCTTGCAGCGACTCCTTTTTGGGACTATTAGGGTAGCGATTCAAATATTCATCAATCGCAACAATAGCTTGACTCGTCGTAGTTTGATCTCTTCTCGATGAAGGTGACGAATAATACAACCCCTTTGCATACATATATTCCGCATCCTCTACAAACGGACTACGTGAATATGTTCGGCGAAAAGCATCAAAAACTTTACCACTGGTTACAAAATCACCATCTTTATAAAGCGCAGCGCCATAATAATAAGCCAAGGTGTCAGCTCGCTCTGTACCGGCAAAAACCTGGTTAAGGCTTTCCATCAATAAGGCGCACTTGTCATATTTACCCTCATTGTAATACTCGATGGCTCGAGTATATTTTTTATCGTTGTCGTCGCTCTTCAGCAACTTATTAAACGCGCTGCATGACACCGACCCTAACGCCGCCAACAAAACGAGATATTTGCAATAAAGGTGTTTCATCTTCATCTACAATGCTTTAAGCCGGATCCACAAACAGCAAGAAATACCCTACAATCGAGGATTGGGCAAAGTTATGTATTTTTAACGAGTTGAAAAAACATATATTGTTTTTATGTAGAAAAAAGTATCTTTTTTACACATTTCTAAAATAAGGTATGTAAACCTGAAGTCACAGTAAGTATAAAGACGTATTTTACTATTTTAGGGCTTTTCATCTCAGTACAAACACCACACTGAGCCGAAAATTTACATAAATTTGCGTGAATTAAAATTTTTAGGAGACTCTTTATCTGAGCCTCAATACCACTTAGTAAGTCTGAATTGAATTAATTTAACCTTATTAATAACTACTGTTGTGGATATTTTTGAACGCATACATGAGAATGCCGGTGGCCCAATTGGCCAATACCAAAAATTGAGTCATGGCTACTACTCTTTCCCGAAACTTGAAGGTGAAATCGGCCCGAGAATGATGTTCCGTGGACGGGAAGTGCTGAACTGGAGTTTGAACAACTATTTAGGTCTGGCCAACCATCCTGAAGTTCGCAAGGCTGATGCTGAAGCCGCTGCAAAATATGGTATGGCAGCCCCGATGGGTGCCCGTATGATGAGCGGTCAAACCAAATGGCACGAACAACTCGAACGTGAGTTGGCAGCTTTCGTTGGCAAACCTGATGCATTCCTGCTCAACTACGGTTACCAGGGTATGGTCTCGATCATCGACTGCCTGTTGACCCGTCGTGACGTAGTTGTATATGACTCCGAAGCACATGCCTGCATTATCGACGGTCTGCGTCTGCACACCGGTAAACGTTTCGTATTCCCGCACAACGATATGGCTGCTTGCCGTAAACAACTCGAGCATGCAACCAAAATGGCAGCTGAAACAGGTGGAGGCATCCTGGTCATCACGGAGGGTGTATTCGGTATGAAAGGCGACCTCGGTAAACTCGACGAGATCGTAGCCATGAAAAAGGATTTCAACTTCCGTCTGTTGGTAGATGATGCACATGGTTTCGGTACAATGGGTGAAGGTGGTCGTGGTACAGCCAGCCACTTCGGTGTTACCGACGGTGTGGACGTTCTGTTCAACACCTTTGCTAAATCAATGGCAGGTATCGGAGCATTTGTCTCTTCTGAGAAATATATCATTGATTACCTCCGTTACAATATGCGTTCTCAGACCTACGCCAAGGCTCTGCCGATGCCTATGGTTATGGGCGCACTCAAACGTCTCGATCTGATTCGTAACCACCCCGAATATCAGGAAAAACTGTGGACGATCGTTCGTGCATTGCAGAGCGGTTTCCGCGAACGTGGTTTCGATATCGGAGGAACACTCTCTCCTGTTACCCCAGTATATATGAAAGGTGGTGTAGAAGAGGCCTGCAACATTGTCGTAGATTTGCGTGAAAATTACAACCTGTTCTGTTCGGTTGTCGTTTACCCGGTTATTCCGCGTGGTGAAATTATTTTGCGTATCATCCCGACTGCAGTTCACACACTCGAAGATGTCAACTATACCCTCGACTGCTTCGAGAAGTGCCACAAGAAACTGCTCAACGGCGATTACAAAAAGCCTATTCCAGACATGTCAGACAAATAGTCGAAGCTTATTACGTTCATGCAACAATTGCTGCATGAGATCACATTTCAAAGACTGCCGTTCATTACGCGGCAGTCTTTTGTTTTTTACTATCTTTGCTAACGGTAAAAAAGTTGTTACATGAATCTGTTGCGCAAAATCAAAAATCCCGAACTGCTGATTTGGCTGGGTGTAGGTCTGTGGTGGATGATCAATCTCATTCAAGCTGGTTTCACTGAATTGGCCGACGATGAAGCCTATTACCACATGTTCGCCCAACGGCTCGACTGGGGTTATTTTGATCACCCTCCTGTAACAGCCCTATTGGTCTATTTGGGCGGTTTTCTCGGAGGAGAGTTTGGGGTGCGCTTCTTTTTCACCTTGTTGCAACCAATCTACCTGTATGCACTATGGCGAATCATCCGCCCCGAAGCACCAACCGTACGCGACGGCGCACTATTCCTGCTGATCTCAGCTGCAATGCCAATCTTGCAACTGTACGGCTTTATTGCCGTACCAGACGGCCCGCTGATGCTTTTTACTGCACTCTTTTTATGGTGCTACAAAACTTTTACCGAGAAAAACAACTGGACCTCTGCTCTGTTAATGGGAATCTGTTTAGCTGCACTTGCATACAGCAAATACCATGGAGCACTGGTTTTTCTGTTCACCATTCTGTCAAACCTCAAGCTGCTGAAAAATCCAAAGTTTTATGTAGCTTGCTTGGTAGCAGTAATCTTAATCATTCCGCACCTATGGTGGCAATCCGCACATGATTGGGTTTCTTTCCGGTACCATCTCGTTGGTCGGAATCGCGACTTTCAATTCAATTTCGTCACCGAGTATCTGCTGAACCTGTTTGCGATTTTCAATCCATTTCTGTTCCCGATATTTTTGGTTGCCTGGTGGAAACACAGAGCAACTCGCCCTGTCGATCGGGCATTGAGTTGTATTTCCGCTGCGTTCATTCTCTTTTTTCTCTCTTCAACCGTACGTGGGTATGTGCAACCTCAATGGGAAATTCCGGCCACATTCGGTATTATTGCTTTACTATTCTACTACATTCGACAAAGCGATAAGCCACAACGCTACACCATCTGGGTTTGCAGCATTACGATTGCTCTGGTTGCACTGACACGCATAGAGATGATCTTTAACCCACTGGGAATCAAGTTCCAGGTATTCGACAATAAAACCAGTTACGATCAGTTGGCTAAACTGGCAGACGGCCGTCCCATCATTTTTGACGGAAAATACACAGCTGCAGCCAAATACCATTTTTATACCGGTGAAACAGGCTATGCTCAACCGGTTGTCAGCTACCGTACCAGCCACTACCAACTGCTCGACACCGACACCCAGATGGCAGGTCAGAGCATTTTGGCAGAGGTAAATGAACAGATATCTGGCGCTTCGGAGCTTCTATTAGCAAACGGAAAAACTTTCCGTTACGTAGAGATCGATCCGTTCATTCCGACTCGTAAAATCGCCATCACAACAGAAGGGATTCCGGAACAGGTCACTCCGGGCGACACTCTAAACCTTACGCTGACCCTCCGCAATCCCTACCCATATTATTATGGATTCGGCGATAGCGTCACATCATCCGACTCAACAATGGCATTCAATCAGCACAACGCAATGGCTTTGATTGCAAACAATATTTCAACTCCATCTACCGTTCTGAATGCTGATTCAACTGCGAAGGATACTGCGACAACAGTAACTGATTCTGCGTTGATCCGGCAGTGCATCTGGCCGGTAACGGTCAATATGGTATGGAGGCGAGTAGCCACTCCGGTACAGATCATTCCTGTACAGCTGGAAAACAGCGGCACACTTCAACCCAATGGCACGCTCACCTTACAAGCCCAAACAGTTGTTCCGTCATTAACCCAGAACAAAAAATATGAAGCGGGTATCATGTTGACCGACTCGCCATTATGTTCGTGGTTCAATGACAAGTCGCGAGAAGTGACCGTCATTCCGAAACAATAAGATCACTATCTTCCCTTAACCCTATTGGATCAGGAAGTCATGTTAGCTCAATTCATCAAATTTTGTGTAGTCGGCGGCAGTGGTGTATTCGTCGATTTTGGCATTACCTATCTGCTCAAAGAAAAGGCCCGCATCAACAAATACCTCGCCAACTCGGCAGGTTTCATTTGCGCTGCTACATCCAATTATATTCTCAATCGAATTTGGACCTTCTCGAGTCACGATCCGGCCATCACACAACAATACCTTACCTTTTTGGGTATCTCACTGATCGGATTAGGAATCAACAACGGTATCATCTATTTGTTGGCTGAACGGGCACGCATGAATTTTTATTTGGCCAAACTGTTTGCCATCGGCACGGTAACCATTTGGAATTTCTTTATGAACTATTTCGTCACCTTTACTGCATAAGCCTAAACATCACCATGACTGCGAAAGAGCAAATGATTGCGGGTCTGCCATTCGACACGCACGACGAAACGTTGGCTCAAGAGCGAGCATACGCTGCCCGTATTTTGCAAAAGCTCAACGCAATCACCATGGAAGATGAACAATACAGGACGCTGCTCAATCAGCTACTTCCCAATGCCTCAGCACAATGTATGATCCGCCCTCCCTTTTTCTGTGACTACGGATACAATCTGTATATCGGTGAAGGCGGTTTCATCAATTACAATTGCGTTATGCTGGACGGAGCACCGATCCGAATTGGCAACCATGTTTTGATCGGACCGGCAGTCCAAATTTATACCTTTCATCATCCGCTGGATTATCGGGAACGCCGTACGATCGAAATCTGCAAACCGGTCACCATCGGCGATGATTGTTGGATCGGTGGTGGAGCGATATTGCTTCCCGGAGTAACCATTGGTCCTCGCTCTGTAGTCGGAGCCGGATCTGTGGTCACCAAAGATATCCCGGCAGACAGTATTTATGTAGGCAATCCGGCACGCCCTATATCCCACCACACCAAATAAAGGGCTTAAAAGGATCAAAAATTCGCCAATTGCTGCATCCTCTAACCAATATAATGGGGCTATTTCCCCAGAAAAGAGAGTTGCAGCCTCGCTCATAGGGGGTAGCTCTCAACACCTGTCTATTGGACACAAGCCACTCTATGACGAACCTACCCCAATACTTTGAGACACACCATTAAGCAGTCTATCATTTCAAAACAATCTGGGAAAGTTTCTAGGATTACTCATCCACCTTTTTCAGGACCAATGCAGCACGGCTCAGATTATATATTTTAATAAAATGGGAAACAGAACCATCCTCAGCTTTTCGCGGAGAAGAAAAGGCCTCAAGCGTTTCATCAATACGTCCATAACCGCCAAAACGCTTTTCATCCGATGAGAGTTCAATGCGGTATTTGCCCGGAGCCGGAACCGTAACCTCATAATCGGGAATACTGCGCTGCGGGTGCCAGTTGAAAATGAAAACCAAATCGCCACGATGACTGAATACGATGGTCTTGTTCTCTTCATCCATCTGATGGTTATAGGCAAATCCGCTGGCCAAGACATCGTAACGTTGCATCAATTCCAGCATGGCCCGATCGAATGCTCCCAGGAAACTATAACGCAAAAAGCCATTGGTCGAAAGGCTCCATTGACGCCGTGCATGGGCATAACTCCAACCATTCCCTTCTCGCGGAAAATCGATCCACTCGGGATGTCCAAATTCGTTACCCATAAAATTGAGATAGGCCTCCCCGGCCAACGAGATCGTAAAGAGTCGGATCATCTTGTGCAGCGCCATACCCCGATCGATAATCAAGTTTTCAGCCGCCCGATTCATATCCGTGTACATCTGCTTATCCATCAATCGGAAGGCTATGGTTTTATCTCCCACCAGAGCCTGATCATGTGACTCGCAGTAAGCCACCGTTTTGACAGATCCGAGGCGATCAACCATCATGTGCCACATCTCCCATATATTCCACTTCTCGTCTGGCACCTCCTTCAGCAGGCGAATCCAAAAATCGGGAACAGCCATGCCCAACCGATAATCAAACCCAACACCGCCATCTTCGACAGGCACACACATACCAGGCATACCGCTCACATCTTCGGCAATTGTCACTGCTGATGGACAAAAATCGTGTACCAATTTATTGGCTAACGTCAAATAGGCCAATGCATCGCCATTTACATCATTGAAATACTTTTCACGGCAATCGAACTCCGTATAACCGTGATGGGTATAGATCATCGAGGTCACTCCGTCAAAGCGGAACCCATCGAAATGAAACTCATCGAGCCAATATTTGACATTCGACAACAAGAAATGCTCCACCTCCGGTTTCGCATAATCAAACAGTTTAGAGTCCCAATAGGGCTGATCTCCGGCCAGTCCTGAAGGTGAATAAAGATGATCGGTCCCATCCAGCTCGTTAAGTCCCTCGTTGATATTTTTCACATAATGGGCCTGTACGAGATCCATCACTACAGCAAGTCCCAATTCATGTGCACGCTTAATCAATGCTTTTAGCTCCTCTGGAGTCCCGAATCGGGAGGAAGGTGCAAAGAAATTACTTACATGGTATCCGAAGCTACCATAATAAGGGTGCTCCGCAACAGCCATCAACTGCACGACATTATAGCCATCCTGTTTGATGCGAGGAAGGATTTTCTCAGTAAATTCTGTATAGGTTCCCACCCCCTCTTTTTCCTGCGCCATTCCCACATGGCTCTCATAAATATATAGCGTCCCGAGTGTTGATATGTCAAAACTATCTCCCTCCCAATCAAAAGGAACCGGAGGTGCCCACAACTGACCGGTAAAATCTTTGCTCTGCTCATCTTGAACAACCCGACGGATATAAGCCGGAATTCGTTCGAGCCAACCATTCAGACCGTGTACGAGCATTTTGACATGCGAACCATGTATCAATTTTCCGGCATACTTCTCATCGGGCAAAAAAATAGCCCAGACACCATTATCTCCCTTTTTCAGTCGAAGTTCAGTGCGTTGCCAATCGTTAAAATCTCCAAACAGATAGACATCAAAAGCACCCGGCAACCACTCACGAAACCACCATCCCTGCCGAATTGGATCGTATTGGAAGCCAAAATACAGGTATCCATTAGCATAATCGACAAGCGACCCGGCAGACTGCTCAATATCGTCGAGCCTACGTCGAAAATAGGCATACCGACCCATCATGGCATCTTCAACTGGTTTGAGCCATTCATCCTGTTCAACAATAGGCAAATGTTTCGGTAGTTGCATAGTCTTCGTTTTCTATGAAATCATCTGTTCGATTCGAACACAGCAATCGAATATAGCTGTACTCTTTTTTATAGTTATAAAAATAACATAAACTTATGAAAACGACAAACCAAAAAGAATATTATCTTTGTGACTAATATAAACTATTGCTAATCTAAAAATTCATTCAACTCATGTTCAAAGGTCACCCTAAGGGACTCTTCGTTTTATCATTGGCCAATATGGGAGAACGCTTCGGTTACTACACCATGTTGGCCATTTTCGTACTCTTTATGCAGGCCAAATTCGGATTCAGTGCCGATGCGACCAGTACCATTTTTGGAGGTTTTCTCGCGGCCGTCTATTTCCTACCGATAGTGGGAGGTATTTTCGCTGATTATAAGTGGGGTTACGGCAAAACAATCAAAATAGGTATTATTATCATGTTTGTCGGCTATTTATTGCTGGCCATCCCGACCGGAACCAGTATAGGAGCCAAAATCATGATGTTTACTGCACTGCTTTTAATCTCTTTCGGAACGGGCTGCTTCAAAGGAAACTTGCAGGCTCTGGTCGGCAATCTGTATGATGACCCCAAATACAGTGCTAAACGAGATTTGGCATTCAGCATCTTTTATATGTGCATCAACATCGGTGCCTTCTTCGCACCCTCAGCTGCACAAGGTGTTTCTAACTATTTTCTCAACAAAGATGGCTTTACCTATAATGCCGAAATTCCGGCTCTAACCCATCAATTGACCAACGGCACCATCACACCTGCTGCAACCGAACAATTTACTAAATTGGCAGCAGAACAAGGCTATACCGACACAGACCTGGCCTCATTCGGCAATCAATACATCGATTCATTGAGCCAATCCTACAACTTCGGATTCGGGGTAGCCTGCGTCTCATTGATTATCTCTATGCTGATTTTCCTCTGTTTCCGCAAATATTACGCAGCAGCTGATGTCACCGAAAAACAAAAAGTCAAAGAGGGAAGTACAGAAGTCAAAGAACTCACACCCCAACAAACTCATGATCGTTTGGTAGCCCTTGGACTGGTATTTGCCGTCGTCATTTTCTTCTGGATGTCTTTTCACCAAAACGGCCTAACCATGACTTGGTTTGCTCGTGACTATACAGCAAAAGCCGTGAGTGGTTTCGATCGTTTTGGTTTCTCGTTGCTGACCTTAATTCCATTTGCAGTTGGGTTCTATGGTATCCTCAATTTTTTTCAATCTAAAGAAAGCCGCGGTAAACTCACTGCCACTGTAGTCGCCATCATCGGACTTGGATTGGCATGGTTAGCCTACTCGCTGCTGCCAGCCGAGATGTCAATCACTCCGCAAATTTTCCAGCAGTTCAATGCATACTTCATCGTACTGCTCACCCCTATTACGGTTGCATTCTTCAGTTGGTTGGCTAAACGTGGCAAAGAACCGCTTGCTCCACGTAAAATCGGAATCGGTATGCTCATCGCTGCATTGGGTTTTGTAATATTGGCTATCGGATCACACGGTTTACCAGCCCCTGCCGACATCAAAGCAACAGGTGGTGTAAGTTCCATGTTGGTTTCCCCAAATTGGTTGATCAGCACCTATTTCGTGCTGACTATTGCTGAACTGTTCCTCTCCCCGATGGGTATCTCCTTTGTATCGAAAGTTGCACCTCCAAAATACAAAGGTATTGCTCAAGGTGGTTGGTTAGCAGCTACGGCTATCGGCAACTATTTGGTTGCTGTGATCGGTTACCTGTGGGAAGCTATCGATTTGTGGATGCTGTGGGGAATCCTGGTGGTTTGCTGCCTGCTTTCAGCGGCATTCCTCTTCTCACGCATGAAACGTCTCGAGAAAACCACTTCAGAAGCATAATCTTAATTTTCTATTCTCAGTCTTCGTCGTTCACCAGTTGGTAAACACTTGGACTGAAACTTATAACAAGGCAGGCGATCGTAATAGGATCGCCTGCCTTGTTTTATTTCACAAAGACACGATAGTTCCAGAATCGTTTAACTGTAAAATCGCTATATTTACACAAATTTTCATTGAATGACCAAACTCACATTTTTGGGAACAGGAACCTCACAAGGTGTTCCGGTAATATCGTGCGGCTGTTGGGTTTGCACCTCTCCAGATGCACGGGACAAACGGTTACGAACTGCCGCACTGATTGAACAGGATGGCGTTGTACTGGTTATCGATGCTGGGCCTGATTTTCGGCAACAGATGTTACGGGAAGATGTACGGCACATTGATGGCATTCTCCTGACGCATGGGCACAAAGATCATGTTGGAGGTTTGGATGACGTACGGGCATTCAATTACACTTCAAAAGCTGCAGTTGATATCTACGCCGAAGAGCGGGTACAACAGGTAATTCGGAAAGATTTTGATTACGCATTCAGTGAACATAAATATCCCGGCGTCCCAGAAATTAACCTGCATACCATCACAGAGGAGCCTTTTCAGGTAAAAGGTGTTAAGGTAATTCCCATTCGAGGGCTACATTACAAGCTCCCGGTACTGGGCTTCCGAATCGGAGAAATTGCGTATCTGACTGATTTCAATCATATCTCACCACAAGAGATCGAAAAAATCAAAGGGATTGACACTTTGGTAATTAATGCTTTACGCAAAGAGTCTCACATTTCGCATTTCACTCTTGATGAAGCTTTACATATCAGCTATTTAGTCGGTCCTAAACACACCTACCTTACCCATGTTTCCCATCAGATGGGCAGGTATGTTCAAGAAGACCCACGACTCCCTGAAAATTGCCATTTTGCGTACGACGGATTAGTCATTGAAGCCTAATCCACACAAGAAGTTCCGAAAGATCAAATAAAATTAAGCTAACAGAATCCAAAAGGATAATCTCATATTGCCAAACATCACAAATCGCCACACAATCGTATGGAAAAGCTTTTGTTGATTACCCCGCCTTTTGTTCAGGTCAACTGTCCATATCCGGCGACTGCCTATTTGAAAGGATATTTGACCCGTCATGGACATCAGGTCGAACAGTACGATCTATCCATCGAGTTGATCAACAGACTTTTCAGCCGTGAACTACTACAACAGATTTTTGATCATTGTACTTCTGATGCAATCAATGGCAATCCCAATTTGGAACGGATCTACGCTCTGCGAGAACATTATCTGAATACGATCGATACGGTCATGGAGTTTCTGCGCAAGGGAGACAACACATTGGCCACGTTGATCTGCAACGGTGAGTTTCTTCCCCAAGCCCATCGTTTCGATTCCATTGGTGAACTCGATTACTTTTTTGGCAACCTGGGAACATCCGACTGTGTTAAGTTTCTCTGTACGCTCTACCTGCAAGATCTGAGTGATCTGATCCGGGGCACGGTCACCGAATACTTCGAAATCGTCCGATATGGCGAACAATTGGCCGTAGCCATTCCCACCTTCTCTCGTCTCGAGGCTGCACTGCAACAGCCGCTAAACCTGATCGAGGAGGAGATGATCAATCTGCTCGACAACAAAATTACAGCTGAGTCACCTACTCACGTCGGTTTTACGATACCTTTTCCAGGCAATTTACTCGCCACACTTCGGTGTGCACAACACATCAAGGAGCGCTATCCCCAAATCAAAGTCATCATTGGGGGCGGTTATCCTTCAACCGAATTGCGGTCTATGACCGAAAAGGGAATCTTTCAATATGTCGACTATGTGGTATTGGACGATGGAGAGTTACCGCTTGAACGAATTCTGACAGGAGCACCTCTAATCCACACCTATACTCGCGAGGGATACCACGACGGTGGTGATAGCCCAATCTCTCATCTTGAACGGGGTTGCCCGGATTATAGCGGACTACCGCACGACAAATACATCTCGCTGACCGAAGTGACCAATCCCATGCACCGTCTTTGGAGTGATGGAAGATGGAACAAGATGATGCTTGCCCACGGTTGCTATTGGGGCAAATGTGCTTTCTGCGACACTTCATTGGATTATATCTGCCGCTATGATCGTGTATCCGCAACCGAATTGGTCGATTGGATGGAACAGGTCATAACACAGACAGGTAGTCGGGGATTCCATTTCGTGGATGAAGCTGCCCCTCCTACTACCCTACGCGACCTCTCGATTGAGATTTTACGCCGCAACCTCAAAGTCTCCTGGTGGACCAATATCCGTTTCGAAAAAAGTTTTACGGGGGATTTGGCACAACTGATGTCAGCTGCCGGTTGCATTGCCGTATCCGGAGGTTTGGAAGTGGCATCGGATCGGCTGCTTGCACTGATGAATAAGGGAGTTACCATTGAACAGGCCACCTTGGCCATGCGTAACTTTTTCTATGCAGGGATCATGGTACACACTTACTTAATGTACGGTTTCCCCACCGAAACGCTCCAGGAGAGTGTCGATTCGCTGGAGGTAGTACGCCAATTGTTCCGGGCCGAACTGATCGGTTCGGCATTCTGGCACCGCTATGCCATGACGGTCCACAGTCCCAGCGGACAATCGCCCGAAGAGTTTGGTGTGCATCATAAAAATAAAGGACCAAATGGATTTGCTAACAACGAAATCCCCTTTACAGAGATTCGCACATACAACATCAATATGGTTGGCGACGGCTTGAATGAGGCCCTTGCCAATTACATGTATGGCAACGGACTTGACCGACCCGTACACAAATGGTTCAAGGGGAAAGAGGTTCCTACGACCACAGTGGAAGAGACCTTGATCACCGACCACCTCATCAAGCCCGATTCATCACGTATATACTCGGATCATGCACGGTTGATCTGGATCGGACCGCAAGCTGTTCGAACCGAGGAGGGAATCATTATTCGAAGCAACTCTTCAGAAAAGACCTTCAGGCTCAAACCTGCCGATCAGGATTTTATCATGCACCTATTGCCGATTGTATCCAAACTTGACTGCAAATTCACATTGGCTGAAGCCAAAGAGCTTTACGCACAATTCAGTGAAGAGCCGTTTATTGTATTTTACCTCTCCAAACAGTGGGATCAACTGCGCAAATTCGGCTTGCTGCAGGTTTAACTGAAACACATCTTATCTAGACAAGAAACAAATAACTAATAGATATATGGATTTCAAAGGAAAAGTTGTCGTCATCACCGGAGCCTCATCCGGAATCGGGAAAGCCTTGAGTTATGCATTTGCGGATCGGGGAGCCAAAGTGGTGATGGGTGCACGCCACAGTGCAAAATTGGCAGAAATTGCCGGTGAGATTCTTTCCCGGGGCGGAGAGGCTGTATTTGAAGAGACAGACGTCACTCAGGAGGCCGAATGCAAACGCCTTATCGATAAAGCAGTTTCTGCGTTCGGAGGTATCGATATTCTGATCTGCAATGCGGGCATCTCCATGCGAGCCCTTTTCGATGATGTTCAACTGGACGTTTTGCGTCAACTGATGGATGTTAATTTTTGGGGCACCGTCTATTGTGCAAAATATGCGCTGCCATACTTACAAGCATCAAAAGGTTCACTTGTAGGAGTCTCTTCAGTAGCCGGCATCCATGGGTTGCCCGGACGAACAGGCTATTCGGCATCCAAATTTGCCATGACAGGACTGCTCGAAACCATCCGCATTGAAAACCTGAAAAAAGGGTTGCATGTTATGATTGCTTGCCCCGGTTTCACAGCATCCAACGTACGCTTCTCGGCTTTGACTGCCGATGGATCTCAACAAGGAGAATCACCTCGCAACGAAGCCAAAATGATGAGTGCAGAAGAGGTTGCACAACGGATTATACGCGGTATCTCTCGCCGAAAACGGTTAGTCTTGATGGAGTTCGACGGACGTGCCACATCATTTATCGGCAAATTTGCTCCCGGACTGTTGGATAAACTCTTTTACAGCCACATGGCTAAAGAGCCAGATTCGCCGTTCAAGTAAATTCAATTTACATCTTACCCGTACAGCATTAGAGGAAGGAATTAAACACATCCTAATCCGATATGTTTTAATTAGTAAATCTAGTCACAACAAAAATCCCCGTCGGATTGACGGGGATTTTTTTATGCTTTAATGTTAATAACCGACCATATATCAACAACCAATTAACATGTAATTATAATTTATTCACATATAATTAGCTGATCTTAACACTCGAAGTGGGTTTATCAACATACTATGCACACAATAAATAACATTTGACGAATATTTGCCACACTTCGAGCAGTCATAAATATGATGTACTCATGAGCAATCACCAATAAAGATTTGAATGCTCATAGAATGATGCATATGAGGCCTTGATATAAAGCCACACTATGAAAACTGTTTATATAAAAAAGACAGAATAGATAATGAAACTACATTTAAGACTCTCCGAGACGCAACACGAAGAGACTCAAAAGCAAAGAAACTCAAAAACAAAGAGATAGAACAATACTCAGCCTCAAAGAAATATCAATATGAATTACCGACGACCGGACTATTTCAACAACGGCTTAAGATATTTACCGGTATAACTACCCTTGACTTCGGCAACCTCTTCCGGTGTTCCTGTTGCAATCAACTGACCGCCACCACTACCACCTTCAGGACCTATATCAATCAAGTAATCTGCCACTTTGATCACATCCAAATTGTGCTCGATCACGATAACTGAGTTACCCTTCTCAACCAATTTATTCAAGACATCGAGTAGTACACGAATATCCTCAAAGTGCAAACCGGTCGTAGGTTCATCCAAAATATAGAGGGTATTTCCCGTATCACGTTTAGCCAATTCTGCAGAGAGTTTGATACGCTGACTCTCACCTCCCGATAACGTCGTACATGGCTGACCGAGTGTCAAGTATCCAAGGCCTACATCCTGAATAGCTTTCAACTTCATGTGAATCGAAGGAATCGCCTCAAAGAATACAACAGCCTGATTAATCGTCATGTTTAACACATCATTGATGCTCTTCCCTTTATACTTCACCTCCAACGTTTCACGATTATAACGTTGTCCGTTGCAGACCTTACATTTCACATATACATCGGGCAGGAAATTCATCTCAATCGTCTGCACGCCGGCCCCACGACACGCCTCACAGCGTCCTCCCTTAACATTAAACGAGAAGCGTCCAGCCTTGAAACCTCTTACCTGCGCATCAGGTGTAGCCTCAAACAGTTTGCGAATATCCCCAAATACATTGGAATAGGTAGCCGGATTGCTGCGCGGTGTACGGCCGATTGGCGACTGATCGACAACCACCATTTTATCAATATTCTCGATGCCATCAATGGCATCGTAGGCCAACGGCTGATCATACGAGTGGTATAGGTAACGGTTCAAAGCAGCTCGTAGCGTTGCATTGATCAGTGTCGATTTACCGCTACCGCTGACACCCGTAACGCAGATCATCATGCCCAACGGGAAATCGACCGTTATGTTTTTCAGATTATTGCCTCGTGCTCCTCGGATGGTCAACATCTTACCGTTCCCTTTGCGACGAACCGCAGGAACCTCTATTTTACGACGTCCGCTCAAATACTCCGCAGTAATGCTGCCTGAACGCATGACATTCTCCAAGGTGCCAGACGCAACGATTTCGCCTCCCCGTACACCAGCCAGCGGCCCCACATCGACAATCCAATCGGCATTGCGGATCATCTCCTCGTCATGCTCGACAACAATCACCGAATTACCGGCATCACGCAAAGCTTTGAGACTGTTGATCAGTTTAATATTGTCTCGCTGATGCAATCCGATACTTGGCTCATCCAAGATATAAAGTACGTTGACCAATTTCGAGCCGATCTGCGTAGCCAAACGGATACGCTGGCTCTCGCCTCCAGACAATGAACAAGAACTGCGGCTCAACGACAAATATCCCAATCCGACATCCAACAGAAAACGCAATCGTTCGCGAATCTCTTTCAACAGATCGTGGGCGATGAGTTGCTGCCGTTTCGATAGTCGCTCTTCCAAGCCCTCCATCCACGCTGCAAAATCCTCGATACTGAGTGCTGCCAGTTCGGCAATATTTTTACCATCGATTTTGAACTGCAAGGCTTCCGGTTTCAGCCTTGAACCGCCGCAAACTGAACAGGTCCGCCGCATGACGAACTGCTCCTTCCATTTGCTTCCCTTGTTGCTGGAGCTGTCCTCCTGTTGTTTCTCGATATAGTCAGCAACACCTTCCCAGGCGATCATGTAGCTACCCGCTCCGCCCAATTCATGCGTATCAATGCGCAAAGGCTCGGCATCTCCATACAACACGGCATTCAACGCCTCTTCTCCCAATGAACCGACCGGATCATCAATGGTAAAATCATGTCTGCGGCCCAAAGCCTCGATCATTGCAAACAACAGATTATTCCGATAACGACCCAGTGGTTCTATTGCACCCTCACGGATCGACTTCTTATCGTCGGGGATGATCCTTTCCATATCGAAGACCACCTCTTCACCCAATCCATTGCAATGCGGACAGGCACCCTGCGGAGAGTTAAACGAAAAGGTATGCGGTGCCGGCTCATTAAAGGCAATACCGCTGGTCGGACACATCAGATGACGACTGTAAAACCGGACATTATTGGTTTCGTAATCGTACACCATCATTGTTCCTTTCCCCTGTCGCATCGTCTCCTGAAGGCTCTTCAACAAGCGAGATTGTACCTCCTCCTTCACCTGGAGCCGATCGACCAACAGCTCAATGTGGTGAATTTTGTAACGATCCAGTTTCATGCCCGAGTGCACTTCGCGAATCTCGCCATCAACCCGAGCATAGAGATATCCCTTTTTTATAAAGCCTTCAAAAAGTTCTCTGTAATGACCTTTACGTCCTCGCACAACCGGTGCCAACAAAGCAATCTTCCGTCCGTCGAAATCGTGCATGATCAGATCAACGATCTGTGCATCGGTATGGTGTACCATCAGTTCTCCCGTTACAGGAGAATAGGCTTCGGCAGCCCTGGCAAACAGCAAACGCAAGAAGTCATTGATCTCCGTAACGGTTCCCACAGTGGAGCGAGGATTGCGATTGGTCGTCTTCTGTTCGATCGAGATAACCGGACTCAAACCAGTAATTTTATCCACATCAGGACGTTCCATCGAACCGACAAACTGACGAGCATAGGTTGACAGGGTCTCCATATACCGACGTTGACCTTCGGCATAAATCGTATCGAAAGCCAATGACGATTTTCCCGAACCGGACAATCCGGTAATCACCGTCAAACTATCACGAGGTATGGACACATCCACATTTTTCAGGTTGTGTTCACGAGCGCCATAAACCTCGATCCAATTATCAGGACGATGTGTTTCGGTAGCGGCCATCGTTTGGCTATTTATGTCGTTCTTGTCGGTTTTCATGGAATTTATTTACGAGCTGAACCTTTAGGAATCTTAACCGTAAAACTGCGGCCTGCTTTGTTGGTATAATCGTAATCCCGAATCCAGGGATTCAACTGACGAATCTGTTTGTAATGTGTACCGTGTTCACGGGCAAAAGCGGCCCAATCAATTTCAGGATCATCAATGGTTACCTCTTCATAAGCAGGCAACAACGGATAATACTCTTTTTTATCGATTTGATAGCCATATGCAGCAGGATCAGACATCAACAGCTTGAATGAGAGCACCCGGAAGACATAACGTAACGTCTCATTGGGCAAAAAGAGATCATAATAGGATTCAACGCCCTGCTTCTCCAATCGTCGAGATACGCCTGCCACTCCGGCATTGAAAGCAGCTGCAGCCAATGTCCAACTACCCAACCGACGTTTGGCATCAATCAAATAGCGGCAAGCAGCTTCAGTAGATTTTTCGATGTGATAGCGTTCATCCAACTCATCCCCTACCAACAGACCTGCTGATTTTGCATACGCCGGCATCAACTGCCACAAGCCACCAGCACCAGCTCCTGAACGAGCTTCAGGATTCAGGCCACTTTCTGCCATACAGAGATATTTGAAATCATTGGGAACACCATATTTTGCCAAGATTGGCTCAATAATAGCAAAATATCGTTTGGACGCTAACAGCGTCTGCATCGTCCGCGAATGCATATACAACGTCGTCAACATCTCGCGCATAAGACTTTCACGCGTATCCTGATTCTGCATGGGGACAGGTTCTCCTGCCAAATCCAGTTTGTCAGGCAATGGTGGCACTTCGACACGAGCAAAACCACTATTGACCGTCGAGCGAATCGTATCGGATGGAGTTTGTGCGCAAGCAACTACCGATAAGGCTAACGCACATAAAAATAGAGACAATTTCATCTATCCGCTGTTTTTCAGAGAAACGTACAAAGATACTAAATATTCTATCAACAAGCATGTTCCTACAACCTCTATTCTAAAAGCAACAAGATAAACCTCATCCTTATCTGTCCATCAGACAAAACAAGAACACAACTATCGATTCAACATCTGATTTTTATCTGTGGCTGTTCGCAGCAACAGTCAGATTTTCGTACCTTTGCGACAGAACAACATTATATTTGCATCTAAACACTCCGAATCTTTCACATCATGCTGACTGCCGGTCTCTATTACACCTTGCGGGTCAACCGCATTTCCGATTTCGGACTCTACCTCGCAGACGAAGAGGGCAACGAAGTATTGCTGCCCAATCGATACGTTTCGATGGATAACAAAGTGGATGACCTGATCGATGTATTTGTATATTGCGATTCAGAAGATCGTTTGGTTGCCACGACTGATCGCCCGATGGCCACTGTAGGAGAGGCTGCATATCTGCGTGTCGTTGACAAAACAATTCACGGGGCATTTCTCGATTGGGGGTTAAAAGCTAAAGATCTCTTTTTACCGAATCGGAATATGCAAGGAAGAGTCGAAGCCGGCAAAAGCTATATCGTATATCTCTATAACGACAACGTGACGGGACGTGTCGTAGCCTCCATGCTGATGAACAGCTTTATTAACAACCGTCAGCTCACCATCAAACCGCATCAAGAGGTTACACTCTTAGTGACCAGTCGCAATGAGATCGGGTACCGAGTGATCATTGAGAATCGTCATTGGGGGATGCTGTATCACAACCAGCTGTTTCGTCCCATTGCTATCGGCGATCGGTTGCAAGGATATGTTTCACGAATCACCGAGGAGAATCGCGTTGATGTAACGCTCCAAAAACAGGGATATGACGAAGTAAAACGTTCAGCCGGACATCTGCTCGAGCTCCTGGCTCAACACAACGGCGTGTTACCATTATGCGATGAAAGCACGCCTCAACAGATTGCCGAAATGACAAGTATGAGCAAAAAAGTCTTTAAACGTTGTGTCGGCATGTTGATGAAACAGGGACGCATTGCCATGCTTCAAGGCAAAATTACATTGATCGGAGAAGAATAGGATTAAAGAGTTGCGCTCTTTTTTCCCTATTGAGTTTAATATGACAAACCAAAAGAGGCATGATTATCTCATGCCTCTTTTTGAATATATAACATCAATCGAAACGCGTTGTCTGGATATTCGCACCTCCTGTTATCAAAAATCTAACATACGACTCGGCTCTATGCTTCTTCCTGATAACAATTCGCGTCTCCGATTAACACATACGCCATTTAATAAAACTCTTACAGCAATTTGGCAATCTTATCCTCGAACAAGTTACGAGGACCAGCACCAACCTGTTTGTCAACGACCTCTCCATTTTTAAGGAAGATAACGGTCGGGATGTTACGGATGCCGAATTTTACTGCCAGGGCATCATTTTCGTCCACATCACATTTGCCAATGATGACCTTACCTTCGTATTCCGCAGCCAGCTCGTCGATAATAGGAGCCACCATACGGCATGGGCCACACCATTCAGCCCAAAAATCGATTACAACGGGTTTACCTGAATCAATAACCTCCTGATAATTAGCAGATGTAATACTAAGTGCCATAATATATACTATTTTGATTTAAAATTTTCTTTTTACAAAAATGGCAATAAGTTGACACATACTGTACGGTTGTTTCCGAAAAAGATCAACGCATTGTCAACATTTTGGCCAAGATCTATCCTCCTTATTTTCCAAACACTCTTTTGATCAATTCCGTATATGCCACTGCCTCACAATGGAAACAAATTAACCAAAGAGCATATGCAATTTTAAGAACATGCCATTACCAACTCGAGAGCTACGACACGCCAAGAGACGTTCAACGACATACTTAACACCCCATACCTTACATCAGCGTATAGCGCAAGGAATTGTCATCAAGGAACCGTACCATATCGGGTGTCATTCCGACTTTCAATGTTTTGGAATACAAATTCACTGCCACATCAGCCTGCTGATCGACCACTTTAACCCGTAAGGTAACATTGCCTTTATTCTCAGCTACCGTCGTCTTGAGTTGTGTCACAATGTCATCCGTCAGATCCGCCACCGGCAAAGAGATGGTCAATTCATGAATCAGGGTCTCTTGAGCCTCTGCCAACTGCATCATCGAATTGATAACACACTCCAGTTCATTCGGATTATAAGGACGCTCCTGAACCCGTCCCCGAATCAGCAAATAGTATCCCTCATAGAGATATTGACGGAATGTCTCGTATTTCTTACTGAATAACGTAAATTCATGGGAACTATTATAATCCTCCATGGTAAAGCGGCCATACGGTTTACCGGTTTTCGTCGTAAGGTGCTGTACTGAGGTGATCATGCCTGCAACCGTAAAGTCTTTGTTTTTCATGGCTGACAGATCCTGCAAATCACCCAAACTTGTATGACAATAGTGACGGATGATCACCGAAAAGTTATCTAACGGATGTGACGAAAGATAAATACCGATGACTTCACGCTCTTTATTCAAGGTTTCGATTTGTGTCCACGGTTCATGCGGCAATGGCTCAGGCTTTTGAATTTCAGCCTCACCACCTCCTCCACCGAACAGACTCTGTTGGACATTGGCCTTTTCACTTTGCACGCGGTTCCCATACCTCATCAAAGCCTCGAGGAACGATCCCTCACGACCATCCGGGGCAAAATAGGCACTACGTGGCAGATCACTGATGGTATCAAATGCACCACCTAAAACCAAATTCTCCAGGGTTTTACGGTTCACCGCCTGCAAATTCACTCTCTCCATAAAATCATAGATCGACTTGAACTTACCATCACGCTGACGGCTCTCGACAATATCTTTCACGGCAGCCTCGCCAACTCCTTTGATTGCGGCCAACCCGAAACGGACATTTCCTCCTTCATCGACCGAAAAGCGGCTCTTACTGTAATTTACATCCGGCCCAAGCACCGACAACCCCATCCGCTTACACTCATCCATAAAGAAGCTGATCTTCTTGATATCGGAGAGATTGCGACTCAACAACGCCGCCATAAATTCGGCAGGATAGTGGGCTTTCAGGTATGCGGTCTGATACGAAACATAAGCATAACAGGTCGAGTGTGATTTGTTGAAAGCGTATGATGCAAATGCCTCCCAGTCTCCCCAAATCTTTTCACAGATGGCCGGATCATGTCCATTTTTCTTCGCGCCCTCAATGAATTGAGGTTTCATCTTATCCAGCACATCCTTTTTCTTCTTACCCATTGCTTTACGCAGCGTATCGGCTTGACCTCCCGTAAAACCGGCCAGTTTCTGCGACAGCAACATCACCTGCTCCTGATAAACCGTAATGCCATACGTATCTTTCAGATACTCCTCCATATCGGGAATATCATAGGTCACCGCTTCGCGTCCAAACTTACGGGCAATAAACGAAGGAATATACTCCATCGGGCCCGGACGATACAAAGCATTCATCGCAATCAGGTCCTCGAAGCGGTTGGGTTTCAGACTGCGCAAATATTTTTTCATACCCGGCGACTCGAATTGGAACAATCCGGTAGTTTCGCCTCGACTATACAAGTCGTAAGTTGCCGCATCATCCAACGGGATCGAATCGATATCCAGTTTAATTCCTTTCGAGGATTCGATATTCTCCAATGCATCCTTGATAATCGAAAGTGTCTTCAATCCCAAAAAGTCCATCTTAATCAGACCTACACTTTCGACCTGTTTTCCCTCAAACTGCACAACATTCAGTTCGGCATCCTTTGCAATGGCAATCGGGGCAAATTTTTCCAAATCATCCTGCCCGATAATCACACCACAAGCATGCACTCCGGTTTGTCGAACAGACCCCTCCAGCTGCTGGGCATACTTGAGGGTATCGCGAATCAACGGGTTTTCGGATTGGGTTTCGGCAACCAACTCAGGAACCTCTTTAAAAGCCTTTTCAAAAGTGGTTCCCGGTTTATCAGGAATTAATTTCGTCAAACGGTTACTTTCGGCAAGCGGTAATTTCTCCACCCGAGCCACATCCTTAATTGCAGCTTTGGGGGCCATGGTACCAAACGTAATAATCTGAGCCACACGTTTACTACCATACTTTTCCACCACATAGTGGAGCACATCGGCACGTCCATCCTCATCAAAATCGACATCGACATCAGGCAACGAAATACGATCCGGATTGAGGAAACGCTCAAACAGCAGATCGTATTTGATCGGATCTATATTGGTAATACCCAACGTATAGGCCACTACAGATCCTGCTGCAGAACCACGTCCCGGACCTACCGAAACACCCAGTTCACGAGCAGCCCGGATATAGTCCCAAACGATCAGGAAGTATCCCGGGAATCCCATCCACTCAATGGTCGAAAGTTCATATTCGAGACGTTTGGTTATCTGTTCATCGAGCTCACCATAACGTCGTTTTGCCCCTTCGTAACTCAAATGTTTCAAATAGAGGAACTGTTTGGCAATCATCAATGGTTCTGCCAACTCAGGGTGCGTCGTTGTCAACTCATCCAGCGATGATGCCTGCTTAATCTCAGCCAACAACGCCTCATCCTTAACTTTTTTAGAAAAAACCTCTTTCAACTGATCCAAATCGATCGGGAAATCTTCCGGAATCGGGAAGTTCGGCATCAACGGCTTATGCTCCAAAGAATACTCCTCGACTTTGTCTGCAATCTCCAAAGTGGTCGCTAAGGCTTCTGGATGCTCTGCAAACAGCTCTGCCATCTCGTCCGGACTCTTCAAAAACTCCTGTCCGGTGTATCGCATACGGGTCGGATCATCCAAATCTTTTCCTGTATTGAGACAGATTAATCGATCGTGCGCTTCGGCATCCTCCGCCTTGATAAAATGGACATCATTCGAAGCGATATATTTAATTCCATACTGTGCAGCCAGCTCCAAAATCACAGCGTTAACCCGCTTCTGATTTTCATACACCTCAGAATCCCGACGAGGATCACCGCTGCGATGCAACTGCATTTCGAGGTAATAATCCTCTCCGAAAATCTCTTTGAATTCACATACCACAGCTTCAGCTTTTGCGCGATCACCATGCATGATAGCTTGGGGCAACTCTCCTCCCAAACAAGCCGAACAACAGATGATCCCTTCGTGGTAAGTACGCAACAGCTCTTTATCCACGCGAGGATGATAATAGTAACCCTCCGTAAAAGCATAAGAGACCATTTTTGCCAGGTTGTGGTATCCTGCCTTGTTTTTTGCCAAAAGGATCAGGTGATGGCCTCGATCTTCGCGTCCTCTTTTTTTATCGAAGCGACTACCCGTTGCCACATACACCTCGCACCCCAGAATCGGTTTGACTCCCTCTTTGACGGCTGCATCATGAAACTCTTTCACTCCGAACATATTACCATGATCGGTAATGGCAAGTGCCGTCATACCAAGGGCATTAGCCCGCTTCAATAGAGGTTTGATAGCTGAGGCGCCATCAAGGATCGAATATTGCGTATGTACATGAAGATGAACAAAATGGCTCATAAAAACAGACTCTCTTTATTCCTTAGCAAAGATAACAAAACCCCTCACTCGCCCAAACTTGCACCTTCAATTTTTTCAATGCAAGAGTCGACGTGCCTGACTCTGAAAAAACTAAAATTTCAAGCAATAATTCCGGCCCAAAAATTGTTATTCAGTAAAAGAAAATGTATCTTGTAGGAAAGAACCACATTAAAACTACACGTTATGGATAAATCGAAAGTTGTTGTTATCAAAAAGTTCTCGACCGCTGGAGAGGCTATGATTTACCAAACGCTTTTGGCCAGCAACGGTATCGAATGCGAACTGATCAACGAAACGGCATTCGACATCATGCCCATGCAAAACGAGTGGTTGGAAATCAAGCTGGTCGTGGCTGAAAAGGACGAAAAGACTGCCAAAGCAATTCTTGCAGCCAAATTCGATCAACAAGAGTTTGAAACTGAAAGTGTCAAAAGACGCAAAAAACCATGATTTTTATCACACCTTACAACAAGAAACGGTCGCTATAATAGCGACCGTTTCCGTTTGATATGATGGAAGAATTTTACCAGCCAAGTACGTAAGCAAAAATCAGCGGCGCAACGATTGTCGCATCTGACTCTACGATAAAGCTCGGCGTATCGGGCAGCAATTTACCCCAGGTAATCTTCTCGTTAGGCACGGCACCAGAATATGAACCATAAGAAGTGGTCGAATCCGAAATCTGGCAGAAATAAGCCCAGCATGGGGTATCCTCCCACTCCAGATCCTGATACATCATCGGCACAACGCAAATCGGGAAATCACCCGAAATACCACCACCGATCTGGAAGAAACCAACACCGGCTCCGCCACTGTTGGCCTTATACCAATCGGTCAGGAACATCATCGTTTCGATACCACCCTTGATGGTCGAAGGTTTCAGTTCGCCTTTGATGCAATATGCGGTAAAGATGTTACCCATTGTACTGTCTTCCCAACCCGGAACAATGATTGGAATATTCTTTTCGCAAGCAGCCAACATCCAGCTGTCTTTGGGATCGATCTCATAATATTGTTCCAACTCGCCACTACGCAGCAATTTGTACATAAACTCGTAGGGAAGATAACGCTCGCCTTTGTTATCAGCATCTTTCCAAATTTTGAAAATATGCTGTTGCAAACGACGGAAAGCCTCCTCTTCCGGAATACAAGTATCCGTCACACGGTTCATGTGATTTTGCAACAAGTTCCACTCATCCTGCGGTGTGAAATCGCGATAATCCGGAACACGTTTGTAGTGAGAGTGTGCCACCAGGTTCATGATGTCCTCTTCGAGGTTGGCGCCAGTACAGGTAATGATCTGCACCTTGTCCTGACGAATCATCTCTGCCAGAGAGATGCCCAACTCAGCGGTACTCATCGCACCACCGAGCGTGATCATCATTTTGCCCCCCTTTTCGAGATGGGCTTCATAACCTTTGGCCGCATCCACCAGAGCCGCTGAATTGAAGTGGCGGTAGTTGTGCGTGATAAACTGAGAAATGGGTCCTTTTGTCATTTTATCAAAAAATTTATTAGTTCAGCAAAGGTAAAAAAATCTAAGGAGGGTATCAACTCCTATCTGAATTTATTCGTTCGTCTGCTCTGTGGGACCAAACTCCCCCATCAAAACACGGACTACAACCTATTCATCACAGAATTCACCTGAACCATCGAATCATTGTATTACGAGCCTCAACCTACCCAATAACAGACACAACTCGATGTTCTGGATGCTTCATTGAAGCTGTATACGTATTTATTGGACTTTCACAAAACCACAAATTTTCAATTCACTGAATCCGCAGCTCGCATACTCTCCATACTTGAATAGAAAACTATTTATCAAAAATGCTACTGTTGGGACTCTTCGAAATAGGTCCACAAATTATCCCCATCGGGGACAGGGGCAGTAATAACCAGACGTTCACGTGATTGTCCAGAACGAGCTACCGGATGAAAAAATTCGACCCGACGCGAGTGCAATGAAATACTGCTGTCCCGATTGGAACGGGCCGCCCCATATTTCAAATCACCTCGAATCGGACATCCCGCAGCCGACAGTTGAGCACGAATCTGGTGATGACGTCCCGTTAACAACTCAACCTCAATCAAAAAATAGTTTTTACTGCCACCCAATAACCGATAATTGAGACGTGCCTCTTTACCATCTGTTACCGGTTTCGTATAAATACGTGATTTATTGGTTCGGCCATCCCGTACCAAATAGCCTGTCAGAGTTCCCGATTCGGGCATCGGTGGCCGTTCGGTAATTGCCCAATAATATTTGGCAATCTCACGTGCCTTGATCATCTCGTTGAGACGAGCAAGAGCCTTACCTGTTTTGGCAAAAATTACAGCACCACTCACTGGCCGGTCAATACGATGAACAACGCCCAGAAACACATTACCAGGCTTATTATCCCGTACTCGAATAAACGCTTTGATCTCATCTTCGAGAGCGGGATCCCCCGACGGATCGGGCTGTACCAGCTCTCCTGCACGTTTATTGACCACCATCAGATGATTATCTTCGTACAATATTCGCTGTGGTTCAAACATTTTTCTTGATTGATTTATGATTGTACTTTTTCGTTTTGCCTGAAATAGTCCAAAGTCTCATCATAATATAAGGCAACGCTTCAAAGCGTCATTTACCTCCAGACCAACTCTTTGCTTCGTCTCACAAACACCGATAAAGCCCAACAATTTCAATGATTATTCGAGAAGTTGAGCGTAATAAGCTTTTTGTATCGGATTTTCTTACCTGCATCGCATTTCCGGTGACAAAATTACGCCGTAAAATTACAGTTCAAATGCCATCGGCAATAACAAATGAGCGGCTCCTATCACAGTTGCACTATGATCGGAACACAAAATCAACCGAATCGGGCGGTGCTGACGCTTTTCCGTATCGATCAAAACTTGACGACAAGCTCCGCATGGATAACATTCACGCTCTCCCGGCATCGACACAATAGCCAAAGTATCGATCGCTTCACGATTCCCATTGGCCTGAATGTAATAAAGCAGGATACGCTCCGCGCACATTCCTGATGGAAACACCTCACTCTCTTGATTGTTGGCTGAGAATACCGATCCATTCACCAATCGTGCGGCCGCACCAACCCGAAATCCCGAATAGGGTGCATATGCCTCTCCACAAGCATGCAACGCCCGTTCAACCAATTTCCGATCTTCATCGGGTAGGTCGTCTAACGAGTCATAATGCAGATAATCGAATGCGAATGTTCTCTTTTCCATCTCAACGACATTTTGAATATTTCACGATTCCTCTGGCAGCCAGGGACAATAATCATCAACCAAGGTATATAATCATAAAAATCATCCCGATGCTCAATCAGTTCAGTCCAATCACCCGATCTGACACTAAAAAGTTTTTTCAGCCCTTAACATATGATGTTTTCCCAATGCTCCAGGGAGTCGATGAACAGTAAATCCTGCTGCACGCAAATTTTCCTTAACAACACCTTTGGCAGAATAGGTCACCAGTACCCCTCCTTGCCGTAAGGAGTCGTACAAGCGACCAAACACCTCTTGTGACCAAAGTTCCGGTTGACAATCCGGTGCGAAAGCATCGAAATAGATCAAATCAAAGGTAGTATCAAATCGGTAATCCAACAACGATCCATTTACCTTTTTCAAGGTAAAATACCGTGTCAACTGCACATTTTCATTCCACGGAGCACGATGCAAAGTGACAAATAGCGGATCAGCCGCATAATCGAGTTGTTGTACTGTATCTAAATCAACAGGATATTGTTCAATCGCTACATACTCAACGGAATATGCACATCTCTCCACCTCTTGAGCCGTCAACCAGGCATTCAATCCACTACCAAATCCCATTTCAAAAATACGCAGTGAACTTAGATTTTGCAGCCTGTCAGGTTGTGTATGCCCACTCACCGACTCCGAATCATGTTTCGTTCGGGCAGTGTCTTCCGGGTCTTCACATTCCTGTTTTTGATTAATTACATAACGAAGTCCGGCCTCAATATAGACATGTCGAGACTCTCCCACTGCTCCCCGCAGCGAATGATATGCTTCTCCCAATACGGCATGCCACAACGTCGGCGAACCATCGGCTGTACGCTCTATTTCCGGTGAACCGGAACAACTCTTCTCCAATTTCGACTCTTTTGAACAAAGGTGCAAAGAAATTCCGGAATTGCCACCATCCGAACCCCAATGAACTGCTTATAAAGACTGTATATTCCACACTTGGCGCATTTCATATTATCACACATTATATCGCCAGAAAATTGATCAGACCTATTATTTAGGGGGAAAGTATGGACTCAGTTCAGATCATTCCATTTCAGGAATGCCCTATTCTAGCAGGAAACGCACCAAAACAGAATGGTCAATCTTGATTTTCTGAAACTCCAATGATGGTGCTGCACTTACCTGAACACCGGGTACTAGCCCTTCAAAAGCATTGACCAATGTATTGCTGTAATACTGAGCAGAACTGGCTTTATCGCTGACATCCTGAATATACACAGCCTTACCAATCTTCTGTTCGAGTGAAGCAGCAAGCAGTTCAGCGTTTTGTCGGGCCACTTTTGCAGCCTCACCACGCACCTGCTGACGCAACTCGTTATAATTCGAGATATCGGTCCGGTCAACATATGCATCAACAATATCGATCGATTTCAAAGCCTGAAAAACATGAGCCAATTGCGTAGCTGAATGCACCACTAAACTATACCTTTTCGATGTGACCACCTCATTCCGTTTGCCAAGATCATTCACCATTTTTAATACAACCAACTGTTTTTCCACATCAATTCCCAAACTTTGTAGTCGTGCAACCATATTTTTCTCTTGCTGAAGCACCGGGATCTTTCCCTTAATACTTTGTTCGTCAATTGTAATCGTCACATAAATTTCATCAGGCATTACTTCCATCTCAGCCCGGCCTGTCACCTCTATGTAAGGCTGATCCAAAAAACTTTTTTGCTGTGCAAATAACGGAGACGCCATTAACAATACCAGGACAACAATCATCACTCTTTTCATTGTTCTATCGATTTATGGTTAATCATTATATTTTTCTTTGACAGACATTCCAAACACATACCGTCTCTATTATAAAATTAAGCATTTTTTTCATTTTTTTACATTTCTCAACAAACGCAAGTTCCAATAATTAATCAAGTTAATCTCTGTACTATGTTCACAAAAAAAGTCCGGGACAAAATAAATATCCCGGACTTTTGACAATATAATTATTGCCCTGTTACTCCAACATGAAACGGACCAATACAGAATGGTCGATCGTGATTTTTTGGAATTCTAAGGTTGGGGCTGCAGTAGCTGCTACACCCGCATCTGCCACCTTCATGGTTCGCGTCAACACCACATTGGAATAGGGTCGAGAATAGTAACTGTTATCTTGAACAAATATAGCCTTGCCTACTTTCTGACCAAGAGCCGCTGCCAAAATCTCCGCATTCTGACGGGCAGCTTTTGCAGAGGCTCCTCGCACCTGCTGACGCAGCTCGTCCATATTGGATACATCAGTACGCTCAACTGCAGCATCTGAAATACCGATTGTCTGCAAAGCCTGAAAAACATGAGCCAACTGCGTAGCAGAATTCACCTCCAACATGTAAGATTTGGAGGTAGTCACATCTTTTTTCAGCTGAGCATTCATCATATCCTGCACAACCAATTTTTTATCTACATCGATCCCTAAATCTTTCAACCGGCGCACCATATCTTTCTCTTGTTGAAGCACGGTCGTTTTTCCTTTGGAATCCTGCTCGTTGATCGTAATCCGAACATAAATCTCATCAGGGGCAACCTCCATCTCCGCACGACCTGTCACTTCGATATAAGGCTGATCCAAAAAGGTTTTCTGCTGGGCAAACAGTGGAGACGCCATTAACAGTGCCGCCACCACAATCATCATTCGTTTCATAATCTACATTTTTATTGATTAACGTTATTTGATCTGTAGAATGTAATAGATATAAGATCAAATCACTCATTCAAACTATTCAACGACCCATCGTGTTCAAACACCTATAGGACCATTTACTAATGCTACATCGAAGACAAAATACATTTGTAAATGCAACCGCACTGAACACTTACAGAACAAAAAACAGACCGAAACCAACAGATGATTCCATCTGTTCAATTCTCTTGCTGCTATTTCAGCAAAAAGCGAACGCGTACCGAGCTGTTGAATGTAACTTTCTGAAATTCGAGCACAGGGGCTACTTCAGCTACAACTTCCCGCACCTCGGCTATTGCATAATCCCTTGTGCTCATATTCATATATTCGTAGGGAGAAGTGGTGTAATCTTGCACATACAGTGCTTTCCCAAGCTCCTGACCCAATGCATTTGCAAGAACGAGTGCGTTCTGACGAGCATTTTGAGCCGCTTCAGCACGAATTTTCTGAATCAACTCCTCCTTATTCGAAACATCAACGCTTTCTATCTCAGCTTGCGCGATTCCGATTGCCTGCAAGGCTTGAAAAACATGCGCCAGTTGCGTAGCAGAGTTTACCTCCAATCGATACATTTTGAAAGTTGTCACTTTATTGGATTTCAACGCAGAATTGAACAACTCCTGTACAACGAGCTTCTTTTCCACATCAATACCTAACGCATCGAATCGTTGCACCATCTCTTTCTCTTGTTGAAGAACAGTCTCCTGTCCTTTGGAGTCCCCATCAATGGTAATCTGAACATAAATTTTATCAGGAACTACCTCTACTTCAGCTCGACCTGACACCTCGATATAAGGTTGATCCATCACATTTGTCTGTTGAGCATACAGCGCAGTTGTCAGCATCAAGGCCGCAACCAAAACCATTCCTCTTTTCATAAATCGATGATTTAAACGGTTACTATTAAATAGACGTTCATTGTTGCAAAAATGTTGCAGCGATAAATTTATTATTTAGTTGCACGAGCTTTTTTCTCTCGTTTGGTCATCTCCTGGGTAACCAACTCTTCAGATAACACCGCTTGATACGATTTTCCGGAATTTAACTTTTGATCTCCATCTGCCGTACGAAAAAGAGGATCAAGATCCACCGTCTCAAATGCTTTCGTATAGGTGTAAGTATTACCCTTCTCAAAAATTCTGCCTGCCAAATGACTTAACCTTAGATCGACAACATAGTGCGTCGAGTCAATTGCGCCGGCACAACCCAAAAGAGTATCGGGAAACACCGTTTCACCCACCTGTACCCCAATGGTTCCTCGAGTGAAACCATAATAAACGGCATACGATCCATCTTGGTGTTCAACCACCACATAATTAATGCCTTTATTGGCTATTACACCATATTTACTCTCTGGGGCGTTCTGGTCGCCGATAATTACAACCAAGCCTTTACGCGCTGCATAGATTGTATCTGCACGGTTGAACATAAACCGATATACCAATGGATTACCTCTCAATGAGGCATGAAAAGCCGTCGTATTCGGTGGAGCCTGAGGAGGAATAGACACCTTAGTATCTCTCAAGGCAGGACTATAGGGTAATCGATAAACAAAAGACATGTCAGGCCTTGCGCGCCAATCTCCCAAAGCGAGCATATACCGCCATCCACATTGGGTAGAGATATATGACCCTCTGTTTTTCAACGTAATCAATGGGCCACTGGAACGTACCGTTGCCCGATAACGTGGGGGTACAGCCAAATTGGTTGCGTTGACAAATTCGACTGCAATGGAATAAGTGCCGATCCATTTTTTGTCGGCTGTAACAACCAGATCACCATTTTCATTGAATTCGGCATTCAACTCAATGATGTCTTCAATACGTTGGGCATGTGCTGAGGTGACACTCGGAAATACACCAGCACCCAACATCCATAAACATGTCGGGAGTTTCATAGTGCACAGGAGTTAGTAGGTCAGTCTTTAAATATAGTGCTAACTCCTGAAAAAATCAAATCAACGGCGCACTAATTGCACTACATTTTCAACATGATGCGTATGCGGGAACATATCCACCGGCTGGATACGTGTAACACGATAATCTGCATCGAAAATAGCAATATCCCGAGCTTGTGTCGCCGGGTTACAACTTACATAGACAATGCGCTGGGGAGCAGCCCGTAATACGGTATGAGCCACATCCTCGTGAATTCCGGCGCGCGGCGGGTCAAGGATCACCACATCGGGACGACCATTTTCCTCGATAAAACGGTCATTTAGGACATCCTTCATATCACCGGCATAGAACACCGTATTGTCAATCCCGTTCAAGGCCGAATTGACCTTGGCATCCTCAATCGCTTCGGGCACATACTCGACACCGACCACCTTGCGACAACGACGAGCCACAAAATTGGCAATCGTTCCTGTTCCAGTATAGAGGTCATAAACCACTTCATTGCCGGTCAACTCAGCAAACTCTCGCGCAACTTTATACAGTTCATAAGCCTGCGCCGAATTGGTCTGATAGAACGATTTGGGACCAATTTTGAATTGCAGACCCTCCATCTGCTCAAAGATATGGTCACGTCCTTTGAAACAACGAATATCCAGATCTCCAATCGTATCGTTGAACTTCGTGTTGACCACATACATCAAGGAGGTGATTTGCGGGAATAGCTCTGCGATATGGTTCATTAATTTGTCGATCCGCTCCTGCTCGTCGCCACCGAATACAACAATTACCATCACCTCTCCGGTCGAAGCGGTACGGATAATCAGATTTCGCATCAGCCCAACATGCTCGCGCACATTATAGAACGAGTAGCCGTTGGCAACACAAAACTCCCGAATCGCCATACGAATCTGATTCGATGGGTCTGCCTGCAGCCAACATTTCCGAATGTCCAACACTTTATCAAACATGTTAGGAATATGAAAACCCAACGCTTCGCTATCTGCAAAAGTCTCTCCAGAGGCCACCTCTTCGTCAGTCAACCAACGTTTGTTGCAAAAGGTAAATTCGAGTTTATTGCGATAAAAAAGCTGTTTGGCAGAACCGAGTATCGGACTGATCGGAGGCAACTCTACCTTCCCGATTCGAGACAATTGATCGGCCACCTGCTGTTGTTTGAACTCGAGTTGTCGATCGTAAGGCAAATGTTGCCATTTGCAACCACCACAGACTCCATAGTGTTCACATACAGGATCTACCCGCCAAGGAGAACGTTTGACAAAACGAACGATATACCCCTCCATGTACCGACGTCGTTTGGTGCGAATCTGTACATCGACAACATCGCCCGGTACAGCCATCGGAACAAAAACCACTACATCGTTATAGCGCCCCAGCGCTTTCCCTTCTGCCGCTATGGAAATGATCTCAAGCGACTCTATCAGCGGATAATTTGCCTTTTTTCTTGCCACTTTTGCTGCATATTTGTTTCCCGCAAAGATAGTAATCCCTATCTTTGTATGAAATTCTATGATTCGCAATGAATCAAAATTTTCAGAAATAACGAGCAGCTATGATAAAAGTAGGAGTACTTCCCTTCAATCCTTTTCAGGAGAATACGATCGTACTTTCAGACGAAAGTGGCGAATGCGTCATCGTTGATGCCGGCAACTACAATCCCCAAGAGGATGCCGCTCTCTCCAAATACATTACAGACAACGGACTTAAACCAGTCATGGCCGTTAATACCCACGGACATGTGGATCACATGCTGGGTGTCAACTACGTCAAAGAGACCTATGGCATTCCTTTTGCCATCCACGGCAAGGATAAATTCCTGATCGACTCAGCCCCGACCCATGGAGCCATTTACGGTTTCAAGGTGGACAAGGTTCCCACCGTAGATATCGACCTGGAAGGTCAGAAAGAGTTGAAGTTCGGCAATACCGTTTTTCAGATTATCGAAACACCAGGCCACACGCCCGGACATGTTGCCTTCTACAATCCGGAAAACAAACTGTTGCTGACCGGTGACACACTCTTCAGAGAGAGCATTGGCCGAACCGATTTGCCAGGCGGTGATTACAGTTGGATCATGCGCAGCATACTGGACAAACTGATTCCGCTGGGTGACGATGTGCACTTCTACCCCGGACATGGCATGGAGAGTACGATTGGACACGAATCTCTTTACAATCCGTTTGTCACCGAAGTCCTCAACCACGAGATCAACTACAAATAAACCATTTGACCATGCGTATTGACATTCTGACCGTCGTGCCCGAACTGTTGGTATCGCCGCTCAACGAATCGATTCTCAAACGGGCCCAACGCAAAGGTCTTGTTGAAATAGTGATTCACAATCTGCGCGATTACACCTTCGACAAATACCGGCAGGTGGATGACTATCCGTTCGGTGGAGAGGCAGGTATGGTCATGAAACCCGAACCTATTTTCCGTTGTATTGAACAGCTTCAGGCTGAGCGCCACTACGACGAGATCATCTACACTTCGCCTGATGGCATCCAGTACAACCAACATGAAGCCAACCGGTTCTCGACTCTGGAAAACATTATTATCCTTTGCGGACACTACAAAGGGATCGACTATCGGGTTCGGGAACATCTGATCACCCGAGAAATCTCGATCGGAGATTATGTACTTACCGGCGGTGAATTGGCTGCAGCCATCATTGCCGACAGTGTAGTACGCGTAATTCCGGGTGCAATCGGAGATGAGGCATCGGCATTGACCGACAGTTTTCAAGATAATTTGCTTGCCCCGCCGGTATATACACGCCCGGCCGATTTCCGAGGCTGGAAAGTACCCGATGTATTGTTGTCGGGCAATCCGAAAGAGATCGCCAAATGGCAAGAAGAGCAGGCTTTCGAACGTACAGAACGGCTACGTCCCGACCTGCTCGACCCCACCATTAAAAAATAACAACGTTTAAGTATTTGTCAATTAGGAAATGACAGGCAACATAATGGTCATGCTGTTCTTCTGAGCATTATTTATTTTTAACCATTCTGCCACACACAGTCGCCAAACACCCAACACATAAAAAGAGTTGAGTCGGGTGCGTTTCAATCTGTTACGATAATCCTCAATTGCACAAGTATATACTCACAAAACAACTGATAACACTATGCGCTACTATCTGATTGCAGGAGAAGCATCGGGCGATCTGCACGGGTCGAACCTGATCCACGGCATTCGCAAAGCAGATCCGGAAGCGGTTTTCCGTTTTTGGGGCGGCGACAAAATGGCTGAAGCCGGAGGTGCGGAAAATCTGGCTATGCACTACAAAAATGCCTCATTTATGGGATTTACTGAGGTGTTACTCCACCTGCGAACCATCTTCCGGCAGATAGACGAATGCAAGGCTGATATCACCGCTTTCCAACCCGATGTGTTAATTCTGATCGACTACGCCGGCTTCAATCTCCGCATAGCCCGTTTCGCTAAAGAGGTCGGTATTCCCACCTATTACTATATTGCACCGAAAGTGTGGGCATGGAAAGAGTCGCGCATCAAAAAGATCCGCAAATATGTGGATCGGCTGTTCGTGATCTTCCCGTTTGAAATCGAGTATTTCCGCAGTAAAGGGATCGAACCTATATACGAAGGGAATCCGCTGATCGATGCCATTGATCAACGTCGCTCCGCCCTACTGCCTCGAGAGGAGTTCATCGCCAAAAACCATCTCGACGAACGTCCAATTATCGCCTTGTTGGCAGGAAGCCGGCGCTCAGAAATCGGATACAATTTGCCTTTCATGGTCGAACTCTCGAAACTTTATCCACAATATCAATTTGTTGTAGCGGGTGTATCTTGGCTTGACCGATCAATCTACACTCCCTACTTACAAGGCAGTGATGTACGTTACATCTGCGATGAAACTTACGAGCTTCTAGCCGTCAGCGAAGCAGCCGTTGTCACCTCCGGCACCGCCACATTGGAGACGGCGCTGCTCGGTGTACCGCAAATTGTCTGCTACCGTCGTGATTGGGCGTCAATGCTGATCGGTAAGGCATTTTTAAAAATTCCGTACGTTTCGCTGGTTAACCTTGTTCTGCACCGAGAAGCTGTCCGGGAGCTGCTGCAACACCACATGAATATGAAAAATGCGACTGCAGAGTTGGAGGCCATTCTCCCCGGTGGTAGCAAACATGAACGGATGATGGCGGATTATGCCCAGCTGCAGGAGTTGATCGGGCACAAACACCCCTCCGACAAATTCGCAGCCAGGATGGTCGAGTTCCTGCGCAAGGATCGGCAAAACCGCACCACACAATACTAACCTTTATTGTCAACACAGCAACATGAAAATCATCTGCATCGGACGCAACTATGCACAACATGTCGTGGAGCTCGATCACACCCATGAGCTACCCAAAGTGCCGCAATTTTTCATGAAACCCGATACCGCACTACTGCGCAACAACGATCCATTTTATGTCCCCGATTTCAGCCAAGAGGTGCACTATGAAACGGAGCTGGTGGTCAAGATCAATCGCGTGGGTCGGGCGATTGCCGAACGATTTGCACCGCGCTATTATGCCGAAGTGGGATTGGGCATCGATTTCACCGCACGTGATCTGCAACGCAACTGCATAGCTCAAGGGCTTCCGTGGGAGATTGCCAAAGCGTTCGACCATTCGGCAGCTCTCTCGCCGGAATTTATTCCATTAGCCGAATTGGGTGGAGATGTTCAAAACCTGCACTTTGAGATGCGTCTCAACGGAGAGTTACGCCAACACAGCTTCACGGGAGATATGATCTTTTCCGTCAATCGAATCATCTCCTACGTTTCACGGTTCGTCACTTTGAAAATGGGTGATCTGATCTATACCGGCACCCCGGTAGGAGTTGGTCCTGTCAAACCGGGAGATAGACTCACCGCCTCACTCGAAAAACAGACACTGCTTGACTTTGACATCCGGTAATGAGAACGATTGAAGACATTGCCACATCACAACCGGCAGCGTTTTTTTAATAAATAAGCATAAAAAATCTGTCCCGCCTGAGTGCGCAGATTTTCAGACATTATCACTGACATGCTGTTACACGAAAAATTACAATCCTACCGTCTAATTTTGGCCAGCCACTCCCCTCGCCGTCAACAACTGCTTCGCGATGCAGGGCTGTCGTACTTGCTGGCTGACAAATATGAGGTCGAGGAGAACTACCCCGCCACACTGCCAGCAGCGGATGTACCCCGTTTTTTGTCCAAACTCAAATCCGAGAGTTATCCCATTCCGCTCGAAAGCAATGATATACTGATTACGGCTGATACAGTTGTCATTTTAGATGATCGGATTATCGGCAAACCGCAAGATCGGGCCGATGCTATCGCGACCTTACAGGCCCTCAGCGGACGGACACATCGGGTAATTACCGGCGTCACATTACGTAGCAGCAAACAGTGCTATTCGTTCGACTCACAGACCGATGTCCATTTCGGGCCGCTCAGTGACGAACAGATCGAATATTATATCGACACCTACAAACCATTTGACAAAGCCGGTGCATACGGCATCCAGGAGTGGATCGGCTATGTGGCGATTCAAGGTATCGACGGCTCCTTTTACAATGTGATGGGACTGCCAATCCAAAAATTGTACAATGAATTAGACCGTTTTATTGATCAACTGTAGTCAAAAATTCAAGAGCTTTACGCAATTTCCCTGACCGTAATCCATCCAAGACGAACTTGCGCACAGGATGCTTGCTGGAGTAACAAGATGCTGACAGATTGACTACTACAACCGAACCTACTACGCAAAAGCTACAATAAAGGTTCGGCAATATTGACGATAATAACACAAAATAACATCCAACTAAAGTAAAACGTTAACACCAAATAAAACTATCGAAAACCGAAACATGAAAAAGACCGTTTTATTGATCTTGGCCGCACTCTGCCTGAAGGGTGCACCCGCAGTAGCTGACGAGGGCATGTGGGTTCCGGCTTTACTCCAATCCCGCATCAAAGAGATGCAAACCAAAGGGTGCAAAATCTCCGCAGAGGAGATTTACAGCATCAACCAGGCCTCCCTCAAGGATGCCGTCCTGCTTTTTGGTACAGGATGTACTGGAGAAGTGATCTCCGATGAGGGGCTTTTTCTGACCAACCATCATTGCGGCTACTACTTTATCGGCTCGCACAGCAGTGTCGAGCATGACTACCTGACCAACGGTTTCTGGGCCATGAACCGCTCCGAAGAGCTGCCCAACCCGGGATTAACCGTATCGTTTTTGATCCGGATGGAGGATGTGACAGCCCAGGCACTGAAAGGAGTAAGCGAAAAAATGTCGCAACAGGAGCGTGAAGCCAAAATCAAGGCTAACTCAGCTAAACTGATTGAAAAAGCAACTAAAAACACCCATTATGACGCCACGGTAGAACCATTCTATTACGGCAATCAATATTTTCTGTTTGTTTACGAAAAATTCCGCGACATCCGTTTGGTGGCAGCCCCTCCCTCGTCAATCGGCAAATTCGGCGGTGACACCGACAACTGGATGTGGCCACGCCACACCGGTGACTTCTCGATGTTCCGCATCTATGCCAATAAGGACAATAAACCGGCTGACTACTCGAAAGACAATGTCCCGTACCGTCCACGCCGCTCCTTCACCATTTCGCTGGCCGGCGTTCAGGAGGGTGACTTTACCATGGTGTACGGTAACCCCGGGCGCACGATGCAATATGTCATGTCGGATGCTATCGATTACGTTGTCAACCACGGCAATCCGGCCAAAATCAAGCTGCGTACAATGCGTCTCGAGATCATGAATGCCGAACAGGCCAAAGATCCTGCGACCCGTATTGCGTATGCCGCAAAGAATGCTCGTGTTTCGAACCAGTGGAAAAAGTGGCAAGGTGAAAGCAAAGGTCTCAAACGTCTCGGCACATTGGACAAGAAAAAGGCATTTGAGGCTCAATTCACAGCATGGGCTGCCGACAAGCCGCTCTATCGCGACATTCTGAATCAACTGCATACCCTGTACTCACAACTGGAGCCATACGCATTTGCACGGGATTACTATCAGGAGGCCTACCAGGCAATCGAGATGACCCAATTTGCACAAAATGCAGCCAAAAACATCTACAAACCCAATGCGATAAAGGCTGGCGACGGCTTCTTCAAGAACTATTCGCAAACAATCGACCGTCTCAGTACCAAAGCTGTACTGGCCGAATACCTGAAAGATGTACCGGCAGAATGGACACCAACCTATTTCCGCGAAGCTGTTGACAAAGCTGGCGGCATTGATGCCTACGTAGATAGCTTGTTTGCTCAGAGCCACTTCTCTACCCTTGAACGGTACAAAGCTCTGGCCGCCGCCGATTCTGCCACCAAGGCCCAACTGCTGCAAAACGATCCGGCATTGCTGCTGGCCAACGCTTTCGATACCTTCTACAACACCCGAGTGGACAGTACCTACAAAGCCATCAACCGAGAGATCAATACGCTCTACCGCCTCTACATGAAAGGGCAGATGGAGATGCAGCCCGATCACGTTTTCTATCCCGATGCCAACCTCACGCTGCGCGTTTCGTATGGAACCGTAGAAGGTTATCATCCTCTGGATGGGGTCTATTACGAGCCGATCTCGACCATCGACGGCATTATGGAGAAAGATAACCCCGAGATCTATGACTACAATATTCCTCAACGATTACGTGATCTGTACAAAACCAAAGATTACGGTCGTTGGGGTATCAACGGTTCGGTACCGGTCTGCTTTATGGCCACCAACCACACCACTGGAGGTAACTCGGGAAGTCCTGTGGTCAACCGTTGGGGAGAGCTGATCGGTATCAACTTCGACCGTACATGGGAGAGTACGATGAGCGATTACGAATACGATCCAACCAAATGTCGCAACATCATCGTCGATATCCGGTACGTGCTTTTCGTCATCGACCGGATTGGGAATGCAGGGTATCTGCTCAACGAGATGCATTTTTCCGATAAACACTAACCCCTAATAAATACAAACGGGGTGCCCTAATGATTGGGCACCCCGTTTTCTTTGACATTCTGTTTCTTCCGCAAACAGATTTTTATTATACATCATTGAGGGAGCTTCTCCGAAAGCGTTCGAAATATATTGTCTGAAGTGATCTGATCGACCGCCGAAATAGTTCTCTCCCTGAACATGGGCAAACAAAAAACAAAATGCCACTCCCCTTTACTGACCTCAACAGACATTTCGAAAACTATAAAACAATCGAACTATGCAAGACGATAAAGAGACTCAATCCGGATGGAAGGTGTTACACAGTGAATACCTCTCCCGCAAACCCTGGCTTACGGTTCGGTGCGACCATCTGAAGCTGCCCAACGGCAATGAGATCCCCAATTACTATGTGTTGGAATATCCCGACTGGATCAATGTCCTGGCCATCACAAAGGACCAGAAATTTGTCTTTGTCAAACAATACCGCCACGCTTTAGGGATAACCGCTTATGAACTGTGTGCCGGTGTCTGCGAAACCAGCGATGCTTCACCGTTGGAGTCTGCAAAACGTGAACTGAGCGAAGAGACCGGTTACGGCAATGGCACATGGCAAGAATATATGGTGATCTCGGGCAATCCAGGATCGACCAACAATTTGACACACTGTTTTTTGGCAACGGATGTAGAACCTATCACAACGCAACATCTCGAACCGACCGAAGAGATGACCGTACACCTGCTATCACTCGACGAGGTCAAAACGCTACTGCGTAACGACGCAATCAAACAGGCTCTACATGCCGCTCCTCTGTGGAAATATATGGCCGAAAACAGATTATGGTAAACAGTTCATATCCCTCCACAATAAAAAAGCCCGACTGATCATAGAGTCGGGCTTTTTAGTCTTATTGATAATATTTTAGCGAATCCACGGATATAATCTAATCTATTCGCTACTGTTTTTCGATTGCAGAGATCACACCTGCCAACAGTTTCCAGAATTTGTCCACTGTGGCAATCTCAAGACGTTCATCGGGAGAGTGGACTCCACGCAACGTCGGACCGAAAGAGACCATCTCCAGGTGCGGATACTTCTCCAAAAAGAGGCCGCATTCTAAACCGGCATGAATGGCACGAACTTTTGGCGCTTTATTAAACAGATCCTGATAAGTTTTTTCTGTCAAACGCAACAGGTAGGAATCGGGATTTGGATTCCATCCCGGATAACCATCTGAATGGATCACGTCGGCTCCTGCCAATCTCAAGACAGCCTCTACTGATGCTGCAGCCTCATCACGTGCACTGCCCACAGAAGAGCGCTGCGAAGTGGTCACCACGATCACTCCCCGTTCAGGGAATTTCACAGAGGCCAGATTCGTAGAGGTTTCGACCAACCCCTCAACCGCATGGCTCATGGCCAACACCCCATTGGGCAGACCACAAATGGCATCCAACAGACGACGTTGCGTAGCAAGATCAACCACTTCAGCAGGAGCTATCTCCTCAGCCAGTGTAATTTCGAACGTGGGTTCTGTTACCGCATATTCGGCCAACACATCGGCCTTGTATGTCTCAAAATAGGCCAACATCGGTTTGACATACTCAACCGGAACACCAAACAGCGCTGACGCCTCTCTCGGGATGGCATTGCGCAGATTTCCGCCGTTGAAATCAGCCAAACGCAAGGCAAAGGCCGCCGTCCCGTAAGCGAGGAAACGGTTCAACAACTTATTTGAATTGCCTCGGCCCTTTTCGATATCGTCACCGGAGTGCCCACCTTTCAGTCCGAACAGATGGATACGGAACCATACCAATCCGGCCGGTGCAGGTTCCGGAGTATAATGGAACGTTCCCAATGTATCCAGTCCTCCTGCACAACCAATAAAAATTTCGCCTTCATCTTCCGAATCAAGATTGATCAGATATTTACCGGTCAGCATCCCGTCTCCCAAACCGAATGCACCGGTCAAACCGGTCTCCTCATCAACCGTGAAGAGCGCCTCAATCGGGCCGTGCTCAACATTCGAATCGGTCAACATGGCCAATGCTGCAGCCATACCGATACCACAATCGGCGCCGAGCGTCGTTCCTTCGGCACGTACCCATTCACCATCGATACGGGTACGGATTGCATCCTTCTCAAAATCGAACTCGACATCGCCATTTTTTTCGCATACCATATCCATATGGCTCTGTAAAATTACCGTCGGATATGTTTCGCGTCCTGCTGTCGCAGGTTTACGAATTACGACATTACCAGTAGCATCCTCAGCATACTCAAGGTTATGCCATTTTGCAAATTCTACCAAATATGCACGAATCTTTCCCTCCTTTTTTGAAGGACGTGGAACCTGCATAATTTCATCAAAATACTGCCACACCGCACGGGGTGACAAGTTTGCTATTTCTGACATGGAAACTCTGTGTTTTATATGTTCGAGAGGTAAAATTAGCCATTATTTCGTTATTTTGCACCCAAACAAAATAGAGACTTATGAATTTCAGAATCGGTCACGGATACGATGTACATGCACTGGCTCCAGGATTGGAATTGTGGTTAGGCGGAATGCGGATAGAACATGAATTGGGTTGTATTGCCCATTCCGATGGGGATGTAGTCATCCATGCCCTATGCGATGCATTGCTGGGAGCGGCAGCTTTGGGAGATATCGGATTGCATTTCCCTGATAACTCAGATACCTACAAAGGTATAGACAGCAAAATATTGTTACGCAAGACTACCGAATTATTGGCCAATCATGGTTATCGAATCGGGAATGTGGACTGTACCCTGTGTTTGCAACGTCCCAAAGTTCGTCCCCACATAGATACCATGCGGCGAACATTAGCCAATGTAATGGGGATTGCGGTTGAGAACGTTTCAGTCAAGGCAACGACCACCGAAAAATTGGGTTTTGTAGGACGTCAAGAGGGAGTCGAGGCCCACGCTGTAGTTTTAATTTATCAAGATTAACTTCTATAGTTACTTTCTTTTAAACTAAGCTGTAAGCACACCAAAACAACATACTGATAATCAATCGATATCATATATTAATATAATTAATCGCAAATATTGGCTCGATACCAACATTTGCGATTAATTCATTATATGCACATGCAGACCCTTAATTTTTCTTTTTTGGTAACTGCATAATCTGCTCATAAGTGAGTTGCGTAAAGTCATCGACCAAAATGTCGTAATCGGGAATTTGATCGCGGGTAAAAGTAGTTGCCAGCGCCACTGCAGCCATACCTGCTCGACGAGCCGCTTCGATACCGACAGGTGCATCTTCAATAACTACACATTCCGAAGGATCAAGCTCCAATAATTTCGCAGCCAAAAGATAAACTTCGGGATCTGGCTTCCCATGTGCAATCATATCCCCATTGGCAATCGCATCGAAATACTCAGCAATGTGACAACGTGACAATACAAAATTCACATTACGCGTATTGCCTGAAGAACCGACTGAAATTCGGATACCGTGTGCTTTCAGGCTTTTCAAGAAGTCAACTAAACCACACGTCGGAGCAATACTTTTTTCAAAATTGGACCGATACAGTTGCTCCTTCTCCAACGAAAGTTCAGCCACAGAGTGTTTTTCCAACAATTCGGGTGCCTGACGGGCAAAAATCATATCGTTGGTCATACCGAAACAACACATGAACTTCTCTCGATCGAACGGGACACCATATTTGGCAAACAGTTGTTCAAACGCCTCAATGTGCGCGTCACGATTGTCGACCAACACACCGTCCATATCAAAAATTACCCCTTTGATCATCTTTATATCCATTTTGCAAACGCCGCAAAGATAATCCATTTCCCTAATTCTCTCATCTTGCCATTTCAAGTTTTCATCCCACGACTGAACAAGGTTTACCGGATCATATCGTGTTTTTTGCTGCTATCCATTCCTAAATGCACCATTTCACACCCGTCATCCGAGGCAGCAAACGACATCTCACAACCTTCCTGCGAAATAAAGATGTCGGCAACGTAAAGACCAAGCATATAAAAAAATAGTATCTTTGCAGGAGGAAATTTAGGCAAAAACGATTCGATTCAAAATTCGAAGCACCACCATGAATATTCCCGAAAAGACGATCGAGCGACTCAGTGAATATCGCCGCACCCTGCTGTCTTGTCATGAGCAGGGCATTACTCATATTTTTTCACACGTCTTGGCCGGCATTCATGGCATTACAGCAGTGCAGGTCCGTCGTGATTTGATGCTGATCGGTTTTTCAAGTGACACGAAGAAAGGATACGATGTCGAAGTACTGATCGATTTTATCAGCAACATTCTCGATAATCGCAGTGTGGTCAACATTGGAGTGATCGGGATGGGACACCTTGGTCAAGCATTGACCAAATATTTTAACGGACGCCGCTCAAAATTAAAAATTGTCACCGCTTTCGATGTCGATCCCGAAAAGGTTGGACATGAAATCGACCACATTCCCTGCTACCCGATGGATCGTTTTGAAGAGATCGTCGAACAACATGATATAAAAATTGTGATTCTCTCTCCCCCAACGGCCGTCGCTTCACAACTGGTCGTACCGATTATTAATGCAGGAATCAAAGGGGTTTTGAATTTCACCTCTATGCCATTGAACTTTCCACGTGGCATCTTTGTCGAAAATTACGACATCACCACCCTGCTTGAAAAGGTAGCCTATTTTGCCAAAGAGGCTGAAGAGAACAACCTGTAACATGCGGATTTTTCACGGATTCGACAACCTTGCTCCAATCTCCAAACCGATCGTCACTATCGGTTCGTATGATGGTGTGCACCATGGCCATCGTGAAATTTTATCTCATGTCTGTAAATTGGCCCGACAACACTCCGGAGAAAGCGTTGTCATCACCTTCCATCCCCACCCACGCTTGGTTCTGCACAAGGATCAAACTTTGCGTCAGCTCAATACCCTGCCTGAGAAGTTGGAACTATTGGCACGAGTGGGAATCGACAATGTACTCATTATTCCATTCACAGAGGCATTCAGTCGTTTGCAGGCCGAAGAGTTCGTACATGACTACTTGGTTCAAAAGCTTCATATCGACACTTTGGAAATCGGCTACGATCATCATCTCGGGCATGGTCAACAGGGAGATTTCAATGCGCTCGAAAAGTTGGCTGGACAATATGGATTCCGACTTCAACAGATTCCACAACAGCGTGTTGATGACCATAAAGTCAGCTCTACCATTATCCGCCAATTAATCGCCTCGGGACATCTAACGGAAGCTGCCCGTTACTTAGACACATACTACCCATTAAGCGGTTATTTGAACCGTGACGGTCTGCTTACGGGTGTTGAAAGTGTTAAATTATTACCTCCTCCAGGTGCTTATCCATGCTTACTCTACCCTCACTTCATCCCCCAATCCGAAAGCGATTTCAATGAAGTAACCTCTGACGGAAGATGGAATCCACTAAATCATTCACAGGCAGCCCAATATAACTCTATTTGCCACGCGCTTAACTATTCATCAAATAAAACAGCTGAATCGCTGTCAACACATACAACGCTGACAATTGATCAGAACGGCAACCTCTCGATTTCTCAAGATAACCTCTCCGAAATTTGGGCTAAAATAGGATCATGGTATTTAGATAAAACAGAGGCTGAGGCCCCTATGAACAGATGCAACAGCGACTTCGCCAAATTACACTTCGCCGTCCGCATAGAATTTGTTTAAATTACCTCGATTAGGTGTGGATTTTTCACCAGATTTTTTGTAATTTTGCCCAAATTTAAACTATTCCAACATGTCGTTCATTACTGATAAGGTTCAGACTGAAGGACTCACATTCGATGATGTCCTGCTTATCCCGGCTTATTCGGAAGTGCTTCCCCGCGAGGTATCGATCACTTCGCGTTTCTCTCGTAATGTACTCATCAATACCCCGATCGTTTCGGCCGCTATGGATACCGTGACCGAAGCTGAGCTGGCAATCGCCATTGCCCGTGAAGGAGGTATCGGTGTTATTCACAAAAATATGAGTATCGCAGAGCAAGCCGCACAGGTACGCAAGGTCAAACGTGCCGAGAACGGCATGATCTACGACCCCATCACCATCGGCAAAGACAATACCGTAGGCGATGCCCTGATGCTGATGAAAGAGAACCACATCGGCGGTATTCCGGTTGTAACGGAAGATCAGACCTTGATCGGTATCGTGACTAACCGTGACTTGCGTTTCCAACGTGACATGCACCGTCCGATCGACGAAGTGATGACCAAAGACAAACTGATCACCACACACAACCCCGACCTGAAACATGCTTCTGAGATTTTGTTGCAGAATAAGATCGAGAAACTGCCCGTTGTGGATGAAAAAGGTCGTCTGATCGGTCTGTTGACCTATAAAGATATTACCAAAGTTCAAGCTAATCCTAACGCTTGCAAAGATGATAAGGGTCGTCTGCGTGTAGCGGCTGGCGTCGGTATTACTCACGACACCATGGAGCGTGTAGATGCCCTGTATGAAGCAGGCGTTGATGCAATTGTGATCGATACCGCACACGGTCACCAGATCAATGTTCCCAACATGCTCAAACGTGTTAAGGCAAAATATCCTGATCTGGACGTTGTAGTCGGCAATATCGCTACGGCTGAAGCAGCCAAAATGTTGGCTGAAGCCGGTGCAGATGGTGTAAAAGTCGGAATCGGTCCAGGTTCGATCTGTACGACCCGTATCATTGCCGGTATCGGTATGCCACAGTTGACAGCTATCTATGATGTGGCTAAGGCTCTTAAAGGTACTGGAATTCCGGTTATCGCAGACGGTGGTTTGCGCTATTCCGGCGATATTGTCAAAGCTTTGGCTGCCGGTGCGGATTCAGTTATGGCAGGCTCTATGTTTGCCGGTGTAGAGGAATCACCCGGAGAAACCATTATTTACAACGGACGTAAATTCAAAGCATACCGAGGCATGGGTTCTCTCGAGGCCATGCAACACGGTTCAAAGGACCGCTACTTCCAGGATATGGAAAGCGACATCAAGAAGTTGGTTCCGGAAGGTATCGCAGCACGCGTACCATACAAAGGTTCACTCAAAGAGGTGATCTACCAGCTGATCGGCGGTTTACGCGCCGGTATGGGTTATTGCGGAGCTAAAGACATTGCAGCTTTGAAAAATGCCCGTTTCGTACGTATCACTCACTCCGGTATGTTGGAGAGCCACCCGCATGATGTAACAATCACACGTGAGGCTCCGAATTATACTCGTGGAGAGTAAATCTGATCACAGATGATTACACGCGACATACAACTTCGGGTCCGCTATTATGAGACCGACTGCATGGGCATCGTGCACCACTCAAATTACATCCGTTTTTATGAAGTGGCACGTACCGAAATGTTACGTGAATTTGGCACGACTTACCAGGAGATGGAACAGGCAGGAGTGATGCTCCCCGTTTTGGATGTTCAGGCTCACTACATCAGTCCGGCTTATGACGATGACCTGCTGACGATCCGGGTCACTTTGGCCGAAATGCCTAAGGTGAAGATGCGCTTCGATTTCGAGATCTATCGCGAAAATGGAGATCGGATCAACACCGGAACCGTAACGCTTGCATTCATGAATAGTGTGACACGTCGTGCATGTCGTGCTCCGAAATATTTTCTGGACCTGTTGAAGCCCTATTTTTCCGAAGCATAATTAGGCTGAACAGATCATAAAAGTCGCATACGGGCGGCGGATTGACAGAGTTGTCGGTCCGCCGCCCGTCATTTTCTGTCAAAATGACACTTAACATCAGATGGCATACCTTTTGATCTCCCTTTGATGCCTGTAAGGCCAAAATATGACAAAACCAAAAACAGATAACCATGCAAAACGGAAAAATCGGAGTTACTACAGAAAACATCTTCCCGATTATCAAACAATTTCTCTATTCTGATCACGATATTTTTCTGCGTGAATTGATTTCAAATGCAGTTGATGCCACTCAGAAGCTCAAGACATTGGCATCGATCGGAGAGTTTAAAGGCGAATTGGGAGACCTGACGATCCATGTCAAATTGGATGAAGCAGCCAAAACATTGACAATTTCGGATCGTGGTATCGGTATGACTGCTGAAGAGATTGACAAATACATCAACCAAATTGCCTTTTCCGGAGCAGAAGAGTTCTTGGCCAAATATAAAAACCAGAACATTATTGGTCACTTCGGATTGGGTTTCTACTCAGCTTTCATGGTCTCCGACAAGGTAGAGATCATTACCCACTCTTGGAAAGAGAATAGCAAAACGATGGAGTGGAGCTGCGATGGATCACCGGAATACACGCTGAAAGAGTCAGAAAACGAACGTGATCGTGGAACAGATATCATTCTGCATCTTTCGGAAGACAGCTTGGAGTTCAACAACCGTGATCGCATTCACGAGATTTTGAAAAAACACTGCAGTTTCCTGCCTGTTCCTATTGCCTTCGGCAAAGTCAGAGAGTGGAAAGATGGCAAATATGTCGATACTGACAAAGACGACATCATTAACGACACCGAACCACTGTGGACCAAGAAACCTGCGGATATTAAACCGGAAGAGTACCTGGCTTTCTACCATAAGCTCTACCCGATGGCCGAAGATCCGCTGTTCTATATCCACTTGAACATCGACTACCCGTTCAATTTGACCGGTATTCTCTATTTCCCGAAGATTCGCAACAATTTCGAGATTCAGAAAAACAAAATCCAACTCTATTCGAATCAGGTTTTCGTAACAGATTCCGTAGAGGGCATTGTACCGGAATTCTTAACGTTGCTGCACGGTGTGATCGATTCACCGGACATTCCTTTGAATGTCTCACGTAGCTATTTGCAGAGCGATTCAAACGTTAAGAAGATCTCCAGCTACATCACCCGTAAAGTGGCTGATCGGTTGAGTGAAATCTTCAAACAGGAGCGTGCTGAATACGAAAGCAAGTGGGACAACCTCAAAATCTTCATCGAATACGGAATCATTACCGATGAAAAATTTGCTGAAAAAGCGTCAGAATTCGTTTTGCTGAAGAACACAGAGGGAAAATATTTCACACTCAGTGAGTACGCCAACCTTGTCAAAGAGAATCAAACCGACAAGAACAGTAATGTAATTTACCTCTATGCCAACGACAAACAGGCACAATACAGCTTTATTGCCGAGGCAAAAGAGCGTGGATACGATGTTCTGGAGATGGATGGACAATTGGACAACCACTTCATCAACTGGTTTGAAAGCAAAAACCAGGGAACCCGTTTCGCACGTGTCGATGCTGATGTGATCGACAAACTGATCGAAAAGGAGACCAAACGCAAAATGGCTCTGACCTCGGTACAGCAAGAGTTGTTGACCCCTGTTTTCGATGCACAATTACCTAAAGACGAAAAGGCTCACTTCAACGTAGTCTTCGAACCGCTCGATGAGAAACAACAACCGGTTGTGATCACCCAAAACGAATTTATGCGTCGTATGAAAGATATGGCAGCAATGGGTGGCGGAATGCAATTTTATGGTCAAATGCCGGATAGCTATACCGTAGTTGTCAATGGTAACCATCCGCTGGTTGCAGAAATTCTCGACGAAGTGGAGAAAGGTTACGGTGCTGACGAGCTGAAGAGCATTAACGAAAAGATCGAAGCGACCCGGACTGACGAAAACAACCTCAACGAGCTGCTCAAAGACAAAAAAGAGGAGGAGATCTCTCAGACCGAAAAAGACAAGCGTTCTGACCTTGAAAAACAGTTGAATGAGTTGCGCAAACAGCGTTCAACCCGTTTGGAAGAGTTGGGTCGTGACAATAAATTGGTCGGTCAGATCATTGACTTGGCATTGTTGGCTGGCGGTATGCTGAAAGGTGAAAACCTGGATAAATTTATTCGCCGCAGCGTTGAATTGATCGGCAAATAACGAAGCCAATTCACATCGAGTCTAAACAAAGACACAGTAGTCTGTTCTGACTCAAGAAAACACCTTATAGCAAAAGGCTGTTCGTATATTACGAACAGCCTTTTTACATTTTAGTGCATTGCGGTTATTATGAGTTATGCTGGTCAATCCAAATTGTCGTAAACCTATCACCGATCTCCAGCGTCGGCACCTCTACCATCCCTGCAACATAAAAATTTATCAATTTTATAACGCCATAGACGTTATGCCTTCCCCTAGTACAAAATCGTTTCTTCTCCCAAGAAAAGACTAATACTTATATGATCAAATTCCAATCTATATCTTGAAGGCAAGCCCACAAGTACCACCTAACAGATGATCCGCAACAATTACTCTTAAAACAATTCGATCCGGCCATGAAGGTCGGATCGACTATCTCATCTGGAAACTCAAATTAACAATAGATCGTCCAAGATCTGTATGTATCTGCGATACTACTGCACATCGATAGTATAATTGCTATTATAGCAAACCTTCGCCCACTCGTTATTGGCAAATTTTCCATCCGGACTCACCTGTCCAAACCGATATGGAGTCTGTAACAACGGCAACTCTCGTTCGTTGACATACGACACAAATTCATTGCCGTGCAACTTTATCGCTCCGACAAACAATTTAGCCACGTCGTATCCCCTGTAAGAGTACATACTCGGCAATGAGCTGAAAGCAGCTACATAACGACGGTCAAAATCAGCAACCCGTTCATTGCCTCGATCTGCATGATAATTGGTTGTATAACGCAAATTCAGCTTAAAGAAGAGGTTTTTGTCAATATTCTGGAAACGAGGCCAACGTGAACTTCCCACGACCTTAATCGGAGGACAGGTTTGTCCACGCGATATGCGGGTATTCTGAACAGAACTGATGCTCGCCAAAATCTCTTCGGTCATCTGCTCATTTTGCGAAAGAACTACAAAAACATTGGTTTTGTCCAAATCAATCCACTTCTCCGCTGCATTGCCGCCAGAACCTTTGACATAAGTCACCTTACGAGCCGAGGTCGGTAACAACGGTACAATTTCATTGAGCATTTCCGGATCGTTATTGGAGGTAGCCGATACCACGACAATATTATTTGAAGGCGAGAACTCCTCCTGCAACTTGGTATATTTGAATGCATCGGAAGGTGACACCTCAAACATCAGCGGCAAACCGGGTGTCTTCATGGATGCCAAAGGCGAAACAACTGGAATGCCATTTTTCGCAGCAAAGTCGGCAACCGGCATAAAGCAATCTTCATAAACAGGGCCGATAATCAAATCTGCCTGCTTCATGGCCGATTCGTTCAGCAGTTTCTGTACTTCAGTAACAGAACGTGCCGTATTAAACAGATCGACTTGTGTGGAGACTCCCGTAGCTTTCAATTCATCTAAGGCGAGCAAAACGCCCTGATAAAATTCAAGATAACGTCGATCCGACGTACCTCCCACCCTAACAGGAAGCAAAACCGCAACCTTAATAGGAGCTGTCATATCTATGTGTTTGACCTGCACAGGTCCACTTAATGCAGGAGTAAGAGGAGTAAGGGGCACAACTGCAGGGCTCTCATTTGCAGGATAACCATTCGTCGGAGCCTCCATATCATCATCCACAGGTGCCGGAGTAGTTGTGCTTATACCTCCCGCTGTAGAAAGCGCAGTTTCCACTTCTGAAGCAGAAATCGGGAGTTTGAGAATCGATCCCAATTTCAACCCATCCTGCAATACCGTTGCATTATATTTGGTAATCGTATCGATCGGCAAGCCTGTCGATTTACTCAATGAATAGAGAGTCTCTCCTTTCGTCACAACATGGTGTGTAAAACGAGGAGAGATCGCATTCAAGGTCTGGCTATACTCTCCAATCTCTTGATCGATATCTGCATCTTGCGACTCACCTTGACTTTTAATACGAACGTTAATCTTCTGACCTATGGAAAGATGAGCCGGATCAAAACCTGGATTATCCTCCATCAAAGTCGCTAACGAAATCCCATATCGTTTTGAAATAGAATAGGCGGTCTCACCCTTGTTAACAATATGGGTATCGAACAGTTTATTCATTTTGCGAGCAGACAGCTCTTTTTGTCCCGATAAACTTACCGGTATCTTCAGCATCTGCCCCCGTTTCAATCCATCAATCACAATCGGGTTGTACGCCCGAATGGTCTTCTCATCCGTGTCATACAATTTGCTCAATGAATAAAAAGTTTCGCCCGCTTGGACAGTATGGACATAGAAACTCTGACCGGCAATCGTCACCCGACTGGATGAGCGTTCCGTTGACTGCTGCGCTTGTGAAAGCGATGCGCAACCCAGCGTTAAAGCCAATAACAGCAATGCTTTTCTCATATGCACTCTATATACTATATCGCAAATATATAAAAAAGGACTCCTCACACGTAGGAATCCTTTTATTTTCTATCAACGTTCAGCAATTACGAGCTAAAATCAGGACAAAAATAACTTTCAACCGTCACATCATCTGCTGAATCATCATTGCTTATTGTTCATTTCTCGCAAACGAATCGCCGTAATTACCTTTTTGGTATGCAACGGGAAATCACCATTCATCATCCAAGCATAGTAGCTCGGTTCCGTTCTGAAAACCTCTGCGACTGAACGACCTTTATGTTTGCCAAAATTGAAAACCTCAACTCCTTTGTCATCATAAATAATTCGTCCAGCGAAATCGACATTCTGTGACCGGGTCGAAAATTCCGATAAAAATTCGACATCATTTTGCAGCTCATCGTATCGGTCCAACTGCGCTTTGAGCACCTCATAAGTTGCTAAAGTATCGGCTTCAGCTGAATGGGCCTGTGTAAGATCTTTTCCACAATAGAACTTATAGGCGGCAACCAACGTCCGTTGCTCCATACGATGGAAAATATTCTGCACATCGATGAATCTGCACTTGTCCATATCCACATCAACACCAGCCCGCAAGAACTCCTCAACCAATACCGGAATATCAAACTTATTGGAATTATATCCTGCAAAATCACAGCCACTGATATAACTCCAAAGTGATTTGGAAATTTCACGAAATGTTGGACAATCGGCTACATCTTCATCGTGAATACCGTGTACAGCCGAAGCTGCTTCGGGGATATGCATCTCCGGATTGAGCCGACGAGTCTTGACCTCCTGGGTTCCATCAGGCATCACCTTAACCAGCGAGATCTCGACAATTCTGTCTTTCGCCGGATCGACACCTGTGGTCTCCAGATCAAGAAATACAATCGGCCGCTTTAAATTCAGTTTCATGCCTCTATGCGTTGATCATCATCGGCATCAACAACATCAACGTATCGTTGGCCGGTTGCTCATCATAAACCGGTTTGAAGACACCGGCACGGGTCAAATCTGCCAACTCAATCAACACGGTTTGTGTCTCAAGATTGGATAGGATTTCAACCAGGAAAGTAGATTTAAAACCAATGACAATATCATCTCCCTGATAATCGCAGGGCAGAGACTCCTGTGCTGACACTGAAAAATCGAGATCCTGTGCGGTCAGATTGATTTCACCCTGTTTAATATCGAATTTGATCAGGTTGGTCGATTGATTCGAACAAACCGCAACACGACGGATTGCATTCAACAGTTCAACACGATCGACAAATACTTTATTGGGGTTATTGGCCGGAATCACTGCATTATAATTGGGGTAATTACCCTCAATCAGGCGGCAGATGAGTACCTGGTTCTTCAACCGGAACAATACATTTTTGTCGTCAAATTCAATCGTTACATCCTCCTCCTCTTTGGGAAGCATACCACGCAACAGGTTAGCCGGTTTCTTCGGCAAAATGAAAGAAGCTGCCATGTCAGAAGCATTCTCTGCTGTATATTTTACCAACTTGTGGGCATCCGTAGCCACAAAAGTGACCGATTGAGGCTCAATATTGACATATACACCATTCATCACAGGACGCAACTCATCGTCAGCTGTTGCGAAAATGGTTTTGCTGATACCGGTCAACAATGCATCAACATCCATCGTAATGGTCTGTTTGGACTCACTCAACTGAGGCAACTCCGGGTAACTCAATCCTGAGGTTCCGGGCAAAGTCAACTTACCGCTTTTCCAGCTAACGACAATCTCCCAAGTCGTCTCGTTGGCCTCGATGGTCAAAGGTTGCTCCGAAAACTCCTTCAAAGAATCGAGCATCAACTTCACCGGTACAGCGATCAACCCTTCACGTTCCACACTCTCTACGGGCAGTGTCCCTACCAGCGTAGTTTCAAGGTCTGAAGCGGTAATTTTGAGTACTCCGTCTTTGAGATCGAACAGGAAATAGTCCAAAATGGGCAGCGTATTTTTACTGCTGATCACCTTGTTAGTCGTCTGAAGCAAGCCCAACAGAGCCGATGAAGATACTACGAATTTCATATTTTTCTACGATTTTGTTGTTTCAAAACTACTTCATACAGATGGACTGCACACAATCCACCTTATGTCAAAGATAAGCCAATTTTTCAGATTTGAGCCAATTTTTCCAAAGACGTTACGATCATCTTATCAACAAATGGGCGATAATCGGTCTCCATGTCCAGTGCAACCCGTTGTGCAATCACCGTACAGATCGTAGTGGCTTCGTGACCGAGCAGTTTGGCCAATCCTGCCAATGCCGAACCCTCCATTTCAAAATTGGTAAAACGATGACCGGCATACTCAAACCGTTCTATTTTGGCATTCAGTTCAGGATCAGCTGGGCAGAGACGCAAATACCGGCCCTGCGGAGCATAAAATCCTGGAGCTGAAATGGTCATTCCTGGGACAGTAACATCAGCAAAAAGTTCAGCCAGTCGATCCGAACAGCGAACAAAATAGGGCGACGTCAACAAGCGACTCCAACCCACCTGTTCCATAAAGTTCTGCTCCATCTCAAGATCACAAATTTGGTTACGACCTTTATAGAAGTTCAGCAATCCATCGAAACCAACCGATATCCGAGACAAAATGCGATCACCAATTTTCAGATCAGGGGTCAACGCACCGCAAGTTCCCAATCGAACTAATGTCAAAGAGGTTTTCTGCGCTTTTTCAGTACGAGTCTTAAAGTCGATATTGAACAACGCATCGATCTCATTGACTACAATATCAATATTATCCGTACCGATTCCCGTCGAAACGACACTGATACGTTTACCCCGAAACGTTCCCGTCATGGTATGGAATTCGCGATTGGAAACCTCACATGCAATACTGTCAAAATGGGTTGCCACTTGCTTCACACGTCCCGGATCTCCGACCAATATAATCGTTGTGGCTAACTGCCCCGGACACAGGTGTAAATGGAAAATTGAGCCATCCTGGTTGATAATTAATTCAGAGGGTGCTATGGTTCTCATAAAAGAAAATTCTAATTTTGTTTTTGGTATAAATGTAATTAATTTACGCCAAAATTCATAACGATATGACCCTGATTAAATCTATTTCCGGCATCCGTGGAACTATCGGCGGAAAGCCCGGTGAAAATCTAACCCCCATAGATCTAGTTAAATTTACTTCGGCTTATGCACAGTGGCTAAAAGGTGAGTTTCCAGGCAAAAAACTGAAAGTTGTAATCGGCCGTGATGCCCGCCTGTCGGGAGAAATGGCCGCCTCAATCGTTGAGGGAACACTTTGTGGATGCGGTGTTGATGTCATCAATATTGGTCTGGCCACTACACCAACCGTAGAGGTTGCTGTAACCGGTAAACAAGCCGATGGAGGTATCATTCTGACCGCAAGTCACAATCCTCGCCAATGGAACGCCCTGAAACTGCTCAACTCTCGTGGAGAGTTCCTCAGCGATGCAGAAGGCAAAAAGGTATTGGCTTTGGCTGAAGCGGGTATCGAAACCTATCCTGAAATCGACGCCATAGGACATGTTATCGAACGTTCAAGTTACAACGACGAACATATCAAGGCTGCTTTAGCCCTCAAATTGGCCGATCTGGAGGCTGTCCGCAAGGCCGGTTTCAAAGTGGTAGTCGATGCTGTCAACTCTGTAGGAGGTGTAGTGATTCCAGCTCTGTTACGTGAAATGGGAGTCCAAGTGATTGAATTGAACTGTACACCTGACGGCAACTTTGCCCACAATCCTGAGCCCATTCCCGAAAACCTGACAGAGATTTCAGCCCGCGTACCTGCCGAACAGGCCGATCTGGGTATCGTAGTCGATCCGGATGTGGATCGTTTGGCGCTGATCTGTGAAGACGGTTCGATGTTTGGCGAGGAGTATACACTGGTTTCCGTTGCTGACTACGTACTGTCTCACACCCAAGGGGCAACGGTGTCTAACCTGAGCTCGTCACGGGCTCTGCGTGATGTAACCGAAAAACACGGCTGCAAATATTCAGCAGCAGCCGTTGGAGAAGTGAACGTGGTTACCAAAATGAAAGAGGTCGGAGCTGTCATCGGCGGAGAAGGCAACGGCGGTGTCATCTATCCTGAACTGCATTATGGTCGTGATGCCTTGGTTGGTGTCGTGCTGTTCCTCACCCTGTTGGCCAAGAGCGGACTCAAAGCCTCACAACTCCGTGCCACATATCCGGCTTATCACATCTCGAAAAACAAAATCGAATTGACCCCTGACATCGATGTAGATAAAGTTTTGGCCCAGATGAAAGCCAAATATGCTGGAGAACAGGTTACCGACATCGATGGCGTAAAAATTGACTTCCCCACCCAATGGGTACACCTTCGCAAGTCAAATACGGAACCCATTATCCGCATCTACAGCGAAAGTGCAGATAAAGCATCGGCTGATGCTTTGGCTGAAAAGATTATCAGCGAAATTCGCGAAATTGTCGCCAAATAAAATCGAAACAATTGTTGATTTTGATTGCCGTTAGTTTGCAATCTGATTCGACACATCTTTTGTGCAAAAGACCACTCCATCAACGGAGTGGTCTTTTTATTTGAGTTACTCTATTAGTTTTCCCAGCTATTTGAAACAATATTTTTTCAATATAACCCCATTCTATTAAAACTGAAATTCAACACTTTAAGGTTAATCGACACATTTCAAGGTTTTGCAATCCGATGGCAAATCGTTATCTTGTGAAGGCAAAATTTTACAACCATGATAGAACTCACCGCTACACAACAATATATCCGTGACCACGGTTCAAGATTTATCGATGAGCTTTTCGAACTCCTGCGTATTCCCTCAATCAGTGCTGAAAGCGCCCATGCTGACGACATGCAACGAGCTGCCCAATGGTTACGGGAGTCATTAATGCGAGCAGGAGCGGATTGTGCAGAGATGATGCCTACCTCAGGCAATCCGGTCGTCTATGCCGAAAAAATGGTTGATCCCTCAGCTCCGACGATACTGGTTTATGCTCATTATGATGTGATGCCGGTAGATCCAATCGATCAGTGGACAACACCACCATTTGAACCGGAAATTCGAGAAGGACGGATTTGGGCCCGTGGAGCCAATGATGACAAAGGACAATCCTTCATGCACATCAAAGCCATGGAAGCTGCTTTGACCACCAACTCGCTTCCTTGCAACCTCAAATTCATGATCGAAGGAGAAGAGGAGATTGGCTCCTCAAGTCTGGGAACATGGTGTACTGCCCACAAAGAGCTATTACAAGCAGATATAATTTTAGTATCGGACACCAGCCTACTTTCTTGGAAAAACCCATCAATCACCTGCGGATTGCGAGGCCTTTGCTATATGGAGGTAGAGGTAACCGGACCCAATCGTGAGCTCCATTCTGGGTTGTATGGAGGAGCTGTAGCCAATCCAGCCAATATGCTAACCAAAATGATTGCGTCACTGACTGATGAACAGGGACGTATCACCATACCCCACTTTTATGACAAAGTACGCGAACTGACCGAAACCGAACGGCAGGCATTTGGGCGTGCTCCGTTTTGTGAGGCAGCATATCGCAAGAAACTCGGGGTTCGCGCAACACACGGAGAAGAGGGTTTCACCACCATGGAACGTACCGGCATTCGGCCATCTCTGGATGTCAATGGCATATGGAGCGGTTACACCGGTGAAGGCAGCAAAACCGTAATTCCATCAAAGGCCTGGGCAAAAATCTCGATGCGCCTGGTGCCCGATCAGGACTACCGAGAAGTTGCCCAACTGTTTGAAAAACACATGCAAGCGATTGCTCCTGCCAGCGTACAAGTCAAAGTGACCACTCTGCATGGCGGCTATCCCTATCTCACCCCAACCGATTCACCAGCCTATCAGGCAGCCTCACAAGCCATTGAAGATACATTTGGTCAAGCACCACTACCCTTTTATTCCGGCGGAAGCATCCCCATTATCAGCACGTTCGAACATGTATTAGGGCTAAAATCCATTTTGTTGGGTTTTGGCCTCGATCAGGATGCCATCCACTCCCCCAACGAAAGTTATGCATTAGAAAACTTCTTCCGCGGAATCGAAACCATTACCCGTTTTTACGATCACTTTGCTAAAATAACAAAAGAAGATGCCTAAACCACTTACCCCTGAAGAGGAAGAGATGATCCGTGAACACTCACGCCCCTATTCCGAACCTAAGAAATCGATGGTTTTCAAAAACATGCTGCTCTTTACCGTCATCTTTTTGCTGATGGTATTTCTCGGTTATTTGATGGTCTATTGGGGAACCTTGATCGAAAAATAGATAGATTCTGAATTGGCAACTGTCGATCAGAAGATACTTCTATTGTGGTACGTCACTACCTTTTTGAAGGCACACACCAATAAGCACACCAAAAACTACCCCAAGTAAAACATAGGGTAAACCATTGCAGTCGCAAACAAAACAGAAGTTATTTACATAAAAGAGAAAATACCCGACTTACATCAAATGGTCGAATGTGCGTTTACCCAAAGCATGTCGAAGGATAATACTGCCTTTGTAGATATTTGAGGAAGCCGACGCAATTCGACTTTGCTGAATAACACGCCGTTTAATTCGCAGCGTATTCAATGCATGATAAAAATCCATATGGGCCCGAAACACCACTTTGAAGAAATCGGGGCGACGCTGCAGCAAAAAGACCATTGCTGACATTCCATCTAACACCATACGGGCAAACAGGACGGGCAAAAGAGATCTCCGAGACAGATTTTTGAACAACATCGACAGGTTGTTCCTATAATTCAGATAGAGCTTACGGGCACTGTTATTGGGCAATGTCCCCCCCCCGAGATGAAAGACTCGGCTACGGGGTTCTACCATCACACGATATCCCGCCAACTGCATCCGCCAGCAGAGATCGATCTCCTCCATGTGAGCAAAGAAATCTCCGTCAAATCCTCCGAGTTTATGGAACAGGTCTGCACGTACAACCATGCAGGCACCTGAAGCCCAAAACACCTCCCGGGCTGTATCATATTGCCCCTGATCTTTCTCAATCGTATCGAGAATGCGTCCCCGACAGAACGGATATCCAAAACAGTCAATGAATCCTCCTGCCGCACCGGCATATTCAAAATCGCTTTTGCGTTCGTAAGAGATGATTTTCGGAGCAAGAGCTGCGACCTTTTCATCCGCCGCCAGTCTTGCCACCAACGGATTCAGCCATCCCTCCTCGACCTCTACATCTGAATTCAGCAACACATAACAATCTGCTTCAATACGACTCAGAGCCCGGTTGTACCCTTCAGCGAATCCATAATTTTGATCAAGCTGCAACAACTCAACCTGAGGATAATGCTCACGTAAAAAAGGCACCGAATCATCATTCGAACCGTTATCGGCCACTACTACTGACGCTTCGCCGCTATGTGCAACAACCGAAGGTAAAAAACGTTCGAGATGCGCTCGCCCGTTCCAGTTCAGAATAACGATTTTAACTTTCATATGATCTAATGCTTGCGTACTTCGTTATTTTTTTGCTTTACGCTTCTCTTCATGATAACGAGCCACGCTTTCCGGTGAGTGTTTCCAACGACGGTGCGACCACATCCACAACTCAGGTGTTTCGCGTATCATAGCTTCAAGCTTGTCTATGTAACGCTGCGTCAATTCATACTCGGCCAACTCCTCCTTACCATCGTAGATCAGTTGCAAATCGGCCTCATAGCTATGATTGGGTCGTTTTCGAATATACATGAAATAGATCGGCATCTTAAAACGGGTCGAAATCTTCTCCAGACCCGAAAAGAAGGGTGTATCCTGATTCAAGAAACGGAACCAATGCCTGATATCGAGAATCGGAGGTGTCTGATCGGCAATCATAGCCACAATGACCGGACGCCCCCCAGGACGATGAGCATGCACCACCTCCCGTAAAATATCATTCATAGGCACTGGTTGTGTGCCGAAACGGGCACGTGCCCGATGATAATAAAGATCAAAGGCAACGCTATGCAGCGGACGATACACAGCTAAGACGTTATGATCGGTATGGCAAACGTAATTGATGGTCAATTCCCAAGAGCCAAAATGAGACATGGCTGAGATCCAGCTCTGTCCCTGCATGGCCGCCTCGACTTCAGCCGTATTGGGATAGACCATCCGCTCGCAAATACGTTTTTTACTAATGGTAGCCAAATAGACCGTATCGACAAATACCTCTGCGAGTTGCCAATAGAATTTTCGTTCTATCTCCCGACGCTCAGCTTCACTTTTCTCAGGGAAAGAGTGAGCCAGATTTTCGCGAACGACTTTCAAACGGTAACGTACAATTCGATACAACACCACATGTACCAAACCTCCCAAGCCTTCATACAATACACGCTCAGGCAGCAGCCCTATCAAACGACAAGTCCACCACAAGAAATAGAATTGTATCTTTTGCCAGAAGGTCAACTTCATCACACGTGCTGTTTAAACTCTTCGTAAATATTTGGATTGGCAGCGATAATTTCTCGGCCGAACAAAAAGTTATCCCCACCGCTGTAATCCGTCACTACGGCTCCGGCCTGTTTGGCAATTAAGGCTCCACCAGCTACATCCCAAGGGGACAACTTAACATGCATGAAGGCATCGAAACGTCCACAAGCTGTATAAACCAAATCTGCAGCTGCCGACCCCAAGCGACGAATACCATTGGTATTCTGCTGAAACCATGCCATTTTATCCAAGAATCCATCCTCATTGGCCAATGCCGAATAGGCAAAGCCCACTGCAATTAATGAATTTTCAAGTTTCGCTGTGGTGGAAACCGATATTTTACGACCATTGAGAAATGCATCCGAACCTTTCCAAGCATAGAACATCTCTCTCATATTGATCTCGTAAACTACGCCGACGACCAATTCACCCCGGTCAAGCAGTCCAATACTGACACAGAAAGGGGCTAAACCATGAATAAAATTGGTTGTTCCATCCAAAGGATCGATCACCCACTGCAAATCGGCCTTTTGCGCAGCCTCTACTGTACCCTCTTCAGTAATGAAGCCTGCATCCGGCGTCAACTCTTGCAGATAACTGACAATCATGCGCTCTGCCTGTTTGTCCACATAAGAGACCATGTTCTGGGTGCCTTTGAACTCCACATCGGCAAAGGTAAACGTTTCGCGTTGACGGGCAATATACTCCCCTGCTTCACGGGCAATTCCGCATGCAGCTATACAAAGCGACTTGTAATCCATTTTACTTATATCTTCTCAAAGAATCATAGTAAGTTCATTCGATACGAGCTATGATTCTTCTTCATTTGCTCAATTTACCACACCTTACTCCTCGTCATCGGAGTCGGCTTCATGTTTTGACTTGCGTGGCTTCCCACTCAAAACAATTACAATCTCCCCCTTGACCTCACCAGCCGAAAAATGGTCGATCAACTCCTGCAAAGTACCACGTACATTCTCCTCAAACTTTTTGGTCAACTCACGTGACACTGCAGCTTCACGATCCGCTCCAAACAGTTCGGCAAACTGGGTCAAAGTTTTCACTAACCGGTAAGGAGACTCATAAAAAATCATTGTTCGTGACTCCTCTAGCAGCTGTTGCAACCGTTTTGACCGTCCTTTTTTCTGCGGCAAAAAACCTTCGAAACAGAATCGGTCACATGAGAAACCACTATTAATCAACGCCGGTACAAATGCCGTCGGTCCAGGCAAAGTCTCCACTTCAACGCCATGCTCCAGGCAGGTCCGCACTAACAAAAATCCAGGATCCGAGATACCAGGCGTACCTGCATCCGAAACCAAGGCTACGGTTTCACCCCCCAAAATAGTCTCCACCACGGATTCTACTGCGGCATGTTCATTGAACTTGTGATGGCTCCACAAACGCTTCTCCAGCCCCAAATGCTTTAGCAACACCTGAGTTGTACGGGTATCCTCGGCCAGCACAATATCCACCATCTGGAGCACTTTTATGGCTCGCAGCGTAATATCGTCAAGATTACCGATCGGCGTCGGGACTAAATATAGTTTACCCATTAGCGTTCAAGTTTACATTCCAGAAGCTCTACCAACAACATCACTCCGTCACTATCCGGATCCCAGTCAAAATGCTCCTGGATATAAATCATCGCATCATCCAAATGCGTGAATTGTTCCAAATCGGAAATAGTTTGTTCGTATAGCTTCGTATCTCCATTAAAGAGATCACGAATTAACAGAAAACGATCATTAATTCCAATACTGTGCCGCAAATCTGAAACTTTGCTGGAACGCAGTTTAAAAGCAACATCGGTATGATGGGTTTTCTGACCCAAAACCTCATTGACTGCTTTGGTCGGAGCTGCCAACGCTTCACCCAACACCTTCTTATGGGTGATCTCTAAATGACCAAGACCATCACCCTCATTCAATCTAACACCCCCTGCTGTTTCTTGAGACGTCACTTTATTTATATTTATGCCTCCAAACAGTTGATTAGCTCGAGAGGTTTCCATTACATTTATCTTCTGTCCGGATAAATCCGCACGACCAGAAGTTTCAGTTTGGGAAACCGGGGATACTTGCACAGTTTGGGTTGCCTGCTCAACTGGCTTTTCTGCTTGAGTCTGTCCTGCAAATGACTCAACAGATGAACTATCCTGAGCCTCGCCAACAGACAAATTCGCTTGGATTTCAGATACAGAAAGAGGTTCAAAACGATCTCCTTCGTTATACGATTTTTGATTATTGTCGACCGAGTTTGTTTCATCTGCGACCTGATCCGAAGGCTCATTTACATCAACAGACACTGCAATGTGAATGGCATTCGACATCTCCTCATGACAAGAGTCGGACACAACATTTTCCCCTTCGGAGGTCAAGGCTGAGGCAACGGCTTCTTCTGCTACAACAGAGACATTCTCCGTTTTCAAAGCTGTAGAAATAAACGGCTGCTCATTTTGCTTCTCAACCATCTGCTCCACATCACTGGTCTCAACAACTGGTTGAACTGATTCCGGACGAGGCATCATCACAGGATCGACAGATGGTTCTGGCAGCGGATCTTCGCCATACAACGAGAGAATCAAACGCTTATCCAAACGAGTCCGACGCAAGATACCTTCACGCACTTCAGACTGTCCAACAGAATTTCCTGACGAATGTTCAAGCATTGCAGCAGATCCTTCATCTTGAGATACCGGTTCAATCGTATCGTTACAAGCAGGTGTAGCTTCAACTGACATCTCAGCATACTCATCAACTACAGCTTCTGGCAGTCCGGCAAATGTGGAGGTCTCATCCTGCTTTTCACTCTCCGCTATGAGGGAATTATTCATCGATTGCTCTTCACCGACTGTTTCAGCGTTCAATTGTTCTGCAATCGAGCCACTCACACTGGTTGCCTTCTCAGTGTTATTCTGTTCGATGGTCGACGGCAAATTAGCAGAACTGCCTTTCACTGATTGCCCCTGCTCCGCTTTGGCAGATGCTGCAACATTAACAACAGGAGTGGCAACCGATTGAGACTCTACATGCTTCTCCGAACCAGATAAGGTTTCAGATGGAGTAGCATCTTTTTTCGAAGAAACAGGAACCGAAGAGTCAGGAGTTACTGAGATACAATTTTCACAAGTGTTATTGTCTGCGGTTTGCGCAGAACCGACAATCTCTGCACTACTCAATTTGATCTCCGTATAAATATCCCGAAGTTTTGCCAGCACTATTTCACGTTCAATATCAGCAATTGCACGCTGCATTTTCCACTCTTTTGCAATGCGTCCAATTCCCTCCAGTTCGACCAGCAATTTATCCAGATTCATTCCTGTATTCGTTTTTCCTTATTAAATCACCCTTTACGATAAGAAAATCAACAAATTAGCAGCTAACACACCTACTCATTTACAACTCTTTACCCAATAAAGGTTACGTCAAGAAAATTTTGTTCAAAGTTAACCTTTCTATACATTAATTCAAACGCCTTTTCGCATTTTCCTTCACGAAAATAAATTCACCTTTTCGACCAATTTTAAACGACAAAAGGCCTCTTTTTCACTTTTTTGAACCAAAATTGCATTTTTCATGCCTTTTCGTTGTATATTTGCGTACATACCACTACTACAAAAAACTATTGAAACGCTATTAAATTCTCTTATTTATATATTTCAGTCATATTATTCACTGTAAATGAATTCGATAAACACATCTTGCCGAATTGGCGTCTTTTATGACGGCAATTTCTTGTTACATGCCTCTAATTATTACAACTACATTCATCCGGAGAAAAAAAGACTCAGTCTAAACGGTTTGCACCAATTCATCCGTCATCGTGTAGCGCAAGAGGCAAACTGCGAATTAATCAAATGTCAAATTTCGACCGCCCACTACTTTCGGGGAAGATTAAACGCTTCTGACGCCGCAATGCGCGGTAATCAGCTCTATAACGATCGCGTTTTTGATGACATTTTGATGTCTGAGGGTATCAACACCCACTACCTTCCCCTACGCAATGTTCAGGGAAGACGTGAAGAGCGCGGAGTAGATGTTTGGCTCGCACTCGAAGCATACGAACTGGCCTATAAAGGAGCTGTCGATATCATCGTTCTGATCGTTTCAGATACCGACTACACGCCGCTACTTCGGAAAATTCGTGCACTCGGTATTCCTATCATGTTATTGAGTTGGGAATTTGAATATGTGACCGATGACAATGTGCGTATGGTCACCAAAACATCACATGAACTGCTTTCACTGGCCACCTACCCGATCGCTATGCACGATGTGATCGATCAAGGTTTGGAACAGAATGACCCTGTTGTGCGCAACCTCTTTGTAAGCAGCGACAACAACTACCTGTCAAACTCGCGTTCCACAGAAATCAGTGAAATTTTGAGTCTAAAAAATGGTTTTGGATTCATCAAGTATCCCAACAACAACCTCTTTTTCCACAGCCAGGATGTCGAAGGAGACTTCAATGACCTCGAAGTAGGCGACACGGTAGAATTCACCATTGAGAAGAATCAGCAAAGACAAGATGTCGCCAAACACGTTCGCAAAGTAGATCCTTACGAATTTTCGGACGATACAGATTTAGACATGTAACAACAAGATAAACTACTATCAGATTGTTGTAGTTTATTGATCTAATGTAAAAAACATTTGGGCCGTACTATCACTCATGATGGTACGGCTCATTGTTTAAAATGGTAAAGGCACGATAAAGCTGTTCAACAAAAACCAACCGGACCATCTGATGGGAAAAGGTCATGGCAGACAACGACAATTTGGCATTGGCACGGGCATACATCTCGTCAGAAAAACCATACGGTCCCCCTATTACAAAACAGAGCCGCTTGATCCCACTATTCATCCATTTCTGCACCCACGTCGCAAATTCAACCGAGCGCATCTGCTTACCCTTTTCATCCAACAGCACGACAATATCGCTCTCGGTAAAACGGCGTAACAGCATCTCACCCTCCTGTTTTTTCTGCACCTCGGCTGTGAGCGTTTTGCGATTTTTCAGATCCGGCAGCACAGCCATAGATACTTTGGTGTAAAAATTCAGCCGTTTCAGATAATCGTTCAACAGCGTCTCAATTTGGGAAGAGTCTGTCTTCCCTATGACAATCAACTCTATATTCATCAGCGACGTCCTCTCGAACTTTTTCTGACAACCGTATTTTCTTGCAAAAAGCGTCGCACATCTTCAGGTGCAGGACAATTGAAGTCACTGTTCCACTCACCCTGCACATCTCGATAAGTAACCGGATGTAACGTATCATGTGCCTTTAACCATTGATACGCTTTATAAAAATTATACCCATTGCCACTTTCTCCCCCCATGGAGATCGCAATCAACGATGTATTATTTTTCATTCGTCCCTGCATACATGCAACACGATCCAGGAAATTGGGCAAGAACCGAGGATCATTGGCCACTGCTCCTCCAACATTGCGGTCGTCTTTCCGATAATCGCTATTGATGTTAGCCTGGTCGATCACATACATACCTATTTCGTCACACAATTCGTAAAACCAGCGAGGCTGTGGATACGAAACACATACCGTGTTGTATTGACGCTTTAGCGCACGAAGCTCATCGGCCGTCCGGGCCATATCAGCTGCGGCATTGTAAGACGCCACCTTTAACTGAGCCTCTTTGCCATTAATCACCAAGCGGCCATTCTCCAATTCTGTAATATTAAATCCGAAACGGAACGGAATATATTCCGTAATACGGCCATCCCGACGCACATAAAACATCATATTGTAGAGATTGGGCGCAGCTGGAGACCACATCTTTTTCATACTGGGATAGATATACTCCTTGAAACGGAGGGTGTCAAAACTTTCAGGCTCTACCTCTGTTTCATACAAATTGTAGGTGATCAATTTTCCTGCTGGCGAATAGATATCGTATCCGAGTGATATTTTCTCAGAGCTGCGGTAGCTGTTGGCCATCACGACCGTCACCCAAACAACGCCATTAACACGAGCCGAATCCAACGTTGCATGAACAACGAAATCTTCGATACGCAATTTGGGCTGTGAATAGATATAAATATTGCCGAGGCTGCCAGGTGTCAACGTAGGAATCCCCGTCTCCATCCAACTCCCTTGAGAGAACCCATACACTTCAATCGAGATCGTATTCACCCCATCGGTTACCGCATCGGAGATATTATATTCTGCGGGGGTGCGACTATCGTTGCTATACCCAACCTTATGATCATTCACATAAAGCGTATAGGCACTTCCTACACCCTCAATATGAATATACATCTCTCGATCCAACCACAGATACGGCACCTCGATCGCAGCCCGATACTGCACCAATGGATTTTCAGCGGGCAACTGCGGAGGGACTAATCCCAATAAAGATTTGTCCGTTGTCGGAACCGTGTTGGGAAGTGTGGTTTCATCCCAATTTGCCGTCGAAAAACGAGGTTGATAAAAACCGGCCATACCGCCCTGTTCCGTTGTAGAGGAATAGACCCGCCATTTGCCAGCCAATGGCAAATAGTGTTGCGCCTCATTCTCTTCACCCTTCTGAGCTAAATCCCGAATCGTATAGCTGATAAACTCTTGACGAGGTTTGATTTTTCCCTCGGCAGCATGGGAGGGATCTGCCCAAGGCTGGGCTGTAAGCAGGGTCGGAACAAGCATCCCGAATCCAACCATCCACGTTAAAGCAGCAATATGTCTCATAGTTCAAATCGATTTTTTGGAGTATACAAAAATTCATCTTTTTTGTCAATTAACCAAATTCATGCGAAACGTATAAACACCCACACCTCAAAGAAGATTTACGGATGCTATAATTGCGTTAGTACACTTCATTTAAACACTCCGTTCAGACAATAAGATCGCTTAAATATGATCATAAAGTTGCATCTCTAACTTCTCTAACAGCTTGTATTCAAAACAATAGGGGCACCCACACCAACCGCAAGTGAACAGCTATAAGAGTTACGACTCCCGGATTCGCGCATCAAAATAGCTAAAGCAATGAAAATATTTCTTTTCTTTGTGGTGGTCGAGAAGGGATATCCCCACACAACCACAATTTAGAGCATTAGCCATGAAAACAATACCTTTATTGCTTACCGGACTCTGTATGACCTTTTTTGTTGTTAATGGTCAGCAACAGGTACCGTCTTCTGAAACGACAACAACCTCCACTTCTACCGAGGATACAGTTTCACGCCAAATGCGGAAAGAGTTAGCCTGGCAACACCGTCTGTACCGAAAAGCCGTAGAACGCAGTACAGTAATCACGCCCGACAAAATGATCGATCGGCTCTGGAGTGTCGATGATCAATGGGTCGATAAAAAAGATACTTTGGTTTTGGTTGTCATGCCTCTGACAACGGACGAGGTCGCACGATGGACAGGCTCCCCAACCAAACAGACTCCCGCTTCATATGACGAAGCCCTGTGGGTCAGTCTCTCCCCTGAATTGGGCATGGTCATGCACAACAATCCGCTACTCGATTCGCTCCAATCCACCATGCGTATCAAACAGATTCTCGGTTTGCGGCCACAACAAGAGTATGCTTATATCGTCCAATTCTGGGTACCCTCCTCAAAATTGGTGCGCCCTACTCCAGACCCGGACGTCCATAACCACTATTCTACGGTCACCTTCCCGGAGCAGGTCGATCCTATGCACAAACAGTGGATCGAAAAAATGCGTAAAACTCCTGCATCTCAACGTCCCCGACTATGGACCCAGATGGGTTACACCTACGATTGGGGAAATCTTTATACTGAGATCGGTGTCAGTGAATTTGTGGTCAAACCCGGAACTACCATTAAGATTGATCAACTGGCAACCATCTGGTATTGGTATTCGCAACAGGTCGATTTAACTGCAGCAGATGTCAAATAACAAGCATGGTATTGACATTTTTTGCTTATAAAAGCATACCAAACAATAAAAGAGTCCCGAAACTTTATTTCGGGACTCTTTTATTAATTATGATCAGCACAAAATACTTAAGCTATTGAAATGTACGTTTCAGACTTATCCAGCCTGAATGTTCACCCGCCAAATCTAAATACAAACTTTCTTTTTCGGTTCAATAGATTGTTAGGAAACCTATTTTTGACGGAAGAAGAGTTGCAGAGGCACCCCTTTGAAATCCCAACGTTCACGTATCTTGTTTTCCAGGAAACGACGATAACCCTCCTTAATATACTGAGGAAGATTGACAAAAAAGGCAAACGATGGCGTTGGAGATGCCAATTGGGTAACATACTTGATCCGAATGTATTTACCTTTAGTCGAAGGTGGCGGAGTCTCCTCAATAATCGGCAAAAGATATTCGTTCAACTGAGAGGTCGGAATTTTACGAATTCGAGAATAGTAAACCTGCATGGCAGTCTGCAATACCTCCAGAATGCGCTGCTTGTTCAACACCGAGGTAAAGACAATAGGCACATCATTGAAGGGTGACAACCGATGGCGAATTGCCTCGGCAAACTCCTTCATCGTATTGCTCTCTTTTTCGATCAGATCCCACTTGTTCACCACGATTACGCAACCCTTCTTGTTGCGCACCACCAGTGAAAAGATATTCATATCCTGCGATTCAATGCCCTGCGAAGCATCAAGCATCAGGATGCAGACATCCGACGATTCGATAGCCCGCACCGAACGCAATACGGAATAGAATTCAAGATCCTCCGTCACCTTGTTCTTTTTACGCAGACCAGCGGTATCGATCAGATAAAAATCCATACCGAACTTGTTGTAACGGGTCAGGATCGAATCGCGTGTAGTTCCGGCAACCGGTGTCACGATATTGCGTTCCGAATCAAGCAGGGCATTGGTCATGGAAGACTTTCCCACATTCGGACGACCGATAATGGCAAATTTTGGCAGATCATCAACCTTTTCAGCCGTCGCATCTTCAGGCAACGCTGCAATCACTGCATCGAGCAGATCTCCCGTACCGCTTCCGCTCATGGTCGAAATACAGAAAGGATCTCCAAGTCCCAATGCATAAAATTCGTGCGACAGGTAAATCAGGTCATTGTTATCCACCTTATTGACCACCAATAACACCTTTTTACCACTACGACGCAACAAATCGGCAATCACCATATCCAGATCGGTAATACCCGTAGATACCTCAACCAAAAACAGTACGACATCACTCTCTTCGATAGCCAATACCACCTGTTTGCGGATCTCCTCCTCAAAGACATCTTCCCCTCCGAGGGCATATCCACCTGTATCAATGACCGAAAATTCACGGCCATTCCAATCTGACGTACCATAATGGCGGTCACGTGTAGTACCTGCCGTATCGTTGACAATGGCCTTGCGCATGCCCACCAAGCGGTTGAAGAGCGTACTCTTTCCCACATTCGGACGGCCTACAATAGCTACTATGCTCATAATTGCTCGTTTAACCTCGGTGCAAAAATAATCAACTTTCCGGAAATTCCACGACAGGCTCTTCGCCTCGGACTGCTCGGAAATCGGCATCACGGCAAGATTCGGAATCGATACCGTAACCCACAGCCATCAATGGGGCAAAATCACGGTGCACATCCATAGCCACAGCAGCCGCCAATGTTTTGCGATCCGAAGCGCCCTGCTCCATCACCTGACGCAATTCGCCAGCCGTAATTTCAGAAGCAGGTTTCCCCAATAACGCTTCTAAAGCATACGCCGCCCAGTGAGCCACCATTTGCGGATAATCCTGATCCAAAGATCTCAACCGCTCTTCCAACTGATCGAGTTCATCGACGCTTCCCTCATCTACCTCATCCAGGAGATGATTAACCACCGCTGCGGGTACAATCAAACCGGCCATATCCACCCATTCGATCCATTCATTCGAAGAGAGAGCCAAACCGGCCAAAGCATCATCCGGCAATGTAGAGACCGGTGTACATGCCACGCCATTGCTCTTCAACAACTCATACAAATAACTACGCAAAGCCTGTTTATACAGCAGTAAGCCCTTGCGCAAAGCTGTCATTTTGATTTTCACCCGATTCCAGGTCACCTCTTCAGCTGTCGGATAACGTCTTTGCAAATATTCACACTCACGAATCGCCTGCAATATTTTGCCAGCCGTATAAGGTGTCATCAATTCGTAACGGATCAAATCACTGGCCACTCCCCGACGCCGATCACGTCCAGGCCATTTTCGAATATCTCGAGCTGTACCGTAACTACGCAAATTCATCGCCGGCAACAGATAGGAGTCATCTTTCTCCTCAATCAGATAAGAGAAAGGCATGACATCGGTGTCATGATGCTGATAATGACGTCCTTTAACTATAGTAAAGACACCCGTATTGGCCGGCAGTAGGATATAAGCATCACTGCTGAATTTACAACCGCGCTGATGAATACCCTGGTGCACAGGCCCCGATTTATACATATGGTTGCTCTGATTGGCCCCGCTTCCCGCATTGAAAAAGGAAAAATAACCGGCAATCAACAGTGTCGCACGGTGGTGAGTCACAGTATAGGGTCCGGCAAAAACGGCACACGCCTCACCATGGGTACAGTGACAGTTGGCAAAAAACAACGACTGTTCAGCCGAAAATCCGTTTTCGATAATCACACCCTCTCCGACAAAACAGCTCCGCAACATGGCTCCGGTATCAACTTTCGCCGATCGGGCTATAATAAAATTACGTGCAGCCACATCCGAACCGACATAAGTCGGAGATTCAGCCGAACTGTTGACCGTTCCATTACGCAAAGTGGAGGCTCCATCCACAACGGCATATGCCCCGATCCGCACATTCAACAAAGAGGTCGTATTCACCACAGAAGCCGCCTGGGCAATCACTCCACGATCGGATGTTTTGGCAGACACTCGTTTTGCTATCATAGCCTGCATCTGCTCGATCGTTCGATTGCGATGCCGATACATGGCCATGATATATGCAATCTGAGCCGTAAGCTCGTCATAAATCGGCACTTCACGACCTCCAGCTTCATTAATGGCCGACACCTCAGTCCCGTTACCAAACGCATTGGCCCCGTCGCACGAAATCTGTCCGACATTTTCAATCACTACATCATCTTCAATGTCGTAATTGGCAATATATCGTCCTACATTATATATAAGCACATTGTCTCCGATGGTACAATTATGCAACATGGCATTGTAAATCCCGGCATGACGGATCACTCCCGAACCACAGGAAATTTCCTTACCATTTACTCCCAAACGGATCGTACCACTAAAAGATACATTGACCAAATATTTAGGATCAAAGCCTTCCGCAACAACGATATCCGACCAATTTTGCGCTGAACATCTTTGCTGACACAAAAGTTCAATCTCCTCACAGTCAAGAGGTCTATATTTTTTATTGAATAGCATGGTTGCCATAAGATTAACCAATTAATATCGCTGGATTGGCACAAAAATAGGATTCTTTATCTAAAATCATTTCTCTTTCTTCCATAAGAAATTCACTATTCAAATTTTAATTCTACCTTTGCGAAAACCACATGAACAAATTTATTGTTCATGCAACATTTAAACGTACAATAACATCTATGTTGTATACGTTGAATTAACTACCACCTCAAATTCCATACTAAAACAACAAACAACCATAATATGAAAAAATTTTTTCTATTATTAGCCGGCGCTGCCATGCTACTCACTTCGTGTGAATCCTCAAACAGAACAACGGGAGATGCATGGGAACAGTACTATTATGAAGTAGGAACAGTATTATTCATGTCTGTTACATCCCAAATTGAATACAATTTGGACCCTTTCGAAATCGCATTCCGTCTCAACTCTTTGATGACAGAAACTCTTTTAGAAGCTGAACAGAATGGGGATCCTAATCCTGTTATTACAGCTGAAGCTATGAACAATTGTGCCGTAAAAAGTAAATTATTCGGGAACGCAACTATCGTCGATAGAGGTAACAATATTTATAAAATCGACAATATTGGCCTCATGACTTCACCTTCTGATAATAATACATTGCGGTCTGGAAATATTGAAATTAATACTGGCAACGGAGGACCGATGACTCCTGAGAACGTTTGGTATGTTAACTTAGGTGAAAATGATCCTTATACAATTTCAATAAATGGATATGTGGTTTCGATCCATGCCTTTTCTTATCAAATTAAAACTGTCCAGGAGAATAAATGGAATGTTTCATTAAATAATTATGTTGCAAAAATCAGTACTGATGGTGATATACAATATAATACTGAAGGATCTGATTGGACAGGGACTATGACGATTACCCAAAAAGATAATCCAGGGGATCAATCATGGACTGGAATCACTTCATCATCATATGAGCTTGCCATTAGTAATACAAACAGTGTTACACCTTCAATGATCGCTGAAAAGGTAACAGTAAGCACACCTACTCCTATTGTGATTTATTCACCTACTTGCGGACAAACTATTTTGGAAGGAAGTTTATCTATCAGATTATCTGAAAGCGAAGATTTTCTTGATTACACCAGTGTAACTTGGACTCCCAACACAGACTCTGACTCAGATCCAGACTCAGACAAAGCAAGTGATAATAAAAAATGTTCTCCTACCATTTCGATGACTTGCCATGGGTATGATATTCCAATCGATGGTTCTTCTAATTAAATACCCCCATACAACAAAGAAGGCGGAATTAAAGATTCCGCCTTCTTTGTATTTATCACAACGTCAAACGTGCAATCATTAAATCGTTATCCTACCAATTTACCACAAGATGCGATGTCATCGCAATCCTGCACACACGCAACATTAGGCCATTCTTTCTTTATCAATATTACACAATTACATATAGTCATTCTACATACAACAGCGAGCTATTCTCTTCCCGGAATCTAAAAAACAATATTATTTGACTCATTTTGAAAAAAAAAAACGATATTTGTGAGTTATAACTCTAAAAAGAAATTCCATGTCACAAGGAGGTAGAACAAAAATCGCAGAACTGTTAAAATCGACACCCGCCGGCAGTGAAGTTACCGCCAAAGGATGGGTGCGTACCAAACGAGGTAACAAAAATGTTGCTTTTATCGCTCTGAACGACGGTTCAATCATCCATAATATTCAGATCGTTGTCGATGTGGCCAATTTTGACGACGATTTACTCAAACGTATTACCACCGGTGCCTGCCTCCGTGTAAGCGGTACGCTCGTCGAATCTCAAGGTTCCGGTCAACGGGTAGAAATCCAGGCCAAAGAGATCGAGATCTATGGCGAAGCCGATCCCAATACATATCCTCTCCAAAAGAAAGGACACTCCATGGAGTTTTTGCGGGAGATCGCCTATTTGCGTCCGCGTACCAACACGTTCGGTGCTGTATTGCGCATCCGTCATGCCATGGCCTATGCCATCCACAAATACTTTAATGATCGAGGATTTTACTATTTGCACACCCCTCTGATCACAGGAAGTGATGCCGAAGGTGCCGGGGCAATGTTCCAGGTAACGACCCTCGACTTGAACAATGTTCCCAAAAACGATAAAGGACAGGTAGATTATACTCAAGATTTCTTCGGCAAATCTTGCAACCTGACGGTATCCGGTCAGTTGGAAGGTGAACTCGGAGCTTTGGCTCTTTCGCAGATCTACACTTTCGGCCCGACTTTCCGTGCTGAAAATTCAAATACCCCTCGCCACTTGGCTGAGTTCTGGATGATCGAGCCTGAAGTTGCCTTCTATGAGTTGGAAGACAACATGGAGTTGGCTGAAGACTTCCTCAAATATTTGATCCAATATGCACTGGACAATTGCCGGGAGGATCTCGAGTTCCTCAACAAAATGTTCGATGCAGAACTGATCGATCGTCTGAATTTTGTAGTCAATAACGATTTCGTACGCTTGGATTACAGCGAAGGGATCAAGATCTTGATGGAAAGTGGTGTTAAATTCGAATATCCGGTAAGTTGGGGACTCGATCTGCAAAGTGAACACGAACGTTATTTAGTTGAGCAACATTTCAAAAAACCGGTTATTCTGATCAACTATCCGAAAGAGATCAAAGCGTTCTACATGAAACTCAACGATGACGGCAAAACCGTCCGAGCTATGGATGTGCTCTTCCCCAAGATCGGAGAGATCATCGGTGGTTCACAACGTGAAGAGAGTTACGAAAAACTGTCTAAACGTGTGGCGGAACTCAATATCCCAGAAAAAGATATTTGGTGGTATTTGGATACTCGCCGTTGGGGCAGTGCTCCGCACAGTGGTTTCGGTTTGGGCTTCGAACGTCTGTTGTTGTTCGTCACAGGCATGAGCAACATCCGGGACGTAATCCCCTTCCCGAGAACACCGAAAAATGCCGATTTCTAAACACTGGTACAATTCTTGCGAGCCCACTGTTACCAGTGGGCTTTTTTATCGAATAGATTTACTACCTTTGTTTAGCAATCGTTGTAGGATCCACTGTCCCGTAAAACACTAACCTATGTCAGCCATATCCCAAAGGCAAGTCCAAAAGATGTTGCAGAAACTCTCTCCGCAACAGATTCAAATGATTAAACTACTGGAGCTTCCCACCTTACAACTGGAGCAGCGTATCAAACAGGAAATTGAAGAGAACCCAGTCTTAGAAGAGGAAGAAAGCCCGGAAGAGGAGCAAGAGGCCAAAGAGGTCTCTGTGGAAGAGTATTTTGCCGAGGACGATACCCCCAGTTACAAATATCGGGTCAACAACTTCTCCAAAGACGATGAGAAACGTCCTATCTACCTTTCGGAAGGGGTGACATTCCATGAGAGTCTGATCCAACAACTTGGATTCAAGCACCTCAACGAACACGATGAGACTTTAGCCAAATACCTGATCGGAAGCATCGATGACGATGGGTATTTGCGTCGAGACCTGCGTTCGATTGCCGATGACATTGCCTTTAGTCTGGGAATTGAAACCGATGAGCACGAACTGGAGAAAATGCTCAAAGTGATTCATGAATTGGAGCCGGCCGGTGTCGGCGCACGCAATTTGCAAGAGTGCCTGTTGCTCCAACTCCAGTCTCAAAGTGACCATACTCCAGCTCAACAGCTGGCCACAAAAATTCTGACCGACTATTTCGATGAATTCACGAAAAAACATTACGAAAAATTGATCTCCCGTCTCGGAGTCAGTGAAGACACTTTTCGTGATGCAATCGAAGAGATTGTTCGTCTCTCGCCCAAACCAGGCAATCTGTACAACGGAGGACGAAATGAGATGCAACCCTATATCACTCCGGATTTCATTCTCGATTACCATGACGGTATTTTCGAGTTGAGTCTGAACGGAGCCAATGTCCCCGATCTGAAGGTCAATCGTCGCTATGTGGAGATGATCCGTAACATGATGACCAAAGATGGCAAACCGACCAGCAGCTCCGATCGCGAAACGATTCAGTTCGTAAAAAACAAACTGGACTCCGCCAAATGGTTCATTTCCGCCATCAAACAGCGTCACGACACGTTGATGCGGACCATGCAGGCAATTCTGGATTATCAGCGCGAGTATTTTATCGAAGGAGATCAGTCCAAACTCCGACCGATGATCCTCAAAGACATTGCAGACAAGACCAACCTGGACGTTTCAACCATATCACGTGTGGTGAACAGCAAATATGTACAAACTCAATTCGGAATCATTCCGCTTAAACAGCTCTTTTCCGAAGCGATGCAGACCGACAGTGGTGAAGAGGTATCCTCTTATGAAATCAAAAAAATTCTGAGCGAATGCATCGACAAAGAGGATAAACGCAAACCTTTGACCGACGAGGTATTAATGGATATTTTAAACGAAAAGGGCTATCATATCGCTCGCCGTACAGTAGCCAAATATCGTGAGATGTTGGGTATTCCGGTGGCCCGTCTGCGGAAACAGATTTGATAAGAACATATGGAACAAATACAAGCTATACCCCAAACCGATACGCCACCCACCACCCCAACCGAACAGACATTAAACCGGCTCAGTCGATGCATATCCATGATTTTGCATCCGCTGACTATTCCCTTATGGGCAGGAATCATCTTGCTATTTGGCAACACCTTGATGGCATCAATGCCCATAAATATCAAGTGGTTTTTCTTAGCTGTCCTGGCACTCAACACGTGGGGGATCCCGGCCTTCTGTATCGGCATGCTCCGTATGTTCCATCTGATCCCGGATTTGCGGCTAATTGAGCCTCGGCAACGATTGATCCCCATGTTAATCGTACTGCTGGGATATATCAGCTGTCTGATGATGCTTTCGGATGTCATGACCGCCTTTCTGATCCGACGCTTCCTGGTCGCTGCCATTGGCTGTGCGTTGATCGGCTTGATCATTACGCCTTTCTGGAAAATCAGCCTCCACATGATCTCGATGGGCGGATTACTCGCTCTGCTGTGTGCGTTACAAACGGCTGGTTTGGGACAACTGTACCCTCTTTTGCTGATCTTCATTCTGTTGACCGGACTTCTCGGAAGTGCCCGCCTCTGGTTCGGCAGCCATAACCTCGCACAAGTAGCAGCAGGATTCGTCACTGGTTTTACGGTAGCCCTGCTTCTGATCATTTTTGTCTAATTGGATCAACCATTCGATCAGATGAATGATCAAATCATCTGATCTATTCTTGTGTCATCCACAGTATTGCCCTTGTACTGAAAAGTGAATTAGTCGTACCTTCCCCCCATATTTTTTTTTTGCAAACATAGATTCAACCCATACAAAAAACGTTCGAGAAAAGAGCTTTTCGAACGTTTTTTTCATTTTCGGCACGGGATTCGCATAGATAGATCATAAAATATGGTTCAAAACATATCATTACGGTAAAACTACCGATATAGCGATACGATAAAATGGCACAGATTTTGGAAATGTTCAAGTAAAAGAAATGTCATTGCTGCAAAAGAACAGATGTTGTTCCCATTTTGGGAGCAGGCATGCAAAGGTTTCTTCATTTATTTAAGTTTGGGTTAGTAGTTTAGGGGTGAAAGTCCCCAAGGGAAGGAGGCAACCGTGAGGTTCCCTCTTTTTTTATACCCATGATACAGATTCACGATCCCATTCCTGAATCGTTCCTCTATTATTCTGACTCACTCTGCCCTCTCGTTATACCATAGCAACCCACAATAGTAAGTCCAAGCTTCAACAAGAGCACTTGTAGGGACAAATTAATCATGCGCACCAGCAGAAGAGAGAATAAAAGTGTAAATCTATTAATTGACATTCCCAGAAACGTGCATTAAAAAAGACGCCGGAAGTGTACCTCCAGCGTCTTTTGATATCCTAATAAGCGATCTACCAGCTAACGTCAAAATCCATACTTACACTTTTCTCCACATCTTTTCCACAGCGTCGAATAAAGGCAGCAGACTTGACCAATCAAAGCTATTTTTTCACCAACTTACATTTATAAGCGACCTTAACATTTCCTTTGGTTAAAGCGGTCAATTTTCCTTTCAACAAGGTGCGACGCAACGGCGTAAGATGATCGACAAAGAGTTTGCCATCCAAATGGTCATATTCATGCTGAATAACCCGTGCAGCATATCCGGTAAACTCTTCGTCGTGTTCGACAAAATTCTCATCCATATACCGAATTTTGATACCGGCAGGACGCATCACATCTTCATGAATACCGGGCAAACTCAAACACCCCTCGTTGAACCGCCACTCGTCACCAAAACGTTCATAGATGTGGGCATTGATAAATGTCTTTTTAAAATCGGCTAATTGAGGCTCATCTTCAGCCCACGGCGTAGCATCTACCACAAAAACCCGAATACTTTTTCCAACCTGTGGAGCCGCCAAACCGACTCCATCTGCCTCATACATCGTCTCCCAAAGATCTGCAATAAACTTCTTCAAATCGGGATAATCAGGCGTGATATCAACGGCCGTCTTACGCAATACCGTTGATCCATAAATATAAATCGGCAAAAACATATCTATTAATTTTAATCTCTAATTACACATTACACGCATGGTGGCAGGCTTCATCCCTGCCTCATATCACTTCCATCCGTATCGACACATTCATAAACTCCAGCCTGAACACGAGTGTGAGCACTACACTTCACAAAAAAGCTGAAACACAAAAAATGTCTTAATGGCGGCTATCGAGATAGCCCTGCAATATAATCGCAGCACTGACTCGATCGACCAGTCCTTTATCTTCCCGACGACGACTCTTTTTGACCCCACTTTCGAGAATCGCATGCTGAGCTATCTTCGACGTAAAACGCTCATCAAACATCTCGATCTTGAGGGTAGGAAACTCTTTCTGCAAATGGCCTACAAACGGTCGAATATAGGTGTAAGATTCCGAAAAGGAGCCATCCATTTGTCGGGGCAAACCGACAACAACTGTCTCTACCCCGTTTTCAGGCAAATACTTGCGTAAAAAATCCATCAGCGTATGAGTCGGAATCGTATCCAGCGCTCCGGCTATCAACTGCAACGGATCTGTGACCGCAAGTCCAGTCCTCTTTCGTCCATAATCTATTGCTAAAATCCGTCCCATTCTCCTTGAAGATAGATCACAAAAGTACGAAAATATCAATAGGTTTCATCACCCATACTGCAAAAGGGATGATTATTGTCGCTCTTTCCAAAAACAAGATCATCTACCTGCAAAACCCTAATTGCCATTCATAAAATACCTATCCACCCAAACACTAAAAAATCCCCTTTAATACACATCTAAAATTGGACTATATACTCATCCCTAACTCACCTACTCTTCCGATACGCTATTAAAGCAAGCTATCGGATAAGATTTTTAGTCCTTATCGACTCTATTTCAGCCATCCACGGCAGTTCATCTGTCAGTTCTGTAAAAAAAACGCTATATTTGTTCGATTTGGTTATTGAACTTCTCTCGAATGGGTAAACTCCGATTTTGCTTATTACTCTTGGTTTTGACTGTCGCCCCCTGCGCATACGCTCAACTAGCCGCATCAGACAGCATCAAAACCCATGCATTGTCGGAAATTTGGATCCGTGATCCCTTTATTTTAACCGATACCCTCAACCAAACCTATTACCTGTTTGGAACCTCCTCGTCAACACAAAAGCCAGGTTCTGCAGGATTCGATTTATACACCAGCAAAGACCTCGTTTCGTGGCAAGGTCCCTATGCCATTTTTCGTCCCTACAAAGGCTTCTGGGGATCTAAAAACTATTGGGCACCGGAATGCCACGTCTATCAAGGCAAATACTATCTGTTTGCCACCTTTTTTGACACGACAGCCAATCTTCGCGGTACAACCATCCTGGTTGCTGATCAGCCCAACGGTCCGTTTACCGAACATGCCATGGGCCGCATCACTCCCCAAGAATGGGGCGCACTGGATGGTACCCTTTACATAGATCGGCAAGGCAATCCCTGGATGGTATTTTGCCACGAATGGACACAGATCGGAGACGGCACAGTCGAGGCTTTACCGTTACAAAAGGATCTAAAAGCCCCTGTTGGAAAACCCGTTACATTATTTTGTGCATCGTCAGTCCCCTGGGTCAAACCCTATGCTCCTCAAAAATTCGTTACGGACGGCCCTTTCATGTTTCGGAACAAACATGGAGAATTGTTCATGTTGTGGTCTTCGTTCGGAGAAGAGGGCTACGCTTTAGGCATGGCACGCTCTCGCAACGGAGATATACAAGGCCCCTGGGAGCACCTTTCAAAACCACTTTTTGCCCGTAACGGTGGACACGGCATGTTATTCCGCACTTTAAACGGTCAACTGATGCTCACACTTCACCAGCCGAATGAATGGCCCGATGAACGAGCCCAACTCTTTCTGATCGAAGAAGACGAACAAGGTATACCGTTCGTCACAACCCGTTTAACACCGGCAGATGCAATAAAAGGGGCAAATGATATAGAATAAACGAGAGTTTTTACTATTTTTCGCCGTCTAACAAGCACAAAACTGTAATACGAATAATCAATAACAACAAGGATATGACACAAGATGAACTTTTCAAAAAACTGATCGCACACTGTAAAGAGTACGGATTTATCTTCCCGTCAAGTGAAATTTATGACGGTTTGAGCGCTGTTTACGATTACGGACAGATGGGCGTTGAGTTGAAAAACAATATCAAGAAATATTGGTGGGATGCGATGACCAAACTCAATGAGAATATTGTCGGTATTGATGCGGCCATCTTCATGCATCCCAAAACCTGGGAGGCGTCAGGTCACGTCAGTGCTTTTAACGATCCGCTGATCGATAACCGTGATTCAAAAAAACGTTACCGTGCAGACGTATTGATCGAAGAGTTTATCGCCAAACAGGACGAAAAGATCGAAAAAGAGGTTGAAAAGGCCCGCAAACGTTTCGGAGAGAGTTTCGACGAACAGAAATTCCGCGAAACAAGCCCTCGCGTACAAGAGCACAAAGCCAAACGTGACGAAATCCACGATCGGATGGTCAAAGCACTTAACGACAATGACCTCGAAGAGTTGCGTCAGATTATTTTGGATGCAGGAATTGTATGTCCGATCTCAGGCACCCGCAACTGGACAGAAGTACGTCAGTTCAACCTGATGTTTGAGACCAAAATCGGTTCGGTAGCTGAAGGTGCCAACAAAATCTATCTGCGTCCTGAAACTGCACAGGGAATTTTCGTAAACTTCCTCAATGTACAGAAGACTGGTCGAATGAAACTTCCATTCGGTATCGCCCAAATCGGTAAGGCATTCCGTAATGAGATTGTGGCCCGTCAGTTTATTTTCCGTATGCGCGAATTCGAACAGATGGAGATGCAATTCTTCGTTCGTCCGGGTGAAGAGCTCAAATGGTTCGACCACTGGCGCCAAACCCGCATGAAATGGCACCGTGCCCTCGGATTCGGCGACGACCGCTACCGCTTCCACGATCACGAAAAACTGGCTCACTACGCCAACGCTGCAACCGATGTCGAATTTGAATTCCCATTCGGCTTCAAAGAGGTGGAAGGTATCCACTCCCGTACCGATTACGACTTGAGTCAACACCAGAAATATTCAGGTAAAAAGATTCAATATTACGAAACTGAGACCGGCGAAAGCTACGTACCGTATGTCATTGAGACCTCGATCGGCGTAGACCGTATGGTGTTGCAGGTACTTTCTGCCGCCTACAAAGAAGAACAGCTGGGAAATGGTGAGACACGTACCGTGTTGAGCATTCCGGCTGCATTGGCTCCTGTAAAGGCCGCTATTCTTCCGCTGGTGAAAAAGGATGGTCTGCCTGAACTGGCCCATGAAATTAAAAACCTGCTCAAGTTCGACTACAACATCCAATACGACGAAAAAGACAGTATCGGTAAACGTTATCGTCGTCAGGATGCAATCGGAACACCGCTCTGCATTACCGTCGATTACCAAACTCGTGAGGACCGTACAGTCACCGTACGCCACCGTGACTCGATGGAACAACATCGTGTAGCGATCGATGAGTTGCCGGCACTGGTCAACAACGAAGTAAGCTTGCGCAAGCTTTTCCAGAAGATCATCTAACAGCCTCTACATGGAACGTAAAGCCCTATTTCCCGGTTCATTCGACCCATTTACACTCGGACACAAAGTGGTAGTCGATCAGGCTCTTGAATTGTTCGACCACATTGTGATCGCCGTTGGGGTCAATACGGAAAAACGCTCTCTGCTCAGTGCAGAAAACCGTGTACGTCTGATCCGTGACCTCTATCAGGACGATCACCGCATCGAAGTACGCACCTACACCGAACTGACCGGAGCCTTTTGTCGTGAACTGGGCATACGCTTTATCCTGCGAGGACTGCGTAACAATGTGGATTTCGAATACGAACGTAATATTGCCCAGGTAAACCAGACGCTCTTCCCCGAAGTGCAAACGGTACTGCTGTTTACCCCGGCCAAATATGTGGCGATTTCGTCAAGCGTTATCCGCGAGTTGCTTAACTTCGGTGGGGACCCTACTCCACTGATGCCCAGAAATATCAATATTAAAGATTATCTGTAATCTCCTTCAGAGTCGGAATCGGTCTCTGTCGGACAAACCGAACAACACTAAAACAACGATATGAAGTTCACAGCTGAAATCATCGCCGGTTTTTTGGGCGGCGAAATCGTAGGCGATCCTCAGGCGACCGTCTCTACGCTGGCTAAAATCGAAGAGGGAGCACCAGGCGCACTCTCTTTCCTCGCCAACCCCAAATACGAGCATTATATCTATCAAACCCGCTCGTCAATCGTGATCGTGAACAAAACGTTCGAACCTACCGCAGCAGTTCCGGCTACGATGATCAAGGTCGATGACGCATACAGCTGCTTCGCCAAATTGCTCGAACTTTATGCTGCCAGCAAACCCCAGAAACAGGGAATCAGTGAAAAAGCGGCTATCGACGCCTCTGCCACACTTGGAGATGATGCCTATGTCGGAGAGTTCGCCGTTATCGGTAAGAATGTCAAGATTGGCAAAAATGTCAAAATATATCCACAGGTGTGCATCGGAGATAACGTGACCCTTGGCGACAACGTTACGCTCTATTATGGCGTCAAAATCTACGAAGAGTGTGTACTGGGGAATCATGTCACCATTCATGCAGGCTCTGTCATCGGAGCGGACGGTTTCGGTTTCGCACCCAATGAAAAAGGTGAATACAGCAAAATTCCTCAACTGGGGAATGTAGTCATCGAAGATAATGTCGAAATCGGTGCCAACACCTGTATCGACCGTGCAACGATGGGTTCAACCCGCATCGGGGTCGGCACCAAACTCGACAACCTGATTCAGGTCGGACATAATGTGGTGATCGGCAAAAACACCGTAGCTGCAGCCCAGTTCGGTGTGGCCGGCTCGACTCACATCGGAGACCACTGCATGTTCGGCGGACAGGTGGGCATTGCAGGCCATCTGCACATTGCAGACAAAGTCCAAATTGCATCCCAATCGGGTATCTCTAACGACGTAACCGAACCGGGAGGTTATATGGGCAGTCCGGTTATGCCAGGTATCAAATTCCACCGTTCGCATGCCATGTTCCGCAAACTTCCAGACCTGAACAATCAAGTTCGCCAACTCGAGAAAAAGATCGCTCAACTGGAAGCTAAACTGGCAGAAAAAGAGTAACCTGAACAGAACCAAACTTGAATTGACAGAAACAATCCCCCAAACGAACTATAGGCGACAAGGATTCGTGATCTCTGTGTAAATTTAAGTCAATGCATACGTGAATGTTCTTAATACAAAGTCCATTCAACATGCTAATATGTATATTGCCGTCGCCGAGATAATCGGCGGCGGTTATTTATTTACCCATGCCAACTAAAAAGTCTAAAACAATTCTGGGTATAGACCCGGGCACCAACGTGACTGGATACGGTATCATTGAGGTATGCGGCAAAACCATGCACTGTGTTGTGCTGGGAATCATCGATCTGCACCGTATCTCGGATCCATATGCCAAACTGCGGCATATTTTTGACCGGGTTTGCGCACTCATTGACGAGTACCGCCCGGACGAAGTGGCACTCGAATCCCCCTTTTTCGGTCAGAACGTCCAAAGTATGCTGAAACTGGGTCGGGCACAAGGCGTCTCCATTGCAGCCGCATTGAGCAAAGGCTGCCCGGTTGCGGAATATGCTCCCCGTCGCATCAAACAGGCCATTACAGGCCAAGGAGGAGCTTCCAAAGAGCAAGTAGCAGCCATACTCAAAAATATGCTTAAACTCGACGAATTGCCCAAACGCCTTGATGCGACAGATGGTTTGGCGGTGGCCGTCTGCCACCATTTCCAATGTTCTGTTATCGCCAGTATCGACACTTCCCCTCTAAAAAAGGCACTCGGAGGGGGCCGATCCGGTTCAAAAAGCTGGGCTGAATTTATTGCCTCAAATCCCAGTCGGGTCAAGGGTGACAAATAAACTCTTTACTTCCAACAAAATAAACCTCACAACACAGTCGTTTACAAGAAAAAAGATATTTGAAAATAACTATTCAAATATCAATTTTCATTAATCACACGAAATCCAAACACTGACACCACATTTACCATGAAAATCAAATTGTTATTCACAGGATTAGTAGCCATTTTCATAGTGGCTTGCGGTCAATCGCAAACCCAACAAAAAGGCTATACTATTTCAGGAGAAATTGCCGGCCTCAGCGGTAAAGTTTATTTAACCGTTTTTGAAGGTAAAATGCCTCAACGGATCGACTCTACCGAGGCGAACAACGGAACTTTCTCTTTCAAAGGCAACCAAGCGTTCCCTATTTTTGCAGCTATTGAAACTGAATCCGGCCCACTGTTGCGTTTTTTCCTTGAAAACAGCCCTATTACGATCCATGGTTCAGCAAACGACCCAGAAGCTATCAATGTACTCGGTTCAACCTCAGAATCCTTGTATCGCGCCTATTTAACGGAAATCGACTCAGCGAAAAAGGTTATTTACGCAGATTCTGCAGCATTGGCCACAGCATCCGGCCGTGACTCTCTTGAAAATTTAGTCAACAGACAACGGATGGAGTTCGTCAAAGGACATACCAACAGCGTCGTTGCAGCCTACATTCTCTATCGGGAACTCTCATACTACATGAACTACGACGAGCTGTACGCAGCTGTAGCCGCTTTTGACGAACCAATTCAACAATCGGTTTATCTGCAACTGGTTGCCAGCATGGCCGATGCACAAAAAAAGACAGCTGTCGGACAACATTTCACAGACATCACCCTACCCGACCAACAAGGCAATCCTCTGGCTCTTTCCTCTTTAATCGGGCCGGATAAATACGTACTTTTGGACTTTTGGGCCTCTTGGTGCGGTCCATGCCGTGCAGAAGCCCCTTACATGGTCGCAGCCTATAAAAAATTTGCACCTAAAGGATTTGACATCTATGCCGTTTCGCTCGATAAAGATGCTGATGCATGGAACAAGGGAATTGCCAACTTAGATCTCACATGGAAACATGTTAGCGAACTCCGTTTTTGGGAGAGTAGTGCAGCAGAGGCTTACGGCGTCCGCTCCATCCCTTCCAATGTACTGATTGGTCCAGACGGTACCATCGTTGCTCGCAATCTCATGGGACATGACCTATATAACAAATTGGCAGAATTGTTAGACCAACCAGCTTCACCCAAGCAAAAACAAGAGAAAAAATAGGTTTGATTTTTCAGGCAAATTATAGGACCACACGCAGAGAAACTGATTCAAAGTAGAATCAATTTCGATTTCTCATAAAATTTGCCTAAAAAAGTCACCACTTATCCCAAACGAGATCTAACTTTAGGACAATGACTTAAGGAATCACCTGCTCGGTCACGAGTAAAAAACTCAAAAAAAATCGAGAATATATTTGCCAGAAATATTTTTTCGACTTATATTTGCACTCGCAAAACGAAAGGCACCGTAGCTTAGCTGAATAGAGCATCTGACTACGGATCAGAAGGTCACAGGTTTGAATCCTGTCGGTGTCACTTCAAGCCGAGAGATTGTGATAATAATCACAATCTCTTTTTTGTTTACTACGTAGCCATCCTTCTGTAGGGCACAATCGCATAGAATTACCATCTCTTTTTTAAAGAGCCTAACATCTAATTTATCGCAATACCCTACTCACTTTTAATCATCGCATCAAATTACCAGCATTACCTATACTGACTGATAGATTCGAAACATTCAACTCATACAGACATTCAAAAGAATTGAATGTCTGTATTGTCATTGATCAGGGTGCACCACTTTTAAGCATATTTCCCCAATCTACATCAAGTTTTTTTCAAAAAATACATCAATTTAATATTTTATTTCATAATTTTAATACAATAAAATATTGTATTTATAGACCTTAAACCTACAGCCTCCCCATGAAAAGATCCCTAACTTTCTCTCAAAAAATTTTGAATTTGCTTGTAATGCAAAATCAAGAACAGCTGATAAATTCATTCAACAAATTATCGACTAATTACTATTTAAGAGAAAAAAACACTGTGGAACGACTCCGCACATTACGTCAAACACGGATCAGATTGCAAATGGCAACTAAATTTCATGAAGTTCCACACAAAGAGGCTGAATTATTACTTAATCTACTAAAAAATGAAGAAGAACTCGTGTTAACTTATACATCTGGCACAAATAATCCTATACTACCTTCACTGGGCCATAAAGCCGTTAAAATGCGATGGTCTGGTAAATCAATCGATCTGGTAGAAATCATTTATGGATTACACGTCAGTAGATGTATCAATGGAGGACACTGCGATATAAAAGAACTTGTGTACATATTTGAAAATATGTTTGGCATCAAGTTGCCCCACATTTACAACCGACTATTAGCAATCCGAAACCGTAAAAATGGACGAACACCATTTTTACGATGGTTATGCGAACAAATTGAACAAGATGCAAATGAAAAAGACAAATAAACAAATGAATTACAAATTGAACAGCCCAAAACTATACCACAACCATCAACTAAGATTATTTTCATTATGCCACAAATAGACACATCACGGCAATGCCAGTTCAGCTCAATCAGATAACCTATACCTTCAAACGATGAAAAAAATTAATCTCTTACATCTCAATTAAAGAAATAAATCCAATGAACAGATCTAATCATTTCCAATTATCAGGCAAACAATGCTGAAAGGCATCACCCCATGATGCCTCCTAACCTAAACATCGGTAAATACATCGCTATTAAAATCATAGCTACCAAAACACCAACCAACAAAATCAAAATAGGTTCAAGAAGATTTCCTAATGATCGGAGCCGATATTCTAATTCTTGAGTTAACGTATCGGCTTCACGTTTCAGCATTTCAGGTAATCGTCCTGTCTGCTCTCCCACTCGCAGCAAAGTAATCAATCTACGCTCATAAAGTCCACTGAATTTCCCTATTGCATCCGATAAACATAAACCCTGCTCCAAATCACAAGCAATCTGAACAAATGACATTCTATATGAATAAAAGGTAATGATCTCAGAAAGCATATTGATCCCATACAACAACGACACTCCAGAGGAGGACAATAAATGTAAAAGACGACAAAAACGAGCTTGAAGGTTCTTGTTTAACACTCCCCCAATCAATGGAAGACGCAACAACAAACTACAGACATTTTTTTGCACATGATCATGATGACCCCATAGTTTCCACAACAACCCAATTCCTCCTACTATCAACACACAAAAAATCATATATGTAGGGAAAGCTTGTGAAAAAGAAATAATCCATTTTGTCATTGCAGGCAATTCGCCACCCATACGTGAATACACCTGCTCGAACATCGGCACAATCACAAGAACCATAAAAACAACTACAATAATTGCCGTAAATAGAATAATTAGTGGATAACTAATCGCTCCATACACAATGCGACGTTGTGCAATACGTTTACCATAATATTCTGCAAGAAACGCCAAAGCTTGATCGAGACGCCCCGTCTCTTCCCCAATTCGCAGCACACCACAATCCAACGACGTAAAACGGCCACTCTGTTCAAACGCATACCCTAACGATTCTCCTCTAACAACTGCATCATACAATTCTGCGAGCAACTTTTTAATTGAATCATCTCGTTCACTCTCAATCAACAATAAAAATGATTGACTAAAATCTAGTCCAGAGCCAAGTAAGGAATGTAATTCATTAAATATCGACTCTTTACGAATATCTTTCAACAATTGTTTTCGTTTCATATATACTGTAAATGGCTGACTGAATATTCAATATCTATATGTAAGCACAAAGGATCGCACTATAATTTGAAACCAACAATATCAATTCTCCAATCACAGCTATACCTCAAAAGTCTTCAACATAATTGGCATTTTATTAAACCAATGCTTCGATTCAACTGATAATACATAAAAAAGTCAATAGACAGATAGCTTCGAGAATAAGCTGATCAGAGTGACTCGACAGACTTTTCTTCTTTATACCGATACCGTTGTTCCGCTTTATCCAAAAGTGCAAATAAAGAGTCAGACACATGTCTCGGAGCAAAACCAAACCGAACAATCGAATCTCGATTTTTCATTACTTTAACAAATAAAGAATCAATTTTGTTTGGATATAATGCAACTGGAGTTACGTCGACACCAACAATACCGCTTAATAACGTGTCCATGTTTTTCTCTTTCCTTACAATCAATACAGAATCCGCATGGAAAACACACGCATATATATAACCTTGACGAAACAGAGCTATCTCCCCAACTTCGTTGACACACATGCTATCCGAATCTCCAACGAGATCTACTATTCGAAAATAACCAGCATATTGGTCGGTACGGTCTACAATACGTTGAGCAATATTATTGAGAAATCGATTTTGCAGTTCTAAACCATTCATGATAGATAAAAACACAATACCACTAAGAATCATGAATATCAAAACCTCCACCAACGTCGATGCTAGGACCTGTTCGCTGAATAACTTCTTAACTTTCATCTTTAATGATAAATTATTCAAAACTCAACACAACTCAAAGATCAATTAAACACCTATATTGCATTTTCTGACCGATTACACCTGGAATTATGGCCGTTACTGTAAGTTGTCGTAACAAAGGACAAAACAAATACGGTTCAATATGGACTTTTATAGAACCCCAATCATAGGTTTGCTCAAAAACCCCGTTCTTCCACTCTCCTTTTTGAACATCATGCACCGCACTGAGAATTCGATAATGGACTTCAGCATAAATCATATCATTGGCTGACGTGGTCGTCAATCGAGCCACTGTGGCCAAACTAACCGTAAAAACGATCAACAGAATAACAGAAGCAACAAGCGCTTCTAAAAGAGAAACAGCTTTTAAACGGTTTGACAAAAAACACTCTGACAGTACTCGCCTCCACCGCTTATCACTCAAGCGCCCATGTATTATATTTTTTCTTTTCTGAAATAACACACACCACATTATTTATCAATTTACTTCTTATATCACTGCATGTACTTAAAATTTACTATATGTTCGAATCTTGCGCATTTAACAACCATCCTGCCTCTTTCCTCTCATATGGGGTGAATGCCCATAAAGGATAAGCCGTAGCTGGATTTTCCAATAAAGTCAGATCATAAGCCATATCCTCATAATACCCTTCGGTAGAATAGTACACCAAACTATTGGCAACGATACATCCAGACACTATACCTTGTACTTGAGCGGCTCCATCTACCCATAACAATCCCCGTAAAACAGATGTACGAGCCTGACAATAATTCCTTCTTTTCACATCGGGATTACCCTCTCCAGCTACGATGGCATAACCTTCTACACGACTATTAGCCCCAATTTCCAAATATCGATTAGGATTCTGTCGGCGCACAAACACTCCAGAAGGATACTGTAGATTCACCTCTTGCCCTACAATTACTGTATCCTCCGCAAATAACTGAACTCGTCCTTGAAATCCGTCTTCAATACGAATTGTATGACCTACTACCAATACATCTTTTAAGTTGCACGTACTATCAATTGTTATTTCATTCCCTAACAAGATAGCACTACCTTCAACAGAGATATTTTCACAAACTCCTTCAGCGTTTAACAACCGAGGTTGATACTCACAAAAACCTACAGCCAAAGAATCTGGCATTGCTTCCCATGACCCAGATTCTGAAAGTAAATTAAAAAGATGATCAATCTGCCTGTTGACATCGTAACGCAAAGCCGGCATTTGAGTACCAACATAAGCAGTACGTCCCGTTTCAACTGGTTCACCACAAAAAAACACGGAACGAATTTGTCCATATTGCACTCCTTGACGAGGCAACCGTAAAAAACCATGCAACACAGTGCGTCCTGTTAAGGATAAGGTTGTTCCTTTTGTACTATACCATAAATTACAACATTGATTTCTCAATGGAGGCACAGGATGGGTCGCTCCGAATAACCTTACAGATGATATTCGAGGATCTGACGCATGGACTCGAACAGCTTCATACAAACCCCATGGATAGATCGAAATATGCACCCTGCTATCCGATAGGCTATCGTAAAGTTGTATATTATTGCAATCATCAAGCTGATTAATTAAAGTACTGTCAACCTTATACCAAAGGAAAGCAGATTCAAGATTAGCTCGCTGTTGAGACACATATCCTGCTCGCGAAAAAAAAACAAAATCAGCCTCCCACAATGCCAATACTCCAAAAACTAAAAGCAACATCAAAGCAGATACCACCAATACCGTAGCAAGTACACTGGCTGATATATGCTTACAACGTTGCATGTCAGACAAAACGATTTTACAACTTAATTAAGGAACTTTTACAGAATAGGTATGATCGCCACAGACCAATATCAAAGAATCATTTATTAAACGCTGAAGACGGTAACCTTGAGCCGAGCCCCCCTCCTGCAGCAGATATCCTCGTCCACCAATCGAGACCAAATAATAGTTAACCCCTCGCTTACAAATACGCCCTGCACATCCCAATTGAACATTGGGGGCTGCCTGCTTAACAGTCTTAGATGCGTGTTTTACATTTACAGCATTTGTTTGCTGATCCTTCACTGTTGAAATGATTTCTCTCAAAAAAGGATCGGGATAATCAAGCCAAAGCGTATCACTTTCATTCAGTGGAGATGTCACCCTTACCACAGACGGCAACTCAACATTTACAGACTCTGGTTTAGTGAATAGGACTTTCCACAACACGACTCCCCATACCCCCAAAGCCACAATCAATAAAGTATATGTCACCGAACGTGATCGCATAACACCTATACACTTACACTGTTGCACTACTGCTCTGTAGATTCTCCTAAATCTTCTATATCATCTAATTCTGGCTCTGACGTCTGCCTGGGATCAACTATCAGAGTAAAAACACTCTCTTTACTCTGATACACTCCATTGGCAGCCGAAAGGCTCCATTGATAGACTCCTTCATCCAGTATCAATGCAAATCTGTCCGCACTATGGAGAGAATCAACCGTTAACAACGTATCTGCCCAAACGGACGATGCATTCAAAAAATCTGGAGAGACAATCGTCAAACGATACGTTCGTGCGCCTTCAATAGGACGCCATAAAAACATCATTTCACCTGCTGCAACATGTGTTCCATGCTTTGGTGCCACCACTGTAATCGAGGTATTTTCAATATCTTGTTCAAAAATTTCGTCACACCCCAATAACAGCACGCACAGACACCCTATTATCGATAAAATGTGTTGTACTTTCATAATGACAATGATTTATCGGTCAACTGTTGAATAATAATAATCAATTGCAATGAGGTTTGTTTTCCCCGCCGAACTATTCGAAACTCAGACGAGAGGAAACGACATCGACCTAAATGCTGCTCCATATCATTCAGTGCACGCAATAAGGGTATAAACGTACCCGACAATATGACTTCAGCCGTTCTCAAGATAAAATCCTCCCCCTCTTGCGTTATATACGGAGTATATCGAACAATTTTAATTTCTTCATCATGAGTCCACAGCTTCATCTTTTCAAGTACCCCTCCATTAGCAATCAACTCTACCGAATCAAGTCCAACAGATGGAACGGAAGATAAATCAGCTCCTCGCATAGCCTGTGCAATCTCTTGCTCAGCTTGACGCACCTCTTTCCACAAGGTTCGTGTTCGAGCAAAGGCAAAGCAATAAGCCACACATGGAACGACCACCAATAATAATATCAAGCGTGCCCATCCCTCATATCTACCCAACCTGTTCATAATGTCACTGTAATCTCAAATTCAATTAATGCATTATCGCGATTCTGTGACAACTTATTGAGTTGTGCCGCATGTAATAATGGTTCAGATTTCAGTCCTTGTATTAAAGTGGAAACAGATCCTGCATCATCCGTTTTACCTTTAATTATAAGTTGTTCAGCGGCACATATTGGACTTTTGCCTTCCTCTAAGCTTTTCAACAAGGGCTGTACTGCTAATTCCGTCAACGTAATCGACAATGGAAGATGAGAAACAGCACGATCAATCAATAAAGCCTGACGTACAGATAATCGATGTGAAAATTCATTGATCACGGTTATACGTTGTTGTGATCGATGTTGTGTCTCTCCTTGTTTCTTTTCTTGGGCCGATAGTACACTGCGTTGATTCGCACGACGCTCTTTCAAAGAATCATAAATAAACGTATTACCCACAAGTAACAACAATAGACCAATAAGTACCGGCAAACGCAAACGACGGCATAACACCTTTACAACCAAACTACTTTGAACAGTAGGTTGTAATAACACCCGCCATTTTAACTCCTGCTGATAAAACGTCTTTGTAACATTACAAACTATTGATGCATCGTTTTCTACTGATGGAGCAAATTGAATACGCCCCCATACTATATAATTATCTGATAGATATTTATACAAACTAACGAGTTGTTCTCGACGAACAAAAGATATTGTTTCGTTTTTTTTCTCATCTGACGATACACTCCAAGCAAATTGATCCGGATTGGATGTTACTTTTTCCACTATCGATGTCTCCGTAGTCGACTTTGTAATAATTCCATGTCCTGAAACCGCAATCAGAACCAAATGGCCGGTACATTCTGCCTTATAAATTTTGGCATCAGGCTGCACAATCTGCCGAAGAATATGACATCCTTTCCGATTCACTTTTAACACATACAGCAACACAGAGAACTGAGCCGTGCTTTCAAAATGAACACACAACACAACCAAATTACCAAGCACTTGTTTCAACAAACCCATTTCTCGACCCTTTATTCAATTACTGTCGGCTTAATAAAGACATTAAGTCTGCGCTCTTGTTTGTTATTTTTATGCATACCGAAAATCCACTTCAAAACAGGAATACGAGCAATAAAAGGCAATCCTTGTGAACTCTTTTCATGCGATTGGCGATCAATACCCCCTAAAAGAACCATCTCCTCATTACGAACCCGAACCATAGAACGAAAACTACGAGTGGTAGTACCAGGAGGAGCCTCTTTTTCCGTACGATCCGTAAATTCGCTTTGTGACAAATCAATCGTCATGGTAATATGCCCGTCTTCACTGACGTAAGGAGTAATCGAAAGGGTCATATTCGCCTCGACACTTTTCCAAACATATGAAGTAGACTGTACCGGATTTTGGGTACCCATATAAGTATTATTTGTCTCCTTATAATACTGCATTTCACCACTGCTAAGTACAGCTTCGTGTCCATTCAATGTCGACAATTTTGGAGTAGAACGTAATTCAATCGTTCCATTCTCTTCCATAGCTTTCAAAGAGGCATAAAAATTCGGAGTTACTTTGCCAAGTCGAATAATCCCCAAACCATTTACTTTGTCCACTAAATTATTAACAGCTCCTGAACCTAATGTCATATCAATACCCGGAGATAGTGTACCACTCGTTTGAGTTGGTGAAGTACCTACACCAAGACCTAACCCTGCTTCCAATATGACATCTTTTGACGCATCGACAATCATCACTTCGATTGTGATCAGAGGTACCGTCTTATCAATTTCATGCAAAAATTGTTCAACACGAGCCACATGTCGCTGATCACCGCTCGCAATCATGCTGTTTAAATCACCAAATGCTGCAATCTGAACCCCTTTTTTCAGATTCTCAGGGATCACGTCAATAAGCTTATCCACAGTACGATAACGCATTGGTATAATGCGCGTTGAAAAAAGCCCCTCTCGCTTGGCTTCTCCAAACATATATACTCCCCCCTCTTCATAATACGTATAGGCTGTTCCTGTCAACAGAAGATCGAAAAGGGTTTTAACATCTGTATTCTTCAGATAAATACAGGTTTGAGCATTAACAGGAGTAATAAAAAAATAATCCAGCTTCAACTGTTCACAAACATCCAAAATAATATCATAGATATTACCTCGATCAATCATGGCCGTAATTCGGCCCATACTATCTATTGCAAGCTGAGCAGGTGCAAATTGACGACGTCTCACATAATTTTGAACCGTTGATGGTTGCCCACCTCCCACAGGAATTGGCTCTGCAAACATCCAAGCACCATTACCTTTTACCGGTGCCACCTCCAATTTGTTTATTTCCGCCAACACACTCAAAGCCTCAGAAAAAGGCATCGACGAAACATAACCTGAAATTGGCCGATCATACAAAGTTTGAGGAACGATCAAATTTACACCTGAACTGTCCGTTAATCGTCGAGCCACCTCTCGTAATGGGACAGCAATCAAATCATAACTGAGAGTTGAATCCGCACGATTATATACAATCGAAGGCACTGGGGGAGGAGCAATGGGCGCTTGATAAGGAAATATGGAAACGATATTACCCACAACACGAATATCCAATCCATATTGTTCACATAAAAACAATATTAAATCTGCTATTCTTGCGCGAGAAAAATTGCAACTCACCAAAAGGTTGGCACCATCCTGTACGCTAAGATTGACACCTCCAACTTGAGCAACAGAACGTAATAATTCTGAAAGCGACACTTGACCTACAGATAGATCCACTTCACTCAAATAAGTAGTATCTCGCAGGATTAAAGTATCCAAACGCGCTCGCACCTGAGCGATACGTTCCGTTTCACTGCTTTGAGCATGAAGATCTCCGCAAATGCAACATAATAGCCCGACACATATTAAAAGGTATATTTTTTTCATAAGCAGCATAGGCTATTAAATTATTCTCGAAGTAACGGTAACAGTTCCTCTAAAGAGGTTTGCCCTGCATGGAACAATTCAAGAGCAGCATCTCGCAACGTAGTAACTCCTCGCTCTTTTAATTGCACACTCACATCTGGACGATTTTCCCGAACGGCATCTGCAAGCTCTTCATCTATAGGAATGACTTCATAAATCGCCTTACGTCCTCTGTAACCCGTAAAATAACATCGTTCACATCCAACAGAACGGAAATATACGGTATGAGCTATCGCCTTTGACTTTCCATAAATCTGATTACACTCTGCTTCCGTTAATTCTGCAGGTTGCTTACAATCCGGACACAACAAACGCACCAGTCTTTGTGCCACACAAAGGATCAACGTACCTGAAAGCAAATATGGATGAACGCCCATATCATTAAGACGCGAGACACTTCCCCACGCACTATTCGTATGAATAGTTGAAAAAACCAAATGGCCGGTAAGCGAACTGCGAATTGCCATGGCAGCGGTATCGGCGTCTCGAATCTCACCAAGCATAATAATATCTGGATCTTGCCGAAGAAACGTACGCAAAGCCGCACCAAAGGTTAAACCGATCTCCTCTTTAAGTTGAACTTGATTGACTCCCTCCAATGTATATTCAACTGGATCCTCAATCGTTAAAATATTACTCGACTCACGATTTAACTGACGAAGCGTTGCATAGAGCGTTGTACTTTTCCCCGACCCTGTCGGCCCCGTAATTAACACCATACCGTGAGGACGTGAAATAGCCGCCGTATAATCGGACAGTTGCCGTGCCGTAAACCCCAAATTTGTTAATTCCAGCAGTTCTGCATGACGGGTTAATAAGCGCAATACAACTTTTTCCCCATAAATAGTCGGTAAAGACGAAACTCGTAAATCAAACTTCCGGTCTGCTCTGTGATATAAAATACGCCCATCCTGAGGTAAACGACGTTCTGAAATATCGAGACCCGACATAATTTTAATCTGATTCACCAGCGAGACATAATTACCACGATCAAGTACATATTTTTCGATGAGTTTTCCATCTATTCGTAACCTAACCCGACAACGATCTTCGTATGATTCAAAATGAATATCACTCGCATACTCATCAAAGGCTTGTCCTATCAAATCCATAAGAAAGCCTTGGCCACTTCCGATTCGTGTCCGATCTGTCAAATGAGGAGCGGCAGTCTGTTTATCATCACGACGATAGTAGCTGTTTAATAAACGTGATAATTCATTAGATTCGATCGGCTCAATTGCAATCTTAAAGCCTGATAGTACTTCAATTTCTTGTATAACATTTGTATAATTTCTTGATTTTTCACCTACACAACTTACACACCCATCCCCTTTGCGAGCATACGGAACAAGACGATAACTCCACGCTTCATGTGAAGTGAAAAGTTGTATAATCTCAGTCGGTATACGTTCCGGAATAGTCATGAGAAATTGGTATAAAAACGATAAAATAATTGAATCGTAAAAATTGAACCAATAGCTGAAACCAAAGGAATTGTCACTACTCGTCGGGCTGTGATCCTCATTATACACCAATATGCTAGGCCCAGCAAACAACCGCCAAACAGTAATATGAAATATTCGGATAACGTAACCTGCGGAGTTAGCAATAGCATAAATATTAAATCACCAGACCCACAATGCTGATTAAAATCGTTTCGCTGACCTCGGTAACGTAGTTTCAAATAGAGCCACACGCCACCAATCATCCAACACAATAGAATTATATTCAACAAACTATTGTATATAATTCCATTTAATGGGAATGACAATATGGCAGAAAACAAACCCGATAAACCAAACAATCCCAACCAAAACAGGGATACGCTCCGATATCGTAAATCGGAAAAAATCAATACAGAAGTTGGAATCAAAAGGAATAGTTCAATGAGCTGTTGTCCAATCATTATTTCGTCATCAAACATTAATTCTTACAATAAATTTTCCTTCAACACTCACAATAACACAATAAAATACAATACCTTACATTGATTTTACTTTGTAAAGTAATTTACTCGATTCTGCTATACATACTTCTATCAATTACAATTTGGACTTTAGTCCTTGACTGTCTCCCGTAGATTTTTATCCTGGTCTATTTCCCAGACATTGTATTCTCCATCGCCATCAAAGTCTACCACAGCAGTAGCTGTTGCTTTAAATCCGTGTTCAGAAGCTTCAACAATTTCGATTCGATAATTCGCATGTCCTCCGTCCGTAACCAAAGGTTGCTGCTCAAAACCTAATTCTTCAAGAGAAGGAGAATATTTGGAGTATGTATAAAAATTGTTTTTTTCCAACGTGTGTAAAAAAACAAGTTGTTGCTGAGCTTCGGTACTTTTAGCTCGTGAAATCAGGGGCATCAGATTAGGCAAAGCTATCAACACCAATATGCCAATAATCACCAATACAACAAGTAATTCCGGCAAAGAAAAAGCCGGCACTCGACAAACACACACTCGCTTCATACTCAAACAATTGATCCAATAAAACTTGTTTATTTTTTGTTTCTATACGAAGATCGCAAGTGTAATGGACATATTATGATAAGTTACTATTCACTCTACTATTTTCCCCTTACAACAGACAACCATCTATCTAATAATCAACACAATAATCAAGAATACACATGTTCATTGGCGAATAGACATTCAAAAAAACAAATCAATCATCCATATCTATCATAAACTCATATCATTTTTTATACAATTACACAGATCTAATAGAATAACACCTATAATCTATGTCTCATTAACAAGCTCACAACTAATCTCAGTAAAAAAAAATAATGAATTCACGAATTTACCCTAATACCAGCTTCATTATTCTTCTTAAAGCAATTAACAATAATTCAAAAAGCTATTGATTTAAACCCTCTTACTCACAAAAAAGAGGGAGTTATTATACACTTATCTATTTTTTCAATTCGATGTTAAGATCTTTACTAACAGAGAATACATAGCATTGTCTATTTGTATTTACATGTCTCTTGTCTTCGCAGTTTACTACAATCCATATTTTCTAACCAACTAATACAACCGCTTATGAACTCATTTACTTTTAAATTAGTAAGTCTGTTCCTTTGTTGTACAATAGGAGCGGCCGTACCAGGTTACGGACAACAGACGATTACCCCTCCTTCGCCGGAGGCCGCAGCTATGATACGAAGTATCAACATACCGGTAGGACATTATACCGGCACTGTTGATGTTAATATTCCATTATACACAATTAAAACACGAGACTTTGAAATTCCCATTCAACTACAATATCACACCACTGGAATCAAAGTACAAGATTGTGCGACATGGGTAGGATTAGGATGGCGCCTTACCGCTGGTGGTAGTGTTGTACATATTATTCGTGGGAATAGCCGAGATGATGCTGAATTCGGATATGCCAATTGGGGAACTGTGGTCAACAATGCATCATGGGCCCTGAATGAGTTTAATCGTATCTCTTCTTATGATTGTGAACCTGACAATTGCTTTTTCGAATATCCTGGAAATTCAGGGCAATTTACCACTAACAGTCAAAATAAAATCTTTACCATTCCATACCAAAACATTGATATTCAACTTACACAAGACGCTCCTCTATCTTCTCAATATTACAAAATTACAGATGGTAGCGGTAATCAATACATATATGAAGCGTATGAACAAATTGACCAAACACAAGGCTCGACACAAACATGGTATTTAACCAAAATGAGAAGTCAACAAGGAGAAGAAGTGACTTTCACTTATGAAAGTGGGACTCCGTATTCATACTATTCTGAATACGACTATCATCGCATTATGCGTGCCTATTTAGATGCTAAAGGAGAAGTTCAGACCTCAGTTGAACAAGAAATTAATAAAAATATTCAATCTACCATTGAGAATCCAATATACTTAAAATCAATAAACTGGAACACTGGGAAAGTAGAATTCGTATCAGATGAGCAACGCCCTGAAGGTAATTTTGGCCGTAAATTAAATGAGATCAAAATTTATAACAATGATTACGGGTATATAAAATCTGTATATCTATCTTATGGTCAATTCTTAAATCGAGCTTTGCAACTATGCAAAGTAGAAGAAGGGAATACCCAAACAAATGATCGTGAACTGGTGTGTTGGTTTTCGTACAATACAGATCAGAACCTACCCGAACGTAGCTCTATGGATTTTGACCATTGGGGATATTATAATGGCCCCAACAGTCATCATGGCCATATTTTTCCCAGTTATACTGCTAAACTTAAAAAATTTGATGGAGCCGATCGCTCTCCATTCTGGCCATATACATCAGCCAATATATTAACAACTATTCATTATAAAAATGGAGGTAAACAAGAATTCAAATATGAACCTAATGATCGACTATCTGGAACAATTACAAATCAATACAATCAAATATGGGGAGGGGTACGTGTAAAACAAATTAAACTTTATGAAAATGCATCATCCTCTCCTTTAATTACACGATATGAATATACAAACGAGGCTGGATTGTCAAGTGGAACTACATATAGCAATACCATGGTATATACTTCTATAGATACAAATAATCCGTTGCGGAATCTTCCATTTTTATTCCGTCTTACTTGCCGCAGCATGACTAACATTTGCGACTTAAATGGAGCTGCAGTAGGTTATCAACGAGTAAAAGAAATCCAACCTAATGGTTCATATTCAATTTATCATTATACTTCTTTTACCGATCATAATGATACTCCTGCAACAAAAGGGACTCCAGGAGACACAGGCTTAGTAAATACAGGAAGTAACAATAATGATGGCATAAACTCTTTTCGAACTTCTAGTGCATATCAAAGAGGTTTATTGTTAAAACAAGAAGCTTTTGCTGCTGATGGCACACTGTTATCACGACAACTATTTCATTACAAACAGGATTCGGCGATTCGTGATTCCGTAAAAGGGTTTGCTATTGACTCTTCGGAGTATAATATTTTTGATGGCAATTCAGACAAGGAAGTTTCCACATATGAATTAATTTCTCAACCTGTACTATTAGATAGTATTATTACAGAAAAAACTGCCTATAACCTATATTCATTGACACAATATGAATATGATTCAGCAACTTTAGTATTACGAAAAAAAATTGAAGAAGGGCCGGACGCAATTAAATATACTGTAAAATATCTATATCCACAAGATCTATCATCCATCAACGGGACTTCAGAATCTGCACGAGCACTGTTGGCTATGCCCAATAGACACATATATGAATCACCAATCGAAATCTTACATTATAAAGGAGATTCGCTCGTGCAAGGCGAAATTCGCACATATAAACTTCTCATACACAACTCTGCAGATTCAGCCATACTCCCAGCAGATATACGCATATTACAATTATCTCAACCTATAGATAAAGCATCATACCAAGATATTGATTATTCCAATGATTTGACATGTGATCCTCGATATGAGATTAAAACTATCTATGCAAATTATGATAGTAAAAACAACATGATTAACAGCCGAGATAATTATGGAACGTCCACATCATATATTTATGGATATAATCAATCGTTACCAATTGCAGTAGTACAAAATGCTATAGCAGAACAAACGGACCAAACAACACTTCTTTCCGGTGAAATTTATCATACAAGTTTTGAAGATACTGATGGCCCAAACATTCGGACTATAAGCACTGCTAAAACAGGTCAAAAGGCGTACTATGGCCCGTATACTTTACAACTTAGCGGAACTCATCGAATCACTTATTGGGAAAGTACGACTGGTACAATATGGGATAAAATAGAAACTATCGCTTCAGGAGCTATAACAATAGGTGCATCTGGAAAATACATTGATGAAATACGCATCTGTCCTCAGGATGCACAAATGACAACTTATACGTATCTACCTGGAATTGGAATAACCTCACAAACAGATGTTAATGGAAATACAACTTATTATGAATATGACTCTTTAGGTCGTTTGGTTACTATCAAAGACAATGAACGACACCTACTAAAAAAATATGAATATTAATATCAAAAACACATCGTCATGAAAAAATATATTTTATCTATATTATTATTGTGGTGTGGATATTTCTTACAAGCACAAGAATACATTTCACTATCTCCTAATCCTTGTACTATTGACCAAGAAGGTGGGACCTATACTTTTGAGGTAGAATATTCTCCTTCTCCTGATTCTTTAGATAGATTAGATTATGTGAGTTTTTCATCCACATCTTCACAAATAAATTCAGTAGTTCAAAGTGGGAGTAAAGAATTAACGATCACATTTAATACAAATTCAAATCCATCGTTAATAAATGGGACTGTAACCGTATATTTTGTAGATCCGCGGGATATTTCCAATCGAATTTACGGTACTTTATCCTTTGCACAACAGGCAGGGACTCCAGATTACTCGTTAAAAATCACACCCACATCTGTCTATTTTGACACTAAAGGAGGTTCGCAAACATTTCAAGTCTCTTACATCTATATGCAAGAGCCTGTACAATTAACGTATTTAGGTGCCACAGGACTTCCTGATGGATGCTCAGTAATTTCTAAAGCTAATGGAATCATAGAATTAATATGTAATCGCAATCCCTCCAAAATCGAAAAAAATTCCACTGTTACGCTTAAATATGCCAATCCTGTCAATCCTTCTACACCTCTGACTGTTTCTTTCACTTTACAACAAGCAGGTCTAAATTATAGTCTAATCTTAAACCCTAATTTTATATCAGTTTCTCCAAACGGAGAATGGTTAAACATTCAGGCTGAATTGGACCAATATGACACAGCCTATACATTACATTTACAGCACGTAGAAAATTTGCCTAATAAGGCATCCACTGAAGATTGGGTTGGCGGGAACGGTTTTACAATTACTTTCCCGGCAAATATGACGGGACAAACTTTAACAGGAGTTGCGACTGTAGCCTTTACTGATCCCTCAGACGCCAATGAATCCATATACGCCGAATTATCATATGAACAACCCTCTTTGCTTTCATTACCTCAGGAGGATGGCAAGGTTATTGAGTACACTTATCGTAACGAAAACGGCAACAGTTACAACACCAGTGTCAATCATTTAGATGGATTAGGACGTACAATTCAAATGGTGAATGTCGGAGCCTCGCCACAAGGTGGCGATTTGATCTCATTTGTTACATATGATTGTATGGGACGTAGTGATTCTGTCTCTTATTTACCTTATGTTCGCACGACTTCAGGAATCGGTCGTGATGCGACACCTGTTTCTTCTCAACATACATTTTATGCACAAAAGTTTGGATCCAATGCAGCCAATTACGCCAAGAATCTGAAACGTTATGATAGGGGGCTTGGTTTGGTTGAAGTGGCAAATACCCCAGGAGAAGCACATAATCTCACCTCGGGATATTATACACGATACACTTATCGTTTAAACACGACGGCTGATGCTATCAAACGTTATGTGGTATTGACTAACGGCTCATTACAATCGCAAGGTGTTTATGAAGCCGATCAACTGACTGTGTATCGTACGCTCAACGCGCAGGACGGTAACTCATCGCAACAACAGGAGAATCTAGAATATACCGATGCTCTGGGGCGAACAATTGCCAGTGAGGTGCGTGTTTCGGATCAAGATCGAAGAATTACCTATTATGTTTACGATGATCTGAATCGATTACGCTACATATTACCACCTATGGCGGACACTTATGATTGTTCGACACCGAAAACTGCTCAGCAGCTCGGAGATTATTGTTATTATTCCGAATATGATGAACGGGGAAATATTATCAAAAGTCAAAATCCGGGAGCAGAATATTCATTGGCCATTTATGACCGTCGGGGACGCTTAGCCATGAGCCAAAGCGGTAAACAACGTATCAATAATGAATGGAGTTTCACCAAATATGACGTTTTCGATCGTCCGGTATTGTCCGGTATTATTACTGGCGGAACTTATGAATCGCATAAAGCGGCTTTGGATGCTGCAACTGTATTTTATGAAGAGCGAGGCACGACAGTTCATGGTTATACTAACCAAAGTTATCCATCTGTACCCAATGCAAACAGTTATTTGACCGTCACCTACTACGATGATTACGACTGGCTGGCGGCCAACGATCCGCATGCATTTTCGACAGCAGACGCACTCGGTCAAACACATACGACTGATGTAGTAGGACTGACCACAGGTGTAAAAAATAAGGTATTGGGAATCTCGACTGATCAATGGCTCACAACAGTTACCTATTACGACCATAAGTACCAGACAATACAGGCCATTTCAGACCTGTACCCCTCTGGAACAGAGATTACCTCCAATACGCACGATTTTCTGGGCAACGTTACGCAGACCAAAGTCAAACAGAGTGTCGGAGGTTCCACATATGAATATAACAAGTGGTTCAATTATGACAACTTTGGGCGATTGTTGTCGATTCAACAACAGATCACCGGTGATGCTTCCAATGGGAAGGTCACACTGGCTTCATACACCTATGACAACTTAGGGAATGTGGCATCCAAATCCATTCACAATGGAGCGGAGACCGAGACCTACACATACGACCTGAACGGCCGAGTCATTGCATCGACCTCGCCATCGTTCAGTTACACGCTTGATTACGAACAGAGTGACCTGCCGGGTGCCACACCTCGTCTCGACGGACAAATCACCGCATTGCGCTGGGGAGCGGGACAGACTCCCAACCGAGCCTACGCCTACACCTACGATCCTGTCGGACAACTTTCAGCAGCCGCATACAAAACCGCAACCAACGGCACTTGGAGCGCATCGAATGCCTATGCCGAAAAGAATCTGACCTACGACCGGCACGGCAATATCAAGACTTTACAGCGTACCGATGCCAACGGTTCGGTTCTGCACGAGCTCTCCGATATGACCTACACCGGCAACAAACTCCAGTCTCTGAAACTGAATGGAGGCAGCCCGGTCAATTACGCTTATGATCAAAACGGCAACATCACCTCGGATGGACGTCGGGGAGTGACGATCAATTACAATATTCTCAATTTCCCGGAACAAATTATTGCAGGTAATCAACAAGTTTCCTATATTTATAGCGCAGCGGGCGAGAAGCTCGCCACCAATGCAAACGGTTCTTTGACCTACTATCGTTCCGTAATGGTATATGGCAACGACAACAAACTGCTGCATATACTCACCCCTGAGGGGACGGTGTCTCGCACTGAGGGTTCAGCCGGAACAAGCTACACATACAACTACTTCAAGAAGGATCAGCTTGGCAGTACCCGGGCAGTTCTCTCGGCTGTCGGAAACACACTGCAAAACGTACAGTCAACCGATTACTACCCATTCGGACTGGCATACTCAACCAACAACCTGAACAAAAACAAATACCTTTTCAGCGGGAAAGAGTTGCAGGATGCTTCAATCGGGGGAACAATCCTCGGGCTGTACGACTTCGGAGCAAGGCAATACGACCCCGTGATCGGAAGATGGATGACACAAGACATCTTAAGTAAAAATTATGCTGAATTATCGCCTTACAGCTATTGTGCAAATAATCCGATCAATCTGGTCGATTTGAATGGCATGAAAATAGATTCATTATCTGAAGAAGAATTTGAATCGCTAATCCGAATGTTTCAATATGAACAATTTTCCACGCAAAATAGACTAAATGCATTGTTAGCAAACGATTACTCATGGCAAAGTATCGGTATGCAAAATAACATATACGAATTAGAAGCAAGATCTGCAAGCATTCAATTTACTCTGAACGTAATGTATAGAATGCAATCCAGTCCACAAGCGTATGCTCTCAAACATATCGGATCACATGAGCTCGGAGGACTTAGTTTACGAAAAGGAACATTAGGGCTAACTGTTGTAGTTAATTATGGGACTCCCGCTAATTTGGTACATGAACTCGTCCATGTTTGGCAATTTGAAAACCATGAATTAGCTTTCAGTATCCACGGAAAGCCAATGTTAAATGACATCTATAAAGAAATGGTCGCTTATCGTATACAATATGCCTATGAGCCGACATCTGTTTCTGGATTATCTGATGCAATAATCAATCAATCAACTGACATCACAACAAAATGGGTACAGGGCTTACAAGATGCTAACGGTAAAAAAATCTACAAAGAAAGAGGATTAGCCAATGTCAGTCCACAACCATTAACCGTTCAGTCTACTATGAAAGATTTCTTTAAAATATTTTCTAATCCTTCCTATCGTAAACTAAAAAAACAAATAGATGGCAATTCATTAATTTCCGACCACGTGTATATGTATATTTGTCCAATAAAAAAATAAAACGATGAAAAAAAATAAATTTATTTTGTTATCATTATCGCTTCTACTTATACTCAGTTCATGCAGCATGCAGCACAACATCAACAAAATGAGTGGCGTTTACAACGCAAAATGGACGTTGCGAGAAGGGATAGACGATGATATTGCTGAAATACTAATTTTAAAGAACAATAAAACATTCACCATGTTATACCCCAATTGCCAATTTATTAAATATTGCGGATATTGGGAATATACAGACTTAAAGCAGATTAAATTGGAATGTTCTCCAATACCTCCAGCGTTAACACTTACAGATATACTCGAAGGACGGTTTGCGGACTACCCTAATTACACCTTTGACATTATTGATAAATACACTTTATTGGAAGAGGATAGTATAATGTATTTTAATCGGTTCGACAAACTACAGATCCATAAAAACACTAATTATAAGAATGATACCGATCACGCCACTACTCAGAGACAACACAAAAAAAGTCTAAGAATGGCTGGTGTTTATGAATACAAGACTTCCGATCCCGACACCCTAAACCAAGATCCAATGTATTTGATCTTACGACCTACCGGAGAGTTAATCACGATACAACGACATCGAGCCAACAGATGGGGGAAATGGCTCTGTACCTCTCCTCGTACCATACAGTTTACGATGCGTTTCGAGAGGGATACCTCCTTAATCCTCAATAATCGCACGGTTCATGTTGTCAATAAAAATGTTTTGCAATTAGATCAACCGGACAGCATTGTTTTCACCCGAGTCAAAACTCGTTTATTTTAATGGGATCTAAATTAAGACACCTGATCAGGACGGAATTTATCCGTCCTGATTCTATTTTATACCCTTAAAAACAAGAAGCAAACATTTCATTGCAGGTAATCAACAAGTTTCCTATATTTATAGCGCAGCAGGCGAGAAGCTCGCCACCAATGCAAACGGTTCTTTGACCTACTATCGTTCCGTGATGGTGTATGGCAACGACAACAAACTGCTGTACATACTCACTCCGGAGGGGACGGTGTCTCGCACTGAGGGTTCTGCCGGAACAAGCTACACATACAACTACTTCAAAAAGGATCAGATTGGCAGCACCCGGGCTGTTCTCTCGGCTGTCGGAAACTCACTGCAAAACGTACAGTCAACCGATTACTACCCATTCGGACTGGCATATTCAACCAATAACCTGAACAAAAACAAATACCTGTTCAGCGGGAAAGAGTTGCAGGATGCCTCAATTGGGGAAACAATTCTCGGACTGTACGACTTCGGTATGAGACAATACGATGCCTTTATCGGCAGATGGATTTCACAAGACCCTAAACATCAATTTTTCTCTGCTTACATATATTGTAACAATAACCCTATGAACTTAATTGATCAATGGGGATTAGAGGCAAATCGACTTGACACGTTAGACGGTCCTCCTCTTGGAGAAGTTACTATTTTCGGAAGGTACTATCCAAGTGTAGGTTCGAATATGTCCACCAATGATTGGAATTCCATTATCGGTTATTCTCCCAATACGGACACTGGAGAATGGAGTACACCCTTTATTCCGTATGTCCCAGAAGGTGGAGGAGCAAGTGGAGGAAACAGAATCTCATCTAACAAATCTTCACGCAAAGTGGACCCTAAGACAATTGAACAAATGAGATTCCTAACTGAATTTATGAAAAAATATTTCCCTAACTATAAATTTGCTGATAGAGTCATTTTTTATGCTGATCCTCGTTTATATCCGACTCGCAAAGCATATGGACTAGTAAACTCCGTTACACTAATTAACGGCAAATATTTAGTACGAATCTCAACAGAAAGTCTCAATTCTAATGTACATATATTCATGACGATGGGGCATGAATTAGTCCATGTAGCTCATTTTATTACTCTAACTTCTACTGACTACGGCTCCTTCTTTCACGATGCAACGGAATATGGTGCATATTTATGGAATGTCAATATATTGACATATGACGACCCATATGCTCCGACTTACGAGTATGGGACCAAGTGTAACCAACACTACGACAAAATTAAGTATACAGTTCCAAGTAACCTCAAACAGAAAGTAAGGACATACGATGAATGGGGCATGCCTAAACAATTCCCTGAATTTAATAAATAAGTCTACGATTATGAAATGGCTACTGACATTACTGATTTTATTACCGGCTTGCCAATCACATCCGGTCATTCCAGCTGGAGACCCTGGGCAAGTGGTTGCACATTTTGAATTTGTCGAACTGCCGGATGGCAAAGGAGACACCCTGAAATGTATCACCTACTCCTTGAAAAATGAGAGCCAATACGACTATTATATTCTTTGGCCTGGAAGTTGGGGACTGTCATTAACAACTCATTTGGGTGACACATCGAGTTGCAATGCATATCATTTTATTGGAGGATTCGCATTTTATCGTTTAAGCGACGATCTTTCTCGACCCTATATTGATGAGAAATACCGGGAGCAAATTGAGACCGTTTTACGTCCCTATTTGTTAGAACAACGACAATATAGTGATTCGTACTTATTCCCCGACAGCATATCCTACAACAAAGTGAGGGATAAATTGCATCAAAGGCGCATAGATAAAATTCTGCGAGCCACATCCGATCTCACCAAATCCCGACGGGAACGGATTCTGGAGGAATTAAAGGGCAATTACGTGGGCTTCGAACCTGTTTTATTGAAGTCAGGATCTTCAGCCATAGTGGGTATATTCAGTGAACTAACTGACAGAAAAAAATATATTAGCGAAACTAAAATCCCTGCAGATACCAGTTACACGCAAATATATTTCGAATCACAACCTGCGGGCTTGCCTTCCGGGGTCAACTGGGTAATTGCAGACAAGATTCCGGAACCGCCATTATATACCACAAGCATGAAACCAGTTCCATTGCTTTGGTATTATGATCCGGAACCATGCTCCAAATACAAATCGTACTATCCCTATTTGGGACAAGTGATTTGTCGCGATACGATTATTGTACCCACAAAATATTTATGGGAATAAAACAAACATCAGGTCAGTATAACTACTGACCTGATGTTTGTTTTATTCCATATCCAAAATTTCTATTATATTTATAGCGCAGCGGGCGAGAAACTCGCCACCAATGCAAACGGCTCTTTGACCTACTATCGTTCCGTAATGGTGTATGGCAACGACAACAAACTGCTGTATATACTCACCACAGAAGGAACTGTTACCCGTACTGAGGGTTCCGCCGGAACAAGCTACACATACAACTATTTCAAGAAGGATCAGATTGGCAGTACCCGGGCAGTTCTCTCGGCGGTCGGGAACACACTGCAAAACGTACAGTCAACCGATTACTACCCATTCGGACTGGCATACTCAACCAACAACCTGAACAAAAACAAATACCTTTTCAGCGGGAAAGAGTTGCAGGATGCTTCAATCGGGGGAACAATCCTCGGACTGTACGACTTCGGTGCAAGGCAATACGACCCCGTGATCGGAAGATGGATGTCTATTGATCTATTGGCAAACAAATTTCCTGATGTATCTCCATTCGTATATTGCTTAAACAATCCTATCAACTTGGTAGATTTATACGGATTAGAGCCAATCGAAGATTCGACAGACAGCAACTGGTGGGAACAATGGCACTATATAATGAATATCGATGTATGTGGATACGATCCTAAAAATACATTTGAATTTGATTTAATAAATCCGACTCGGGCTGCGTTACTAATGTGGTTTATAAGTTCCCATAGCGAAGGTATCCTCCCCCATGAAGATATTGAGAACAATAATCTGATATTGCCGGGTGGTGGTGTTTCAAGTAGAGGAAACAACAAAAAAAATACTTCTAAAAGTATTAAAAGTATATTGAATGGTCGAGGCTTGGTAATCAAAAAACCTTTCATGTTAAGAAACCGAAAAGATGTTATAGAATTTTTATGGTATAATTCTTTCCGAGATGGCCGTCCATTTAAAGAAAACGCAGCTTACTTACTAAAAAATGGGTGGTACGTAATATTGCCCAATGTCACTGCAACACATAAAAACATACCGTTAAAATATGATTACAATCAAAATACTGGTCGGCTGTCTTTCTGGGAACAAGAAATACAGGAAATTATTCATGTCCACCCGAAAGGCACTAACACAACCAAATTCAGCGATGGAGACATAGATTTTATGACAGCACATCCAAATGTAACTTTTTCAATTATTGTTAATTCAGTTGTATACGAGATATGGGGAAGAACTTATTTACCAACAGAAACTGTTGCGCATTAATCATGGTGATAGTTACATTGGTCATTTGCAGTTGTCATTCAAAGAATAGTGACGCACCTAATGATCAAGCAGATTACATATTTGCAACGATTCGCAACTCATCACTGGCTCAACAAATTACAGAATTTAGCGAACATGCAGAGATATATGGTTATCGCAAATTACTTTCGCTCAATATCAATTACATCAATAAAGATACTGTTCAATACACACTCGCAAATATTAATGGCTTCTGGATGTTAAATACTGACATAGCGCTAATTGCCAAAGTCAATGATATTTATGTTTTCGTTAAAATCAATACCATCAACGACTTTTCCCTGCCCGGAGATACAACTATGGGAGGTAAAACACCTACTGCTTTAGTTGAATTGCTGCGACAAGATTATCCTCAGATTTATGACGAATATCTGGAATTTAAGAACACCAGCTCAATGACGGCAATACTGTCTGAAGATGAAGATTGGACCTTGACTTATGTTAAAGATTCGTTAGTATCGCGTGAAAAATTCTTGTATCAATAATCTTTCATATAGTGAATGTAAGACCAATTCATTGAGAGTACATTCGCTTTCAAAGTAAGCAAACTCACTACTATTAACACTTCAGCATAAGTATCAATTTATACTAAGGGCTCTTGGAGTTAAAGACGTTTTTATTGAATCTTACACAAAACAAGAGTAAAGACTGAATTATGATTCAGTCTTTACTCTTGTTTTGTTTTGAAGTAGCTTTTTTATATCTATACACCGTGAGAAAAAATACCTGTTCAGCGGAAAAGAGTTGCAGGATGCTTCAATCGGGGGAACAATCCTCGGGCTGTACGACTTCAGTGCAAGGCAATACGACCCCGTGATCGGAAGATGGATGTCTATTGATCTATTGGCAAACAAATTTCCTGATGTATCTCCATTCGTATATTGCTTAAACAATCCTATCAACTTGGTAGATTTATACGGATTAGAGCCAATCGAAGATTCGACAGACACCGACTGGTGGAACAAGATTTATTATCTAATGAATATTGAGATAAGTGCATACAATTCTCTAAATACAGCTTTATATGAAACCATAAATCCAACTCGAGCCGAATTAATAATGTGGTATGTCATTTCCCATAGTATGGGTCTGGAATTTCGTAACAATATTGGCAATAATAACAATCCAATATCACCGGATGGTGGTGCTCCAAGTACAGGAAATCGTATTGGGAATAATGCAAAGTCTGCAAAAAACAAATTAAGTTTACGACAGAAGCTAATTAATAAATCGGAATTATTCAGGAAACAGCTAATCAATCAAATTATGGAACGGATTAACAGAACAGGGCGTTTAACATTTCGTGATGCAACTCTATTGTGGCGATATGGCTATGGACAAGATGTAACGGTAGATATAAATACAATCGATTTAAGTAGAGTAAGCCTCTTTGATATCAAAAATGGAGAGATCTCAGTTAACCTATTTGGTCACAAGCACTTCCATAATCTAAATGACGGTTTAGTATATGGTACAATTACTTTAATACAAAGTAAAGAAAATCCATTTGAATTTGAAGCGAGTCCTGACAAGTATAATTTTGACATCAAACCCCAAGGCAGTGTTCTGCGTAATATTGGCACAACATTAGGCCATGGGGTAGGTGGATGGGGAGGAACTCCTTTCACTATTTATTTCAAGGGTACAGTAAAAATAACACGCTAATTATATTAGGTTATGATGGATCTTACTAAAAAGAAACGGTGCAAACGTATCATATGGCGCATTGTACTGAGCATATTTTTCTGTTTGTACATCGCTTATCAGATCAACATGGCTATTCCACGCACCTCCGCAGAAATGAAAAATGCGGCATATCATAACATTTGGAAGGCTCTTGAGGCGTTAAATATGAAAGATCTACCGTTCACTCGCCCCAAGTTAGTGAAGGCCTATTCTGCCGCTGAAGAGCGCTTCTACGACTATGAAATGTACACCATGCTGGACAATGACACCCTTGTCGTTCGCTCCACTGTGCCTGAAAACAAGCGTCTCGCAGTCAGTGCATATCTCGTTCCTAAAGACTCTTCCAAAAGATACTTGCTTGGTGACCATCGATTATATGATCCTAAACGCACATATCAGATTTTTGTAAACAATTCCGATGATTCTGTTTACGTCGCTGCCTATTATTATGATATAACGAAAAATCCCCATAAAGCAGCGCGTAAAAATCCGGCAGAAGACGCATACAAATGGGTCCCTCCTCACGACACCAATGAGCATTGTGTAAACATGTACACGTTGATAGAAGATGCGTATTTAGCAGACTCAACAATGGATGCTTACGAAAAAATACATGTGTTTGTATATGACCCTAAGATATTCAAACAGTACACGTGGCAAGAGATAAAAGAAAAAAATATGTTTTTAAAACATATTCAGTGTCTTCCTCCTAAATATTTAGATCCACCGACTGTTTTTGAATATCCATAAAGAATATAGACAGAACCAGAAATATAATTATATTTCTGGTTCTGTTTTTTAGGCAATCCACAATATATGAACAAGCCATAATACTTTATTGCAGGTAATCAACAAGTTTCTTATATTTATAGCACTGCGGGCGAAAAACTCGCTACCAATGCAACAAGGAGGTGATTTCCTTTCTGGTTTTGCTTCGGGAGTGTTAGGTTCTTGGGCTAGCTCTGCTTTCCAATTAACCCCAATAGGGCAAACCAAAGGAGGTATGTTAGCTTTCTCTGGATTATCTGGAGATTTAGGTGCAGAATCTCTGGCGGAGATTTCTGGGAAGGTGCAGCAACTGGTTTAACGATTGTAAGACTTAATCACGCCGCACACAGTATCTTTGAAGATTCTAATCATATGTTTGCAAGCAAGGAAGAAGCATATGCCTATATGTATAAAAATTCATATAAAGGAGGCTAAGCCATAAAGAACATTTCGTATATGAATTAGAAGATGGTCGTGCACTATTAATGAAACGAACGTACAATACAAAAACCTCAGCCAGCACTTATGATAGCAAGCTAATCAGGAGAGATGGCAAGGTGTATTATAAAAATGGTTGGTTTAGAAAATATGCTGTCGATGGTACAACTCATACTCATCCGGTACCGGTCACCCAAGGAATCGGGATTAGTCCTGCCGACAAAGCATTCATATTAGAGTGGCAAGAGTTAAATCATAAGATTATTTATCAAGGAAAATTATATCGAATATGGGAAACAGAACATTCTCAAGAAATCGGTGTTATAAATATAAACTACTAATAATAATCAGTGTTTTATTAGTGAGTTGTTCGGTTTATAAATCGTCTACTTCATTTGCGGGAATTCAAAATGAAGAATTAAAACAGTGCATTAAAAAATATGTATCTGAAAATCAGGATACAAATCCAACAATGATGCTATTGAATGTCTCAGAGAAAGGAGACACTACTTGTTACCGAATGGTGCTAGTTCGCAACATTGGAGATTTTTTCGAACCATCGATACATTTTTTTGCCAAAATCGATGATCTTCCAGATTGTTATATCGGAGTAAGATATCTCTCGTATCCCGATATGGCAATGACGCTTGAGGGGATCGTACAAGTATTAAAAAAAGATTTTCCTTACGTACGTGAGGCTTATCGGATGTATCAAAAATATCAAAACAATTTAGAGATGCCTCCTAATCAAGCCCTATTTATGTTTCTCACTCACTACAACGAATGTGAACTTAAATTTGTTCGAGGAGCTCTTATTTCCAATGAACTTTTTACCTGTAGTGGGGATTTAATTTCGAAACAAAGTTTTGTTAATGAAGCATCGGATGTAAAGTAATTAAATTGATATAAATACGGACAGGTTTTACTTGTCCGTATTTATATCAATCAGGTACGACAGTCCCTAACGAAGATTTCTAACAAGAGATGGGACAAAGGATGATTATTACCGGACTCAATCATGCAGCTTGGCACGAGGTAATACGTTTAGAAGGAAAGCTGCCCAATTACTCTGGCAAACCAATGGAAGATGGGACCATGGGCGGATGCGTACATGCCACATGGAAGAGTATTCTCCAATATTTAGGAATCGCAAAGTATAAAAATATAGAAATTAAACCTGTAGGAAGTGATATTGACACTTATGCAGAGCAATTAGGTCTTGATTTGCTGACAATTCTTGCAGACCAACATGATGTTCTCATCAATACGATAAACAGCGATCAACCTGTTGCTTTACAATATCTACCTGTTGGACTAGATCGAAAACATGCTGTTGCTATTCAAAGAATATATCAAAGAGGAGAAAACTATAGGTTCCAAATTATGGATCCTGATTATGGCACTAAACGTATCATTAGGCTACAGGATATGAGCAATTACCAATTTAGGGCAATAATCCAATAAATTAAGATAACTATGAAGCGAATCATCATTTTCATCGTTAGTTTATGGACACCGATTATCTTAACGGCTCAAGAAAAGGTAATACTGCCGAATAGCATATTAAGATTAAAAGAAAAGGATGCTTTATATCAAAAGGAAGCACAACAACTGTTTATTAGGTGTTGCAGAGGGTCTTTTCATTATGATGAACAGTACAGTCGAGCGATTTTAGACACGATTGAAATCATGTATATTCCGCGCTTTAAAGTGGATACCCGTAAGTTTCCGGACCGTGATTTTACTCGATTGCAAAATTTTATCTCTTCTGTAAAACCCGTTCGGGAACCAGTCAACCGTCGACATGGCAGTATAGCATATACGTTCTATTTTAGTGGAGACCGTTATATGGGAGGATCAGAAGATACCTATTTTTTGACTTCTCCCGGCATTACAGGGGATAGTCTTGCCCACACGAGACATGGTAAAATTTTCGAAAAAGCGGCAATTGATATTCGGAGCATGAATCCAAAATCACTTTTCCTCATTCGTGGTCTTGGTGGAGTAGTGTGGCTAGTTTTGCAGGATGATAGTATTCTTATCTATGATTTAATCAACAAGCAATTCTGCCAGCCACAAGAGTACCTGAATCGCTACACTCCCGAAAAGTTAAAAAACATTCTAAACCTGATATTCTTTTAAGCAACTGAGTGACAAGGCAAAGATTTGCCTTGTCACTTTCACATAATACAACTGCATTCTAATGATCGAACAGTTCGACAAGGATTAACGCCACAATCATATCAACAACAATTCAATTATGGCATAAAGCAGTTAAATAAAAATATTATTTGAATGATCCTTTAATATAAACATGGGAAAGATCAAAGATGCCGAAATTTTCTGGTTGATCCCGGCCATCGCACTACCCTATTGAACCTTGGGCTTCCCCACTATGGTAAAAATCTATACACAGTGTTATAATCAACTCGGTTCCGATAATCGAGCAATCATGTTAACTGAGTTGGGAACGTATGTTTGATTTACCTTTTGGTCTTGGCAATCATAAATATCACGGCAGCCATTGAGATGAAGATGCCTACAATGATATTTGTCGTTAATGCCTCGCCAAAAACAAACGTTCCTATGAGGATAGCCGTTATCGGCTCGAATACACCGAGAACAGATGCCTTGGTCGCACCTATATTTCGGGTTGCAACAGCTAACGTAGAGGTGGAAACAATGGTCGGCAGAATAGCCAACCCAATGAGGTTCAACCATGCCATATTGTTTTCCAGACCGGTAGTGATATCCGCATCAGACGTTAAGAGTTTTATGAAAAATACAATGGCCCCTACCCCCAAAGCATAGAATGTCAGCAGACTGTTCGAAATGTTTTTGATAGCCTTGCTACGGTTAATTATGACAATAAACATAGCATAAACCAACGCCGATCCCAAAGAGAGTAAAACACCTAACAGACTGATTGTTTGCGTGGAGTCGTTCTTTGTCATGATGGCCACACCGGCAAATGTCAGAAATATGGATAGCCATACTGGCCACGAAGGAATTACTTTCAGAAAGACCATGATGATGGCCACCAGAACCGGATAAAGGAACACCAGAGCCGTAGCCAGTCCCGATGCTATATACTTGAACGCATCAAACAGGAATATACTGCTTGAGGTATAAAGCAGCCCAAGCACACATAAGACACCTGCTTGTTTCCAATTGATTTTGAAACTCTGTTTACTCAAAAAGAGAAATCCTCCCAATAGCACAACGGCAATGATGTAACGGAAGAAAAGGATAGACTCTATTGAAGCTCCGTCCTTGATCAAAGGGAGTGCGAATAGCGGATTCAATCCATATGTTATGCCGGTAATGATTCCGGCCGGGTAGCCAATGATAGCATTTTTACTTAGTGCTTTCATTTTTACTATGATCGGTATTGATAAAACGGCTGCAAAATTAGTAAAAAACCACAACCTTGATCTAACTAAATAATTATTAAGCAAAAAAGATGTTACATCACCTGCCAACTTTAACAGGACACACATCCTTCTTGTTTTGAATGGATATACGTTAAATTACCCCAACATTATTTAACACCAACCAACCGTAAGATTAACCATCAACCGCTGCATTAATAACATATTGCAACATTGCATAGAATCAACAAATTGCTTATATTTATAGCATAACGGATAAAAACTTGCAAAAACTCGCCACCAATACAAATAGCTCTTTGATCTACTATACCTCCATAACAGAGACAAAACCTTCACAACTTTAAACGAGAGTGAATTATACATAGCGACATCGGATTGAAAAGTATTCATACATACCGCTAATGCCTCTCCCCAATCACAGCATCGCAAATTAGAATTATTACCCTCATATTTGGAAACTCCAAAGGCGAAATAGACCACATAACTCCCCCATTTTCATCCTCATATAACAACACCAGTTATAACACGGATGCAATAACAAATGCACATTTGAATAAAAATATATTACACACAGATTTTCAATAATTTACAGACAAATTCAGCTCTATATAAACGAAAAGGTAACAAACAAAAACATAAAGACTATGAAAAAGGCTATTCTCTATTTTTTGGTGGTACCATTCGTGATGTGAATTCTCTCTCTCATGCACAAAAGAGGAAGGAGCGGACTGCCATAAAAGAATTTCAACAAAAATGCGTCAGAAACACCAATGTATGTTATTGATGACGTTAATAATGGCATAGGACCAACATATCCTTCAGAATTTGCTTTAAAACATCTTGCAGATCCGACCACAAGGAAGCATTATATGCTTGCACCTGGGGAAGCTACAAATAGAATCGTATATAACGAACTGATATGTTACGGACATAGATGTGGAACGTTTGTAAGCAGAGACTATTTTATAATCTTTTTTTTTGGATGCTAAAAAGGTCGATTCACTGAATACACTGGAAAAATTGATCGAGCACAATAAAGAAATTTGCTTGGGATCACGTAGATTCCGAACATTCAAGGAAATGGAACAGGCAAACTTTAGGGTAACCTATCCGGACGATGCTGAGCTGTACGTCCAACAAGAAATTCAATAAAATTACCGCTATACAAAAAACAATCTTTAGAGTAACTGATCCATAGACAATTGTTCAAAACAGCTATTCAAAACAGCCAATCAGGCCAAGTACGCTGACCTGATTGGTATCTTAGGATTCATATAACTACACAGACTCCAACTAAATATTTGCACTTAACCCACCACACCTTGATACAACCTCAACACACGAATTGCAACATATTAAAACCACCCTTACACTACATTAAACGATGAAACGAAACGTTATTTTAATCCAACTGCTCTTTTGTGGATTGCTATTTTGCCTGTCGTTGATTTTTCATGCCCTTTATGTTGGGAATTCTCACCCTGAACCTATTTTTTACCCTCAAAGCGACTTGAAGATGCTCATAGAATTAGTGCTATTGGTTGGGTTATCTTGGGGTATGTGCCGAGCTATCTTAAAATCCAATCAAAAACTACATACAGCTCTCTGGTCTGCGGTTTCATTGTTCATACTTTTCGAACTGACCAAATATTTGGAATATGCCTGCGGCTACTTGCCAAATTACACCGACCTCCCAATTCTATTCAGTCTGTTATTTTCTTTTACCGCTATCCTGATCTACACAGCTATTTTGTATTTAATCTGCCTGCTGTGGACAAAACTACGTACCCCCCAAAGCCGTTAATCCTGACGCTACACACCTCACCTTTAGCACACCATAACTACACAGGTCACGTTCTCGGAATAAATCGTATTTTTTAACCAAACACGTTTTCCCAGCGTTTAAGAACATTATTCAATCTACAGCTCATCTATCATCGAGACTCGAAAATATCATAAAAATAACCCTAAGTGCAACCATTCTGTCGTGGTTAGAATTGAGACATGGACCTATGTATTGACTCGCTTTTAGGTCTGTTTCTGAAACATAAGCTGTCATACTGCAACACAGTCCGTTTTTGTCATTGAAGACTCTACTCCAAAAATATCACGCACAATTTCATCGCAAGCCATTCATCGTTTCAATACACTTTCTTTAATTTTGTAGTGTAGCTTTGAACTCTATCGAGTTTAATCTATTTTTTATCCACTTTTAGCTCAAACCGACTCAAAAAGAAAACAATATGCGAAAGAATTTTGGTTCAAACAGTTGGCTCTATCCAATGCCCGTACTCATTGTGGCGACATACGATGAGCAAGGTATACCCAATGCTATGAATGCCGCCTGGGGTGGTATTTTTTCTGATGAGATGATCGGAATCTGTCTGTCAGAAAATCATAAAACCACAAAAAATATTTTGGCAAACCATGCTTTTACGGTAAGTATGGGCACTGCAGAACAGGTTGTGGCATGTGATTATGTCGGTATTGTCTCAGGAAACAAAGAGCCTGACAAGTTTGCAAAAGCTGGATTCCATGCGACCCGTTCCGAACATGTCAATGCCCCCTTGATCGATGAATTACCCATGGCACTGGAGTGTGAACTGATCTCATACGACAAAAACAGCAATCATTTGGTCGGCCGGATTATAAACATTACAGCAGATGAAAGTATTCTCACCGACGGCAAAATCGATCCCCGCAAATTGCGTCCGATCTCGTATGACCCGATTCACCATGACTACATAGAATTAGGCAGCAAAGTGGACGATGCCTTCTCATGTGGCAAGCAACTAAAATAAACACCATGAAAGCCTACACATATCTATCGCAGGGACATTTCGAATTGATCAATAAACCGAAACCTGAATTGCAACATGCACGGGATGCCATTGTACGTGTTACTCTCAGCAGTATATGCACCAGTGATCTGCACATTAAGCATGGAAGTGTGCCTCGTGCAGTGCCCGGAATCACGGTCGGACATGAAATGGTCGGTATCGTGGAGCAGGTAGGCGACGAGGTACACACCGTCAAACCCGGTGATCGCGTGACAGTCAATGTGGAGACCTTCTGCGGTGAATGCTTCTTTTGCCAACACGGCTATGTGAATAATTGCACAGACCCCAATGGAGGATGGGCACTGGGATGTCGTATTGACGGAGGACAAGCCGAGTATGTACGTGTTCCTTTTGCCGATCAAGGGCTAAATCGCATCCCAGATCGGGTGAGCGATGAACAGGCTCTGTTTGTGGGGGATATTTTGGCAACAGGTTTTTGGGCTGCTCGCATTTCCGAGATCAAGTCCCAAGATACTGTACTGATTATCGGGGCCGGTCCAACCGGTATATGCACGCTGCTCTGTGTAATGCTGCACAACCCGAAGCAGATCATTATTTGTGAACAATCGGCCGAAAGAATCCAGTTTGTACAAGCGCACTATCCCCATGTGAAGGTTGTAACCCCTGAAGAGTGTATCGCAACAGTCCGCAACAGCAGCAACCACGGAGGAGCCGATGTGGTCATCGAAGTGGCTGGGGCAGATGACACTTTTCAATTGGCATGGGAAGCTGCACGCCCCAATGCGATTGTTACCATCGTTGCCTTATATGACAAACCGCAGATCCTTCCGTTACCAGACATGTACGGCAAAAACCTAACATTCAAAACAGGGGGTGTAGATGGGGGTGACTGTGCAGAGATTTTGCGTTTGATCGAAGAGGGGAAAATCGACACCACCCCATTGATTACCCACCATTATACGCTTACGGATATTGCTACTGCCTATGATCTATTCGAAAATAAAAAAGACGGTGTGATCAAAGTTGCAATCAAAAATTAATTCATTGGGCGATCCACGATCACAAGCTGGGACAAAAGTTAATTACTCTCGATACCAGCATGATTGTACCTTGCTTTATCAACACCGTACCCTCAAGCCCCAAATAGCGAAATGTGACTAATCACTTTTCTCTAACAGTGTGATCATTACAGGCTATTCAACACTCATTGCAAAAGCTAAATCTTACAAACACAATTCCTGTTTTGATCGCATGTGGACATCACATAAATCGCAAATAGCAAGGAGTAAGAAACAGTCAAAATCAAACAATACGACAAAAACAGAGTGTTAAAACGAGTATTTATATAAATATTAAAAACTGGTCCCCTCGGTCTCAAGGGACCAATCGTTCATAGCGTTATAAAACAAAGTATCCCCGAAATGTTCGGGGATACTTCTTGAATGCCTCCTTATCATAATCCTAAGTTTTGATTATGAAAAGGTGAATCATCAATAAGGAAGCACTTTATCGAGATCGATGATTAACTGCTCAGATTTGTTTTTCAACTCATTTTTAAGCGCAGATTTCACAGCCTTCATGGTTTTTGCATAATCCGCTTTCAAAGTAACCTGTACTTCGTATTGACCATTTTGGCCTTCACGATAAATTTCCAAAACGGGCACTACCCCCTGCAACTGTGCTGAAACAATAGTTTTGCTTCCAGCAACCAACTCATCAACCAATTCGGTATCATTATCACCCAAATCCGTTGAAGCGACCTGACTGGTAATTTTTTGTGCAATTGCAGAATTAACCTGCTGAGCAATTTCACCCCGCGCACGCGTATCTGCTATCTGTTTGGCAGCAGAATAATTACCACCCAAAGCTTTGTGTGTCCCAATAAAATAGAGCTGCTCACCCGTCTCTTCGTCAGTGTCCAATTCGGCAAAACGAGCATTTTGCATCTGTTTCTCAATCGGCAATTTACCAGGCATTACTTTCCAACCATCCTTCTCCAGTTGCTTGGCATCCTTGCGACAATCTCTCTCTACTTTGGCACGCAACTCTTTCTTCAACTCTTTACTTGACTGTTGCGCCATAGCAGGTGCTGCCATTACAATCAGACTCAATAGAGTCCATGCAAACAAACGTAATTTCATAGCTAAATATTGTTAGTTTTTATTACCAATTCGATTGAAATGTAAGATTAAACGGTGTCGAGAACGAAACCGAATCTTTCCCGTAATTACCTCGCAAGGTGCCACGCATCATCTGCAATTTGTTACCATGACCAGAGGTATAAACAACAGGAGTTACATAATCTACCTGTAACAAATGGGTAGATTCACCCGTAAACGTAAAGTCCAAACCATCCATGACAATAGCTCCTACCACACCCGGAACATTCAGAACCAAACCTGTTACCTGGAATTGATCACAATGTTTGTTTGTAATCTCCATGCGAATATGGATCGCTTGAAGAGTGTCTGCCGAACCTTTCGTTGCCGTTAGATAGGCAGTTCCCACAGGCCGAATTTGTACAGTAAGATCCTGTTTTTTAAAATAGATCGTGTGCACAACCGATTTACCCCCCCAACGGAAAGTCAAACGGATTTCACCCGGTGCATTCTCTTCACAAAATTCTGTACTGTACGTTACTCTACATCCGGAATCTTCCATGTGACAAGCAATCTGAGTGGCACACTCCGATTTGGCTTTCGGTTGTTGAGAGACCTTGATCGGACGCCCATTCAAACGAAATACCAAGAAAGCCTCTTCATTTTTCTCTTCAGCAGTCTCAATGACAACCTGATCGTACAATTTCCGATAGTTTGCTTGCAAAGAGATAGCAGCCTGCTTACGTACATCGTCGAAGAAATAGGTAATCAAAGGCTTGAGATCCTCAATGGCCCGATCGATCTGTTCCAACGAAGCTACCGAATCGATCCCTTTCTCCAAGGCATTGTATCGAGCAACCATTTCCCGATCACGCTGTTCGAACTCTCGGGTCATCTTTTTCAACTCAATACGCGGAAAAGGATACTTTATGGCATACAGATAGGTGACTTTTTTCGTCTCCTTGTCCATACGTTTTTCCCAATAAGAGTCTTCGATTTTGGAGACCGAAATTCCTCGTATGAAGGGAATATTGGCAGACTGAGTCTTCAGTACAGAGGTAAACTGGTCCGTAAAATCGGTAATACCGCTATTTCCGGCACTCTGTGCAATTCGACTCTCTGTCCCAAACTGTACATTTTGAGCAACTGACTCGATAATCTTCGTCCGGACATTGTCGAGACACTGATTACGAGCCGCATCCAAATCATCGGCAATCGCCGATGTGATCACATACTCCTCTTGCGTTCTATCCAGCCATACAGGTGCTTTGGATGCACTGCGGTCCAATACTTTGATCGGTTGTGCCGCATCTGCAACGCCATACAACGAACAAGACAAGCACACAACCGTCAATAAACGGATATATTTCATTATGTTCATGACTGCTACTGTTTGCTTTTAACAATCGAATAGAGGCATAGAATCCAAACTATCAACAAGATGACAGAGACAGCTACATACCACCGACAGGACAATCCAACCAATGCGGACACGCACCCCCAAACCACTCCGAGTACCAAAGCCAACCAGGAGAGTATGACACAAAAAACAGATGAACGAGGGTACTCTTTCAACGAGACGCCACCCAGACCTACCGATAAAAAGGCCAAAGCCAGCACACCTTCACCCACTGCATAAACCCACGATTCGCTGCCCATATAGAACAGCCATGCGGTCACCGCACTCAACAATACGGTACAAACCGCCAATACCGGATTAAATTTCATTATTTTAACATCTATTTTTCCGGAATGGGAGGAGGCACACATTGCAGATCAGGAGCTATATCCTCGATATCCACAGCATGCATCCACGCCGTCATACCCGGCTTCCACATATAAGTTTCTGCTGTAATTCGCCCTTCACGAATAAAGGAGAGAATCTGACTCAACGTGAACGGACCTTGTTGGCGTCCATCCATAATCGCATGAATATACGCCTGCGTTGAAATCTGCCCTGGAGCAAAGGAGGGATCGCCCAAAGGAGCATTGGCACGTTCAACTTGAGCCATAGAATGTTCCATCATATTCCCCATGGCACGGGCGAAAACCGTAGCCATGGAAAGCCCCATGGAAAGTTCCATCAAATCATTTATCGAATCCTCTTTCATATCTTTCGCTTTACAGGTTAACGATTCATACCCGGTACTGGAGGTGGAGGCGGAACTGCTGCAAACAGGGACGACAACTCTGGCAATTCAGATGCCGGTTGCCACTGTGCCATACCCGCTTTCCAAACATAACTAGCGCTATTCATCTCTCCTCGCTGCACCATCTGACGCAACTGAGCCAAAGTATAAGGTCCTTTCTGAACACCGTCAATAAACAGGTGATATTGTGCCAACGCCTCTTGAGGCGGAACAGGCGGTTGTGGCTGATTGAGACCCTGCATCATACCGGTCATCATATTGGCCATTCCGCCACCGACCGCTGTACCCATCATCATACCGGTCATCATACCAGCAGGGTCCATTCCTCCCCCACCTCCGATACCTCCACCGGCACCGTTACGTCCCCATTCACCGAGACTCTCTGCAGCAGTACGTGCCACCTCTCCCTGAACGTTGATCTGATGCGCTCCAATAAAGGTAGATTCCGTTTGCAATTTCTGAGCACGTTGAGCCTCCTCGTTCCGTCTCCACTGCAGATCCTCATTCAACTTCTGTTGCGCTTCGATATTCTGCATGGTCACCTCGGTCTGCTTGTCGGCAATCATCTCTGACCGCAGTTTAATGATCTTATCCAGACGTTGATAACTTTCGTCCGACTTATCCAACTCTACAGAAGAGAGATTGACCTGTCTAAGATTGATTCCAAAGTCCTCTTCGACACGTGAACGCAACTCCGTTTCCAGCAATTTATTAATCTCTATCAAGAATGAACCGATACGGTAAATAGAGAAATTACACATCTTTGGAGAACGACCAACGACTGACGATACGTAAGCAATCATCGGATCACGGATCTGCATGGCAAAATCCTCCATTTCAAAACTACGGAGACGATGCAGAGCAATAAACTTTTTGTAATCACGAATATTAAACATCATGCTCCCCTTGACCGCCGCAGGAACTGAATAGTCATCAAGCCGGGGATCGGTAATCTCCACACGAGGAATAAAGAAAGGCAATTGAATCAGCCCCTCCATATTGATAAAATAGACCTCAGCCTGGAACGGAGAACTACCTCCAAAGGCAGCCCCTACCAATCCTGTCAATACCGGAAAGTTGGCAGTTTTAATCGTCGTATCGCATGGCCCTTCGATATAATCCATCGCCGAACCATTGCTGGTATACACAAATACCGCAACCTCCCCGGCTTTTACACGCAACGAACTACCGTATCGAATAGCATTCTCTTTTCGTGTCGAACGGCCATCATTGGCAGGAGACCATTTCCACACCAAATAATCCGATTCGTCACAGCGGATCACATCCATTAATCCGCCTTCACGTTTATTTCCGAACAATCCCATAATATTCCTATTTGTTTAAGAGCTGTTTGAGCCGCGAAATATCTGATTTGAAACGCAAATCCTTACATCCGGATACGAAATTGGTGGCAACATCAGATTTATCCGCAAGTTTTAACCCCTGTACAATTACACATGCACAATCATAATCGCCAGGATTACCCATACAGAAATCCATAAAGAAATCTTGAGCCCGGTCAAACTCTGCAGCAGAAACCATACTCTGCACCATCTGCATACGCACAGCTACACTACCCGTATTATCTGGAGTCAAAGCATACTGCTCAACATAAACTTTTGCTGCCTCATCGTAACGTTTTTCCTCCAAAAGAGAAGGTATATGGGTTGCGGTGGCTTCTCGCGCAAAGGATAAAGCCATACTTACACCGCCCCAACTGATTAACAACAGCAACACAATCGCTCCCGCAGTAATACCAGCTCCACAGATCTTGGTTTTTCGGGTATGTGCAGTTCTTTCCTGTATGGTCTGTTGCATGCGTGCGTCAATTTCGGCAATCGCTGAACGGACCTCACGATTCTTACCATAGGATATCTCCAACTCCCGTTTGGCACTATCATACTCCGCAACCAACGATTTAATTCGACTGGTTTGCCCGTCAGCCGCACGTTTGCCCCGTAACTTTTGTACCACCTCGACAATAGACAGAATCAACAACAGCAAAACCAATCCCCATAACAGCAGATTGCCCCATGCCGCTGCCAATACAATCATGCAAAGCAATGCAACAGGATAGACCAAAAACAAAAAGGATCGTATTCCCTCAAAATAGGTAGCCTCTGGCAACGAACGCAATGCAGAAAGTCTATTTTCAAGCTCCGTTAAAGACTCCGATACCCGATTCTCTCCCCCATCGGTTTGTCCGGTCGTATCAGTATAACCACACACTGGACATACTTTAGACAAAGGGGGCATTGGCTCCTTGCAGCGTGGACACAGATTCATCTCTCTTCTTTATTTAAATTTGGACAAAAACCATTTATTTACCTTATCGTTGAACGACTCGGCCATGTCTGCAGCACTCTCCGAATTACCACCTCCAGAGACCGTAGAAGCAGCTTCACGAGCCGTTGCAAGCTGTAACTGCTGCAAAGCTACCGCATCCTGACGAGCCTGTTCATTTTGGCGAAGACGCTCTTCATAACGACGCATCTCCTCCTCTTTCTGTTGGCGCTCCTCCTCGGCAAGCTGCTGATGAACCGACTCTATCAGCGCAAAAGCCTCATCTGAATAAGAGCTCAATGGATTCACCTTTTGCAAAGCCTCAAAAGCCTCATCGTAATTCTTCAAAGCAATCGCTCCCTTAGCCTGGCGAATGGCTCCGACAGCCGTCTGATCCAACGATTTTTTATAAATCGCACTCATCTGCTCGGCAACTAACGGATATTCATCAATACTCTCCGGAACGGCCGACAACAGCGCAATAGCCTCATTGTACTGTTCACGATCTGCCAACGACTGTGCTTTCTGCAACAAGGCTGGAACACGGGTAGTATAATAATCGATAATCTTAGAGCGGCTCTTCTCCATGAAGGTCTTCACCTGAGGAGAACGAGAGGCGATCTGATTGATTGCCCGGATAATGGCCTTGTTCTCCAAACGATCAATTCCCCGAGTAGTGAAAGAGGTTTCAGCCACAATAATCTCTTCCGTTACATCCAATACATAAAAAGAGACTTCGAGAGAGACTATAAATTGAACTGGAACAGTACCTGTCGTCTGTTTATCAACCACAACGACATTGGGAACCAGTGCATATCGCAATGATGAAGCACCCATTCCGTTTGCTGTCACCATCTGATTCATTTTCATCATCAGCGCTCGATCAGCATCAGCTGGCAGTTCTGCCCCCTCGCACACTACGGGCGTAATCGCCACCATCTCTTTGGAAGACATAGGATCACCCTGAGCCCATGCTGCCGTGGGTATCAAAACGGATGCTAACAACAGTCCGTACAACCTTTTCAACATAACCATTCTGAATTTTAAAGTTCTGCTATACTACTTGCCTCCGATCGTCAGGATAGCATGACCCAAGCCCCGAATTTCCAATTTCACATCGGTTCCACATAAATTCTCAAGATAGCGTTGCAACCCTCTTGCCCATCTACGTGCATCGATCAAACGTCCCGAAGCCTCATCTTTCAACGGAATACGTACCTGATCAAAATCAAGAAGATTCTCTGAGGCATTGACCGTATTGAAACGCCCCATGACGGTATTGTCGGCCATCCAATCTTCGATCACATAGCCCAATTCATCACCGTTCACATCCGATTCGAAATCAATATCCAGATCCGCCCAGCGCCGGCAACTTACACGAATCTCACGCCCATTGGTGAACATGTCGTCGAAATATGCCTGTAATTGTTCCAAAAAAGGACCCATATGATCTACGACACTGGATTCCAACATTAACGCAAATTCAACAGAAGCCGATGGTTTACCCGTTCCTGAAGAGGCCGTAATTTGTTTATCGGTATAGGCATCTATACCCTGCATGTTAAACGTAACCGACCTATACCCCATGCCCGTTTGGTTTTCCTGCCAATCGAGATAGATCCATATATCGGCTTTGGCTACGCGTTTCAATTTCTCTTTTGGGGTCTCTGCCAACTCACTGCCTGTTTTGGACATACTCAAAGACTCCTCAGCCTGAATACTTTGCAGCGACTTAAGACTTGCAGCAAGATCTTGAAGTGGAAAGCCCTCTTTGGCCATCAACTCACCGATTTTGCTGGCTGCCAATCGAAATTCAAAACTCTCCTTAACAACTTTCGCATAATCTGGTTCGGTTGATACCACACCCTGGTTGTCATACTCCATCACATACCCGTGATTGGTACACCAGGTATCAGAAGGAACAACCATCAGTGTTGGTTTAATAGCCTGAGGTGCCGTCTGCGCAATACCAACAAACGGCAAAAGCGCTGTTACCAGCGCAGAAAACCAATATCTCTTCATGTTTAACGTTTAAAATCTGGAATTCAACTTCTCTACAATACCTTCCTGCTCAAGACGACGGCGTAAATTGTCATACTGTACCGTGACAATCACACCGATTTTATACTCCTTTTTACTAACGCGTAAAACATCTTCTGCAGCCACTTCTCCCGATGTGGTCAAAGCGACATACCGCATGTAATCACCTCCCGGAGCAAAAAAAGCATCGAAAAAAGCTTCATGTCCACTTACACCGGCCGGAACTAATGGAGAACACCCTTTAGCTCGACCTGAATCAGCCAGACCTTTAAACAGGATGCCGTGTATCGCATTTTTCTTGGCCTGTTCCATCGCCACTCGGGGATCCGATGCATAGCTCCAAACCTTAAACACCTTGTTACCGGCTGTTGCTACCACACCTAAATTCTCAATCTCATAGCGCCAAGCTGCTGTTTGCTGGTCGGCTTTTTTTTGCTTGCCCCGGGACTGGGCAAAAAGCAGTCCCGGACCAGCAAGCAACAATAACAAAACAAGTAATTTCCTCATATAAAGAATACGATTATTTGATCTGACGAATCAACAATCCGTTATAATAATCACCTTTACCTTCGAAATAGGTTTCGTTGATACTTGAATCGTGATCAGGCTCCTGATCAGCCATATAACGGTTATCCCAAATGTGATCTTTAACTACCGTGATCGTTCCTTTGGATTTGTAGATCGTACGGCCGGTCTTAGGATCAATTGCGCGTTCCAATACTTCATATTTATCTTTGGGTTCAATACCCTCTTTCATACCGATATGAGCATACAACGTTCCATCCTCAGCAACCATCAATGGACTCTTCGTCTTGAATACATCATACTTTTTCTCCAATTTGGCAATCGCCGCATCGGTCGCATTCACAGTGGCAATCTGAATCAACTCTGCCTGATCTTTATTGGTAAAGATACCGGCTTTAACTTGTGCCCAACCAGTCGTATTACCAATATATTTGAACCCATAGAAATCTGCAGCATCATAAGCCTCACGATTATCCCACACTTGCGAAAGTTGATTCTGAACATTATCATTCCAATTCAACTGGAACAGATAAGTATTAACTACTACATAATATCCTGCACCCAGAGATGCTGACAAAGCCATCATTGCCGCTTTAGCTCCCATAACTGCATAACTATTACCCGACGCCTCAGCAGCAGCGACCGCAACTCCACCAATCAAAGCGACCAATGAATCCTTCGGCATGTAACGATAGTTGCAAACAACTGCAAAAGTATTGTTTACCAAATCAATACCTGCATCTGCCAACGATGCCGTACCATATACTGAACTTGCCGCCTGTTCTACATCTGATTTCGTTGCATTGTACAATCCACGTTCTTGAGCTAAAGCAAGTGAAAAATTACCAGCTGAATCCAAGAACCATTTATCAAACATCTGTTTGGCAATTTTCTGATCCACCAAGAACTTGTTGGCGCTAACCGCCATTTCATCCTTACTGGTTGCCCCTACAACACCACCACTGGCATCACTGGCTGCAGCTTTAAGAAATTTACCGAACATCCCTTTTTTCTTCGGAGCTTCAGCAGCATTTTGGCTGGTCGCCAAATTCACAGCTGCATCAAAAGCTGCCTGATCCTCCTCTGTCAGTGTCGTACAACGCTCAAAAGAACGGACAGCAACATTGTGATTGTTGAATTTATCTGGGAAAGGTGCTGTATTGAAAGACTGCAGAATGGTATCTTTCATCGGCATTCCAACATCTTCCATCAAGAAGAGTGCTAATGAACTGCGCTGATAATTGGTGTTAATTGAATCTTTTTTTTGTGCAAGTCCAGAATATGCCATACCTGCACACAAAACCACCAGGAATAAGTTTCTCATAAGATGAAGTTTAAGTTATAAATTGGGTTAAGGTTATTCAAGTCAACGCTACAAAGAGAAGGTATGCAAATAAATTCTGCTACATCCCCATCAACAATAGTTTTAAATTTAAGAGAAACTATTTATTCACAAATATAGAACTTAAAGAATTAAATGCAAATGAATGTAATACTGCAACATCCTAAAATAGAGCACTATTTATTCACAAATATAGAACTTAAAGAATTAAATGCAAATGAATGTAATACTGCAACATCCTAAAATAGAGCACTATTTATTCACAAAAATGCCAAAACCTAATACAGACAATGGATACAGAGCACAGCCGATAATGATTAAATTATGGTTATTTTTTTCTACTCACAATCCATTGAACTGCACACCCCATAAAATCTATTTACAATATCAACAAACAAGCTGTATTTTGTATAAAATAAAACAAACACATCTACAGTTTTAGATTGCTCTGCATCGCTTAGCGATGCAAAAAAGAGTCATACCATCATTGCCCACCTGCACAACATAAATCTATATGATCTATCGAATGGCACTGATTTCCGCCAAACACCATGAACAATCAACCAGGCATCATATAATTTTATCACGATCTATTAATCTTCAACAACGAAAAATTGCCTGATTTACACACAAAAGCCCCGCACTAAATATTAGTGCGGGGCTTATATCAAATTGGGTATCTCAGAGATGCAATTAATCTACTAACGGAAAATCGATCGTTTCTGACTCCTCATTCCAATCATCATAAGTAAAATCACCCGGTTTACCATCCGGTAAAATCTTACCCACAGTAACATTCAAAGTCAATCTGGTATTGGGAGACAATGTCGAACTCAATTTTTTCTGCAAGGTGAAGGTCGTGCCATCCTGTAACGTAATTACTAATGTCAACGGAGGATTAGCTGCAGAGGGGAACAACATAACCGTAATATTTCCGTATGAAAGACCATCTTCCGAACGGGATAATTCAAATTGAACGGTCTTGGTCAAATTTTCTGCCTCTCCGGTATAGAAATTAACCTTTTCAGCAATATTACCGATCTTGACTACAACACTCGCAATTTCCGGCACAAAGGCACTTCCGTCGGATTGAGTAACACTAATTTTAAGACCTGCCCCGACTCGTGTCAAAGAGGTTTGCAGAGGATCCGTTCCAATGTGGGCAGACTTCACTGCATGCACCAAATCATAAACCGGTGAATATACATCCGTTCCTACGCTCCGCAAACTAAAATACAGTTTGGAAAGGTCCGAACCGGCAGAGACACCAGGTGTTACAATCTGAGGTTTGTTATGAGTAGGTTCATCAGACTGCGGCGTTCCCCAATAGACCATATTGTACACACCTGCAGGAAGATGCAGAGCCCGATTATATTCACCATAAACATCCCCATTTTCGATCAAATAGAAGCCGTTAAATACGGTGAGCTTGCCATTCACATAATTACCATAATAAATGGAAGAGGCTTCATCACAAGGATAAATTTCCAATGCACCGGTAAAGGGGTTGGAACTGAGGGGGTCCGCAATCCGGACACTGACATCAGGAGTAATCAAGGTCACTGCTGGTTGATTATCGTCTCCTCCATCACCTTGACCGTCATCTTTGGAACAAGATACTGCAAAAATGAGGGAGCTTAGAGCTAACAAAAAGATTTTTTTCATGTTGATATGGATTTAATAGTCTGTAATCCATACATGCAATATTTATTCCAAATTCAATAATTTCTACTCTATTATTTACTTGCAAATATTAGATAAACCGACTGCAATCAAACTCATTTATCCAAAGAAATACCCCCCGAAAACAAGTACAGAAAAATCGCCTACATAATACTTATAGCCAGATGGAAATGTATAAAGATCAATCTAAAACATATCAGACAAGGCAAGAGAGCATTCCAATCTGCAATGAAGCTGTTTCTCAAATATCAATGCCGCAGAGGCATGTTAGGCATCGTATCTTTCAGTCCATATGGTTAGTGGCACTTAATACGGTTAAAGATCGCTACTGTACTATATTAAGTATTACTCCTCCTCTACGAATACCACCAAATTCGGGAAGGACCAAAAAATTGAACGGTCGATGGGAACAACACCTTTGTGATCCTTTTTCCAGCGGACAGATTCTGAATGGAAACAGGGAAACACTCCCAATAAAAATTACGTTTCCCAAATGTAGAATGCCCTTCTATAGTGTATAGTGAAACGCATTAATACCCGCTAGTTTCCCCAAACATCGTATGCCCTCCGTCAATAATACCTCAGCACTCCATCGAGATATAACTATCCGTATTACAAGAAACACTTCGCATTGGCAAATAGATAGGGCTACCTCTAACACTCTTTGAACGTACCGGGATTTTCAAACGAACGCCTCGATTCTCGTCCTTGCATAGTGCATTTCGAATTTTTTTTATAACTTTGAAGAAATGGGAGTTGGCAACAGAAGCATTTGCTCACCACTACCGAACTCTCTATTCCCCTTACCCAAAGAATCAACAAAAACTTCACAACAAACTATCCATCATGAACAAACGCTATTTCAAACGATTGTTACTGGCAGCAACAGCATTGGTATTTGCTGTATCAGTTCGTGCAGAAGTACGACTTCCCAATCTGTTCAGCAGCCACATGGTCCTGCAACGAGATACGCCTGTGGAAATTTGGGGATGGGCCGACAAAGGAGAATCCATCCAAATTCTATTTGCAGACCAAAAAATCAAAACAAAAGCCGATGCACAAGGATGTTGGTCGGCCCAATTGCCGGCTCGCCCTGCCGGGGGCCCATATACTCTCGTGGTCAAAGGCAAAACAAACACCATTACCCTGGACGATATTCTGATGGGCGATGTATGGGTATGCTCCGGACAATCCAACATGGAATGGCCTCTCGATCAGGTAAACAATGCTGAGGCAGAGGTAGCAGCCGCCAATCACCCCAATCTGCGTCTATTTACAGTGCCGCACAATCCCCGAGGCGTCGAAACAGAGGATATCGCCAGTGAATGGAAATGTTGCACACCGGAAAATGCAACACATTTTACAGCGGTCGGCTACTTTTTTGGTCGAGACTTAAACCGTGAAACGAATATTCCTATCGGTTTGATCGCTAACCCTTGGGGCGGCACTCGCATCGAATGCTGGATCAGTCCCGACACTTACCGCACCCTCACTGCCGAACAACGCGCATTTTATGCAGATCAAGGGCACGACATCAATTTCCCCAATCCCGAACTGGACAGTCTCTATCGAGCCATAGATCAGGGCATGGCACTGTTTACCCGCATGATCGACTCGTTGGATCCGGGTATGAGTGAAAAATGGTACGAAGACTCATTCGATACCACATCATGGCAATCCATCCCAATGCCGTCTTATTGGTCAACTATTCCAGGCTTAGCCAATCTTGATGGTCACCTGTGGTTGAAGACAACCGTCACACTGCCCGCCGGCGTTGACCAAAAAACAGGACGGCTCATTTTGGGGCAAATCGATGACAATGACCGGGTGTGGATCAATGGAATTGCGTTGGGTGAGAACTCGGGCTATTTGACCGAACGAGATTACACCATTCCATATACTTTTCTGCATGAAGGAAAAAATACCATCACATTACGCATCACCGATACGAGGGGGGATGGAGGCATCAAAGCCGGAACACCCATTTACATAGAAGTAAACAATATTCGTTATCCTTTAAACAAAAACTGGAAAGGAAAACTTTCCATGTCAAATGCTGCATACTATGACAAATCGTATCACGTTAACGGATATCCCTCCATGCTCTACCTGGGTATGGTCAATCCGCTGACCCGTTTTACCATCAAAGGGGCAATCTGGTACCAGGGTGAAAGCAATGACTCATATGCCTACACCTATCGGACACTGTTCCCGACCATGATTAAAAACTGGCGTGAAAAGTGGGGTACAGAATTTCCGTTCTACTGGGTACAGCTGGCCAACTTCATGGCTGCCGATTCTCTGCCTTCCGAAAGTGCATGGGCCGAATTGCGCGAAGCTCAGACCATGGCTTTGGCTTTACCAAAAACCGGCCAGGCCCTGACGATCGATATCGGAGACCCCGCAGACATTCACCCCCGTAATAAACAGGAGGTAGGGCGCCGCTTGTCGTTAATCGCACTGCACAACGATTACGGGCGTACGGATTTGGTCTATTCTGGACCGCAATATCGCTCCATGGAGATTGAAGGAAATAAAGCCATTCTCAGTTTTGACCATATCGGTTCCGGTCTGATTACTAAGGAACGATACGGCTACCTGAAAGGCTTTACCATTGCAGGTACAGATGGTAAATTTGTATGGGCTCAAGCAAAAATAGACGGTGATAAAGTGGTTGTATGGAGTGATTGCGTATCTGAACCGGTGGCAGTCCGCTACAATTGGGGAAATAATCCGGATGGCACACTCTACAACGCCGAAGGATTGCCAGCCGTTCCGTTCCGTACAGACGATTGGAAAGGGATCACCCAATAAACAGGATTTTCACCCCAATCATGTGGATTGCAAAACAGCAAATCGGTGCAAATTATATTGAGGCACTGCTCTCTGCTATCTAAGAAAAATTAGAGATAGATACAAAATAAAAAAAGGGCGATTAGCTTGTTGAAAATAACGACAACAAAGTTCAATCATGCGCCCTTCTTAACGAGCAGACGGGATACTTGTTCAAGTATCCCGTTTGGTTTTATTACGTATCCTCAACTTTTGATTACTTGTCCTCGTCCTCAACATGATCACATCAGTAAGCATACTCATACTACAACAATCATCCAACATTAGCCAAAACGTAAAATTTCCCGACTGATAAGAACCTAACAACCTTCATTCATCCGAATACGCAAATTATTGTGTATTTTCGTCAGGGATACATAACCCACTTTTTATCCTGATCATACTTTTCCCATGAAAAAACAGACCATATTTCGTCATCTAACCCGAATTACCTTTATCGCACTGTCAAGCACACTCTTTTTGAGTTGTTCCAAGCTAACGGATCGATTGACAGATCCGGGCGTCAGTATCGAACTTGCACAATTCCGGAAAGCCAATTACCAAAACCTACATTACAAGCTGCATTTCAATCTGCCCGACAGCCTCAATACTCAAGTAACCGGAACATCCTGCATCACTGTAACGCTTAACCAAACAGAACCGCTGATTATCGACTTCCGGGCCGACAGCTCTCAAGTTCATCACGTCAGCCTCAACGATGCTCCAGTCCCCTATACCGTCGAGCGAGAACATATCATCATTCCGAAATCGGCTGTCCAAAAGGGTGAAAACCGAATCCAAATCGATTTTACAGCAAACGACCAATCTCTCAATCGTCGTGAAGAGTTTTTATACACCCTGTTGGTACCGGATCGGGCCCGCACACTTTTTCCCTGCTTCGACCAGCCGGATATGAAAGCCCCATTTACCCTCTCACTCGAGGCACCGGCAACCTGGGAGGCCATTGCAAACGGAGCTTTAATGCAAACCGACACTCTGCCTTCTGGACGCAAACAGTTCTCATTCAAAGAGACCGAACCCATCCCAACCTATCTGTTTTCGTTTGTCGGAGGCCATTTCGAAAAGGTCACTGAAACCCACAACGGTCGGAGCGTATCGCTCTATCACCGTGAAACCGATCCACAGAAAAAGGCCCAATGTTATGATATTCTTGCACAGGTGTTTCACTCCCTCGACTGGCTCGAAACATACACTGGTATTCCCTATCCCTTTACCAAATACGATCTGATTATCATTCCAGGTTTTCAATACGGCGGCATGGAACACATGGGAGCAACCCTGTATGCCGACCGATCGATGTTTCTTGAACGCAATGCCACCCTCTCGAGCCAATTGGGACGCAGCAGTCTGATTGCGCATGAGACCGCCCACATGTGGTTCGGTGATCTGGTCACCATGAAATGGTTTGACGACGTCTGGACCAAAGAGGTATTTGCCAACTTTTTCGCTGCGATGATCGTCAGTGAACAGTTTCCGCAAATCGACCATCGGTTCAATTTCATCCGCTCCAATGTTCCTGCAGCCTACGGCGAAGATCGCACAATCGGCAGCACGCCTATCCAACACCAACTTCCCAACCTGTCGGATGCAGGGCTGCTGTACAGCCAACTGATCTATAGCAAATCCCCCGTGGTGATGGAGATGCTGTTTGTCAAACTGGGACCAGACAAATTCCAAGAGGGAATCCGTGAATATCTGCGTGAATTCAGCTACGGGAATGCCACCTGGAACGATCTGATCGCCATCTTCGATCGTCGCTGCGAAGAGGATCTGGCCTCATGGAGCCTTGTATGGATCGAAGAAAAGGGCATGCCTTCGATCACGACAACCCTGCACGACAACCAAATCCGGCTCACTCAATGCAGTCCATTTAAAAACAATACTCTTTGGAAACAACCAGTAGAATTGCTGGCTATTAAAGCTGACAGCACTTTTGAACGATTGCAAGTAAATCTCGATTCCACCACAGCATCTCTTGCGGCACCAACCGGCACCATGCACCTGCTGCCCAATTCCGACGGTCGAGCATACGGCTATTTCGTACTTGACAGCACCGAATCGGACTACCTGATGCATCACCTCTCCATACTGCCCGATGATATTGCCCGCTTGTCAGCTTTGATCACGCTCAATGAGAATCTGCTGCATGGAGCGATTGCACCCGACCAATTCCTCAACGCTTTGATCCAGTACCTACCCCAAGAGCCCAATTCTCAGCTATTCGAACAAGCGCTCACCTATTTGCAGGGATGTTTCGGACGATACTACAACGAGACACCTTCACCCGAACTCGAAGCCACCTTATGGCAAATTGCCAATACAGGAGATCCGGCCCGACGCATTTTAGCCTTGCGAGCCTGGTGCGGGATAGCCCGCTCACCGGAAGCTTTAGCAACCCTCTATACTCTTTGGGACAATGAAGAAAAGGCGCACCAGATGCAGCTCGGAGAGAATGATTTGACCAGTCTCTCCTATACGTTGGCACTTCGATTCCCGGATCAGGCCAATGAGATTATTACTCGACAAGCGGCACGAATCACCAATCCGGATCGCCAACAACAGTATGCCTACATCACCCCAGCTGTATCTCCATCCGAATCTGTACGAGACTCCGTCTTTCAAAGTTTGCTCGATCCTGCCAACCGTCGGATCGAACCCTGGGCGGGTACAGCTCTGTCCCTGCTCAACCATCCGATTCATGGGGATAAATCGGTAAAATATATCCGTCCTGCTCTCGAAGAGCTACAAGAGGTACAACGTACAGGGGATATTTTCTTTCCACGGAAATGGACGGCAGCACTACTCAGCAGTCACCATTCAGCAGCTGCTGCGCAAGCTGTTGCAGATTTTCTCAACGCTCACCCCGATTATCCGCCTTTGTTGGCCAGCAAAATCCTCCAACAGGCCGATCCTCTTTTCCGGCTTTATCCGGATACAACGATCGAACAATCATATAGCGACAAATGAGGTGAGACGAACACCCCAGAAGCAAAAGCTGTACACAGGCCGATAAATTTACACACTATCCATTACTGAACGAATGACGTTCAACCTCAACTTCAATAAAAAAGCCCGAAAAATTCGGGCTTTTTATTTTTAAGCGAGTCTCTATTTGCGTGTAAAGACATAACGCACCTCATCGGAAAGCGCTTCATTAAAACAGAAATCCTCCCAAACAAATGTTTTGAGCTGATCAGGCTGCTCAATGCGCTGTTGTAAAATGAAACGAGTCATCTCGCCTCGCGCTATTTTGGCGTATGTACGTACCGTCTCCCAACGGCCATTGCGTCGCATTAAAAACTCGGGAGTCACCACACGCACCTGCTGCCGGACTCGCGCCATATCAAATGCCCCCAACACATCCAAACTGGCCAAATTAACCAGTAATCCACCGGCACTGTTCACGGCCGCAATCAATGGATCGGTCAACACCGGACGCCAATAGGCATACAGATCTCCTGTCATTCCTTGTAATTTGACATCGTAGGTCATCCGATAAGCCTTAATCCGATCCAAAGGACGCAACAACCCATATAGGGTCGAGACAATCCGCAAATGGTTTTGAGCATACTCCAAATCATCCACACTAAATGCCCCCGCCTGAATATGTTTAAAGACACTGCCATTGTAGGCAAACAAAGCCTGTTTTATCGGATTATCGGGTGCATCGAACTGCTGATAACGCATATAATTTTCCCGTGCCAATTTGGGACTGATTTTCAGCAATACGGCAATCTCTTCCTGGGTATATCGACGCATCTTGGCAGCCAACAACTCTGCATCATTACGAAATTCGGGTTCCGTAACTGGTAAACCTGCCGGGACAGGTGACATATCCATGGTTTTAGCCGGAGAAAGAATAATCAACATGACACTTCGTATAAAATCGTAAATAAAATCGATTGGTAATGCCTCATAGCCATCACCTCAATGTATTTATCTACAAATATAATACCCGACTGTATGCAACGATTTCAAATATCATAAAATCATATACCGACATAACTTCTGATGTACATTTACCCTGACATCACCCCAATACTGCATCTTTCTCACCCTCATCTCACACCTTAAAACGAATCCTTGACACACCTCTCTGTCAATCCAAATCCAGTTACTGGAACGTCCCTTTATCCTTTATCTCAACATGGATCCAAACTCATCTTCCCCCGACACCCTCTCAATAAAAACTCAATAACAAGCTATTGATGACTTTGTCATAACGGCTGTGCTTGAAATTCATGACTTTTCGTATTTTTGCCGTAAGTTATCGCTCAAGAGAGGAGAGCTATCCTCAACTTTAATTTAATCTGACAAGATACCATGGATTTCGGATTTATCCGGGTGGCCGCAGCCATACCTTCGGTTAAAGTAGCCGACTGCACATACAATATTGCCCATATCGAACCCCTGATTCGTCAAGCTGCCCAGCAAGGTGCGGCAGTCGTAGCCCTGCCTGAACTTTCGATTACAGGCTACACCTGTGCAGACCTGTTCAACCAACCCTTCCTGCTTCAACAAGCCGAAATCGCATTGGAGGCCCTGCTACAAAAAACGGCAGACCTGCCAACACTCTGTATTGTCGGCATGCCCGTGGCCTTTCACAACCAGCTGTACAATACGGCTGTCGTCTTCTGTCAAGGGCATATTTTAGGGGTTGTACCCAAAAGTTATCTGCCCAATTACAACGAATTTTATGAAGCCCGCTGGTTTGCGTCCGGAGCCGAACTTTCCGACAAACAACAAATCACCTTATGCGGACAACAAACACCCTTTACCCCCCGTCTGCTCTTTCACGACGGCGAGGTTTGCCTCGGGATTGAAATCTGCGAAGATCTGTGGGTACCCATCCCCCCTTCATCTCGATTGGCACTGGCCGGAGCCAACTTGCTGGTCAACATCTCAGCCAGTGATGAGATGGTGGGAAAACACTCCTATCTCTGCTCTTTGATCGAACAACAGTCTGCCCGCACGATCTCCGCATATCTCTATTGTTCTGCGGGATGCGGAGAATCCTCCACGGATTTGGTCTTTGCAGGCAATGGACTGATTGTCGAAAATGGCACCATACTCCAAACCAATGATCGTTTCTCTTTCGACGAACAAATCACCATCTGCGACGTAGATATTGAAAAAATGATGGCTCAACGCCGCCAAACCTCTACGTTCCATAATGCTGAGCCAACACCCGAATATTGTCACGTAGAGGTTAAAATTCCTCGACTGGACTACACCTCTACTCCATTAATACGCAAATTTGAGCCCTATCCCTTCGTTCCTCGTGAAGATGCACACATCAACGAACGATGCGAAGAGATTTTTAATATTCAAGTATGCGGACTGGTTCAACGCATCCGCCACACACATTGCCGTTCAGCCGTAATCGGTATTTCAGGAGGACTCGATTCAACATTGGCCCTGCTGGTAACTGCACGTACATTCGATAAATTGGGGCTGCCACGCACCCTTATCACAGGGGTAACGATGCCCGGTTTTGGCACCACAGGACGTACATACAATAACGCTGTTCAATTAATGAAGGCTCTCGGAGTCACCATCCGGGAAATCAGTATTCGTGCCGCCTGTGAACAACATTTTGCCGACATTGGGTTAGATCCCGCATCACGTGACGTCACCTACGAGAACGCCCAGGCTCGGGAACGCACCCAAATCCTCATGGACATAGCCAACCAAACAGGAGGATTGGTTATAGGAACTGGTGACCTTTCTGAACTGGCATTGGGTTGGGCCACCTACAACGGAGACCACATGTCGATGTATGGCGTTAATTGCGGTATTCCCAAGACCCTGGTACGTCACCTGGTACGCTGGGTGGCATTGGGAGATCACGATGAACAGGCTCGTCCATGGCTACTCGACATCCTGGACACTCCCATCAGCCCTGAACTATTGCCAGCCGATGCCAACGGCCAGATTGCACAACGTACCGAGGAATTGGTCGGCCCCTATGAACTGCATGACTTTTTCCTCTACTATTTTGTCCGTTTTGGATTCCGTCCGGCTAAACTGTTTATGATGGCAAGCACAGCTTTCCAAAGACAATACGACCATGCGACAATCAAAAAATGGCTGATTACATTCTTAAAGCGATTCTTTGCGCAACAATTTAAACGCTCGGCACTGCCCGACGGGCCTAAGGTTGGATCCGTCACCCTCTCTCCTCGTGGTGACTGGAGGATGCCAAGCGATGCAAGTTGTGCAATGTGGATCACAGAAGCAGAATCTTTGTAAAAAAAGTTATTGAGCCAACATTCTTACAACGAACACGTTCGGTCGAAAGAGCTATTAAAGGCTAAAAAAAAGTGAAAACAAAATTTGGAAATTCAATTTTTCGTCGTACATTTGCATCGTCAAAACGATACGGGACGCCACGATCCACGAAGAGTTTAAGACAAATTGAAATTATGCGGAAATAGCTCAGTTGGTAGAGCACAACCTTGCCAAGGTTGGGGTCGCGAGTTCGAGTCTCGTTTTCCGCTCTCGAAGGCAGTCTAAAAAGATTGCCTTTTTCTTTTGTATATCAACCTGTTGCTAGATTTCCGCAACTCTCTGTCAACAAAACAGGAAGATCTGTCACCCCTCTGCGACTCCGAAAAACTCCCCGAAAAAGGCTGTTTCGACCCCAAATGTTTTACAGAATGTTTTACACAAAATGTGAGATTGGTGTTTGCGCAACACGTCACACATCATGAACATCAAAGTCGTGTGCCGCAAAGATGCACGCAACAGTCAGGGTGAAGTTCCGCTGATCATCCGGTTCACCCACCGAAGACAAACCAAAACCATCTCCACCGGAATCGTCGTCGATCCTTCGGTTTGGGACGAGAAATCACAACGGTTAACAGACCACAGTCCGCAGTACCGTGAAATGCAACTGCGGTTAGATTCTCTTCTGAACGAATATCACAAAAAGATCCGTCGGCTCGAGGCATTGGATATCGATGTCAACTTCGAAACACTATTTGAACCTGCAGAAGAGCGGATCGACTGTACGATAGACAGCTACTTTCGTCGAGTGATCGAACAACTAGAATCCATCGACAAATATGGGACTGCCTCAAAATATCGGGTTACATGTTCCTTATGGCATCAGTTCCATCCTCAGAAAATGCGATTTGAAGAGATCTCCCTATCCCATCTGCGTGATTTCGAACTTTTCTTACGACGTCGAGGCAATAAAGACAACAGCATCGCTACGAAATTCAGCGTATTGAAAGCCGTTTACAATCGTGCTGCAGATGAACATGTTTTCAAAACGGAAGAGAATCCGTTTCTACGCTTCAAACTCGGAAGATTATGGAGTTCCACACGCAAACGAGCCATCTCGAAAAACGAGATACACCGTTTAATGGCCATCGATCTGAACAACGCTAAGCTTTCATATCGTAGATTCGCACGGGATATCTTTCTGTTCAGCTACTTTATGGCGGGTATTAACTTTCGGGATATCGCCTGTTTGAAATATTCAGACATCCAAAACGGACGATTGATGTATGCCCGGCACAAAACTCGCAAAGCGATGAACTGCAGAATCTGCGAGGAAGCCCGAACAATCATGGGACGCTACTCAAAACAATGTAATACAGACGATTATATTTTTCCAATCTTAAACAAACAGATCCATAAAACCGAACGACAACGTAACGACCGCATCCGGAAAGTGTTAAAAATCGTCAATCGAGAGTTAAAAAAGTTAGGTCAAGAACTCAATCTAAATATTCCATTAACGACATACGTAGCCAGACACTCGTATGCTTCAGTATTGAAACATGCAGGCGTCGACATCTCTTTGATATCCCAATCGCTCGGACATTCCGACATTACAACGACACAAATCTATCTGGACTCGTTCGGAAACAGCCGTATTGACGAAGCAATGACAAACTTGATTTAGAAAAAAGTGAGTGCATATCTATGCACTCACTTTTTCTTCTTTTCTTCATTTTACCTAACTCCGTATCGCTCGGCTATCGACACAAGTTTATCGATAGACATACGGTATCCTCTTTTCTGAATGTTACAGAAAAGTTTCTCACACTCATCCGAATCATATCTCGGATAAAATTGCGAGATACGATGAAAGAATACGGAGCCTTCAGATCCAAACAAAGTCGAGACTACACAGCCTATCGAAAACCAATCTTGATACAAGACAGTAATATCGATCCGGTTTGCCTCTATTTTCTTCAGTAAGTCGAGAAAATGACGTTTTGCAGATTTAGAAATCTCCAAAACAGACAAAACACGAGACAAATCGGTAGGCTGCAATAGACGCTGTATAGGAGTTAGCGCCTCAACATTCCGAACTTCATCCGTTTTTCCATCCGGACCACGTACAACAGGCCGAACAGACGTAATACAAAGCGGTTTTTCCGCTTCTTGAACCACTTTTTCATACGGTTTTGCTCCGAAATTTACGTATGCTGCGGAATCATGAGAGAAACCTCGCAAACGCGGTATGTCTTTACATGCCGGATCAAGTACAATACCAGCATCCTTAAAATCTCGTTCCAGGGCAAGAAAGTGTTGAAGATGTTGTTTCCCGTCAGCAATTGGCACCAGACAAAACAGACCTCGTCCACTTGCTGACAATCCGGCATACAGAATATGTTCGGAAACAGGTAAATTTTGTTTTAAGACATTCCAATCCTCTATTGCTGGATTCTCTTTGGCATCGATATCCAGGCAAATCAGACCAGAATGAGCAATCAGCCCCTCTTTTTTCCGAACTGAAAACAGACCGCTCGGTGTAATGGCAGGCAAACGAGCTTTTATAAAGTTACGGGCCTCTTTATCATCTGTTTTGCGAATGAAATCGAGGGCATTTAGCATTTCACTCGAGGGTTCTAACAACCAATGTAAGACATCTACCTCTCCGATCGGATGTGAATCGGTGAAGTTTTTGAAAAGAGAGACCCATATCGAGGGTCTCTCTTGTTCACACCTAATTGTCTTCATCGTTCGGATGATTTCAATTTAAATACATCTCCGACAAAATCCAGATCTGGATTTTGAGTAGTTTCACAACAGACATAAGTCCTGTTGCCCGTACCCGATACAACATCGAATCCGGCGGATCTCAAACGTTGACTGAACATTTTGTGTCCCACTTGACGACAATTGTTCAACTTACAGAACTCATTATACTCCTCCCGAAGCGTTTTCAACAGAGTTCGTTTATTCGGTGACGGTTTATAACCAGTGTCAGCCATAAACGTCGCCACGCTATCCAGATCACGTCTGATTTGTTCTTTGATAGCTTCCATTTTCGGAGAAACAGTAAACTTTCGGTTAACCAACAATCGTTTCAAACCGACAAGCACCCATTGAAGCACTCCATATAGTTCTGTATCGATAATTTTCTTCGCCAATTCCGGATCTTGTTCAGACTTCGGTATCGTCACATCGAACTGCATGAAATTCATTCGCCGAAAATAAGCATCTGAAATTTCAACAGATGTCGGAAGCGAATTCGTATTGAACATGAATTTTCCGTAACGATGTACTGTGAACGGTTCTCCGTAAGGTAATCTGGCATCAATCGGCTCATTGCTGATTAATTTTTTAACCATATCTACATCAGCTAAGCCCGTTCCAAGTTCAGAAGAGTAATTCAACAACTTTCCAGAAAGAGTCGCTCGATTATATTCGTTGTTACCACACAACTGCGTCAATGTGTAATGAGTAATGTTATCTTTTCCCAATAGAGCATTGACAATATCGAAAATCACGGATTTACCGTTTGCTCCAGATCCAACCAATATCAAACATTGTTCCAGTTTAATATTGGTTGTCAAAGTATAGCCAATATATTCTGCAAGAAAATCCTGAGATTCTTTTTCTGGCAATACTCGATCAAGAAACTGCTGAAACAAATTGATTTGTGCATTTTCGTTGTAAGCAACAGCGAGTTGATATCGTAGAAAATCATCTGCTGAAAACGGTTCGAGAACACAACTGTTATCATCGATACGTAACGTACCGTTTTGCAAATTGATTTTAACACAATCATCACCTGTTGGTTCCACACGACTGACATACGAATGAAATTGTTGAATCAACATTTTCTGTATTGATGCGAAAATGGCTATCTTCTCATTGATTCCACATCTGGATGCAAATCGAGACAAAAATTTATTCAATACTATCGGGTCTATTTGCTCCCAGTATGCAGTATTGAAAAAATAACCAAATCCAGCAAAACTACACAAAGGCATCTGCTCTTTCTGTGCAAGGTCATACAATTCTTTAATGATGATCGAAACTTTTGCAGGAAACGAAACTTTGTGTGTTTTGAAAAACTGAGCTTTTTTTTTCTGCACGTACTTTCGCATCCTGAAGAGAACAGATTTCATTCCACTCCTTTTCTACAAATTCTTGTTTTGATGTTCCTTCATAAAAAGAAAGAACAAAATTGATCTCCTGAACGGAGTATTCCAGAATAGATAAATAATCTGGAAGCTTAATAATTTGTTTCATATATTTAATTAAGGAATGATCGCTTGTTTTTTTCTCAAACAATATGAATGCGATCATTCCTTGTTTTTAGATTCATATTGCTTGATAAACTTCAATAAATTACACACCTAAAGGTGGTGGTCGTTGTGTTTTCATAAATTTTGAAATTGTTTAGATTATGTAAGGTTGTTCTTAGTCCAGAAACAGCCTTCACTAAAATTGTCAGAAGTGCGATTACTGTCAGATTGACAAATGCATACGCAGAAAACGACACATCGATCAAACGAATCGGGAACTATTGAGAGGCACAGTATTTTTTCCCTCTCTTTCTAATTCATATAATGCAGATTTTCCCGGGATATAAAGGATTCGTGAAAAATTTTATACTTTTTTTTCTTGATGAATCGCTTTTCTTGCCTTGCGCTTCCAATAAAATGCAGAAGTATATGATAAATAAGGCTTTACACGAAATTCGAGAGAAAATTATTTTCCTAACAACATTGAATTGAAAATCAGTTTTTCAACCGTAGACAAAAAAAGGAGAGAGATGAAGATTAAATCTTTCATCTCTCTCCTTTTATGATTAATCAAGTTAGGCGTATGCTGTATAACTATTTCATTTAGCCTTGTCTCTATTTATCTGTTAAAAACTCTTTTTTTTGCAAAACAGTTTAACTTGATCAACTCTACATATCTAATGTCTTCAAATTGCTAGACTTATCTTTTCAATAAGAGATTAAATTTAAAAAGGTCTGATCTTTTGATTAGTCGAATGTTGATATTCCTTGAATTGTGAATCATCGAATTAATTAACCTGTCTGATTCTAGTTGTCGTATAAAATTTGATTTCGATAGAAACATGATCTAATCTAATTTTAGATATGTTATAGAATTATTTTTGTTTTGATTACCGCTTGAGTGTCTGTAAATATATTGGCTGGATTACGATTAATCATCTCTGCGACTATGTGTATGTTCAAGCTCTTCTGTTAATTTTTGCATGTCAGCTAAAAGGTGTCAATCGATTTCCAAATAACCTTATTCTTCAGTCTTGCTAGCATCTTGATTTGTGATCAATATCGATGATAGATTTTTGTCCGGCATCGTTTTGCGATAATTGAAAATTTTGTTTGTTTTTAAAATAAGTGATCGAACGTGATAACCCGGTTTTGTAACTAATATTCATTTTCCTGTATTGAGACGATTCCGAAAAATATTTTATCGAGGGTGCCAATTGATAAGTGAATGGTGTGTTGGAGGCGATATATCTAATTTGTATCCATACTGGCATTCTACTTTGATGTTGTCGAGTTATATTACTAAGGTAAACCTTATAAGTATCCGTCATATATTGAGCGGTTTCACAATTCTTGAAAAGGCAATCAGTGTGGTTGCCTGTTTGTTCTAATGAAGCCGATTCAGCCACGACAAAACTCGACACCATGAGACCAATAAGACCAATACACACAAGACATGCGACGCCAATCAGTTCAAGATTCTCGATATTCCAAATAGAAGTATACATTGCCATCATTTTATTTTACATTTTTTGGTCTGACACAAAAGTATAAATTTTCCAACAGGACGGCGAGAAACATTATTGACAAATCTGTGACAAAACCATCGAGTCAAAGTAGACAGCCTACATCATATTGATTTTCAGAGATAATCGACTCTGAAAACTTGCAAATTATTCAACTCAGATTGCGCTCCCCCCCTCTTTGACATTATCCCCAATAACTCTATTTTTGTAGCAATCAGTGAGACCATGAAAATCAAACCTCATATATACGAGATACGTTATTTACAAGAGTGTCTTGACCTCGCATTCAATTGTGATAACACCACTCATGACCAAAACATCCGTTTGCTTCATCAGCGCATTGTTGCGAGACTACAACAATCAGGCAAAAAAGCAGTTGTAAGCGAAAGAACGATTCGGAGGATCTTCGCTTTCAATGGAGAAAATGGTTTTCATGAATTATCGTTATTGGATTGTGTTCAGGCAATAGGTTATGCCGGGTGGGGCGATTTTCAAGCAGCCGCAATAAATCATGAAATATATTTTCCCCTGACAAACATCAAGTCAACGGATTTATCAGCCATACGCCAAGGTGAGATTATCACGATCGGGTGGCTTCCTCATAAATACGTAACATTAGAGTGTATAGAAGGCTGGAAATTTAAAATACTGGAAACGTCAGGTTTCGGACGAACAAAAGGTGAAATTATCGAAGCATCAGGTTTTGTTCTATTACATCGTCCAGGAAGTATATATCCCGAGATACAGTTTGAAATCGGTGATGAACGTACCGATTTTTTAGATAAAGAACCACAGAATTTCGACGATTTGTTCCCATCCGATAAATTCATGGAGGATAACGTAAAACGGAATCAGTGAACTCAGGTCTAATTCCGCTGTCGTTTTCGAGTGTTATATTTTTAACTAAAAGCAGGGAACCCACATGGACTCCCTGCTTTATTAATATCAGACACTTTAGAACCAAGCGATGTCCAAATTCATCAACTCATCGTCAGTCATTGGCGGATAATCGTATTGATCAATCAAATCGCCTACGACCAGAGGCCCGATATGTTCTCCCATTAAACAAAACAACGCTTGATCAGTGCAATCAATCATGGTTTGCAAATATTGTTTATACAATTCGTAAGAAAATGCAAAAGCGATTGACAAGCCACTGTTACCGCACATATACCCTACAGCCCAATCGGCTACATTATGGAGTGCAAAACGATATTCAATTAGATGATAGAATAGCCTCACACCCGCATAAGACGCAAATTGCGGTCCAATACCGAATCGACTTACATCCAAATGTCCAATACGGCATACCTGCAAAATTCGTTCATACACCTTTTGTTGCTTTTCGATTCGTTTGGTTTCCAAAAACAAACCTCGAACAAATGCATGCAATTGAAGTTTACGAGAGTTTCGTGGAAATAATTTGTAAGCCCGAAGTATTGCCATCAATCGGTGATAACGGAGTTTCCGTGGAGGATTCCGTAATAACAATACTTCGGAGTCATCGTGTTTAAGTCCCGATAAAGACTCTCCGTATATCAGCGACAAAAACTCCATCAAATCACGCATGAATCGTTGAGGTGTGATTGTTTGAGCTCGGAATTTTTCCAAGGCTTTAGCGGTGTTTGTTGAAGTATTCATAGCTGTGAAACACAGTTTAAGTATATATCATTTTTCAATTAAAGAAACATATCTTATTTATTATTCTGACATGATTGTTACCAGGGTCTCGATGGAAGCCTCATTGTTTTTTCTCAATGCTTTACGAATCGTGGCCCGACCTGTTTTGTCCTGCATCTTGCTGCATACACGATTGATTTGTTCCACTAAGCCGGTTACCGTACTCAAGTCCGGGGCCCCTCCGATGGCATCACACAAATACTGAACGACGTCGGTATATTTAACAAACAATAGATGGATATTCGGGATGCTATGTTGATTTCGGGCAGCCTCTTTTGCCTCCATATCTAATTGGGCGATTTTGTCGGAAACGGTGCTGGCTCGAGTACCAACCAGACACAACGAATCAATAAACGATTTGTATTGGGGCTCGAAATCAGCTATCCAACCTTTGACATTGGACTCGATTGAGGTATAGCCTGTCGCATCCCTGTCGAAATCCTGTACTATATATCTTGCGTATTTTCGTCCCGAGTTGGTTAGATCTTTTTCAACCTGGAATACTCCGTTAGAGGCCTGTTGTAATGCGTATGCCCATTGATAGGTCGCATGGAACGTGTAATCATTCAGCGCACTGAGCAAACGAGTGTCTGAAAAACGACATGGAGAGCCATCTTGAGCGGCAAGGTCTGTGATGTTAATAGAAAATCTGGGCCTTACATCTTCAATTTGACCGGCTAATGCATCATATGCTTTCCATTGCGTGAGTATGTTCTGTGCTTTTTGCCAGTCCTCTTCGTTCAATTGCCAACCATATGTTCCAAGTCGTTCTTCGAAAGACGATATATCGGTAAAGGAACCTGAAAATAGCTCAGAAAATGCTACCGGTTCAATTCTTTTGATTTGTATGTAACGGCCGTAATTTTTCCGGTCTACACGGTGCCCTTCTTCATCTCGGTATGTTTTGTCTTCACTGGCATAATCATAGATGAATCCAAATTCACGATCGAACAACGTCGGATATGTGCATTGTGTGGTATCGATTTTGATGCGGTGTTTTCGGCAAAATTTTTCTCGTTGTTCGGCAGTCGGCAACGTTTTATATTCATCGAATAACATCTTCAGTTCCGGTTCGAGGCCTGCCGAGGATACGATACGTCCATTATAACGTCCGACACCTTTTGTCATCAAACCGTCGTCTCTCAAAGTATACTCACTTCGACTGTCCCCATTGATGATGACCCAATTCCCGATCCAGAAACCGTCGTCGTTGAGCCTTCCTGTAATATTGTCGGCACTGGTTTTCACATTCATTGTCCCGACCAACGTACCATTACGAAATGTCACACTTGCCGTTTCGGTCGGCAAAGTTTCATATGCACTCCAATACCATCCGGTCAAGGAGAAACGTTTCAATCGGCCTTTGCCGGCGTAAGAATAGGTCCAGGGCCCATCAGGCATCCCCTCCTTGAAACTCATTCGGGCGTTGGTTGTACCCGTAACATACGCACTTCCTTCCGGGTAATCGGTCGTGCGGATCGTATAACTCCAAAGACCGTTCATGTAGCCATGGGAATATTGGCCGGTAATAATGAGGTTGTACTGAGAAATGTCATTGGCTTCGGTTTTGACATATTTGAAGCTCCCGTGGCGTTTCTCGGCGCCAGTTGTTTCGTCTTCATAGTAAGTGTAGGTCATGGTTCCGCCTCGCAGCTCACCCGAATAGGTTTTCAGGCTCTGTGCGTCTACAGATATGGCATACAGCGCGAATAGGAAACTGAATAGTGTTAATCTTTTCATGATGCAAATTTTGTTGTTACAGATTGTCTTCTTTGGACTCCCCTTCCGTACTGGCAGAAGACTCCACAACGGGGGAAAGCGTTTCGTTTCGGAGCAGGAACTTAATTTTATGCTCTCTGATGAGTTGTTTTGCTTCGTTTCGAGCCTGTGCAGACGGTTTTTCTTCATCGGTTACCACCTTCTGATTCCAGTCCATGATCCGGTTCGGATCGTACAGTTCCCAACTGATCGCCCGAATCAGATCTTTGACACGCTGTACCAAAGGATGCGAATCATCGCGTTTATCGGTAATGAAGGCACAATGAGTCGGCAACAAGGCATAATTCCACAAAGAATTAAAGAATAGCGGATTATCTGTCTTGGCCCAAATGTGTGCAATCGTATAATTTACTACCGTACTGGTCTGTCCCCAGCTGACGCGATGCCCCGTGTAGCGGAGGATCGTACATTTCGGAGCATAGTTACCATCGGCATCAATCTTCACCCGAATTTTGGTTTCACGATGGAACAGACATTTCGTTTCATCGATATGTCCGTCGGGATCACACTCATATTTGGTGAATTTCACTGCTTCGCTCTTATTCTTAAAACGCGGTGTCGTGGTTTTGACCGCATGTTGCAGAAAATAATTGGCGTTGGATGTGAATCGTACCGGAAGTGCCTGTCCGGTGCGGATCAGGGCACGGAGATCCCGAGCCTGATCGCGTACCATCTCGCGATCGAAGAAAAGCGTATGTTCTACAATGTGTTCCATTAATGCATCCTCGTTCTCAAAAAGAGAACATAATGCATCGAGACCGTCGATCTTATTTGACATATCTTCCATATGTTAATCCTCATAAATAATTTCTACTATTGTTTCCAGTTCTCCTGCGATATATGTTTTTATTGATGTGATATAGTCTCCGTCCATTGTATACTCCAACTCTTTCGTCTGGTTGTCATCCTTTGAAACATTGCCATCTTCATCAATGTCAGCATACTGATACTGGTATTTTGCAGGTAACTGTACAGAACGTTTTCCGCCCACATTCAACAGAAACAAAGGAGCCGAACACATCTCTTCCCCCATCCAGTCTATGCCAAAGACGTCAATATTCAGATTATTTGCCGGACCTGCCGTAAACTCGATTTCAGATGATGATCCGTATTGACCATAGCTATCTGTCGTCGAAGCTTTCGACACATATTTGTTAAATATACCTTCGGTAAACGTGTACTGATCTGTCAATATGGATTCATAAGCCTCCTCCGGATCTCCGGAACAAACTTCCGTCCCATCGATAGTGACCAAATAACCTTCGGCATTGTATCGAGGATTCAGTGTTTGTATGGTTTTTATCCCCTCCTCAGCGTATTTACCTCCGCTGATCGTCGTACGTACATACTTCGAAACTCTACCTGCTGTCAGTTCATAGCTCTCTTCGAGAGATTGTATAAACCCATTACCTTCACCTTTAGATGTGATTTTCGACTCAGCATAGGCATAATTGATCGTTAACGTCTCCTCCTCTCCTTCAAATAAATCAGTTACAGACATTGTCGACAAACGATTATCCGCATCATACGAATAGGTATAAAGTTGAGTATAATCGCCCTTCGACTCATCTTTGAAAATTACTTTCACTTGTGAAATCTTCCGAGGTAAATATTCGGGGTCGGTCGGATCTCCCGGATCAGTCGATTGATTCGCAAACACAAGTGTACCGAGTGTCCATTCATTTCCATCCTGTTTAAGTAATACAGACTGTGATCCATACACTTCAGGTGCAGTAAAGGTAATAGCCGAAGCCGTTACACCGGTTACAGTCGCCTGCACATCGGCGGCTTTCGTCATGTTGCGGAACCAAATTTCGCTACCGGAAGTAAAGCCCTTGCCTTGAATCGTGACCGAACTACCGGGTATTACGGGATTCTCAGTGCTCGATGCAGGCATCGATATTCCCGTTACAGGGCAAATGGGATCCCCTCCGTTCTCCTCTTTTTCACAGCCGCAGAGCAATGCCGCAGCCATGAAGAAATACAAAATTTTCTTCATCATGATGTCAATTATTTATGTAATATGATTATTTCTTGACCGGTTTTACCTCGGCAGCAAAATGCCGGATATGATCGTAGGTTGCACCAGGATAGTTTACCCGCAACCATTCAGCGATTACCTCGTAACGATTGGCTCCCTGAAAAGCCTGCGCCTGACGAATGTCGTCGACGATAAAGGTGCGATTGACCGGAATCGGACCGTTACGCTGTACCGTTCCTTTGATTTTGACCTCCCACTGTTTGGGAGCGTCATCCGAAAAAAGTTTCTTTAAAAGACCCATGTCCGTATGTTTTTATCGCCCTCCCGTCCCTCGGAGAGATACTACAAAAAGAAAGCGTGGGACCGATCGCTCATTTCACCGGACAGGCTCTGGTAAACCGTGGAGAAAAACAAGCAACAGTCCTCACGCCCGTATACATACAGACGCGAGAGCCGTCAGCCATTCCTCTCCGTTGAAAATTTACCAGATTTTGTCCGGAAGAATGAAGCCAACACTTTCGTGTAAGTTCCTAATATGTCTGTCACCCCTCGGATGACATAACAAAATTAGTATTTTTCCCTTACACCAACAAGTTTTCAGACTCTAAAGGACTGTTGCCGTTGATTTTATCACATCTGTTACTCGTTTGCTTGCTGGAGGTACTCCACAAAACGTTGAGGTAACAGCACATTAGGCAGGTCGAGTGCTGCGGAGAACAAAGGTGCAATCTGGGTTACCGTGTAGCCGGCGATTCCACATCCAATCTCCGTGACCAGAAAAATCAGCTTGGGATGAGCCTCCGCATAAGCGATGAACTCCTCCACATAAGGACGGATTTTCTCAACCGATCCATCCATTGTAGGGATCGCATAACACTGTCCCGTACGACCAATCCCTTCTCCCCAGACCGCCCCGAACCGTTGTCGGGCATAAGCCGCAGCCCCTCCGCAGTGCCAGCCTTGTCGGTTACTGCCGAAAACAAAGATTTCATCGGCTCGGAGCGACTCGATTCGCTCTGGCGAAAAACGTGTTCTGCTCATTGTTCATTGATTTTATAGTACGTAATGCCTTTATCCGTCCGCTTGGCAATCGAAAGCAATCCGAGCCGGTACAGGGCTGTGAGATGCTCCTTCCATGCACTAGAGGTTTGCTCTTCACCGGTGTACCGGGACAAGTGTACAGATCCTACGCCACAAGGGCATCGCCGCTGAAGACCTGCCACGAGAATCAATGTCGCCGTCTGTGTGACGGTCAATCCCATTGTCGTAGCTATTTCATCTAACTCTATACGGAAATCAAAGCGTTCGAGTGACGCGATACCACCACATCTTTTCAACAGGTAAAACATCGCAGAGGGTTCGATACGTCGTGCCGCCACTTCGGCCTCCTCTTCCTGTCGGAGCCACTCTTCGGTCTCGGCAATCTCGCGGCGCGTCTGCTCGATAAACTCCCGCACCTCGCGCTCTTCCTTTTTCCGATAATCACGCTCTATAGAACGCTCCATGCGGCGACACTCTTCACATAAATAATCGGCCATTCCTTTCATCATTCCTGCTGAATTTATTCATTTAGTTTATTCAAAATCTGTATGTGCTCTCGCAAAATATCCGCACTTGTTTTCGGATTCAATTCGAGGAGAATTTCTATTTGTTGCTGATTCGTTATTTCCCATTCGGGCTCCCGACATTGACCTTTGCGTTTCATCACCATGGCCTCAACCAACTCCGAAAGTGACCTGGGCATACCTTTAGGTAGATGCTGCGGTCTGAAAATACGGATTCCTTCGAGACGCAGCGGCCATCCGCAAAGCCCCTGCAGTCTGCGCAGGATGTCGTCCTGAGGCAAGGCCCACTGACACTGTAGCTGGCAGTCCTGCAGGCTTATGGTCAGTCCGACAAGTTCAGGGGTGTGGTATACAAACCGTGTCGCCGGGTAGAAACGGGAATACCACCTCTTGGCATGCGGCCTCGGACTGCAACGCATTCTCCCGTCAATTTTACGCAAGTAAGGTTCCACATCGAACTGAAAATTCACACCCAGCCCACCCAAAAGACCGCAATGTATTTGAACGGTACGGTCATCCCCCATGTTTCGAATCATGTAATCGCGTAATGACATCACATCGTCGAAACGCATGCAGGATACATCCGAAGGCACAAATCCCGAGAAGTGAATGGCCCGTGCACAATCGTACTGGTCGAACAGCTGTTTCATGAGCAGTACGGGTATTCGGGAATCGGCGTCAACCAGTTCGGAAATCATGACGATACGAACAAAATCTTCATCCTTGATGACATAGAGACAGAAGCCGGAGAGGGTGTAGGCGTTGTTCTGAAACTCGGCGAAATCATCGGCCTCAAATCCAAAATACCAAGGGGTAGGATTATCACTGCGATGTCCTCGGAATTCATAAAAAGCAGGAGGCAAAGTTCTATACATCGTCAATCAAATTAAATGTTTTTCTATTTTGAATTTTACGGTGATTCTCGGCTGAAAATCGGAGCCTCTGGAAAGTTGGTTTTTGCTCATTCTTGTGCGACTCTTCAAATCGAATAACAAGATTTATTGCTCTACAAATCAGTATATTACATCCAAAACAAATCCCTTCCTCTCCTATATTAAAGATACTCAAAAAAGTGCTCCTACACAACTTTTTTACGGTCAATTTAGGCCTTTTTCGACTGAATAACAGCATTTTATCTTCTCACAGAGAGGACATACGGAACAATGGCCGAGACTATGTGCAAATAGCCTTTTCTCCATTTATATGACTGGTGGACAACTTTCGATATTTTACCACTGATTATCTACACATTAGTTTTCATAAATTGCAATTTTATCTTACATAAAATACAAATTAGTAACTTTACGAGACAACAAAAATACCGTGCACATGACGACTGAAGAATTACGACTCCAGATCAAACATGATCGACAGATATTGTTGGATACCCCTTTTCAACTTCGGAATTTAGCGGGGATGGCAAGCGGGAACTGGATCATTGCAGCCGACAGACAACGAGGTAAGAGTTGTACCCTGGCGCAACTCATCTATCAGCGCACTCAACAACGTGAGGATAGAAGAATGTACGGTGTGGTGCCGATCGTGCTCTCCTTTCGTAACGAGATCTACCGACGTACGACAGCCAGCGAATTATTCGCAGCTCTAACACCTCTGATGACAGAAGAAAAGATCCTGCTTTGTCTCGATGATGTGGATCTGCTCGACGGTTGGCCCCAATTATTAACCAAGGCCGCTGTCGCAGCACCAAATATCGAGATCCTTGCCACGATGTCGACTCTCTCGGCACGTCAAATTACAGGGAACACCGAATTGCGGGACAAGTTCAATATTAAGAATCTTGCAGATTTTACGCTACACGAATATTTACGCGTATCAAAGTTGAATTACAACGAAGCCCTCAACCGTTTTATCCGATGGGGATGTTTCCCCGGAGTTTTACTATCCTCCGAACGTCACACTGAATCTCTCGAAAGGCTGTTTCGTACATTGTTTTACGAAGAGCTGCTTCCGAGATATAATGTCCGTAACGAAACGGCACTGCGGATGATCCTGCATCTGCTGGCGGAACATCTGGGAGATGAGATTTCTTACAATGGGTTATGCCGCATGCTGCAGGAAACAGGATTGAAGGTCGGTGTCTCGACTGTTGTAGAATATATTTCGATATTGGGAAAGACGAGATTTATTCGTTCTATAGAATGTTTTTCGGCACAGACTATCCGAACTCCGAAGCGACATTATTGGTTTGTGGATAACGGGCTGCTATCGTTGTTTATTCCTGCAACACAACTGCATGAAAAACTATTACGGAACACAATGGCGCACGCTGTTCGGCAAAAGTATCAAAAGCATACAATTTACTATGCCTCGCAACGAAATGCTTCGGTCAATTTCTATATTCCTGAACGAGATATCGCCATTATACTATGTCCGAATGATGAGCTGATTCCCGAAGCTGTACAGAATCTCCAGCGATTCGACCAAAAACATCCTACGACATACAAATACATCTACACTATCGGAAAAATTTCAGATTCACTTCCTCGTGATATTTTCAACAGGTTTCTGCCAGAGTGAAGTTCAGCATTATAACTTTTGTAACAAAAAAGTTAATCAAAATAAGTTTGTTTGCAGATCATCTCTTTTCGTCAGGCAAACCTTCTATTGTCTGAAAACTTTTTTTGTTTTGAGACACCTAACTCAGTTAACTGCATTTTTCTCTGGCAGGTCAAAAAATTTGTCCATTGGCAAGTATTCCCAGAGAGGCATTATTTTCAATATAGATTCAATGATCTATCGAATACACCATACAGCAAACGATAAAATACTGTCATTCAGTATAAAAAATTCTTAAATTACATTCAAAAAAAATGGTCGATTCGTGAAATTTTGCTATCTTTAAAAGATATTTTCGCAGAATTGCATTGCCACACGAAAGCCTTCGTAAAAACGAATAGACAACTAAAACAGAACATAACAAAGATGAACCGGACAAAAGAGAAGATTTACGGAATACTCTTCGGACAGGCCATAGGCGATGCGCTGGGATTGGCGGCCGAGGGAATGTCCAGGGATATGGTAGCCGCCACCTATCCGAACGGCGTGAACGACTATGCGGATATCGTGCAGGACGAGTTCCGCAGCCGCTGGCTACGTGGTGCATGAACGGATGATACGGATCAAATGCTCTGTGTTCTGGACAGTCTTTTGGATAAAGGTGCGATCGATCCGTACGATATAGCCTCCCGATTCCTGAAATGGTTTCGCTCGGACGGTCAGGGTGTCGGACGCCATACCTATAATGTCCTGCAGATGCCGCAATACGAGTACCATCCGCACGAGGCGGCGGAGCTCGTCTGGCGTTTCAGTCGGGGAAAGAGTGCGCCGAACGGAGCGTTGATGCGTACTTGCATCCTGGGAATATGGGATTGGCAGAATGCGGCGGCCGTCCGCTCGAATACGGAATGTGTGTGTCGATTGACCCATGCCGATCCGCGCTGCGTCGGTTCGTGTGTCATCGCTACCCATATCATCGCGTGCGAGCTGCTCGGCGCTACCGTCTCCGAGGAGGAGCTCGTGCGGATCGGAGCCGAATACGCTCCGGAGATCGAGGAGTTCGTCCGGTTGGGTTTTCAGCCGGACCTCGGCAAGCTGAACCTCGATGATCGCACGACGAAAGGATATACGCTACGGACGCTGGCCGCAGGGTTGTGGGCCTACAATTTCGGAACGGATTTCCGTACGGCATTGCAGGCGATCATCGCGGCGGGCGGCGATACGGACACGAACGGAGCTGTCGCCGGAGCACTAATGGGTGCACGGATGGGATATGCAGCCTTACCCGAAACATGGGTAACAGGGCTGCTGAACAAGGAATTACTAGAGGAGCGTATCGAGCGTATTATCAGACACTCGAATATGGCAAATATTTAAGTTCGCATACAAATAAAAGACTACAGACGAGCAAAACGCATTCGCCGCACGATGGAAGAGATCGAGGAACTCCGACGAAATAACCATGTGATGACACTGACCTATATTGACACGGACAGCGAGGTGTTTTACGATCGGGTTGCTCCGATCTGTTTCAAAGGACTCGAGAATGATCAGTATCTACCCGCCCTCACGGAAGACGACAGAGCGGCTATTTTTCCGGTAGCGCACATTACGTGCGTAAGCGAGACCGAGGCACTGACGACTTTCTCCTTGCCGGAGGACTTCGACGCAGAACGCTTCGCACAACGGTTCTTCGATATAGAGAAAAATTATGGGAAGACGACATTGTGATTAGAATAAAATGCCGACAAATTGTATTATTCGATATATTTTTCACATAAGAATAAAAAGCTACTGAAAACAGATTTCAGTAGCTTTTGTAAGATTACTTAAAACTCCATTTTTTCTATTTTTGTTCTCGTATCTTCTTTATATGCCATATCTGCATATTCGCTACTTAAAGTGTCGAATATTTCAGCAATCACAGGGTATGTAAACCTTATCTTGTTTGCATAGGTTTTATATTTTAGGGATTCAGCCTTTTCCAAGGTTCCTCCTTCCAGCGCCGGTCGCACGGTTACTCCTCTTTTATTAAATATTCTGGATCTAAAGCCACTATTAACTTCCTTATTATTGAGATTCTCTATAATTTCGCATATAGCCGTCGGGGGATAATCTCCAACTTCCGGATAATTAGCCAGAAGTTCTCCTATGGTGTGGTCTATCTGAGTCAATTTGTGGGCAGCTCCTGCCAATTCACGTAATTGCGTTATATAATTTTTCAAAGCCTTTTCATCTATTTTGTTCGATCTATCCACGCAAGGAACTCGTCGTATATCGGATATTAACCGGTATGCAAGAAGAGCATATGTCTGATTTTTCTTTTGTCTTACCTCCTCTAATTCTGCATTTCGTTCTTCGGGATCAGATGAAAGATACATGAAATTCAAAATATCCATTAAACTTTGAGGGTTCGACATAATTTCATCTATTAATTTAAGATGATCCGCATCTACGTATTGTTTTAATAATTCATAGAAAACAAATTCAATAAAAAATAATTTTTCCCGATCGACGTCATTGTGTTTGTCTATCAATTGAATAATATCAGCCAATTCATACCCTATGGTCCTTGATGCATCATTAGGCTGTGAGGATAATAAACCTATAATGGTCTCGACAATGACATCAGACGGTATCTGTACACTATGATATTTACTGCTACGATGTATGAGATCAATTGATGCTTCGTAACGTTGTACGGTATTTAATTGATTGACAATAAATACTACCTCGTCCGAACTTTCGTAAATTCCGATTATCACATCCGTCCAATATTGTGTGCTAATTTTCTTCGGAAGTGTTTCGACATAATCCCATACCATTTTAGATGCTCCTATAGCTGTCAATGGAATGTGTATTACATCCATGAATTTTTCCACATCAATACGTTTTAGAGCGTTGATGAGTTGGTCGACTCCAAATCGATAAGCATAACCCTGGAAAAATCCTTTCACAAACTGAAGTAGCTTCGTTTCCGTTTTGGTCAAACGTAATATTATTTCAAAATCATCTTCAGCACAAAGCTGAGCGTACACATCTCCAACTATACTTTGACATTCAACTATTTGTGCAAATTCAATAATTCCATTCACCCCCTTTGCATCGTGAATCTCTTTTAATGCCTGACTACGAATTTCCAGTGTGATTTTGTGAACTTTTTGGAAATCATGCTCCGCCTTGTTTATTTCCAAAGTTTCCAAATAAGAATCTTTGAACATCCAGCGATATTTTTGTATTGGATTTTTCGCCTCGATATCTTTTAGAAGCCCTTCCCATTTTCCAATTTCGTCAGGTGTTAAAGCCCAATTCGATTCTGGATATGATTTATGGTGGTAGATAGTGCTTCGAACTTTATTCGTTATATCATAATTACCCGTAAATCGCTCTTTATGCTGTATAATAAATTCTAATAAAGTTTCTCTGTTGAACCGGCCAATCGCTTGTTGATCTGCAATGTCCAATATATCTACAATTTGCGAAGTTGAGAAATTGCAAACGTCGACCATCAATTGACAAATACTACCTATCGATTCATAAATATCTTCATTTGTTACTTTGGGACGTTCTTGTTCGAAGCGTCTCCAATGCATCGGCTTTGTCGGGAAAATGACACTGCGATCCAATCTATCAACCAAATGTTTGCATAAAGAAAAACCTTGGATCGGATATTTATGACACAATGTTCTCAATGTTTGTAGTCGCTGGTTTGTATTGACATATGTTTGCGGGTGCCAGATCGTATAAGCTGCACATAATGTTTCAAACGGTTTATCGGCTGAATTCGTGTTGTTTTCGATAGCAGATAGTTCCATTAATATCAGGCTTACCGGAAGAAAGAATTCTTCTTCCCATAAAAGCATTCGCAAAGACCACAAAACATTTGTGTAATTCTCACCCGGTCCCATAAAACTTATATTAGCTTTCGGGATAAACAGTCGCTTGATTATAGAGTCTTCTTTTTTAAGATCATCTATCAAATATTTTATGTAACAGCGCGGCGACGCTTCGGCAATTTGAGATAAAATACGTCCATTGGAAAACCACCATTCTATGGTGGAATCATTAAGAATATCGCGAATAATGGAATCGACCCACATGTCGGCCGGTTGTTGAGGCGTACAAAGTTCCGTAGATTTTCCAATAATTGATATCAAAATAGCGCTTTGAAATATTCCTTCCTTTAACCAGCCTGAATAACATTGTTTATTCTCCCAGAATTGAATCGTTGTCGCATTCAATTTTTCGTTAGCATCAGGATCATTATCTGCCGCTATTTCAAATACGACAGAACGATAGTTGGTAAAATCATTTGCCGTAAAATAGTTGCTTGCATAACAGAACGATTCGTATGGAGAGATTATCCTCCATATGCCATCTACATTAACTAATGGTGTATCGTCGCTGTTAACCCATCGTTGCAACTTCTCGGAATATCTATTATATGATTCTCCCGCTATGCGGGCGACGATGTTACGGTCTCCTTCAACCTTATCGTTCCAACGTCCAATAAGTATTGCCGGAATAAGGTCTCTGATATTTTCTGCTTTAGCCCATAATGGAGGCGTAAAGTCAAGCTTCAAACGACGCCTGAGTATCGTGATATTACGTACGGTTTCTTTCGATAATTGTTCGGCATGATTTCGATTAAGTCCACTGGATGACAGTGATTTTATAAACTTGTCTCGATCAATGAGCGGCAAGCTTATCAAATCATTGACTTTGGGTATTTCGGCAGCGCTTACAGCATAGATAATCCTATGTCCTTTTTGTGTTGCGTAAATATGATTTTTATTTCCGACGTTTGCAATAAAAATTAAATTGTCATACTCTTCTATCAATTGTTCCAATGTATTTTCGTCGTTTACGACAAGACTTCGGCTTTTCCATCCAAAAGCATCTGCACTTTCAAGTAAGCATGCGACCGCGAAAGCTACAGATTCAAATTGAGCAATGGATTGAACAACAGTTATTGATGGTTTGTCTAACTGTTGATATAATTGGTTCTGTTCGATTTCTCTTCCACCCAATATTATATCCGGATTTAATGTGATTTCCTGTCCAACAAACCGATTTTTCCAAAAAGTTTCTATAGAATTTGCTCTAATTGGGTGCTCATGCCATTGCTCGGCAAGCCATAAAGAAACAGATGGGCACAATGCTAGCCAGTCTTCTAATTCGACGGCTGTTAAAACCACAACATTTCTCCAGATACTATCCGTGTTTTTATCTTGCATCCATTTTTCTGCGCCATCCCAGATGCGAGGTGTTACAAAAACATAAGTGGCAGTTCGCGTATCGTATCCTAAAGCATTGTTTGACCGTTTGACATAATCGCTGTCGGCTTTACTTTTGAGATCTTTATTTGTTCCGCATTCCCACAATGAAAGACCTGCGCCTATAGTGTAAACTGCGTCTTCTGATTCGAGTACTCCATCCCATCCTGTTAAGTGGACGGCATCTCCTGAAGGGAAACGAAGTTTAGTTATGTTGGATACAGTTGCATGAATCAACCGTAAGACCAATTCCGGCAACATGCTTTGTGCATCTCGACTATCTGCCCACTGATTTAATTGAGTCGAGGTTATCCATTTCATCATAGAGTCTTGAATGCTGTTAAGTTCTATATTTCGTGCGGTTTGTAAGGGATTTACCTATCTCTCCTCAACCGACTCAACCGTTCCTGGTACGACCGTTTGTACATCCGCTTGACCTTCTCGTCGAGGAAAGATCGGTCGATCAAAGCATAAACCTCCGGCTGCTCCTGTACGAACTGATCGAGAATCGCTGTCATCTTCTTCGGCAATACGCCGATGCGTCGTCCGAAGGTCTCGAAATCGGCTCGACAAGGATGCTCCGTGCGTGTATAGACATCGGAATATTCCGCTTCGGGAATCAATCCGCCTTGCAGTGCGAAATCCTCGTCGGCGACATGAATCGAAGTATTCAATAGGTCATAAGCCGGAGCGAGCAAGTAGTCGCCCCCTAAAGTTTGTTGCAAAGAAAAATTTTTCAGATGCGCGTCGCCGTTGGCGAAAAGGTAGTTGAAGACGACGAGCGCGAAGAAACGACTCATCTGTACTTGCCACGCCGAAACGTTCGCTTTCAGTAGTGCGGCGGCATCCTCATAGCTTCCCGTATATTTGAAATCCCGCCCGTGCGTCGCACTCGTTTTATGCGCTAACGATGAAAAGTCCTCCTGCTTGATCTTTTTGCCGTCTGCATCGTAATCGAATCGCTTAGTGATATAGGCCGGCTCGCCATTCTTAAAAAAGATCAGTCCATTTTCTGCCGTCGGAATCTTGTACACCTGTCGAGCGATCTGCATCGTCAGATGCTCATTGGCCGGGATCTGATCACGGAACCGCAGGTGCTTATAGGCAGGTGCGGGCTTGATGATGTAGCGCCCCTGTCCACCGGCGGGAGTGAGCACGACTTTACCGTCTGCAACGATCGCCGACAGTTTCTCCTGTACGCCCGATACAGAGAGCTGGTTGATGTTCTCCGCCATATCCGTGCTGTCCGCATCGTAGTCGAAATCGAGCTGCGGGCTGACGCGCTTTCCGTCGAACAGCCGCCGCGTACACGACGGGCAATATCTATCGAATCTTTCGGCCAGATGGCCGGGACAAACCGTCAATGCTTTCATAGTTTCTTTACAGTTATGGCGCCGATGGTGTCGGTATGTGCCGTTGCCAACAATAGCCCGAATGCGTCATCCTCATCGATTTTGAGCGTGCGGCACTGGTAAGCCTTGTTCGCGCCCTCGGCGAGCATGTTGTAGAAAAATGGGAAGAGCGTACCCGACGTGAACTCCTTTCCGCTTTTCGGGAACGACAGAGAAATGGCCGTCTGCTTATCGTCGGCCAAAAACGCATCGTCGTAACGAAAACGATATGTTCCTTCGTCGGTCTCCGTCAGCACGCCGGCCAATACGCCGTCGCTGTATATCTCCGCCTGCCTCATTTAACCACTTCTTTTACTTTCAACTGCAACTCCAGTCCGAGAACCTCGGCGATCTTCAGGAGCGTCGCGACGGAAGGATTTCCTTTTCCCGCCTCGATACTCTTGATAATGCGCAGGCTCAACCCCGCATAGTCGGCCAGATCCTGCTGAGTAAGCCCTAATAAAAAACGCCGTTCCTTGATAATCGAATAGTCCATCAGTGCAATATATTGCCTTTCTCACACAAATGTAATGCAAAATCTTTGTACAAACAATTAAAAGTGCAATAAATTGCCCGATAGAATAACATGAGTAGACTTTGAGTTAACCGAGTTAAGTGTTTTCGGTAAACTTGTTTTATAAAACAGTAGTCTTATATCGTCTGAAATATATTTTGCTAAAAAATGCTTAACTCCATTAATTCTCAATAAGATGAATCGGCGAACGCTTTGAAAAGCCGATAATTTTCGTTACCTTTATGGTGATGAAAACGATACTTTATATACACGGTCTATCCTCGTCAGGAGCATCGGGAACGTCGAGGCATTTACAGGCTCTATTGCCCGATATGCGGGTCATCGCACCCGACCTGCCGATCGCTCCCGACGAAGCGCTCGCAATGTTGCGCGGTCTTGTCGCCATAGAACGCCCCGATATCGTGATCGGCACTTCGATGGGCGGCATGTTCGCCCAGCAACTCTACGATTGCAGAAAGATTCTCGTGAACCCCGCATTTCATGTCTCGCGCACGATGCGACGACAGATCGGCGTGTGTTCTTTCCTCAATCCGCGAAAAGATGGTGCAACGACCTATACGATTACCCCTGAACTATGTAATCGGTACGAGGAAATGGAATGTCACCAATTCGAGGGGATAACAGAAAACGCTATCACAAAAACATGGGCATTATTCGGTGAACATGATCAAGTGGTCAATTGTCGAGAAGAATACTTGCAATTCTATCGCAACTACAAGACTTTCGAAGGGGAACATCGTCTACGCTTCGAAAACATTCGAGACACTGTGGTACCGCTTGTAAAGCAAATATGTTTAGATACGATCTGATTTAAAGATCAGACAAACAATAATTTAGTTTAACCAGCAAACATCTAGTCCGAACATCAGTGTTTTACAGAATGTTTAACAGATATTAAGAATCGGTCAAAAAAGACTGCTAACTATCTTGGAATGAGATCTCAAAAACTTGTAGAGCACAACCTTGCCAAGGTTGGGGTCGCGAGTTCGAGTCTCGTTTTTTCTTTTGTATATCAACCTGTTGCTAGATTTCCGCAACTTGCATTCAACAAAACGGGAAGATCTGTCACCCCGTTGAAACTCCGCAAAACTCTCCGAAAAAGGCTGTTTCAACCCCCAATGTTTTACAGAATGTTTTACACAAAAGTGTAAGGTAAGATTTGTGCTCACTCAACAAACCCTATATCCGACATACCGTTACGAAAATATGGTTACTTTTTGGCGATCAACTTCTAATTACCTCTGTATGTAGAATATCCAAATGGAGACAATGTTATAGGTACATGATAATGGTTCTCATCTGTTATCTGGAATACAACATCTATAAAAGGATAAAAACTATTTTGTCTTTGGCTTTCAAAATATGGGCCTACATGATAAGTTAGCTTGTATATCCCCCGATTGTCTTGTGTGTAGGGAAGAAAATCTTTGATCCGGCCATTCTGGTCGGTCACTTTTGCTTCTACAAAAGCCCAGTCGCCATCGCTGTTTTGTTTGTAAAGACTTATTTTGACATTAGCAGCAGGATAGCCGGTATTGATATCCAGAATATGACTTGATAACTGGTAAGATTCGTCTTGCGCATATAACGACAGCACTGAAATGCACATCGATAGCAACACTAAAACTAAGAATTTTGCCTTCATAAATTTTCCGTATTAATTTGATTAAACCTCTTGATTCGGTGGGAAGATACATAAAAGTGTTATTGTCACCAAATAGCAGAACATTTTGACGCTTCATAAATCACATACGACCCCATAGTGTTAAAATATGGATCTTTATATCGACACACATCATGAACATTTAAAGTCTTGTGCCGCAAAGATGCACACAACAAACAAAGAGAAGTTGCGCTGGCTATCTGATTTACCCATCGAAGACCGACCCTACCATAGAGATCTTCATTAATCCTTCAGTATAGGACACAAAAAATTTAGTGTTGGTACCCGCTTTTCTGAATTGGGGACAACACCTATTTACGAGCAAACGCGTATTTGAAATACTGAAAATCAAAATTTGCATCAAGGTCCCACGGATATCCATACAAGTAGAGATAGGTATTATCTGCGCCCGGCAATACTTCCGACAAGCCCTGCTCTGCCAACAGACCTCTCAATTTCGGAAGCGTAAGCGTCGGGAGCAACTTGTCAAGCGCAGCAGAGAGACATTCCTGCTGCTTTTCATCAATCTGCAAATAGACCGTGGTGATACTTGGAGCCACAACCACCTCTGCCGACTCGAATTTCAACTTATCTTTCGGATGCTCCGCAAAATACGTTTCAATCTGATTCTGTTGTTCGTTAGATACCGGAGCACATAGAGAAACATCACAGGTATCTACTGCCATTCCAAACTTAAAGGTCGAACCGAAAGCTTTTTGTAATACGGCATAATAGCCCTGAAAGTCACCCTTATGAATAGTCTCTTGTTCAAAAGCCGAAAACTTTGGATGAAGTTCTCTTACAATCCAATAACCAGATCGGTATTGCGTAACCCAATCTCCAACACTAATTTTCCCCATACAACGAAAATCATCCATCTTTAATATTCGATAAATATACGAAAAGAATCATGTAATATATGTTTAATATTAAGACCTATCAAAATAGACATCTAACTAATAATTACACCATGCAGTTCAATGAATGCCCCCGATATGTTGCTGAAACAATCTTCGACAAATGAATACATTCTCTCTTTCTGCCTATTCTTTGCGATGATGCATACATAATCAATTGTGGAATTATACACGCAAAATGAGACCCATCGTTGCATGAACATAGATCTGAGCAACAATAAGATTTTGTATCAAAGATTCGCACGAGATATCTTTCTACTCTACTACTTTATGGTCTGTACTTAATTTTGAGACTACCACTTGTTTGAAATAGCCGAATAGTCAAAACAGACAATTGATATATACCCGACACAAAACTTGTAAAGCGATAACCTGTCACTTCTATGACGGAATCCAAACGATCATGAATCTGTATGGAAATTTGAAGAATACAGCCGATACCCTCACACATCTCTGACAAACAAATCCACCAAACCGAACAAAAAAAACGCCCATACTAGGAAATTTCTAAAAATATCGTGCGTTAATAAAAGAACAATCAAATAATTAATCAAAACAAACGGCTCATCAGACAGACCATCTAAAATAAAATTCATCAAACAATAACAATGTAAAGAAAAACACCTTGCATTATTTTTTTATCAAATAAATTATTATATTTAAACATCCATTATACATTATAATATTATTTATATATACAATTTATAATTGTATTAAATATATCCAATCATGTACCCTTCATTCTGTAACCGTCACAAAATTGCAAAGGAGTCACATCATTTTTGTATAGCCTTATTATGTATCATTTGTACTCTGCACATTTCGTGCACATCAAACATAGTATCAAATCAACAAGTCCAATATGCCATAGATAGCTCTGGCGACAACTATCAACAGCTCCAAAAAGTCTTATCCCACTACCATAGTGACCCACAAAAACTTGAAGCAGCACAATACTTGATTGCTAATATGATCTATCATAGAGGGCTAGATGACCATATTGTCTCTCCAAACGGAGAGTATCATGAGTTTGACCTTAAAAAGTACTCTTCTAAAACATGGGAAGCTAAAAGATATTGTGATTCGCTTTTCAAAGCTGGATACGCCATAAAATCAACGTTCATACCCGATATCACATCTTTAGATAGCCAATTTCTAATTAATAACATCGATCTCGCATTCGAAGTTTGGAGAATGCCTTGGGCCAAAGAACTATCATTCAAAGAGTTCTGTTACTACATTTTACCATATCGGAGTGCCAATGAAAAGGTCTGTCCTTTAAGACGTGAATTTATGGAGCGTTACCTGCCTATTGTCAAAGCATCAGGTGCCACAACCCCATTAGAAGCTTGCATTGCACTTAACAATCAACTTTGTAAAGAAATTCGTTATTTAGCTACTGGCTCTCCATTATCTCCTACCATAGAAAGCATTCAGGAGACAGGTGTTGGCGATTGCTTAGGATTAGCCATATATACGGCCTTTGCTATGCGGGCTGTTGGCATTCCTGTCATTATTGATCAGACTATTTGGCCAAAAATGGCAAATGGACATGCTTGGTGTTCCGTCTTAAATTACAACGGTAAATTTTATGATTTTAATCCTGGAGATCAATTTGACTCTACTTCTCGCATAGCTTGGTATCGTGAAAAAAAACTTAGAATTCCGGCTAAAGTGTATCGCATCATGTTCCATCCTCAAAAATCCGATTTACCTCATGCAATAAATGATAATTATTACACCTACTTAAAAACGCCCATACTTGCAGATGCAACAGAACATTACCCCTTTCATCCAATTAACCTATGTACAACAACAGATATTCCTATAGACTCAAAGAATGGTTTAATTTATTTATGCGTATTTAATAGACATCAATGGCTCCCAATCGCATTAGGACAACGACAGCAGAATCGATGTGTTTTCAAAAAAGTAATTGGAGATAACGTTTTTATAATTGCAGACTCACCTAACGGGGAAGATCTACGAAACATTACTGCTCCATTTTTTGTAGACTCTTTGGGAAACATCCAAAAATTTATTCCCAACCCTTCAATCTCTGATTCAGTAATTTTACCTAAAATGATTCTCTCAAAAAACCACTTGAATTTTTGGAATATCAAAGAGCAACGCTTTGAAACCATGGAGCATTGCGACACAATTTCAGATAGTACGGTAATGTACAAACACATACCACACAATACCTTATTACTCTATGCTTTTCCTCCTCATGCCTGGCACGATGCAAGAATTTTTTATCAGAACAAAGAGGGGGAAACTTGTATTTATTAAAATGAATTTACACTCTATTACAACAACTACCACGAACTAATCACTGCACCTTACTTTGAAAAATTCAGAAAACACATCGACCTATACCAATTGTGCACCAACGTATATGTATGAAAGTTACTTTTGCTTCAATACATGGCGACAAGTGGTTAGTTCACATGATTTCCGAATGACAAACAAATTGCGGCTTATCGAATAATCAACCGTGCAATTCAAAGTGACAATATCCTTCCATATATTTCAGAAACAATATTTACCCTTGAATCGATAAAAAGACTGAACGGAAAAATTTCATCAAAAGTTATAAGCCTATCCATATAAGTCAACCTATAGTTGCTCCAGATGGATCGAATAATAATAACCGCCACCTTCAACCCAGACACATTGCAGGGCCGTTCGACGACGGATATCAAGAAGGACATTTTAAAGATGCGCTACAGCTTGGATTTAGAATTATACGATATCCACGAATCGACATGATTTTCCATCCAGATATTAAACGCCTCACTCAAGAGTCAACACATGAAATCACTAAATAACAACTTAATAAATTATCCGAAATAGAACAGCTCATCCTATCACTACGAGCCGGAGAATATGTCATACGACAAATAAGGTTCAAATCCTCCTCTGACCACATCTCCAACCAAAATTATTAACAAAATCTTATCATGTAAATCGACATTACAAAGCTAAAAATTCATAAAGCATCAGAAAATATACTTCCACTACACACATAATTTTCCATCGGCCATTCTGATAATTCGATCCGTTTGATGTGCAATTTTCTCATCATGTGTTACCATAACAATGGTCGTACCTTCTCTATTTAATTGTTGCAAGATATCCATAATTTCAGCACCCATCCGACTATCAAGATTACCTGTAGGCTCATCAGCTAAAATAACTTCTGGATTGCCAATTAATGCGCGTGCAATAGCCACTCGCTGGCATTGACCACCAGAAAGTTGAGTAGGGAAATGCTTCATTCGATGAGCCAAATCTACTTTTGCCAAAACTTCTTCGGCCCGTTTACGCTGTTCAGCTCGATTCATAGTTTTAGGTCTATATAACATAGGCAACAACACATTGTCAAGCACATTCAGTGCAGGTATCAAATGAAAGCTCTGAAATATAAAACCTAGTTTTTGGTTCCGGATCTGAGACATCTGTTTATCAGATAAACCGTTGCATGGAATATTATCAATAATCAGCAAACCTTCCGTCGGTTCATCCAACAACCCCATAATGTTAAGCATAGTGGATTTACCACAGCCGGATGGACCCATAATAGAAACGAACTCTCCTTTATTAACAGATAAACTTACATTATCCAAAGCTTTAGTCTGGACTTCACTGGTATAAAATGTTTTGCAGATATTTTGCAGCGTTATCATAATTATAATTTTAAATGTTCAATTTACTGATTTTCATGGAGAACAAGCTCAATATTGGTACGATCAAAAAACATTAATACTCCTACAGCAAAACAGATCACACAATCAATATTAATCTTGATGCAAAACGATTGCAGGATTGATTTTCGTTACTTGCCAAGCCGGATAGTATGAACTTATAAAGGAAAATACCAACATTGTAACTAAAGAAGTAAGAATCGCTAACAAACTCGTAACGGTAATACTAAAGACACACAACGATAATATAATTCCTGGAATGGATGCAATTAAGGTCAAAAACAGACTTTGAGCTACCATCCACCACTGTAATTTTTTGCTAGTCGCTCCAATAGCTCGATGAATACCAAACTCTTTAGCTCGTTTTTTAACATTAAGCATCAAAAGTCCCAAAGCTCCAATAAATGCAAAGATCAATAAGAAAATAGTGGGGATAAAAGATAATTTCAAACGGGACGCTACCGAAAACATATTCTTCTCTTTAAACACCTGCATATCCCTAACTAAAAACTCAATATTATTAAAATTTGGAACGAGACGTTTGAATTCATGATAAGCCCCATTACAAAATTCATTTAATTGCCCTGGCTTAACACGTACGCAAATTTCCCGATAAATAGCACGATCAAATCGAGTGAATGGAACAATTATGCAAGGCAAAGCAGCATCAAACACATTAGATTTAATGCCAGACACAATACCTGTAATCGTATACGGCATGTTATTCCGGTCAAATACTTGTGTCCCAATCAAAGAGTGATCTGAACCAACTTGATCGGCTAGTTGCCTTGAAATCACAGCAGGTTTAGCTCCATTAGGCAAAACAGGCAACCACTCTCCCTCCTCCATTCTAATGTCGAAAACATTTTGAGCTGCAACATCCGCCCATTTAACTTGAACATTAAATTTACGTCCAGAAATAGTTACAGAATCCGTCATATAGTTTTCTGTTTCACGCAAATAAGGGACTAGAGATGAGCTTTCAGAAACATCGATAACGTTATTCCATTGCTTAATATTTGCAATGCCTGCATCGATAGCTTTATTGATCTCCTTACATTTGTCAAGATCCTGCTGACTCCTGAGGGATGGTGCCATAAAATCGATCAATACCACATCCTCTGTATGCAATAAACCTGGTTCTCGATATTGTCTAATCGCGTCAAACAGAGACACCATACAAAATGTCAAAACAATGTAAACCAACGCTTGTTCAGAAACTATTCCCAAGAATCTTTTTCTGCTATTCCATAAAAGGGTAGTTAAATACTTAATCATTGGAACCTCCTTTCAGCATTACAGATATATTTTGTTTTGTAACCATATAAGCTGGAATTCCTCCTGATATTAGCGAGAAAATAATACACAAAGCAACTATAATCAACACATTAACCAACCAACCGTTCATACCTGCCAACAGCGTAGCGCTGGTGCCATCTGCTACACTATTGAAAAAGGCTGTTTCAATCCAAGACACAACAGGATATGTCAGCATTAAGCCCACAATAAATCCAGCTCCTACGACAATGAAATTCTCAAATAATAACAATTTAAATATAGAAAGTTTTCTTGCACCAATAGCACGTCTAACGGCTAATTCTATAACTCTATTCTGAATACTTGATTCACTTAATGTAATGATATTGATAGCAGGAATAAGTAACAACAAAACAACAATAACTCCGACACCTATGTACAAACCATTGTTACCATAACGAGCCAAACGAAGCTCTTTCAATGTCATAAGTTTATCTGCAGATATATCTAAATCTCGTCCCTGAGCCTTAAAAAAGTTTTTTAAGGCAAAAGCCAAATCTTGTTTGAATTTTTCTTTGGGTATATTGGCTGGGAATTGAATATCTAACGTATAATACATATTTCCAGAAGGCATAAACTTATTAGTCGAATACGGCAACCAAATCTGGATTAAATCTTTGGTAGTAGAAAATATTGAATAATCTTTAACAACACCTATTACAGTATATACATTCCCCTGAATCTCTATTTTCTCACCCAAAGCAGATGTCTTATTGAAATACCGTTGAGCAATTTTTTCAGAAATAACAGCTTTTTTGTCGACATCCCAGGTCTCTTGTTGAGTAAAAGGACGACCTGCAAGAAATTCAAAATCATTTATTACAAAATAGCTATGATCGACAAACCCAACCGAAGCTGGAAAAAGATTGTTTCCAACTATAGCAGAAGTATGTTCCGTATTGCATATTGACCGTTCCTCACAATTAGGCACACTTTTTACGAAAGATGCGATATACGGTGCAAAAATACCTCCCAGATATTGACCTTTAGTATCATAAAATTCATCCGTCAAACTCACCACACGGTCTGCATGAGAAAAAGGAGGATAATCATTACTGATTAATGCTGCTATTTGCAGAAGGACATAAATAAATACACATGTCAGGGCTGAAACCAAAAAGCTAAAAAGAGCAAAGAGCTTATTTTGGAGAATATTAGCCCAAGCTAAAGAGAAATATTGTCCGAATCGTTTCATGTACGTATTATTATATAGGGAGATCTTCAGAATATGTATTTGCAATATACAATTTATTGAGTTAGCACACAATATTTATGGAAAAATATTACTCATAAAAATCTGTTTATCATACGGTTTATTTTTGTACCATGTCCTAAACTTAAAACCATAGGATTGAGAGTATAGATACAACACATTATAATTTTGTCGTGATTGCAATGGAGCATACTGATCCTGTAAACAATACCGTCTTATTAAAGAATCAGAAGGACAAAACAGATCTGCTTTCTTAAGATACTCTACAGCTTTTACTGAATCTCGTCGAGCATCTGCAATAACACCCAAATTATACCAAACTTTACCCAAATTTGGCAATAACGAAGCTGTACGTTCAAGACACAATTTACTCTGCATTGTATCTCCCAAAGACAAAAAAATCTTTCCGTTTTTTGCCATTTGTATAGGATTATCTGTATCTTTTCTCACTAGCACATGCAATTGAGCGCATATATATCTAAATAACTTTGGATGCGTTTGCGACAACCTTGTCCACTCCGAATCGTCAAGAATACGTGGATTTAACAAGATGGCTTGACCATATTGAGTTGCACTACCCACAGTATCTCCTTGTTTATAAAAGAGTTTTGCCAATCCAATCCTAAACAAAGAATTATCTGGACATTTGCTCACTAAGGGCTGTAGAATGTCTGCGGATTTTGTTAATTCATCTTTAGACAAATAAAGTAAAGCTAAATTAAACAGCGGTATATTATCAAGCGGATTAGAAGCTATTGCCTGCTTCAGATCAGCAGTCACATATTGAGTTAAAGAATCGTCAGGAGTTAACACTTGTCCCCACAACAATCCGGCACGATTAATCAAGTAAGGCACTGTACGCAAGTCCAGGCTTATATATTTATCTTTATCATCTAATCCTGCTTCAACATTCGCAATAACATTATCTGCATAGGCGTATTTTACACGCTGTGCAACAAAAAGTGCATAAAACGTTAAAAATATCATCAATATCACAACATACACGTAACCAAGTATTGGTTTATGCAGTTCAATCACATAAGCTTCACGATTACTGATATTTAACACTCCTAATACTGGCAAAAACAACCAACATTGCAAACCAGGAAAATCTAAGAACACCGCAAACGTCACCTCTTTCAGCAACAATAAGCCAATGGCCATGATAGCCCAGTAAGCTGGAATAGTTCGACACCTAATCAAACCGCCAAGCAGAATCACGAAAAAAACAAACCATACTATAACTCCTACAATTCCTTTTTCTATAAGAAGCTGTAAATAACCTGACGATGCAAAATTTGTATAACTAATATCGTCATTTTCGTACAAATCATTGTTGACAGCCAAAGTATAATTACCATTTCCCACGCCGAATATCAGGTGATCTTTTATGGCATGTTCTGCCAACGTGTAGGTGTGAAGCCTTGAACTAGTACTCCGTTGCTGGGATATTGTAGTATTTAAGGACAATGTCGTCAACAAATCTTTTGACCCATTCACAACACAAAAGACAGCTATAGTCATTACACTAGCTCCAAACAAGACTCCTAAACGGGCCTTATTGGTCCATATAAAGGATCCCAGCAATAACAAAACTAAAGTGACACACAACAAAACATACAAAGTACGAGAAAATGAAGCTAGTCCGTTCCACATCAGGCTGCAAAAAACCAAAGCAAGAAAAACCTGCTGCATGATCTTTTTACGATACACCAAAAACGTTTGTACAACAATTCCCATAAATACGATCAAAAAAGTGGTCCATAAATTAATCGTATTTCCCCAGGGAGTTAATAAAAAACGAAATTCATATAACGAAGAAAAGCCTGCATTGAGCACCTTTGCACGAAACTGCACGAAACTTATTATAGCTACTAAGGATATACAAAAAATAACAATTGATAAGAAAAACAAAACTCTTCGTAACTGACTTATGGAACGGATACAGAGTCTACATATAAAATAAAATGCCCATAGATAAAAACTCATCATGGCATACGTATAGCCAGGATATGGATTTACCGAAGTAAACGGCAGAATCAATTCGTATAGCAAGACAATAGATACGACTATGTCTAAATATGTTAATTTAAAACGTGGGCTTTTATAAAGTGCCCACGTAAACAAGAGAAACATCAGTAGAACACTGCCCCAAGATATGTAGCATGTAAAAATACGTACTAAACTAATAAGCAGCGCAAGCCATAGAATAATATCGATCGAACGAATCCTTATATATTGCACAGCTGACATATTGCCCAATAGACATCTATATGATTATACAATACTTTTCTTCGATCTTACCATATTGAACAATTTTGCAAAAATTTTGTATAGAAAGGTTAAAATGAACCCAATAAACACAAGCTGAAGGAGGCTACTAACGACAAGACTAATATCGGGCCATATCCCTAACGCAGCATTTTCAAAAATCAATTTGATATTCGGCCAAAAATTCGTAATAAAATTATAAACAATTAAGGGCATCACATATATAAAGAAGTAAGCAAAAAATAGATTTACAACCACAGAGTAGATAATCATAAACCAGCGCTCACAAGGCTTAATGGTAAGTAAAAAAGGCTTTACTACTGGTTTTCTTCTAAGTTTCTTGAACAGATATGAAAAATATTCCATCGATCTTTGTCGAAGATTAGGAACACCGATCAAATCCGACATGATCCAATAACCATCGAATTTAAAAAAAGGATTTAGTGTAAAAAGAAAATTAATATTTATCGTGTAAATAAAAAGTTTTGCGATCTCCTGTTTTGTAGTAAAATAAATCAAAAAAAATGGCAATAAAAAAATCAGCTGAAAATACACGCCACTAAAATTGACAACAATACGTTGTCTGCGTGTTAATTGCCAAATATTGGTAACATCTGTATAAAGGACGGGAAAAGCGAGATAAAGGCCACACCCTATTCCACCATTTTCAACATTGAAATGCCGACATGCTGTAGCATGACCTAATTCATGAAAAAATGAACACGTAACAAACAAACAGAGGGTGCCAAATATTGCATATGCATTTGCTCCGCTCAAGGAATGTATAACACCTAAATCACTAGTAAAAAACAAGATTTCACACCCAAGAATAGCCAATAGTAATACAATGGCAATTTGAGGATATAAAAGGAACTGAAGGTGTGATGCCAGCTTTTTGACAACAGATGGAGGGATCAGTCCAAATTTAAAAATAAAAGTTCTGTTCTTTTTAAATGGACCTTTTTTTGCGGTTGAAGCATGTTGATTTCCTTCGCTGGGCAAATCATCAAAAATTGGCCGAAGATATTTAATGCAAATTTCTGATAACTCTTTGGGAGAATACGTTCTGCCACTAGCCATAGAGAAACTGGCCGCAGCTTTTTCCATCGAATCATGCTGTTGTAACACACGGATCAATTCAGCAAGTGCAAAACTCACCTCAAAATACCGACTTTTATAACGGAGCAAATATTTCCCTTGCTGACAAGATGTGTCAAAAGGTAAAATTTGAATCTGCTGAAATAAGCTAAAATCCATACACTAAGAAACCGCTTGGACATTTGTATCGAAAAAAAATCAACACATCAAGAGATGAAGTATTTTTATTTATACTTATCTCCGCTTAAAATCCGAAGGAAATTAAATGGTAATAAATGCTTTCTGTGATACAATTAAAATACCACAGAAAGCAAATTTATTACCTCACAACATGTATCTTGACATGATTAGAGAAATTGAAACGACCGTAAATCAATTACATCAACGTCCAAATACATTATTCAGCTGGAGTAAATAGGCAACCACAGTGTAACTACTAACAAAAAGTACACCTGAGCTAACTTACATTTTAAAACAATCTAAATTCACGGCTTTACAGCTACATATTTCTTCATTATTCCCATAACATCCAGTACAGTTGGGGTTACATGAAAAACCGCCACTCTTGCACATGTCACAGAATGGTGTTATTTGGTCAAAAAGCCCCGATAACAAAAGCGGATCGGTTTCCAAACGTTCTTCAAGTAGCTCGATCGAAAAATCAGTGTACAAATGGTCAGTTAACGGGACCAATTCTTGACTGGGCGCACCTGACAATGAAGTAATTTTTTTTGCTTTCATATTCATATTCGATTAAATAAAAATATTAAAAAACAACTGTATAGCCAAGCAATGATTCACATAAAAACGATACAATTATCATGCAATTTGATGTACTGATTCCTCTTTTCTGTGACAATTATGATCTTTTTTACAACTTTGCTGATGCATATAGGCCTGAAACGCTGTATTCGCTACATTGTGCAACAAATTTGGGAAATCATAACAATATGATTCTGAAAAATCATCATAGGCTCGCAATACTTTAGCCACACATCCACCACCACACAAAAACATATACTTACAAGTGCTGCAACGAGGCGTTGTACCTACATTTCTGTTGTGCCAATGTTTTATCTCATCCTCCCACGTAATCCCATTCAAATAATGTCCAATAATATGTCGCTCCTTACCTATCGTTTCCCAACAATTATAAATATCGCCAATTGGATCCAATATATAAGAGCTAGATTGTACCGCACAATAGATCGGACTAAAATTGATCCGCGTATTGTATTTAATCGCAGTATACAATTTCTTAAAGATCCACTGATCCTGATGTTGTCCAGGCACATCTGTCTGAAGCAACTTAGCGTTAAAATCGGCTTTAGTTAACAATAAATGGGGCGGTTCAAATTGTTTTTTCGACCTTGGACCATGATTCGGTCTGATGTTTTCATCTCCAATCACTAACGCCGCATTAAAATTGAAATGTGGATTGCCTACATAACCTACAGCCTTGAATTGTTCGTACAACGATTCAATATACTCCCAATTAGTTGCATCGGTATTAGCCCTTAAATTAATGGTTACTCCTGCATCTAATGCGAGCCCAATATTTTCCACTATTTTATCAAATGTTCCACCATCTTTATAATGATAACGACGCTTGTCATGTATCTCACGTGGACCATCGACAGATATTTGTATAGTTTCTATTTTCCCCTCTCCGAATAAATCTTTATAATACTGAATCTCGTAACCATTTGAGATTGCATCGAACTTGTAACCTAATTCTACGCCACGCTTAACTATATATTCAACAATTTCTCGATTTTTAGCCAATAGTGGCTCTCCTCCATATAACGTTATTTTTTTTTGATGCTTATTACGATCTGGTTCTATTTCAAGCATAGCCTCATAAGCCCGATCTACCATCTCTTTGGTAAATGTTTTTTGAGTCCACTGACTGCCTTTATTAGAAATCATACTTTCGTAACAATATGGACATCTAAAATTACAATCATATGAAACAACAAACATAAAAGCACGTAATGAAAAATATTTTTTCCACGCATGCATGAAATTTGCCCATCTCACACACACATCTCGTTCTTCTTGAGCCGTTTTTTGCGTTAAATACCCTCGCTGAATCAGCATGTTAAATGTCGATTCTGATACGAGTCCATTGTCTATCGATACACGAGATCCCGGGCGCAATAACGCTGCAACATTTTCATTGGCAATATCAATCGCACCCGTATATCCATGAATCAGCATAAACTGTGATGCGCTATCCTTAAGCTTGACAACAATATTATAGGTTGACGGGCGGTAAACAGAGACATTTTTCATAGAACCTTGGATTTTAATAAATTAAATATGATAGAATTTATACTATAAGCTACCGCTGACATGCATGTTTACAATTTTAACAAACATGGTGTCTCCCTCATATTTCCTGGCAGATAACAATATACTACAATTATTATTCTCCAGAACAACACAAATATTACATTACACTGCACAACAACATGCTGCGCAATCATCAGAAATGTCTCGACTCTGAAAATATATTAACAATAATAGTACCAAAATCCTCCTAATGCCTAATTTTCAATTTGGATTTATTTTTGTATCGGCTCATATCCGACACAATTACGGTTTCACCCTCTTTAATACCATCAACCACCTCGACATACTGGTTGCTATTATCACCAAGAACTACATTACGTTGATAAGCGACTCCTTCAACGATACACCATAACTCATAATTTCCCGGACCGTGATAATAAGAACGATTGGCAATCCTTACAACATTATCTTTAGTAGCATTGATCACATACACATCTGCCTTTAAACCTGAACGTAATTTTGGATCATCATTTTTATCCAACATCACCGTAAATTTGATAATACCATTATCAATTGCAGGGACTACATTCCCAACAATACCCTCCAATTCATCACTACCAATCACTACAACAGCTTTATTACCAGGGGCAATTTTATTTGCATAGGAATCCGATATTTCTGCCTCAATTTTAAAATGATTCAAATCTGATAAAATAACCAATTGCTCGCCTTGTGCAACCGTTGAACCGATCAGATCATTAACCCAGGTCACCGTCGCCTCTCGCTGTGCACATATCTGCGCATCTCCCATAGTTTTGGTTGCTAGGTCAAAATTCTTCAATGCAATATTATAATCTAACTCCACAATGCGCAGGTCTGCTTGCGTAGTTTTCTGCATATTAGCATACTTCAGTTTCAACTGTTCATATTGCATAGATTGTACCTGTAAATCCAATTCAGCTTGGCGTATCTTATCTACTGTACTGGCCCCAATACTGTCAAGATAACGCTCATTCATCAATTGCACACGAGAACGTTGCAAACGCATACTATCAATGCCTATCTGCATAGCCATTTCTGCAAGTTGAGTCTCGGCATTAATACGCTGTTGATCTATTTTACTCTGTTTCATCGCTAATTCATCACGTTGTCTCTCAAACTCGGTATTGGTTGCTGCAAGATCAAGCTGTAGTATGGAATCCCCTGTCGAAAGTTGATCACCCGATTTTTTATAGACCGCCAATACTTTGGACGATACGGGAGATGAAATAATTTCCTCATACAACGGCACTACCTTCCCTGTTGCCATTACTGACACCTCCAGAGGCCCTCGATCAGCCACTGCCGTATTAATTGTTGCAAAGCTTATACCTGCACGAAAAGCGTTAATTATGACCACAAAAAGGATAATCACAATGACGCCAATTGCAGCTAAACGGAAGAGTCGTTTTTTACGACGTTGTAAAATGATTTCCTTGGGAATTTGAGTATCCATACAACATTATTATTGGAGTAATGAACTATATTCAATATTGGTCCTGGTTTCAAAATCAAACAAGGTAATTTGTCTCAAATTGTAAAAACAAAGCCAAGAGAGATACAATTGATTGATATAATTTCGTCTTGCTTGATCTTTTTCTGTTTGAGCTGCATTAATGTCCAATACACTGATATGCCCCATGACAAAAGTTTCAAAAATTGACTTATATCTGCGCTGAGCAACCGTGTCAGCCTCTCGATATACCGATACCAAACCTTGCTGATCATGATATTGCTGTACTGCAAGGACAATATTTTGCTCAAAATCCAACACCTCTTGTTGAATTCGATTATACTCGACATCAGCTTGTGATTTAGCTAACTGGATTCGTCCTTTACCTTTCCCCCAATCTAAAATCGGAATACTAAGACCTAAGGAAATTATTTGACGATTTTGTAAATTCTGATATGCAGGAGCAAATTTAGATGCACTACCTGTAAAACCTATAGATGCATATATATTGGCTTTAAACCCCCGATTTGCACGAGCTTCAGCAATAAGCTGTTGTGCCTCCAATTGCCTCCGACGCGCATTGTGAGAGATCGGATTATTAGCTTTAGCCAAACTCCTCACTTCATCCAAAGATATCGGAATAACGGGAGCCTCTTCCGGAATCACTGCCTCAACAACCACTTGATCATTAAATCCCAAATAGTTACGCAAATCACACATCTTCTGATCATAATCTTGACGTGCTGAAACAACTGCTGCAGATGCATTTAACTTGCCGAGTTTAAGTTGTTGCACATCATTGTCGGAGATTAACCCGAGGCGTTTCTTTCCTATGGCTATATCGTATAATTGTGTAGCATTCTTCAGCGTCTGTTCAGCAATATCATAATTAACCATTGATAGCAATAAATCAAAATAATACTGGATGGTCCGAATTGAGACAGCCTCCATATCCGCTATATATTGCTGCTTGGCCTCTTTGTACCGCTCCGGTTCTATTTTCTTTGCCCACCACAAAGGTCTCGATGTAATGAGAGGTTGCTCCAACGTAATGCTTACAGGAACAGTTAGCCAACTCGTTGTTTTACTCCCATCAAGTTGATCAAGACGTTGCAGTTGCGATTCAACAGAAATTTTGCCTCCCGTATATGGAATATTTTGAGTAACAGACAACAATGCGGATTCGGTTAAATTCCGACTCGGAATAAAAGCATAGGTTCCATCTTCTTTTTGATATGTTGACAGTTGACGATTCAAACTAGGTATCGTACCACTAAAGGTTAATGATGGGAGCAGGTCGGCTTTATAATCCCTAAAACGCCAATAATACACTCGCATCTGATCTTTTGCAACTAATGCATCCAAAGATTGCTGAGAGGCAATATCTAACGCATCAGACAACCTCAATTTATATGTTGTAACTGAATCTGTTTGAGCAACACACATATAAATTGCCACAAAAAACATGTAAAATAGTAGTAAGATTTTTTGCATATATCCGATCTTTAGTGCCTTAAATTAATAATAAAATATATAAAAAGACATAGATGATCTTTTTAACTAAATCTTACAAAACCACAATTGACAGCCTTTCTTAGAGGGTTTATGTTGGTAAGTTACAAAAAATAGAATCAACATTCTCTTGTAATTTAATAAAACTAAAGAGAATAGAAAAAAATATAACTACCTCGCAATGAAAGACATGAAAGTTCATTAAGTATTACTGAACATAAAACTATTTAAGGCATAGACCTCAAAAGCACAGCCATGATGTATTCTCAAACATCCATCAAATCCAACAACACCATTATTGATGTCTAATATTTCTCAAATATCATTCCACAATATTGTACAACAACTTTCAAAATCAATCAAAACGCTCTAAACTAAGCTCTCTGTTCCTGAGCCCGATCCGTTTATACAACCTATAAGTGCTAATTGTATCTTTCTCAACAGGGGCCTGACTGAACACTCACCCAAACCTATAATACAACTGACAGCTCACCACCCTGCCCCGTCTCTTTCACGTTCACTTCACCCTCACCACCACATCGGCACACATTTTTCAAAACTTTCTTATCTTAAGCGGTATACCGCATATCGAAATATCGTATCTTTGCTGCCAAAACGTCTGTGCACGCATACTATTAGATAAAAAAACACTTATAAATTTATTTATCATGGGAGCTGCAGGAAATAAAAAACCCAAAAAACCGGGTAAAAAGCATGAAGCTGCTTATTTGAAAGAAGAACAAACAAGCGACATACTGAAGAAAACCCCGAAACACAAATGATCAAAAAAAGCTGCACCAACACTGGTGCAGCTTTTTTCATCTACCACTTTCATTCGCAAGCCACTCTATACATAACATGGGGTCTACCGATCTTGAAACACTTATTTCCCCTAAAAACCAGATTTTCAAATTAATTTCCGGCAAACCAAGCCTTAAAAACATTGACACGAAGCTTGCTGACAAGAATCTTTTCGTCCGTCGGAATTTTCAAATTGATCGACAACCGATTGTTAAACCAAAGGTCTATATCCTTAACCGCTGCACGTGAAATAATATATTGCCGATTGGCCCGAAAAAACCGTTCAGGATCCAAACTTTCGGCCAATTCGTCTAGCGTATAAGGAAGTGCATAACTTTCTCGATCACTGACAATCGCTTTAGTAATCCCACCTGAGATACAAAAATACTGCACCTGATCAACCGCCAGCGGTAATAATTTATCCCCCTTGTAAGGAATCAAAAAATGAGTCTTATAGTGCTCCCTCTTCTGTAAACTGTGGATTAAGGCCGATAATGACTCTTGGGATTTCGTTGCGTCCTGCACATGCTGTAACGTCTTCAACTTCTCGAAGGCATGTTGCAAATCCGCCAATCCAATCGGCTTCAACAAATAATCAACACTGTTCACCTTGAACGCCTTGAGAGCGTACTCGTCATAGGCCGTCGTAAAAATAATCGGACAGGCTATTCGAGTATGTTCAAAAATCTCAAAAGACGAACCATCTGCCAAGTGAATATCCATAAAAACAAGATCCGGCGCCGGATTGGATGCAAACCAGGCCACAACACTGTCGGTCACACTATCCAAAACAGCTATGATCTCCGTTTGAGGATCGACCTCTTTCAATAGAGCTGTCAAATTGCGTACCGCAGCCTTTTCATCCTCAATGATTAGTGCTTTCATGATCATGTGCAGGTTGATGTAACGGAAGCCGAACGCAGAACATCCCCGCTTCGGCCGATATTTGAATCTCTTTCTGCCACAGCAAACGGTAACGTTTGGCCAAATTGTCCAAGCCAATACCAGGTCCCGCAGAACTCTGTCTTTTGGCCTGTACCGGATTGCAAACAACAAGCACCGCTCCCTCCGTTCGGATCGAAATGGTCAACGGATTGCGATTGCTGATCACATTGTGTTTGATGGCATTCTCAATCAGCAGCTGTACCGACATCGGCGGCAACTGTAACCCCATCATCTGCTCTTCAATATCGATGCGAAAAACCAGATTCTCCTCATAGCGCATCTTCATCAAAAAGATGTAAGCCTGCACACACTGCATCTCTTCGGCCAACGTTACACATTTCATATCGTTAGCCTGCAGGGTGTATCGCAAAACACGTGACAACTCCTGCGTATATTCCAACGCTTTGGGTTGTGACTCCCGAATCAGAGACTGAAGCGTATTGAGCGAGTTGAAAAGCATGTGGGGATTCAACTGGTTTTGAGCGATTCATACTGATGACGCACACTCTCTGTGCGCAACTCCTCATTCTCCACCACCACACGCTGCTGCTTATGAATCAGATGGATTATATAATTACTTCCCGTAACAATGCAGGCTATAATAAAATCCCGCAACGGATGCAGATAGTGGTGCATCATGGCGTCTATCGCCGGAATGTCGTAATGGTGATGAAGCCAAACAAAAAGCTGACCAAACAGACTGTTCGCCACCCAGGTCAGGATGAATGACAAGATCATTTTGGATTTTGTCACCCGAATCAACGGAGTATTGAAGCGGAAAATGAGGGTATTGATTCCAAACAGCAACAACAACGAAATAAATGTGAAAAGAATCTCATTCAACACATCTTTGGGCTGCATGTCCGGAAATAACTCCTGACGCTCAATACTGTCCGAAAGCGAAAGCACCTCCGGGAAATGGATCAGCACGGCTACCACTGCTGAAATAATCAGCGTGGAAAGCCAATACTTATCTTTGAGTAAAGAGGGAACTTTCATACCACAAAAATAACGTTAATTTTGGTACACCTGGGCTGTTGCATACATTCCAGGACGGAATTGCGCATTCTGTTCCGCAATGCGTACATAGACCTCGATTGAACGATTCTCGGAATTCACCTGCTGGCCAATCATCGCAACCACACCGTGAAAGGTCTGCTTGTCCATGCCGTTCACATAAAACTCGACCCGATCTCCTATCTTCAGGTGAACCAGATCCTTCTCATAGGCCGTCAGACAAAGCATCATATCGCTTTTATTCACAATTTCGCAAAGAGGTTCACCTACACTGAAATGCTTGCCAATATTCATCTTGACATCGGCAACATAACCGCTTATCGGCGCTTTGATCTCCAAATATGGCATAATGCCATTTTTCAGCAAAGAGGTGGTGTCCACCCCCAATAAAGCAAGCTGAGCCGCCGCCGCATCCATACGGCTACGCATCGAAAGATACTCTGCCTTGCTCTGCTGATAACGCTTTTGAGAAGAGGCCTCCTCTCGAGAGAGGGTTTGCTGACGCTGGAATTCACTATGGAGAAATTCATACTGCGCATGGCTGTCCAAATAGGTCTGCTGCAACGTGATGAATTCCGGATTCTCCAGGGTCACCAACACCGTCCCCTTTTTCACATAGGCTCCGGGCAACAACGATGTGCTGCGAATCGATCCCCCCATTGTTAACGTCACCGTAGCATGGTTTTGTGGAGTGGTGACCAAAATACCGTTAAACGAAGTCCGGTTCGGAGCTGCCGTCGCCCCTGATGTGGCATTTACCTCTTGGGCTGGCTCCTCAACAGCCGATTTCGAAACCGTATCGGTTGATGCGACATGGGCCGTTGTCGTCTCAGTGGGACTCTGACTCGAACAGGCTGCAATCAAAACAACAAATGGAATGACTATCTTTTTCATAACAGAGATATTTATCGGTATAATTCATATTCAAGCGCAGCAATATTGTACTGATTGAACGTTTCAATATAGCCACGACAGATCTCAAGAGCCGAATTCAAACTCATAATGTACTCGGCAATACTCGTCTCACTATTCGCAAGTTGAAGCTTCGCTGCACGCATCAACACCTCGGCTTCGGGCAACGCAGAACCAACATAATAACGCAACCGATCATCATACTGGCGTAACCTGGCCTGCAACTCCGTCAGCCGATTGGTCAATGTCCGCAAATTGACTTCAGCCTCGTTACGAGCCATGTAGGCATCCATCTTGGCCTGGCGGATGCGACTGCGCTGCGTATTGAAAAATATCGGGAAGGAGGCCCCAATCACATAGGCATTCAACCCCTTGTTCGGCAGAATATTCTGCCGCTGATACCCAAACGACAACTCCGGAAAGAAACGGCTCTTTTCCACCTTGGTACGTGCTTCAGCCTCTTTTACCTGCGATTCAAAATAACTGCGGTGAACCTCTGCCTCCATGGCAACAGGCAGCGAGAATTGCATCAGAATACTGTCCGTTGGCGCAAGTGGGGCATCTGCGTAACATGCCCATTGCAGACGGGCCGCCGCAATCTTGTGCTCCTCCTCTGCTTGCAACAGCTTGTTGCGCATCTCATTGGCCACCGTAACCGACATACTCCGTTCCAGTTGGGTTATATCACCCTGCTGGTAACGCAATTCACTCACACGTGAAAGTTCCGATGCCAACCGATTCTGATCACCATAGAGTTTACAAAGTTCCTGCGTATATAGGTAGTACGACCACGCACGTTTAACCTCCGCAATGATTTCACGACGTACCAGCTCCGTATAGATCGTACCGGTCTGAGTCTGTTGACGAACCAATGCATTTTTGTAGAATGGGGTCAGCAGCGATCCGACCGATTGCGTAATGCTGAGCTCATAATCATTGCGCTCCACCCCGTTGAGCTGTCCGAAAGAGTAATCAAACGTCGTGGGGGCCAACTCCCAAGATTCCCCTCGCATGGCCTTCGTACGCTCGACAGAGGCTTCAGCCGACTTGAGTCGGGGATGTTTGTCCAGCGACATGGTGATGGCCTCATCCAACGTTACTCGTTGTTGAGCCTGTCCGTTGTAGGGTAACAGTGCCAACACCGGCAGCAACAGGAAGGGGAAAAGACGCCGTACCCAAGCCGTACGTCGAAGCAATGCTGCCTCCCCTACTAACTTATAGAACACCGGTACAACAAGCAACGTCAACAGGGTTGAAACAATCAAACCTCCGATTACGACAGTTGCCAGCGGGCGTTGTACTTCGGCACCGGCCGTGGTCGCAATGGCCATCGGCACGAAACCTAACGATGCAACCAACCCCGTCAGGAATACGGGACGCAACAGATGTTGAGTACCCCGTTCAATAATACGACGGGTTGAAAGACGATAAGGCGTTGCATCTCGCAAAGCGTTGAAATGGTTGATCATCAGAATACCATTCAAAACGGCCACACCAAACAGAGCGATAAAGCCTACGCCGGCCGAAATACTGAACGGAAGGCCTCGCAACCATAGCGCCAAAATTCCCCCGATAATGGATAACGGCACGGTTGAGAAGACCACAAACGTATAGGTTACGCTCTTGAACGCAAAGAAGAGCAACAACAGAATCAGCAAGAGAGCTACCGGAATCACAATCATCAAGGTACGAATAGCGTTCTGGAGGTTCTCGAACTGGCCGCCATATTCGAAATAGTAGCCCGGTTTAAGCGACACATTCTGCTCCAGGGTCTGGCGAATACCGGCCACCACCTGTTGAATATCAGCATCCCGGACATTGACTCCAATCACCACACGCCGTTTGGTTGCATCACGGTTGATCTGCAACGGACCGTTGACCAGATCAATCGTTGCCACTTCACTGACCGGAATCTGAATATTCTCAGCCGTACGGATAAACAACCGGTCAAGATTCAGATCAGCTACCTTCTGCTGATCGAGGCGCACAACCAGATCGAAACGTCTCTCGTTCTCAAAAACGGTACCGGCAGCCTCACCCGCATAAGCCGATCGGATAATGCTGTTCAACTCCTCAATATTGATTCCGTAACGGGCAATCTTCGCACGGTTGTAATTAACCACCAGCTGTGGAAGCCCCATCGCCTGCTCCACCAATACATCCGATGCACCCGGCACCTGCTCGACATACTTGGCAGCCTCCTTAACCTTCGCATACAATTCGGCCATATCCTCGCCGTACAACTTGATGGCAATATCGGCTTTGGCTCCGGTCATCAGCTCATTAAACCGAAGCTGGATCGGCTGGCTGAAATTAAACTCGACTCCAGAGATCGTATCGAGCGCAGCCTTCATCTTCTCAACCAGCTCAGCACGTGAAGAAGCACTCGTCCACTCCTTAAACGGCTTCATGACAATCATGATATCGGCATCCTCAACCGCCATCGGGTCGGTCGGAACCTCGGCCGAACCGATCTTGGCCACCACATGCTTGATCTCCGGAAAGTTATCCATCAAAATCTTTTCGGCTTTCTCCGACATCGCAATACTTTTTGTCAGGGAGCTTCCGGCCGGAAGTGTCATCTGCATGGCAAAATCACCCTCATCCAAAGTCGGGATAAATTCGGCCCCCAACCGTGTGAACAACATCAAACTGCCAATAAATGCTGCAACCGCAATGCTCACCGTCGCCCAGCTAAAACGCAAACATACCGCCAAACATCGCTGATAAATACGATTCAACCATTTGAAGAAACGATCCGCAAAGGTCGGTTTGGCACTGATTGTACGTTTAAGAAACAGCGAGGACATCATCGGCACATAGGTCAACGAAAGCAGCAATGCACCGATAATACAGAATACCAACGTTTTGGCCATAGGGGTAAAATACTTACCCTCAATACCGGTCAGGGTCAAAATCGGGAAAAAGACAATCAGAATGATGATCACCGCAAAGGTTGCGGAGCGCACCACGTTACTTGCACCGGCAATAATCTGGGCATCCATCTGGCTACGGGATAAACTTTTGCCCAAAGTCGACCTGCTGTACAGATGCGCAAGAATGCCCTCGACAATTACAATCGAACCATCCACGACAATACCGAAGTCAATGGCTCCAAGACTCATCAAATTGGCCGAAACACCGAAAATCCGCATCAGGATAAAGGCAAAAAGCATAGCGAGCGGAATCACCGATGCCACAATCAGACCTGCCCGCACATTGCCCAGGAACAGAATCAGGACCACAAACACAATGATGGCTCCTTCAATCAAATTGCGGATCACGGTCGAGATATTGCGGCTGACCAGCTCCGAACGGTTCAAATAAGGGCTGATCGAAACACCTTCAGGCAACATCTTCTGAATTTTCGCAACACGCGCCTCCAACTCTTTGGTCACCACGTTGGCATTGGCCCCCTTAAGCATCATGGCAATGCCTCCGACACACTCACCCTTGCCATCACGTGTCATCGCACCGAACCGTTTGGCCGATCCGAATTTCACCGTTCCCACATCACTAACATGAATCGGAATACCGCCACGGTTCGTCACAACAATATTGCCAATATCATCCAAAGACGAAATCATACCCTCAGAACGGATATAATAGGCCCGATGCGCCTTTTCAATATAGCTACCGCCCGTATTCTGGTTATTGCGGCTCAGAGCCTCAAAAACATCGCCAATGGTGATATTGAGCGAATACAACACATCGGGATCAACCGCCACTTCATACTGTTTCAGATACCCACCAAAACTATTGATCTCAACAATACCGGGAATACCCGACAACAGACGCTTTACAATCCAATCCTGGATGGTACGCAACTCCATGGCGTCGTAACGATCCTCATACCCGGGCGCTACCTCAAGTGTATATTGGTAAATTTCACCCAATCCCGTTGTGATCGGCATCAACTCGGGTGTCCCCAGCTCCGATGGGATCTCTCCTGCAACGGTTTGTATCTGCTCATTGATCAGCTGCCTCGCATCCAAAATCGGAACACTCTCCTTAAAAACGACGGTGACCACCGACAACCCGAAACGAGATACAGACCGAATCTCCTGTACATTCATGATGTTGCTCATCGCCACCTCAATCGGAAATGTGATGAGCTGTTCAACCTCCTGAGGCGCCAACGTAGGAGATACCGTTACAATCTGTACCTGATTGTTGGTGATATCCGGTACGGCATCTACGGGAAGCGTAAGCATCGAATAGATACCCCCTGCCAACAGAAAAAGAGTCGTCAATCCAATGAATAGTTTTTTCGTGACCGCAAAGCGGACTATAGACTGGAACATGATATCTGAAAATTAAAAATTCAGCCAAAGGTAATTTTCACCTGAGAGAATTTTACAGAGAAAATATCGAAGTGTCCCAATTGAACGGTGAATCACCGGAATGACCCGGTGAAATGAATGAGCAAAACCGGATTTATTGAAGACCGCAAATTTTTATAACATTGATTCCGGCAACTAACATGAAAAACAAGGTTCAGAAAAGCTCAGTCTGTATGAACCTCAAAATTATGCATATTCGATTGTGTCGTCATATTCCATCTCATCCGGGTTCTTTTGCTTTGTACAACACCTCAGCATGACGACACAAAAAAACACGATGGAACATTATCGCTTGCCGCATGACCAAACCGTTCCAATCGTTAAGCGTAGTAAATGGACGGTTCGTCAGTAGGAACCACTATCAACAAACGTTTTTTCACCAAGTATCAAACCAAGAGTTGCCGACCCAACATGTTTTAAGGATACATGTCCGATCGGCAACTACAAAAATTTATAAAAGTCTGAAAACGCTTGTCTGCTATTTATGGATTGAGCGCTGCTTCTTGTTCTAAAATCTGTACAGGAAGCGTCGTCGCAACTAACTCTTTACCCTCAACATTCTTGTATGTAATGGTAAACCGATGCTGTTTATTACCGGTTGGATGTTCCGTTGGATAGAACCAAAAATAAAACCATACCAAAGTTGGTTGCCTCTGATTAAACTCATCTACAGATTCCATTAACTCCCAGGGAGCTAATCCTAATTCCACCTGTTGCTCTGTGCGGGTCATATCGTAATGATTCTGCAAGATATGGTCAACACTGGTGTATTTCACTAAAAAAAGATCATTGAGAGAACTTCCTGCCGGATGGGTAGCATCATAATCCTGATCCGAAACAATATTCAAACTTTCAGACTGGACATACATCACAGGAGGAGGGGGATTAAAATTGATCTTATTATATTCTGTGTCGTTAAATTTTTGAGCCAACTCCTTAAATCTTGTCACATCTGTTTGTCTATCTATAACATCGTAAGACAGGCTATTCGCCGTACTTTCCGTTACTCGCAGATTGATCATAAATTGCACCACAGACTGGCTGTGCACAGGATATTCATCTATAGACCCGTAAACTGCAGCATAAGAACTCTGAGGATCCTGGTAACGAATCACATAATTTTCAGACGGATAGAATTTAGTTACAATCTGATCGCTACATCCGACAAGTACAAAAGCGCTTATCAATAGCAAACTAAGATATATTCGTTTCATGACACGTATTTATTTGCGACGAATGTTTTTAATCAATTCCAATTTAAACCGATAATGATAAAATTTATTCGGTTTCTTTGTACCCGGATCTGGTTCTTGAGGAAATTCTGTATTGAACACCCCTGTATAATAATAGCCATTTCCCCAACCGTCCCAACCGTAATTACAATGCAACCAACGGGTCTCTTTTCTTTTCAGCTCCCCGACATACTCCTGTCGAATCAGATTATAGTTTTCATCGTAAAAATTATCGTATAGCGCATACACATTGTACACATTTTTGTATCCATCGATTACCCACGCATGGCCATCACTGTAACCGAACCAATTTTTAGTAGCATTACCGCTCACAAAAATTGAGCGTCGATTATTGAGATCTGCCATCACCCGATCAATGTGATAACTATATACACCATCAGTAGCATAACCAAATTTATTTCTTAATGCATCATTAGCTTTTTTTATCGTGGAAGAGCTCCCGGAACAACTATAATTCATTTCTACAGCCATTCCTATTTCCCTTACTAACGCACTTATAGCTTTATAATCATATGAATCTTTGACAAAATCCCAACCATACATATACGTTAGCCAAGTATTCCAATAACATGTATACCATCCATTACCAGACTGAAATTGAAACGGATAACTATTGCCAGCCATAATCTGCAATATGGCTGTAGCCACACATCCGGCCGGAGGATACCCATTAGGTGAATCTGAACATGGTGTGTTCCAAATATCAACATCATTAGAAGGCAAGTCTTCATTAAACGGATAATATTGTCCCCATCTTACAGGAACAAATGGGCCGTCACCATCATACTCTTTACGCAAAAAAATTGCACTCTGTGGAGGATATTTATCTTGTGGTAAGATAGAAGTATCTTCTATCATTCTGGACGCTGCATAAGCCGGAATCATTTCAAGAAACATCTTGACTCCAGGATTATTCATGGTATCAGAAATATTTCCCTGATCGGAATAGGCCAAAATCGTTTCCATCCTTGTATCTGCTGATAGAACAGCAAAACCTCCGTCATCGGCATAATTCACAACATAAATATTCTCAGTGGGCTCACCATCATCATCTGCCGACTTCGTTACACCAACATTCAAAAAATCATTTAATGGAAGAAGGTCTGCAACCATTCCTGTATAGGAAGATCGAGTAAGAGGATCATCACTAAAAACTGCAGGCAATTCGGTCGCTAAAGTTTGAATCGAATCAAGTGAAAGAAAACGCACCTTAGCATCCTGCGATACAAGCGGCTGATGTACTGTCATCTCAATGTCTTTAGCACACCCAAACAACAACAGCACTACCACCGACACCATAAAAAATAAAGGCTTTCTCATAACATAAATTTTAATATGAATAATAAAATAAGGAGCGAAGAGAAATATTAAATATTTTTCAAATCAACGCAAAAAATATGCACTATTTGCTTTTCGGCAATATATAAACTAATTTTTACAAATACAAACACTTATTATTTAATATATACACATCATATATTTCTCTCCACTGACAATGCATATGTCGTTCATCAAAAATTACATTTTTCAGAGACTGTACACTCCTCGATACACAGATCAAAACACAGTTCATTGATGCTCAATTTGACCATATACCAATAACATCTATACCATTAAAACAGCACAACTCATCGAAAATTATAAACTATAAAAAATTCTTTTTTCTCCATTTTAATCCATTTTACAGCACCAATAATAAACTGAAATACAATTATATACAAATCTACAAACACAACCTTTAACACAACAAAATAATAAGCATTATCTCACTCCCATTATGAGATATGGCACCAACAAACTTTTATCCATTTGTTATTGACAAAATAATGTATCTTTGCAGCCCAAAGTTTTGAAAACACACAAAGAGCTTGTAGAAATTAACAGATATTTACCTGCAATTTTCACACTCGAAAACATGGAAACGAATATACAAATCATTCTATTTTCGGCGTCATTTTCGGCATATTTACGACTTTCTTATGGGGATGTAAAGCCGATTTGAACCCATACGAAGAGCTCGAATCAAACGAGTATATCCAACTCAATTTCACCAAAACCGAAACAACACGTGCAGATATTGGTGAAGACGGTTCAGGTTCATTTAACGAAGGGGACCGTGTTGGAGTATATATCAATAATGGATCAGATATCCAATATCGTGAGCTCACTTTTGAAGGAGGCGAATGGCTCCCAAAATTTAAACGACAGGATTTCGGGCCCGGACAATTAACCCTCTCGGCTCATTATCCCGTTGTATCGGGAGTGTCAGATATCGCCAAAGATCAATACGATTTTAAGGTCGAACTGGATCAAAGCGAAACTGGAAAAGAAAAATCCGACTTATTGGTATCTCAAACGGTGCTGAATGAAAACCAAAACAGAGCCAACCTGAGTTTCCGGCATGCCCTGCATCGTTTGCGTATCGAATTGACGGGACAAACTGAAGAGGTAACAATCGCTGTCAGAAGCCGAATCGAAGGGACTGTCAACCTGCTGACCGGTGAAGCCATGCTGACTGACGACGATTTTCAATGGATCACGCCCTACCAAAACACCGACGGCAGTTTCGAGGCGATCATCTATCCTCAAGAAGCCGCTTCGTTCCGAGATGGAGACGGATCTCTGCTGAAAATTACAAAACAAGGTAAGGAGTACTACTTTAAAGCTCCAGACATGCAGACTGACGGTAACGACCTGGACAGGTTCGAAGCTGGCAAGCAAATCACCGTCAAACTGTCGCTCAAAGAGTCCACAGACACCAAGTGGGCCAATAAAAAGGTGTGGGTCTATGGGATCCCCCTCCTGATGAGAGTGAGTGGAAACAACTATATCCAGAATTCTATTTAACCTACTACCTGCCTTGGAAAAAATCATACGGTTGGTATGACTGCAATAAAATGAATCCTACAGCCAGACCTGAAGGCATTCCCGACGGCATGATATGTTGGGCTGCGTCTGGAGCCAGCATCCTGCACTGGTGGTTCGACCAAAATAAACAATACATTGATATGTATGATTATAAAGGGCCTGACTACCACTGGCATGAATCTCAACCATCGGCTCCCAAACAAGAGAGCGATATCTTCCAATGTTTTATCGACTCCTTTGCCGATGAAGCGGGTTATCCTGATGCTTGCTGGTTTAAACTGGTTCATACACGGTATAATCCCGACTCTTCCGGCTCTCGACTACCCATACATTCCCGGAGGATATTTCAAAGACGTTTTCCCATCAACGGTCAAATTGAGCCAAAATTTCGGTGGATTGGGCAAAGAAAGATTCAACGAGATCATTAAAGATGCCTTAGCCAACAAAAAAGCCATTTCCATGGCCAAAGGAAACGTGCGTGAAGGGCATATTCTCACCATTTGGGGAGCCGAATTCGATGAAAATGGCGATGTGTCATACATATATATGGCGGACAACAACGACCGAGACCAATTTGAGCAATGGGGAGTCGGATGCATACGCCTTCAAATTGCTTATATGAAATATCCTGAAGGAGCTACCTACACCTGCTATCTGTCAGGCTTCATTCCCAACAATAAACCGATTGTCATCAATCGACTCATTACCTTAGAGTTGGGCGAAACCTACTGGAAACAATATTTTGGACTGTAAAACAACATAAAACCATAAATTGACAAACACTCAAAAAGATGAAGAGAATATATTATTATGCATTAGCGGTTACAACCCTCATTGCAATGAGCGGTTGTCACAAAAATCCTGACGCCCCCAGCCTACGGGTGACAAAAAGATCGAAATCAAAACTTCGATCATCAACGAAAATGCCATAGCCGGCAATACGAAAGCCCCGAATTTAAACGGTGACGGAAGCGGAAATTTCTCCAATGGCGACATACTTACCCTGCATGTCTTGTCCGAATCGGGTCAGCCTACCGTTATCAAGTTTGGTGTCGGCATCACCAATCTATACTGGAGAGATATCAACCTCAATCCAGAGGATCATCAGGTTCACTTTTCGGCATGTTATCCCAAACAGGAGCTGAGCGATGGGAAATTTTCATTCGATATGGAAACCGCTCCGACCAAAGACCTCTTGTGGGCCCACAAAAAGAGCGTACCCACCGAAACCGATGCACCTGTCGAGCTCCAATTCAAACACGTCATGCATCGTCTGGTGATCAACTATTCCACGCAATCCAATATTGCAGTGGATCAAATACAGACCGTATGTACCGCCAAATCAACCTGCACAATTGACTTGGCTGGCGAAAAAATAGATAACAGCAGTGCACAAAAAGCTGATTTTTCGGTTACCGGCCAACAGGCCTCATTCATGCTCGTTCCTCAAAAGGCGTCGGATGTCACGCTGCATGTAACGGCGGGACAGATGAAAAAGGATTTCAACCTCAATGAATATGTTAAGTTTGACAACCTGGAGAGCGGCATGCAGTTAACCGTCAATCTGAAGGTAAAAGATGGTAGCATCGCCCTCGAAGGCAGCTCAATCGATCCGTGGGGAGATCAAGGCACAATCGAAGGTGAAATTACCATGTAATTTTTCATCTACTCCTCCACATAAGCTCTACCACGAAAAATAGATATCCTTTAGGCAACAGCAGAGGAGTCCGATTGTTCGGACTCCTCTGTTTGTTTATACCACAATTCCTGATCTACCCACATTGCTGCTTTTCAACGCCTCAGTCAACTCATCCCTTCCACTGCAGGGATCCAACAGCTACTTCGATGTCATAATCAAAGTCAACAACAGAGCATTTTTCAAGGCCACAACCAGCTCTCTCCGTCCACAATGCAGATCCAACAGGTACTTTGCTGTCATAATCGAATCCAACAACGGAGCATCCTTCAAAATCGCCCACTGCACACGGCACCAAACCGTTCAAAATACTCCCCACGACACCACAAAACAAACGAGAGGGTTCATTCAAATCAAACAGATCAACGATTCTCCTCTTAACACACCCAACCTCAACAGGCTTACCACAGGCATGTAAGCCTGTTTTATCCTTTCAAATGGAATCTTGACACCAATCTACTCCGAAAGATTTCGATCAAACACAAGACCCAAAATTTCGCCAATATAGCCATTCTTGCCAGGTTCATACCCTGATACCCTGCCCTAACACCCTGCCCTGTGTCATTTCCTAACACCTTAGAGCAGGTACAGAACGTAACTCGACAAAATTTTAATCTGAAACCATTGACCTATCCTGCTTACAATAACAATTTACGCCATATTCCCCCACGGAGCGAACTGTATGCGAAATCGCAAAAAATTGTCAATAATTAGAATGCTCTACCCTTTTCATTCGACAGCCTAAATGCAGTCCCCCATAAGGAAGTTTTCGCACAAGCAAAAACATGTACCACTCCCCGTTGCTCCTCTCCAAAAAAAGAAAAGCCGCTCTTGTAAAGAGCGGCTTCATCTTATTCAAATCAATAGCAATTATTCTCCCTGAACAGGCAATGCTGCTGCCCAGTTTTCAGTCTGGGTTACTCCTGCACCCGAATTGATTTCAGCATTCGGAATAGGATAGCAGAACTTGGCAATGTCGAACGGTTGGAAAGAGCGCATAGTCACGATGTCTCCCCAACGACGCAAGTCGGTAAAACGGTGACCCTCCATCCACAATTCACGTACACGCTCAGCCTTGATAAATTCCATCAATCCTTCCTTAGTAGCAGGCAGATCGGCTGTTGACTGAATCTCCGGATTACGACGAGCAACCTCCAACAGCGCATTCTGTGCATCCGTCAAACTACCTTCACTCCAACGTGCATTCGCCTCTGCAATGATCAGATACTGCTCTGGCAAACGAAGTACAGGAATATTACATACTGATCTATTCTCGGTAATACCGTAATATTTACCTCCTTCATATCCTGTAGTCTCATTGCCACCCTCTACCAACAATGGATAACGGATATCCGTAATTTCAGGATCCGACTCACCATCATAATCGGCCGGATAGAAATATTTGATAACAGCATCTTGAGCCGGTGAAAGACCATAAGTGGAATAGAGTGTTCCGATCGAGTTTGCTGACAAGTTGTCGGTCAAAGATTTGGAAATCGTGAAAATATCCTCACTGTTAATGGTGATGTGAGTGAACATGTCACGATAATCACTGGCCGTTGATACAATGATGTGGCCACCACGCAACGAAATTGCTGTCTGAGCTGCATCAATAGCGGCACGGTAATCCTCCTCATACAACGCTACACGAGCTTTCAATGCATAAACAGCAGCTTCGTTCATGTAATACTGATCTACTGAACTTCCACCAATATTGTTATAGTGCAACAAAGCCTGCTCAATATCCTTGTCGATTTGCTCATAGGTGCCGGCAACCGTATTCCGACTAACCTTTTCACCGGGATTGATCACTTTACCCGTGGCAACGATACCCGGAGTCTGACCGTTATCTACCGTACCATTCACCTTATACGGAAGTCCGTAAATATTCACCAGGTAGAGCTGAGCCATCGCCCGCAAACCATAAGCCTGCGCCAGTATCTCGTCAAACGATGCCTTGTCACTCTCATTGGCAGTCTCGTAGAGCTTGTTGCAAGTCTCAATCAAACGAGAGGTGTTGTCAATCACTTTGTATCCGTATGCCCAAATCTCTTCCAGATATGGATCGGTTACCGTAATGTTATAACGCCAGATGGTCATCAAGTGGGTCGTGCGGTTCAAATCAAAAACCAAATCCGTAGCCACATCGCCTAAAGCGATCACATCTCGACCTGCAAAAGCATAAGCGCCGAAACGAGAATAAGCACCCGTCAAAGCCGTCTGCGCGCTAATAGGATCTGTTATGGCCTCATCACTGTCCTTGCCCTGATAGTATTCCGGCTCCAGGGAACAGGAGAGAAAACCAACCCCCAACAGAAACGCAATTAAAATATGATATGCTGTGTTTTTCATATATTCAGTGTTTTTGTATTATCGTATTAAAAACCGAACGACAGTCCGAAGATAAAGTTACGTGGCATAGGATATACCCATTGTTGGAAACCATCGGCACGTGTTTCAGGATCGAAACCGATAAAGTTCGAACTGCGGACGGTAAACAAGTTATCGGCACTGAAGAACACTCTCAAATTGCTCAGCATAATCGCTTTGCAAATCTTCTCCGGGAAAGTGTAACCCACCTGCAGAGTGCGAAGTTTCAAATATGAACCATCCATCAAAAAACGGCTCGATGTGTTGCTGGCTCCCGATACATCATCTGCAATGAACTGAGGAACGTTGGTATAACGGTTTTCAGGAGTCCATGCATTTTCGTAAACGTAGTTGGTAACCGGACCCAGGAAGTAGTCACCCACCTGCATATCGTAGTTGAAACCACTGTTGTAAACCTTTCCACCATAAGTGTAACTGAAGGTGGCCGAAAGGTCAATGCCCTTGTAACGGAATGTGGTCGAGAAGCCACCATAGAACTTCGGATCGGCCTTACCTACGATACGTTGTCCGGCCTCGTTGTAGTTGAAGGTCTTTTCATCACCCTCTGTGCCTTTGTACCACATCGGACGTCCTGTATCAGGATCTACACCTGCATACTCCGGCATATAGAAGGTATGGTAAGCCTCACCAACCTTGCGGATCGTTGTTGAGGTCTCGATAGGCAGATCCGTGGACAGAGCCACAATTTCATTGTGGTTAGAGGTAATATTGAATGACATGTCCCAAGTGAAATCCTTTACACTCAACAAACGGGCATTCAACAACACCTCGATACCACGGTTACGCATCTTACCCATATTGCGCAACTCATAAGCCAAACCGGTGGTCAGCGTAATAGGCACCTCGAAGATCATATCCGAAGTCAACTCATTGTAGTAATCAACCTCCAGGTTGATGGTACGGAACAGGGTCAGATCCAAACCAACGTTGAATTTACCACGACGCTCCCATTTCAGATCAGGATTGGCAAACGTAATGGGCACACTACCCGGATTACCTTTATAGTCATATCCAGTTTCGTAATAAGCACGTGCACTGTACCAACCAATCTCCTGGTTACCTACTGTACCGTAGCTGGCACGAATGGTCAGATTGCTCAACCAATTGCGGGCTCCACGCATAAACTCCTCTTCAGAGATACGGTATTTACCACCTACTGAATAGAACAGACCCCATTGGTTGTTGCGACCATAACGTGATGAACCGTCATAACGCAAACTTCCTGAGATATAATATTTGTCAGCATAACTGTACTGACCATTGAAGAAGAGTGAATTCAGGGTAGATTTCTTTCTGTATGTTCCGGCTGAAATCGGATTAGATGCATTACCCATCTCCGGCAGCCCCTCATACGGGAAGTTTGAAGCACCTGTAAGAGTCTGCTCGTCAACCAAACGTTGTGACTCCTGACCCAACATCAAGTTGATATCGTGCTTGTCATAACGTTTGATCCAGCTGAGCGTATTGGTGATTGTCATGTTCAACAGCGTCTCGTTGTTCTGATCCGCATACATGTGCGACTCAATACCCTGAGGGTTCATCATGCTGGCAAAGTTATACTCACGCAAGTTGAAAACATTGATACCCAAGTTACTCTTAGCTAAGAATCCCTTACCAAAATCAACCTGGACATAAGGATTGATATTGGCCGTAATGGTCCGCTGTGAGTTAACATCACCCTTGTGTTTATCACGGATAGCCACCGGGTTGTAATATGCGTTCAGGTTATATGAGCCGTCTTCGTTGTAGATCGGCTCGATAGGACGCAGGTCATATACCGCTACCAACGGGTTAATGTATTGTGATTGGGTCACCACATTATTGTTGTCCGAGTAAGAGGCCGATGACAGCAAACCAAAAGAGAAGACTTTGCCTCGGTGATCAATATTCGAACGCAAGGTATAACGTTTCATATCGGTACCGATAATAATACCTTCGTTACGACTTGAGTTCAAGTTATAAATGCAACTTTTAAAGAAAAGGATTAATAGCTGCATAA